>ERZ840096.2-NODE-2-length-537210-cov-45.576435_pt1 | contig 537210 bp, 494 predicted proteins | sample MGYA00519878_ERZ840096 | MGnify/ENA primary metagenome ERZ840096 (study PRJEB31850, sample SAMEA3708865) | human gut metagenome | biome: human gut; feature: human-associated habitat; material: faeces | place: China | collected 2014 ... | reverse complement strand
CGCGCATGACCTCTTTGGTACACCATCCGATGCAGGGGGCAGCCCTTCCGTAGGGACAGCCCTCGCACTCCGAAACGGGAGCGGCATTGTCCGCATTTGCTTCGTAAACTTGCTCTATGCCGTTCCGTCTTGCGGGCTTCTGCGGGACGGGACAGCAGCAGCCGTCCGGGTAGACGCAGCCCTTTAGCTTCCCTTTCCGGTACAGGCAGTACCGGCAGTCATATACGTTGTAGCCCCACGACTTCCCATATGCTTTCACAATAACACCTCCTTCGCCCGCATCTGGGCATAAAAATAGCGCGCCTGCCGACCCAAGCGCCACTTTGGGTAAACAGACGCGCTATGTACTGATTATTGCAAGGATGTCGTCTCCTTACCGGGAGATGAACCGAGCAATAGCTGCTGAAATTGACTGCTTCAAGAGGGCGGAATACAAGTAATTTCGCTGTTCGGGTGTCCTAAAACCATTGATATTACTGTGTTTTTTGAAAAATGCTGTATCACCACTCGCACCATATCAAGCGGATGTAACTGATTTCAGTTACATCCGCTTTTTCTCGCCATGTCCGGAGCAGGTTTATGCCTGCTCCGTTTTTTCGTCGAACCTGTCTCTGTCATCCTCCGAGCACGGTCACGCAACCGTACTCCTTCAGTGTTTCCGTCATCCACGCGTCCATTTCTGTAATAATCTCTCTTGTTGTGACGCAATAGTTTGCAGAGGCCTCTTTAATCTTTTCCCATTGTTCCGTATTAATTTCGCATCCGCATGTAAACATATCGAATTCCGGTATGACTTCGGAAAACAAAGGTTCAAGATCCAAAAAGTAAAAATGGTCATCCCAAAGATACATGGAGTCTTTACGATGAGATTCATCTGTGACGCGTCCCTTTTGAAACTCAATATCGCAGGTTGAGTCCCCGCGTTCGAAATCATCGAAAAAGTAATGCCCGTTTGTTTTGTAATTCCAGTCCATGATAAAACCTCCTTTTTAACAGAATACCATATTCAGAGTCCGAAAAACAGTACAGTGATAAGATTTTTCGTAGCGGGTCATGCCCGCTATGTCTTTATGCCGATAAAAAACGCTTGCTATGCAGGCGGAATGTACGGACTTAAGTGTCCGTATTGCAAAAGCTTTATAAAATGATATAGTGATTGAGGTAAATCGTAATTTGCGGGAGGATATTATGCGTTTCGGTTTCAGGCAAATGAAAAACGAAGATATTTCCGTATTTATTGATGAGATGTTTGAGATTTTAGCAAGCAACATGAGTGCTGTTGCTCCGACGGGGAATTCCTATGACGAGGATTACAAAACCTGGTCGGAAAGCGCAGTACCTGCATGACGCGAAGGAAAGCGCAGTGTAATTCTGATTTTTTGCGAAGATAAGCTGTGCGGATTCTTTCAATATTTCGTAAACGATACGACCTTCAGAATGGATGAAATACAGTTTAAGAAAGAATATCAGGGGTGCGGATTATTCGCCGAACTGTATCATTACTTAACAACAGTGATCCCCGCCGGGACAAGATATGTTGAGGCATTCGCACGAAAAGAAAATCTGAAATCTCAGGGAATTTTAGAGCATCTCGGTCTGTCGGTCGTCGGAGAGAGCAAAAACGGTAACTCTCTGCATTTCAAGGGTGAGTATAAGGCTTTGTCGGAACGCTATTCCGAATAGCGCCGGCGAGGCGCGGCGTCAGACGACAGCAGTATTTCTAAAGCTCTTTTTTATACGAGTGCCAATATTAATCTGCTGATAATTATAGGCGAAGGAGCGGTTATGTATGTTAAACAGACGAGGCAGGATAATAATTACGGTTGTTTCGCTTTCAGCGCTTATAATCATTCTTGACTGTATTATCGGCTTTGCAATGGGCGGAGTTTTTACGGTTAAGCATTGGCTTATTGTTATATCTATAAATGCGGTGCTGTCGTTATTGAGCATTTTGTTTATAAAAGGGAAAGAATATATAAAATCAAAGAAAATGCTTGAGCCGTTTATTTTTATTACTGTTTTATTGGTTGCGGCAAGCTGTCTTTTTATGTTCGGATTGGCGCGGCTCGGGGCGGATAGTCAAGGCGTTCAATATGATACGGTAATTGAGGAGTGCTGTTCCGAACCCAAATCACCGCGGACAACCGTTAAATTTTATGATAAAGACGGAAATTTGCAGACGGTTTATGTCTATAAACAAATGTGGCTTGATGATGAATCTGTGCCGGAAACGGGTGCGAAAATTACAATAAAAGAGACTAAGAACGCTTTCGGCGACACATTGTATACAATAGAAAAAGTTAACGGAAGAATACAGCAATAGCTGCTGCGAATCGTCGGAACGGCATCACCTTTATAAAAACGCCGCGGCGGTCTTGTCCTCCGGCACCGATATATTTTTGCGCTTAACAAAGGGCGCTTAAAAGAGCAAAAACCAAATAAAAGAAGGTCATAATCCGCGCCGGCAGACGTGAATTATGACCTTTATATTTTGCTCTTCGGTCTGCGCCGAATGCGAAGCCCCGATTTTATTTTGCTTTGTTTTTCGCGGTTATTCTGAACGTGAGCTCTGTCATAGTTATCATCAGAACGAAGAAAAAGATGAGATAGAATGGCATTATCTTAAAGCTTACAGCATTGCCGAGCAGCCCGAACAGCGGGGGAACGAAGGTCGAGCCGACATAGGCGCTCGCCATCTGTATTCCGATTATAGCGCCCGAGTTTTCCGCCCCGAAGTTGTTCGGCGTGGAGTGTATTATGCACGGATATATCGGCGCGCAGCCGAGCCCGATTATGACAAAAGCCGCGGCGGCGAGGAAATAAGAATTCATCGGCACGAACAGGCAGCATATGCCGCAAAGGAGAATCGCCGTTCCCGTTATTATCATCCTGCGGTCGCCGAGCTTATCCGTGATAAAGCCGCTTATAAACCGCCCGACTGTGATGCCTATGTAGAAAAGCGACGCGAATGTAGCTGCGCGCTCTGCGGATATGCCCTTTACTTCAACGAAATATGTGCTCGCCCACTGCATGGCGGTCGCTTCTGCGGCGCAGTAGGCAAAAAAGCCTGTGAGCAGAAACGGCACTCCCTTTATTTTCAGCGCGCCTATGAGTCCGACGCTCTTTTTCTCCGTCTCTTCTGTCGTCTTGTTGACCTTCCACACGGGCAGGGTCACGAGCAGGAGAATCGCTATCACGAGCTGCAGCGCGCCGACTATGCGGTAGCCGATGTTCCAGGTCTTGTTTGTCAGCGCATAGCCCATGATAAACGGGCTGACTATCGTTCCGACGCCCCAGAAGCTGTGCAGCCAGCTCATGTGCTTGGCCTTGTAGTGCAGGGCGACATAGTTGTTGAGCGCCGCGTCTATCGCGCCCGCGCCGAGACCGTAGGGCACGGCAAAAACAAGGAGCAGCCAAAACCTGTTCGAAAAAGAGAAGCCGAACAGCGCAATAACGGTCAGAAATACGCTGAGCACCGTGACTATCCGCGTCCCGAGCCTTCTGTTCAGCCTGTCGGACATCAGACTCGAAGCTATCGTGCCGCCGGATATGACCATGGAGACGATGCCCATATAAGAAATCGGCACTCCGAGCTCGAGGTGCATGACGGGCCAGCCCGAGCCGAGAAGCGAATCGGGCAGTCCGAGGCTGATAAAGGCAAGATAGATAAGTGCAAGCAAAGACGAATACATTTCGGTTCTCCTTAATTCGCGTGCTTTAGCGCCGCTTGAAAACATACAACTTATAGCACAAACCGATTTTGATGTCAATAAAATAAAGATAATCCGTTCAAGTTTTTGAACTGCGGGTTCAATGACAAACCCCTCGCCGTGCGGTAGTCCCGTCATTCCTCTTGCTTCATGAGTTTTTTAACCGCCTGTCCTATCGGCATAAAATCACTGTTTCTTTTGTCCGTAAGCTCACCGCCTTTTGCTAATATAATTCTCTTATTATTTATATTGTATGGATTTGTGCCTTCTTATTAAACGATGTGAAAATGCTGACCATAAGATATTTCGCTTCCTATAAGCAGAGTTAATAAGTCATATTTGCACACTTGATACAGTTCGTTTGAACGATTATAATAAATAAGAATGCTAAAGAGTGCGATTTTTGATTATATGACTGCATGGGAAGTTGCTGAAAAACGGAAAGTATCACTAAGATGGGTGCAACGGCTATGCAAGGAAAACCGTATTGACGGGGCTGGGCTATGAATATAAATCTATAAATCGTGTATGGCTTATCCCGAAAAAAGCTAAAAAGCCTGTCGTTGCAAGGTACAAAGGCAATAAACAAAATAATTGTGTATAAACAAGCAAAAAATTTAAAAAGCTGTTACGCATTGGCAGTATCATCGGTGTATATAGGTGAAAAGGTTATTCACAGGAAGGAGTGGTACAATGGATGACAGTAAAATAGTGGAGTTGTTTTGGTCAAGAAACGAAAAAGCTATAGATGAGGTTTCTGCGAAATACAGTAGATATTGTCATAGTATTGCATACAATATTCTGCACAACAACGAAGATTCGGAGGAGTGCGTGAGCGATACTTATATCAGAGCGTGGTATTCTATGCCCCCTCACAAACCGAATAAATTATCTGCGTTTCTGGGTAAAATTACTCGTAATCTGTCATTAAACAGATATGAAAAGCTCAATGCGGAAAAGCGAGGAGACGGACAAACGCCGATTGTACTGGATGAATTACAGGAATGTATTCATTCATCTGAAAATGTTGATGATATAGTTGACGATATTGTTCTGAAAGATGCTCTAAATTGCTTCCTATCTAATTTAGATGAGGAACAACGTAATATTTTTTTACAGAGATATTGGTACTTATGTTCAATAAAAGAAATAGCAGGAGAACATCATTGTAGCGAAGGAAAAATTAAAATGATTTTAATGAGAAAAAGAAACGAATTGAAGTGCTTTTTAGAAAAGGAGGGGATTTTTCTATGAAAAACACACGGCTTCTTTACTTGTTGGGTGATATAAACGAAGACTATATTGCTAAAGCTGCTCCGAAGAATAAAAAAATCAAGGCTCGGAGATGGGTGAAATGGGGAGCAGCTGCAGCTTGTTTTGCTTTAATTCTATCAATAGCAATTCCGACAGTAATGCATTTTGAAAACTCAAAGGAACTTTTAGAGCCGATACGAATAATGCAATACAATAGTGCAATGTATGAAATCGTAGAGCCGAGCAATAAATCTGTTATCAAAGCCTACAATTTATCCTCAAAAATCACGCCTGATATGATTGGTGAATTTGTTACTCCAACAATAATAGAGTACACGGATAGTGCTATGCTGTATAAGTATAATATTCATACAAAAAATGAACAGAGCGCAATATACATTGTAAAAGAAGGAAACGATTACAAATTTGCTTTATTTTGCAATTACCTTGATAATAAGGTGGTTTCGGCTCAAAATTTGTTTGAGGTGTATGGTATTCAGAACGCAACTGACATAAGCTCCGTTACCATAAAAGAGCCACATAAAATCAGGAGAGTTTTGAGCGCGCAGGAAGATATCGCACATTTTTATAATACTTTAGTTTCGTCTGTGCTTATGGACGAGGAACAGTATCAGCTTGAAGTGTTCCAAAGAAAATCAGAATCCGAACAAGGCACTATTGCAAAAAAGCTGGCAGATGAATGCATTGAAATTACGATTGAAACAACAGACGGACTTGTTATAAATCATTTGGCTTATAATCCTTCTGTCGGTTTTGCTTCTTGGGCACTCGGTCATTATAAATTGGCAGAAGCTCCGTTCTAATTGAAAAACAGTAGGCGGTTTTGATTTACGCAAAACCGCCTGCTGCCATAAAAGGAGAAAATGTACTAATCCGAAACAATTAAATAGAATGCTGCATTTGCCAAGTATATCCGCAATATTACTTTTGGCAACACTCTTTTTTGGGAGCCAAAGAGATAATCGAATGGTATTATCAAAATTGGTCATATTTGCACGTAAATATACCCTCAGATATAAATATAGAAGCGGTAGAAAATATTGTAAGTTCTATGAGTGGTTATAATTTTATCTCAGACGATGAAAGAGAAACGCAAATATTATGCGTCAAAGCGCGGGTCGTGGAACGGGGTTTCGCCCGTGACGCGCGTTGTGCAAAGCCGCAAAATATATGACCGCAAGCGCATGAAATCAGCCGACAGAAATATATGTGCAGAGTGAATCTCCCCCGCAGAGCAATTCCGCGAGGGAGATTTTATATTATTTTATCAGCGAGAACACGAACACGACTATCCCGAGCACGACAAGGACGACACCGGTCGCGCGGTTGAGGGTCTTGGGCTGAGCTTTGTTCGCTAACACTGCGGCGATGCGCGCCCAGATGAGCGTGAACACGACACACAAGATAAGCACAGTCATGTCGGGCATTCCGCCTATCGCAAAATGCGATATCGCGCCGGTGAGCGCGGTAAAAGTCATGATAAATACGCTCGTGCCGACCGCGGTTTTCAGCTCATAGCCGAGCACTGTGGTGAGGATAAGCAGCATCATCATGCCGCCGCCTGCGCCGACGAATCCACAGATAAGACCGATTATCGTTCCGCAGATAACGGACTGTATCGCACGCTTTTTCGCCGGGACTTTTTCCATCGCCTCTTTCGTCGTCATGACCGGGCGGACGATGAATTTTATTCCGAGCAGGAATGTCATTATGACCGAGAAGCTGCCCATCGTTGCCGATGGGAGCAGGCTCGCGAGATAGCTGCCGACGACTGTGAACGTGAGGACGGTCGCCATCATAATGAGTCCGTTTTTTATATCGAGGTTCTTTTTCTTGCCGTATGTATACGCCGAGACGGCGCTCGCGAGCACATCTGAGGCGAGCGCGATGCCGACCGCCATATACGGATCCATTCCGAGGAAGGTTATGAGCATCGGGCTTATGACCGCCGCCGCGCTCATGCCGGCAAAGCCCGTGCCGAGTCCCGCGCCCATTCCGGCAAAGAATGTTACAAGTACTGTTATAAATATTTTCATTTCTCTCACCCTTTGAGCATCTCATCGAGATTGCGGTCAATAATCCCGACCGTCTCGGTGAAGTTCTTTTTCATTTCGTCCGTCGTGTTTTCAAACAGCATATCGAAAAACGACTGTTGGAGCTGCTTTCCGCGCCCGACTATCGGCTGAGCCTTTTCGGTCAGCGAGAGGCGTATTTTTCTCCTGTCGCCCTCGATATTCGTGCGCTCAATATAGCCGTCTTTTGCAAGCTTTTCGACATTGACGGAGACGAGATTCGCCTTTATCTTTCTGACATTGACTATGTCGCCTGCGGTGCTGTAATCCGGGTTGTTCGCGAGAAACATCAGGATATCAAACGCCGTCTGCGGTATGTTCAGCTCACGGCAGAGCGGCTTGCAGACTGCGTTATACGCCGCCGTAAGTTTCTTCGGGAAGTCTATTCCCATGTTCATGTTATCATCTCACTTCAAATTTAGACAGTTCGTTTTTGAAGTATTATAATCCAATACAGCGCATTTGTCAACAGCCGACGGCAAATTATCTCCCGCTCTGAAATCTGTTGCAAAATCCGCACCCGCCGTATACAATAGACATACTGAAAATTCGGAGGATTCTATGTCTACTTACAACTCAAGAGCCGCTGTGCAATCGATAATGGCTATCGCGGAGAGTGAGAATTCAAAGCCCGGCCGCGTCACGATGCCGAAAGTATTTCTCGGTGTCGGGATATTCGACGTTATCGCGATGGGCATTGGTATATATTTTTCTCTGCGGTTTAAAGAGATAATCCCCGCCGTAATATTTTCGATTTTAGCCCTGCTCGGGATTTTTCTCATCATCGGATATTTCAACCAACGGATATATTACAGCGCCGACAAATTCGTCAGCAGCAACCTCTGGGGAGTCAAGCGCACCTATAGCTACGGCGACATAAACGGAATAATGGGCTATGGCAGAAACACGGATGTCAAGATATATATCGGCGACAAAAAAATCGCTACTGACCGCATGGCGGTCGGCAAAAAGGAATTTATCGAATTTGCTCTCAAGCGTCACCGCGAGCTGAAACATAAAAACATTCCGCTGCTCCGGGCGGCAAAAAAGAAAGATCTGTTCAACGGCAACATCGCAAATCCCGGCGAATTCATCGCGGTTTACATAATAATTGCGATCGGCGCCGCTCTGCTTTTCGGTATAATGCTGTTCGTTGAGTTCAGTCCGCAGACGCCGGAAACCGATCTTCGTTATTCCACCGTCGCGTTCAACAGCTGTGAGGTATATGGCGACGAGCTGTGGCTGCGCACCGGCGGCGACATGGACTACAAAATAGCCCACTACGACGAAGTGCTCCCCGATGTGGACGCTTTTCTTGCAAAATACAAAAACGGCGGCGTTTTGAAGCTCGGCTATCAGTCGGTCAGCCCGAGATACGACCCCGACTATTACAGAGTATATTACGCCCGGGGCGCAGCGAACGAGATGTTCGTAACGCAGGAGAAGGAGTGCGAAGTCCGCGCACGCCACACAAAAGAGGAGCGCCCGAAAATCATCGCACTTTTCTCGGCGCTCATGCTCTTCCTGCTGAGCATCATACCGGGAAGCATCTACGCCGGTCGGCACGCGGACACGCTGAACCCGAAAATAGTCCGCATCTTCTTCAAGCCCGATTATATTCTCTGTTCGGGAGCTTCCGCGCCGAAGAGAAAAAGACGCGGAAAGAAATAAAAAAGCAATAAGCGAGAACGGCAGCCGCAGCAGATTTATTGCTGCGGCTGTTTTGCCACAAAATCGAGCCGATTGCGCGGCGGGTTGTCGTGCTCTGCAAAAAGCTCGGCAAAAAAACGGACAAAGTCAAGCTCCGTCCGTCTGCAATTCTATTAAAATAACCTCCGGCCTGTTGTTGACGCGAAATGGGAAAATGCTGTTGCCTATGCCGCGGCTGACAAGCATTTTCGTTTTTCCCTCGGAAAACAGTCCCGCGTCATATTTCGGAAACAGCCCCTGATTCGGAGCCGCCAGACCGCCTATAAACGGCAGGCGGAACTGACCGCCGTGCGCATGGCCGCTCAGGACAAGGTCCGCATTGCAGGTTACGTAAACATCAAACAACTCCGGTCGGTGGGAAAGCAATAAAGTAAAGCCGTCATCCTTGTCAACAAGCGTTTTCAGCTGTGCTTCCATTATCGCCTCTTCGTCATGGAATAAGTAGTCGGAGCTGAAGCTCGGGTCCTTTACACCGATAAGAGTGATTTTTTCGCCATCTCTCTCCACTTCCGTCTTTTCGTTTTCGAGCACGGTTACACCGAGCTTTATTAAGCCGGTCTTTAAAGCGTCATATTCCGATGCCCTCGCCTCGTGATTGCCGGTGACATAATAGCAGGGTGCGATTTTGACCGCTTCGCCCGCAAAGTGCAGTGCCGCGGCAACGTCGGTTTTTCGGGAATCTATCAAATCTCCCGTTATAGCAATAATATCGGGCTTCGCCTCTCTCAGCATATTAAGAAGAGTTTCATTGTTTTTGCCGATTTCGGTGTTGTGCAGATCCGAAATATGCGCGATTTTGCAGCCGTCAAACGCTCGGGGCAACCGCTCGCTCGAAACCGTGTATTTGTTGAGCTGCAGCGCCGTGTTGCCCCAAATTATCCAAAAAATCAACGCCGTAAGCAGAGCCGAGACGACCGCGAGGGCGATTATCGGCTTTTTCTTTTTTGCAGTCATCGGACATCCCTCCCGACGGTCAGTATAGCATGAATTTGTGAATTTTTTGCATTTTTTGAGAAATTATCGGCGTCTGCTGCCGAGAGCCCGTGGTTTTCAGCTCCCGATTTGAGGTGAATCGCTGCTTTTCGTCTGCGATTTTTTCCACAAATCCGCGCGGGATGTTGCAATGCGAAAGAAAAAATTTATACTTGTTTGGCTTTAAAAGAAGAATTATTCCCGTATAAATATTAATTCCGCACAATCTACGCTATAATTATTAAATAATCACATGAAACGGAGGCTTGCCAATGTCTACCTGGGAGGAACTCAGGCAGGAGTGCCTGAACTGCCGCAAGTGCGGTCTGTGCCAAACGCGCACGAATGTTGTTTTCGGCGTCGGCAAAGAAGACGCGGAGGTCATGTTTATCGGCGAAGGACCCGGTCAGCAGGAGGATCTCAAAGGCGAGCCGTTCGTCGGGCGAAGCGGTCAGCTGCTCGACAAATTAATGGCGACCGTTGACCTGTTCAGGGACAGGAATATCTATATCGCGAACACCGTCAAGTGCCGTCCGCCGCAGAACCGCGACCCGCTGCCCGAGGAGCAGGAGGCGTGCTCCGCATGGCTCGACAGCCAGATAGCCCTGATGCGTCCGAAGATAATCGTCTGCGTCGGCAGGATATCCGCCCAGAGATATATCTCGAAGGACTTTCGCGTCACAAAAGAGCACGGGCTCTTCTATGACCGCAACGGTATACTCTATATGGGTACTTTCCATCCGGCGGCGCTGCTCCGCAATCCCAACCAAAAGCCCGCGGCGTTCGAGGATTTTATTGCCCTGCGCGACAAGATAAACGAAATCTGCGACCATACATATTGAGCCAATCGCCGCTTGAGCGGTTGAAATATACTTAACGGCACGAGCCGAATTTTTGAAGAAAGGATCGATTTCAATGCAGCAGAAGTTTCTTGAAAAGACTCTGGGTCAGCAAATCGCCGATATGGCGGCAAAGTACCCGGACGACAACATGATCGACTACACTGACAGGGACTACTCTAGAACATGGAAAGAGTTCAATGACGAGTGTGAGACGATAGCCAGAGGCTTCATGGCACTAGGCCTTAAAAAGGGTTCACACATTTCCATCTGGGGCACAAATGTGCCCGCATGGCTGCTAACCTTTTTCGGAAGTGCAAAAATGGGCGGTATTCTTGTTACCGTCAACACAAGCTATAAAGTTTTTGAGCTCGATTATCAGCTCAAGCAGTCCGACTCCGAGGCGATAGTCCTCATTGATGGCTACAAGGGCACGAGCTATATCGATATAATAAACGAGCTGTGCCCGGAGCTTGAAAGCTGCGAGCCCGGCAAGCTCAAGAGCCGCAGACTGCCGCTTTTAAAGAGCGTTATCTACGCGGGCGAGGGTGAGTGCCCGGCGGGCATGGTCGACTGGAAAGATCTCTATACTCTCGCCGAGCAGACTCCGGTCGAGGAGTTCGAGGCGGTGCGCGACTCGTGCGACTGCCACGAGGTCGTCAATATCCAGTACACCTCCGGCACAACGGGATTTCCCAAGGGCGTTATGCTCACCCACTACAACATTCTCAACAACGGCCAGACGATAGGCGACGGCATGAAGTTCACCCATGAGGACAGGCTGTGCATCACGGTTCCGTTCTTCCACTGCTTCGGAATGGTGCTCGCGCTCATGTCCTGCATATCCCACGGAACGCCCTTTGTGCCTATCGATATGTTCAACGCCAAAAAGGTCATGGACGCGCTTGTGACAAAGAACTGCACCGCAGTCCACGGCGTGCCGACGATGTTCATCGCGATGCTCGAGCACCCGGACTTCGACAAATATGATTTTTCTCATATGCGCACGGGCATAATGGCGGGCTCGCCCTGCCCGATAAAGACTATGTACGATGTCAGCGAGAAGATGAATATGCACGATATAGTTATCGTTTTCGGTCAGACCGAGGCGGCACCCGGCTGCACGATGACAACGACGGAGGATTCCCTCGAGACACGCTGCGCCACAGTCGGCAAGGCGTTCCCGGGAGTCGAGTGCAAGATAGTCGACCCCAATACGGGCGAGACTCTGCCCGCGGGCGAGATAGGCGAATTCTGCGCGCGCGGCTACAACATAATGAAAGGCTACTACAAGATGCCCGAGGCCACGGCTCAGGCTATCGACAAGGACGGCTGGCTCCACTTCGGCGACCTCGCCGTCTGCGACGAGAACGGCTACTACAAAGTCACGGGCAGGCTCAAGGATATGATAATCCGCGGCGGCGAGAACATATATCCCAAGGAGCTCGAGGAGTGCCTCTATCATAATGACCGCGTCAAGGATGTTCAGGTCATAGGCGTGCCGAGCAAGAAGTACGGCGAAGAGGTCTGCGCCTGCGTCATACTCAAAGAGGGCGAGGACATGACCGAGGAGGAGATAAAGGCCTACTACAAGGAGAATGTCGCGTTCTTCAAGATCCCGAAATATGTCTGGATAATGGACGAATTCCCGATGACCGCGAGCGGAAAAATCCAGAAATTCGTTCTGCGCGACATGGCGGTCGAAAAATATTCGCTTCAGAGCGACGACTCAATAGAAACTGCGTAAAAGAATATTACGAAAGGATCTGTTACGATGAAACTATCATTTTCAACCCTCGGCTGTCCGCGCTGGACGCTGAAAGAAATAGTTGCGACTGCCAAGGATTTAGGCTTCGACGGCGTGGAGATAAGGGGTATAGGCGACAAGATAAACGCGCTTGAAATCCCCGAGTTTTCGGACGCCGAAATCGAGCAAACGAAAGAAAAAATCGCTCAGACTGGGCTTGTCATTCCCTCTCTGACCTCGGGCGCAACGCTCGCCGTGCGCGACAGGGCGCAGGACTCGTTCCTCGAGGCGTGCGGCTACATTGACCTTGCGAGAAAGCTCGGAGTAAAATATATCCGTGTCATGGGCACGGGCGAGCCGCACATCACCGTCGGCGATTTCACGCTCGGCGCAGGGCTCTACCGCCAGCTGTGCGAGTACGGCGCGAAGAGAGGCGTCACTCCGCTGATAGAGACCAACGGCGACCTCTCGAGCTCAAAAGCGATGCTCGCTTTCCTCGACAGAGCCGGAAGCGACAACTGCGGTGTGCTCTGGGATGTCCATCACACGGTGCGTTTCGGCAGCGAGAGCCCGGTCGAGACTTTTGCGGCTCTCGGCACCTATGTAAAGCATGTACATTTGAAAGACTCCGTCATGCGCGGCTCAAGGGTCGAATACCGCATGATGGGCTACGGCGATGTGCCCGTTGCGGACGCTGTGACGCTGCTCGACAGAGCCGGCTTCGACGGCTTCTTCTCCCTCGAGTGGGTCAAGCGCTGGAACCCCGACCTTCAGGAGCCGGGCATAGTCTTTGCCCACTACAAGAACTACATGGACTCGCTTCCGGAATAAACTTAACGGGACTGCTATCCGCAGTCCCGTTTTTTTATATCAGTTCAATTTCAATATCCTCTTTCGGCTTCTTATAAAACACCATGCACCAATCCGGCTCATATTCTGGCTCATAATACAGTGACGAGCAAGCAGTTCGCCCGCTCGCCGATGATGTGACGATGACGGTCGGTCCGTCCGCGCCGCCGATAATGCCTATTGCCGACGCCGCTTTGCCGCGGGGCGCGAGAATCCCGCGCGGTTTTTCCGGCTCCGAGCGGTCATTCAAGGATATCTCATCCCTCGGAATTTTCGGTGAGATGTCATAATTCATTATTGTACACAGCGGCGGTTCTTTTTCGCCGATATGCCGCAGCTTTGAAAACTTCTGCTGTTCGACAGCCGTAACCGTCAGCGTATGCTTTTTTCCGGTCACGGGATTTATAAATTCTGTCTTGTCGCCGGGGCGATTCGCCTTGAAATGCGCTCCCGGGACGGGTATCTTTTCCGCGCGAAGTTGCAGGGTCAGGGAATCTGATTTTTTCGGTTTTCTGCCGCGCCACGGGATACTCATCCTCACTGCAAGCCAGCAAAAAGATTTATCGAGCCCGTATCTGTCGAGCAGAGCTTCCGCCGCATCACCGCTGTCGGGGAAAAGCGGATTCCAGCAGTCGGAGCTTGAAAACTCCATGTCGCTTTTTCTGCCGCCGAACTGAATTGAGGCGAAGATATCGCTGTTCAGCGGATTTTCAGCTTCTATTTCAGCCTGCTGTTCGTCTGAAAAGCCGTCACAATCGCTGTTTTCATCGAGTCCGAATTTTTCTATAAACTCAAGAAAGCTTTCAATGCTCACTTTCTTGAACATATCTGCAACAAGCCCCTTGCCGCAAACATAGACAGACAGCACGAGCCATTCTTCACCGCCCCAAGTGAAGCTTTTGTTGACTGCAATTTCTTTTCCCGCGCGGTCGCGACCGAAGTGGCCGTAGAGCGAGCCCTGATAAAAGACCTTGTATTTTTTCTCCATATCAAAACCTCATCATGTTCCCGAGCTCGAGCGACCCGTCGGCGCGCTGCAATCGGGACTCATTTGAAAAACGTATCGGCTTGCCGTTTTCGAGCGGCTTTTCTATTCGGACAAAGAGCGACTGCCCGTCGTCTATGCTTATCTGCGCCGAGAATACTGCGCTCTTTCCGGGCATGAGGCGGCAGAGCTTTTGATTTTCCGCTTTAGTCCACTGCGCATTTTTCTCGTTTCCGACGCCGAAAGACACGCCGAGATCATAGTATATCGGGGCGACGCCCGTATTTTTTATCGTGACAAAAGCATAAATTTTGCCGAAAATTTTCATCACTCTCGCGTCCGTGACAGTAAAATCATAGCCGAGAGCCGCCGAAGCTGTTTTGGCGCGCTCGATTTCGTCCGCGCCGAGATTTTCTTCAAACGCGCCCGCCATCATCAGCCACGAGCAGTGGGTCACATTGACGCACTCGGAGTAGTCCTGATATCCGTCGAGCGGCGCGCCGGACAAGAACGCCGACTGCCCCTCCGGGCGGAACTCGCCGCCGATTGGCTGATTTTTCCAGGCCCCGGTCTGATGCGCCTTTTTCATCTTGGACATAAAATACCAGCTCTCGCCGTAGAGTGTCGAGTGGGTGAAAGAATCGTCGTGGAAGCCGACATTGCCGCCGCGCGTAGTGCCGGGAGTCCCGGGATAGCGGGTCAGAATGCGCGTAGTCTTGAAATTTTCCGCAAATGCGGAGATAATTTTTGCTTTCTGCTCTTTTGAAGCTTCTAGCTCCGGCAGGCAGACATGCCACTCGCCCCAGTGGCCGAGAAGCCCTGTTGTGATATAGGCTATGCGGCGGTCGCCGTCGTATTCGCGTGCCAGTTCACGCACAAAATCGCAGAGGATATCAATGAGCCTGCCGTCCGAATAGTCGGGGCACCAGCCTCCGCCGTATTCGTCGTAGTGCTCTTTTTTTATACCCATATCCCAGATGAACTGCGGCACGGCTTTTTCGCCGATACCCGATCCGGGATAGTCGAGATAGACTCTGAAAACCGCCTGATTCCCGCGCGCCGATATCTCTTCAAGATACGGCTCAAGCCCCTCGCGGATAGTGTATTCGCCGCTGTCGGACATGAGCGCGGAGAGCGGAACATAGAACCACTCCATACTGTAAGGCACACTGTTGTAGGCTCCGCCCTGTTTATAAAACGGCATGAAGCCTTTGAGCGGATTACCGACCGCCTGCTCATATTCCAAATTATAAGCGGCAAAGCCCTTGAGCGGCGAGATGCACAGCGAAAGCCCGAGCAAAAGAGCTGAGAGACGGGCAAAAAATTTCAGAAATCTTCTCATTGCGTTTTCCTTTCAGTATATCTCGGAAGCGTCCTGCGGCAGGCTTCTCACATGATCGAGATAGCCGATGCAGGCAGACGCCTCGCGTTCGTTATAGCAATAATCGAGCATGGCGGAGGTTTTTCGCGCGGTCTCGTCAAAGAGCTCGATCATCACGCCGACCGCGTCCCATATTTCATTCGCCCGTGCGGCGCAATATGTCGAAAGATAACGGGAGCATATCTCCTCGGGCAGGAAGCGCGCCATATATTTTGACGATTTCCCGGTGCTTATCGTGAATCCGTTTTCCGCGCCCGTGAGCCAGTCAAGCATCTGCCGCAGCTGCGGACGGATGTTGAAATCCATCATTTCGAGCGTATAGCTCAGCTCGCCGCGCCACAAGCCCTTTGCAACATTGTCGAGGCACCACCAAAACTCGTTGCACACGGCGGAGAACTCCGCCTGCGTCGGCTTTTTCACATTGAAAACAGTCGTATCCTTGCCGATATCCTGCGGGATAATATTCTCTTTGTCAACAAGCACGCGGCAGATGTCAATATTCTTCAGCGCGTGCTCCGGCGTGCAGACATGGAGGTCGAGCCTGTTGCCGTCCGAAAACCGAATGAGCCAGCCGTAGCAGTTTTTTGTATCCGACTTCTCAAACGGACAGTCGTCGGGATATTGCATGAACAGCCGCTCGCCGAAGCGGTCTATCCATGATTTGTCTGCGATAAAGGGCGCCGTGTCCCTGACTATATATTCAACGTCGTAGTCCCGGAAAATATCTTTTTGAGCGTTCGGGTCGACCCGAGAGCCCTCGAGATATGCGGCGATTATCCGCTCATCCTCTCGGGCGGTGCGGATAATTAAATCGAGCATCTCTTTTTCGCTGCGCATATCTTCACCCCCCTTTGTTCCAAGTATAACATTCTTTCATCCTTTCCTCAAGATAAAAAGAGCCGGAGTCTCTGTCGACTTCGGCAAAAACTTTATTTTTACATATTCCGAGGCGGCGGTTTAATCCTCGCGCTTTTTGCGCGCCCGAAGCTTCTCTATGCCAGTGCCAATCGCAAGACCGGCGGCGGAGACGGCCGCACCTATGGGCAAGGTGATTAAATCGTCGAGGTTCACCGCTATATCGCCTGCGGAAACGCCCGTTGAAGCGGCGTTGGCGAGGGTGAAGGTCAGAAACGGAATGAGAGTGTACATAAGAGCGAGGATAGGCACCGCCCACCATTTTCTTCTGCCCCAATAGCCGTTTGCGCCTATGAGCAGCGAGATGACGAATGTGGTCAGCGGGATTGCGCCCCATATAACGAGCACGGCGTACGCGCCCGCGTCCGACCCGGAGACGGCGAGCCAGAAAAACGCGACCGACACCGCCCATATGACGAGATATGCGGCGACGAGCACGAGCTTTCCGAGTCTGCGGCGGCTCTTGACGACGTTTGTGCTCTCTTCGAGATAGTTGAGATAGTTGAGATCGTTTGACACGGTTTTTTCCTCCTTCAGTAGGCAGTCGAGGCTGACGGAATAGAGGTCGCTCATTCTTATGACGCTCACTATATCGGGATAGGTCTTGCCCGTCTCCCAATTCGATACGGTCTGGCGGCTCACGCCGAGCAACTCCGCCGCGCTCTCCTGAGTCAATTTAGCCGCGTTTCTCGCGTCCCTGAGCTTCTTCCCGATATCCATCTGCCGCGCCTCCTTTTTTCGCTTTCAGTTTACGCAAAAAACAGTCGTGTGTCTATCAAAAGCGTTTTACATCTGCGCATTTTCCGTGTCAAAATGCTTTTACACATCGATTATATCATGCCGCGCAGGTGTTTTCCATATTGAATTTTGGGGGTGGGGTTGTGTACCAATAAATCCGTGCGAATTTTGCAGGCGGATGATATCCGCCCACATTGCGCACTTTTTCACTATTCACTTTTACTTATTACTTTGAGCGAAGCGAAACAAACCCCTCAGTCCCGATTTGCGTCGAACCGGTTCTCTTACAGGGGAGCCAATATCGAAAAACAGCCGCCCAGGGATCAATCCTCGGGCGGCTGCGGTTATTATTTTTCTATGCTGTTAAAAATCTCTTTCGCCGTCTGCGCGTCGGCAGCTATCTGATCGCCGAGCGAATCGAGCGAATCAAAGACCCTTTCGGGACGGATATATCTGAGCAATTTTACCTCGACATTTTTTCCGTAGAGGTCGCCGGAGAAGTCGGTTATGCAGGTCTCGCTGCGCAGATCGTCGCAGGTGAACGACGGGCGGCGTCCGATGTTCGTGACCGCAGCGTGCAGTTCTCCGTCTATCGGCACTGCCGAAGCATATACGCCGAACTTCGGGACGATGAAGCCCTCGGGGAAATGCTGATTTATCGTCGGCGCGCCTATCAGCCTGCCGCGCCTGTCGCCGCTGACGACGGTGAATTTATAGGAAAATTCGCGCCCGAGCATGGCGTTTGCGTCTTCGATATTGCCCTCGGCGAGCGCGTTTCTTATCCTCGTCGAGCTTATCGCCGCACCGTTATAGTCGGTGCGCTCCGCCACGGCGCATAAAATTCCATGCTCCCTGCAGAGCTCTTCGAGGTCGCGGGAATCCGCGGCGGCGCTCTTTGCGAAGCGGTAATTATATCCGCAGCAGACCGCACCCGCGTTCAGTTCGCCGATTAAAATATCATTGACAAACTGCTCCGCCGACATATCGGCGATGCGCCCGAACGATATCTTTTTGACGGTTATGCCGAGGTTTTCGAGCATTTCGTCGCGCGCCTGCGGGGTCATCAGCTCCGGGGGAGCTCCCGCGCCGACAACTTTCAGCGGGTGCTCGTCAAAGACGAGGGCGCACGGCTCGAAGCCGTCTTTTTCAAACGAGAGAGCGAGGTCGAGCACAGCCCTGTGACCCCGATGGAGTCCGTCAAAGCTGCCCAGAGCAACCGATCGGCGCTGTGTCATTCCTGTCTCCCCTTTCAGATTACTTGCCTCTGAACTGCTGCTTGAGTCTCTTTTCTTTCGAAAGAATACGCTTTCTGAGTCTGAGCGACTTGGGCGTAACTTCAAGCAGTTCGTCGTCCTTTATGAATTCCATGCACTGCTCGAGGCTCATCTCCGTATAGGGCACGAGGCGCAGCGCGTCGTCGGAGCCCGATGCACGGGTGTTGGTCAGATGCTTGCTCTTGCAGATATTGCAGACTATGTCTTCATTCTTGGCGCATTCTCCGACTATCATACCTTCGTAGACTTCGACGCCCGCGGGGATGAACAGCCTGCCTCTGTCCTGAGTGTTGAACAGACCGTATGCGGTGCTCACGCCGGTCTCGTGAACGACTATAGAGCCGCGCTCACGGGTGACTATCTCGCCTTTGTAGGGCTCATAGCCGTCGAACACCTGGTTCATGATACCGTTGCCGTTGGTGTCTGTGAGGAACTCAGCGCGGTAGCCGATGAGTCCTCTCGACGGGATGCGGAACTCAAGATGAGTTGCGCCGCCGTCGCGCGTGCCCATGTTGACAAGCTCGCCCTTGCGAGAGCCGAGCTTCTCTATAACAGCGCCGACATACTGCTCGGGAACTTCGACTATGAGCAGCTCCATAGGCTCGCAGGTCTTGCCGTTTATCTCTTTGAGAATGACCTTCGGGCGCGAAACCTGGAACTCGTAGCCCTGACGGCGCATGGTCTCAATGAGAATTGACAGATGCAGCTCGCCGCGGCCGGAGACTTTGAAAGTATCGGTAGAATCAGTCTCTTCAACGCGCATGCTGACATTCGTCTCGACCTCCTTGAACAGGCGGTCTCTGATATTTCTCGAGGTAACGAACTTGCCCTCGCGGCCCGCGAACGGGCTGTCGTTGACCATGAAGTTCATGGATATTGTGGGCTCGTCTATTTTTATGAAAGGCATCGGCTCGATGCAATCCGGAGAACAGGCGGTCTCGCCGATATTTATGTCGCTGATGCCGGAGATGCAGACAATATCGCCCGCAGCGGCGGAATCGACCTCGACACGCGAGAGTCCCTCAAACTGATAGAGGCGCGACACCCTGACATTCTCCTGAGTGCCGTCCGTTTTGCAGAGCACTATCGGCTCGTTCTTCTTGACTCTGCCGCGCTCAACTCTGCCGACGCCTATTCTGCCGATATAATCATCGTAGTCAAGGCTCGTGAAGAGTATCTGAAGCGGGGCATCGATGTCGCCGTCGGGAGCTTCGATATGCTCGAGAATTGAGTCGAGCAGCGGGCGCATATCACCCGAGCGGACATTGGGATCGAGCGAGGAATAGCCGTCTCTTGCCGAAGCGTAGACAACGGGGAAGTCGAGCTGATCCTCCTCGGCGCCGAGGTCGATGAACAGGTCAATGACCTCGTCAACGACTTCTGCGGGGCGCGCATTGGGTCTGTCGACCTTGTTGATAACAACGAGTACTTTCTTCTTGAGCGCAAGAGCCTTCTTGAGGACGAAGCGTGTCTGGGGCATGCAGCCCTCGAACGCATCGACGAGCAGAAGCACGCCGTCGACCATCATGAGTATACGCTCGACCTCGCCGCCGAAATCGGCATGGCCGGGAGTGTCAACGATATTGATTTTCACGCCGTTATAGTGGACGGCGGTATTCTTTGAAAGTATTGTTATTCCGCGCTCACGCTCAAGGTCGTTGGAGTCCATGACTCTGTCCTGAACCTGCTCGTTGGCTCTGAATATGCCGCTCTGCTTGAGCATCTCGTCGACGAGTGTAGTCTTGCCGTGGTCGACGTGCGCTATTATGGCTATATTTCTTACGTCTTCTCTCTTTGCCAAAAGAATTCACCCATTCCTGAAAAATTTGTGATGATAAAAGTTGAAAGCGGTCTGCGGATGGTCGTTTTTCCGTCAGCGCGCACAAAAACAAGAGCGCATCTTTGTGCGTCCTGACGAAAAAACCCCCGTCAAACGACCGCGCCGCCGCCAAATACGGCAGAAATATAAAAGCTTCTAAAAAGCACTATTTCGGCGGAACATAAAAGTTCCGCCGAAAATGAGTGTATGTTTTGATTATTCGCCCTTCATCTCAAGGAGCTTGACCTTACCCTCATAGGAAGCAACGCTAACCTTGATAGAATCGGTGATAGCAGCCTTGATGTCGTCCTCAGTAACACCGAGCTCTTTGTAAGCATAATCAGTGGGCATGAAGAGATCAAGATCCATGATATCCGGAAGACCCATGGGATTGATACCGCTGTCGATGCCCTTCTCGGCATACTCCTTGACAACGCCCTTGAGTCCCATTCTCATCATCCACGGCGGGATGCCGATGATCTTTCTGTTATCGCCCATGCCTCTTGCGGCGTAGACTATCTTGAGGAACGGAGCCCACTTCATGTTGTAGCAGCTGATGGGCCATGCCTTTGCACCGGTGCTGCGCTCAGCCGCGCCGACGATGGACTCACCGACCTGACGGACGGTAAGCATAGCTGTACCGCCTCTGGGATAGAGGGTGCAGGGAAGCTTATCCATTCTCTTGATCTGCTCGATAAGGATAACCCAAACGGGCTTTCTGCCGGGCTGAGTGCCGAAGATGTAGGGCAGCTCGAGAACGGCAACATCGAAGTTGTCATCGGCATAGGAGAAAGCGACGTTCTCCTGGTCGATACGGCTTCTGATATAGGGGTGCTTCTCGCAGAGCTTCATATCCGGACGCTCTTTGGCAAGGTAGGAGAAGTAAGAGCCGAGGATAACGGCCTTCTTGTAACCGAGCTCCTTGCAGATGGGAAGAAGTCTCTTGAGGGGAGCGATGTTGTACTTGTAGTAAGCATCGTAAACGGGTGCGGGGAACTCGACTCTCTCGTCAACGCCTGCGGCGAAAACGAAGCAGTCGCAGCCGGCCATAAGCTCTCTGATCTCATCGTCGGTCTTCTCGTAAATATTGCACATTACGATCTCCATCTCCTCGGGGATGGGAGCTCCTTCGGGAAGGGGCGGAAGAGCAACGGACTTGACGCTGTGGCCTCTGTCAATGAAAATACGTGCTGCGGCGCTGCCGAGAAGGCCGGTGCCGCCAATCATAAATACCTTCATTTTGTTTACCTCCAATTTATTTGCATTAGCTTTTTTATTATACTTTTTATATCGGTAATAGTCAAGCGATAAACGACAAAAAAGTGTACTAAAGTACAAAAATTTCCGCCGCTTTCTTTGTATAAAAAATCATCGCTCCTGAATTTCCTTGCCGCTCATGTGCTCTATATCTATTTCATACATCCGCACAGCCTTTCCCGAAGCGGCGATTTCCTCATCCGCAAGGCGCTCGTCGGGATAATATTTCATCGCGAGGCGTTTGACCAGAATCAGCGTCTGAGCGCGGTCTTCAATGACGCGGCACCTGCCGAACACGACGGCGCTGCGCATGAACGGCGCCCATACCTCTTCACGGATAATCTCATCCCCGTAAGCCGTGAAGCACACTTTATCGCATTTATTTATCGAGTCCGCCTTGTGACCCGCTTTTGCGCCGTGGAAATATATCTTTCCCGCCTCTTCGTCATAGAGATAGTTTATCGGTATCGCATATGGATATCCGCCGTCGCCGTTGACTGCGAGAACTCCGCGGCGGGCGGAGCGCAAAATTTCTTTTGTCGCTTCTTCGCCGAGGGCGTTTTTATTTTTGCGAACAGGTCTGAACATAATATCGTCTCCGGTGATTTTTGAATTTATTGTAGCAGAAACGCGCGTGAAAATCTATAGAGAAACGCCCGAAGAGCGTCTGAACTCTCCGGGCGTCTTTATAGTTTTATATCAGAGAGCTGTTATCAGTCCTCTTTTTTCCTCTTTGCAGAGCAGCCGATAACGAATGCCGCGCCTGCGAATGCAATGAGCATTACGGGAGCTGCCGCACCGGTGTTCGGCACTTTGCTGTCGCCCTCGGGCTTATTTGTCTCGGGCTTCGTCGAGGGGACTATCGGGCTCGCGGGATCGGAGGGATCGAGCGGCTCGCTCGGATTCGACGGGTCTGAGGGCTCTTCCGGCTTCTCGGGCTTTCCGGGCCAATGGGGCAGACCGGGGATTTCGGGAAGCTCGGGCATGTCGGGAAGCTCGGGAAGACCGGGCTTCTCGGGCTTTTCGGGCTTCTCGGGCTCTTCCTTCTCTGACTTCGAGAGCGCGAAGGAGTCGATTCTCGTTGCGCCGTCCTTTGCCTCATCGTCGAGCATATATGCGTCGAAGTAGAGCTTGCTGCCGTCAATAGTAATCGCGGAGAACACCGCGTTGTCCGCATCGTAGATAGCCTCGGCTCTCGGGAAGAGCTTGTCGGTATCCTTGACGTCCTTGGCCTGGTAGTCCTTGACACCCGCGCATGCGCTGATGACATAGACTGTGCCCTCGGGATTGAGCTTGGCGGTGTACTCTCTGCCGCCGAAGGTTATCTTCTGCTCCTCTGCCTTGACAACCTCGTTGTTGTCCATGACATCGGTGCGCAGGTAGACATGGTCGTGACCCTGGAGAACGATGTCGATGCCGAGGTCGGGCATGAGTCCGCAGAGCTGCTTGCGCATCGCCTTGACATCCTTGTCGTCATAGTGCGAGCCGTTGGAATAGAGCGCCTTGTGAAGAACGACTATCTTCCACTGAGCGTCGCTTGCCTGGGCGTCCGCCTTGAGCCATGCGAGCTGATCGTCGCTGAGCGCCTTATCCTCGCTGAGGTTGTTGGTGTTGAGGACGATGAAGTGAGCGTTGTTGTAATCATAGGAATAGAACACGCCGCTCTCTCTGTCCTGATCGACTGTCTTGGGCAGGACAAAGTTCTGGTCGAGCATATATCCGCTCTTCTCGTGGTTGCCCGCTGCGGGCATGATAGCGGTGCTCTTGATGTTCTCAGAGGCATTGAAGAACCACTGCCACTGCTTGAAGTGCTTGGTGTAATCGACCTGGTCACCTGCGCTGGCAAAGAACTTGCCCTCGGGGAACATCCTGAGCGCGGTATCGACTACCTTGCCCCATGTGCCATACTGAACAGCGTTCTGCGACTGCTCGTCGCTGACATGGAAGAAGGTGAAGGAATCGGAATTGTCCGCAGTCTCTATTATGCCCGTGCCGCTCCACCAACCGTACTTTGCATCGCCGACTCTGTAGCAATACTTCGTGCCGGGCTTGAGACCGGTTATGGTCGCGGTGTGGCGGTTGACATTGATGCCGTAGGAGATGAAGCCGATAATGCCGAGATCGACACCGGGATACTCTCTCTTGACGAGCTCGGAGGTCGTGCTGACCTTGACTCCCTTGGGAAGCTTATCGGTGAAGGTCGGGTTCTCCGAATACTCGGCTATCTGAATGTCGGAATTTTTGAGGCTATACTTTGTATACCAGTTGATGCTTCTCTCGGTCGATGCGTCGCCGGTGAAAGTTGTGCCTATATTCGAGGGCAGACGCATATTGTCCTGCGTGACCTCGGGCTCGACGGGGCCGTCATAGACGAGCTTTACGTTGAGGTCGGACTTCACGTCGGGGTTGGTGTCCTCAACGAGGCTGCGAAGCATTCTGCCTATAGTGTAGCCGAGGCTGTCATACTGGCTCTGGGTCATATACTCATCCATAACGACGGTGTTGAGTATATTGCGTATGCTGCTGTACTTCTCGGGCAGGAGATTGAGGACGCTGTAAATAACGTTCTCGTAGCTCGGGTTGCCGCGGAAGATTATATTCATGAAGATGTCGGTCATAACGCCTATGGGGCTTGTGACCGTGCCGGCGGGGAAGAGCTTGCCGGGGTTGAACTTGAGGGTGGAGAGGATCTCTCCCTCGATAACGTCGTCAAGCAGGGTGTCGATAAGGAAGTTCAAAAACTCCTTGGCGCCGTCTCTGTTCTCAAAATAGTCGAGAACATCGTTCATGAACTTGTCGTCGCTGATATCCTCGTCTGCGTTATAGAGGGTGCTGATGACCGTATAGGCCGCATCCTCAAAGGTACCCTTTTCGTTCTTGCTCTCAAGTCCCATGCGCTCATAGAACTTGGTGCATTTGTAATCGGACACCTGATAGTCGAACACCTTGTTGATAACGCCGTTGATGACCTCAAAGACACGGTCGGGGTCGTTGATATAGGCCTCGTCTACCTGAGCGCAGAGATCCTTGATGAAGCTCATAATGTTGCTGCTGACCGTAAATATCTCGACGCTGCCTACCTCAAAGCCGTTCGTGCCGAGCGCGTCGATGATTATCTTCTCAAGGTCGATTCCCGACGCCTCAAGGAATGCATAGAGTCCGCCGGCCTTTTGGATATTGCTGAAAATTCCGGAGAGCGCGTCCTCGACCATGGTTGAGGCGAAGTTGCGTATATCGCCGGGGCCGTAGGTCTTGAAGAAGGAGTAGCTGTCCTTAAAGGGCTGAGCATAGGTCTTTGAAGTGCCGTTGGGGAAGTTTACGACAATGGGTCCGTCCTCGTCAATGTCGTGGGACTTGACGTCGCAAACGGTCTTGCCGTCTGTGGTATTGTCAAAGGTCACGGTTCTGAATTTGTTCGGGAAAGCCGTGAGAGAGGTCGTCTCGATATCATAGAGGGTCTCGCCGTTGTCGTTGGTGTGGGCGGCGATATCGGGGGTATGAAGATGTCCGCTGAAGGTGAAGTGCATTCCCGCGTCCGCGAGGGTCTCGGCGCACTCCATCCAATCATCAAGCACGAAAGCAAAGAACAGCTCCGGCTCAATGGTCATATGCGGCACAAAGTTATGGTGACCCATGCCGATAATGGTCTCGCCGTTTTTCTTCGCCTTTTCGCACTGCTTGAGCACCCACTGCATAAGCTCGGGGGTTATCGAGCCCGCAGTCTCCTGAACATCGTCGCCCTTGGCGGTGACATCGGAAGAATACTTGCAGGTATCCATGACGATGAGTCTGTAGCCGCCCTTGAGGCTTATAGCGTAGGAGAGCTGACCCGCCTGACCTGTGGTGGGGGTGAAGACATCTTCTTTTTCGTCCGTTACAAGGTCGCGGCCGAGATTCTTGTATATCTCGCGGAAAGCCTCGGGAGTGGTTATCTCCGCGGCCTCCTTGACGCCGTTTTTGAATGTAACGCCGTTATAGTTGTTGATGTCGTGGTTGCCGTTTACAACGATGACCTGTATTCCGCTCTCCTTTTCAAAGGCTTCGAGCTTTGCGGCAAGAGCCTTGTGACCAGCCAGCTCACCGTTGAAGGTCAGGTCGCCGGGGATGAATACATAGTCGCTCTTCTCGGCAACAGCCTTTTTGAGCGCCGCGTCGATAAGGGCGTTGACTTCGTTGTGCTCGCGGTAGCCCCTGTCGTTCCATTCGTTGTAGGCTTCGCTGAATCCGTTTTCCGTGTCTCCGGTTCCTTTTTCGGAATCAGCAAAATAGTGAATGTCGGAGATGGATGTGACTTTGAGCTTGCCCTTCTCGGTCTGCGCAAAGGCACTGAAAACTCCGGTCGGGAGGGCGGCAAGGACGAGGGTCATGCAGACTATAACTGCAATGATGCGTCTTGCCAGTCTTCCTTTGTTTTTCATTTCGTTTCCTCCTTTTTTCTGGTTTTATATTAAACAAAAACGAAAATGCTTAATCCTCCGAGCCGTCCGTCTGCTCGGCTATGCCGAGATATGCGTCCGCCTCCGCGGCGTCCATGCTCTCGATCCCCTTGAGCTTGCCCGCCATGATACGATTTCTGTCCTGCGCGGCGACAAGGGTGCGCCCCGCCTCGTCTATCTTTTTCTTCGCCTTGTCGAGCACGTCGCCGAACTTTTCATACTGCGCCTTGGCAACTGAGAGCAGGCGGCGGACTTCGTTCGCCTTCTCGTTTATCGCCACGGCTCTGAAGCCCATGGAGAGGGAGTTGAGAAGCGCCGTTATCGTAGTCGGTCCCGCTATCATGATGTTATATTCGCGCTGGATTCGCTCGGCTATCCCCGTACGCGAAGACGCGATTTCGGCATAGAGTCCCTCGGTCGCGAGATACATTATCGCAAACGGGGTCGTAGCCGGAACGTTTATGTATTTTGTGACGAGCTTTGCTTCGCTCAGAACTCTGTCTTCAAGAGCCTTGCGCGCCTTGGCGACTTCTTCGGCGTCCGCGCTGTCCGCGGCGGAGCAGAGGCGCACATAGTCCTCCATCGGGAACTTCGAGTCAACAGGGAGATAAGCGTCCGCGCCGCCGTCGCCGGCAGGGATGCGGATAGCAAACTCGACGCGCTCGGAGCTGCCCGGGCGGGTGGCGAAGTTTTTCTCATACATATTGGGTATCGTTTGGTCGAGTATGCCCTCGAGCTGGACTTCCGCCCATGTGCCGCGCGCCTTGACATTCGTCAGCACGCGGTTAAGATTCGTGACATTTGTTGTAACACCCGTCGAGAGCTCTTTCATCTCGCCGAGCGATTTGTAGACATTTTCGAGCTGCTCGGAAACGGTCTTGAACGAGCTGTCGAGTCTGGTAGTGAGGGTCGAGGAGAGCTTCTCGTCGACGGTCGCGCGCATTTCATCGAGCTTTTTCTCGTTGCTCTGCTGCATCTTTTCTATCGACTCTGCAATAATTCTCGACTGTCTGTCGTTTTGTTCTATGTTATTGCGGCGGATAGTGTCAAGCGACTTCGAGAACATGTCCGTCAGCTGCTGCTGATGCTTGAAATTCGCCTCGGTCATGAGTGCGAGACGCTCATTCATCTTGTCGAGCGATTCGGTGAGCTCGGAGCGCATGTCCTTCTGATTGCCCGCGCTCTCTCTGCGGCTGCGCTCGAACTCGTCGCGCAGCTGACCCTCGAGCGAGCTGACTTTATGCTCAAGCTCCTTTATCTGCCCGTCCTGCGCGGAGGGGCGGTTGAGCTTCATTATAACAATCACGAGCAGCACGGCGCAGACAGCCGAAAGAGCCGCCGCGATATATAAAACAGCGTCCATAATTCCAATCTCCAAAATCCGTAAGATATGATAAAGAATTGTAACAGATTTTTAAAAAAATTGCAACATTTATACAGATATATTTTTAACAATAAAAATTTTTTGAACAATATTATATTTACCGGATAATCTTTGCAATTAACGGTTGATAACGGGAGTGGTTTTATGCTACTATATAATGTATCTGAAAGGGGCTGCGCGCCCCAAAAAAATTATGCCTCAGACCGCCCGCAGAATTTGTATAAATACGCCGCGGTTTTTAATATACGGAGGAAAAGCATGAAAAAAATCACGAGAATAGCTTCAATATTTCTTTCGCTCGCGCTGATATTCACAGCCGCCGCCTGCGGCAAGGACGGCTCGGGCGCGGCGCTGAGCTATCCGATAGCAGCCCAGCCGGATTGTCTCGACCCGCAGATAGCGCAGGGCGCGGAGGCAAAGACCGTTGTACTCAACTGCTTCGAGGGGCTTGTCCGCAAGGACGCGGAGGGCAAGTATTCCCCCGCCGCGGCAAAGAGCTGGAGCTATGATGCGTCCACTCTCACCTATACATTTAAGCTCCGCGAGGACGCGCGCTGGGTCATAATGAAAAAGGCATTCAAGCCCATACTCGGCGACAACATAGACAAGACTTTCGACTCCCGCGTCACGGCGGCGGATTTTGTCTTTGCGCTCAGGCGCGCGGTAGCCCCCGCAACGGGTGCGCCCGAAGCGCTGAGCCTCGGCGTCATAAAGAACGCAAAGAGCATAATAAACGGCAAGATGTCCTCCGACAAGCTCGGCGTGCAGGCGGTCGGCGACTTTGAGCTGCGCATAACGCTCGAAAGTGCAACTGACGAATCGGCTTTTCTCGATCTGCTGACAAAGGCAATATGCATGCCCTGCAACGAGACTTTCTTCAACGCGACCAAAGGGCGCTACGGGCTCGACTATTCGACGCTCCTGTGCAACGGTCCGTTCTATCTCTCATATTGGCTGCACGACTCCGCACTGACTATAAAAAACAACGACGACTACACCGGACCTTTCCCGGCGAAGCCCGCGAGCGTGTCGCTCGTAATCGACAGCGACAACGAGCAGAAGCTCACTTCCCTGCTCGACGGCACTTACTGCGCCGCCCAGCTCGGCACGACTGCGCCCGATTCGTCCGACCTCTCCGTAACAAAGAACTACGACACCGTCTGGGCGCTGTGCTTCAACTGCGCCGACGCGCCGCTCTCCAATGTGTCGCTGCGCCGCGCGCTCTGCACGGCGGTCGACTATAACTCGCTGACGCTCGAAAGCGAGGATATGCAAAAAACTTATTCTGTAATCCCGCCCGCCTGCTCTGTCGGCGAGGGAGCGGATCTTGGCAGCGAGCCCGTCAGCATTCTCGGCTACGACATGAACAGATCCGCCGGATACTGGGCTCAGGCGCAGAAAGATCTCACGGGCAAACTGAGCCTTGAGATAATCTGCCTGCCCGAGCACGAAAACGCCATGCGACGCATGATACAGGGCTGGCAGAAAGTGTTCGGTCTGAGCGTCAATTTTACAGTCACTGCGCTCGACAGCGCGACTCTTTCCTCGCGCGTGCAGGACGGCGACTATCAGATAGCCCTGACCTCCATGTCCGCGGGCATAACGGACGCTGCAGGTTTCCTTTCGACGCTCACCTCGCAGGGGACGAATAATATAGTCAGACTCAGCGACGCGCAGTTTGACGCATCCGTCAAAAACCTCAAGGCGCTGAGCGGCTCTGAGCTCGTCAAGGCTTGCCGCAGCGCGGAGGGCAGACTGCTCTCGCTCGGCGCGGTGCTCCCGATGTTCATAACCCCGAGCTATTTTGCAACGGCGAAGGGCGTCAACGGCCTGAGCGTTGACCCGGAGAGCTCGGCAGTTGATTTTGTTTTCGTAACGGCGAAGGACTGACAAGATGAAAAAGGAAAATAGACTCAGATATATACTCCCCGAAAATCGGACGGTGCGCATTGTGCTCGCCGTCTTTTTCTGGTTATTGGCGGCGGCGTGCGCCGGATGCATATTCTGGCTTTCGAGCCGTGACGGCAACCAGTCAAAGGACATGAGCGACAATGTACGCGGAATTTTAGCCAAAATTCTCGGCTCGCCGCTCGGCAGCTTCATTGTGCGAAAATTCGCGCATTTCTTTGAATATGCGGCGCTCGGATTTCTTATCGGCTGCGCGCTTTTCCTCAGCCGCAGGCGTTTTTCGCCCGTTATCTCCGTCATTTGCAGTGCCCTTTATTCAGTCAGCGACGAGATACACCAGTATTTCGTCCCCGGACGAGCATGCCGCATTTTTGATGTCGGAGTCGACACCCTCGGCGCGCTGACGGGTACACTTATCCTCACGCTCATAATTCTTATAGTAAACTCAATCGCAATGCGCAGAAAGGAAAAATATTCCGCGTAAATTTTTAGCATTTCTATTGTCGTTTTATAACAGTATATGATATAATAAAGTTCATATAGAGACTTTTTGGCTGAGAGGTATATTCAATGGATCATAAAGAGGGGCTCATAGTCGGGCGCAACGCAGTGCTTCAGGCTCTCGAAAGCGGCAGAACGATAGACAGCGTGACCGTTGCTCAGGGTCAGCGCGGCGGACAGGCAGGCAGAATAATCGACATCTGCCGCGAGCGCAAGATCCCCGTCAAATTTGCCGATCAGCGCAGGCTCGACCGCCTCTGCGACGGCGCGGCGCATCAGGGCGTTGCGGCATTTGCCGCGGCTCACGAATACGCCGAGATGGACGATATTTTCGCCCTCGCCGAGAGCAGAAACGAAAGTCCGTTCATAGTCGTGTGTGACTCACTTGAAGACCCGCACAACCTCGGCGCTATCCTCAGAAGCGCGGAGGCAGCCGGAGTTCACGGGGTAATTATCCCGAAGCGCAACTCCGTGACCCTCAACTACACAGTCGCCAAGACCTCGGCGGGCGCTATTGAATATGTCCCCGTAGTAAAAGTCGCGAACCTCCCCGCCGCCATAGACGAGCTCAAATCGCGCGGCGTCTGGATATTCGGCGCGGACATGGACGGCACGGATTACACCGCCCTCGACTACAGCGGCAGCATCGCTCTCGTCATCGGCTCCGAGGGCAAGGGCATAGGCCGCCTCGTGCGCGAAAAATGCGACTTCATCGCCTCCCTGCCGATGCGCGGCAAGATAAATTCTCTCAACGCCTCCGTCGCGGCGGGAATCCTCATGTTCGAAGCGGCGAAACACAGAAACTGACTTTTATCCGATTTTTTCAGCATATAAGCATATATAAATTGGGGTGAGATGAGTGGAAAACAAACCTTCCGATAAGCGGAGCAACATGCCGCTTGACAAAGTTCTCTACCAAGTGGCGAAGATTGAACACGACAGCGGCGAACCGGACAAGATCTGGAAAATAACCGACATAGACGATCTGATAGCGAGCACGGACGCCGATTCCACAGCACTTGACTACGATGACGACGATGAGCTTCTGATGAGCATCGCCTACTATAAAAACAGATACTCTGACGATGACATATCGTCGGAGTATGAGACTATATATACAGACCCGAAAGAGCCGGAAGCCGAGCCCGACGAAGAGCCCGAGCCGGAAGAAGCCGAACCCGAAAATCCGGCGGACGAACCGGAGGCTTCGGCAGAAGCAGAAACCGAAGAGCCCGCCGAGCCCGCAGAATCAGACGAGGCGGAGCAGACCGTCGAAAACAAAGAACCTGTAAGCGAAGTGTCTTTTGCGAAGCCTGAAGAGACGGAATCAGCCGGCGAATCATATTTTACAGAACCCGAAAGCGAAGCGGCAACAGAAGCTCCCGCAGAGCCGGAAGAAACCGAAGCGGCGCAGGAGTCTGACGACGAAATTGAGCCGGAAGCCGAGGAAGTTAAGGCTGAAGAAGTTCCCGCCGATGAGAGCGAGGATATATACTCCGATTCAAAATTCGAGCTGTCTGTTGTGAAAGCCGACGGCGAAGATGACGATATACAGGAATCGGAACCTAAAGATGAAGTTGACACGGACGAATCAAATAAAACCGACGAGTCCGACAACAGCGATAACATTCTGACGCTCCACGGCGAGGAAGAAGAATCCGAGGACGAGGATGAAGCCGAGAAAAAGCCGACGGTAGAGGAGCTTTTCGGCGCGCCCGCTTCGAGATATTTCGGCGGGCCGACAGAAGAGCCGGAGGAGGACTCCGAGCGTGAGAGCCGCGCCATACCCGGCCTGTTCGGCGACACAGTCGTGTTCGGTCCGATGAAATCCCTTTCCGAGCCGACGCAGAATAAACCCGACGACGAATATAAAACAAAGCTCATGACCGCGATAGGCTCGGCAAAAGCGCCGCAGAGCGCCGAGACGATAGAGAAGCCCGGCGTTATCTTAAAGCGCGGTCCGCTCTCCGAGACATCGGGGCTCGAGCCCCTGCCGCAGGTCATTCCCGCCGAAGAATTTGTCGGCTCGGGGGACGATAAGCCCGCGTCGATAGAGGATCAGCCTTTCACTAATCCCGCCGCCGGCAATCAGCCGGAGGAGGAGCAGATGATGCTCAGCGGCTTCGGCGAAGAGCCGGAGACTGAAAAAATAGACGAAGACGAGCTTCGCAGCGAGCTCGACAAAAAGAGGGCGGAGAAGAAGAAAAAGTTCGTTCTGCTCGGCGGACTCGGCGACGATGAGCCGCAGGAGGACGAAAATCTGCCCGAAGAGAAAGAGGACGAGCCGGAGGAGCAGCACGAGAAAAAGAAAAAGCACTCCGAGAAAGCTCCCCTCGAATACGAGAAACCCGAACAGCGCGGCAGAGTCTATAACAGCCTCAAGAACGCCGCATCGCAGTTCAAGACCTCGGTTATCGGTCTGTGCGTGCTCGAAGGCGTGTCGCTGCTTCTGCTGCTCATACCGAAAATTCTCGAGTGGGCGGCGATAGACGCGCCCGCGTTCGACCGCGGAGGCGCGGGACTCGCGGCGGCTAATATAGTGCTTCTGCTCGCGTCGTTCTATCTCGCGTTCCCGAATATTTTATCCGGCGTAAAGGCGCTTGCAAACGGCCGCGTGACCGGCGGCGCAGTCGGCGGGCTGACATTTATACTCGCCCTCGTCCAGACGATACTCTCGTTCTTCAACAAATCGCCCGAGGGCGCTTCGGGCATGTTCTACTGCGCGGCGGCGATATTCGCCTTGCTCATGACCGCCGAAAACAGCAGCCGCGGCACGGCGCGCGTGATGCAGAATTTCCTCTTCTGCACCGCAAAACGCAAATCAGGGCTCTACGGCATAAGGGCTATAGAGAGCGAGAAAGACGCATTTGAAGTCGGACGCGCGCTCAAGATGGGCAACCCGGACATTTTATATTCCAGCAGGGTTGAGTTCCCCGCCGACTTCATCAAAAATTCCGAAGCCAACTCCCCTGCGGACAGCTGCATAAAGCGCAGCCTGATAATTTCTTCAGCCGTCTCCGTGCTGCTCGCGGTTATATCGGGCATAATAACAAAAGATATATTCCAGGCGTTCGGCGTGCTCACCGGTGCGTTCTGCCTGACCTCGCCCTGCGCCATTGAACTCGCGCTGATGATCCCGCTCTATCTTGAGAACAGGAAGCTCAACTCAGAGGGCGGCATGATAGCGGGCTATGACGCGGCTCTCGAATGTTCCGAGGCGGTCGCCGCCTCCGTTGACAGCGCCGATCTCTTTGACCGCGCGGCGTGCGAGATGCACGGAATGAAGGACTTCCACACCGTGCGCATAGACGATGTTCTGCTCTACGCAGTCGCTATAGTGCTCAAATCCGGCGGTCCGCTCACAGATGTCTTCAACCGCATTATCGGCGGATCGACCGAGCTTCTGCCGCCCGTGCGCGACATGATATACGAAGACAGACTCGGTCTTTCAGCCACAATATATAATCAGCGCGTGCTGCTCGGCAACCGCAACCTGCTCACGCACCACAATATTGAAGTGCCGCTCAAGTCCGAGGAGGACAAGGTAAAGCGCAACGGGCGCAAGATTCTCTACATAGCCATCGACTCGCAGGTCGCGGCGATGTTCGTTTTCAACTACGCCGAGGACGCATCGCTCAAGGATTCGATAAACGAGATGGCGGACAACGGCTTTAGCCTTGTCGTTCGCACGGACGACCCGAATGTGACCGACGAGCTCATCGCCGCCCGCTTCGGCATAGCGCAGAAAGATATCAAAATGACGCTCTCCCACGGCGCGCGCATATTCAGCGCATACCGCGACAGCGTTGTTGATTCAGCCCCCGCAAAGGTCATGCACGACGGCTCCGCCCGATCTTACTTCAAGAGCATCGCGGCGTGCGGCAGGCTCGCAAACTTCGCTTCGCGCTGGGCAGTGTTCGCCCTTATCGTGCAGGCGGTCGTGGCGGCGGGTGCGATACTCTGCGTCGCGCTGAAGGCGTTCGCGTTTGTGTCGCCCCTGACGGCGGTTATAGTTCAGGCCGCGATAGTGGCTTTCAGCGTAATATTGGAAAAATTCAAAAGATAAATATACTACCCTGTAACATCTAAAAGTCTACATCCGGTTGAAGGATGAAAACGCAGGCAGGCTGCCGCCTGTCAAGTTTGAAGACGCAGTTAAACGCAATCAGATGACGCAATGCTTGTAAAGTTTTAGGTGTTGCAGGGTAGCAGGGGCTGCGCTGAGAATGCGACAGCCCCTTTCTGAAAGGATAAGCGGATATGCAGGAAAAATCAGTCAAGGCAAAAATTGATTTAAAAGGCAAGACCGTGCTCGTGACGGGCGCGGCGGGATTCATCGGCTCTTTTCTCTCGGAGCGTCTGCTCTCAGACTTTGAAGATATTCGCGTCATCGGCTTCGACAGCGTCAACGACTACTATGATATCCGCCTGAAAGAATCGCGGCTCGAAAAGCTTCAAAAGCACGAAAATTTTATTTTTATCAAAGCGAACCTCGCGGACAAGGACAAAGTGAGCGAAGTGTTCCGCGAATACTCGCCGCAGATAGTTGTCAACCTCGCGGCGCAGGCGGGGGTGCGCTATTCGATAACGAACCCCGACGCCTATATCGAGTCGAATATAATCGGCTTTTATAATATCCTCGAGGCCTGCCGCCACTCATACGACGACGGCGCAACACCCGTTGAGCATCTTGTATACGCTTCGAGCTCGTCGGTCTACGGCAGCAACAAAAAAGTGCCCTACAGCACCGACGACAAAGTTGACAACCCCGTCAGCCTCTACGCCGCAACGAAAAAATCCGACGAGCTGATGGCCCACGCCTATTCGAAGCTCTATAACATCCCCTCGACGGGACTCCGCTTCTTCACGGTCTACGGACCCGCAGGCCGCCCGGACATGGCGTATTTCGGCTTCACCGACAAGCTTCTGCGCGGCGAGACGATACGTATTTTCAACTACGGCAACTGCAAGCGCGACTTCACATATATCGACGATATAGTCGAGGGCGTTGTGCGCGTCATGCAGGGCGCGCCTGAGCGCAAAGACGGCGAAGACGGTCTGCCCGTTCCGCCGTATGCGGTCTACAATATAGGCAACCAGAACCCCGAAAACCTGCTCGACTTCGTCGACATTCTCCAGCAGGAGCTTATCGCCGCGGGAGTTCTGCCGAACGATTACGACTTTGAGGCGCACAAACAGCTCGTCCCGATGCAGCCCGGCGATGTCCCCGTGACCTATGCGGACACGACCCCGCTCGAGCGCGACTACGGCTACAAGCCCTCGACCGATCTCAGAACCGGGCTTCGCAATTTTGCCCGCTGGTACAAAGATTTTTACAAGATTTAAATAGCATATATTATATATTATATAATGTATGTCTTTCGGGTCAAAGATGTGGACGAAAGACAAATTAAGATTTGTATTATTTGGAGGCTCGATTATAAAAATTATTTGAGTCGCTCACTTTACCATGATTCAAGTGATAGCCCGCTCCACATTCATTTCGTGCCTTGACTCGAAATGTTTCAACAAAAAAATCCTACCCGATGCTGCTGCGCGGGTAGGATTTCTGTTATATTCACTCTCTGATATCAATCCGGATTATGTTCATAGAAATAGTCATACGCCTCTTCGTAGTCCTCGAAGTCGTCGTAATAATAGTCGTAAAAGTCCTCGGGGTCATTGAAGTCGCGGGCGTTATACGGATCGTCGTCATAGTAGGTTTTTTTCGTGGTAGTCACCGGGCGGTTGCCGGAGGGTCTATACGAGCCGCCGGAGGATGAACCACCGGAAGAGGAGGTCTGCTTCGGCACGGTCTCATATTCCGGATAATGCCACACGCTTTCCACGGCACCGTTTCTCACATCTACCGCATAATATGCGTATAACCAAGCAGAATACTCCGACTGCTTTGCGTAATAGGGGATCTTCCAATAATATTCATGATACCCCTCGCGGCGGGCAACTGTCTGATCGTAGAACTTTGAATATTTGAGCGGGTCATAGTTGACGGCGGTCGCCTTGCCGAGCTTTGTTGAATTTATCAGCTCCTCCGGCATTCCCTCATACGGCAGAATCTCCGAGACGGGGGTTATCCCCTTGTCGGTTTTTATCCCGAGAAAGTGAATCTCTCTGCCGTCATTGACCGATATCAGATTTTGTCTGCTGATGTAGGCACTGTAGTTTATTTCATGCTCCTCGCCCGACCCCGTCACATACTCGCCGACATAATATGTATGCAGGGAGATATGGATAAACGGGTAGTCGGACTTCACGCCGTCGAGCTCGTCGAGAAAATAATAGAACTTCTTCCAGTCCTTTATTTTTTCGGGCGGGTCTAATTTCAGCGATACTTCAATTTCATATTTTATCGGGTCCTCGGTTTCGTCGTAGATGTATTTGTTGTTGTACGGCTCATGGATAACTGATTTGACCGTCAGTTGCGCGTTGACCTTGTGCTTTTTGCAGACGGCGGCAAATGCTTCTCTGAGCCTCAATTGCTCGGCGTCCGCCGTATCGTGTCGGTACAGGCTCTCGTCGGCCTCGCTCTGCCGGCGTGATTCGTCCTCGCGGGCGGCATTTATTACGTTTCTCGCGAAAATCCCCAGCGTGACGATCAAAATAAGCGCGCATATTATGCTGACAACTATCTCCGCCGTATTCGGCTTGTTCTTGGTCTGTTCGCTCATGTCCTCCCTCCTTATAGCTCTGCAAACCCGGGATTATTTCTTCTTTCTGCCCTTTTTCTCAGTATATTCATTGCCCTTGACTCCGGGATTGACGAGCTTGAGCTTGCGTCTCTGGCGGCGCTTGTAGTTTTCATAGATGAACAGCGCAATATAGCCGACAACGAGAATGGCGACTATCGATGCGATAATTTTAAATACAGTGCTCGAAGCGACTTTCTTTATCGTTGCGCCTATGAACAGCAGAACATTTCTCGACACATCCTCGGACGCGACGAGCTTTATCCGCGCTATCTCCTCGCCGGCATAGAGCACACGAGCCTCGCATATCTCCTGACCCTTTTTGACCGGCGCGTCAACGCTTTTCGGCACGGTCTCGGGCACGGGCTCAATAAGCACGCTTCCGGCGTCAGCCCCCGTTGGGACGAGAGCCAGCACTTCTTCGCCCGGAACGAGCGAAATATGATCGGTTCTGAATGAGAGTTTGAGCGGAACTTCGGTTATTATCTGAGTCGGGCTCGCTATCGACTTTAATTCGATGTGGTTGAACACCCAGTTGAACATCCTGCGGCAGTCGACAAACGCGCAGTTTTCAAGCGGCTCATCGTCGTCGATATTCTGCATCGGCGCGTTCATTATCACGCACAGATAGTTGTAGCCGTTGCCGGTGCCCTTTGATATGACGCAGCGTCCGGCGTTGTCGGTCGAGCCGGTCTTGATACCCACAGCGTAGGGCGAATAATAGTCGGCATATGCCTTGTTCATGAGATTATTCGTGTTGCGCAGGGTGCGCTCCTCGCTCTTGTTTGTTGCGGGGACTTTATATATTGTAGTCGAAGTTATCTCCGAGAAATAAGGCAGGGTCAGCGCGTGCTTTGTTATCGTCATCAAGTCGCGCGCGGTGGTGTAGTGGTTCGGGTCATCGAGTCCGTGGACATTCGCAAAGTGCGTATTCTTGCAGCCGAGAGCCGCCGCCTTGTCATTCATCATCTTAACAAAGCCTTCGATAGATCCGCCGACGTGCATCGCAAGGACATTCGCCGCGTCGTTGCCGCTTCGCACAAGCAGGCAGTAGAGCAGATTCTTTATGCTCATCTTCTCGCCCGGCTCAAGCCCGACTATCGAGCTTCCTGTGCCGTCGAGCAGGTGGATAGCCTCGTAGCTCGCCTCGACTTCTTCATCGAGATCCTTGCAGTTTTCGAGCACGACGGTGGCGGTCATTATTTTAGTCAGTGATGCGGGAGCCGCCTGCTTGTCCGCGTCTTTTTCAAAAATGACCGTGTCGTTGTCGAGGTTGACGAGCAGATAAATCTGGGCATAAATAGGATTATCTCCGCTGTCTGTCAAACTTTTCTCGTATACCGCGTTATAATTAGCGTAGGCAGGCATGGTGCAGAGCACCGACGCGATAAGAATAAAACAAAATAAAATTTTTATGAGTTTTTTCATAGACAGTCACCGCCGAATGTTGTATTATATATATAAACGATAGAAGACAACTTTGTCCTGACACTAATTGATTATACCAGTTTCAGGCTGTAAAATAAAGTAATAAAACGGATTTTGTTTATCAGGGGGATTAAAAATCATGCTTTATGTTACGGGAGACACCCACGGAGATTACGAGCGATTCACATCTTCCGCGCTCAAAAAACTGAAAAAGGGCGACACGCTCTTCATCTGCGGCGATTTCGGATTCATCTGGGATGGCTCGAAGAACGAAGAGAAGATGCTCAAAAAGATAGGCAAGCTCAAATACAACGTCTGCTTTATCGACGGCACGCACGAGAATTTCGAGCTACTCAGAAGCTACGAGGTCTCGGAGTTCAAGGGCGGAAAAGTCCATCACATCACCGGCAACCTCTATCATCTCATGCGCGGTCAGACTTACGACTTCGACGGCGTGAGCGTCTTTGCAATGGGCGGCGGCGAGAGCCCAGATATAGATATCCGCTCCGATCTCAACTCCTGGTCGGGCGACGAGATACCCACCGAAGCGGAGCTGACCGAGGGCGCGCAGAATCTCAAGAAGCTCGGCAACAAAGTTGATATTATAATCACCCACGAGCCGCCGATGAAGATAAAAGGTTTCCTCAGGCTCAAGGACAAGGAGCCCGTGCGCGTGACGGGACTCAATACATATTTCGAGGAGCTCGGCGCTGCGTGTGAATACAAGCACTGGTTCTTCGGCTCGATGCATATCGACAAGTTCATCTCCTCGTCCCACATCGCAGTGTTCCAGCACATAATCAACGCAGAGACCTGCGAGATTGCAAAATAAATATCTTATTCAAAAGCTCCCGGAAAATTTCCGGGAGCTTTTTTATATTTTTTTACTTCGTACCCAAAAATGGGCGGTTCGTACCGCACGCACATAAAGCATATTTAAGAAAAATATGTTATGATATATGCGAATAAAAAGGAGGGCAAGAAATGAATATTAAAAGAACCATTGCGGCTATCCTCGCTTTTCTCGCGCTGGCTTCCTTCGCGGGATGCAAGGGAGAGAAGAAAGACAATTCGACTTCAACCTCGGCAGAAGCTGCCGGTGCCCAAGCATCTGAGGCAGAAAATGGAAGTGAGGCGGCCGAGAGTGCTTCAACCTCGCAGGCGGCCACTGCCGAAGAGAGCAAATATCCCCAATACTATATTGATATGTCCGGGGTTAATTGGAATCACTGGACGCTTCACAAAGAAAGAGATTTGTCCTATTTTGAGAAAACCCCTAAAGATATCTCAATCTTAAACAATGATTTTGATTTTGACGACCGTGGGAACCTCGTTCTCACAATTGCATATGAAGACGACAACCGAGAAAACTGCAACGGCTCTGTAGGCTGCAAATACACATACAACAGCGACGGCACTATAAAGCGCGCGGATTTTACCGATGGCTATGCTACAAGCGAATCATATAAATATGACTCTGCGAAGCGCCTTGTCAAGACGGTTTCCGTGAGCCGAGACAAGGCGTATGAGCCCAAGACGACCTATTATACTTACAACTCCGCAGGTCTGCTCACCTCGGAAAAGTGCTATTCCGGCGGCAAAAAGCTTATTGATAGCAAGGTTTTCAAGTATAATACCAACGAAAAAATTACCGAATGCACCATAAGTGTAAGCAAAAACGAAATGCAGGGTATAACCACATACGAATATGACAGACAGGGAAACTGCTTGATTGAAAAGCATTTTGATTTAAATCGCAAAGCTACCGGCAACAAAGAATTCAAATATGACAAGAACGGATTTGTAATATACCAAAAGGAAACAAATCTTAAATCCAATGAAATCGCCGAGATTTATTACACCCTTGACAAATATGAAAATCCGACCGCAGTAAAGGTGTATTTGACAACGGGCGGCAAAAAGGATTTGAAATACGAACACAGATATTCATATGATTACGGCAAGTCCGAAATCAAAGTGACCGGCAAAATCATCGCCTATGATTCAGACGGCACGCTCATCCTCGACGGCACCAGAATTTATAAATACCACGAGACCAAGCCTACCGAGATGTACTTTGCAAATCTCGTTTCAGAATTCAGCTGCAACTATGGATTCTTCGCCGATTGAAGCCTGCAATCTATCGGCATGGCAAAAGAAATATATCGCGGCAGGCAGTATTAAACCGGAGGACAAAAACATGAAATTAAAAAGGCTCGCTGCGGCGATTCTCGCGGCGGCAATGATTGCAGCGGTATTTGCCGGATGCAGCAGCAAAAAGCCCGAAGCAACGGAAACATTCGGCGCGATAGTCGGAACCGAGGACGAAAAGTATTCGAAATATTTTCTCGGCATCGGCCACCCGAACTGGAACCGTTGGAACTGTACATCGAAAAAAGATAATCCCCGGAATAACGGAATCCGCGGGATAGACGATCTCCTCGACTGGGAATATTCAAAATATCAGATGCGATACGACAATGCAGGTAATCTTCTGAAAGTAGATGATTATTCTATAAAATTTTTTCTGTGCTTCCCGTTTGATGTGGAGAGTGAGGGCGTCGGAACGGAATATCAATACGACAACGACGGGCATATACGTTCTGTGCGCTTTCGCGGCCAATGGCCCAATAGAAGATACATGACATGTGAGCGCGACGACCGGGGCCGCATCTCAAAAACTGTTATTAAATATTCGTCCAACTCAATTATCACTCTATATGTCTACGACGACGCGGGAAACATAGTCGAAGAGAACAGCATTTGTGCTAACAGTTATTTCTTCGAGTCTACTTTGGATCATAGAATAAAAACCGTGTATACATATGACGAAAACGGCTGTCTCATCCGTTCGATGAGCACTAAATATGACCGGGACGAAAATTTTGAAAACAGCACTGAACGCGAATTTGATCCGCAGACCGGCGCGCGCACAAAGGAAACAAAAACATATATCAGCGGCGTCGAGGAATGCACTTACGAAAATGACAAGTACGGAAATCCCACGACTATAAAAACATGCCGTATTAAGAAATCCGATGATGGCACCGAAGATAAAGAATACTATCCGGAAATCAACATCGAATATACTTATGAAGAGGATAAAATTACGGCAACAGAAGACTCGGGCGTCCGCACATATGAACATTTCGGATCACGCCGGCTGGACGACGTATTATACTGAGACAACGGGGGGATGTGGTGATTTTAATGAAAGCAAAAAGAATCCTTGCGGCGGTGCTGGCGCTGCTCATGCTTGTTTCGTTTGCCGGCTGCAAGAAAAGCAAAAGTAAGAAAAGAGGCAACCTCGTCCCCGGCAAAGTTTCGCAGCGGTATTCCGACGGCGAAGGCAAAACCGATATTTATGAAATAAATTCTAACGCCGAACTGCCGAGCGCCGCGCAGCAGCCGGGCGTTTCCGCCGCGAACGCTCCGGCGGGCGGTGCTTCCGGCAAGGGTGCAAACACATCTTCCGGCAACAAAGCTTCGGCAAATCCACACTATTATCTCGGACTTTACCGCAGTGAATGGCAGCACTGGGTCGTTGTCAAAGACGCCACATATGATTCATCAAACAAATACATAACCGGAAAGAGCGTCAAATTTGACTCGAACGAGAATATAATAGGCGAAGAATATTACCCGTACGGTACATATCGCGCGGAATATAAATATAACTCCGACGGGACTATCGGCTCGGCGCAGACAATGTACTGCTCGCCGGCAAACTATTCTTACAAATACGACTCACAGAAGCGGCTCGCAAAAGTTACGGAAAAGTCCGGAAATATTATAACCACTGTCACAGAGTTTACATATGACGACAACGGCAGGCTTGTCTTTGTCCGCGAACGGCTCAACGACGGGAACCTGGACACCGAATACAAATATGACTCAAAAGGCAACCTGACGGAATGCATCAGCGGCGGGAGCAGGTATGTATATAAATACGACTCAAGCAACCGTCTTATACTCAAACAGTGCTACGACACCGAAAACGGCGGCAAGCTCACAACAGAAACGGAGCGAAAATACGACAAGAACGGATATGTGATCTACTATCGGGATATGTATTATTCCGACGAAGGGCAGGTCACAACCGAAGAATTCATCACCAACGATATAAACGGCAACCCCGATCAGGTGAAATGCTACTCAACAAAAAACGGGAAAAAGACGCTTGACTACACTTCGAAAACGGTATACTCCTACAAAGAAAAAGTGACCGCCGCCACGCGCTTTACCTACGCAAAAAATGAAGAAGGCAACAAGGCGTTACAGGTCACCGAGTATGAATATCACCGCAAAGAAGCGTTTAATGTTTCGCCGGATACAATAATGTAAGCAGGCAGGGACGGTTCAGCCGTCCCTGTTTTTTAAAAAATAGGCCTATATTTCAAATTTTGTGGTATAATGTGTCTGTTACAAAAAGGGAGGCAGGACAATGAAGAAATTTATGGCGGCACTTTTGGCTTTTGCGGCGGTTATATTATTTGCCGGATGCGGCGGAAAGACTGTGGACACCGACAGCACCCTGCAGGGCGAAAGCATTGCGGACGCACAGATGAATTCGGACGATCAGGCGAGCAAGGTGATCTCCGCATATTATCTCGGCATCGGGTTCGACAAAGAGAGCCACTGGAAGATGACCGAAGAGGACAAGCAAAGCGCGGACGGCAATTATATCAAAAACAAAGCCACCGAATATGACTCCCACGGGAATCCTCTGAGCAGCGATACGGATACTTATAAATATACCTACAACGGCGACGACACCGTGAAGGAGATAACCCGCTCGGGCAGCCGCGAGTGCGTATATAGCTATAAATACGACTCGGACAAGAAAATCTCTCAGATATCCACGCTGAACGCTTCCGGCAAGGAAGAGGATGTGCTGAAATTCACTTATAACAAGTCGGGAAAGCTTATCTCAGCGCAGAACGGCAGCAAAAAGGCAGTGTTCTCTTATGACGACAACGGCAGGCTCATTAAAAAAGACATCACCGACTCCGATGGGTATACAGTTTCCGATATTTTTGAATATAACGACCGCGGCGAGCTTATACGCGCGACAATATCGCAGGACGAGTTCGGCATGGCGAATTTGACGGAAGAATATCAATATGACGAAAACGGCGTGCTGACAAAGAAAGTTTCAAAAAATTTCCGCGGCATGACGGAGGAATACGAATACAAAAACGACGAGCATGGAAATCCGATTGAAATAAGATACACCGAAAAAGAGCACGACGAGATATCATACTCCTCCACCGAGACCTACTCCTATGAATACGGCGCGAAGAAAATAGTTGCCGTGGGCAAAACAGATCGCGGAGGGGTAAAAAGAACATACGAATATCAAAAAAGCCAAAGCGTAATCACGCCCGAGTCGGATATATTCTGACGGCATCAATTATTATCCCGGCCTCGTGCCGGGATTTTTTCTGTGCCGTGAAAATAAAAATCAAAATTTGTATCTTTTTTTCGGGAAGTATGCTATTATGTGGATGACAGGAGAAATTAAAGGGAGGTATTTTATGAAGATCCGAAGATTTATTGCCTCAGTTCTCGCCGTCCTCGCGCTTGCAGCCTTTGCCGGCTGCAAGAAACACGCCAAAGACCAAACCGTCACAACAGGAAAAAACGATGAGACAGTATCCGAAGATAGCAGCGAAAGCACCGTATCTGTCGCGGATGTTAATGCCGACATAAAAAGCTCCAGGTATTTTCTCGGCATCGACCTCGACGGGTGGTATCACTGGAACAAAGTCGGCGACGGATTTCAAGACGGTTCGAAGTATACTTCACTTCAGGAAAAGAAATATAACTCACGCGGAGATATAGTATCGTCCGTCGTATACGAGCCGATTTCACCCGGAAACTATCACGAAGATCGGAGGCTGTTCGCCTATTCGTATAACGGCGACGGCACGGTGAAGGAAGTCCGCTGCTCCGGCGATTTCCCCGCAACCTACCTCTACGAGTACGATGCCGCCAAGAGAATAACAAAGATAAATGCGTCGCCCGCCGACGAGGATACATACGATATGACCTTTTTGTATGACAAAAACGGGACGCTCTTAAACGTCAAGTGCAAATATTGGGATATCGTCTTTTCGTATAATAACGGCGGAAAGCTCATCAAAAGAGTGCAAACAACCTACGAGGGCTTTGTCAACACCTTTGCTTATGAGTATAACGGCAGGGGCGACGTTATTCGCAAAACCGAAAGCAACAAGTTCCCGAGCAGCTCCTTCAAGGGCGTGACCGAATACAAATACGATGAGAGAGGTGCGCTCATAAAGCTGGTCTCGACCGACTCCTACAGCTCGACGATAGAGAAAGAATACAAAAACGACGCCTACGGCAATCCAGTTGAGATCAAGGAAACGAAGACCTCAAACGGAGATTTTATCAGCTCTTATTCCTACACTTATTCATACGAATATGAGACGGCGAAGATATCGGTTACTCGCTCGGACGGCGATAAAAAAATATATGAGTATCAAAAGAACGAGAGCATAGTCACACCCGAGACAAACTTATTCTGATGATAATAAAAATGAATCTATCCCGGTCACGCACCGGGATTTTTTCACTTTGTGAATCGAAAAATCAAAATCCGCACATTTTTTATAAAAAGTGTGCTATTATATAGACGGGAAAAACTTTCAGGGGAGGTATTCCATGAAACTCAAGAGAATTTTTGCAGCCGTTCTGGCGGCGGCGATGCTGCTGTCGTTTGCGGGATGCGCGAACAAGGACACTCAGGGCGACTCTTCCGAGCCTGCGGGAGAGCAGACGACCGAGGAGCGAACCACCGAGCCTCAGACGAATGAGGACGGCAGTCTCGTCAAGCCGAAAAACGCCGTCTCGGTCTCCGACGATGTGAAGATCAAGACCTACAGCGGCACTTCGCTCATCGAAATCGGCAACCGCGTCATGGAGCCCTACGGCAACGCGTATAAAAACATGAAAGCCTACGCTGACGCGCTCAACCGCCTCAAGGCGGAGATGCCGAACACCAAAGCCTACTGCCTCATGGCGCCGACCGCCATTGAATTCTACGCCCCGAGCAAATATAACACCGGTGTGTCGAAGTCGCAGTACGAGGGCATGTGCTACATCTACGAGCAGTTAAAGGACATAACGCCCGTCAACGCCTATGCCGAGATGGCGGCGCACACGGATGAATATCTCTATTTCAGAAGCGACCACCACTGGACCACCCTCGGCGCGTACTACGCCTATCGGACCTTCGCCAAAGTCGCGGGGTTCACGCCCGTTGACAAAAACACTCTCCAGACCGGCAAGCTCTCGCCGTTCCTCGGGCTTTTCTACAAAGACACAAAGAGCACCGCGCTCTCGAACGACCCCGACTATGTCGAATATTTCATTCCACCCGTCAACACAACGGCTATAGCCTCGGACACCGACGCCGCGATGAGCAACAGCTACAACATTAAAGTCATCAACACCGAAACTACTTCGCCGAACAAATACTTAGCCTTTGTCGGCGGCGACCACGGCGTTGTCAAGATAACGACCGATGCACAGAGCGACAAGAGCATTGTTGTTATCAAAGAGAGCTACGCGAACGCCTTTGTGCCGTGGCTCTGCGCGAATTATAAAACAATATATGTCCTCGATCCGCGCCAGCTGACCGTCAAGCTCGCCGATTTCGTCAAGACGAACTCGATAGACGAGGTCCTGTTCCTTAACTATATGTTCATTCCCAGCAACCCGAAGTTCATGAACGCGCTGGAGAATATGGCGTAAGCGGCAAAAAGCTTTAGAAAAAGGTCATAGTTCACGGATTAAAACGCGGATTATGACCTTTGTTTTTATACACACAGTCTTTATATAAAAAGCTTGAACGGCATTTGCGGTTATGCTATAATCTTGAAAAAAAGCAGGAGGAAGTTTATGAACAGCAGAAAAACAGCGGGCGCCGTCCTCGGAACTCTCGGCGGGCTGACCGCTCTGACCGCGGCTTCGGCGGAGATATTCTATAACTTCGCGATAAACACGAAATCGCCCATACATATGAGCAAGCTCAACAACCTCGTTCAGAAGGCGACAAACACGAGCGCCAATGAAGAAGAGGCGAGCGCAAAATACAGCGGCATGACCGGGACGCCGGAAATGAAAAAGTGGTACGCCGACGAGGGCGAGGATGTCTATATAACTTCCGACTCTCTGCGCCTGCACGGCAAGAGATTCAAAAATTCCGGCTCTGACTACGCGCTCGTCTGCCACGGATACACGAGCAAGGCGAAGCACATGGCGGGGTTCGTCAAAAAATTCTATGATCGCGGCTTCAATGTTCTCGCGGTCGATGCGCGCGCCCACGGCGACAGCGAGGGCGCAAAAATCGGCATGGGCTGGCCCGAGCGCAGAGACATAGCCGGGTGGATAAAGCTCATTCTCTCATGGGATCCCGACGCGCGGATAATCCTGCACGGCGTGTCCATGGGCGCGGCGACGGTGCTCATGGCATCGGGCGAGACGCTGCCCGAAAATGTCAAGGCCGTTATCGCGGACTGCGGCTACACCTCGGAGTGGGATGAGTTCATCTGGGAAGCGGAAACGCTGCACATCCCGTGGTTCCCGGTGCTCAACGCCGCGTCATTGCTTTCAAAGCTTCGCGACGGCTATGATTTCAAGCAGGCGAGCGCGCTTGACCAGGTCAAAAAGAGCCGTATACCGACGCTGTTTATACATGGCTCGGAGGATGAGCTCGTGCCGTATAAAATGCTCGGCGAGCTGTACTTAGCGGCGGCATGCGAAAAAGAAAAACTGACCGTTGAGGGTGCGGGACACGCGCTCTCGTCATCGGTTGACCCGGAATTATATTGGAGCACGGTTGAAAGATTCATAGAAAAATATATCGGCAGCTAAAGCAATAACCACCGTCGCGGACGGTGGTTAGAGCGTGTCGATAAACCTATTTTTGGTGGTTTCGCAAAAATCAAAGCCTCCCTTGTGTAAAGGGAGGTGGCGCGAAGCGCCGAAGGGATTGTTCTGAATAAGGGAAAAATTTTCAAAATGCTGAGTATTTTGAACTTTCATTACAACAACCCCTCAGTCACGGCTTCGCCGTGACAGCTCCCCTTACACAGGAGAGCCCTGGGTCCGTGCAATGACAGACTTTTTCGACAGACTGTAACCACCGTCGCGGACGGTGGTTATTTTATCGCACAAAAGAAAATCCCGACCGGTTAAGGTCGGGATTTTCTTTGTATAAAACGGGGGCAAGAAGATGGTAGGTGTCTGATTTATTCGGCCTGCTTCGAGTATTTCTTGAGATAGATAACTCTCATGAGCAGGCTTTCGATAGGATTGATCGGCTTGCACTTACCGAAGAGGCCGGAGCCTATGTAGGTAAGGCAGCTCTTCTCTGCGATCATCTCGACCGCACCTGCGTTGCTCTCATTCGAGCCGCAGCAGAGCGCGCCGCCGTCCTTGACGAGAACGCAGTGGCGACCCTTGAGCGCCTTGACGACCTTCTTGGGCGAATTCTTCGCGCACTTGAGGCTCACGCCGATTATCTGGGCGCTGTCATCAAGCTGAGGTTTGACAGTCTTGCCCATTGAGGCAACTGCGAGCACCTCTGGAGCCTGGGAATAAAGAATAGCATTGATATCCTCGCGTGAAGCATATATGGCGCGATGGAGGTCTGCCGTCGGAATCTCTCCCTCGCCGCTGACCGCCGAGGTCACGGGGTCTACGGTGACGGTGTGCTCCTTGTCGCCTGCAGCGTAGAATACTATCTTTCCGCTTGCGTCTCTGTACGAGTTATTATAACAGGTTTCGTCATGCTTTACAATAGTTTTTCCGTGTTTTTGTGCCCAGGAAACACACATTTCGCTCAGGTCGGCAATTTTTTCGCCGAATTTACGGTCGAACTGGTCGAGCACATAAAGTGCGCTCTCGCGCTCGAGCGTGGCGGCGACGTTGAACGCCTCCTCGCTGTCCTTGCCGTAGCAGACAGCGCCGTGATGCGCCATGATAACAGCCTTGCTGTCCATGTCGGCAGCGATAGCGGCGGCGACGCCCTTTTTGAGCTTCTTCGTGCCGGGCAGACCGTATGCGCCGAGCAGAACCTTGTCGCCTATAACTTTGCGGCCTTTTTCGCTGAGCGTCGGGATGCCCTGCATGGTCGCGCTTATAATGGAAGCGAACTTCTGATGGGTGTGGATAACAAAGCCCGCCTCGGGATGAGCCTTGTAGACCTCGGCATGAACGCCCTTTTCGGAGGAGGGCTTGACATTGCCCTCGTAGCTCAGGGTGTCGATCTTGACCTCGACGATATCGTCGGGGGTCAGTCCCTCATAGGGCTTTCCGCTCGGGGTTATGACAAAGCTGTTCTCGTCAACGCGGCAGCTGACATTGCCCCATGTTCTCGCGATGAGGCCCTTTTCGACAAGGCGCAGACCGGCTGCGATAACTTCTTTTTTTGCCTGTAAAATATCCATGAAAACCGTCCTTTCACGATAAAATCCGAATTGTGCTTGCGAACAATTTTGTACTACAGTTCAATTATAACACAAGAAGCCCAAAAGTCAACAAATTACTCTTTCGGCTCGCCGTCGGTCTCCTGATTCTCCTCTTCGGCTGAAACATCCTCCGGCTGGACTGCCGCGGCGTCCGCCTCAACGGATTTCTTCGAGCTGCGCCAGATATGGATAACGCCGTCGTCATTGAGTACCTTGAGCACGGTTATAACTATCGGCATAATAAATATTCCGATGAAGCCGAAGAGCTGGAGTCCGATATACATGCCCATGATGCTGACTATCGGCGGGATGCCGAGATTGCTCGCGACTATCTTCGGCTCGATTATCTGGCGTATGACAGTTATGCAGGCATATATGACAATGAGTCCGATTCCGAGTCCGTAGCTGCCGTTTATCAGCGAGAACACCGCCCACGGGATAACGACAGTACCTGTGCCGAGCACGGGCAGGATATCGACTATTGCGGTTATTATTGCGATAATAAATATATATCCGCTCTTGTACGCGCCGATGACTTTCAGCACGCTAAGACCTATCGACATCTCAGCAAAAGTTATAAGCATTATCAGCGCATATGACTTGACGAGCTTGCCCATGGACGAGAATACGATTTGTTTAGTTTTTGAGAGCGTTCTGCGCTTCTGCGGGGTCAGCTGATTCTTGATGAAGCCGACTATTCCGTCATATCCGGCGGTCATGAAGCAGGCGGCGATAATAAACAGGAGCACGCCGACCAAAATACTCGGAATCTGCTTCGCGGTTGACCAGACGCCGCTGAGCGGAGTCTTGAGGATAGACAAAAGATTGATATTGGAGTTCTGCTCGCCGCCCTGCGCGCGCTGTGCCGCACGCTCTTCTGATGATAGCAGGAGCTTGTCCGAGAATGATTTTATCGCATCCTCGGCTGAGCTTTGAAGTCCGTCCGGCAGACGCTCGGTGAAGCGATAGAGCGAAGTCTCCCAGCTTTTGACATAGTCCGGCAGCTTCTTGAGCCACTCGGTGAGTGTCGAGGCGAGTCCCTTGACCTCGGACACGACCCTTGCGCCGGTCAGGGCAACTATTGTTATCAGCAGCGCGATTATCAGCAGCACCGCGATAACCGAGACAATTCCCTTTTTGATATGGGTTTTCTTCGAGATAAAATTGGTCGGGCGCTGGAGCGCGGCGGCGACCAAGAACGCGAACACGAACGGAGCGACTGTCCAGAATGCATATTTCATGAACAGATAAAACGCGCCGAGCACGAGCGCGATATATGCGACATTGATAAGTACCGCTCTTCTCTTTTCCACAGTGGCAGGGGACATTTTCTGCACCTCTTCTTTCAACCGTTTTTTCCTGCGTCCAATGACAAAACAGCATAATTTATTATATATATTATACTATTTTATCCTAAAACTCAATGAGTTTGAAAAATACTTCATAAAAATGTAAGAAAGTTTTCCTTTGGGGCTTTATCGCCGGGGCTGTTTGTGATAAAATAATAAAAATCAATGACAGTGGGGAGACAGTTATCATGTATATAGCGATAATGGGCTACGGCGTTGTCGGAAGCGGCGTTGCCGAGGTCATCAACAAAAATCACGACAGCATCGTGCGCAAGAGCACACAGTCGGAGCTTGAGATAAAATATATTCTCGACCTCAAGGATTTTCCGGGCGATCCGAATGAGAAGCTTTTTATAAAAGATTTTAATATTATTCTCAACGACCCCGAGGTAAAGGTCGTTGTCGAGACGATGGGCGGACTTCATCCGGCGTATGAGTTCGTCTCCGCCTGCCTCAAGGCGGGCAAGAGCGTTGTGACCTCGAACAAAGAGCTTGTCGCGGCGAAGGGCTGCGAGCTGCTCGGATACGCCGCAGAGCACAATGTAAATTTCCTCTTTGAAGCGTCGGTCGGCGGCGGAATACCGATAATCAGACCGATAAGCCAGTGCCTCGCCGCAAACGAGATAAACGAATTCGCGGGCATTCTCAACGGCACGACGAACTTCATTCTCACCCGCATGATAAACGACGGCATGGCGTTTGAAGACGCGCTCAAGCTCGCGCAGGACAACGGCTATGCCGAGCGCGACCCCTCGGCGGACATTCTCGGCTTCGACGCCTGCCGCAAGGTATGCATCCTCGCGTCCCTGTGCTTCGGCAAGCATGTCTATCCCGACCAGGTTCACACCGAGGGCATAACCGAGATAACACTCGAGGATGTCGAATACGCCAAGGACTGGGGCGGAGTTATAAAGCTTCTCGGCAGAGCGCGCAAGAGCGAGGACGGCAAGCACATCTATGCGATAGTCAGCCCCGCATTCGTCGATCACCACAGCCAGCTTGCGAGCGTTGACGATGTTTTCAACGCGATTCTCGTGCGCGGCGACGCGATAGGCGATGTCGTATTCTACGGCAGAGGCGCGGGCAAGCTGCCCACCGCAAGCGCGGTCGTCGGCGACGTTATCGACTGCGCACGCCACGAGAACAAGCAGAAGTTCTTCGGCTGGGCGGACAGCGAAGAGAGCTATGTCTCCGACTATCTCGACATGCCCACGGCGCTCTATGTCAGGGCACGCGCTCAGCAGAAGCAGCAGGTCATATCCTCGGCGGAGAAGACTTTCGGCGAGATAAAGCTCCTCAAGCGCGCTGGCGCGCCGGAGGACGAGTTCGCCTTTGTCACCCCCGTCGCCTCGGAGCGCGAGCTGCGCACAAAGCTCGAAACTCTTCTCGGCGCCGAAATCATCTCGACGATAAGAGTTACAGATTATTAATAGTTTTTCAAGAGGGACTGCCGTTTGGCAGTCCTTTTTAATTTTGCGGGAGTGATTGTGGGGTGCAAAGCGTTGTTTTATAGATTGAGAGTTCTCTATCGCTTAAGCCATAGAACCCCCCTAATTTGTCGCTGTATCTGTTTTCGCACGCCGGCGCCCGTTCAAAAAATCACCGCTCCGTATCGCCAATTCCGCAGGCAGTTTTATCCCACACCGATATTGATAATCGCGCGGTCTTGTGGTATCATATGAGCATAAATTTCGGGAGACTGATGCATGAACAAAAAAGAGATTGCCGCGTTCTTTGACCGCATGGCGCCCGAGTGGGATGCCAACATGATAAAGAGCGACGAAAAGATAAATTTCATACTTGACGCCGCCGGAGTGAAAGAAAACTCCGTCGTGCTCGACGTTGCCTGCGGCACGGGAGTCATGTTCCCTTATTACCTCGCGCGCGGCGCGGAGCGCGTTATCGGCGTTGACATTTCGGCTCAGATGGCGCGGATAGCCGCATCGAAGATGCACGACCAGAGAGTCGAGGTGATCTGCGGCGATGTTGAGGAAATTCCCGTTGAGCGCCTGTGCGACTGCTGTGTTGTTTATAACGCATTCCCGCATTTTGAAAGCCCGGAGAGGCTCGTTGAGCGGCTGTCCCATTGGCTTAAAAGCGGCGGACGGCTGACCGTGGCGCACGGCATGAGCCTTGACGCGCTGCGCATGCACCACAAGGGCAGGGCTGACAGCGTCTCGCGCGAGATGCTGACTGCCGAGGAATTATCAGCAGTGTTCGCGCCGTACTTTGATGTTGATGTCGCCGTTTCGGACGATGAAAAATTTGTGGTCTCCGGCGCAAAAAGATAAATAATATTAAAGGCTGCCCTTGCGCAGTCTTTTTTTAATGCGCAAAGCCCCGGGAGGATGTTGCCCCGGGGCTTCGCAGAAGAGTCATGATGAAAATAGAAGTTGTCTGTTTAAAGAAATTTGACAGCGATGACTATCAGCGCGACAGCTGCCGCAAGAGCGGCAAGCGCCTTTGCTATCATCGGCTTTGCCATGTCCACGGTCGTGGGGACTACGCGCCATATCGCGTCTTTTATCGGCGTGTTGAGCTTGCCGTCGCAGAGCTGCTCATATGTCTTGGTATATGTCTTATAATTGCGCGGATCGTTCTCGTCGAGGACGAAGCAGCGCACGCCGCGCTGTTTTCCGTTGCCGTAGACATTGAAGCCCGCCGATTGAGTGAAGCCGACATCGATATTGCCGACCTTTCCGACATAAGAATTTTTGTGGTCGTGACCGACATATACGCCGAGCACATCGCCCTTTTCGCTGAGCGCCTCGAACTCGCCGGTGTTGATGTCCGGTATCGACGGAGGCTCCAGCAGAACCGAACCCTCGACGCACTTGGTTTCGTCTATTTTATAATGCTCGCCCTTGTGTATTCTGAACGCTGGTATCGCGCCTTTTTCGTGCTTGCCGACTCTTTTGAGAACATTGTAGTGCTCGAACATCGGTATGTGCTGGAATACAAGGGACGGAATGTAGTCTCCGTTTTGGGCTTTCAGCTCGTCGCGCTTTTTCTTATACCAGTCTATTATCTCCGGATCAAACGGCTCATATCCGCCGCCCTTCGCGTCCGTTCCGCTGTCGAAAAGATAGAGATTAAACGCAGTACGTTCGCCGTCGGAGGACAAGATCGGTATGTTATATGTTCCGCCTCCGTCGATGCCCTCCGCCTGTTCGCCCACGCATCCGGGCGAGGCTTTGTATATCTTTTCAAACTGGTCTTTGTTGCTTATCCCGACCTGCCTGTCGTGGTTGCCGAAAGTGACGGCGAACGGGATGTGCCTGTCGGTCACGGGCTTTAAGAGCTTGCCGACAGTCTCGGCGACGCTTCCTATTAGCGCATCACCCTTGCCCTTATACGAGACTCCGTAACCCTTTATCTGATCGCCGGTGAGCACGACGAGATCGGGCTTCTCTTCTTCGAGAGCCGCATTGATGAGCTTTATCGTATCGGGCGACACATCCGGTATTTCCTGAATATCGGTTATCTGCATTATTTTAATTTTTCCGTCGGAGTTGAAGCGCATATTCACTCCCCCTGTTCTACAGCGGGCTTTTTCTTTCTGTGGATAACGAACCTGTTGAGCGGATATGTCCAGAGGGTCGGCACGGTCATGACGACGACCTTTGTCAGCAGCTCGATGAGCGCGTTGCTGCGGCCGCTGTTCTTGATGAGCGTGCCGAGGAATGCGCCGAACCAGGTGTTGAAAATAATCGTGCAAACGACCATTATCGCATACAAAACAGTCGAGAGCAGCGGATTCGCGTCCGCCTTGAAAGTTATCTTTCTGTTCATGACGAACGCTATCGCGTAGCCGACGACAGTCGAGATGAAATACGAATACATATAGCCTTTATACTCGACGCCGAGGAACGCGAGAACGGGGCTGTCCGTCACAGGGACATCGTTGAGGGACTTGAACACGACATACTGGAGCAGAGCGAACACGCCGAGCTCTATCAGCGACGAGGATGCGCCTGCAAAAGTGAACTTTATGAATTTCCATATCTCTGCGTGCTTTTCGAAAAAGCTTCCGTCCTTCTTGACGGCATTGGTTTCTTTCATGACTTTATTTGCCGGGCGCGTGCGTTTTCGTTGTTTTATATGCCCGGTTTCTCCCTTCCGTTATCAGTTTAACCCGCAAGAAGCCGAAGCATCAACCGACTTTTGGTAAAGCGAAAGTAAAATCCGTGTAAACAGCTTTAAGATAATATAACGGCAAAAAGCCATAACCCGCAGCAATGACTGCAAGTTATGGCTTTCATATTTTTATCGGGCTTTGTCTCAGCCGCCTATTTTCTCCTTGCCGCCCATATACGGTCTGAGGGCTTCGGGAATATTGACGCTGCCGTCGGCATTGAGGTTGTTTTCGAGGAACGCTATGAGCATTCTCGGCGGAGCAACAACGGTGTTGTTGAGCGTATGGGCAAAGTGCTTGCCGTCCTTGCCGTTGATGCGTATTTTCAGCCTGCGCGCCTGTGCGTCGCCGAGGTTCGAGCAGGAGCCGACCTCGAAATACTTCTTCTGTCTGGGCGACCACGCCTCGACGTCTATGGACTTCACCTTGAGATCCGCGAGGTCACCCGAGCAGCACTCGAGGGTGCGCACCGGGATATCGAGAGTGCGGAAGAAATCGACCGTGTTCTGCCAGAGCTTGTCGAACCACATCTTGCTGTCCTCCGGCTCGCAGACAACTATCATCTCCTGCTTCTCGAACTGGTGGATGCGGTAAACGCCGCGCTCTTCTATACCGTGAGCGCCTTTCTCCTTGCGGAAGCAGGGGGAGTAGCTCGTGAGGGTCAGCGGCAGGGTCTCGGGCTGGATTATTGTATCGATGAACTTGCCTATCATCGAATGCTCGCTCGTGCCGATGAGATAGAGATCCTCGCCCTCGATTTTATACATCATCGCGTCCATCTCGGCAAAGCTCATAACGCCGGTGACGACATCGCTTCTTATCATGAACGGCGGCACACAATAAGTGAAGCCGCGGTCGATCATGAAATCGCGCGCATATGAAATAACTGCCGAATGGAGTCTGGCGATATCGCCCATGAGGTAATAGAAGCCGTTGCCCGCGACCTTTCTTGCGGAGTCGAGGTCAATGCCGCTCATCTTCTCCATTATCTCTGTATGATACGGAACCTCGAAATCGGGCACTACGGGCTCGCCGAAGCGCTGGATTTCAACATTCTCGCTGTCGTCGCGGCCTATCGGCACGCTCGGATCGATGATGTTCGGGATGACCATCATTATCTTCTTTATCTTCTCGCCGAGCTCCTCTTCGAGCTTCTCGAGTTCAGCGAGTCTCGCGGCGTTCGCGCTGACCTGAGCCTTCACCTCTTCCGCCTCGTCGCGCTTGCCCTGCGCCATGAGCGCGCCTATCTGCTTCGACAGGCGGTTGCGGCTGCCGCGCAGCTCATCAGCCTCGCCCTTTGCGGCGCGGCAGAGCTTGTCAAGCTCAATGACCTCGTCGACGAGCGGAAGCTTCTGATCCTGAAACTTCTTTTTGATGTTTTCTTTGACTATTTCGGGGTTTTCTCTGACAAATCTGAGATCCAGCATTTTATATCCTCCTGCATCATATTTAATAGAAAACACCCTCAGAACGGCTCCCGCCGTCCCAAGGGTGCAATAAGCACGGTACCACCTTGTGTTTAACTCTCAGCCCATAACGCGGGCACGCGGCAGAACTCATCGCCCTGCGGCTCGAAAGCGGAATAGACCCTGCGGACGAAGGAAACTCGCAGCAAACATTTCCCTCTCTGATCGTCCCGAAAAGATCCGTGTTCTTTGTCACAGCCTTTATAATATGGGATTATTATACCCCGAAGAAAAATCAAAGTCAAGCCTGTTTTTGCGCCTGTCTGCGCGGCAGGAGCTTAGCTTTTGCAAGAACTTTTACGAGGGTCGGGATTATCACGAGCTGGATAGCGAGACCCGGCAGGCAGGTGACGAACGACGCAGTCACCCAGACGGAGAACGAATAGTTTCCGGCGGAGAAGATGAGGGCTTTGAGTATACCCGAAACAACGCGCCCGGAGATGAGCGCGACGACGAGGCTCGTGTAGAGCGAGAGATATGTAGTCTTATATTTAAACGCATACATCATAAGACCCGTCACTGCGCCGTAGACTGCGAGCTCCGCCATCATCGACGGCAGGATAGCCATCGGCGGCATCTGGGTCAGGAGCGACGAGAGCAGGGGGCCGAGCAGACCGCACACAAGTCCGTACTGCCAGCCGCAGATAAGTCCGCACAGCAGCACCGGGATATGCATCGGCAGGAATATCGTTCCGGCGTTTTTGACCATGTGGAACGCCATGGGCAGCACGATACACAGCGCGACGCACAGCGCGGTTATGACCGTCTTTCTGATTCGCATTGAATTCTTGTTTGTCATGGGGATCGTCCTTTCAAAAAACAAAAAGCGGGGGTACGGCACTCCCTCCTGGAAGCGCAGTTACCCTCGCGGCAATGTTTTCACGTTATTTTAAAAAAATCTTCGCTCTCTTCTGAAAGCCCGATCCCTTCGTGAGATCGCGATTATTATATCACATTTCAAGCGAAAATCAAGACCCTTTTCCGATTTCTTTCACGGCGGACTGAACGAGCTTCGCCATCGGGATATCCCCGACGCCGACGACTATATTGTCGCAGTGGTTGACCGGGACGAGCACACGCTTTGCGTCGCTCTGCCCTATCGCCGCCGCCATCTTCGGCGTTATCTCGCCGAGCAGCGCATCGGCTATGACTATACCGACGGGACCCGCTATGACATCCGCCTTGCGGCACCCGACACACACTGCGTTTTCGCCCGTCGCGGCGGCATCGGCGCCCGCCTTGAGCATGGCGGAGGTCGCGATGCTGTTCGCGCCGACGGCGGTCACGAAGAAGTCCGGATATTCGCTTTTTATCCCGGAAACGAGCAGCTTGCCTATTCCGCCGCCCTGTCCGTCTATAACAAGTACGTTCATATCAGTCTCTCCGTCAGTTTTTCACGGGCTCGAACATGTCCCCGTCAACGCCGCAGTTTTCGCAGCGGTCGGGCGCTGTGTCGCCCTCGATTTCAAAGCCGCATATCGAGCAGCGCATACGCGCGATGCCGTCCTTCTGAGCCTTGAACAGCTCGGCGGGCGACTCGCACTTCGGACACTTCTCGGGCGCATTTTCGCTCTTTATTTTAAGCCCGCAGACCGTGCAGACCCATGTTCTTGTCAGCGCGGGACGGCGCTCTTCAATCAGCTCGCCGCCGACTCCGCAGTTCTCGCAGCGGTCGGGCGCAGCCTTGCCCTCGTGGACATGTCCGCATATCGTGCAGACAAATACAGGCTCTCTTTTCTCTTCCCTTGGCTCCGAGACGGGCTGTGAAAGCGACGCCGGAGCCGAGCAGTTCGGGCATTTATCCGCGGCCGCGTCAAACGTGCGTCCGCATACGGCGCAGTGTATCTTCGCGCCCGTATTTCCCTCTTTGCTCACCGAATCCCTCCGTTTTTTATGTTTTTTATTATGCCGCATCTTATAGATGCGCCACTCATGGTATCTATATTTTATCATCTGATATGCCAAAAAGTCAAGTTGCATGAAATACGCAGATATGATAAAATGAGTGGCAGAAAGAGAAAGGGTGAACGATATGGGACTTTATATACTTCTCGCCGTGCTTGCAGTTCTTGTTATATTTATATGTGTACTGCTGATAAGAGCCGCGCTCGCCGCGAAAAAAGCCGAGCCGATAGGCGAAAAGCCGGTCTATACAACCGAGCAGGAGGATATCGAAAACGGCGAACGGCTGATGAAAATGATAGAATGTCAGACCGTATCGTCCCGCGAAATATATGACGACACGGAGTTTGCGAAGCTGCGCGCGGCGGTCAAAGAGCTGTTTCCGCTGCTGCACGAGCGCGCCGAGATAAAATATTTCAGCGAGGACTGCTGGGTCTACAAAATCCCCGGGCGCGACGAGAGCCGGAATATACTGCTCATGTCGCACCACGATGTCGTTGCCGCGACGGGCGACTGGACTCACGAAAAGTTCGGCGAGATATCCGACGGAAAGATATGGGGACGCGGCACGGTCGACACAAAGACTTCGCTCTTCGCGGAGCTCTCCGCAGTCGAGGAGCTGCTCGCCGAGGATTTTGAACCCACATGCAACTTATATATAGCCTCGGGACACAATGAAGAGATTTTCGGCGACGGAATACACGAAGCCGTGAAATATTTTGAAAAGCAGGGCATCGAATTCGAATTTGCCATCGACGAGGGCGGCGGGGTCATCAGCGCACCGATAGACGGGATAGACTGCAAGTGCGCGATGATAGCTGTTCACGAAAAGGGCTACCACAGAATAAATGTCCGCGCCGTTCAGGGCGACTCCGAAGGGCTGACCCTCAGCGACAATCCCGTGACCCGAGTTTCAAAATTCATCGCTGAGGTTTCCGCGCTGAAGCTGACGATAAAAATGCCCGCTCAGGTGCGCGAGATGTTCACGGCGCTCCTGCCCTATATGAACTTCCCGCTGAGACTTATCTTCGCGAACCTATGGTGTTTCGAGCCGCTGCTGATAAAGCTCATGCCGAAGATAAACTCCCAGGCGGCAGCGATGCTCGGCACGACCTGCGTTTTCGGCAGCATCGAGTCAAAGAAGGGCAAGACCCCGCGCGACAACGAGTGCTCTGCGAGCGCGCTGATAAGATACATCGACGAAGAGGATCTTGTCGGCGACATGGAGAAGACAAGAGAGCTCGCGAAGAAATATGCGCTTGAAATAACCGAGCCCGCCGACGGGCACGAGTTCCACCGACCGGCTGATACAGGCAGCAGGGCATTCAAATATGTCTGCCGCTGCGCGAGAGATGTGTTCCCGCACGCCGCAGTTGCCCCGTTCGTCCTCGCCGCCGGAACCGACGCCCGCTGGATGAGCGATGTCTGCCCGTGCACGCTGCGCTTTGCTCCGATCGATATCAACATGCAGCAGTTCAACAGCGTCCACAGCGTAGATGAAAACATCGACCTCTCCGCCATCGGTGCGGCGATAGAGTTCTACAAAGAGGTTCTGAGAAACTACAAATAAATATATTTCCGTGCCGCAGAGCGTAAAATCGCCCGGCGGCACGGATTCTTTTCGTTTTGGCGGGTTTTCGCTCCCGACCATATATATTGTATGAATATTAATGCAAAGTACCTGAATTTGTGTATCTGCCGTGCGAGAATTGTATTTTGTAATTCAATTGATAAAATTAACGAAATTTCAGATAAAAATTAGTTAAATATTACTAAAAAAAGTTGACTTTTTCTGTCGAAACGATGTATAATAGTTACGATATAAACGGTGGCTGCCGATCTCCATTACCGCTTATATGGCGCAGGTAATGAATATCCGCAGCCTCGAAACATCTAAAGGACCGGATAGCCGGAAAAAATCGAGACCCTACGGAGATTTGTGAAATGAAAAGATTTTTAGCTTTAGCCATTGCAGTTCTTATGATCCTGTCATTTGCCGCCTGCGCTTCGGACAAGAGCGGCAGCGACACCACCGCGGCATCCGACACCAAAGCGGATGCGACAACGGCTCCTGCGGCGGATGACACCACCGCCGCTCCCGAGACGACCGAGCCTGCGACGAGCGGCACCGATGCCGTTTCCGCCGCGCCCTCAGTCAGAAGAGGCCCCACAAAAACAACCCCCGCTGCCGACACCACAAAGCCCGCATCGGGCGGCAACAGCGGCTCGACTACCGTCCCCTCCAAGCCGGACGACAGCAAGCCCTCAGCGGTTGAAACAAACCCCAAAAAGATAATCGTCTCTGCTGAAAAAGAATGGATATTCACCGAAAAGCCCACCGACTCCTGCCACGCTTCGACCGTTCTGCCTCTTGACAACGGTACAGTTGTTGCGGCATGGTTCGCAGGCTCGTCCGAGAGCGACGACGATGTCAAGATACTCACAAGCGTGCGCGGCACGGACGGAAAATGGGGCGAGCCCATCAGAGTTTCCGCCGATCCGAATGTCGCCCACTGGAACCCCGTTCTCTTCCAGAACGACGACGGCACGATAGCCCTCTATTTCAAGGTCGGCAAGGACACCGAATATTGGAAGACCTACTATTCCGTCTCGACCGACGGCAAGAACTGGGCAGCTCCCAGAGAGCTTGTCCCCGGCGACAACAGCGGCGGCAGAGGTCCCGTCAAGAACAAGCCCATCAGACTCAAGAACGGCACTATACTTGCCCCCGCCTCAACTGAGATAGATGGCAAATGGAGAGCTTTCGTTGACATATCTACCGATAACGGCAAAACATGGAACAGAACGCCCGAAATCAATTCGTCCTTCCTCGGCTTCTTCAAAGTTCCGATGATTCAGCCCACGCTCTGGGAGTCGAAGGATGGTTCCGTACATATGCTGACAAGGACGAAAGTCGGCAGAATCTACAGAAGCGATTCCTATGACGGCGGCAAGACCTGGTGCAGCGCATATCCGACCAACCTGCCGAACAACAACAGCGGTATTGACCTCGACACCGACGACAGCGGCAGAATTTTCCTCGTCTATAACCCCGTCGGCATCCCCGGCATCAGAACGCCCCTCACCCTCGCCGTCTCGCTTGACGACGGCAAGACCTTCACGAAGATAAAGACCTTCGAGACCGGACTCGCGGAGTACTCTTATCCCGCAGTCGTTGTCAAGGGCGACACCATCCACATCACTTATACATATGAAAGAGACTATATCGCCTACTGGCAGATAAAGATCAAGTGATGTTTTCCTGCGGCTTTTACGTGATTTTCAATCGCTCAAAACCTTCTTGAGCGTTGTGGAAACGCGGCATAATATAGGAAATTTTTAGGAGGAAGTAAAATGACCAAGAGAATTTTATCGGTTCTCGTCGCAATCAGCCTCATGTTTGCTCTCGCATCCATAGGCATGGCTAAAAGTTCGAGCGATGATATCATCGTCTCCGCAACAAAAGAAATGATCTTCGACAAGAAGATAACCGATTCCTGCCACGCTTCAACGGTTCTGCCCCTCGATGACGGCTCCGTTATCGCAGCATGGTTCGGCGGCTCTTCCGAGAAGAAGAGCGATGTTAAGATCTACACCTCGGTTCGCACCGAAGAGGATGGCTGGAGCGATCCCATCGTTGTTTCCGCGGCTGATGACATAGCTCACTGGAACCCCGTTCTGTTCCAAAAGGAAGACGGCACTGTCGTTCTTTACTTCAAGGTCGGCACCGACACCGATTACTGGAAGACCTATTACGCAACCTCGACCGACGGCAGAAGCTGGAGCACTCCCAGAGAGCTTGTCCCCGGTGACAACAGCGGCGGCAGAGGACCCGTCAAGAATAAGCCCATCAGACTTAAGGACGGCACCGTTCTTGCACCCGCTTCGACTGAGATCGACGGCGAGTGGAGAGCATTCGTTGACATTTCCACCGACGACGGCGCGACTTGGACAAAGACCGCTAATGTCGATTCCAAATACTGCACATGGTTCAAGGTTCCGATGATTCAGCCCACCCTTTGGCAGTCCGCTGACGGCTCTGTCCATATGCTCACAAGAACAAAGGTCGGCAAGATCTATCGCAGCGATTCCTATGATAACGGCAAGACCTGGTGCCGCGCTTATGCCACCAAGCTTCCCAACAACAACAGCGGTATCGACCTCGACACCGACGATCAGGGCAGAATCTTCCTGGCTTATAACAACATTGGTCTCCCCGGCATCCGTACTCCTCTTGTCCTCTCCGTTTCGACCGATGACGGCAAGACCTTCACAAAGATAAAGACATTCGAAAAGGGTCTCGCTGAGTATTCTTATCCCTCAGTTGTCGTCAAGGGTGACACCATCCACATCACCTACACCTATGAGAGAGACTACATCGCATACTGGCAGATAAAGATCAAATAAGATTTTTTTACAATCGGCCTGAGGGTAATCAAGGCTGAGAATAAGGGAAACTGCAACCCATAAAAATATGCGCCCCGAAAGACAGTGCACAGTTCTTTCGGGGCGTGTATATTTTTTAATCTATTCCGTACTTCTCGTGGATGACATTTCCTATCTGTGGGAACGGGATGACCGGCGGCTGATTTTCAAGATGCTCGCCGATAAGCTTCTCCATCCAAACCATGCCGTACCAGCGATGGAATTTATATCCGCATTTTGTGAAGCCGCCGACCATTCGGTAGCCGAGATGCGCGTGGAATTCCGCGCTGTTTTTCGTCAGATATTCGTCCTCAACTTCCGGATAGGCTATGCAGGCGTTCATGTTTAGAAAGCCCTGCTCGCGCAGCACGGCTTCGAGCGCGTCGTGCAGCTTTCTGCCAAGCCCGCCGCCGCGTGCATTCTGATCAAGATAGATCGATGTCTCAACCGCCCAGTCATACGCCGGGCGCGAATGAAGCGGACCCGCATAGGCATAGCCGAGGATATCGCCCTCCCTTTCGAGCACGAGATACGGGTATTTTCTGAGCGTAGATTCGATTCTCCTGCGGAACTCCTCCTCGCTCGGCACATCGTATTCGTATGTTATCGAGGTGTTTTTGACATAGGGCGCGTATATTTTTAGCAGCGCCGGAGCGTCCTCGGGCGTTGCCGCGCGGATTTTTATTTCATCGGCCATTTTATTTTGCCTCCCCTTTTTTCTGGGCTTCGAGCTTCTTCATTGCCTTGCCGAACTGAATTGTGAAGAGTATTGAAGTGAATGTTATCGCGATAACATCAGCCACGGGCTCCGCCATATAAACGCCCATCGTCTTGTCTGCGACAAACGCCGGCATGATATAAATAAGCGGCAGGAGTAGCACAAATTTGCGAACGACCGCGACCGATATCGAGCACAGCGCGCTGCCTATCGATACGAAAGCCATCTGGCACGACATCTGTATGCCAAACAGGCAGAGCACGGCGCAGTAGATACGCAGGGCGTGCGCGGTGAAATCAATAAGCGCGGCGTCTGAGCTGAACATCCTTGCAAAGCCCTGCGGGAACAGCTCGATGAATCCCCAGAGCAGGAACGAATAGGTGAGGCACACGGCAAGAAGCAGCTTGAATGTCTTTTTGACGCGTTCGCTGTTTCCCGCGCCGTAGTTGTAGCTGAGGATAGGCTGAGAGCCCTGTGAGATGCCGTTGAGCGGCAGCATGGCAAACTGCATGACGCTCGTCAGTATCGTCATCGCACCGACGGCGATATCGCCGCCGTATTTGAGCAAAGACGAGTTGAAGCAGACCGAGATAACGCTCTCGCTCGACTGCATGATAAAAGTCGCGAGCCCGAGCGTAACGCACGGCAGGATAATTTTAGGAGAAACGAAGAAATTCTTCGCCTTCAGGCGCAATATTGTCTTTTTGCCGAAGAGGAACGCCACGACCCAGACGCACGAGATACACTGCGATATAATCGTCGCGAGCGCGGCGCCCCTGACTCCCATATGCAGCCCAAAGATAAATATCGGGTCGAGTACAATATTTGACACAGCGCCTATCATGACGGTCACCATGCCGATATTCGCGAAGCCCTGCGCCGTTATAAATGCGTTCATGCCGAGCGTCAGCTGGACAAAGACGGTGCCTATGGCGTAGATGTTCATATAATCGACCGCGTATTCGATAGTGTTCTCGCTCGCGCCGAAGGCGAGGAGCAGGTCGCGGTCAAAGATAAGCAGCAGCGCAGTCAGAACGGCAGATATTATTATCTGCATGAAAAAGCAGCCGCCGAGTATTTTTTCCGCCGAGCCGTTGTCGCCCTTACCCATGGATATCGACGCCCTGGGCGCGCCGCCCGCGCTGACGAACGCGGCGAACGCCGAGATTATCATGATTATCGGCAGGCACACGCCGACTCCTGTCAGCGCGAGGCTGCCGTCGCCGGGCATATGACCGATATATATGCGGTCAACTATATTATAGAGCATGTTGACTATCTGCGCTATGACCGTCGGCAGCGAGAGCTTGAAAAGCAGCTTTCCGACCGGCTGAGTGCCGAGAAACGATTTATCTTTTTCCATTTAATTACCCCCATGCATGCAAAAAACGAACAGTCTAATTATATAACCGCTCCGCCGGTTGTCAAGGGGGACAGGTTAATATACAAAGCGCCGCCGAAAATGCTGCGGCTGTTTTTTGTTTTTAAGGCTCGGGGGGTAATGCTTCAAAACAGTTGCAATGGCGGCGTGGAAGTTGTATAATTAATTGATTTTGATAAATTCGCGTCGAGGGGTGGCGCATTTTGCGGCGACAAAGCGCGTCAAGCGCAAAAAATATACTGTGAGGTTTTACAATGTTCAAAGTGGGATTCGATAACGACCTTTATATCCAGAAGCAGTCCGAGCAGATAAGCAAACGCATCAAGGAATTCGGCGGCAAGCTCTATCTTGAGTTCGGCGGCAAGCTCTTCGACGACTACCATGCCTCGCGCGTCCTGCCCGGCTTCAAGCCCGACAGCAAGCTGCAGATGCTCAAAAATATCGGCTCGGATGTTGAGATAGTCATTGTCATCAACGCGAGCGATATCCAAAATAGCAAGATCCGCCGCGACCTCGGCATAACCTACGACAGCGACGTGCTGCGCCTCATCGACGCGTTCCGCGCGATCGGTCTTTTCGTCGGCAGCGTCGTTATCGCGCAGTATAAGGGTCAGCCTGCCGCGCTTGCGTTCAAAAACAGGCTCGAAAATCTTGGCGTGCGCGTCTTTATCCACTATCCCATCGAGGGCTATCCTTATAATATCCCGCACATCGTCAGCGAAGAGGGCTTCGGCAAGAATGAATATATCGAGACCGAGCGCCCGCTCGTCGTTATAACTGCTCCCGGCCCCGGAAGCGGAAAGATGGCGACCTGCCTCTCCCAGCTCTATCACGACAACCTGCGCGGCATCAAGGCGGGATACGCAAAGTTCGAGACGTTCCCCATATGGAACCTGCCCCTGAAGCACCCCGTCAACCTCGCATATGAGGCGGCAACCGCCGACCTCAACGATGTCAACGTTATCGACCCCTACCACCTCGAAGCATATGGCAAGACCACCGTCAACTACAACAGAGATGTTGAAGTTTTCCCCGTGCTCAACGCTATATTTGAGAAAATCGAGGGCAAGAGCCCCTATAAATCGCCCACGGACATGGGTGTCAACATGGCGGGCTACTGCATCTCCGACGACGCCGCAACCCGCGACGCCTCTTTGAACGAGATAATCCGCCGCTACTTCAGCGCGCTGTGCGACCACAAAAAAGGTCTGACCGGCGACGCGGAGCTGACGAAGATAGAGAGCCTGATGAACCAGGCGGGAGTCACTGAAGAATATCGCCGCTGCGTGCGTCCCGCGCTCGACAGAGCAAAAGAGACGGGCGCTCCCGCAGTTGCAATCGAGCTGCCCGACGGCAGACTGATAACCGGAAAGACTTCGTCCCTGCTCGGCGCGAGCTCGGCGGCGCTGCTCAACGCAGTAAAACTGCTCAGCAATCAGCCCAAGGAGCAGCTGCTCATCGATCCCGGCGTTATCGAGCCGATACAGTCGCTCAAGACGAATATCCTCGGCAACAACAACCCGCGCCTGCACACGGACGAAGTTCTCATCGCGCTGACCATGAGCGCGATACAGAGCGAGCCCGCAAAGAAAGCGTTCGACGCACTCTCACTCCTGCGCGGCTGCGAGGCACATTCCTCCGTCATTCTCTCCCAGGTCGACGCGGATGTCTACCGCAAGCTCGGTATCAACCTGACCTGCGAGCCGCATTATCAAGTCAAGAAGCTCTACCACAAAGCGTAAATATAAATAATCAGCCTGCGGGGATATCCTCGCGGGCTGTTTTTTTGCAAGATGAGTCCTATAAATTACCCTGTAAATGCCAGACCGCAAACTATGACAAAAGCCGCAACCCACGCCGAATACATGAGTTGCGGCTCTTTTTGCTCTTTGGTCTGCGCCGAATGTGGCTATCCTTTTTCCGGGCTGTCACAGTCGGATGCAGAAAGCGTTTTCTTTGCCCCGAAGCTGTATACAGATACCGCGAGTGGGCAAAAAAGCGCTTAAAAGAGCAAAAGCAAACTATGATAAAAGCCGCAACCCACGCTAAAGCGCGAGTTGCGGTTTTCTTTTTGCTCTTTGGTCTGCGCCGAGTGTGGCTATCCTTTTCACGGGCTGTCACAGTCGGATGCAGAAAGCGTTTTCTTTGCCCCGAAGCCGTATGCAGATACCGCGAGTGGGCAAAAAAGCGCTTAAAAGAGCAAAAGTAAATATGGCAAAAGCCGCAAACTATGATAAAAGCCGCAACCCACGCTGAATGCATAAGTTGCGGCTTTTTTGCTCTTTGGTCTGCGCCGAGTGTGGCAGTCCTTATTTTGCGGGGACGGTGTGCCAGATGTTCTTTGCATACTCGTTTACCGCTCTGTCGGCGGCAAATCTGCCGGAGCAGGCAGTGTTCATCAGCGACATCGAGTTCCAGCGCGTTCTGTCCGCCCAGAGCTCGTCGATTCTGTTCTGCGCCTGGCGGTAGTCCGCGAAGTCCGCGAGAACCATGTAGGGGTCGTGATAGACAATAGTTCCGCTGATTTCCGGGAACTGCTTGCCGCAGAAGCCGCGGTTTATGAAATCGATGACATTGCGAAGCTCCGCATTGTTGTTGTAGAAATTCATCGGCACATAGCCCTTGCTCTTGAGTTCGTTGACCTCGGGGGTGGTCATGCCGAAGATAACAATATTCTCGTCGCCGACTGCGTCGTGAATCTCAACATTCGCGCCGTCGAGCGTGCCGAGGGTTATCGCGCCGTTCATCATCAGCTTCATGTTGCCCGTGCCGCTCGCCTCGGTTCCGGCGAGGGATATCTGCTCGCTGACATCGGCGGCGGGCATCATATATTCAGCCATGGAGACGTTATAGTCCTCCATGTAGACGACCTTGAGCCTGCCCTTGACATCGGGGTCGTTGTTGATGAGATCCGCGAGGGCGCAGATGAAACTGATTATCTTCTTCGCCATGAAGTAGCCGCTCGCCGCTTTTGCGCCGAAGATATAGGTGTGGGGCGTGAAATCGCCCGAGGGATTCGCCTTTATCGCGAGATATTTCGCGAGGATGTTGAGCGCGTTGAGGTGCTGGCGCTTATACTCGTGCAGGCGCTTGACCTGAACGTCAAAAATGGAGTTCGGGTCGAGCTCGATGCCGGTCTTTGCCTTGACGCGCTTGGCGAAGTCCGCTTTATTGGCGATCTTTATCTTCTCTATCTCCGCGAGCACGGCGGGGTTATCTTTATATTTTGCAAGCTCCGAGAGGCACTCGGCGTTATATACGAACTCTCCGCCGATAAGGTCGCTGAGCATCGAGGTCAGGCGCGGGTTTGCCTGGCAGAGCCAGCGGCGGTGGGCGATGCCGTTTGTGACATTGCAGAACTTGTCGGGCGTGAGAGTATAGAAATCATGGAACACGCTGTCCTTGAGTATCTCGCTGTGGAGAGCGGAGACGCCGTTGACGCTGTGGCAGCAGGCGACGCAGAGGTTCGCCATGCGCACGACTCCGTTTGAGATAACAGCCATTCTCTCGACCTTATTAGCGTCGTGGGTCTGCTCCCAGACGCTGCTGCGGAAGCGGTTGTCTATCTCCTTGACTATCTGATATATTCTCGGAAGCAGGCGACGGAAGAGATCCTCGCTCCAGCATTCGAGAGCCTCGCTCATGACGGTATGGTTTGTGTAGGCGAAAACTTTCGTCACAACATCCCATGCGTCATCCCAGCTGTAGCCGCACTCATCAAGCAGCAGGCGCATAAGCTCGGGGATAGCGAGAGTCGGGTGGGTGTCGTTGATATGGATAGCCATCTTGTCGCAGAGATTGTCGAGCGAGCCGTACTTGCGCAGGTGGCGGTTGATGATATCCTGAACGGATGCGGAGACGAGGAAATACTGCTGGCGCAGGCGCAGGCTCTTGCCCTCGGGATGATTGTCCGCGGGATAGAGCACCTTGCTTATGACCTCTGCCATGGCGTTTTGCTCCATGGCGCGCAGGTAATCGCCCTGATTGAAGGAGTTCATGTCTATTTCCGAACTCTTTGCGCTCCAGAGACGCAGGACGCTGACGCCCTTGCCGTCCTTGCCGGCGACCATCATATCGTAGGGAACGGCGTGAACCTTCTTCGCGTTCTCTATATCGACGCTGTGATAGCCGTCCTCCCAGCGGTCAACGACATTGCCCTCGAAGCTGACGTCAACGCTCTTCTCCTCGCGCGCAACGAGCCATACCTCGCCGCCGGGGAGCCAGAAATCGGGCATCTCGGTCTGCCAGCCGTCAACGAGCTTCTGCTTGAAGATACCGTATTCGTAGAGAATGGAGTAGCCCATGCCGAGATAGCCGTCGGTTGCCAAAGCGTCGAGATAGCACGCCGCGAGGCGGCCGAGACCGCCGTTGCCGAGACCCGCGTCCGGCTCGCAGTCATAGAGCTTGTCGAGCTTGATGCCGAAGTCTTTGAGTGCCTCCTCCATGACGGGGATGAGATTGAGGTTATAGAGCGTGTTCTTGAGCGAGCGTCCCATGAGGAACTCCATGCACATATAGTACACGCGCTTCGAGCCGCTCTCTTCGCAGCGCTGTTCAAACTCGTGTCTGCCCTGTCTGAGCATATCGCGGGTTATCATCGCGATAGCCTTGTAAAACTGCTCGTAGTTGGCCTCCTCGGGAGTTACGCCGAAAAAGTGAGAGAGCTTTGCGGTTATCTGCTCCTCGGCGGCCTTCTTTGTCAGTGAATAATCCATTGTATCAAACCTTTCGTTTGCTTGTGCAGCATATACTGCCGGATATATAAAAATATACCAGATGTTATTTTATACCGAAAATGTAAATAATACAACCGAATACTCGCAATTACCGCTCGAACGCCCTCAGAAAAAACGAACTCCCCGGCGAGAATTTTCAACAAAAATGCCTAAAAATGTCATACACGATTGAAAAAACAAGTATTGTTTACAATTTGTTCACATTTATGTATACTTGATGCAACACGGCGCAATTATTCTATATGTGTACCCAAGAGGTACCGAAGAGACAACTACCTATCTGGTTTTAATAATTGTCAACTTCTTTTTTCATTTTTATTTTCTCTTTCCCCAAAGCTAAAGCCGAATGCTGCACACATTCGGCTTTAACTTTTTTCGGGGAACTTTTTTATTTTTACAGGTCGTCTACATCCTGCACGGGCTGCGAGCCGTCGAGCGGAGTGCCCGAATAACTGCCGAGAACGTCGGTCGGGATAACTCCCTCTTTGTTCATCGGGTCGTTGTACTGCGGAATTTCGATTATCTTTTTCTTCTGCTTTTTCGGCTTGTCCACAAAAAATTCTCCTTTCTTTGCGTTTGCGTTTTTAGCTTTCCGCGCGGGCGCGCCGATATTCCGCGAAGAAGAAAGTTGAATTTGCTCGTTATTTTTGATAGAATCATCTTGTCCGAAAGACGGAGGTGCAAAAAATGAAAAATTTCAAAAAATATATCGCCGCTTTGCTGATTTTTATTCTCGCGCTGAGCCTTTGCTCGTGCTCGCTGATAGATCGCCTCAAGCCCGCCCCCGCGCCGGAGACGGTCAGGCTGACCTTTCCCGAGGGTACGACCGTTATTCAGGCGGCACAGAAGCTCGAAGAGGGAGGAGTATGCACAAAGGACGAATTTATCTCGGCGGTCAACAACACCGAACGGGACAACAAATTCGTTAAAGCTATAAACAATCCGCAGGAGCGCCCGTTCCTGCTCGAGGGCTATATCTATCCCGACACATATGATTTCTATGTCGGCGAGGGCGCGGAAAAGGCGCTCGGACGCTTTCTCGCGAACACTGAATCGAAGCTCACAGACGATATGTATGCTAAAGCTCAAAAAATCGGCATGTCCATGGACGAGATAATCACGCTCGCTTCGATAATCCAGCAGGAGGCGTCGGTGCCGTCGGTCATGGCGAATGTCTCCTCCGTGCTCCACAACAGGCTCAATTCATCGGGCTATCCGCGCCTGCAGTGCGACGCGACGGTGTTCTATTTAAAGCGCAGCGTCAAGCCGTATATAAGCGAGGATCAGGCGGACAAATACGATGAGTTCTACAACACCTACGACCGCAAGGGGCTCCCGGCAGGTCCGATAACGAACCCCGGAATTGAAGCGATAAACGCCGCGCTGAACCCGGCGGACACGGACTACTATTTCTTCGTCACCGACAACGACGGCAACTACTATTTTGCAAAGACCTATCAGGAGCATCTGAAAAACTGCAAAGCGGCGGGGGTCGCGCAGTAAAAATTTTGCAAATATTGCTTTTCGTATCATTGAATTTTTAAGCCGCGCATAGTATAATTGGATTTTAGGCAAATCAAATATACTTCATCACAGGGGTATAAAAGAGGTATTATGAACGGTCTTATTGCATCGGCAAAGAGAATAGAAGAATACGGCGCACTGCTCGACTGCGTCAAAAACACCCGTCTGCCCATAGGCATGACGGGTCTTTCCCATATACACAAGGCGCATTTCGCCGCCGCGCTGAACGCAGACTGCGGCAGACCCGTGCTTGTGATAACGGCGGACGAGGCGCAGGCTTCGCGCCTTGCGCTCGACATGAAAACGCTCGGCTGCCGCGCCCTGCTCTATCCCGCGAGGGATTTTGCGTTCCGCTCGACGGAGAGCCAGTCGCGCGAATATGAGCACAGGCGGCTCGGCGTGCTCGACAAGATGCTTCGCGGCGAGGCGCAGGCGGTAATCTGCTCCGCAGAGGCGGCGTCGCAGCTGACTCTGCCGCCCGAAGAGCTTAAAAACCGCACGATTGAACTCGCCGTCGGCGACGAGATGCCGCTCGAGGATATAGTAAAAGCGCTGCTTCGCGCCGGCTACTCCCGCTCGGCGCAGGTCGACGGAGTCGGTCAGTATGCAGTGCGCGGCGGAGTGCTCGACTTCTTCACGCCCGGCGAGGAATATCCCTGCCGACTCGAGCTGTGGGGCGACGAAATAGACAGCATGGCGTATTTTGATATAGAAACTCAGCGCCGCACGGACAACATTGAAAAGATAAAAATAACCCCGTCAAACGAGATTCTCCCGCCCGACACGGAAGAATTTATCGAGCTGCTCGAGCGTTTTCGCTCGGAGATACACGGCAAGGGTGCTGTCAAGGCGCGCGAGTGCGTTGACAAGGATATCGACAGAATAAAGGGCGGTCTGCGCCTGCAATCGACGGACAAATATATGCCCCTGCTCTACGATGTGGCTTCGATATTCGACTACGCTAAGGGCTATATTCTCTGCGTGAGCGAGAGCTTTTCCGTCAAAGAGCGGTTCAACGCCGCCATCGGGCTCATGCACGAGGCGATGAAGGCGATGTTCGAGGAGGGCGAGCTCTGCCCCGGACTCGACAGATTTTCTCTGCATCTCTCAGACCTGCTGAACAACTATGAGCAGATGGGCGCCATATACATGGACAATCTGCCGCGCGGCGGATTCGACACGCCCGTAAAGGAGCTCATCGGCGTCAACGCAAGGCAGATAACAGCGTGGAACGGCTCGTTTTCCGTTCTCAAGGACGACCTCGACGCGCTGACGGACAGAAATAAACGCACCTGCGTTATCTTCGCGGGCACGCGCAAGGCCGCCGACGCACTGCGCGGCGATCTTATAGACGATGGCTACAGCGCGCTCTACATGGACGAACTGCCGAACGAACTGGCTCCCGGCACGCTGACCGTTGTGCCCGGCTGTCTCTCGGCGGGATTTGAATATCCGCTGGCAAAAATAACAGTATTCACCCACTCCGGCAGAGCGGCGGTCGCTCAGCCGAAGAGAAATGTCCGCAAAAGCTCGAATGCGTTTCACAGCCTCGATGAACTGCACCGCGGCGACTATGTTGTTCATGTTGCGCACGGCATCGGCATATTCGAGGGCATAAACAAGCTCGAAGCGAGCGGCACGATAAAAGATTATATCAAAATTCGCTATGACAAGGGCGACATTCTCTATGTCCCGGTCACTCAGCTCGACCAGGTCTCGAAATACATCGGTCCGTCCGGCGACGACAAGCCCGTCCGCCTCAACAAGCTCGGCGGCAAGGACTGGCAGAAGACCCGCTCGCGCGTGCGCAGTGCGGTCAAGGATATGGCAAAAGAGCTCACGGAGCTGTATTCGCGCAGGCTCAAAATCGAGGGTCACGCCTTTTCGCCCGACACGGATATGCAGAGCGACTTCGAGCGCAGGTTCGAGTTCGATGAGACCTCGGATCAGCTCAGATGCATTGATGAAATAAAGGGCGATATGGAGAGAAGCTGCCCCATGGACAGACTGCTCTGCGGCGACGTCGGCTTCGGCAAGACGGAGGTCGCGCTTCGCGGCGCGTTCAAGTGCGTTGCGGACGGCAAGCAGTGCGCTATTCTTGTGCCGACCACGATTCTCGCCTATCAGCACTATCAGACGGTGCTCAAGAGAATAGAGGGCTTCCCGGTCGAGGCGCGTATGCTCTCGCGCTTCTGCTCGAAAAAAGAGATCGAAGATACGATAACCGGTCTGAGGCGCGGAAGCGTCGACATCGTCGTCGGCACGCACAGACTCATTTCAAAGGATGTTCAGTTCCGTGACCTCGGGCTGATAATAATAGACGAGGAGCAGCGCTTCGGCGTGGCTCAGAAAGAGAAGCTCAAGGAGCTCTATCCCAAGGTCGATGTTCTGACGCTGACCGCGACGCCCATACCGAGGACGCTCAACATGGCGCTCTCCGGAATACGCGATATGTCAATACTCGAAGAAGCGCCGCACGACCGCTCGCCGGTGCAGACCTATGTTGTCGAGCACAATCCCGAGATGCTCGCGCAGGCGATGAACGCGGAACTCAGGCGCGGCGGTCAGGTGTATTATCTGCACAACCGCGTTGAGAGCATCGAGCACACGGCGGCGGCGATAAAAGATATGCTGCCCGACGCCGTTGTCGGCATAGCCCACGGCAAGATGAGCGAAGACGAACTGAGCGAAGTCTGGCGCAAGCTGCTCGAGGGCGAGATAGATATATTGGTATGCACGACTATAATCGAAACGGGCGTTGATGTTCCGAATGTCAACACCCTTATAATTGAGGACGCCGACCGCATGGGTCTCGCCCAGCTGCATCAGATACGCGGACGCGTCGGACGCTCGTCGCGCAGAGCGAGCGCGTATCTCACATTCAGACCCGGCAGGGAGCTGACGGAGATAGCCACGAGCAGGCTCGATGCGATAAGAGAATTCACGGAGTTTGGCTCGGGCTTCAAGATAGCCATGCGCGACCTTGAACTGCGCGGCGCGGGCAATGTGCTCGGCGCACAGCAGCACGGCCACATGGAGGCTGTCGGCTACGAGATGTATCTTCAGATGCTCGAACAGGCGATAAGCGAGGAGCGCGGAGACCAGACAAAGAAGCCGAAGAAGGAATGCCTTGTCGATCTGCCGATAGACGCGCACATCCCGCCGACATATATCGAGAGCGTGCCGCAGAGGCTCGGCATCTACCGCCGCATCGCGGACATAACCTCGCGCGCGGATGCGGACGATGTAACGGATGAGCTCATCGACCGATTCGGCGAGCCGCCCGCTCCCGTGCTCGGACTGATAAGGACTTCACTGCTCCGGGCGTATTCCGCCCAGCACAACATCTATGAGATCGGGCGCAAAGGCGACAAGCTGCTGCTCTATATCGACGACCTCGATATGCAGGAGATCTCCGCCATAGCCGCGGGCTTCCCCGGCAGGGTGACAGTCAGCGCCGCAGGCAAGCCGCACATAGCAGTGCGCATCATGCCGCAGGATAAGATGCTCGACCTGCTCGAAAAAGTGCTCATGCTCATGAACACCGCGAATAAACAGAAAGACAGCTGACCGAAATCAGCTGTCTTTTATTTTTTTATATTTATCTGTCCGTGTGCCCGTATTCGAGAATGTCCGCTATTCTCTCGCAGGCGTGTCCGTCGCCGTAAGGGTTCGCGGCGTGGCTCATTTTTTCATATTCCGTCTTGTTTTCAAGCAGAATCTTGAAATTATCGTATATTGTCTGCTCGTCCGTGCCGACAAGCTTGAGCGTGCCTGCAGCGATGCCCTCGGGTCTCTCGGTCGTGTCGCGCATGACCAGAACCGGCTTGCCGAGGCTCGGCGCCTCCTCCTGGATTCCGCCGCTATCGGTGAGGATCATATAGCTGTGCGCCAGGAAATTGTGGAAATCGACAACATCAAGCGGCTCGATTATTTTTATATGCTCGCATCCGCCGAGTTCCGCGTCCGCCGCCTCGCGCACGACGGGGTTCATATGAATGGGATATATCGCCCTGATGTCCGGATGCTCCTCGACGATGCGCCTTATCGCGCGGAACATGTGGTGCATCGGCTCGCCGAGGTTCTCGCGCCTGTGCGCGGTTATCATTATCAGCCTGCCGTCGGCAGCCCAGTCGAGCCATTTGTTTGAATAGTCCGCACGCACGGTGGTTCTCAGCGCGTCTATCGCGGTGTTGCCCGTGACGAACACGGTCTCTTTCTTTTTGCCCTCTCTGAGCAGGTTTTCGCGCGCCGTCTCAGTCGGGGCGAAGTTATATTCGGAAACTATGCCGACCGCCTGGCGGTTGAACTCCTCCGGAAACGGGGAATGTATATCATATGTGCGCAGTCCCGCCTCGACATGGCCGACTTTTATCCCGAGATAATAGCACGCAAGCGCGGAGGCGAAAGTAGTTGTAGTATCGCCGTGAACGAGAACCGTATCCGGCTTCTCCTTTTCGAGCACGGGCTTTATCTTTTCGAGTATGCTGACAGTGACGTCAAAGAGAGTCTGCTTATCTTTCATTATGCTCAGATCGTAGTCCGGCTCAACATCGAATGTCCTGAGCACGCTGTCGAGCATCTGGCGGTGCTGACCGGTGACGCAGACGACCGTTTCGAGTCCCTTGCGGGTCTTGAGCTCTTTGACGAGCGGACACATTTTTATCGCCTCGGGTCTTGTGCCGAAAACGAGCATTATCTTTTTCATGCGAAGCCTCCCTGCCGCGGGTGTTTTCTCAATTATAACCGTTTTTCTTTTTTCAGTCAACAAAAAGGGAAGCGGCCGGCTGACAGATATCAGACGGTCGCTTGTCTTCTCCCCAAATAGATGCTGCACGCCTGACGCACAGCCTAGCTTCTTTTTTCATCGGAATCTATTATATACCGAATCTGCTTGGGAAGTCAATATTTATCGTAATAAATAATACTTTACTTATTCTATGCCCTGTCAGCGCGCATTTCTTTTCTGCTCGGGCGAGATCTCGGCGTGGGGGCAGACTATCTCGTCTATTATCTCCTGCGGAGCCGCCCAGCGCACGGCGTTTGTCAGTATCTGCTGAACCTGCGGGATGTAGTAGGTGGGGTTGCCCTCGTGACCGGGCTGGAAATAGAATACTTTGCCGCGCCCTCTTCTCCAGCAGCAGCCGGAGCGGAACACATCTCCGCCGGAGAACCAGCCGATAAAAACAAGCTCGTCGGGTTCAGGGATATCAAAACGCTCGCCGTACATCTCTTCGACGGGTATCTCAATATATTCACCGATACCCTTTGCTATCGGGTGCGCGGGATTGACTGTCCAGAGGCGCTCAAAATCGCCGTCGCGCCAATGCAGGGCGCAGGAGGTACCCATGAGACGCTTGAACGGCTTTGAAAAATGCGCGGAGTGCAGTGCTATGAAGCCCATGCCGCGCAGAACTCTGTCGTGAACGCGCTCAACAAGCTCGTCGGGCACTTCGTCGTGCGCCTTGTGTCCCCACCAGATGAGCACATCGGTGTTTTCGAGCACTTCGGGCGGCAGACCGCAGTCGGGGTCGTTGAGGGTCGCGGTGCGCACCTCGATATCCTCCTGCGTGTCGAGGAAGCTCTTTATCTGACCGTGGATTCCGTGGGGATAAACTGCCGCTATCTCGGGCGATTCGACCTCATGGACGCCCTCGTTCCAGACGGTAACTCTTATCATTTTATCAGTTCCTTTCGGGAGAAATTTTATCCAAGTCAAGTATATATTTTTGCCCGCCCGCTGTCAATGGATTTTCTCCCGTATTGCAAAATCGACTGCCGTTTGATATACTTTAATAAAGATTTTTCGGGGTGATATTTTGCTTCTCAACAAAAATGACGACATTGAACTTCATATAGATTCCGTCTCGCTGACGGGCAGCGGAGTCGGCAGATACAACGGGCTCGCCGTGTTCGTCCCCGCGACCGCGCCGGGAGATATAATAGAAGCGCACATAATCAAAGCGAAGAAGAGCTACGCCGTCGGCAAGTGCATAAAAATAACGGAGCCGTCGCCGGACAGAACCGGCAACGACTGCCCGGCATATCCCGGCTGCGGCGGCTGTTCGTTCCGCCACATGAGCTACGGCGCGGAATTAAAGCTCAAATCCGACGCCGTGCGCGACGCGTTTTCACGCATCGGCGGACTTGATGTTGAACTAAAGCCGATAATCGGCGCAGACTCGCCGGACGGCTACCGCAACAAGGCGCAGTACCCGGTGGGACGCGAAAACGGGAAATTAAAAATCGGCTTCTACTCCCGCCGCTCACACAGGATAGTCGATTGCCGCGCGTGCCGCCTCGCGCCGCCGGAGTTCGAAAAAATACTCGGCACGGTCGCGGACTGGATAGAAAAATATAATATTTCCGTCTACGACGAAACAAGCAGAAGCGGGGCTGTCAGGCACATATATCTGCGAAAAGCGTTCGCGACGGGCGAGATAATGCTCTGCCTCGTCAGCGCACAGGAAAACCTGCCGCACACCGACAAGCTCATCGAATCGCTCAAAGATGAAAAAGCTATAAAAAGCATTCTTGTAAACATAAACCCCGACGACACGAACGCAGTGCTCGGCGAAAAGTGCATCCCGCTCCTCGGCGACGGCTGCATAACGGACATACTCTGCGGAGTAAAGGTACGCATATCGCCGCTGTCGTTCTATCAGGTCAACCGCGCGCAGGCGGAAAAACTATACAAAAAAGCCGCCGAATACGCCGGAGATAAAAAAACAAAGCTCCTGCTCGACCTCTACTGCGGCGCGGGCACGATAGGGCTTTCGATGGCAGACAAGGCGGAGGAGCTCATCGGTATAGAAACCGTCGCGCCGGCGATAGAGGACGCAAAGAAGAACGCCGCCGCAAACGGCATAGAAAACGCGCGGTTCATCTGCGCGGACGCAGGCGAAGCCGCGGAAAAGCTGCTCGCCGAGGGAAAGCGCCCCGAGGTAATAGTCCTCGACCCGCCGCGCAAGGGCTGCTCGGAGCAGACGGTAAGAGCCGCCGCAGGCATGGCTCCCGACAGGATAGTGTATGTCTCCTGCGACCCAGCAACGCTCGCGCGCGACTGCGCCGTGTTCAAAGAGCTGGGCTATGAGGTCGAAGAAGCGACACCCGTTGACCTCTTCCCGAGGACAGCGCATGTGGAGACGGTATGCTTGCTGTCTCGAGCGATATGAATTTTCGGCGACTTCGTGAGAAGCGTTGGAGAGATATCCGGCTTACCTATATGAAGGAGGAAAAACGATGGCATGGAAATCAAATTATACGAAGACAGATACAGGGACGATATGATTTTCATGGTTTTGCAGGCCAAGGATGCGCTCGGAAGAATACCGAGTATCAACGAAGACCTGCTCGATATCAAAAAGAATTACTTTGACCGTGGGGATATGTTCTGGATCGCGGCGGATGATAACGACAGGGTGATCGGCTGCGGCGGGTATTCGAGGATCGAAGGAACGAATGAAGCGTTTATTCATCGGCTGTATATAAAGGCATCGGAAAAGCGCAAGGGCATCGGTTCGGCTCTGCTTGAAACTATTGAGGCGGGAATGCGCGGCAACGGCATTACGGCAGCGCGGGTGCATCTCGGCGATCCGCCGGAGCAGTGGTTTGAGTCCTATTCATTCTATCCGAAGCACGGGTATGCCGAATACGAGCCGCGGTATATGAGAAAGAAATTATAAAGACAAATAGGAGTTCAAAGGGGAGAAAATATGAATAAAGCAGGAACGCAAAGAATAGAAACCGATAGATTGATACTTCGAAGATTCAGATTAGAGGATGCAGAGGATATGTATGCAAATTGGGCATCTGATCCCGAAGTCGCGAGATTCCTGACATGGCCGACGCATTCGAGCGTTGAAGTGACAAAGAGCCTTCTTGCCGATTGGATACCCAGATATGAAGAAGGCGGATACTTTAATTGGGTTATGGAGTATAAAGAAACAGGAAAAGCTATTGGTAATATTTCTGTTGTAAAGCTTAATGAGAATACAAAGGCTGCTGATATGGCTTATTGTATGAGCCGGGCGTACTGGGGGCAGGGATTAATGCCTGAAGCATTAAATGCCGTGATGGATTATCTTTTTGATGTTGTCGGACTAAATCGTATTGCCGCCTGTCATGATGCAAACAATCCAAAATCAGGACGCGTTATGGAAAAAGCCGGAATGAAACGGGAAGGTATTCTTAGAGCTGCCGGAAAGAACAACCTCGGAATCTGTGACGAGGTGTGGTATGCAATGATCCGAAATGACAGGAAGAAATGAAGAATCGATTTTTTATTACAGAAAAGCAGTGAACAAATTTCACTTTGCCGAGGCAATGAAGTCGATCCGAGTGCCCCGACTTAACCGCTCGACGGCATATTCCCGACGGGGAGGGTCGTGAGGACAGCGTGAATATGCTTCTTTTTATTCACACCAAAGAAGAATACAAAACAGCAGACAGAATCGTAAAAAGATGTTCGCGACAAGCTCAAAATCCGACCGACACACAAAACCGCATAAAAGACGGGCACCGGTTTCACGGTGCCCGTAGTTTTATCTTGTCTCATCCATCCAATCGGACAGGCGCGTCATGCTTTTTTCGCTGCCGACAGCATAGAGAATATCGCCCTCACGGAACATATAATCGGGATGTACATTGTCTGTCAAATTTCCGTTGTTTTCTATAGCGATTATGTTTACTCCGAACCTTCCCCGCATATCGGCGGACATTATCGTCATTCCGACGATCTTACGCGGAACTTCAAGCTTAAGGAGATTCAGCTTTCGGCTCAGCTGAACAAAGTCCAGCATATTGGGAGTTTCCAGTTTGTGGGCAAGTCTGACTGCCATATCCCTCTCGGGGTAGACGACTTCTGCGCCGAGCTTCTTGAGTATCTCGCCCTGCTCGGCGCTCGCAGCCTTTGATATGACGGTCGGCACACCGAGAGAGACAACGTTGAGAGTGGTCAGAATCGAGGTGTCCATCTTCTCTCCGATACAGACCACGGCTACATCGCAGTTTTGAATTCCGGTTTCCGAAAGCGTCTTTTTGTCGAAGCTGCTGACGACAAAGGCGTTCTCCGTGTATTCGCGCATCTCGCGCACCTTTTCCTCGTTTCCGTCGATTACGAGCGGCTCCGCGCCCGATTTCGCAAGCTCCACAGCCAGAGCAGAGCCGAAGCGCCCGAGTCCGATTATTCCGTAAGATTTGCTGTCGCTTTTTGATTTTTTAAACATCTTTGTCCTCCGTTCTCAGCCTATGGCTATGTTTCCGTCGGGATATCTTGTTCTCTCTCCGTTTGTAAAATACCAGAGCGTTGCTATTGTCAGCGGTCCGAGACGTCCTATATACATAATCACGATTGACAACAGCTTGCTCGCAGTGCCGAGGCTGGTAGTTATTCCGGTAGAAAGTCCGACTGTGCCGAATGCGCTCGTTACTTCGAACAGTGCGTCTCTTATGGGTATATCCGGCTCAAACGCGGTCATGAAAAATGTCCCGATCGCTACCACTCCGATTCCCATGACTGCTATGACCGACGCCTTGCGGAACACGCCGCGCGGCACGGAATAGTGAAACGCCTTTCCCGAGGTGTTTGTCGCGACGGTCTTTATGCCCTGGATCAGCGCAAACAGCGTGCTCGTCTTTATTCCGCCGCCGGTGGAGCCGGGCGACGCGCCGACGAACATTAAAAAGATCATAGCGAGCAGTCCCGCGTTTGAAAATTCGCCGAGCGAATATGTCGAGAAGCCCGCCGTCCTCGCGGTCACGCTGTTGAACAGGGCTCCTATCCACGGCATATCCTCGGTAATTCTGAAAATCACCGCGCCGCCGACCGTCAGCGCGACGCTCATCGTGAGCACTACTTTTGTGTGCATTGAAAATCTGCGCCAGCGAAATCGCTTTTCGACAATCTCGCGGATAACGAGAAAGCCGATTCCGCCGAAGAATATCAAAAGGCAGGTCACGAGATTTAAGAACACATCCTCTTTGTAGGCGGAGAGGCTTTGGAAGTTTCCGAGGATGTCGAAGCCGGAGTTGTTGAACGCGGCGACGGAGTGAAAAAGGCTTATTCCGAGAGCTTTGAGCGGCGGGTAATCGCGCACGAAAACAATGAAGCTCAGCGACGCACCGACAAGCTCAAATGCCGCCGTAGTCAAAAACACGCTTTTTATAAATTTTACTATTCCCTTGCCTGAGTCGAGATTCATCGCATCGCGCAAAACACGCCGACCTTTCAGATTTATCCTCTTTCCGACCGCTAAGATAACGCCCGCGCCCATTGACGCGACTCCGAGTCCGCCTATCTGTATCAGTGCCGCAACAACGAACTGACCGAACGCGGTGAACGTGTCCCCTATATCGACGGTCACGAGTCCCGTCACGCAGACGGCGCTCGCCGAAGTGTAAAGCGCGTCTATGTATTTTAAGTCTACGCCGTTTTGCACGCTGCACGGCAGCATCAGCAGACCCGAGCCTATAAATATCGCGGCTGCAAAACCGAGCGCAATTATTCTTGCAGACGACATTCTTTTTAACAGCTTTCTCATAATTCACCTCGTATCCCGCAAAAAAGACCTTCGGCAGAATCGGTCTGCCAAAGGTCTTGCTTCATTCACGGCCAACGCCGCCAATGTCCGCTGCCAGCACAGCTCCTGTGCGGTTGGTGACAGGCGGATGGATATACCATAGCTACTCCCCATTGGTTGTGGCTTAATTATATCCCTTTGCGGGCAAAAGTCAATATATTTATGAAAAAATTATCCGACATTAAAGGCAGAAAAGGTCTGCCGAGCTAATCGACAGACCCATGTCTTTATGAAATTCCTATTAATAAACGAAGGTGTACTGCTGCTGCCATGTGCCGGTGAAGTCGGCGTCGATGGAGATGCCCTTCTTGAGCTTGCAGACAACGTTTGCGGGCTCGCTGACGTTGATGCTCGCAAGAGTGCCGTTCGCGTTGAGCACGAAAGTGAATGTGCCGCTCTGATAGTTGACCTTGGTGCTGACAGGCTCAAACGGTCCGAAGGAATCCTTCGTCAGCGAGAGAGTGTCGAAGCAGGAGCCGTGGTGCTTGGGAACATATGTAAGTCCCTCGCCGCTCTCGGTAACGAGAGTGATGCTGACCTTCCAGCCGCTGCCCTGCTTGACGCAGGAAGCAGACTTGACGCCTGCGGGATCGACTTTATAGGAAGCGCGCTTTGCCGCGGGCAGGAAGCTTGCAAGAGTTGTGCCGTCGGAAGCCTTGCCGCCGTTGAAGGTCTTGTTGTCGGTCTTCGGATAGTCGTTGGGAAGCAGGGGCTCTGCGATGCCCGCGATAGCCGAACCGCCAGTGATACTGTTGATCTTCGAGGTAGTGCCCTGGACTCTCTTGACAGAGACCTTGCCGGTGTAGCTCTTCATAGCCGAAGCGTACTTGTTGAAGAACGCAACGATCTCAGCCTTGCTGCCGTTGACGGGAGCCTTTATCTCCGCTGCGGGCTTGTTGCCCTGCTGGCCGCCCTGAGAACCGCCCTGCTGACCCTGAGTAGCCGCCTCGCTGCCGCCCTCGGAGGGTGCGACTGCCGTGCTGTCGTCAGCGGTGCTCTCTGCCGCGTTGCTCTCCGCGTCGCCCGCCTGGGTGTCCTGAACATCTGCGTTCGCGTCCTGCGAGCTCTCAGCCGTTGTGCCGTTCTTGTCGTCCTTGCCCTTACATGCCGCAAATGCAAATATCATTATCAGCGCGAGCAGGATAGCAATAATTCTCTTCATAGTTTGTCTCCTTTCATCTTTCGGCAGAGCATCCTCTGCCATGCTACGATTCAAGTTTACTTTATGTTTATTCGTTTGTCAAGAGAATAAACTTTATTTTATATTTCCATAATTTCCATAATTTTTTATCGATTTTTGTGCACTATATATTATATCCGTTCCTTATACAATATATAATAATTCGCCGCATTCCGGGCACACTATACAGCGAAAAAGAACAGAAAGGGTGCATAAAATGAGCAAAGACACACTTGAGCTGCTGCGAGAATGCGACAGCGGAATAAAAATGGCGGTCGGCAGCATTGACGAAGTGAGCGGACACATAAAGGACGAGGATCTCAAAAACCTGCTCGAAAAGAGCAAGGAGGAACACAGCCAGCTCGGCGGAACGATAAAAGAACAGCTGGCATCGCTCGGCGACGACGGCAAAGACCCGGGGATAATGGCGAAGAGCATGTCGTGGATAAAAACCAACGTCAAACTCGGCATGAACGACTCGGACAGGACGGTCGCAGGGCTGATGACCGACGGGTGCGACATGGGCATAAAGAGCCTGACCCGCTACCTCAACGAATATAAGGGCGCGGACGGCGCTTCGCGCAGCACGGCGCGCCGCCTAATCGGCATAGAAGAGAATCTTCTCTGCGGGCTCAGACCGTATCTGTGATATATTTATTTGCAGGACGGCAGCATTATTTTATAAAATCACGCCCACCGCGGCGCTTCGGACGAAGCTACTGCGATGGGCTTTTTCGTCATATCCCGCAACAAAAAAATATTTATACGCTGCAAATTAAAAAACGGCACTCCCGATTGAGAGTGCCGCTATGTATTTTAATTATTTGAGCATGCCGTGCTCTTTTGCATATTCGTAATATGCCTCGATGCTGCGTCTTCTCGCCTCGTTGACGCTCGAACCGGTTCTGGTGACGGTCGTCATCGGGATACCCTGCAGGCTGACGAGATACTTTGCGCTCGCGTTGAAGCCGCTGTCGATAGCGTTGTCGAGCAGGATTATCTCGTTGAAAGTCTCTCTCGCCTTGGCTATGTCCTTCTCGACGAAGAACTCGTCATACATCTTGCGGAACAGATTTGCGCCGCAGGAGGTCGGGGTTGCGCACACGCCGCGCGCGCCCGCCATATATGCATCAAACAGCAGCGGGATGTTCGCCTGGAGCACTGCGGAATCGCCCTGAACGGCGATTTTGTCCTTTATTCCCGCCATGGTGCAGGTGGTGTCCTTTATTCCGTGGAATCTGCCGGTCTTGACCAGCTCGCCGTATGCCTTGCCGGACATATTGCACGGCTGCATTCCCGGGAACTCATAGAGAATTATCGGCAGAGTAGTATATCCCGCGAGCTCGCTGAGATATTCGACAAGTCTCTCGTCGTTATCGGCATAGCCCTTTGAGACGAAAACGAGTCCGTCAACGCCGGTCTGCTCCATGCGCTTGACCTCTTCGACCTGCATATGCCATGTCGGCTCAAGGTTCGCCGTGGCGACGACCTCTGCGCTGCCGGAGTGCTTTGCGGCGATAGTCGCGCACTTGACTCTCTCCTCGGGAGTGAGCGTCGTCATCTCGGAGCTTCCGCAGACGGAGAACAGATGATGGGTTCCTCTCTCGACCTGCCACTCGACATACTGCGCGTAGACATCGTAATCTATCGACTTATCCTCTTTGAACGGGGTGAGCAGGAGGGAATAAACTCCCCTGTAGCTCTCAGGCTTATCAGTAAACATTGTTTCCACCTTCCGGATATTGTTTTTTCCAACGCTGATATCTTACTCCACAATGCACAAAAATGCAATAGAAAAAGGCTAATTGTTGCATTTGCTCTTGAAAAAACTACGGATTTCGATATAATTATTATTGATATTTACGCCGCGCGATGCGGCTTCGATTTTTTTACAAAAGGAGCAGATAAATGAAAAAACGCAGCATGGTATGCCGACTCGGAAAGTTTCCCCAGCTGACGAGAACGGTATTCACCTCCGCCGACGGTCTCGCGTCGGACAACATAACCGCGCTCTGCTACGGCGCGGACAACTGCCTCTATGTCGGAACGGACAGAGGTCTTTCAAAGATAGACGGAAAGAAAATAACCACGGTCGATATCGGCATTGAAAACGCGCCGATATCCATGCTCTTCTGCGCAAACGACGGGCATATCTTCGTCGGCACGGGCAAGAGCATAATCGAGCTCAGCGGCAAAAAAATTATAGCGTCCCGCGAGTTCTCGTCCGACGCCGTCGCGATGAAGCAGGACTGCGACAACGTCACATGGATTCTCACAAAGACCGTTCTCTACCGCTTCCCGCAGGGAGCTAAAGAATTCGATCTTAAAATCGGCGTGCCCGGCAAGGGCAGCTGCATCGCCGTTTTCGGCAACAACAAAGTCTATGTCGGAACCGAGAGCGACGGTCTCCACGCGCTCGTCGGCAAGAGATGGCACTGGTCGGAGCTCATGGAAGGCGTGACCGGAATACTCAGCAACAACATATCCTGCCTCGACATTGACCCTGCGGGCGATGTCTGGATAGGCACGGACAAGGGCGTCTGCGTCTACGACGACAACAGCTACTGGCTCGACAATTCGAAGATAACCGGCCTGCCCAATGGCGAGATAACCGGCATGGTGACCGACAGCGAGGGCAGAAGATACTTCACGACCTCCTGCGGTCTCATAATCCTCCACAACGGCAAGCTCTCATATTACGGCTACAAGCGCTGGCTGCCCGACATGCACGCAACCGGCATCGTCCTCTCGCCCGACGGCAGCTTCTGCGTCTCCACCGCCTCCGGCGGCATCAGCGTTTTCAAGACTGAGATGATGACGCTCGAAGAGAAGGCAAAGAGACTTCGCGCATTCAGCGAGAAATACAACGTCCGCAAGGACGGCTTTGTGCTCGAGCGCGCGCTTGAGCATGAGGGAGTTGTGTCCGAAAATGAAGGCTATGTCTGCACCGGCGACAACGACGGACTCTGGACGGGGCTTTATCTCGGCGCGCTGTGCTTTGAATACGCCTGCACAAAGGACCCGGAGGTTCGCGCCGCGGCTCACCGCTCGCTGCTCGCGATGATAAAGCTCACCGAGATAACGGGTATAGAGGGCTTCACCGCCCGCTCGATAAGATACATCGACGAAGCCGGCTACGGCACGGGCGTGCGCCACGAATGGCACCACACCGCCGACAAGGACGGCAACGAGCTCGAGTGGCTCGGCGAGACTTCGTCCGACGAGATGGTCGGTCATTTCTACGCATACTCGAACTACTTCGATCTCGTCGCGGACGATGAGGAGAAGAAGCTGATAGCCTCCGTTGTCAAAAAGATTCTCGACCATATTCTCGACAACAAATTCAGACTCGTTGACACCGACGGCGTGCCGACCACATGGGCGAACTGGGACCCCGATCTGCTCAACAACGACCACAAGTGGATATACGAAAAAGGCACGAACTCGCTTCAGATTCTGACCTTCCTCAAGGCGGGATATCATATCACCGGCGATAAGAGATACGAAGATGCGTTTGAATATCTCATCAGGGACAAGCACTTCGCCATGAACCTCATGCAGTACAAAATCCTTGACGGCCACCTGCTCCACATTGATGACAACCACGATTTCCTCATGATATCGCTGCTCATGCGCTATGTTGACGACCCGAAGCTTCGCTCCGTGTTCGCCATGGGTCTGACGCATCACTGGGACGACGAAAAGGCGGAGCACAATGCGTTCTTCAACTTCGTCTACGGCGCATGCACGGGCGAGCAGTGCGACATCGAGACTTCTGTAGACGAGCTTGCGGACTACCCGATGGATCAAATTCTCTGGACGCTCTACAACAGCTGGCGCGATCTCGACTGGGACATGCGCCCGACAGAGGTCGGCATGATCCCGCAGCTCTATCACCCGCTCCCGGCGCACGAGAGACGCATTAACAGCTGCGACAGCAACCGTTTCATCGCGGACTCCGGCATCGCCGGCGAAGCCGAGCGCCTGTTCACGAAGTCGGACGACCCGACGGCGTTCACGATGTTCCCCGGCACGGGCGACGACCACGGAATGTACCTCATGGCGTGCACAAACTACACCCACCCCTACTGGTTCGCGCGCTACTACGGACTCATCGAAGAGGCGGAATAAAATATAAAACAAAGCAAAAATCCTACCCGGGATGGGTAGGATTTTTTGTTGCAAGTAAAAGTGAGCAGTGGAAAGGCTCGCGATATCAGCGGATATCATTCGCACGCGAAATCTGCGCAATTTTATTTCTTCTCAAAGCTCGCGGACTTTTCTTTCATCGAGATTTTCCCGACCTGGCAGCCGTAGTTTGTAAGCTCCTTTTTGAAGTTCAGAAACGAGTGGTCTATCGGCACGCCAGCGATATTTTGTATTTCATCAAAAGTGAGCTTCAGCGACTGTTTACCGCTGTTTTTGACATATTCCCAAAGTGCGTTGTATTTGCTCATTTTTGCCGCCTCGCTATTCGTCAATATAGCTATTCCTCTTTTCGAGCACCCACGGGATATCCGCATCGAAGTCGAGCTGAATAACTGGAAGAGGAAAATCCGGCTCCGGCATGTCGATACGGTCGCTGAACGAAACGCCAAAATTCGACGAGAGCGGATATGTTGCTTTTCCGTCCCAACAGGCTATAGAATCGCTTGTCGGTTTCCACGCGCTTTTGCCGCTGAGTAAAGTTCCGCAGATGTGGCAAAAGCCGCCGTAGTACAGCGTGTTTTCGTCTTTGGCGCAATAGACATAACATTCGCAGATTTTTTTCATGTCAACGCCGAGCGCGGAGAAAAAGTCCCGGATATTCTGCGGAAGTTTGTCGACGGCTCTCTCGAAGTTAAGACACCCGTCGCATTGGCACCCCTCGCTGACCGTTTTGGCGCGGTCATAGAACTGCCGTGTCTTTTCAACATCAACATCGATTTTGTATTCGCCGAATTGAAATATCAATCTACGCACCTCCGATATGCCGATTTTCTTTGATTATATCAGCAAAGCGCGGAAAAATCCACCGGGATATGCAAAAAGGACGCAGTTTGCACTGCGTCCTTTTTCTATTCTGTTGTGCTTATCAGCTGTGCTTTTTGCCCTTTTGCTGATTCGCGCTGTGGCAGGAGCCTGCCATAGCACAGTGGGCACAGTTGCAACCGCAGGAGGATTTGCCTTTTTTCTTATTTTTTACGAGGCTGAATATTATCAGCGCCACGATAACGGCAAGCACAAGGCATATTATAATGGTTGCAATATTCTTTGATAACCACGCGAGCATTTCGGAAGACTCCTTTCACAGCATATAGCTTGGTTTATTTTGTGACCTTTACATCGGATGCGAGCTTTGTGGCCTCTTTGTAGGGGCGCACGAGCATGAAGATTATCAGGGCGAGGAACGCGAACGCGAACACAAGGCTTACGATATCAACTGCGCCGTGGATGTTGCCGGTGAAGAGGTTGCCGAACTGATTTATCATAAGGGAGATAACATAGGCGAAGCCGCACTGATAGCCGATTGCGAACCAGGTCCACTTTGCGCTGTTCATCTCACGCTTGATAGCGCCGATAGCTGCGAAGCAGGGAGCGCACAGAAGGTTGAAGACGAGGAACGAATAAGCGGTCAGGCCGGTGAACGCCTTTGCAAGGGTTGCATAAACGTTGCCCTCTGCGCCATAGAGGATGCCCATCGTACCGACGATGTTCTCCTTTGCGACAAGTCCGGTGATCGAAGCGACGGTAGCCTGCCAGTTGCCCCAGCCGAGCGGAACGAAGATCCAGGCGATAGCCGAGCCGACCTTTGCGAGCAGGGACTGATCAAGCTGATCCTCTGCAAGCATTCCGAAGTGGCCGTCTACGAAGCCGAAGTAAGAGGTGAACCAGACAACGATAGTTGAAAGAAGGATGATTGTACCTGCCTTCTTGATGAAGGACCAGCCGCGCTCCCACATGGAGCGGAGGACGTTCTTGAGGGTCGGCCAGTGATAGGCGGGAAGCTCCATAACGAACGGAGCGGGATCGCCGGAGAACATCTTGGTCTTTTTGAGCATGATGCCCGAGCAGATGATAGCTGCCATGCCGATGAAGTAAGCGGAGGTCGATACCAGAGCGGAGCCGCCGAAGAGCGCACCTGCGATCATGGCGATGAACGGTACCTTAGCGCCGCAGGGGATGAATGTTGTTGTCATTATGGTCATACGGCGGTCGCGCTCATTTTCAATGGTACGCGAAGCCATGATTCCGGGAACGCCGCAGCCGGTGCCGATAAGCATCGGGATGAAGGATTTGCCGGAGAGACCGAACTTGCGGAATATACGGTCAAGAACGAATGCGATACGGGCCATGTAGCCGCACGCCTCAAGGAATGCGAGGAGCAGGAACAGGACGAGCATCTGGGGAACGAAGCCGAGGACAGCGCCGACGCCGGCTACGATACCGTCGTTGATAAGTCCACTGAGCCAGTCGGCCGCGCCGACCTTTTCAAGTCCGTTGCCGACGAGAACCGGAATGCCGGGCACCCACACGCCGTAAGCGGCGGGATCGGGCTCGTCGAAGCCCTTCTCTTCAAGGTACTTGACAGCGTCAACATAGGTCATGCCTACTGTTGCTTCTTTGTCAGCCTTGGAGAGGTTTGCGGGGATTGCCGAGTAATAAGCGGTCATGGCGTTGACGGCGAGGGTCTCCTCATCCTCAACATCAACCGTTGCGGTGTCCGCTGTGGGCTGATAAGCCTTCATCTCGGCAAGAGCCTTGTCGGCGTCAAAATCTTCTGCGCCGAAGTCAATGCCGGTGAATGCGCTGACAGCCTCGGTAGCTGCGGTGTAGTCGTCAGCGTCAGTCGAATAAGCCTTCGAGCCGATGCCGAGCAAGTGCCAGCCGTCGCCGAACACTCCGTCGTTCATCCAGTCGGTAGCGAACGAGCCGACAGTGACCATGGAGATGTAGTAGACGAGGAACATGATAACTGCGAATATCGGAAGTCCGAGCCAGCGGTTTGTGACAACCTTATCGATCTTGTCGGAGGTCGAAAGCTGACCGACATTCTTCTTTTTGTAGCAGGCTTTTATGATAGATGCGATGTAGATATATCTCTCATTCGTGATGATGGACTCTGCGTCGTCATCCATCTCTTTTTCGACCTCTTTAATGTCGCCCTCGATGTGCTCAAGGGTCGCCTTGTCGAGGTTGAGCTTTGCAAGCACCTTGTCGTCGCGCTCGAAGATTTTTATAGCGTACCATCTCTGCTGCTCCTCGGGGAGTCCGTGGACGGCGGCCTCTTCAATGTGCGCGAGAGCGTGCTCGACGGAGCCTTCAAATGTGTGCATCGGAACGGTCTTGGTGCTCTTTGCAGCCTCAATGGCAGCCTCGGCAGCGTCCATGACTCCATCACCTTTAAGGGCGGAAATCTCAACTATCTTGCAGCCGAGCTGGCGGGAGAGCTCATCGACGTTTATCTTGTCGCCGTTCTTCTTGACGACGTCCATCATGTTGATGGCGATAACAACGGGGATGCCGAGCTCGGTCAGCTGGGTGGTGAGATAGAGGTTTCTTTCGAGGTTCGTACCGTCGATTATGTTAAGTATAGCGTCCGGGCGCTCATCGATAAGATAGTTTCTCGCGACAACTTCCTCAAGGGTGTAGGGCGAGAGCGAGTAGATACCGGGAAGGTCGGTGATGATAACGCCGTCATGCTTTTTGAGTTTTCCTTCTTTTTTCTCCACCGTAACGCCCGGCCAGTTACCGACGAACTGGTTCGAACCGGTGAGAGCGTTGAACAATGTGGTTTTACCGCTGTTGGGGTTACCCGCAAGAGCAATGCGTAAATCCATTTTGATAGCCTCTCTTTCTTGAAATTATATCAGCTTTTCTGCGCGGGGTCTTATTCGACCTCGATCATGTCCGCGTCGGCCTTTCTGAGCGAGAGCTCATAGCCGCGCACCGTGATCTCGACCGGATCGCCGAGAGGCGCGACCTTACGGATATAGACCTCCACGCCCTTGGTCAGTCCCATGTCCATGATGCGGCGCTTTGTTGCGCCCTCTCCGTGGAGCTTAACTACCTTGACCGTTTCGCCGATCTTAGCCTGCCTGAGAGTTTTCATTGCTTATATCCTCCTTTTGTGCTTTTTCACTTGGTGGTGTTGTGACCAATGGGGACAAATCGGTTTTGAAGTTTGCTTCAAAACTGCTCTGCATCCGAAATCAGCCGTTTATCGGGCGGTTTGTACCTATTGGGCACAACACTATATGTACTGCGCCGCAGCGCCGTCATATCATGATTTTCTTCGCCATCTCTTCGCTGATGGCAACGCGCGACTCCTTGACGTTGACTATAACGTTTCCGCCCAGGGCGTTGACTACCTTTACAGTGCCGCCGACGACAAATCCGAGATTTTCGAGATGCTGTTTTACTTCCGGGCTGCCGCCTATCTTTTTGATGATATTCTCTTCGCCGACCTGCGCGAGCATCAAAGGCATCATATTGAGTCCCTCTTCCTCTTTTGTATTTCCGGGATTAGCATACGCTAACCTTGGGGCTTTAAAATTGATTAGCGCCAGCTAACCGTAATATATGGTACTCCGATAGTTGTTCCCTGTCAATAGAGTTTTTTCAATTTTTTGCCGCAAAACACAATTTCGGCGACATCCACAAACAATTAGCTTATGCTAACCGCCTGCTTTGGACATTTCAAACATATCCTCCCGCCCTTGATTTTTCCTAAGTGAAGTGATATCATACCTTTAATACATAACAATATACACACCTAAAAGGGAGGAACAGATATGCACCTTCAGGAATCGGGCGAAATGTATCTCGAAACTATATATGTGCTTTCAAAAAACGGCGTTGTGCGCTCGCTCGACGTCGCGGAATATATGGGCTTTTCAAAGCCGAGCGTCAGTCGCGCCGTCGGGCTTCTCAAACAGGGCGGCTATCTTCTCATGGACAAGGAAGGGTATCTGACCCTCACCGAATCGGGGCTCGATGTAGCTAAGAAAATATACGAGCGCCACACTCTGCTCTCGAAATTTCTCGTCCGTCTCGGCGTTGATGAAAAGACCGCCGCGGAGGATGCGTGCAAGATGGAGCACGACATCAGCGACGAATCGTTTTCGGCGATAAAAGAGCATGTCCGCAGGAACATGAAAAATGCCGATGAATAAAGAAATTTTTGCTCAGACCGACAGGCTCGTGCTGAGAAAATTCAATCGGAATGATTATTTCAATCTGTGCGGAATATTGCAGGACGAAAAAAACAATGTACGCCTATGAGAGCGCCTTTTCGGACAGTGAAGTGCAGAGGATCTGCTTGAAGTAATAAAAAGAATCGATGCAGGCGAAAGCTCGGGCATTCGCTATTCAAAACATGATCTCTCGCCGCGCTTCGAGCCTCTCGAATGGGACTACAGAAAATACAATATTGAAAGCGACAACGCTCTATTCAAGGGCGAAACAGATCTTATCCGCGAGGCATATGAGAGCCGATAATGGCGATATTTTCCGATTTATACACCCGTCTCCATTCAAAACAACCGACATAAAAAATCCTACCCGAGATGGGTAGGATTTTTTCACTCCCCGTCAAATCAACGGGGTTCATTTTTAATTATTATCAAAGATACTTTTTGATAAACTTATCAACTGTTGACCAATATTTTTCGGGGTCGACGGTCGAGGCCTCTGCGTGCGGTGCGCCGGGGATAACCAGCTTCTCTTTGTCGCACGCTGCGGCGCGGTAGACGCGCTCCTGCATCCAGAACGGGACAAAGTCGTCCTTGTCGCCATGGATGAACAGGGTCGGCGTGACGGAGCGCGAGACCTGCTCGATGCACGAGGCCTTCTTCATATCATAGCCCGCGCGCAGCATCGTTGCGCTTCTTGCGGCGGAGAGGAACGGGAAGGTCGGCAGACCGTAAGCGTCCTTCATGTTGGCTCTGCACTCATCCCAGACGGATGTATATCCGCAGTCCTCAATAGCGCAGACGACATTCGATTCGAGCGGCTCGCCGGTGGTCATCATGACTGTAGCCGCGCCCATCGAGAGACCGAAGAGCACTATCTTCGCGTTCGCATTCTCGTTGATTATGTAGTCGATCCACGCCTTGATGTCGATTCTGTCGTTCCAGCCCATGGTGACATAGTTCGACTCGCTCGCGCCGTGGCCGCAGAGATACGGAAACAGGCAGTTGTAGCCCATCTCATGGAACCTCTTGCCGAACGAGCCCATTCTTCTGGGCGAGCCGATGTAGCCGTGGATGACTATCACCCAGACATCGCTCGGCTCGTCTGCAAGGATTATCTCGCCGTGGACATATCCGCCGCGGGGAGTAACTATCTTCACCTTTGCGGGGCTTGCGGAGTCGAACCACTCCATACCCTCTTTTGTGATGCCGTCATACTCGTTCTTTTTCTCGTCCATTTTTTTGGCGATGGACTTTTTGCTCATGGTCTTGTTGAAAATCGCGTTGCCGACAGCAAGATACGCCGCGCCGACTGCTGCACCTGCGGAAGCGGCTGCTATGACAAGCTTTTCAGATGAACTTTTCTTTCCCACTGAAATTCATTCCTTTCATTTTTATATGAGCCTTATATAGGAGTATTCTATCATAAAAAGTCCGCAGTTGCAATAACAAAAAGCCCCTGCAAAAGAATACAGAGGCTTCGGATATGTACCCGCCGCGCGGCGGGTGAGGTTTATTCCTCGTTGAGCTTATTGCGCTTGTTCTGGGCCTTGTTCTCCTGCTGATTCTGCTGCTTGTTGTTCTGCTGCTGATTCTGCTGGTTCTGACCCTGCTTGTTCTGCTGATTGCGGTTTTCCATTGAGAGCACACTCCATAGATCCCTTCGCGGGAAAATTAGGATTTTTTCAAATCCGTTTTATATTCTTTCCCCCGGTTCGCGTTTTTATGAGCCTTAAACTAATGAAAATTTTGCCTTTTTCTGATATAATTTATAATAGAAAGCTTACGGAGGTCAGCAGATGGAAATATCCGACGAACTCATATCGCATCTCGAATCGCTCGCGCATATTGAGCTTGACACCGACGAGCGCGAGGATTGCCGCAGAGATTTTGAAAAGATAATATCATATATGGACACGCTGTCGGCGCTCGATACCGACGGCGTTGAGCCGCTGACCAATTTATCCGACACGGTGAATGTCCTGCGCGAGGATGAACCGGGCGAGACGCTCGGCGTAGAAGAGGCTCTGTCGAATGCCGCAGAAACGGCGGGCGGCTGCTTCTGCGTCCCGAAAACAGTGGAATGAGGTGCGCTATGAGAGATATTATTAAAGATTCCGCCCTCGTTTTGGCAGAAAAAATCAGGTGCGGCGAGATAAAAATCGTCGAAGTCTTAGACGCCGTATATGAATCCGAGAAGCAGAATAAAGAACTCAACTGCTTCATCACGCTCTGCCGCGAGCGCGCATATAGCAAAGGCTCGGAGATACAAAAACGCATCGATGCAGGCGAATATATCTCGCCGCTCGCGGGCGTGCCGATAGGCATAAAGGACAACATCGCAGTAAAAGATGTCAAAATGACCTGCGGGTCGCGGATGCTCGAAAATTATGTGCCGCCCGTGAGTGCGGCAGCAGTAGAAAAGCTCGAAGAAGCGGGGCTTATTATCGTCGGCAAGCTCAACATGGACGAGTTCGCCATGGGCTCGACGGGCGAGACTTCGTATTACGGCGCGGTGCTCAATCCCGTTGACAAAACGCGCGTGCCCGGCGGTTCATCCTCGGGTGCCGCGGCGGCAGTCGCGGCGGGGATAGTCCCGCTCGCGCTCGGCTCGGACACGGGCGGCTCGGTCAGACAGCCCGCGGCGTTCTGCGGGGTATTCGGCTTCAAGCCGACCTACGGCACCGTCTCCCGAAACGGGCTTGTCGCCTATGCCTCGTCATTTGACCAGATAGGCGCGATAGCGAGAAATGCCTCCGACTGCGCGGCTCTCGCGGCGATAATATCCGGGCGCGACTGCGGTGATTCTACAACAGAGGATACTGCTCCCGTCCGTTCGGATTTTGTCGAGTCCTATTCGCTCTGCGGCAAAATTATAGGCGTGCCGAATGAATTTATTGATAATTGCGGCGAAGATATCCGCAGTGCGGTGAATAATGCGCTCAAAAAAGCTGAATCGCTCGGCGCGAGGGTTGAATATTTCTCGCTTCCGCCGCTCAAATTTGCCGTGCCCGCCTATTATATAATCGCCTGCGCGCAGGCAAGCTCGAATCTTGCGCGGTATGACGGGGTTCGCTTCGGGCGGCGCGCGCAAAATACAGACGACCTGACAAAAATGTATATCAAAAGCCGCTCCGAGGGCTTCGGGCGCGAGGTCAGGCGCAGGATAATGCTCGGTAATTTCGTGCTCAGTGCGGGATACTACGACGCATATTACAACAAGGCGCTGAGAGCGCGCAGGGTTATACGCGACGCGCTTTCGGACGCTTTCAAAAAATATGATTTCATCGCGGGCGCCGTTTATCCGTCAACTGCGCCGAAGCTCGGCGAGAGCCTTGACGACCCGCTGAAAACTTATATCGGCGACGCATACACCGTCCCGGCTAACCTCGCTGGGCTCCCGGCGATAAGCGTGCCGTGCGGAAAAACAGCCGCTCTTCAGCTCATGGCGGCGCCGTTCACGGACGAGAATCTTTTGGGCGCGGCAAGATGTCTGACCCTGTAACATTTAAAAATTTGCAGAGTATGATCGTGTTGAACAAGTTTGAAGACACAGCTAAACGCAGTCGGACGGCGCAATGCTTGTAAAGTTTTAGGCATTACAAGGTACTATGGGAGGCTTTCAAATGAGATACGAAACTGTTATCGGGCTCGAGGTCCACATAGAGCTGCTGACTGAGACAAAGATATTCTGCTCCTGCCCGACTGAGTTCGGCGGCGAGCCGAACACGCATGTCTGCCCGGTATGTCTCGGACTGCCCGGCACTCTGCCGACGCTGAACAAAAAAGCCGTTGAGCTTTCCGTCCGCGCGGGTCTCGCGGCGGGCTGCGAGATAACACGGATAAGCTGCTTCGACCGCAAAAATTATTTTTACCCCGACCTGCCGAAGGCTTATCAGATATCCCAGTTATATCTGCCGCTGTGCCGAAACGGCTCGGTCACGCTCGACAGCGGCAAAATTATACGCATAAAAGAGATGCACATGGAGGAGGACGCGGGGAAGCTCATGCACTCCCCCGACGACAACCGCACGCTCATCGACTGCAACCGATGCGGAGTGCCGCTGCTTGAGGTAGTCAGCGAGCCGGATATGCGAAGCACCGAGGAGGCGGTCGAATATCTCGAAAAGCTGCGCGAGCTGATGCGCTTTGCCGGCGTTTCGGACTGTCGGATGCAGGAGGGCTCGCTGAGAGCGGATATAAATCTCTCCGTCCGCCCGGAGGGTCAGACAGAACTCGGAACGCGCACGGAGATGAAAAATCTGAACTCATTCAGAGCCGCCGAGCGCGCGATAAAAAGCGAGAGCGCGCGGCAAATATCGCTGATTGAAAACGGTGAAAATATTATTCAGGAGACCCGGCGCTGGGACGACGGCGCGGGTATGAGCTATGCTATGCGCTCGAAAGAGGACACGAGCGACTACAAATATTTTCCCGAGCCGGACATTCCGCCGGTAGTCGTTTCAACCCCCGACATTGAGAAAATCAAAAATCAGATGCCCGAACTGCCGCAGGCGAAGCGCCGTCGCTGGAGCGAAGAATATAATCTCGGCAGAACGGACATTGACACACTGATGTCCTCGCCGTTCACGGCGGAGCTCTTCGACCGCACGGTTATGCTCTGCAAGAGCGCAAAGGACGCCGCATCGTGGATAAATGTTGAGCTCCCCGCCGTACTTCGCGGCGCGGGAATGAGCATTGAAGACGCGAAATTCAGCCCCGACTCGTTGGGCAGGCTCATAAATATGCTCTCATCAGGGGAGATAAACCGCGGCACGGCGAAAAAAGTCTTTGTAAAAATAGTGACCGAAAACGCCGACCCGGCGGAATATGTCCGAAAAAACGGACTTTCTCTGATGACCGACGCGGCGGCGATAGAGGACGCGGTAAAACGCGTTATCGCCGAAAACGAAAAGAGCGTCTCGCAGTACAGAGACGGCAAGACGCAGGCGTTTCAGTATCTTATCGGGCAGTGTATGCGCGCGCTCGGCGGCAAAGCCCCGGCGGCGGCAGTCACAGAAGCGCTCAAAAGGCTGATATAAAAAATAAAACTTCCGTTTTGCGGAAGTTCATATAAACAGCAAAGGACTGCCGTTACCCGGCAGTCCCGTTTTGTTTTCAGCTTTATGCCTCGACTTCGGTGAGGTTCAGAGTGCCCCAGCTGTCGTTATTGAGCGTGAGCACCTTGTTGTCTTTATTATACGACGCGGTGAAGGTTATCTCCGTGCCCGCCTTGAAGCCTGCGATAGCTATCTCGGGGACTATGGTCACGGTCGCGGGGTCAGCCTCGGTGTCGACCTTGTATGTACCGGAGACCGAAGTGCCGACGGAGATGCCGAGGATATTGAGGTTGCTCGAATCATACTGGAAAGTGCCGTCCTCTTTGAACTCGATAGTCGCGTTGTTCTGCGAGTCGCTCCACTTGCCGACGATGAGCTTGTCAATTTTCGCTCCGCAGCCCGCAAAGGCGCAGACGATTATCGCGACAGCCATAACGAGAGCTGTCAGCCTGAGAGTCTTTTTCATTGGTGATTACCATCCTTTCTGTTTTGCCGCTTTTCTTCCATACTCATTATATCACACTTCGCTCAATTTTGTCCATAGGCGTTGCAGGGTGCCATTGTGTCGAAAAAAGGTATAAACAGATTATTTACAATTTTGTAAAAATAATGTATAATTTTCCTGTTGCACATATGTGCTTGCGAAAGGAGAATACAAAAATGAAGAAAAATCCGTTCAAGCGGATACTCTGCATTGTCATCGCCGCCGTGATGCTCTGCTCGGTATTTGCTTCGACCGCAGCGGCCGCCACCAAGTGCGCCTGCGGCCATTCGCCCGTTGTCATGATCTCCGGATTCGGCGCGACGATTCTCTCGGAGAAGCAGGAGGACGGCTCATTGAAGCGCGTTTTCCCGCCCGACACCAAAGAGATTCTCAAGCTCCTCGGAGTCAATGCCCCCGACCTTATCACGGGCATAATCGAACTCATCGCCCAGAAGGGCACGGACGGCATCGAAAAGCCGCTTCGCGACATCATCACTTCTATCGTTGAGCCGCTCAGAATGAACGACGACGGCACCTCGTTCTATGACATAGTGCCCATACTCAGTAGCGCAAAGGATACGAGCCTTGAGGCATTCACAAAGAACGACCAGCTCGACCTCGTCCCCTACACCGGCTCTGAGTTTCTCGACATGGAGGTCATCGGCGACGAGATAGGCGACGACCATGTTTTCAACTTCCTCTACGACTGGAGACTCAGCCACGCCGATGTTGCAGCTCAGCTCCACGATTATCTCGCAGAGGTCTGCGCCCTCACCGGACACGACAAGGTCAGCGTATACAGCATCAGCCAGGGCAGCCTGCTGCTGGGCACTTATATGTATGAGTATCCGAACGACAACTATATCGACCGCGCGGTGTTCGACACTCCGCTTCTCGCGGGAAGCAACCTTGTCTCCGATCTCTACACTGACAAGCCCCTTGCATTGAACTTCGACACCACCCTCGATATTTTAAGATCCATTCTCCACACCGAGGCGGACTTCTCGTTTGTTATGGACATAATCCCCGCCGACGGCGCGAACAACATCGCCGACTACGGTCTCAAGAGCATGGTTCTCCCGAGCGTCATAAACATCCCCGCATTCTGGGAGATGTGCGACCCGGAGAATTACGAATATATCAAGTCCGTGCGCCTCGACTCCGTCAAGAATGCAAAGCTCATTGAAAAAGTCGAGAAAGTCAGAAACGGCTTCATGTCCCACATTTCCGAGACCCTGTATGCTCAGCAGAAGAAGGGCGTCAGCGTTTCGATAAAGGCTTGCTCCGGCGTTCCGCTCGCATCGGGCACCGTTGACAACAGCGACGGCATAGTCAACATGAAGTATTCCTGCGGCGCCGTCTGCGCGCCCTTCGGCGAGACTTTCCCCGCCGACTACAAGCAGGCTGTCAAGACCGGCAAGAACAACATCTCGCCCGACAGAACAGTCGACCTTTCGACCGGCTATATGCCCGAGCGCACATGGGTAGTCAACCGCCACTATCACGGTCAGGCGGAGTGGGATCCCCGCACCTACTCCCTGCTCATGGATCTCCTGCTCACCGACAACATCAAGGACGCATATTCGCACATCGAATATCCCCAGTTCATGGAGAGCCTCTCTCCGACGAGCGATGTAGTCGTCCTCTTCAAGAGCACGAACTCCTCGTTCCTGCCGACTCTCTCGAAGCACCTCTTCTCCTGCAACTCCGTCATGGTCAAGAACCTGTCGAAGAAGGACAAGATAAAGGTCTCTTCGATAACCTCGGAGAACGGCACGCTGAACTTCGCCCTGCCCTATCCGATAGTCCTTGAAGCAGGCGAGAGTGCCGAGATAGCCTTCACCGGAAAGGTTCCCGCGACCGAGAGCTACGACAAGATAACCGTTGCCTACAAGCGCATGACCGTCACCGGCAAGGACGCGACCCGCGACTTCGGCTTCACCGTCACCCGCAGCTATTCTGGCGTCACGAAGATCGATCTCACCCCCGCTTATATCATCACCGCTATCCGCATAGCGCATGATATACGCGATATCCTTGCGCGGATAGATGCGATCTTCTCGTTCATCAACGGGATAAAATAAAATATAAAATTAAAGCGAGCGACATAACCGAGATTATGCCGCCCGCTTTTTGTTATGCTCTTTTATCCTATAAGCTCCGCAACATACAGGCTCTCGTATATGCTCCCGTCGGAGGGAGATACATATTTCCCTAGGTCAACGAGTATCGCGTCTGCTTTTCCTTTAAATTCATAGCACTTCACACCGTTGACTTCGCCTAAATACTCGCCCTTTTCGGGGACGGGCCAGATATAAGCCGTTTCGCTCACTATCCCGTATTTTTTTCCGCGAAGCTCAAAAATGCCGTCCAATATGCAGTCATAGCGCAGGACAATACCGTTTTTCTTGTCCCCTATGCTCTGTTCCATGGGGATATTTTTCAGCGAATAGACGGCGATTTCCGTGCCGTTTATTTTTTCGCGGTGCAGCGAACCTAAATCGGAATCCGTCAGCGCGAGGTTGTCGCTCGCATACCCGTAAAGCCTGTGATTCCAGACCTTGTATGTCGGGATGAAAACACCCGCCACGCTGCCGCCGTGGGAAACGGCCGATGTCGTTCTCTCCGTAGCCTGCGGAATCGTTTCGCCGATAACACTTTCGGGCTCTCCCGCTCTGTCTGTCACAATTTGAGCATCCTGTTCCGCATCGTTTTCGGTGTTCAGAAGCGAATCGGAAGCGGGAAGCTTCGGGCTTTTGTTGACTGCTAAAGCACAGACGAGAACCACGCAAGCCGCAATGCACGCCGCTGCGGCATACCAAGCCGTTTTCGGTCGCCTTTCGGGTTTGCCGCTCCGAGCATTTTGAATCGGCTGATTTTTAATTTTGTCCCACACCTCTTCCGGGGCAGTAAAATCCATTGATTTTTTTATGAAATCTTCCGTTGATTTACGCCTCATCCGTATGCACTCCTTTTCGGTCGAAATAACGCCTCAGCTTAGTGAGAGCGTAGCCGTATTTTGAACGGACGGACAAATAAGGGATGTTCAAAACCTTGGCTATCTCTGTCTGCTTCAGACCCGAATACAGATACAGCGACACTATCATCTGCTCCGTTTCGCTCAATGCTTTCATGGCTTCCAGAACAAGCAGCGCATTTTCGGTCTGTTCAAGCCCGTTTGCATCGGTCGGCAGCAAATCAAGGCTATCATTATCGACGACCAAAAATTTTGCGTTTGCTTTCATGCAGTCCATGCAGCAATTGCGCGCAATGGCGAAAATCCACGCCCTCGCATTTGTGCCGGGCTTATAGCCGCAGGCTGACTGAATAATGTTCAAAAAAGTCTCCGCTTCGATATCCTCCGCGAGATGGCGGCTGCGAACCAATGACAGCGCAAACCTAAAGACCGGGTCTTTCATTTCAACATATAATTGGCTCAGGGCTTCTCTGTTTCCCGCAGCGATCTCGCAAATACACAGATCCAACTGCTTGCCTGTCATCGAATTCACTTCCCTTCTTTGCCTTTCACCTATATATCCGTTTAAACGGGCGTAATGCATAAAAATTTTTTGGCTTTTTATCACACAAATCGCGGCATTTTATAAAAATATCCCGTCGGGCAAAAACTCGACGGGATTTCTCTTTTTCCGTTACGGGGTGAGTCTGTTCGGACCTCTGAAGATGAACATTGCTTCTTTGATATGGAGTCCGAGCATGAGCATCGTGAGACGGTCGATGCCGATACCGAAGCCGCCATGGGGCGGGCAGCCGTATTTGAAGAACTCGAGATAGAACTCAACATCCTTGTCGAGACCCTTCTCCTGCGCCTGGCTCTTGAGCACATCGTATCTGTGCTCGCGCTGCGCGCCGGTGGTTATCTCGACGCCGCGCCAGATGAGGTCATAGCCCTGCGGCACGCCGTTCTCGTCGCGCATATGGTAGAACGCGCGCTTCTCGGCGCTGTAGTCGGTGATGAACAGGAACTCGTGACCGTATTTCTTCATGACCCAGTCGTAGCTCAGACGCTCGGCGTCGGTCGTGAGGTCGCCCTTTTCGCTGTCGGGCACGGTATAGCCGAACTCCTTTTCGAGCTCGTCATAGAGATCGGCAAGCTTTATGACCGGGAACGGGGTCGTCGGGACGATAACCTCCTTGCCGAACAGCTCCTTTATCTCCTCGCCGTACTTCTCCTTGACCGATTTAAGCATATATGTCAGCAGCTCCTCCTCCATCTTCATGACATCTTTGAAAGAGGTGATGTAGCTGAACTCGAGGTCGAAACCGGAGAACTCGGTGGTGTGCTTGTTGGTGTATGATTTTTCAGCTCTGAAAACGGGGCCGACTTCAAATATGCGCTCGAAGCCGCTCGCCATTGCCATCTGCTTATAGAACTGGGGGCTCTGCGCAAGATAAGCGAGGCGGTCAAAATACTTAACCTCAAAGACCTCGGCTCCGCTCTCGCTCGCCGCGCCGATGAGCTTCGGAGTGTGAATCTCGATGAAATTATGGTCTATCAGGAACTGACGCATGGCGTTGACCATGACGGTCTGAACCTTGAACATGAGCTGATTTTCGTCGGTGCGAAGGTCGATCCAGCGGTAGTCAATGCGCTGGTCTATGCTCGAGCGCTCGACGCCCGGGCGCTTCTTGGTCGCAGGGATCTCCTTGCGCACTATCGGCAGCGCGTCGGCTATCGACTCTGCGGTTATCGACTCGGGGATAATCTCAATTCCGCCCATCTTGACGAAATCGTTCTCGACGGCGGTGCCGACGACCGAGATAACGGAATCCTGAGTCAGAGTCGCTATCACGGGGCAGAGCTCCGGCAGCTTCTCTTTCTCGACGGTTATCTGGATTTTTCCGGTAATATCCTTGAGCACGATGAAAGCCATATACTTGCTGTCGCGCAGGTTCTCGACAAAGCCCTGAACGAGCACGGGTTTGCCGAGATTATTTTTGATGTCCGCAATGTAAGTTCTCTCCATTATCTGAGCCCTCCAAAGAGATTTGATATATCGGCAGCGTTGAGATCTCCGTCGTTGATGCTGTCCGCAAAGGCGTTTGCCGCAGCCTGAACGAGAGCCGACGAGAATTCATCGCTGAAGTTTTCGATTGAGAAAGCGGTCTTTTCGCCATTTTCCATGTTCTTGACGAGGACTTCGCCCTTGGCGATATCGTTGTCGCCGATAACGCAGGTGAAGCGCGCGCCCAGTTTGTCGGCGTATTTCATCTGAGCCTTGACCGAGCGTCCCGCAACGTCAAACTGCGCGCTGACTCCGTCCGAGCGGAGATCCGTGCAGAGCTTCGCCGCAACGAGCGAAGCGGCGTCGCCGATTGAGCCGATATAAATATCGCACTTCTGGTCGCCGGGCAGCTCAATGCCCTGCGCCTCGATAACGCTGAGCAGGCGCTCAAGTCCCATTGCGAAGCCGAGCGACGGGGTGTGCTGACCGCCGAGCTCTTCAATGAGTCCGTCATAGCGTCCGCCGCCGCCGCAGACAAGTCCGTCGGTCTTTTTGTTATGCGAGACGAATTCGAAAACGGTCTTTGTATAGTAATCAAGTCCGCGCACGATGTGCGGGTTGACAACATAGTCTATCATCAGCGCGTCAAGATAGCTCTTGACTTTCTCGAAATGCTCGCGGCACTCGTCGCAGAGATAATCGAGCATGACGGGCGCGCCCTCGGCTATCTTCGAGCAGACGGGGCTCTTGCAGTCGAGAATACGCATAGGGTTGCGCTCGAGCCTGTCGAGGCAGGTGCCGCACAGCTCGTCTTTATACTGCTCAAAATATGCCTTGAGCGCCTTGTGATACTCGGCGCGGCAGGTCGGGCAGCCGATCGAGTTTATCTCGAGCGTCAAGTCCTCGATTCCGAGGAAAGCGAATATTTCGGCGGCGAGGGAAATTATCTCGGCATCGGCGGCAGGAGCCGGGGTGCCGAAGACCTCAACGCCGAACTGGTGGAACTCCCTGTATCTGCCGGACTGCGGCTTCTCGTAGCGATAGCACGAGGTTATATAGCAGGTCTTCTGCGGCAGGGGCTCGTTGAAAAGCCCGTGCTCCAGGAATGCGCGCGCAGCGCCCGCAGTGCCCTCGGGTCGGAGCGTTATAGAACGTCCGCCCTTGTCGAGGAAAGTGTACATCTCCTTCTGCACGACATCGGTGGTGTCGCCGACGCCGCGGGCAAACAGCTCCGTATGCTCGAACACGGGAGTGCGAATCTCCTTGAAGCCGAAACGCGAGGCTATATCGAGCAGGGTATTTTCAAGAAAGCGGTTTTTATAGCTCGCCGCGGGCAGCACATCCTGGGTGCCCTTGACAGCTTTCGTAAAAAGAGCCATGTTTCTGTTCCTTCCATAAAAACATTAAATCCCGCCGTTGGCGGGATGAGCGAAAAAGCTCCGGAAAAATCCGCCCGGCGGGAAATACCGCCGGGGCGGGTCAAAGCTTATTTCGGGTTGACTATATCGCGCCAATCAAGGTCGCCGCGCGCAAGGCTGTGAATAAGAGCCTCGGCGGTGGCTATATTGGTGGCAACGGGGATGTTGTGCACGTCGCAGAGTCTGAGAAGATTTGCTTCGTTGGGCTCGTGCGGCTTGGGTGTGAGCGGATCTCTGAACATGAGCAGAAGATCGATCTCGTTGCAGGCTATTCTGGAAGCTATCTGCTGGTCGCCGCCCTGACTTCCGCTGAGGAAACGCTGAATCTCAAGTCCCGTTGCCTCGGCTACGAGCTTGCCCGTAGTGCCGGTCGCGCACAGGGAATGGCGGCTCAGGATACCGCAATAAGCTATACAGAACTGGGTCATAAGTTCTTTTTTTGAGTCGTGAGCCATGAGAGCGATGTTCATTGTGTATCCCCCTTTTCCGAGTTGTTGACTTCGCTGGTCATGTTAATATCATATCAGAGAAACCGGGTTATGACAAGAGTTATTTGTAACTTCTTACAAAATTTTAATAAAAACCCGACCGATTATTCCTCTGTTTCGGAATTTTCGCTGTCTTCGGCAGGTGACACTTCCTCAGCCGCGGTTTCTTCCGGCTTTTCCTGATCTTCCTCGCTCGGAGTGCAGGCGACGGTAACCAACTGCTCGCCCTCGGACACACGCATGACTCTGACGCCCTTGGAGGGTCTTGCAAATGTGCTTATCTGTGAGACAGGGATGCGGATTATAATGCCGTCGGACGAGATGAAGATAACATCCTCGCTCTCGTCAACGACCGCTATTGCGGCAACGTCGCCGTAGGTCTCGGTGCGGTAGTTTATCGTACCCTTGCCGCCTCTCGACTGGAGTCTGTAGTCGGAGGGCTCGCTGCGTCTGCCGTAGCCGGTGGTGCTGACGGTGAGGACAGCCTTTGCATCGTCGAGCACTTCCATGCCGACGACCTCGTCGCCCTCGCGCAGCTCAATCGCCTTGACGCCGCGCGCCGTTCTGCCGAGCGGTCTCGCGTCGTTTTCATTGAAGCGGATGCCCATGCCCTTGCGCGTGGCTATGAGCAGGTCATCGTTGCCGGAGGTCAGGCGCACCCATGCGAGTTCGTCGTCATCGTCAAGATTTATCGCGATAACGCCGTTCTTGCGGACGTTGCGGTAAGCGTCGAGGCTCGTGCGCTTGATGATACCCTTGCGCGTGACCATGCACAGGAACGCATCGGGGTCATATTCGGGCACTCTTATCATCGCCGACACCTTCTCGCCCGCTTCAAGGGGCAGAAGGTTGACTATATTCATGCCCTTGCTGTTTCTCGAGCCCTCGGGCACTTCATAGCCCTTGAGACGGTAAGTTCTGCCGCGGGTGGTGAAGAACATGACATAATCGTGGGTCGAGCAGGTAAACATGGTCTTTGCCACATCCTCCTCGCGCCTTGTCATGCCCTTGACGCCTCTGCCGCCGCGGTGCTGGATCGTGTATGCGTCGGCGGGGATACGCTTGATATAGCCGAGGTTCGTCATGGTGAACACGCAGGTCTCCTCGGGGATAAGATCCTCGATATCGACCTCGCCGCTGACATTTTCAATGACGGTGCGGCGGTCGTCGCCGAACTTCTCGGCAATGGCGCCGGTCTCCTCGCGGACTATAGTAAGTATTCTCGACTCGTTCGAGAGAATATCTATAAAGTCGGCTATCTTCGCCTTGAGCTGAGCCATCTCGTCCTCGACCTTTATGCGCTCGAGTCCGGTCAGCTGTCCGAGTCTCATCTGGACTATCGCCTGCGCCTGAACTTCGTCGAGCCCGAAGCGGTTCATGAGCGCTTCGCGTCCCTCGGGGACGCTGTTCGATGCGCGCAGAATAGCTATGACCTCGTCGATGAAATCAAGCGCCGTGAGCAAGCCCTCGAGTATATGGGCACGCTCCTGAGCTTTTTTCAGATCGTACCTTGTGCGGCGGGTGACTATCTCGCACTGGTAGTCTATATACTGCTGGAGAATCTGCTTAAGGGTGAGTATCTTCGGCTCGCCGTTTACGAGGGCGAGCATAATCACGCCGAAGGTAGACTGGAGCTGAGTGTAGGTATAGAGCTGATTCAAAACTACCTGCGGATTCGCGTCGCGCTTCAAGGTGATGTCGATGTGCATACCGGAGCGCGAGGAATAGTCGTGGATATCGGATATGCCCTCGATGCGCTTATCCTTGACGAGATCCGCCATGCTCTCTATGAGCTTCGCCTTGTTGACGCCGTAGGGTATCTCGGTGACAACTATCTTGTGGCGGTCGCCCTTTGTCTCGACTATCTCGGCGCGGGCGCGGACTATAATTTTGCCGCGGCCTGTGCCGTAGGCGGCGCGGATGCCCGCTCTGCCCATGATTATTCCGCGGGTCGGGAAATCGGGGCCTGGCAGATAAGTCATGAGCTCCTCGAGCGTCGCGTCGGGGTTATCTATCAGGCAGTTCATGGCGGCTACGACCTCGCGCAGATTGTGCGGAGGGATATTTGTCGCCATACCGACCGCTATACCGACGGAGCCGTTGACAAGCAGGTTCGGATATCTCGACGGGAGCACCGTGGGCTCCTTGAGTCGGTCGTCGTAGTTCGGGATAAAATCGACCGTGTCCTTGTCGATATCCGTCAGCATTTCGAGAGAGAGCTTTTTGAGCTTTGACTCGGTGTAACGGTAGGCGGCGGGCGGGTCGCCGTCGACGGAACCGAAGTTGCCGTGGCCGTCAACGAGCGTATATCTCATGGAGAAGTCCTGCGCCAGACGCACCATGGCGTCATAGACGGAGGCGTCGCCGTGAGGATGGTAGCGGCCGAGCACCGAACCGACCGTGTCCGCGCATTTGCGGTACGGCTTGTCGGGATAGAGGCCGTTTTCGTACATGGTGTAAAGTATGCGTCTGTGGACGGGCTTCAAGCCGTCACGCACATCGGGCAGAGCACGCGAGGTGATGACCGACATGGAGTAATCCAGAAAGGATTTACGCACTTCTCTATTGATCTCGACATTGATTATTTTTTGTTCGTTATATGCTTCGTCAAAGCTCACAGAGATCTACTCCTTTCCGTTATATATCCAGATTCTGGACGTATTTTGCATTGGTTTCGATGAACTCGCGGCGCGGCTCGACCTTGTCGCCCATAAGAATGGAGAAGGTCTCGTCCGCGAGCATCGCGTCCTCGATATTGACGCGCAGCATCGTGCGGAAGTCGGGGTCCATTGTCGTCTCCCAGAGCTGCTCGGCATCCATCTCGCCGAGGCCCTTGTATCTCTGGATATCGCAGCTGCCCGAACCGCCGAACTCCGCCATGAACTGGTCGCGCTCCTCGTCGGAGAAAGCGTATCTTATCTTCTTGCCCTTGCTGACTTTGAACAGCGGGGGCTGAGCGAGATAGACATGACCCTGCTCGATAAGCGGGCGCATATAGCGGAAGAAGAAGGTCAGCAGCAGCGTTCTGATATGCGCGCCGTCGACATCGGCATCCGCCATGATAACTATCTTGTTGTAGCGAAGCTTTGTTATATCAAACTCGTCGCCGATTCCGGTGCCGAGGGCGATGACAATAGGCATGAGCTTCTCGTTGCCGATAACTCTGTCGAGTCTCGCCTTTTCGACGTTGAGCATCTTGCCCCAGAGGGGAAGAATCGCCTGGAAGCGTCTGTCGCGTCCCTCTTTTGCGGAGCCGCCTGCGGAATCTCCCTCGACGATGTAGAGCTCTGTGCGCTCGGCGTCGCGCTCGGTGCAGTCGGCAAGCTTGCCGGGCAGGGAGTTTGAATCGAGAACAGATTTGCGGCGAGCCAGCTCGCGCGCCTTTCTCGCAGCCTCTCTTGCGCGCGAAGCGTCGAGAGCCTTCGAGAATATCGCCTTTGCGACTGCGGGATTCTCTTCAAAATAGGTCATCAGCTTCTCATAGACCGTTGTCGAGACGAGCTGGGTTATATCGGTGTTGCCGAGCTTGCCCTTTGTCTGTCCCTCGAACTGAGCCTCGGTGAGTTTGACGCTGATAACGGCAGTCAGTCCCTCGCGGACATCGTCACCCGAGAGCTTCTTGTCGCCGTCCTTGAGAATCGAATATTTGCGTCCGTAGTCGTTGAAAACGCGGGTCAGAGCGGTCTTGAAGCCGGTCTCATGAGTACCGCCGTCAACGGTGTGGACGTTGTTTGCAAATGAGAGCATTGTCTCGTTGTAGCTGTCTGTATACTGCATGGCGATCTCCGCGCTTCTGTCGCCGTGCATGGCGGAGAAGTGGATCGGCTTTTCATGCAGGGGAGTCTGGCCGCGGCTTGTGGTCAGATATTCGACGAAGCTCGAAAGTCCGCCTTCGTAGCAGTAGGTGCGCTCGATGATATTATCGGGGTCGCGCCTGTCCGCAAGGGTTATGCACAGTCCCGCATTGAGAAACGCGGACTCGCGCAGGTGTCTTTCAAGGGTCTCGAAATCATAGACCGTGGTCTCGCAGAAAATCTCGGGATCGGGCTTGAAGCGTATGGTCGTGCCGGTCGCCGACGATGTGCCTATCTCCTTGAGGTCATAGTCGGGATGACCGCCGTTCGAGAAGCGCTGCTGATAGACATGGCCGTTCTGCGCAACCTCGACCTCGAGCCACTCGGACAGGGCGTTGACGACGGACGAACCGACGCCGTGCAGACCGCCGGAGACCTTGTAGCCGTTGCCGCCGAACTTACCGCCGGCGTGCAGGACGGTCAGGACGACCGTCACGGTGGAGATGCCCATCTTTTCGTTCATGCCCACAGGGATGCCGCGTCCGTTATCCTTGACGCTGATAACATTGCCCGGGAGTATCTCAACATCGATATTCGTGCAGAAGCCCGCGAGAGCTTCGTCTATGGAGTTGTCGACTATTTCATAGACAAGGTGGTGCAGGCCGCGCGGACCCGTCGAGCCGATGTACATACCGGGGCGCTTGCGGACCGCCTCAAGTCCCTCAAGAACCTGAATCTGGCTCGCGTCGTATTCCTCGGTGACCTTTGTATTCATATCCTTGTCAAGCTCAATGTCTTCGTCGAGCACGAGCTCGTCCTGATTCTCGGCGTTCTCTTCAAGGATCTCGTTGTTCTCATTGTTATTCAAAGCTTTCATCCTCCTTCTCCAAAGCTATAAAAACGAATTTACTGATTCGTCAGGGTGGAGAACATATTCTTTTTCTTCTTTTTCTTTTTGGGCTTGTACTTCGGCGGATTTTCGAGCCTCATTCTCGCGCTCTTGGACTTCGCGAGATACTTGTTGACCTGGACAACGGGAGAGATCATGTCCGCGCTCATGTAGTCGACGCAGTTTGCGAGCAGATCCTGATCGTTGTTGAGCTCGCCGAGGACGGTGACGGCTATGATGCTCTGAATCTCGTTCGTGCCGTCGTCATAAATCTCGTTGAGGAGATTGAAGAGCTTTCTCATCTTCTGCGGGTCGTTCTCTTTTATGACCTTGATAACCACGGGAGCGGCGTGGTTCTTGAAGAAATCCTCGGGCAGGAACTCGCCGTAGGTCTCAATATTCTTTCTGTATTCGTCGCGCAGCTCGGGATAGATAACGCTCAGACGGTTTGCGAAGGTGTTCGCGTCATAGCACGCCTCGCCGCTCTTTGCCGCAGCCTTAGACACGGGGGTGGGGAGCTTCACTTTTTTCTTATCGGCTGTGCCGTTCTTGCCGAAGCTCTCTTCGATAAGCTCGGCATACTCGTCCGAGATAAACTTGATGTCCTTGTCGTCGGCGGTCTCAACATCGAGCAGAGAATGGGCTATCTTCGCGAAGTCGGTCTCGTTCGCGCCCTCTTTCTGCGCCCAGAGCAGGGCTATCTTGTTGTCGTAGTGCTCGATACGCAGAGCCTTGTTGTCGCCGGAAAAATCCATAACGGCGCGTCCGCTCGTGACGGAGACGGGGATACCGTCGGAGATATCTGCGGGAGTGGTGATTCTGAAGCCGCACTTCGTGAGGGTCGGCTCGAGGTTCTTGTAGATGTCGTTCATCGCTATACGGATATCAATCATAACTGTTCTCCTTAAAAAATACTCTGCACAGAGTATATATTATATATACTAATATAATATATCATAATATCGGCGCGTTTGCAATGCTCTAACGGAAAAATACTGCGCCTGTTTTCAAATAAAACGGGTTGACGAAAGGCGTATAACTGTGGTATTATAAAAAATCAAAAGAACGAGGTTTTTCATAGCCTCAGAGCAAGAAAGAAAAGGACTTTTCCGATGGAAAAAAAGGTGTTTATAAACATTGAGGACAGCCACTCCGGGCATGACGACAGCTACTCGTCGCAGACGAGCACGCAGGGCGTTCTGCGCCTGCTCGAAAACGGCTACGAGCTCTCATATGAAGAGCCTGCCGCCGAGATGGAGGGCTGCGTGACCACCCTGCTCATAGAGGACGGCGGACTCGTCACAATGACGAGAAACGGTGCATATACTACACAGATGGTCATGGAGCGCGGCAGGCGCCATGTCTGCCACTACGCGACACCGTTCGGGGATATGCTCCTCGGCATATTCGCAAAAAAAGTCGAGTCGTCCGTGACGGAGGAGGGCGGCGAGCTGTTGCTCAACTACACTATCGATGTCAACGCGGATCTTGCCGCATCGAACGAGCTGAAGATAACGGTCAGCGGACAGTAAAAATGACGGTTTGCCCGCAGAAACTGCGGTTACACGAAAGGATGGATAAATTTTATGTCAGTGCTTGTAAAACAGGTCGAGGATAAGCTCTGCGAGCTTGTCAGGGACGCCGCGAAAAAGGCGATGGCGGCAGGCGAACTGCCCGAAGCCGAGCTCACGGATTTCAAGGTCGAAATCCCGGCGGACAGAAAGAACGGCGACTACTCCACAAACGCCGCCATGGCGTGGGCGAGAGCTTTCAGACGTGCGCCCGCTATGATAGCCGCGGCTATAACAAAGAACATTGACCTAGAGGGCACCGCATTCTCATCCTGCGAGGCGGCGGGTCCCGGATTCATAAACTTCCGTCTCGCCGATCGCTTCTATTCGGAGATTCTCATGGATATCCGCAAGAAGGGCAGCGACTACGGCCGCTCCGACTTTGGCAAGGGCGAAAAGGTAAATATTGAGTTCGTCTCCGCCAATCCGACGGGTCCGATGCACATGGGCAACGCCCGCGGCGGCGCTCTTGGCGACTGCCTCGCGGCGGTCATGGACTTTGCGGGCTATAACGTCAGCCGCGAATTCTATATCAACGACGCCGGCAATCAGATCGATAAATTCGCCCTCTCGCTCGATATCCGCTATCAGCAGATATACAAAGGCGCCGACGCGCCCGAGCTGCCCGAGGACAGCTACCACGGCGAGGACATAGCCGTGCGCGCCAGGGAATTTGCCGATGTCTACGGCGACAAATATATCTCCGAGAGCGAGGAAGTCCGCCGCAAGGCGCTCGTCGATTTCGCGCTGCCGAAGAACATCGACTCGATGCACGAGATACTTTCAAAATACAGAATAGAATACGACACATGGTTCAAGGAGAGCACCCTGCACAACGGCACGGAGCTTCATGATACCATAGAGCTGCTCAAAGAAAAGGGACTCACCTACGAGCTTGACGGTGCGCTGTGGTACAAGAACATCGAGGTTCAGACAAAGCGCCTGCTCGCCCAGGGCAAGACGCAGGAGGAGATCGACAAGTTCGGTCTCAAGGACGATGTTCTCATCCGCCAGAACGGCAACCCGACCTATTTCGCGGCGGATATCGCATATCACCGCAACAAGCTCGCCGTCAGAAAGTTTGACAGGGCGATAGATGTCTGGGGTGCAGACCACCACGGCCATGTCGCCAGAATGAAGGGCGCACTCGACGCGATAGGTCTCGACGGCGACAAGCTCGACATAATCCTCATGCAGCTCGTGCGCCTGACGAGAAACGGCGAAGTCGTGCGCATGTCCAAGCGTACCGGCAAGGCGATAACCCTTGTCGACCTGCTCGAAGAGATACCGATAGACGCGGTGCGTTTCTTCTTCAATCTCCGCGAGCCCGCGACGCAGATGGAGTTCGACCTTGATCTCGCCGTCGCCGAGAATTCGCAGAACCCGGTTTACTACTGCCAGTACGCCCATGCGAGAATTTGCAGCATACTGAGAAAGCTCAAGGAGCAGGGCTGTGACATCCCCGAGTGCACGCCCGAGCAGCTCGACCTGCTCACCGCACCCGAGGAGCGCGAGATAATCAGGCACTTAGCGTCGCTCACCGACGAGATCGCTCTCTCCGCCAAAAACTATGATCCCGCGCGCATCACACGCTACTGCATCGACCTCGCTACCCTATTCCACAAGTTCTACAACGCCTGCCGCGTCAACTGTGACGACAAGGATCTGAGCGCGGCGAGAATATATCTGTGCCTGTGCGTCAAGGAAGTTCTCAAGAACATCCTGACCCTGCTCAAGATCAGCGTACCGGAGAGAATGTAAAAAACAGAATCACAAAAATCATTCCGCAGGGGCCCGGCGTTCCTGCGGAATATTAAAATGCGGAATTTTTCCTGCATACAAGCGGCGCAAGGCTGTAATCGAGCAGAGTGTAGGGTGCGGCGACTCGACGCACCGCTGCCGCGTGAGCGGCACGAAATCATTTTGGCGCCTGTATCCGCATACCTGCATATTACCCCGGAGGTTATCATGACAAAGCTTCTGATAAAACTCTTTATCAAGGACAGCGAAAAAACCGACGACCCTGCCGTGCGCTCGCGCTACGGCACACTCAGCGGCATCGTCGGCATACTGTGCAACATTCTGCTGACCGCCGCAAAGTTCATTGTCGGCTCGGTAACGGGCAGTATCGCAATAACCGCAGACGCCGCGAACAACCTCTCGGACGCTGGCTCGTCCGCCGTCACGCTCGTCAGCTTCCGTCTGGCAAATAAGCCCGCCGACGATGAGCACCCGTTCGGTCACGGCAGGATAGAATATGTCTGCGCGCTGATAGTCTCGTTTATCATACTGCTCATGGGCGGCGAGCTGATCCGCTCGTCGGTAGACAAAATTCTCCACCCGGAGCCGCTCCAGTTCAGCACGACTGCACTCATAGTGCTCCTCGCTTCGATCGGAGTCAAAATATGGATGGCGGTTTTCAACAGAAATATCGGCAAAAGGATAAACTCGACCGCCGTCGGAGCGGTCGTTATGGACAGCGTCAGCGACACCGCGGCGACGACTGTATCTATGATAGCCCTTATTCTCTCGAAATTTACCTCTGTGCCGCTCGACGGGTACATGGGAATAGTAGTAGCCCTGTTTATCATCGCGACCGGAATAGGCATATTTAAGGACACAATGAACGAACTGCTCGGCGCGCCCGCTTCGCCGGAGACGGTGCAGGAAATCGAGAGCGACATTCTCTCATACGAGGGCGTTATCGGCGTCCACGACCTCATGGTTCATGACTACGGACCGGGCAGAATGTTCGCCTCCGCCCATGTCGAAGTGCCGTCCGACTGCGACATAATGGCGTGCCACGACACCATAGACCGCATCGAGCGCGACATAAAGAAGAAATTCGCCATAAACATTGTCCTGCATATGGATCCGATAGTCGTTGATGACGAACATATAAACGCCCTGCGCGAAAAGGTCGGCGAGCTGATAAAGGAAGTTGACCCGAGATTCACGATGCACGACTTCAGAATGGTGGAAGGTCCTACGCACACCAACCTCATTTTCGACCTCGTCGTACCGCACAAATATCCGTTCACGAAAGGGCAGATAAAAGAGCTGATAAGCGACAAAATATCGACCGAGATCGGCGAGAATTACTACGCCGTTATGACCATAGAAAGCAGCTTCGTCGAAGACGAGAGAAAGCGAGGGCAACATAATGGGAAACATTGAAAAGACAGAGCTTACCGTGATGTGCATGATCTGCGACGGCACGAAGATACTCGTGCAGGACAGAGTGAATAAGGACTGGCCGGGTGTCAATTTCCCCGGCGGTCATGTTGAGCCGGGCGAGGCGTTCACCGACGCCGTGCGCCGCGAGGTTAAAGAGGAGACGGGACTTGATATCTTCCGTCCGACGGTATGCGGAATCAAAGATTTTATCCGCGACGACGGCACGCGGTACATAGTGATGTTTTTCCGCGCCGACCGCTTCAGCGGCGAGCTCAAAGACTCCGACGAAGGCAGAGTATTCTGGATCGAGCGCGACGAGCTGACGCAGTATAAACTCGCGCAGGATTTCATCGACATGGTTCATGTCATGGAAAACCCGTCGCTGACCGAATTTTTCTATGAACGCGACGGCGAAAATTGGAAGAAGAGAATAATATAAACCCGTGTTAAACTGGTATTCAAAGCAAAAAATCCTGCCTGTGTTTTTTCCGTGGGCGGGATTTTGATTTTGTGGGGAAAAACAATCTTTCCGTTGTTTGCAGATATGTAGACTTCAAAATCAGGCGGTATATAAAATAAACTTGGCGGAAATTCTGTGCCGCTATCGCGGCATCGGTGCGTCGAATTGCCGCACCCTACAAGTTTCACATCAATAAAATTGTGCAAACTTCGCGGGCGGATAACATCAGCTTCAGCAAGGTTGTGATGATTTCCAATATTACGGCGGTTGACCGTTGCCGACACTTATATCCGCAAATTCCGATTCGCCTAACACTCACAGCCCATCAGCAGCCTTTCACCTCCTCCGAGCATTTACATTTTGGAAAAAATATGCTATAATGCGGGCACAAAACTCTGGGGAGAGATAATAAGATGATAAGATTGGCATCAGTCGGCGATGCGGGAGAGCTTGAGCGCCTCAATGCAGAGTTCAACGGCAAGGGCAAGACTACGGAAGAAAGCATTCGCGCCTCGCTTCTTACAAACAGGCGCGAGATTGTCATCGTTGCGGACGGCAACGGAGGACGGCTCGCCGGCTTCGTCTGCGTTCAGCTGAAAAAATCGTTCTGCTACGACGAATATATGCCCGAGATAACCGAGGTCTATGTCCGCCCTGATTATCGCAGGCTGGGAATCGCACGAGAAATGCTGATTTTTGCGCAGGAATACTGCAAGAAAATATACCCGCTCCACAGCTTCGAGCTGTTGACGGGCAGCGATAACACTGCCGCGCAAAAGCTCTACTCCACCCTCGGCTTCGAGTGCGACGGCGAAATGCATATGTCAAAGCAGGTAAAATAATTTGAGAGAATCGCAGGAACAGAGCTATGAGAATAATAAATACTTTTGATAAAATACCCGGCTGCTTTAAGAACAGCGCCTTTGATTTGGATGCATGGAGAGCATACGCCCGTGCGATTTCGCCGGAGCTTGGCGAAAAATGCGAACGGGATTCGAGGGAATATGATTTCAATAACGACGTGCTGCCCGTAGTCAATAACGTGCTGCTCAACAGGGACGCGGCGCTTGCGGCAAACGACTCCTTTGTCGCCGTGACCGACAAGCTTGCGGAAAATATCGGACGGCTTTTTGAAAACGGCGTCGAGACGGATATTATTCTCTATTTGGGGCTGTGCAACGGCGCGGGCTGGGCGACATCGCTTGACGGCAGAGACGCGGTTTTGCTCGGAATAGAAAAAATTATCGAATTGAATTGGCAGGATGAATCCGCCATGCAGGCTCTGATTTTTCATGAAATAGGCCACATATGGCATAAAACCTACGGGAATCTCTATCCCGAGGCTCGGTCAGAGGGCGAAAATTCACTGGCTCAGCTCTATCAAGAGGGACTTGCCATGGTCTGCGAACATATTCTATGCCAAGATGACAGATACTATCATCAAAATCAAAACGGCTGGCTCGATTGGTGCAAGGAAAACGAAGCCGAAATAAAGCGTGAATATCTCCGACGCATCGACAAAAATATCAGCACGCAAGATTTCTTCGGGGATTGGTGCAGCTACAAAAATCACAGCGACGTGGGCTATTATCTGGGCTGCGAGTTCGTCAAATATTTGCAACGGCAATACTCGCTTGTCGATATAGCAAGCCTCAATGTCAATCAGTTATATAATCATTTTAAGGAGTTTGCGTCGGCCGAATAAACGGACGGCAAGCAGCAAAAAAGCTTTTACATAGAAAGAGCGTACTGTTCGCGGCGTTTTTGATTATTTGAGATATCCGAATTATCATGATTATACCGGCAGTGTTATCGGTTTGTTATCGAGACTGATAACACTCGACCTACAGGCTATGATAACAGTAAGCTATGCCGCTTCAAAATATTGTGTTTTTACTTAGAAAAGCGAGAACTTATATGTTACTAAGAAACATATAAGGCAAGTTGTTCTACGATTTCTTCATGCTTATGCTAAGAAAATTTCTCTCATTTAATATATTTTTCTCCGCCTTGACGGTATGTCAAAACGGAATTTTTATCGAATATGTAAAAGGCTTCCGCCCCTAACAGGGCAGAAGCCTTAAAAATTATGCGATTTTTAGGTTTAGTTGTAAGCCAAATGTTACTATTTCATCTGTTGCAAAAACGGTTACTCGAAAAGTGCCGAGTCCCGAAACCCGCATAAATACTGGTTTTTTCGGCACATCTAAACCAAGGGGAACTATTCCCACTCGTTGCAGGAACTCATAACTTAACGAATTTTGCTTAGGAATTATTTACTCCTGTTCTTCTGAGAATTTTGATTCTCCATATTATCGTAGCTGTACGATGGATGCTTATCAAAATCTTATCAACAGTGATAAACGCTATAACGAGCGTAAAGTAATTATTGCAGATGGTTCTCGCTCCAGCATGAGTATATTACAACATAACGTCACGTTTTTGCAAAGTTTGTTATTCGGAGTCTAAGAGTTTTATCCTCAAAATGCATGTATTTCTGCTTGAACTTTTGATACATTATTTAAGTAATCTCTTACGCATCCTATTAGTTCCTTTTATCTCTTAATAAGTTTGCTGTGATCAAACATAGATTTTTGTCAGAAAACTAAAGGGATTCCTTATTGTTCGATTCATCCCCATGCCATTTTTCTAGAACCGCTTCTACTTCTCGGATCAACTGCTCCTTGTTCGGCATATACAGCACATACCGGGAAGCAAAAATGTTATTGGAAAGTCCCCCTAACGCATACTCAGCGGCAACGCCATCCTTATCTGTACATAGGATGATACCGATGGGCGGGTTGTCATCTGGATCATTCACCTCGGCAGCATAATAGTTCAAATACATATTGATCTGCCCGGCAGCTTCCGGTGTCAGCTTGGTTGTCTTTAGCTCAATCAGCACATAAGCCCGGAGAATCTTGTTATAGAACACCATATCTACATAGTAGTGGGTATTGTTCAGAGTTACCCGTTGCTGTGTGCCAACGAACATAAATCCACGACCAAGCTCCAACAGGAACTTCTCGATCTGCTGTACCAATGCCCGTTCCAAATCGCTTTCCATGACAGGCTTATCTTCTGGTAAGCCCAAGAACTCAAACACATAAGGATCACGGATAATATCCGCAGGCTGAGCAATCTCGTTGCCATGAAGTGCCAGCGCAAGTACCTGTTCCTTGTTGGCATCGCCACGGGAGAGTAACAGGCGCTCAAAGAGGGAACTTTCGATCTGTCTTTTTAGTTCTCGAACAGACCAGCCGGAATTGACTGCTTCTTTTTCATAAAAGCTGCGCTTATCTACATCAGAGATAGACAGTAGCTCACAATAGTGTGACCAACTCAATTTGCCAGACACTGTCTGGCATTTTTCATAGGCCAAATAAAACTGACGCATATTTTGCAGATTAGAGCGAGAGAAACCTTTTCCAAATTCCTTTGTCAGTTCGATGGAAAGAGCTTTCAATGTTTGCTTTCCATAATCAGCTCGATCAGGAATGGTCTGTTCATACTCGCAGATAATGCGACCGATATTCCAGTAGGTTAGTAACAGTTCGTTATTTACCTGCCTGGCAACTTTTTCACGAGCATTATCTAAGATAGATCTGACTTCTTGAACAACCAATGACATCTCGTTGGATACAACAGTTTTGTTATCATCCATGGTAGTGCACCACCTTTCAAGTTAATGGATAAAACTACAAGCCGTGTACGACATCTTGATCCAGAACAAATTTTCGCTCTTTCCAGTCGGGCATATGATTGGACAGGAAAGCATAAAAATGTTTGCTATGGTTCGGGTAAAGAAAATGCACTAGTTCGTGTAAAACCACATAATCAATATAGGGCATTCTGGCCTTAATCAAATAGAAATTAAAGGTCACCGCTTGATGTGCAACACTACAACTGCCCCACAGCGTTTTCATCTTTCTGACTGATACCTTTGGCATCTCAACACCGTATTTTTCTACGATTGGATACCAGTAACGTACCCGTTCAATAAGAATACTCTTTGCTTGTTTACGCCACCAGTTTTCGAATAACTTTTTTACATGCTCTTGGTTATCAGGCATTCGGCAACAAATGTGTATTGTTCTCCCCTCAGAATAAACCTGTTCCTTATCGCATTGTGTTAATACGAAGATCATATCTTCACCAAACATTTTGATTGAGTATCCGTTTTTGATTTCTGTAGTTGCTGCATATCCGACTGTTTTCTTAAAAGACTGTAGCTTCGATTCAATCCAACCACCTTTTTCTGTAAGGAACGACTTCGCCCACTCATTGGGTACGGAATGAGGAAGAGACATCACTATCTTCTGGTCCGGATAAACTTTTAAGCGGCAGGTTTTCATTTTTTTTCGATCCAGGTAAACTGTTGCAATTCTTTTTGATTTGGGCAATGTTATGCTGATTGTCTCCATAGTTAATAGCCTTTCTTTGCTACCATCATAATCTCATCAATGATGATGTCAATTGTGTCCAAAGACCAATCTAATTCATGCTCTTCCATGTAGTCAAACAGCAAATCGTCCAGCGCCTTTTTGATGTTTCTGTGGACAATCACATTGTCTCGCCAGTCGCGTTTAGTATGGCTCACAATAATTGCTTTAACATCTAAAGCAAGTGCACCCATTGAATCGGAAACATCAATTTCCTGATCGCCTAAAGACTTCTTGATACCAGAACATACTGCACCGTAAAAGGATTTTGCATCTCCGTCATCCATAATGTTTTCCGGGTATTTTACAGAACTGCGACCAGTTCGGTAATCCTCGGCCATTTTTTCCATAGAGGACAGATATTTTTCACTGTCCCGTTCCGCCAAATACTCTTTGATCGCTTTATTTATTCGCTCCATAAATGTCATGTACCGAATAGGATCTACATATCTCTGGCTTTCAAGAACCTCTACCTGGCGGGTCTGTATGGCTTCTGCTTTGGCCTCATCAGAACCAAGTCGAGCCAACTGTTCCTGCATTTTTTCCTTATTGGTGATGTCTAATGGTTCGATTAAGATTTTTGCATCTTCTGCATTAACATAGGTGTTGAGCAGTTGGCGAATACCATCTTCATATCTCGAAAAGTCAACACTATCATTAAAACGAAGCGAAACGCTATCTTTTAACTTTTTGAAGAACAGATATTCTTTTCTGTACACTTCAGCCTGATCAAAACCAACCAACTCAAATAACTCATAGCTGGAATACAAAAAGTCTACCATTTTTGCAAAAGCGGACAACTTTTCGTAAAAATCCTTACGAATGTCATACTCTCTCAATCGTTCCTGCCAAACATTAGCGCTGCTTTCATTTCGATCAATCCCGTCAAATATGCTCCACAATTCTTGATAGATTTTTTCGAGCTTTGCTTTTTCCTCATTAACCGTTGAAATGGCAGACTGTATCTCAGCGCTGTCGAACAAATTCATACCAGACTGTTCGTCACTATACAGATCAAGTGCAGAATTCAGCTTCTTGAAAATGCCGATGTAATCTACAACAAGGCCAAAATCTTTGTCAGTATAAACACGGTTTACACGAGCAATTGCCTGCAATAAGGTATGATCTTGCAATTTTTTATCCACATACAGAACTGCAGCAATGGGTGCATCAAAACCGGTAAGAAGTTTGTCTTTTACAATCAGAAGATCAACATCGCCCTCCGGATCAATGAACTGACCTGTTACAGAATCTTCGTAGGCGTCATAGTTGTTTTTGAAAAGGGGATCGACTTCTTTCTTGAAGAAGTCTGCAATGATCTTCAAGGACTGCGGTGTATTGTTTTCGTCATCGCCTTCCTTTGCGGAATTAGGCGTAATTACAACCGCAGGAATTACTCCACCGAGATCCCTGAGTTTATAAAACAACTGTACGGCCTCGGCTCTGGAAGAACAGGTCAACATTGCCTTAAAGCCTTTAGGCTTAACATAGTTGATGAAGTGCTCATGCAAATCGAAAGCAATCATATTTAGACGAGCTTCCGTCTGAGCCAAAGCGACAAAGCGGCTATACTTTACTTCCAGGTCCTGCCGGGCATCTTCGGTTAACCCAACAGTAATATGCTTCAGATGTGCGTTAATCTGCTGACTGGTAACCTGCTGCGGAATAACGCGACCTTCATAAACAATCGGTACCGTAACTTTATCATCGATTGCATCCTGGAGAGTATATTTATCAATCAGTGGGCCGAATTTTGCATATGTGTCCTTTGCAGGAACGATCTTTCGATTCTTATCCTTCGGCTGTTTTTGAATGAGAGGTGTCCCGGTAAAGGCAATTTTCACTGCTTTTGGGAGCACTTTATTCATATAGATATTAAGCTTGCCATACTGTGTTCTGTGTCCCTCATCAATAAAAAGGAACAGATTCTCGCTATCATTACAGTATTCCTGCTTAATGGCAGCCTCAAATTTATTAACCAGTGCTGTTATTACGGTATTTCCATCATCTTGAAGAAGCTCAATCAAGCCCTTGCCGGTTTTCGCCCGGTGAGGACTCATCTGCGTGTGAATGAAGTTATCACGAATTTGTTTATCCAGATTAATACGGTCAGTAACCATAACAAAGCGAGGCTGCTTGATTGGACTGTCTGGCTTCATGCTTTCACGAATAATCATCTTTGTCAGCATAATCATCGTGATCGTTTTGCCACTACCCTGGGTATGCCAAACAACACCGTTTCTTGTGTTGGCGTTGTCCCGCATCAAAATACGATCCATACACTTTTTGACTGCAAAGTACTGCTTGTATCGGCAGATCTTTTTCACATTATTATCATAGATGATAAAGTTACGAATCAGATCCAACAGCCGCTCCGGGTGCAGCAGCGACACCAGTGCACGATCCTGCTCCTTGATTTGACCATCGGGGGAGCATTTTCTGCACCAATTATTCAGCCACTCTTTGTCGTCTTCATGCCATGACACGAAATATTTAGCCGGTGTGCCACATGTGCCATACAGCACCTTGTCCGGATTCACTGCCATTACCAACTGAGTGTAGCGGAACAGGTGCGGGATATACTCCTCGCCCCAGTTCCGGATGTTCTGCGTTACACCCTCCATGACATCCACACCGGATTTTTTGCACTCGATTACAACAAGGGGAATACCATTGACCAACACAACAATATCCGGACGAGCAAACTTGCCGTTCGGTCTTTCCACTTCAAACTCATCGGTAACCTGGAAGGTGTTGTTTTCCGGGTGTTCAAAGTCAATATAGCTGATATCAAAAGATTGACGAGTGCCATCCGGGAGATCTTCCTCCATGCTTTTTCCAGAGCAGAGAAGCTCATAGATTTCCTTATTGGAGGCGTAGAGTCCCGCAGCACTGTACTGGTCTACCACCTGTATCGCTTTGGCGATAGAACCACCGGAAAAAAATCTTCTCTCGCCGCCAAACTGATAGGTCTGCTTGCTCAAAAAAGCCTGCAGTTCTCCTGTAAACAGCACGGCCTTGCGAGAGCCTCGCTTCTGCTCGGCCTCGCTGCGGGGAATAATCGTATATCCCAATTTTTCAATTACTTTCAACGCCCGATCCTGTGATTCAGGTCGCTCATTAAATATTGTGTGGTTAGGCATATGGCTACCTCTCCTTGTCTTAGGAATGCTTAAGCCACAGAGATCTTTACGCCATTGGAAAATTCATTCCACTTGGATTCAACTAAACCCCTGTTCTTTTCCATCCATTCTTTCGCCATCTTTTTCTGTGCCGGAGAGATCTTTCCGGTGCAGGCCAGAATCTCTCCATCATCAATAGCCACAGACATGGATGCGCTGGATGTGGAAACGTGCAGATGTGGTCTATGATGCCCGCTTTGCTCGTTGGTTCTCACTTCAAATTTAATTCCGTTGATCTTCGCAATTTGAACAAAGTCTGACAAATTGCGAAGAATAAACTCCCACTCGAGAAAAATCTTCTTTTCATTCTCTGTCATACTTTCGTCCTCACGATGCCTGTAAGTAGTAGCTTGGCTAATGATGCTTTTCTATTGCAAAGTTCGTTCATTTCTTTTTCAAGTAGATCAATAAACTGATCCTGCTGGTTAAGTAGTTGAGAAATATGCTCAATTTCCTTTTCATCCGTAGGGATAGATATTTCGTATGATAGAATATCCTTAATTGTCATATGCGGTATCGCTGTCGACGTTTTCCGCTGATCAATGTGACGTGCAAAGCGGCTTCCACCGATCCATTGTACAATCAACCCGTTAATATTGGACCGTAACCGAGCCACTCGCTGAACGAGATAACACGGAAGGTCATTGTTACCGATACGAGAAAAACTACGACCAACTTGGGCACCATCCATGGCAATTGCAATGTCCCCTTCTTGGCACAGATAATCCGAAATGCTCGAATCTTCGCTCCAATAAGCTGTTATATCTGTTCCCCACGAAAGATTTCCTCGCTTAACATTACTTCCTCTAAGCAGCTTGATGCCGTCATTAAGAAAACTTGCACTTTCAAAAGGATATCCGACCAGATATTCAACTTGCTCACCGATAGTTGTTTCTACCCACGGCGTTTCATATCCCTTAAGGCGTGTTTTGCCAGTTAGAATCCGCCGATAAAGCCAAATTTTCTTCTTTTTCTCTTCCTCAATTCGCTTTTGCTTTAGCTCAATCACCTTATCACATTGCATAAGGATTTCTGCTATGCGTTCCTGCTCAGCCAGAGGAGGGCAAGGTACTTCACAGCTATAGAAGTCTTTACCTCGTAGGTTCAATAGTCCATCATCTCTGACACCACGGTTGATTCTGGAATGCAGCTGTCTGTTCAAGAAACCGCTGATAAACAGTTGCTCATAGAAATCGGGATTTCCATCAGATACCTGGAAACTTTCAAACACATTGGGTACAGCTGCTTCTGTGCGATCATTAAGCCGATAGATACAACCTTGTGGATATAGATTGGAATTGCCCTTGTTATATGAAAAGTCTCCACGATGCAAAACGGTGTATTTTTCATACTGCTTTCCAGATAACTCTTTTCCGAATTTCTCAGCTTGATTCACAAAACCTACGCCAGCGGATATGCTGACTGTTTCGATTTTTCTTGTTCCAGCCGTTTCCGTAATTTCTTCGACGATGGAACTCAATGGACGAGATGTCCATTCGTTTGGCAAAATACCTGCATTGGTGTAATGATATCCTAAAAGGGCGGTTTTCTTTGCCTGAATAATATCGGTCATATTATGACCTCCTGCTTCTCTATTTACTTACTATTACATTACAGCCCCAGCTCTTTCAGGTAGGTATCCATCTTAGCCTCGGCTTCCGCAATTTCCTGCTTCAGACGAGCGATATTTGCCTGTACAGCAGAGATATCAATCAGCTCTTCCTCTTCGAAGGTATCCACATATCGAGGAATATTCAGATTGTATTCGTTCTCTTTGATTTCATCCAGTGTTGCCACATGAACGAATTTTGGTTGCTCGCTGCGGCTGTAATAAGCATCTACGATGGAGTCGATATGCTCCTGTCCAAGTTCATTCTGGTTCGTTGCTTTGATATACCGGGGATTACCGTCTTCATCATTTTTACTGGCATCAATAAACAGAATATCTGTGGTGGGACGATTCTTTTTGAACACCAAAATACAAGCTGGGATTGGCGTACCATAGAACAGGTTTTCGGGAAGACCAATAACTGCATCCAACAGATTTTCATCCACTACACGCTGACGAATTCTGCCCTCGGCTGCGCCACGGAACAACACACCATGGGGAGCAACTGCGGCAATTCTGCCATTTACAGACAGGCTGGCAATCATATGAAGCAGAAATGCCCAGTCACCTTTACTTGCAGGAGGCACACCCCAGTCAAAACGGTGAAACTTATCCAGAGAAGCCTCCATTTTAAACTCTTTCTTTCCCTTACCGGAGGATTCTCCGCCGGGATTGAAACCGGATGCCCACTTGTCTTTGGAGAAAGGCATATTCGCAACGATGGCATCGAACAGCAGCAGATTTCCGTCCGCATCCAGGAACACAGGATTGGCAAGAGTATCACCCCAGCCAATCTTTGCATCACGGATTTCGTGGATATACATGTTCATCTTCGCCATTGCTACGGAAGATCCATTGACTTCCTGACCATAGATGGATACTTCTTTGCTGTTCTGCTTTTTCGCAGCCTTAATCAGCAAAGAGCCGGATCCACAAGTTGGGTCGTAAACACGCTCACCGGGCTGCACATTCACGATGCGAGCCATGATTTCGGAAACCGCAGCAGGGGTATAGAAAGATCCCGCTTTCTTGCCGGCCATGCTTGCAAATTGACCAATCATGTATTCATAAGCATCGCCGATGACATCTGCGGGCACCTGACCTTCTTTAATTTCAATCACAGATGGACGAAGATTTAACGGTTCAAAGTCTTCCAGCAGATCACGCAGGATAGCGTTTTTGTGTTCACGGGTGCCAAGAGCGTTTTCGCTGTTGTAATCCACAGAACTCAAAACACCGGCGAGTTGCTGATTGTTGTCTGCTTCAATTTGACGCATAGCCGCATTGATCAGCTGACCGATATTGTCGGCAAAACGCTGCTTGTACAGATCATAGAAAGAACAACCTTCTGCGACCATGAATGGCAAATACTTTTTCTGGCGTTCCAGTCGAATACCGGAATACTGTTTGCTCAGGGCTTCTACGGCATCAGCATAAGAATCACTTAAATACTTGAGAAACATAACCGGCAGGACATAATCTTTATAGTTCGCCGCATCGATGGTATCTCTCAGCGTGTCTGCACCACGCATCAATGCATTTTCGATATCTTTTCTTGTCGTCATCTCAGCGATCCTCCAATGATCTTTTTAATTGTGATTTCAGTCAGCTGCCGTTCCTGATCGATTAAGTCCAAGTACATACGTTCTCTTTTGCGGCTGAGCTCGTCAACTTCGATAGCCCGTCTCTGTGTTTCCATATCCGGCACCTCTATCAAAAGATCCATAATCGTACCAAGTTTTACGGTCCGTTGTGCAGTTCCTCTTTCAATTCTCCTAACGTGCTCTTGGACTTCTTTTTGAGAAAGAGACAAACGTAAGAACTCTGGCGATATGATGGAACGGTCTTTTACCTTCAGTATAGCAAGCTGTGACGGGACAAGCAATTCCTTCCGACTCTCATCTATCACCGTGGGGCATAGAGGAGAAAAAAGGCGTATCAAAACATCTCCGGGAGAGGCAAACCATGCGCTGTTCAGCGACTCGTTCGTATAAAAATCTTCTAGGTCGCTGTCGCTAATATATCCGTCTTCCGCCAATGACCGGAGGGTTAATCTTTTATATCGATAGATGTTGGCTTCGGGGTTTTTGGCTTCTTTTCGGCTCAACACCAAGCCCCCCTGCGCATCAACAAGTCTTGAAATTTGTAGTATCATTTTTAACCCCCAAAATGTAAATGGCCCGCCCACATACGGGCGGGCCATCCCTGCTATCAAGTCTTATGGCTTTCAGGGCAGCAGTAGTAGCAGCCGTCTACCTGGGAATAGTACTTGCGTGCTTCCCGAACGGCGGCCTGAGAGGTAGCGAAGTCGCCTAAGTAGATTCTATTCTCTACATCAGGTAGCCAAGCGCAGGTAGAACGGTGAACCTCGTGGTCACCATTCGGCTGGGCGTTCGTGTTAACGTAGAACCGCATGAGCTTGTCCTCTTTCTTCAAATAGTACAAGCCCCACATTGACAAATCACCAGATGTCTGGTATCATAATCGTGCATAACTATGATTTTGTGTGGGAAGCTCCCGGATACAGCTGCAACTGCTATCTGGGGGCTTTCTTCTTGTCCATGACTATAATACCATATGGCTTGCGAGTTGTCAATAGGTTTTAATTGAAAATCGATGCAATATTGAAATATGACACACAAAATCGAACAAAGCAGTTAGAGATGGTCTATCAGTCAGCAGATCAATCCAGAGGGTTGTATTCAGTTACTGCATCAAGATACTTCGCAGGATCGCCGTTCAGTATCAGCTCGGCATATGCCACCGGGTCATTGTAGATCAGCCAGTCCAGCTCAGAACGCTGATACATATTATCGGCAACCTCGTTCTCTACGGCGGTGCAGTCGATAGAGATCAGCGTGCCATCTGTCAGTCGAAGCTCCACACAGGCGGTATCCATGTTGAACGCACATGACAGGATTTTCATTGTTCTTGCCTCCTTAACCTTTCGGTATTTTTCTTTGCCAGTTCACTTGCCGCCTTTCGGCGCTCCTCTGAGTAAGGGGCGGTCAGCTTGAATCCGAAGCGCCCCTTATTGACCTCAAAAGTCAGACAGCCGTTTCCGTCATTGTCTATCAATCGGCACTCGGAGGGATAGTTCCCGGCATAGTCGGTGAGCCTGTTTTTGAGTGAGGTATTGTAGGTGCAGACCTCGATCATGGTGTCTGCTTCGGTAAAATAGATGTTGGTGCTTTCTGTTTCTTGGAAAGACCTGTTCTCATAAAACCTCCTGATTTTCATGAATATTTATCAGCTCTACACCTGTAAAAGTAGGCTGATTTTCGGATAGGGAGCGTCCATACGATTGGGCATCGTTTGGAACACTCCCATTGGACAAAACGCGTTTTTTTCAGCTCTACACGGGAATTATCGGGCATAGTCCCAATTTCGGATTTTACTGCGGTGGGGATTAAAGATGTGCCACAGATTGTTGCGCTCGATAGCTGTCTCGTAGCTGCGAATTTTGGAACGCAGGCGATCATTTTCCTGTTCCAATTCTGCGGTGCGGATTTTGCCACGGACGGACTTGTATTCCGACAATTCGGAAGTTAGCGCCGAAATCTGTTGTTTCAGCGAAGTGATCTGCGCTTTCAGTTCTCCAATCAGCTTGTTTGCGGCATCCAGTGCCTTTTGTAGTTTGGATTCCCGGCGTTCCTGCGCATAATATTTCTTAGCGGCAGCTGCCAGCGTTTCATACTCCGATTTTGCCAAAGAGACCCTTGACGAGGAAAGCACCACGGGCTTTGCTTCGATTTTCTCAATGCTCTCAATGTCGATTTTCTTCTGTGTACGCTTCTCGATTTCTCTGTCCAGAGCCTTTGCCTCAGCGGCTTTCTGCTGTGCCTGCTGCGTTAGATCGGTAAGGCGTTCCTGTTCAGCCTGTACCTTGAACTGTGTCACGGTCAGGTGTTCCTCGGTGCTGCCACGTTCGCCACGCTCCACATCGATGTAACCGGCGGCGCGCATGGCATTGAAGAAATCATCCTGGAGGACGCTGTAGGATTTTTTCAAAATCGGTTTGCCCTTTGCGGTCAGCATGGGATTTCCATTCTCATCCAGAGAGGGCTGGGACTGCCACTTCTTACTGCTGCTGACCTGCATGATGGTTTCCTTTACGGTGCCGACCAGTGATTTGTCCTTGCAGCGTTTGCTTCATAGAATCTGTTTTTCAACAACCGGGATGTACACAACATGGAGATGGTAGTGGTAAACATCCTCGCCCAGGGCTTCGGACATTGCCCGGTTCCGTTCGTCTGCGTGCATCACAGAGGAGAGAATGTACTGCTCACCACCCACGATCTCCACGGCGGCTTTATAGGCATCAGCGTAGAATTGTTTTGCAAAATCATAGCCGCCGTGGTTGTAGAAGTAAGCGGAGTTCACATCAAAGACCAACTCGCCGTAGAGCTTGGCATCGTCTTTCAGACCACGGATGGAGATGACGCCATCAGCCTTCATCTGTTCAAACATTTCTGTGTAGCTGCCGGTGGGTGTTTTGAAATGAACATTGTAGGACAGGCGCTCCGGTACGATATCCGGGTTTGTGTAAGATTCTTTTTCGCGCTCGTTGTGCCGTTGCGCGTTGGTGATTTTGGAAGCTGTCAGATTTTTGTTTCGTGCTATGGTACGGTCAATCCCGTCGTTTCTTGCCATAGGGCTCCTTTCTGCTTATTTTTCAGCGGTGAGATTAGGAAAACGGAGAGAACGGCACTTTTTCAAAGTGTAATAACCCACTATGATACTTTCATCCGGGGGCTGCAAAGTATCGTGGGCTCTCCGAGGGGCACCGGGGAATGCGGCACTTGCGAGTGCCTCTGGGCGGCTTGCAGGTGGGATATAAACTGCAAATCCGCCTACGGACAACGGTAATCTCCAAAAAAGTTTTTTCAATCACCGCCGTCCGTCGCCTGAGAGAAAAATCAAAATTCTCTCTCAGGTTTGTCCACGATGAACTCTGCGGATTTCATCGTGGGGACGGAGGATGCGTGGAGAGCGTGACGGTTGTGACGATTGTGACGGTATTTTTGATACCGCGCCTGCTGTCATTTTAATCGTCACAACCGTCACCAATCGTCACACAGCCTTTCGTGCCAAGCTGATAAAGCTGCCGCTGCGGGTGCGCTTCACGGTATATTCAATGCCGTGTTCATTCAGCAGTTCTCCCGCCTTGACATTGAGCCTGCGGGTCAGAATGTTAGGCTGCATATCCTCGCCAAGCAGTGCTACAAGCTCTGTTGCGCTGCCGTTCCATACGGGGGTATTTCCGGCAATCACGGCTGCGAGTTTGCTCAGCAACGGGTCAGGCGTTTTCTTCCAAAGCTCGGTTTCTGCGTGATCGAGCTGCCATGTCAGCTTCTCGGCATCCCGCGTCAAATGGAGCTTTTGATCCGGCTGATCTCTGCCGACGATTTCAAGGGTGGCGTTCAAGTCGGTGCGCTTTTCCTTTTGCAGAAGAAATGCCCCATCCGCACAGCCAAGCAATCCCGTTGTGCCGGAGATCATTTCAAATTTGTCTCCGGCCTGCTGCTTGCGTGTGTGATGTACCAAGAGCAGGCACACACCATTTTTGTCTGCAAACTGCTTCATCCGGCCCACGATGTCATAATCGTTGGCATAGCTGTAAGCATCGGTGCTGACCTCTCGGATTTTCTGCAAGGTATCGATGACAATGAGCCGGGTATCGGGATGCTCCCGGATGAACCTCTCAAGCTGCTCATCAAGTCCTGCACCGAGCTGCTTTGCATATACCGCAAAATGCAGGTTATCCGTTCCCTCTACACCGAACATACGGGACATACGCTCCTGCAATCTCTGATAATCATCCTCCAACGCAAGGTAAAGAACCGTACCTTGGTGGACTTCATAATTCCAGAGCGGTTGTCCGGTGCTGATGTGGTAAGCAAGCTGTGCCATGAAAAACGATTTACCTACCTTTGGCGCACCGGCAAACAGATAGGTGCCGGAGTAGAGCAGACCGTCTATGACGGGCGGCCTGCTCTGATATACCGTTTCGTACAGCTCGTTCATAGATACCGTGTGCAGATACGCCGGATCGCTCATTCGCTGCATCTGCCGCATAATATCTTCAAAGTTTTCCGGAGAATTTTCGTCCGGGTGATTGATTTCCGTGTCTAAAGCGGATATACTACTGATAGTGTTTTGAACGGACTGCCTTTCATCTGCGCCAACAGATGTGCAAAGGGCAGTCTTTTCTTTTGCTTCATTCATTCGCATCCTCTCCTTTCAGTCCCTGCATGGTGACGGCAATGAGGTCGATCGTGCTTAGCAGCTCATCGGGGACGCTGTCCCTGGCAGCAATGCGCTCCAGCTCTGCGAGAATCGCCGTCATCTGCGTTTTGAGTGCCTTGTGCACTCTCGGATTTGGCTGCACCACCACCTCACGCCCCATGCACTTGCGATAGCAGTATTCCTGCTTGGGAAGCCCCGATAGAGCTACAGCCCTGTTCAGTTCCTCCTGTTCTTCGGGAGATACCCGAAATCCCACTGTGATACTGCGAAAACGATTGTGTCGGTCTACATTCTTTGCGGACATTAAACTCAAACTCCTTTCCCAAGATCATCTAACCTGTTTGCCATTTCTTTCTGCTTGGATGAGAACAGGTGCGCGTACCGATAGATGATTTCGATGCTCTCGTGTCCAACCCTGTCGGCAATGGCAACCGCCGAGAAGCCCATATCAATGAGCAGACTGATGTGGCTGTGTCTCAAATCGTGGATTCTGATGCGCTTGACGCCTGCTGCCTTTGCACCCCTGTCCATCTCATGGTGGAGATAGCTTTTGGTTACCGTGAAAATACGATCTTTCTTTTTCAGACCGTACTGCATTTTGAAAAACTCCTGCATCTCCTGGCAGAGAAAGTCGGGCATTTGAATGGTGCGGTTGCTTTTCTTTGTTTTTGGTGAGGTAATGACATCCTGCCCTTTGAGCCGCTGATAGGTCTTGCTGATCTTGACAGTGCCGCGCTCAAAATCGAAATCCGCAGGCGTCAGCGCCAGCAGTTCTCCTTCGCGGATGCCTGTCCAGTAGAGCATCTGAAAGGCATAGTAGGAAACCGGCTTGTCCATCATCTCCTCAGCAAATTTCTGATATTCTTCTTTCGTCCAGAACAGCATCTCCCGCCGTTCCTCTGTCCCCATGTTTCCGGCTTTCGCTGCCGGATTGGAGTGGAGATCGTAAAACCGGACAGCGTGGTTGAAAATGGCGCTGAGCTGATTGTGTAGCGTCTTGAGATAGGTCTGAGAATATGGCTTGCGTTTCTCATCCCGATAAGCGAGCTGCTCATTTTGCCATGCAATCACATCTTTTGTGGTGATCTCGTTGATTTTCCGCTTGCCGAAATACGGGAGCAGTTTTGTTTTGATGATATTCTCCTTGGTCTGCCATGTGCTTTCTTTCAGCCGTGCCTTGAGATCGTTGGTGTAGATTTCGCAGAACGCCTCAAAGCTCATATCTAGATCACCGGCGCTCTGCTGTTGAAACTTCTGCTCCCATTCCAATGCTTCCCGCCTCGTGGCGAATCCGCGCTTGCATTTGGGCTTGCGTTCTCCTGTCCAGTCCGTGTACTGTGTCACCACATACCACGAACCATTTTCTTTGTTCTTATAAGCTGGCATCTGCGTCCTTCCTTTCTGTTCCGTAGAACCGTTCATTGAAATACTGTCGGTTGACGCGGCCTGCGATGGTCAGAAATCCTTTTGCCTTTAACTCCTCATTGAGCTGTCGAATGAGCTTGTAGGCGTAGGGCTTCGACACATCCAGTTCCGCTGCGACTTCCTCTGCTCGAATAAATCTGTTGTCCATAAAACTCCTCCTTGTTGATTTTTGGTAATACTTGTCCTTATTTCGTGTCGGATACTTTCTGGCCGCCTTCCGATTTGCCCGGGCGGACACACCATGACTGTGATGTGCGACAGGTATTAAATTTCCGAACTTAACTGTATATGTTTAAGTCTGCACTTGCATTATAATAAGCATATTCCGTTATGTCAAGAGGCTTTCGAGAAAAATATTAAACTTTTTTATTTAGGCTGTATTGACACAAACTAAGCATATATGCTATAATCATCGCAACGATACCAAAGGAGTGTTGGTTTATGGCGATTGGTGAACGAATCCGTTTTATTCGTAATTTGCGTGGCATGACGCAGAAATGGCTTGGCCAAGCTGTTGGCTTTCCGCCTAAAACAGCTGATGTCCGCATGGCGCAGTACGAGTCCGGTTCCAGAACGCCGAAAGAGGATTTGGTAAAAGCTATCGCCAATGTGTTGGAGGTTTCTCCCTTGGCATTGCAGATTCCCGACATTGACAGTGACCTTGGATTTATTCACACCCTTTTTGCCATCGAGGACATTCACGGCATCCGTGCTGAAAAGCAGGGGGATGAGGTGCATCTCATCTTTGACGGCAGCAAACGTACCATGGATGAATCGATCTTTGCCATGCTTTCCGCATGGGCAGAGCAGTCGGAAAAGCTGCGCTGTGGCAAGCTAAGCAAAGAGCAGTACGACCACTGGCGCTACACCTTCCCGGAAGAGGACACCACCCAGCGTTGGGCAAAAGTACCGTCGCAGGGACTGAGCGATCTGCTTGTGGAAGCGTTCAAGGATCAGCAGAAAGAAAAATGAACATAGAAAAAGCCCGTACTGACATCCAATCAGTACGGGCTTCAATCATATGGAGAAGTTTGTGAGCTTGGAGAAATTACTCTTTACTCACACGCCACTGGCAACGCAGAATGACTGTGCTCCGGTGGAATCTTATCAAAATCTTATCAGAAGGGGTGGGTGAAATCCAAAAACCGTTGGGATTCCTACACTTTTAGGCTTTTCTGATTTATTCCCACTCGAGCGCCAGACCTTAATTTCTCATGATAATATGCACTGATAGTACGCTTTTCGTCCACATATTCCTCACATTTCAAGTCATCCGTAGCATCTCCAAGAATTCTGTAGCCAATTTGTAGCCACTGGCTACAACGCAACCTCCGCTGGCTGATTCACCTCAAAGCCACTTGGTACTACTGTAAATAAATGATACACGGAGGTTTGCAATATGGAAAAATACATTTACGATAACAGCAACGGACTTTGGTATGAACTGCATGGCGATTATTATCTGCCGTGTCTGGTCATTCCGGAGGAAGAAATCCACACCATCGGCATCTGGGGCAGGAAACACCAGCAGTATCTCAGAGAGTATCGTCCTATCCTCTACTCCAATCTGGTTCTCAGCGGTAGGCTGTATAGCTATCTCGCTGACATTGATACTCAGGCTCGCAATAAGCTGAGTCTGATCGCAACGCAGCTGGCGGAGAAAGGGAGCATCACCGAGGAGTTGAAAGCACAGGATCAGATGGCATGGGTCAGAGCCATGAACAACATCCGCAATCGTGCAGAGGAGATCATTAACGCAGAATTGATCTTTGTATAATTCAGCATCAGCCGGGCAGTGGTTAGCTGCTCGGCTGATGCTATGTAGATATTATTGTGCTACTGGCTCAACCCATTTTTTAGCGCTGGTATCATATTCTTCGTCTGTTACATCAGAACGAGTATATCTCTCATCCAATAAATCTATCAGATTTTCAACCTGACCATAATTTTTGAGGTTGATGGTATGATCTGCTTCGTTGATCTCGAACTTTCCTCTCCATCGAGGTAATGTTGTGATCTTCGTATAAAGCTCCTCTGTGCTCTTTGTTAACACCTTGGAGTTTTTTAATCGCAGCATCTTCTTAGCATAAGTAAGCTTACTTCTGGAAATGTATTCAGTTACTTTATCCATATTGGATACAAGATCGAGTGTAGTAATCTCGGACACAATATGTGCTGCTGTAGTTCGAACATATTGCTGAAAATCATAATGCGCCTGTAGCAAACCCACATCATTTGTGATTATATGGTTGCCCAGCACTAAAAGGTCTACCTTTTGAGTTACTGCCAAAATGGGCTTCTTTAATTCGCCGAATACATCATCTTGAGGGATGATATGGAATCCAGTACCTTTACGATTGGGTATAGCATTAGGCCAAAAATATTGAAATGCCCAAAGCACCACGCCTTCACGTTTGTAGCGAAAAAATATACCTTCCGCAGCTTCTCTTTCGGCAACACAGTAGCTTTCGGTTACAGCGGACGAAGACGCAAGCGCTTCAAACGGCTTATATTCATCAGTTTGCGGAATGATATAGAATTTATTTTGATTATCTGCAATATTCTCTACAAGATCATATTCAGCTGTTTCGCTTCCAAACTTACCTTTGATAACATCTGCTATTGCGATCTGAAGCTTTTTCTTAAAGTTTATCTCCGGATCATTGCGATTTTCCGGCGCACCTTCATAGAGAACAAATTCTTTGAGTTTGCGATCACCTTTCATTAATATAAATGCCTCGAATGCATATTCCTCATCAGCAAACAAGGAGGAAATAACTTGGGGCATGCAATTCTGAAGATCATTTCTTTCTTCACCATTTATCACTGGCATATTTTTTCACCACCTCTAATTTTTGTTGTAGACCAAATAAACATTATCTGAAATACGCTTTCGCTTGATCAATTTCGATGCATCAAAATCTCCTCTCGTAATGGCAACATCTCCCATACCTTCTTCTCCGTCAAAGCGAAAATAGAAGCGCCTATATCCTAAGATGGTCAAAAAAGGGTTCTGGTAATATAAATTGGTGTTGCGCATGAGTAAGATCAACAAAACTGCGATAGTAATAAAACTGAAAAAACCTCTGCTTTCATCAAGATCGTCCAAGACCAACGGCGTAATGTATGTAACAAAAAAGGCAACGCTATTCTCTGTCACATCAGCATCGATGACAATCTTTTTCTCTTCTTCTTGAAATCCAAAACTTTGGCTTTTTTTAAAGAAAAAATATATGCCAAACCCGAACATGAACATTATTGCACAAAAACATAATAAGCTTGTGGCATAGATTTCTGAATGGTTTAGTGCGGTTCCGATGACTTTGAAATTTCCATGGAACAGTTCGGATACGAAATGATGAACCAGTTTAACTCTTACCTTACTGTAACATCGAATAATCACCAGAAAAAAGAGCGGCAAAAAAGATTGGACGATTAAAAGCCATTTAAGATATTTGTTCTCCTTCATTTTTGCCTCCTTCACCAAATGCCAAAGACATCAAACCCGATGCTTGTCTATAGATTTCGCTATTCATAGATCTGAATCACAACAAATCATGTTCTATCAGCTTTTTGTGGCTCATTACAGATTCTGGAAGTAAAGCATACTACTTTGAACTTGTGGCCAATCAATTTCTAAGCCTACGCCGACACGATATGCGGCACTTCGCCCATTTGTTCTTACGAATCCCATTTTCTTCAAAAATGCAAGTTCTGCTTGAAAGGGTTTTCTTGTTCCTCCAGCTCTAACTGTTGTTTTTTTAGATATGTGAAGCGTATTTGCAAAATAGTCATCGATCCAAGCCAGGTACTCCTGTTCATTGAACTTGTAATTCCCGTTCCTATCCAGTTGAGAAAAAGCAAACAAATCGCTGTCAAATTTTTCTTCAGACAATCTGTAAATGTAGTGCAACATTGCACCATACTGACCATTTTGCAATACAGTAGCTTTGAATATCTCCATTGGGATGCCCACATAAGGAGTTCCAACTCTTTCACAGGCTTCTACAAACTTGTATCCGATTTCCGTCAAAGTGCCTTCCGGATTAACGTACCCTATATGGTAAAGTCCAGAGTCAATTACCTCACGATAGCTGTGGGCATCTTTTCTGACTTTTTTTGCATATTCTTCCCATGCATCATCTTCAGAGATGGTTCCAGCATTTAATTTATCTACCAGCTTTTCCTTGATTGAGTCAATTCGACCAGAAAACAAACCTTGCCAAGTATTTTCATCAATACGGATTTTGGTCTGTGAGTTGTTGACTGTGTACGGCGAAGAGCTACTCCAAATCGGAATTAAATCGTTCCAAAAATAGTAGTTGAACCATGCATATCTCCATGCTTTGTCGGAGATTGTATTGCCTGGTGTATTGGACAAATATTTGTAAGGTTCCGCATTAGCGTCGATTCTTTTGATAGCTGCCACCAATTCGTTAGGAAGGTGAATATTAGTCAAGTCCTCACCAGTTGCAGTTACAACTTTTACACCTTGGCAGAATCTAAAGAAAGCATCTGGGTGGCTCATACCTTCACGCATATGTGCCCACAATGTTGAAACGCTTCCTGTAGTGGTGGCTGTTGATGTTCTCGCTATTGTACGACAGTTAGGCAACGAAATATCTCTAACGCATTGAAGCTTTCCATGGAACGGTCTTGTTGCAGATAGATTGGGGCTTTTGTAGGTATAGATGCAAATAGGAACATCTGGTGATGTTGCTTCAAGAACACGTCTTACATGTTGTCCGGGAGTTGAATGGCTCGAATATGCTTCCGGAATAACCATTACGCTGGCATCGTAGCCTTTTTCCAGGTATGCAAAAGACTGTCCCAATGCAGTAAGTATGCCGTGTACACCTTCGTTTGGACGTTTATACTCAAAAGCAATTTTAATATCATTATGCGTAGAGTTTTCAGCAAGAATCACACCGTCAGCCAGTGGCCACTGGTGTCCGCCTTCACGACCGGCATATACTGACCACGCACCTTGGGTGCCGTAGTTACCGAAGAAGCTATTTTGATTCAACATAATAATGTCAGCTACTTCTGATGAAGCATATGCAGCTTCCGTATCGTGACCCATAAATTATCCCTCCTCAGTTTGAGATAAGTACCACATAATTTTTTTCAAAAAAGGCTCTGCCATTTTAGGCGGTACGGCATTTCCGACCTGAATACATTGTTCCTGACGAGTACCAAAGAAAATATGGCTGTCTGGGAATGTCTGGATTCTTGCAGCTTCTCTGGCTGTTAGTGTTCTGTTGAGAGTCGGATGAATGGGAAAAGCGTTATGTCCCGGAACCATTGTTGTAGAAGGTTTACTTCTACTCAATCTTTTGTATACATGGCTGTAATTCGAAACTTTTCCTGTTTTGGAGTCTTTTCTTGTTGCGACCGCTAACTCTGGCGGCAAGTCATCCACATTAAGTTTGCAACCTTCTTTAACATACCCATATCTCGCAGCAACAATCGGCTTGTGTTCAAGCGGCACATGATTTGGAACTTCATTTTCTTTGCCAGCCAAATCCATGATTGCATCACCAACCGTTGCGTATTCTGGAAAAGATCCCGAACCAATAGGGTAATGTGTCTTTTCGGGTTTTTCAAACTCAATACCAAGCCTGTTACCAATCATAAACATACGATATCGTTTCTGTGGCACTCCATAATCGGCAGCACACACAATTTCATACCAAATATTGTTATATCCCAACTCAGCAAACTGTTTTTTTACTTCTTCCAGGAAAAAACCGTTATCAAGGTTGGTGAAACCTTTTACATTTTCCATAAAGAAAAATTTGGGTTTCAATTCTTTTACAATACGGATGTATTCGTAAACAAGATGGTTGCGTGGATCAGTTTGGGGTTCATATCCTTTGGTATTGACAAATCTTCTTTTACCGAAGATTGAAAAACCTTGGCACGGAGGGCCTCCAATAACCAAATCAACTTCTTGATCACCAATTATTTCATAGATTTTTTCGGCATTAAGCTCCTGAATATCTTGGACAATCATTGGTATCTCAGGGAAATTGTAGCTATGAGTTTCCGCAAAACGTGCGTTAATCTCGTTTGCCATTACCACATTGAACCCACTTTCTTTAAGTGCAATAGTCAATCCACCTGCACCAGAAAATAAGTCAATCGCATTCATATAATCCTAAGTCCTTTGCTTTTTTAATTTGTTCTACAATGAATTTTGCCAGTTTCTCAGAAAAAACAGGTGGAACAGCGTTTCCTACCTGATGACCTTGCTGGCGTCTATTGCCCTCAAAAATAATATTGTCTGGAAATGTTTGAATTCTTGCAGCTTCTCGAACCGTTAAGCTCCTATGCAATGTTGGATGGATAGGGAAAGCGTCATTTCCCGGAACCATGGTAAGCGCAGGGCGTGTACGGCTGAGACGTTTATAAGTATTTCCGAAATTCTTTCTATAGAGTTCAGGGGGAAGATCGTTTTCGGGCAAGCGTCCACCTTCTGGTATCAATTTATATCGTGCAATATTCTTTTCGGTATGTTTTAACGCAACATGATTAAACTCCGGAGTGTCTCCTAAATGCTCCAAATCCTTGATTGCATCCCAACAGTTATTCCACATAGGAAGCCCGTCATCAGGATTATCCGAATGATCTGGTATTGGAAACTCGATAGGCAAACCTACTCTGTTTCCAATAATAATAACTCTTTCTCGAATCTCTGGTACACCATAATCAGCCATATTTATCAGCTTATATTTGGCATTGTATCCAGCTTCATGTAATTGAGATAAAACGTTTTGTAAATACGCTCCATCTTGTAAGGTAAGGATACCCTTTACATTTTCCATAACAATAAACTTCGGACGAAGTTCACGGATAATTCTTGCGTATGTAAGAACCAACTCATTGCGTGGATCATGTTTTGCTCTTTTTTCCGGATCAGAAGATACTCTTTTTCCGATAGTTGAAAAACCTTGACAAGGAGGGCCGCCGATAATTACATCTACAGATCCATCGCCCAAATAAGATCTAATTTCTTCTGATGGAATGGTGCGAATATCCCGATTAATCATGGGAATGTTAGGAAAATTTCGCTTATGTGTGCGCTCTACAAGAGCATCATTATCTATGCACAACTTTATATCAAAACCTGCTTCTTCGAAACCTATGTGTAAACCACCGGCTCCCGAAAAAAGGTCAATAGCTTTATAACTCATTTTAATCCTCCAATAATTCTTTGCTTATATCAAATTCAATACTATTAACCTTGCAATAATCGTCAATTAGCTTCATGGTTTTATATGAAGGCTTGCTCTTTCCAGTTTCCCAACGATTGACCGTTGTGAACGAAACTCCTAAGATTTTTGCAAATGCTTCTTGACTAAGCAAACTTTTTTGACGAATCACCTTTATATCATTTGAAAAACTCATTCTACACACCTCCATAGCAAGGATATAGCATCATTATAGCATATTCGACAAAATAATTCAATCAGTTCGATTTTCCTTTCGCCAGGTATGCAGCAACTCAGGTGTATTTTTAACATAATAGCGGTCAAAACGCAGATCTCCATCTACATTTTGACCGCTATACCGCTATATTTTTACAATCATCAATCGTCTATCAAGTTGCTCAATTTAATGTTCCTTCTTGGATTCGATCGTATCCGTTCGATTTTTTGAGAAATAACTCCATAATTTATTCTTGCTTATCACATCCTCATAGCTTCGAATCCTCTTACGAAGCCGATCATTCTCTTGCTTCAGATCCGCTGTGCGGAGCTGACCACGGACGGACTTGTATTGTGCCAATTCTTCCTTAACCGCTGTAAGCTCTGCCACCAGCAATTCGATTTTGGCTTTCATATCCGCAGTGGTTTTCTTGGCTTCACGCAGGAGCTTTTTCAGCTTGCCTTCCTGCTTTTCCTGCACGACATATTTCTGCGCTACGATGACAAGATTTTGAAAATACTCTTTCTCAATTGCCACCTTAGATGATAGTGGCAGGGGTTTAGCTTCTATTTGCTCTACAACCTTGATAGAAACCTGTTGCTGCTGAATACGCTCGATGGTCTGTTTCAACTCGGCAAGTTCCTCTTTGCGTTTCTCTTGCTTAAATTCCAAAACGTTCAGATGCTCCTTGTGCTCGCCCTTCTGCTCTCATTCGATACCATGCTCCAACATGATTGCTGCGAGCGCTTCTTTCTCTTTCTGAATCCATAAATCACGCTCTGTCAGAGATCGTCCCTCTCCGGTAATGCCCTGATTGGTAAGCGCCTGTTTCAGAGATATACGGGTGGAAAATCCTCGCTTGCTCTCCGTAGTAAAAGGGGTGAAGCTGATATGAAGATGGGGGCATCATGCAAGACACTACACATCAAAAGTGCATTGCACTCTCCGAGGGTATATGCGATTCCTGTGGTGGCCTCGCAAATTGGCAAGCAGTGTAAACCTGTACAGGTTCACTCATTTTCTCGATTTTCCCTCTGGGTCAATCTTCACAAACTTGCTTGTTGGGGAAGCATCCCCAAGCCCCTTTGAACGGCATCTGCGATACCGGCTGCACGATTTTTCAATCGTTTTGTAAGAAACAAGATTTTTCATTTTCATCTTTACAGCAAAAAAGTGATGACCGCAAAATCACTAAATGGGGAACACCCACTTTCAGCGGAATCGCTGCAATCATCACTCTCTTATCTGCAACTAACAGGAGCGTGGCACGCTCCTGTCATCTCTCCCAAGGAGGAGTTGTCCACCGGAAACTCTGAGGAACTCCACGCTCATCCAGATAACGCTGGCGGGCTGTTTCTCGCTCCTCCGGGGTAGGGGCAGTCTTGTACTTTGCATACCATTCATGCCGCACCATAGCTTCCAATTTTTGTTCCAATCCATATCGGATTTCATCCACATAATCGTCATCCATCATCAGATGATATTGGAGCAAAGCAACAAATAAATCATAAGGGATTTGCACATTTTTCATTTTCGATTCGTTCCTTTCCTGTCCGTGTCGGTGGTGACGATGGTGACGGTGTTTTAGGCACCGCCACCACTGTCAAAATCATCGTCACAACCGTCACGCATCGTCACGCCGATCTGAAACTCGCTTTAAGACAATCCTTCTTCCTGCGTGAGTGCGAATATTTTCATACTGGGTATGACACTCGTGAAGCAATCTACTTGCATTGACATTCAGATGTTTTGTCAAAAGATTAGGTTTTAGCTCTAACTGCAAGGCTTCTGCCAGTTCCGTTGGAGTTCCGCTCCACTCTGAAATTTCTTCCGACAGCAAAGCTGCAACCTTTTCCAGAATCGGATCCGGCGGTATTTGCCACAGTTCTGTTTCGGATTTTTCCAGATCCCAAACAAGACGTTCCATATCCTTTTTTAGAATCAGTCTTTGCTCTGGTTGGTCTCTGCCGGACACTTCCAGTACAGCCGTATTGCCTGTGCGTTTTTCTTTTTGCAGAACGAAAGCTCCGTCGGCAGCGCCAAGCAATCCATTGGTGCCGGAAATCATATCAAACTTATCATCTGCCTGCTGTTTTCTTGTGTGATGCACCAGCAGCAGCGCAATACCAGTCTGATCTGCGAAGTGTTTCAGTTGACCAATCATTTCATAATCGCTTGCATAGCTGTATCTATCTCCGCTGGCTTCTCTGATTTTCTGCAAGGTATCAATGATAATCAGTCGGGTATCTCTGTGTTCTGATACAAAACGAGTCAGCTGTTCATACAGCCCTGCACCGAGTTGCTTCACACAAGTTGCGAAGTGTAAGGCATCTGTCCCCTCTACTCCAAACATACGATACAAACGCTCCTGCAAGCGTCTGTAGTCATCCTCCAAAGCAAGGTATAACACAGTCCCTGTATGGACAGAGTACTTCCAAAGAGGAATCCCTGTGCTGACATGATAGGCAATCTGCGCCATCAGGAATGATTTGCCGACCTTGGGAGCGCCTACAAACAGATAGGTTCCGGGGTAAAGCAGACCGTCAATAATTGGCAGTCTGTTTTCATATACAGTGTCATACAGCTGGCTCATAGTCATGGTAGCCAAGTAAGACGGGTCCGACATTCTCTGCATCTGGCGAAGCATCTCCTCCATACTTTCATCTATGGGATTGATTTCTTCGGTTTCTGCTGTTATAATTTCATTACTTACATAGGAAAGCGACTGTTCCCCATCTGTGCCAACAGGTGGAATCGGAACGGTCGTTTTTTCTTTTTCGTTCATCAAGCACTTTCACCTCCAATTTCCAGACCGTAGAACTTCTGCTTGAAGAACTGGATGGGGCATTTGCCAGCAATCGTGTGATAACCCATGCTTTTCAGTTCTTTGTTCAGCTCTCGGATGATCTGATAGGACTTGCTGCGGCTGACATCCAATACTTGCTGAACTTCTTCTGCTGTGATAAACTGTGCTCTCATTAGTACCTCCTGTGTTCAAAAGATGATTTGCGTATTTTTAATTCACTAATTTCCGATGTATTTTCTAAATACGTACTTTTGATGCGCTTTCATTATACGAACAAAGGACGCTTTTGTCAATACTTGTGGAATAAAAATATGTACTTGCAATTCGCATTATCCTGTGATATGATATGGACGAGGTGAATGATATATGGACAATTTCGATTATTCCATAATCGGCCAGCGGATAAAAACACTACGAAAACGCAAAGGGCTGAATCAGACACAACTGGCAAACCTAATCGGCAAATCTCTGCGCACCATGCAGAAGTATGAAACCGGAGAAATCGAGGTTTCCGTTGATGTCGTCAACGCACTGGCAAAACATCTTGATACTACGCCGACCTTTATTCTTGGCTATGAAACCAATACGGCGCCGATCAGAAGCCTTGCAGACATAATGAACTTCCTGTTTGAACTGGACAAGGTTTCTTCGCTTAAATTCAATGTAGATGTGCAGAAACCGCCCCGCAGCAATGAGTGGACCTGTTCCATCCGTTTCAACGGCAAGGAAATGGATGCCGACCATAATGCGGATATGTGCCTGTTCTTGGAACAATGGGAAGAGATGCGTGAGGATATGCGCAGCTACAACTGTACTCCTGCAGCATTACATAGCTGGCAAGAGCAGACCCTTGCGTACTATGCTGGGGCTTCCGTGGAATGTGTGGAACCGGAAGAACTTGACGAGGACGAGCGCTTGGCTCGTCGCAGGGCTTATCTTGAAAAGGAGTTTGGCTCTGAGAAGTAATTAAGGTCTGACATTGGGATAGAAAAGGAGAACACAATGTCAGTAACAAGAGACAAAAGCACAGGAAAATGGATGTCTCAAGTCCGAGTAAAGGATTGGACAGGAAAGGAGATTCACAAAAAGAAAAGAGGCTTCAATACCAAGAAAGAAGCCTTGCAATGGGAACGTGATTTTATCAGTCAGGCAGATGGTAGTCTGGGCATGAAGTTTAAGGATTTCGTTGCACTCTATATGAAAGATGCTGATCCTCGTCTCAGAGAAACAACTTTAGCCAACAAGCACTATCTGTTCGATAAGAAAGTCCTTCCATACTTCGGTGAGATGCCGATCAATGCCATCAAGCCGACCGATATTCGTAACTGGCAAAACGAGCTGATTCACTACCGCCGTCCCAACGGCAAATGTTATTCGCCGACCTATTTGCGAACCATCAACAACCAGCTCACCGCAGCCTTCAACTTTGCAGTGAAGTTCTATGGATTAAGAGAGAACCCCTGTCACAAGGCAGGAACCATGGGCAAGAAAAATGCCGATGAAATGCTGTTCTGGACGAACGAAGAATTCAAGGCGTTTATCAAAGCCATGGAGGAAAAACCTGTTGGATACACAATCTTTACGGTGATGTACTACACCGGGTTGCGTGTTGGCGAGTTGCTGGCTCTGACACCAGAGGATATCGACTTTGACAGACACATTATTTCTGTCAACAAGAACTACCAGCGTCTGAACGGAAAAGACTATATCTATCCGCCTAAGACAGAAGCTGGCTACCGTGAAGTGGTCATGCCTAAGGTACTGGAAAGCTGTCTGAAAGACTATCTGGCAAAGCTCTACGATGTACAGCCGACAGACCGTATCTTCCCTTATGATAGGGGCTGGGTCGGCAGGCAGATGAAGTATGGTTGTGACCACTCCGGAACGCAGAAGATCAGGGTGCATGATGTGCGCCATACACACGCCAGTTTGCTGATTGACATGGGCTGTACGCCACTTCTGGTAGCAGAACGCCTGGGACACGAAAGGGTGCAAACCACCATGGAAACCTACAGCCATCTGTACCCGAACAAGCAGACCGAAGTGGCCGCTCAGCTTGATACCATAGCCACAAACGATGATGGCTACGAAAAAATGTCCTGATGTAGCCAATTTGTAGCCAGTAAAAAACAAGAATCCCGGAAAACCCTGTAATATCAAGGTTTTCCGGGACTCAAAAGCCTAATTTAATTTATTCCCACTCAATCGTTCCGATCGGCTTGGGGGTGAGGTCCATTACGACGCGGTTGATGCCTTCGACCTCATGGGTGATGCGGTCGGTGATATGATGCAGGAGGGCGTAGGGGATCTCCTCGATGGTGGCGGTCATGGCGTCGGTGGTGTTCACCGCGCGGATGATTGCCGGCCAGCCCTCATAGCGCTTGCCGTCGCGCACGCCGACGCTCTTGAAGTCGGGCACGGCGATGAAATACTGCCAGACCTTGCCGGCAAGGCCGTTCTTGTCGAACTCCTCTCTGAGGATAGCGTCGGCTTCTCTCAGGGCGTTCAGGCGGTCTCTCGTTATCGCGCCGAGGCAGCGTACTCCGAGTCCGGGACCCGGGAACGGCTGGCGGTATACCATGCTGTGCGGCAGACCGAGAGCCTCGCCGACAACACGGACTTCATCTTTGAAGAGCAGCTTTACGGGCTCGACAAGCTCCATTTTCATGTCCTCCGGCAGGCCGCCGACATTGTGGTGAGCCTTTACGCCGTGGGATTCGAGGATGTCGGGATATATCGTTCCCTGTGCAAGGAACTCGATGCCCTCAAGCTTCGACGCCTCTTCGTCAAAGACCTTGATGAACTCGCCGCCGATTATCTTTCTCTTCTTTTCGGGGTCGCTGACTCCGGCGAGAAGATCGAGGAAGCGGTCGGTAGCGTCGATATAGACGAGGTTCGCGTCCATCTGGTTTCTGAAAACCTCGATGACCTGCTCGCTCTCGCCCTTGCGCATGAGTCCGTGGTTGACATGGACGCAGACCAGCTGCTTGCCTATCGCGCGGATAAGCAGCGCCGCGACTACGGACGAGTCAACTCCGCCGGACAGAGCCAGCAGGACTCTCTTGTCGCCGACCTGCTCGCGTACGGCAGCGACCTGCTCTTCGATGAACTTGTTCGCAAGCTCGGGGGTAGTGATGCGTTCTATGGATTCGGGACGTACATTACTGCTCATGGTTTGTTCTCCTTGTGAATTTTATTCCCATTCCACCGTTGCCGGGGGCTTTGTAGTGACATCGTAGACTACGCGGTTGACTCCCTTGACCTCGTTGGTGATGCGGTTTGAGACCTTTGCAAGCACCTCGAACGGGATTCGCGCCCAGTCTGCGGTCATGAAGTCGTCTGTGGTCACTGCGCGCAGCGCGATAAGGCTGTCGTAGGTTCTCGCGTCGCCCATAACGCCGACGCTGTGGACATTGGTGAGCACCGCGAAATACTGGTTGATATCGCGGTCGATGCCGGCGAGTTTGACTTCCTCGCGGAAGATCGCGTCCGCATCCTTGAGAATATTGAGCTTCTCCTCGGTGATGTCGCCGAGGATACGCACGGCAAGTCCGGGACCCGGGAACGGCTGACGCCAGACAAGATCCTCGGGGATGCCGAGCTCGAGTCCGACCTTGCGGACCTCGTCTTTAAACAGGTCGCGCAGGGGCTCGATGAGCTCATCGAAATCGATGTGGTCGGGCAGTCCGCCGACATTGTGGTGGCTCTTGATGACCGCCGCGTCGCCCACGCCGCTCTCGATAACATCGGGATATATTGTGCCCTGAACGAAGAAATTCATCCTGCCGAGCCTCTTGCTCTCGTCTTCAAAGACGCGGATAAACTCCTCGCCGATAATTTTTCTCTTCTTCTCCGGCTCGGTCACGCCTGCGAGCTTGGTGAGGAAACGCTCCTGGGCGTTGACTCTGACGAGCTTCATGTCAAAGCGCTCGCGGAAGATGTGCTCGACCTCGTCGCCCTCGTTCTTTCTGAGCAGACCGTGGTCAACGAAAACGCAGGTCAGCTGCTTGCCGACCGCTCTGTGCAGGAGCACGGCTGCAACGGAGCTGTCGACTCCGCCGGACATGGCGCAAAGCACGGTCTTGTCGCCTATCTTCTCGCGCAGGTGCTTTACCTGCTCTTCGACGAAGCTTGACATGACCCAGTCGCCCTTACATCCACAGATATCAAAGAGGAATGTTTTGAATATCTCCTCGCCGTACTGCGTATGCATGACCTCGGGATGGAACTGAACGGCGTAGATTCTCTTCTCGTCGTTCTCCATCGCCGCGCAGGGGCAGTCGCGCGTGACGGCAGTCACTTTGTAGCCCTTGGGCGGGTTGCTGATATAGTCCGTGTGGCTCATCCAGCAGACGCTCGTATCCTCGGGGATATTTCTGAGCAGTCGGCTGTCCTTGCTGCGGGTCATATCTATCTTGCCGTATTCGCTCTTCGAGCCGCTCGTTTTGACAACGCCACCCGCCATATATGCGATAAGCTGAGCGCCGTAGCAGATGCCGAGCACGGGGATGCCCGCGTCGAGTATCTCGGGCGAATAGTGGGGCGAGCTCTCGTCATAGACGCTGTTGGGTCCGCCCGTGAATATTATTCCGACATAGCCCGCCGCCTTTATCTCGTCGACGGTTATGCGGCTGTACGGTTTTATCTCGGCGTAGACATTGTGCTCTCTGACGCGGCGCGCGATGAGCTGATTGTACTGGCCGCCGAAGTCCAGCACGAGAACTTTCTCATGATTGTCCTGCATGATATCCACCCTTTTTTATCTGACTATAATCTCTTCTCTTCTCGGTCCGTTGGAAACGAGCTTTATCGGCACGCCGATCTCCTTCTCGATGAAGAGGACATAGTCCTGAGCCTCCTTGGGAAGCTTGTCAAACTCTCTTATGCCGCGGATGTCGCACTTGAAGCCGGGCATGGTGACATAGACGGGCTTTGCCTTTTTCAGGCGCGAGGTGACAGGGAAGTCCTTTGTGACTTCGCCGTCTATCTCATAGCCGACGCAGAGCTTTATCTCGTCGAGATACGACAGGCAGTCGAGCGCGGTGAGCGCGACCTGAGTTGCGCCCTGAGCCTCGCAGCCGTAGCGGGTCGCGACGCAGTCAAACCAGCCCATGCGGCGCGGTCTGCCGGTCGTTGCGCCGTATTCGCCGGCGTCGCCGCCGTGGTTTCTCATCTTGTCCGCCTCTTCGCCGAATATCTCGCTGACGAATTCGCCCGCTCCGACGGCGCTCGAATAAGCCTTGGTGACGGTGACTATCTCCTTTATCTCATAGGGCGCGATGCCTGCGCCGACGGTGCCGAAGCCCGCGAGGGTCGACGACGATGTGACCATGGGATAGATACCGAAATCGGGATCCTTGAGCGAGCCGAGCTGCCCCTCAAGAAGAATATTCTTGCCGTCCTTGACAGCCTGGCGGATAATCTTGCCGGTGTCCGCGACATAGGGTCTGACCATCTCGCGAAGCTTCATCATGTGGTCGAACAGCTCGTCCACATCGAGAGTCGGCTTGTGATAGACATGCTCGAGCAGCAGATTCTTCACTTCGCAGACTCTTTCGAGCTTTTCTCTGAGATATTCCTCATCGAACAGCTCACAGACCTGGAAGCCGATCTTCGCATACTTGTCCGAATAGAACGGAGCGATACCGCTCTTTGTCGAGCCGAATTTTTTATCCTTGAGGCGCTCCTCCTCATAGGTGTCGAGCATAACATGATAAGGCATCATGATCTGCGCGCGCTCGGAAACGAGGATATTGGGCTGCGGCACGCCTGCCGAAGTGACATGCTCGATCTCCTTGACGAGCTTCTCGATATCGAGAGCCACGCCGTTGCCGATGATGTTGACCGTGCCGGGCTGGCACACGCCTGACGGCAGAAGATGGAGCGCGAACTTGCCGTAGTCGTTGATTATCGTATGTCCTGCATTGGCACCGCCCTGAAAACGAATGACCATGTCCGCCTGGGAGGCAAACATATCGGTAATCTTACCTTTGCCCTCGTCGCCCCAGTTGGCACCCACAATTGCTCTGACCATACTTAAAACGCACCTCCGAAAAATCAAATACACTTAATTATATATTATCGCCCGCGCGGTGTCAATGAGCCGAAGGGCTCAAAGAGTCGAATTTTGCGGCTTCTCAATTGATTTTATTGGTTATTGTGGTATAATATAAAATGGTATAATTCAAAATCAAAATGTTTTCGCACCCGATATTAAAATCGCCTTTTTCGGCACACAATAATCACGAATATCTGTGAAAGGACTGTGTTAAATGAAGAGACGAAGATTTTTAAGCCTCGCGCTCGCGCTGATGCTCATTGTCTCGCTGTGCGCGTGCAAAACGAAAGTTGTTGACGACAGCACGGACGCCACCCACGGCAACGCGCCCGTTACGGGTCAGAAGCGCGACGAGACAACGACTGCGCCGCAGACGACAAAAGCGACGGAGAGCACAACTTTGGCGCAGCGCAAAACGGAGAAAGGCAAGCTCAACCCGAACACCGGAACGTACACCGGGCTCTCCCCGCTGCCGAAGATAAAGCTGACCGCAACCGACCCGCAGAACACGCGCGGGCTTTCAACAGCGACGGTCGGATACAGCTACGGCGTATCCAAAAACGGCGTTCCGCATCAGAACTCGACGAACGCGCAGAAATATTTTGACGAGAAAGGCTTCAACGCCGTCTCGATAGACATGAAGACGAAAGAAAAAGTTCTCTATCTCACCTTTGACTGCGGCTGGGAGAACGGATACACAACGACCGTGCTCGACATTCTCAAGCAGAAGAACGTACCCGCCGCATTTTTCTGCACGCTCTCGAATATTAAGGCAGAACCCGGACTTATCGCAAGAATGATAAACGAGGGGCACATCGTCGGCAATCATTCGACGACCCACCCCGATTTCTCGAAGATAAGCCGTGAGAAGATGGCGACGGAAATCGAGACCTGCGACAACTACCTGCGCGAAAAGTTCGGCTATTCCTCGCCGTATTTCCGCTTCCCGATGGGGTCATATTCCGCCTCGGCACTCGACCTCGTTTCCTCGTTCGGATATAAATCCGTGTTCTGGTCAGTAGCCTACGCCGACTGGGATGTCAACGACACAAAAGGCAAGCAGTATGCATTCGACACCGTGACTTCGCGCCTGCATCCGGGCGCGGTTATACTGCTCCACTCCGTCTCGCCCGACAACGCCGCCGCCCTCGGCGATATCATCGACTGGGCGCGCAAGCAGGGCTACGAGTTCCGCTCGCTCGAACAGCTGCCGAATTGAATATTTACAAAGCACAGCCCCGCCTCGGGATATTCCGGAGGCGGGGTTATTTATTCTATTTAAAATATGCCGTCGCGCTATACAAGTACAGATTTCGCGGGCGGATGATATCCGCCTCTACGGTCGAAAAAATGGACATTCTCAAAAATTTTGTGCCGCTGTCTCGGCATAGGCGCCTATGTTTTCATAAAGCCATAGGCAACAGCCGGATTCGCGCAAAATCACGGCTGGATTTTCTTCGACATCATCGCGCCGGCAAACACGGCGACAACAAGCTCTGTCACGGGCATCGCCCACCAGATCATATCCGCGCCGAGGATGACGGGGATAATGAGTATCAGCGCGCCGCTGATAAATATTCCGCGCGCAACGGACACGAACATCGAGGTTTTCGCGCGCATCGTCGCCTGGAAATAATAGGTTGAATAGACATTGAACGGCAGCAGCAGGAACGACGAGCCGTATATTCGGATTATCGCCGGGGCTATTGCGAGCACCGAGGCGGTCGGGGTCATAAACAGGCGGATAAGCCCGTTGGGCACCGCGAATGTTATCGCCGCCCACACCGCGCCGAATATCGCGGCGGTTATTATATTATATCTCAGCATCTTCTTTATCCTGCCGACATTGCCCGCGCCGTAGTTCTGCGAGATTATCGGCTGAGACGCCTGACCTATGCCGTAGGAGCAGCACTGGACGAGCGTGCTGACGGAGACTATGACTCCGTAGACCGCGAGCGCGTCCGTGCCGAGATATTTCATTATCTGGCGGTTGAAGAGCATCGTGAGCACTCCCATCGCCACGTCTATAATAAACGACGAGAAGCCGTTGACGGTTATCCTGCCGAAGAGGCGGAATATTTCTTTTGAAAATTGCAGGCGCAGAGTGTTGCTCTTCTTGAAAAAGTGGGTGAGCATGACGAGCGTCGATATGCCCGCGCCCATCGCTGTGGCTATTCCCGCGCCGCATATACCCATATCGAGCGTGAATACGCAGAAATAATCACCGAATATATTGAACACGCCGCCCGCTATGACCGACTTTGTCGCAAGCCCCGGGTCGGAGTCGTTGCGCAAAAACGACGAGAACAGGTTTATGCAGACATATATCGGCACGGTGAATTTCGGGGCTATCATATACTCCTTGCAGAGCGGCATAAGTTTTTCATTTGCGCCGAAGAACAGGAGCAGTTTATCCTCGAACACGAGGATAATTACCCAGAGCACTGCGGATATTATCGCGCTGAACACGACCGCCGAGGTGAAATACAGATTCGCTTTTTTGCTTCCCTTGCCCTTTGAAACGCCGTAGAGCACCGAGCCGCCGATACCGGTCAGCAGACCGAAGCTGTAAATTATATTCCACACCGGCGCAATGACCGACATTGCCGCTGCGCCGTCCGGGCCGTGATACTGCCCGACGACTATCATATCGACGAGGCCGTAGATGCTCGCTATGAGCGCGCTGCCGAACGAGGCGATGAGAAATTTTCTGTAAAGTTTTCCGAGATCGTCTTTTAAAAGATCCATGACTTCCTCCTGAATAACTGTGGTGGATGATATCCGCCCCTACAATCTATAGAATAAACCCTTGCGGTGATTTCATGCCGCCGTCGCCGCACCATACAAGGTACATACTGATAATTCCCGCGCACCTTGAAAATTAAACAGAGCCTAAAGCAAAAACCGGACAAGAGAAACAGGCGTTTCAGCCTGTACCCTTATCCGGCGTATCATTTCTGTCGAACAATCTGCCCTCCGAGCAACGGAGCTTATTCTACTATATGTCGCTTTTAAAGTCAAGCGTTTTTGTTTTCCGTCTCCTGCGCTTCGTTGTGCGCCTTTATTGCGGCGGTTATCTCCTTGTCGTTATAGAAGATATAGACAACGACCGAAATCGCGACGAAAATCATTGCGACAAGCGCCGTGTTGCGCACTCCCGCGCTCGTTGCGGCGCCCGTGCCGTCTGCGCCCTTGCCGAGCAGGAGCGAGCACGCGATAACGACTATCGCCTGGCACATCTTGTTGGCAAAGTTGCGCGCGGCGAAGAACATACCCGCTCTGTTCTGTCCTGTCTTTATCGAGTCGTACTGCGCGAGATCCGCGAAGATGGACGAGGGGATTATGTTCGTTATCGCTATGGGCATGGCTATAACGAGTCCGATGAGTATCGCGAACGGCTTCGCACCGATGGCGTCGATAACAAGATTGTAGTTGAAAATAGCGCAGTAGAGCAGAACATATGTTATGCACGCGCCGAGCAGAAGCGGCTTCTTGCCGACCTTGCGCGCCAATATATTGACGAGCGGATAGGTCATTATGCCGACGCCTATTGATATAACCGAGACATATGTCACCCACTCGTCGCCGAGGTTCAAGAGATTTGTTATGTAATAGACCTCAGCGGTGTTAAAGAAGGTGAACGCTATCCACATAATGAGATAGCCCACGGTGATTATCGCGAAGTTCGGATAAGAGACGGTCGCCTTGAGTGCATCCCAGATGGACTGGTGATATTCTTTCGGCTCGACATAGTCTTTCTCTTTGATAACAAAAGCCGGAATGAGTGCGGCTATTCCGCCGAGCACGCAGAACACGATGAACGGAATGCGCAGAGCCCAGATCTCCTCGATGCCGTTTTTCATCAGTATGCTCTTTATCATAGATGTGCAGAACACCATCGCCGACGAGACGACATAGAGCAGGCTGACTACAGAATAGAGGAACACTCTCTTGCGCGGCTCGGCGACGACCTCCGCCTGGAGCGCGCTGTAGGGAATGTTGTAGAGCGTCGAGAACAGATAATAGAGCGCGAGCATCACGCCGACCCATATGGCGTTTATGACGCTCGAACCCGCCACGGGCGGGAAGAAGATGAGCAGGCAGAACAGCCCGTAAGGGATAGCTGACCAGCGCATAAAAGAGATGCGCCTGCCGCTCTTTGCCTTGCTGTTGTCCGAGAGGCTCGCGACCCACGGATCTGTGACAGCATCTATAACGGTGCCGATTCCGCGAATTATCGCCATAGTCAGCGCAGCTTTCATAAAAAACTGCGGCAGTGTTGTGTTCGAGTTCGTGGGGATGAAGAAGGTCAGCAGGTATGTTGTAATAATACCGTTGATAAGTCCCCTTGCAAAATCTCCGAGGCACAGGGCAAAAATTTTGCCGTTTGTTATTTTTTTCATTGTTTCTCTCTCCTCCCGCCGTCTCCGGCTATTTTGAGAAATTTTTCGCGAAGATGTTTTCTGAACAGCTCGGGCTCTTCGCTCAACGGGCGGTGAGCCGAGTTTTCAAACCAAATCAAGTCTTTGTCCGGCGCTTCTATCGAATCGTAGTAATTCTGAATCAGCGCCGCAGGGGTGTTTTCGTCGCGCCGCCCCTGGAATATATAATAGGGCATCTCAAATGTGTGGAGCTGGGTGGTGAAATCATAATTGACGAGCGTCGGCCACATCTGTGTCAGGCAGAGCTTATAGCCTTTCGCCGCGCCGTATTTGTCTTTTATGCTGAGCTCCGTCGAAAGCAGCATCGGCAGGACAGTGCCTTTGAAGTAGCTCTCTTTTTTGACCGTGTGTCCGCCGTATTTTCCGAGTATGCGCCGCTGGGTCATGAGCCCCTCGAACACCGGCTTATACTGCCCGTTGACGGGCGGGCCGACCTGTTCGAGCTTCGCTATGCTCTCCGAGTCGTTCGCCTCTTTCGCCTTTCTCATCGCAAAGGCATAGGACAGATTCTCGTTTTCGACTCCGTTGACGACCTGGCCGTAGCCGATATATCCGGCTATCTTATCCGGCACGCGGGCGCAGGCGAATGTGCCGAGCTCGGTGCCCCAGCTGCCGCCGACGATAAATATTTTCTCCTTGCCGAGCGTTTTACAGAGCCATGAAATAAGCTCGGCGCAGTCGGATATCAGCTGTTCGAGCGTCAGACTCTCGGGGTCGCAGCCGAAATACGAGCCGCCCGTTCCGCGCTGATCCCACGCGACGACAGTGAAGTCGTCCGTCAGCCCGAAGCCGTCTTTAGCCATGTCGTGGCGGTTGGGCACGCCCGGTCCGCCGTGGAGAAACAGAATGACCGGATTTTCTTTTTTCGTTCCCCAAATGTGAATCGTCTGTCCAAGCCCGCCGAGCGTCACGCGCTCCTTGCGGTCTATCGGATATCTGCCCACAGAAAACACCTCACTTGTATCAATAGTCTAATTGTAGCACCTTTCGGCGCGCAAACCAATAAACAAATTATAAAGAATGGAGCCGCCCGAACGGACAGCCCCAAAATATAATTTAATTTGATATATATTTGCTGTTTACCGCAGGCACATCGAACTCGCCATAGCATTTGAATCCGACGGCAGGCGAGCGGTCAAGCTCAACATAGAATCTGTAATACGGCGCAAAATACGCGTCCATGGGGTCTATGGAATAGACAAGCTCGACTTTTTTTATCTTCTCGCGCACGACCACGCCGTTTTCTATTCCGTCCGCCGAGCCGGAGATATATTCGCCGCCGAGCAGAAGCTTTTCGGCTTCTTTATATGATATTATCGGATAATCACCGAGCTTCTTTGCGCCGTCGACGGAACTGATTCTTATCGATTCAAGCCCGCCGTTTTCGTTTATATCAAAAAACACGCTCCCGAAATTATAGCTTTTTACTCTTTTCAAATCGCCGCCCGAGCCGTCATAGACACGGTATTCCGCACTCTCCCCGCCGTTTATATCATAGTCGGAAGTGACGCAGAGCACCGGATTTTTGAAGCCGATTACAGAAGAATACTTTTCAATGAAGTACCCTGCGGCATCGCGCCCCGTGCCGTTTCCCGCAACAGGCTCGGAAAAGTTTATACTTACCCCGCCCGTCGCAAACGCCGATATCAAGCCGATGTCCGTCTCGGCTCTGACGGCGTAGAGCGAATTTTTGCTGACTACCCACTCGCATTCCGGGAGATTCTCCTGCGTCACCGACTTTATCTGCGCGCCTGATTTTTCGGCAGTTTTGCGCACGGTCGAGAGCAGCTCATCATAGCTTAGCGACTGCGTGTTTTTGTAGACAGGCAGTCGCTTCAGCTTCATCTCCGCGCTCCACGGGTTTCCCGTCGTGTATTCGCTTATGTCGCGCACAACAGGCGTGTGAGCGCCGGCTCCCTCGCCGGAAAAGCCCACTGTGCCGAGTGATATCTTTTGCAGTCTGGCGGGGCTTATCAGCCAATAGCCGAAGAACACCGCCGCGACTATGCAGAGGCACGCCGCCGCCGTCATCAAGCGCATGGGATAGCGCGGCGCTCTGTTCTTAAAATTTATTTTTTTCGGCGCGGCCTCGGCTATAAACCTGTCGTCAGCGCCGCTTACGGCCTTCAATAAATCTTCTTTTTTCATACCGTAAAGCCCTCCTTTTCGAGAAAAATCTTTAAGCTGTCCCTTGTTCGCTTGAGCGACATTTTTACCGCGCCCTCGGTCATTCCGCGCTCGGCGGCTATCTCCGATATGCCGAGCATATACCAGTAGCGCTGAATAAAAACTATTCGCCTCTCCCGCTCGAGAGAGTCTAAAAATCCGTTCACCGCCTCGCGCAACAGAACGGTGTCCGCCTGCTGCTCGGTATTCTCGGCACTCGGAATACACTCCGACAGCTCATCGAGAGCAAGGGCAATATTCTTTTCGCCGCGCTTTTTGGAGCGGCGGGCTTTGAGCATATTCAGCGCCGAGTTTCTTGCTATCCTGCCGACATATGCTCCGAGATTCTCCGGCCTGTTCGGCGGAATAGAATTCCACGCGCCGAGCATGGCGTCGCCGACGCACTCCTGCGCGTCCTCGCGGCACCGCACAACGGCATAGGCCACGGTATAACAGTATCCCGAATATTTTTCCTCGAGCCGCGCCACGCTCCTCTCGTCGCGGGCGAACAAGCCGTCAATAAGCAGTTTGTCCTCCATAATTACCTCCTCTCCAACGACATCCGCTCACTCTTAAAGACAACAAAAAGGTGCTTTAGGTAACGCATGGGCTTGCCTTTATTTTTATATTATCATATATTTTGCGTTTTGAAAAGAAAAACGCCCCGAAGAAGCACTTCGGAGCGTCATATAAATTATATTTTATCAGCCGCCGAGATAGGCTTTGACTATCTCTTCGTTGTTGAGCAGATCCTGCGCGGTACCCTCTGCGGTTATTGCGCCGGTTTCGAGGACATAGGCGCGGTCGGAGATGGAGAGCGCCTTTTTCGCGTTCTGCTCGACGAGCAGGATGGTTGTGCCGGACTTGTGATAGTCCTTGATTATCTCGAACACCTGATCGACAAACAGCGGGGACAGACCCATCGACGGCTCATCGAGCATGAGCAGCTTCGGGTGGCTCATCATAGCTCTGCCCATTGCGAGCATCTGCTGCTCACCGCCGGAAAGAGTGCCCGCTATCTGCGACTTTCTCTCGCCGAGGCGGGGGAAGCGGGTGCAGATCTCGTCGATATCCTCTTTTATCTTCTTTTTGTCATTTTGCGTATATGCGCCGAGGAGCAGGTTTTCATAGACGGTCAGCTCCTGGAACACGCGGCGACCCTCGGGCACCTGGCTCATTCCCATGCCGACCAGCTTATGACCGGGAATCTTGTTTATCTCGTTTCCGTCATAGACAACGGAGCCGCTCTTTATCGGAATGAGGCGCATGATGCTCTGCATCGTGGTGGTCTTGCCCGCTCCGTTTGCGCCGATGAGCGAGACTATCTCGCCCTGATCGACATGGAAGCTGATGCCCTTGAGCGCTCTTATAACGCCGTAATAGACCTGAAGGTCCTTGACTTCTAACAATGCCATGACTTTTCCCCCTTATTCACCGATATACGCCTTTATGACCTCGGGGTCACTCAGCGCGTCCTCTGTCTTGCCCTGCGCGAGCACTGTGCCGAAGTTGAGCACGGTTATCTCATCGCAAAGACCCGACACGAACTTCATGTCGTGCTCGATAAGAAGTATGGTCATGTCAAACTCGTCTCTTATGCGCCTGACTATGTCCATCAGATCCTCGGTCTCGTGGGGGTTCATGCCCGCCGCCGGCTCGTCGAGGAGCAGCAGGCACGGATTGGTCGCGAGAGCGCGGGCTATCTCAAGCTTTCTCTGCTTGCCGTAAGGCAGGTTGCAGGCGAGATTGTTTCGCTCGTCATAGAGGTCGAAAATGCGGAGTATCTCCTTTGCCTTGTCGCGCATCGCCTTCTCCGTCTTGTAGTGCTTCGGGAGGCGGAAGATGCTTGAGAATATATCGCACTTGAACTCGGGCTGGTTGTGCAGACCGACGAGGACGTTTCTTATCACACTCATGTTGTTGAACAGACGGATGTTCTGGAACGTTCTCGCGATGCCCTTGTGGTTTATCTGCTCCTGGCTCTTGCCGCGGAGCTCTTCGCCGTTTAAGTAGAAAGTTCCGGTGGTGGGCTGATAGACGCCGGTGAGCATATTGAAGACCGTTGTCTTGCCCGCTCCGTTGGGGCCCACGAGACCGTAGAGCTGCTTTTTCTTTATTTTCAGATCGACATTCTCGACCGCTTTCAGTCCGCCGAAGGAAATGCCGAGATCCTTTGTTTCAAGAACATATTCAGCCATTTTTCTTTCCTCCCTTTTGCGGCTTGTCGGGGACATATTCCTTGCCCTGCTGCATATCGACAGAGAGGATTTCGTCCATGGAGATCTTTGTGGGAACGTTGCTCCACTCGCCCTTGTCGTCGCTGATATCCTCGGGCTTGCGCTTCTTGTCCGCGATGCGCGCCATGATGAAGCGCGGAGCGAGCTTCTCTTTTATGCGGGTGAACGCGGGAGCGTTGTTGAAGATAACGAGGCAGATAAGAATAAGCGCATAGATAAGGTACTTGAGCGCCGCGAGGTCGCCGGAGAGCTTGCTCTGGAGCTCGAAGTTGATTATCGTGATGAGCGCGGCGGAAACTATCGAGCCGTTGATGCTTGCCATGCCGCCGAGAACGACCATGACGAGAATTTCGATAGAGTAGTTATACGAGAACACCGAATACTGGACGGGCGTGATGTAATGCGCATAGATAACGCCTGCGACGCCAGCGAAGAATGCGGAAAACACGAACACAAAGAGCTTGTAGAAAGTCACATTTATGCCCATTGCCTTTGCCGCTATCTCGTTGTCGCGTATAGCGGTTATCGCTCTGCCGTGCTTTGAGCGAATAAGGTTGTTTATCATGAACAGGACGATGAGCACGACGACGAAAGCGACGATATAGAGCGAGGTATCGTTTCTCGTATCGTACTTTATCGTGTTCGTGCGAAGACCCATTGCCTTGCCGAAAACATCGAGGTTCTTGAATATTGTTCTGACTATCTCGCCGAAAGCGAGGGTCACTATCGCGAGGTAGTCGCCTTTGAGTCTGAGTGCCGGAAGTCCGACGATGAGACCGAATATTGCGGCTATCACGCCGCCGGCGAGCATGCTGATGATGAGCACCAGAAGCTTGCTGCCGATAACATTAGAGAGCTGAATGGCTATGTATCCGCCGAGATATGCGCCGACGCACATAAAGCCTGCGTGACCGAGCGACAGCTCGCCGAGGAAACCGACGACGAGGTTCAGGGAAACGGCGAGGATGATGCTGTAAGCTATCTGGACGAGCAGGGTCGACGCCGAGCGCTGGAGGTTGCCGGTCAGCTGGAGAATGTCCGACACGCCGAGGACGGCGATGACCATTATATAGCTGATGTAATTTTTGAGCTTGAATTTGCTTTCTGTCTTTGTTTTACTCATCAATTACACCTTCTCTCTTCTCTTCTTGCCGAGCAGACCGATGGGTCTTACAAGAAGGATCAAAATCAAAAGACTGAATTCAACGGCAGTGGTATAGGGTGCGAGGACGGGGACGGCAAGGCATATCTTCTCGATAACGCCGAGGAGCACGCCGCCGATCATCGCGCCGGGGATGGAGCCGATGCCGCCGATAACCGCCGCGGTGAACGCCTTGATGCCGGGCATTGAGCCTAGGGTCGGCTCCGCAGTCGGTATCTGGAAGAGATAGAACACGCTCGCGAACGCGGCGAGAGCCGAGCCGATTGCAAAGGTGACAGTAATTATCTTGTTGACATTTATACCCATGAGCTGAGCCGCGCCCCTGTCTTCGGAGACGGCAAGCATGGCGCGTCCGGTCCTGGTCTTTTTGATGAACAGGGTCAGGGCAATCATTATAACCGCGCTTATGCCCATGGTGAGGATCGAGCTGACGCTAACATTGGTGCCCGCAATGTTCACCGCGCCGAGCGAGGGCAGAGACACGCTCTGCGCCTTTGCGCCGAAGATGAGCTGCGCGATACTCTGAAGCAGGTAGCTGACGCCGATAGCGGTTATCAGAACCGCGATGGGGGTAACGCCTCTCAGGGGTCTGTAGGCAACCTTTTCGATAATAATACCCATCAGCGTGCAGACTATAACAGATGCCAGAACGCCGATAGCGAGATTTCCGCCCGCCGCCAGCGTTGTGAAAACGGCATATGCGCCGACCATGATGATATCGCCGTGGGCAAAGTTGAGCATCTTCGCGATGCCGTAAACCATCGTGTAGCCCAGTGCTATGAGGGCGTAGATGGCGCCGAGGCTGAGTCCGTCAAATATAACACTCATAATAAACCTAACGCTCCTTTAGAATGGGAGAAACTTGAACTGCCGAAAGAAAAACAGAAAACGGCAGGAGAATACACTTCCCCTGCCGTTCAAAAACCAATAAATATAAATTTTAGAAATTAATAGTTATCAGCCAAGCTCAACAATAACGGGGACCTTGTTGCAGGCGCCGCTGGCTTCCCAGGTCATCTTGCCGGTAACTCCGTCATAGGAGAAGTCGGAGGCGGTGATAGCCTTTGCCATAGCAGTACCGAGAGCCGTGGGATCGACCTTGACGTTGTTAACGCCGGTCTTCTTCATAGCGTTGAAGACTGCATAGACTGCATCGTAAGCGTCAGCCGCGAACTGATCGGGGAGAGCGTTGTACTTTGCCTTGTAGGAATTTACGAACGTCGAAACCTTCTCTTCCTTGCTGTTGACATCGAAGGGGGTGATGTACTTGATCTGGTTCTTAACGGAGGAGTCGATCTGGCTGGCTACGCCATCAAGTCCGTCGCATCCGAAGAGAACCGCGTTGCAGCCCTTGGAAGCGCAGGTCTTTGCGATAAGTCCCGCCTCGGTGTAGTAGATGGGAAGGAAGATAACGTCGCAATCTTTAAGCGCGGCAACCTGAGTGGAGAAGTCTCTCTTGTTCTCCTTGTCGAAGGTCTGCTCGATGTAGGAGACGCCGAGCTCGTTCATCTTCGCCTTGAATGCATCGTAGATGCCCTGCGAATAAGTGTCGGAGGTATCGTAGATAGCACCGATCTTCTTATACTTCGAGGTAAGCTCCTGAGCGGCAAGTGTGCCCTGGTCGGGATCGCCGAAGCAGACGCGGAAAGCGGTGTCGCCGGTCTCGATAACAGAAGCTGCGGAAGCGGAGGGAGTCATGAAGAAGATGCCGTACTCAGCAGCTGCGGTGCCGAAAGCCTCGCAGGATGCGGAGGTAACGGCGCCGAGGGAGACCTGCATGCCGCCCTCAAGCAGGGAGGTGAAGCCCTGACCTGCCTCAACGGCGCCGGCCTTGTCGTCCTTCATGTCGAACTTGAAGTTCACTCCGTTGAGACCGCCTGCGGCGTTAATCTCGTCAACGGCTAGCTGAGCACCGTTGCGCACGGAGTTTCCGTATGATGAAGCGTCGCCGGTCAGAGGGCCGGTTGCGCCGATAACATATTCGGTGTTGTTAGCTGTGTACTCGCCAACCTTGGTAAGATCGGCGTCTGTCTTGGTATCGCTGCCGCCGTTTTTGCCTGAGCATGCGGTGAAGCCGCACATCACGAGAGCAAGAGCGAGGACTAATGCAAATACTTTTTTCATAAAAATCCTCTTTTCTTTCCTGTTTTTTATTTTATTCTCGGCGCCGCCCGACAACTGCGGCGCAAAAAATCGGATATAATGAGGGCAATTGTGAATTACCTTCAATTTTTATTGATTATACTTTCGTGCGAGTCTATTGTCAATACTCATAAAAATTTTCGCTTTTTTTAATAAAAATGACGAAAATCAGGAAAATCGCTTTATCACTTTTAACAACTGAAATGTTCCGTCAAAACAAATTGATTGTCAGAGTCCCGTCAGCGGATTATTTTGCCTTTCCCATAGCTTTGACGCGGTCGAACTCGTCGGTTATCTCCTTGGAGGGAGCCTTGGTGCAGAGGCTGACTATAACCATCAAGACAAGACCGACAAGGAACGCGGGGAGCAGCTCATATATGCCGAACACGCCGCCGATGGGTTTGATAAGATATTTCCAGATAAAGACCATCGCGCCGCCCGACACCATGCCGACGATCGCTCCGGGGAGCGTGGTGCGCTTCCAGAACAGGGCGCAGATAACAAGCGGACCGAAAGCCGCGCCGAAGCCCGCCCATGCGAACGAGACTATGCCGAACACCGAGCTGTCGGGGTTGCGGGCGATTATTATACCCAGGATAGCTATGCCGATAACGGTAAGACGCGCTGCGAGCATACTCTTCTTCTCGGATATCTTGAGGTGGAACGCCTCACGCAGTATGTTCTCGGACACGCTCGAAGCGGCGGCGAGAAGCTGGGAGTCGGCGGTGGACATCGTGCTCGCAAGGATACCCGCGAGAATAAGACCCGCCATGATAGCCGGGAACGCGCCGTAGGTCGAGAGCAGGTGCGCGACGCGGACTATAATAGTCTCGGTGTCGTTGCCGTGGAGCTGATCGACAAGGCCGGTGTTACTCAGCGCTCTGCCGACGATGCCGATAAGAACAGCCATCGCCATGGCGATAACGACCCATACCGAAGCCACGCGGCGGGAAAGCTTGAGCTTCTTCTCGTCCTCGATAGCCATGAAGCGAAGCAGGATGTGCGGCATACCGAAATAGCCGAGTCCCCACGAGAGCGTGGTGATTATGTGCAGAAGATTATAGGGCTCGCTCTTGCCAGTATCTTCTATATATGATGCGGTGAGCGAGAGATAGCCGGGGAGCGCCTTTGCGTTCTCGACAACAACATCAATGCCGCCCGCCGATATCGTTGAGAAAACAAGAACGAAGACTATCGCCACGGTCATGATAATGCTCTGGACGAAGTCGGTCGCCGAAGCGGCGAAGAATCCGCCCGCCGTGGTATAAGCGACTATGACGACTGCGGAGATTATCATCGCGGTCATGTAGTTCATGCCGAACAGCGAGGAGAACAGCTTGCCGCAGGCGGCGAAGCCGGACGCAGTATAGGGAATGAAGAAAATAATAATTATAACCGCCGCGAGCACCGCGAGAATGTTTTTGTCATCCCTGAAGCGGCGGGAGAAGAACTGCGGAATAGTGAACGAGCCGGTCTCCTGGGTATATCTGCGCAGTCTGAGCGCGGTGAACAGCCAGTTGAGATATGTTCCGACTGCGAGACCTATTGCGGTCCAGCCGACATCGGCAACGCCGGAAAGATACGCGAGCCCGGGCAGGCCCATAAGCAGGTAGCTCGACATGTCGCTCGCCTCAGCGCTCATTGCGGTAACGAGCGGACCGAGCTTTCTGCCGCCGAGATAGAAATCGGCGGACGATTCGTTCTTCCTCGCGCAGCGGAAGCCGATTATCAGCATTCCGACGAGGTAGACGGCGATCGTCCCCAGGATACAGATGTTTGATACGGTCATTTGAAAAACTCCTCACGGGCTGCATACGAGCCCCTCATTTTGGCGGCGAAAATGAAAAAGAACCGCCAGTCTCAGCTAAGCGGCTCTCCATCGTACCGTCATTGATGTCTGCTATTGTAACACATAAGATCGCACATTTCAACGCTTTACCGTGAAAAACAGCAAAATTTTTATTTTTCTTCGCATTCTCCGCCCTCGACCATGCGCCTTTTTATCTCGCGCATTCTCTGTGGAATATCTTCTTTTGCCATCTGCTCATGAATTTTGCAGGTGCCGGCCGCCTTCGCGTCGCACTGTAATCAAAAGATATACGCTACCCCGCGTTTCGGCATTTTCTTTTTGTTTGAAAATAAAACGCCTTTAAACTAAAAGCAAACTGTGCCCCGGCAATGCCGCACCCGCCGCATATCGTACAATCATTTCACCGCTCCCCCAAAAACAGTTGACACAGAAAAAAAAAGCCGATATATTAAAAACGGCACAAATTGAAACAGGAGGGTAAAAAATGAAATACGACCTTGATTATCAGGGAGCAACAGAAATTTTTGAAAGCCGTTTGCGCACAGGTATACAGCCAAAAACCGGAGACCTGCTTGAAAATTCATATCTTCCGGAGTTCAATCAGGATATCCTTGAAGAAGCCGAACGCCTCAACGCGGCGCTCCCGCTGATAAAGTGGACAACAACGATCTCAGCGAGGCTATGAGCGACGAGCTCTATCTCTACTATGAGGATTTGCTCAAAGGCCGCCTCGACGGAATACTGGACGAGGAAGAAGCTCCGATTATAATAAAAGACCTCACCGAGAGCTATATAAAAGCCTTTGGAAAAGACACACTCGACGAAGAGGACCAATAAAATTATCCGCCTTGCTTTCGCTTGGCGGATTTTCTGTTTCTTGCTTTTCACTGTTTAACCGTTATTATATAGCAGCCGGTGTTGTCCGGGGAGATAACTGCCGAGCCGAATGCTTTCGGCATCGTCACGCTCTCGCCGACAGTCTGCCTTGAAATCAAATATCCGTCGGCGGAGTACCACTCGCCTGTTTCAAACGAGTCGATATATTTTTCGAGCGTCAGGCGGTCGTTGTATATTATCGCCGCATGGGGCTTGCCGACATAGCGAATGTGCCACGGTTCGAATTTTATACCCGTCGAGCTCTTGCCGTAGGACGGATAACGGATTATAAATCCGTATTTCCACGACTCGGAGTTGACGAACTGCCCGGCTTGGCTTTTGACAAAGCCTTCGCCCGCGAAGTTTTTGACATAAACATCTATGCCGAGTCCCGTCTGGTGCTCGCTCGCGCCGGGCGCGGCGGCGGTCGAGGAATCGCTGTTGTAGAGCTCTTTCTGCTCGTCCGCGCTGCGGACACTGCTCATGACAAGAAGCTTGCAGTCGGTCTTTTCCATTACTGCGGCGGACAGCTCCGAAAAGCTCTCTGCGGCGCAGGCGTTCATTATGACGCCCGTCTTTTTGTATTCCGCAAGATCGGGCTTATCTTTATCATCCAGAGGATGCTCGGAATTCACGAGCATCAGGCTCTGATTAAAAGTCACGCGCGAGTCGGCGCGCAGGGCGTCGATATTTATTTCATCGAGCTCGGGCGAAATCTTCGCGACCGTTATCTTTCGGGTGTTCAGCCCGAGATATTCCCCGGCGACGAAGCGCAGGTGCGGTCTGATCGCAAAGACCGCAAGCAGTGCCGCCATGACTGCGAGGACTGAGATTATCAGCCCTGCGGAGATTCTTTTTCTCAGTTTCTTCTTCAATCCGGCACCTCTTTTATGCGTGCGCCTGAATATAGGGAACAAGCTCCGTCATCGCATACTGTGCGCCGGCAAGGCACATTGAAAAGAGCATGAGCACGCAGGTCATGGTGCACGAGGGGACATCGAGCTTCGCCTTTTCCGCATCTTTTGAAAACGCATGTACGAGCATCTCAATGCCGAGAGATATAAAGATAACAGGCCAGAATTTTATTACATCGAGGTAGTTGAAGCTCTTAATAAATGCGCTGAGTAAAAACATCACGCCGAATGTGACAAGAGTCAGACCGAGCGTCACCGAGCCTACACGCTTTGCCGCCATATTATTTGTCCTCCTCTTCGTTATTCTTTCTATCCAGCTCGCGCTTCTTGTGCGAGATGAGCTTTATTCCCACAACTATCAGTATGACAGCGACGGCTACCTGCGGAAGCTTATAGGAAATTTGGCTCAGGATCTCGGCGCCCGTATCGCTGAGCAGGCGGCTCAGAACTCTGACTATTATCTGATCCCAGATAAGATAGGCTCCGGCTATTACCGCGACAATGCCGCCGACCTTTAAAACATTTGCGGAGGCAACTTTCTTAAAACGCGGATCAGAGCGAACATTTTCGGGCATGGCGTTCAAGAAGAACAGGAAGTCGTCTTGAACCTTTGCCAGCTTATCCTCGGGCAGATGATATTTGTTCCATGCGTCGAAGAAGCTGTAGAACCACAGCACCGGAAGCACGAGCAGAAACGCCGGGGTGTCGGCCATCATGGCGAGTCCCGCGCCCGCGACGAGCGCGAGCATTATAACAAGTCCGCGCTTGACGAGACCTATATACATATGCGCGGCGCCCGGAATGAGCGAAAACAGGAAAAAGAGTATTTTATTCTTTTTGTTCATTATTATTTCCTCCTAAGTCAGAGATTTTCTGTTTGAATTCGTTGAAGCTCTCGTCAATCGACTGGCTTATCGAGCGGCTCTTGTCGTTTATCTTCGACATGTCGATATCATTTATCTTCGATATGTGCTTGAACGCGCCGGAGAATATCATCACGAGCGCCGCGCATATTCCCGCGACCACTCTCACGGAATACATCAGCAGGTTATCCTGCCTGCGCTTCTCGCGGGTCTTCTCTTTCGCCGCGGCGGCGAGGATATCCTCGTTCATGCCGGCGGGCGGGTCGACGCAAGCCATGTCGAGCGTCAAGCAGGCCATACGGTCGGCGCACTCGTCGCATTCGGCGATGTGCTCCATGACTTTTGCTTTTTCGCTCTCGCTCAAGCCGCCGCGCAGCAGGAGCGTTAATTTTTTATCGTCTGCGTGTGTCATTGCAGTATGACCTCCTTCAGATTTTCTCTGAGCATTTTCTTTGCTCTGTATGCCCGGGTCTGGACGGTTTTCAGCGGTTCGCCCGTTCGCTCGGCTATCTTTGACAGCGGCATATCCTCGCAGAAATATTCGACCGCCACGCTGCGGTAGGGTTCTCTCAACGCTTCGCACGCCGCTCTGACATCGCGTCCGAGCTGGGTGTTCATATATTCGTCCTCGAGTCCCGGTGAGGCGCCGGCTCTGAACTCCAGTTCGTCATCCTCGGCGGGTGTCGTTCTCGACGCCGCGCTCTTTAGATGATCGAGGCACTTGTTCGTCGCTATTCGGCTCAGCCACGCGCGCTCGTTGCGCCCGTCAAATCGGTCGAGCGAGGAATAGGCGGACAGGAAAGTTTCCTGGGTCAGATCCTCGGCGGTAAAGTAGTCGTTCGTCAGTCGGTAGCATATGCTGAAGACGAGCTTGCTGTAGCCGTCCATGAGCTCTTTTAACTTTTCTTCGCGATCTATCTTTACCACCTCCTTTGCGCTTTCGTCAATAATAACGAGCATAAAAAAAGATGTACTTCAAAAATTTTTCGGCATATGTAAAAATTGCCGCCGAGTTGAATTGCCCGGCGGCAGTCTTATTTCAGGTTGCTTATTATCAATGAAAAGAGCCTTGCGCGGTTGCCGTCGCCGACAAAGGAATTGTGCGGAGTTATGACGGCGTTCGGCAGCGCCCACAGCTCGCTGTCGGCGGGCAGCGGCTCCTGCTCAAACACATCGAGAGCGGCTCTGAGCCGTCCGGACTTGAGCTCGGTTATGAGCGCGTCGGTATCGATTATTCCGCCGCGAGATATGTTGACTATGACCGCCCCGTCCTTCATCGCGGAGAACAGCTCGGCGTTCGCGATATGCTCCGTCTCCTTTGTCAGCGGCAGGCAGAATATGACTATATCGCCCGCGCTCACGGCGGCGCGGATATCACCTATTGAATATATTTTATCGAAGCCGTCAACATCTGTCTTTCTGTCAACGCCGATTATCTCGCAGCCGAACGCCCTGAACCTGTCCGCGCAAGCGCGCCCGACGCTTCCCGCGCCGACTATCACAACGCGCTTTCCGCCCAGCTCTTCGAGTCCGCGGTGCTTCTCCCAGCGGTGCTCCGACTGAGCCGCCGAGAAGAATGTGCTCCGCTTATAGAATCCGAGCACCGAGCAGACGGCGAACTCCGCCATCGGCGCGCTGTAGACCCCGCGGGCGTTGAACACTTTTATGCCGTGGGCGTCCATGTAGTCCATAGGCACGCGGTCGAGCCCCGCGCTCGTCAGCTGAACGGTTCTGAGCTTCGGAAATTTATCCGGCGGGGTATAGAGAAACAGTCCGTTGCAGATGATAGCCTCTATCTCTTCGCAGGGTATGTTTTCCGGCACGGCGACCCGCTCGTCGGGCATGAAATATATCTCATAGCCGAGATTTTCAAGCTCCGCCGATTCCTCGGGCGTTATTCTCAATGCACCTGTCACAAGCAGTTTCATTTTTCCGCTCCCGTTATCTTTTTTATCTCGCGCACCACGCGCGCGACCGGCAGACCGACAACATTGAAGTAGTCGCCGCCGATACCCTCGACAAGCGTGCAGCCGAGTCCCTGTATCCCGTAAGCCCCGGCCTTGTCCATGGGCTCGCCGCTGAGGACATAGTCCGCTATCTCTTTATCTGTAAGATCGAAGAATTTAACTTTCGTCGCTTCGCTGAACACGGTTTCTTTTCCGTGCGCCGAGATGCACACTCCGGTATATACCGTGTGCTCCCTGCCGGAGAGGCGACGGAGCATATTTTCTGCGTCCTCTCTGTCGTGCGGCTTGCCGAGAATATCACCGTCAACGGAGACGACCGTATCCGCGCCTATCACGCAGTCATTCGGTCGGCGTGCCGCCACGGGTCGGCATTTCTGCGCCGCTATCGAGCAGACTTTTTCCTCCGGCGTGTCGCCCTGCGGCACTTCGTCAACGCCCTCGACATCTATCTCAAAATCCATTCCCGCCGTTTGGAGCAGCTCTTTTCTGCGCGGCGAGGACGACGCAAGAACAATTTTCATATCTCGCCCCTCCTGCGCTTCTGCGCGACTTTGAGCACGGCAGTCTGCGTTTTGCCGTCGCGTATCTCGTTGTTCATTACCATCTCGACCGCCTTTTCAAGCGGTATTTTTTCGGGCGCTAAAAACTCATCGTCGTCGAGGTCGAGAGATGTAAAGGACAGCCCCTTCGCCGCATACATATGGATTATCTCGCCGCAGTAGCCCGGGGTGGGATAGAATTTTCCGAGGTCGATATAGTGCTCCGCCACGGCTCCCGTCTCCTCGCGCAGCTCACGCTTGCCCGCTTCAAACGGGTCCTCGCCGTATTCGAGCTTGCCCGCGGGCAGTTCGAGCAGGACTTCGGAATACGGATAGCGGAACTGCCGCACAAACATCAGTTCATCGTTATCAGTCAGCGCGGCGACTGTCACTCCGCCGGGATGCTCCACAACCTCGCGCAGAGCCTGCTTGCCGTTGGGCAGTTCGGCGGTGTCGGTGCGGACATTGATTATCCTGCCTTTGTAGATGTACTTTTTTTCAATCGTTTTTTCGTCGAGCTTCATATATAAGCCTCCGTTCAGGTCTTATCCCGCGGGGAAATAAATATTATTTTCCGGGGGTGATTTTTTGAAATATATCTTCACGCCGGGCGAGCCGGACTACGCATATATAAAAGAAAGCGTATGCTCGCTCCAGGCGGAATATCCGTTTTTAAAAGTCGAAATAGCCGGGCGAAGCGCCTGCGGGAGAAAGATATTCGCTCTGCGATTCGGCAGGAGCGCAAACCCGGTGCTCATAGCGGCGTGCTTCCACGCGCAGGAGCGGCTGACGGCACTCGTCACGCTGAGATTTATAGAGCGGCTGTGCCTGAGCGCAAAGAACAGACAGACAATGTGCGGAATCGACATAGGCGGCGCACTGAGCCGGCGGGAAATAATATTCGTCCCGTGCGTCAACCCCGATGGGGTAGAGATAGCTCTGCACGGCGCAGAGACGGCGGGAAAATACAGAGACTGCGTTGAGCGCGCTATGAGTGAAAGCCATGATCTCTGGAACGCGAACGCGCGTGGAGTCGACCTCAACCACAACTTCAACGCCGGATGGGATCTCTCAAAAGCTCTGGAAATCGAAGCGGGGATAACCGCGCCCGCGCCGAGACGGTTCGGCGGATATGCTCCGCAGACCGAGCCGGAGGTGAACGCCCTCGTTCAGCTGTGCATGAGGCGAATGCCGCGAACGGCAATAGCCCTGCACAGTCAGGGCGAAGAGATATACTATGAATACGGGGAGCACACGCCGGAGCGCGGCGAGCATCTGGCGAAGATTTTCGCCGCGGCGAGCGGCTATACGCTCGTGCAGAATGCGGGACTTGCCTCACACGCGGGGTTCAAGGACTGGACGATAGAAGCACTCGGCATTCCGTCGTTCACATTCGAACTCGGCAAGGGCAAAAATCCCCTGCCGCTGAGCGACTTCGAGAGCGTGTATAAGAGCATTGAGGAAACCCTCGTGCTCGCCTGTGTGATGTGAATGATGTTGGGGAGCGCACCTTGCCGCCGCAAATATTGTCGGCGGCATAAGATTTTTATTTCAAAATTACGCGATTTTAAAGCAGCACCCGCCGTAGGGGCCCCTTGCGGCTGTCCGCTATCGGCGATAGCCGATATAAAGTTATAGCAATTGCGGCTTGTTGATAATTGGTAGCTCGGCACATTCGCCCGTAAACTCGCTTCGCTCAAACAATACAGGCTCGTGCGTCTTGCTTCGCAAGCCGTCCCCTCGCCTAACTTAGTTGGTTTCTACCACTGCGGCACGGCTATTGAAGGTCTGATTACAAAAATTTGTTGAGTCGCTCGCTTCTACTTTGCAATTGATAGGCGAACAAAGTTCGCCCCTACGGTCTGCAAAATGAGCTTTTCCGAAGGTTTCATGCCGCTGTCGCGGCAACGGTGCGTCGAGGTCGCCGCACCCTACAAGTTGCAATATTGCACCCGTAAAGCCCGATTTATATGAATTACAGTTCTTTTAAATAAAAGCGGTTCATTGTGCCGTGCGGGGTTGAACAGGGCTTTTCGATCTGATGAAAGCCTGTTTTTTCATAGAGCTTCAGAGCCGCCGACAGATTCGTGTGGGTCTCGAGATAAAGATTTTTATATCCCGCTGACCTTGCCCAATCCTCGGCTATCTGCATCAGCCCTTTTCCGCAGCCTTTTCCTTTGACGGAATCGTCCAGATAAAGCTTCTGAAGCTCCGCGCAGTTTTCTATCCCGTCAAATTCGGCAATGCCGACACCGCCGATAACCTGTCCGTCTGCGGAGAGCGCGACAAAATAGGCGCGCCCTGACGGGCTGCTGTTATAATATGCGCTCAGATGATCCAGCTCGGGGTCAAAATACGCCGTTCCCAGGATATCCAGATGAAACTTTTCCAGATTCGCGCGGATTATTTCGGCGATTCGCTTATCATCTGCGGGTTCTATTTTTCTGTAGTTCAGCATGACAGTCGTCTCCGTAAATCAATATTTACTCTTCTATCATCGGCCTGAGATTTTTGTATTCCTCCTGCGCAAATGCGCGGGCGCTCTCTTCGAGCGGCTGGGCTGAATACCCCTCGCGATTCTCGTGGCCGTCGATGTAGTTCAATGAATTGTCGCGCCAGCTGCGCGCGGTGTCAAAATACGCGGTCTTTGATATCTCCGAGTTAAAATCAATGTTTTTTGCCAGATAATACTGGTATGCGTGATATGTCTCGTGGAGTATCGTTACAGTAACATCTCGGGCACTGTCCTCCCGCATGTGTTCGATGTCGACTACTATTTCATTCTTTTCGTCATCGTAGTAACCGAGAGTGACGAGGTCTATCCTGCCGGACACAACCGAGACCTTCGGTATTCCGAGCTTTTCCGCCTCGTAGTTTGAAAGCAGCTGAATAAGCGTTATGCGCTCTTCACTGCTGCACTTTGCCCATTCGTCCTCGCAGAATTTCTTCAAAAACGAGGGCGTTTCCTCCTGCGCCCGTTCCTGAGCGGCAACCGACTTTGTGTCCGGCGTGTATTTGCGGGACTCAAAATCATAGACAAAAAGCGAAAATATTCCCGGCACCAGAAACACTATCGCCGACACTGTAACAAAAAATCTCATGGCGCGTATATCGTGCCGCTTCTCGTCGTGGGCGGCGCCGCGCGAGCGTTCGCCTCTGCGCAAAATTATGCCGAAAACCGCGGTGAGCATCGCCGGCACGCACAGAAGAATAACAGCCGTCACCGGGTGATACTGCGAAAACACCGCCATGAGCAAAAGCCCGGTTGGAAAAAGATTAGCGAAAATTTCAAACCTGTTTCCCCGGCAGCCAAATCTCATGGGGACGATATTTTCCCACAAAAGAAGAAATCCCGCGTATATGCTTATCAGCAGAGAGAACTGCACGGAGGTTTTGCTCTCGGGATAATACAGGCTTGTCCTGCAATAAGCCGCAGCAAAAATGAACGTGAACGGGATCGCTATGCTCAGTCTGCACAGGGCGGACTTGAACTGCCTTTCCGTTATGTCCTTTATTTTTGTCATAACTCCTCTGTCCCCTCGGTTGTCAAAGTCCTTTTCTCGCCTCGTCTATCACATTCTTGTTCTCTTCGCTTAAATCGAGATAATCGTCCGGCGCGCGCAGAGCCTCGTCGATTATGAATCGCAGGGACCAGCGGTCGGAGTAATCTTTTGCGCTGTCGTCGCGGTAGGGGTTGTTTTCAAGCAGGGTCAGAAGCTCTTGCGTCAGCTCCGTTTCGTTCAGGCGTATGAGCCGACGGAACAGGAAAACAAGGCTGTACTTATATGTGTTGAGCTCGCCGAAAATCGCTTTTCGCAGACCGTCGTCCGTCTTGAGCGTGTCAACAAGGCGGCTCTTCATCTTTCTGTGCATCAGAAAGCGGCAGCAGACGCGCGAAACGGACGCAGACTGCGCGCGGTCGGATTTCGCTTCGCCGCAGTCCGATATCACGCTGTCGATAAGCGCGTGCGCGGAGTCGGGGTCGGTCATGCAGAGGGATTCAACCTCGGCGCAGAGTCCCTTTTCTTCGCTCAGAAAATCTCTCATGCTTTCTCCCCGCCCATCTCGGCATAGCGGCGCACTATATTTTTGAAATGGCGTCCCTTTTCCTCGAAATTTTTATATTTGTTGTAGCTCGAAGCGGCGGGCGAGAGCAGGCAGGTGCAGCCCGGGCGCGTTACGCTCATCGCCGCGCGCACTGCGCCCTCCATATCCTCCGAGATAATTATCTTCTTTTCACTCCCGTTCTGCGCCATGTGCATACCGATTTTATGTCCCGTATCTGGCAGGCAGACGAGATTTCTTATGCTGCTCTTCTCCAGCGCCTTTTCAAACGCCGAATAGTCGAGCCCGCGATCCATGCCGCCGAAAATCAGCGTGTCAACATCGCCGAGAGCCTCGACGGCGCACATGACGGAATGGGGAATAGTCGCGATGCAGTCGTTGACGAATTTTATGCCCTTGACCGTCGCGAAATATTCCATTCTGTGCTCGATGCCCTCATAATTTTTGAGAGCTTTCATGATATCTTCGTCCGAAACGCCAAGCCGTCTCGCGGCCTCGGCGGCGAACATGCAGTTCTGGATATTGTGTTCGCCCAGAAGATGGCTGTTTATGTCGCGGTACTTCTCGGCGCCAGGCGTATGGACGCTGACTCCGACCGCTTCGCCCGGATATTTACTCAGGTCGAAGAAGCCGTCGAGTCCCTGATCCGAGTTATATATAAATGTATCGCCCTTACTTTGGTTGCGGACTATATTGAGCTTCGCGCCGACATAGCACTCGAAGCTGTCGTAGTGGTCGAGGTGCTCGGGATAGATATTCGTCAAAACGGCGATATGCGGCGAGCAGGTAGTGAACTCCAGCTGATGCGAGGACATCTCGATAACGGCTATTTCGCCCGCGCAGTCCTCGATATTATCAAAAACGGGATAGCCCATGTTGCCTATCAGGCACGCCTCTTTTCCTGCGGCGCGGAGCATGGAATAAATGAGAGTCGAGGTTGTCGTCTTGCCCTTTGTGCCCGTCACGCCGACGCAGGTAAAGCCCGAAAAGCGCAGGAAAAGATCGGTCTGGCAGGTTATCTCAACACCCTGCGGTCTCTTGAAATGAAGGAGCGGAATGCCGGGGGTCTTTATGACAATATCAGCGCGGTCTATCGCGCCGAGGTAGCCGTCCCCGCAGACAAATTCGACATTCGGGTCATTATCGAGTTCGACCTGCTTTGCGTCCGCGATTATAAGCTTCTGCTCGGGCAGATAGCGGCGGATAAAATTATAGGTCGAGTGACCCTCGCGCCCCATGCCGAGCAGGACTATGCGCTTGTTTTTCAGATGGTCAATCAGCTGCTGATACATATTCAAACATCCTCTTTACACATTCATCAAATTTTTTCGGGATAAGATTCTCTTCGTTAAAACCCGAGAGCAGGGAGTAATCCGCGCGGGCAGTGTTCTTTTCGCAGAAGCGGCGCAGGAGCGCGGGCATTTCAAGCCCGGATTTTCTGTATTTTTCCGCCGTCAGCGTCAATGCGAGCACGACCTCGTCCGCCGTGCCGACGCACTCAAAGGGCTTGAGCCCCGTGAAGCCGCAGAGGCCGTCGAAGTCGGTCTCAAGCTCTGTTTTCGCGAGCATATCGCAGCCGAATATTGAGTTCAGCTCATCGGGCGGGAGAAACGGCGAGAGCATTATCGCAACAAACAGGCACTTTGGGCATTCGCAGCACCAGATGTTTTTCTTGCTCCCTCTGTTGCAGCTGCGGAATATCAAATGATACTGCTTATACTGCGAAAACTGCTTTGCTATCTGAAGCTCGCAGAACGGGCGCAGGAGACTGAAATAAACCGCGCTTTGCGGGAAGTTGCGGCGGCGGAACTCATCGAAGTCGCGCTCGAACTCGAACGACTTTGAATATTGATGGTTGACGCTCTCTCCGCCGATATTCGACTCGTTCGCGCTCGACTCGTTCGAGAGAATAACATCGTTTGCGCCTTCGATAAAGCCCGCATACATTGATATAAACGCCACAACCGACGAAAACGGAGTGTGACCGTTCAAAAAGCCCTCGGCGTTGCGCTTTAGCAGTTCGGGGTCTATAGTGCGGTAAATTTTTATTATTTTATCCTCGCTGTAGCCGCCCGCGAGAACGCACTGGGTGCGCGCGGGCTGGTCATTGACGGTGAAGAATCTCAGCTTATCGCCGAACGGGTGCAGAAGCTCGGTCGTGACCGCCGAATCCTTGCCGCCGCCGACGGGGACAATTTCAATCCCCGATGAGACATAATCTTCGCACTGCGGGATATTTTTCGGCTCCGGCGCGTCAATGCTCACAAAAGAGCCGATATCCGTCTTTATCCCGTTTCTGTAGAAAAACTCGCCGAGTCCGTTGAACCAAAGCTTTTTGAAAAAAGCTTTGTCATCCTCGGACATTTCGCCGCACTCGACTCTGAAAACAGGCGGGCAGGCGCATTTCCAGTAGCTGACCGCCTCCGCGAGACCGATGAAGAAAACCATTCTCTTCGCGTAGTCCGACACGGGGGAATTGAATATATCAAGACTTTTTCCGTCGAGCCTCGTCTGCGGATGAAACTCGCACAGACCGGGGATAGAAAAATCAAAGCTCAAGTGCAGCCCATCCTCATGTTCGCTGACTGAATAGCCGCTGTAGACAAACTGCGGATATTCCCGGCGAAGCTCATCAAAGCGTCCGCTCATAGCAAGACCTCTTTCTGCATAAATATAGCTTCGGACACCGCACGGCATCCTGATCCACGATAGATTATATCAGAACAAACGGCAAAATTCAATCGGATACGCTTGACAAAACTAAAGCGATGCGCTATACTGCCCGAAGCGATAGGGGAGTAATCGGCGCTGATTTGCGGCGCAGCAGGGTCAACATACTGATCTATATCTGGTCCTGCTATAAAGAGGCTTTCGCCTCTTTAATTGATGAGACTTATCTGCGCAAAGGGCGCAGGTGGGTCTTTTTTTGTTCCCTGCCCCGAAAAAAACGGAGGAATCAATATGGGTTTAGCTGAACTTTTCATTCTCGCAGTCGGTCTTTCAATGGACGCGTTCGCCGTCTCGATATGCAAGGGCGTATGCCTGAAAAAGGCGAGCCTTGGGCAGAGCGCGATTGTCGGCGCGTATTTCGGCATCTTCCAGGCTCTTATGCCGATAATCGGTTATTTCCTCGGCACGGGCTTTGCCGACAAGATCGAGCGCTATGACCACTGGGTGGCTTTCGTGCTTCTTCTCATTCTCGGCGGCAAGATGTTCATCGAGAGCTTCAAAAAAAAAGATGTTGAGCGCGACGCCGCAGGCAACGACCGCGACGAGCTGAAATTCACAAAGATGCTCGTCCTCGCGATAGCGACAAGCATCGACGCGCTCGCAGTCGGAATCACACTCGCTTTTCTCAAAGTCAACATCTGGGCTGCCGCCTCGTTTATCGGCGTGACGACATTTATTATCTCCGCCGCGGGAGTCAAGATAGGTCATGTTTTCGGCGAGAAATACACAAACAAAGCGGAGCTCGCCGGCGGACTTATTCTTATGGGCATCGGCGTCAAGATACTCCTCGAGCACCTCGGGGTCATAAACTTTTAATTATATAATAAAAAGGCATCAGCCGCAGAGAGTATAAAAGCTCCCTGCGGCTAACTTTATATTGGGGGAAAGAATTAAACTTTCTGTTGAACCTGTCGAGCAGAAGAGCGGCCGCTATTCCGACTGCGAGGCAGATTATATCGGCAGCACAGCTCTTTATGCCCGAAGCAAAGCTGCCGAACGGGATTATCACGGCGGTCGCGGCGATAACTATGCCGATTATGCCGTGGAATACGAGAGAATAGTGCCTGTCCATCAGGCGGGTGACCGCCTTTCGCACGAACGCGAGCCCTATTCCCGAGCCCGTGCCGGTGTTGCTCCGCGCTTTGTCCGTGCGGTAGAAGATATCAAACAGCTTGCCGAGACATTCGTAATCGACTCCGGGACCGTCGCCCGCAAACTCTATTCGCGCCCTGTTCTCCTCGCGCGAGACGCTGACGACGCAGTGGCCGATATCTTTATTGCGGTATTTTCTGCTGTTGTCGAGAAGATTTGTCATTATCCTGAGCAGCAATTCCTCTCTATACACCTTGAGCAACATAAAAACCGCCCTATAAATCATAGGTCGAATTTTTTATGAGCGCTCCGCTAATGCCAACCGCTTTTATTCCCCTCCGCCATTTCAATCTCCGTTGCGCCGCTATGACCTGCGGCATAGAATATAGTGCCGAATAATCGGCAGAAATGACGGAGGAGAGGGGAAAATGAATATAAAACGCAGACTCACGGGCGCGGCGGCGGTGCTTCTCGCCTGCATCGCGGCGCTTGTCTTTGCCGCGCTCGTCCCGGCGCGGGCGATTCCGCCGTCGGGCGGGCGTCAGTATCGCGGGATAGATATAAGCGAATTTCAGGGCGAGATAGATTTTGAAGAAGTGAGACGCAGCGGGATAGAGGCGGTGTATATCCGCGTCGGCGCAGGGGAATATACCGACGAATACTTCGCCGAAAACTATGAACGGGCGAAGGCGGCGGGGCTGAAAATCGGCTTCTATCACTATGTCACCGCCCGCTCGGTCGAAGAAGGGCGCAGGCAGGCGCGGTTCTTTGCATCCCTTGCGGCGGGTCGCGAGCCGGATATGCGCCTTGCGATGGATTTTGAATATTTCGGCTCGCTCTCTGTTTCGCAGATAAACGCGATATCCGAGGCTTATCTCGATGAGCTGACCGCGCTGACGAGGCGAGAGGCCGTGATATACAGCGACCTTTCAACCGCGAGGAATATATTCAGTCGCGCGCTCGCCGAAAAATATCCGCTCTGGGCGGCGCAGTACGGCGCAGACGAGCCCTCGGCAAACGGAAAATGGCGCGAGTGGGTCGGCTTCCAGTATACGGACGAGGGCAGAGTCGGCGGTATCTACGGCAACGTTGACCGCAACATCTTCACCGAGGGAATATTCCTCTCCGACTCGGGGCGCATCGACGGCGAGAAGCGAACCACCGTCCGCGCGCGAACACGGACGCTCACGGTATATGTCCGCGCCGGCGACACGCTCTGGGCGATAGCGAGGGAATACGGCACGACAGTCGAGGCAATAGCCAGAGAGAACAGGATAGCTGACCCCAACAGGATATTCGCGGGCGAGCGGCTGAGAATAACTCTGCCAGCGCGCGGCAACGGCGAAGAAATATACACCGTCCGGCGCGGAGACACGCCGATATCGATAGCCGGGAAGTTCGGCGTCACGCTCTCTGCACTCGAGGACAGGAACGGGCTCGAACGCGGCGAAACGATATATGCGGGGGATAAGCTCTCGATACCCGGCGCCAGAATGTCGGGCGAATTTTATGTCGTGCGCCCGGGCGATACTCTCTTTTATATATCCCGCCGCACCGGCGTTCCGATAAGAACCCTCGTCGGGATAAACAGAATAAAAGACCCCGACCTGATATATGCCGGCGAGCATCTGAAGCTCAGCGCGCAGAAAAGCCCATTCTGATGAAAAAAAGTATTGAAATATACGGCTGAATAGTATAAAATAAATGTGTAAGTCTAAAATATCGGAGGAGACAATATGGTTTCAGCAGGCGATTTCAGAAACGGCATGACGTTTGAGATGGACGGCGATGTCTATCAGATCATAGAGTTCCAGCACGTCAAGCCCGGCAAAGGCGCGGCATTCGTCAGAACCAAGATAAGAAACGTTATCGCGGGTTCGGTCGTTGAGCGCACATTCAACCCCACGGAAAAATTCCCCACCGCTTATATTGAGCGCAAGGAGATGGAGTATTCCTATAACGATGGCGATCTTTATTATTTCATGGATCCCGAGAGCTATGAGCTCATCCCGATAAACAAGAGCGACCTTTCCGACAACTTCAAGTTCGTCAAGGAGAACACCGTTTGCAAGATCCTTTCCTACAAGGGCAATGTTTTCGGCGTTGAGCCCCCCACAAGCGTTACTCTCGAAGTCACCCAGACCGACCCCGGCTTCAAGGGCGACACCGCGACAAACGCCACCAAGCCCGCAGTGCTTGAGACCGGCGCAGAGATCAAGGTTCCTCTGTTCATCGAAGAGGGCGAGATGGTCATCGTTGACACCCGCACCGGCGAGTATCTGAGCAGAGCGTAAGATTCCGTAATTCAAAAGCCGACGGCTGTTTTTGAAAGGAGAAAGCAAAATGACAGTTACTGAGAAAGTTGCTTATATCAAAGGTCTTGTCGACGGTCTCGACCTCGACGCAAAGAAAGACGAAGTCAAGGTCATCAAGGCTATCATCGAGCTTCTTGACGACATGGCTATGAGCGTTTCGGATCTCGAAGAGGGTCTCGATGTTGTCAGCGATCAGGTTGACGAAATAGACGAGGATCTCTCCGATCTCGAGGGCTATGTCTACGAGGACGATGACGACTGCTGCTGCGGCGACGACGATTGCTATGAGATCGAGTGCCCCAACTGCGGCGAGACTATCTGCGTCGACGACGGCATCCTTGAGGACGGAAGCATTGACTGCCCCAACTGCGGCACTCTGCTCGAGTTCGATTTCGATGACGATTGCTGCTGCGGCGATGACGACTGCGACTGCGATCACAACGACTGATAAAAATAAAAAAAAGCAATGCCGCTGCGCGCCGCTCTTGCGGCGCGCAGTTTTGTTTTATCAGGCGAAAGTTTGCCGCGGCTTTATTTATATCGGCTGCACCGATAGCCCAAGTCTCCGAAAAGTTAAGACGGGTAATATCGGCGAAGCGCCGCCGATAACGGACAGCCGCACGGGCTGTCCCTACGAAGTGCGCTGTTTAAAATCACATAGATTTTAAAGGCAAGCAAACAAGGCTCGCCTGCTTTGGGCTCCCCTGCAGGGGAGCCGGATTGGCGAAGCCAAGACTTAGGGGTTTGTTTCGCTTCGCTCAAAGTAATAGGTAAAAGTGAATAGTGAAAAAGTATGAAAGCACATCTATAATCTGCACATCAAAATCCTGTACAGATTTCGCGGGCAGATAATATCCGCCCTTATGATATAATATTGTTGGGTCACCGCACCCTACAAAGACACATTTTTTAACCTCAAACGAAAAAATTAACCTTGCAACTCAGTGCGCGTAGCGCACAGAATATATAATTTTTTATCAAAGGAGAGGATCAAATGAAACAAGGCACGAAGGTTTTTATCTGCCTGCTGTGTGTCGTGCTTGCGACGCTCATCACTGTCGCGTGCATTTTCTGCATCTACTATCCGCACTATAAGCAGAATCAGCACGCCGCGGTCATCGAAGATAAGCCGCTCGAGCGCGGGGAAATGCGCATCATGAGCTGCAATCTGCGCTGCGCGAACGTCATGGACACGGGCAAAAAGAGCTGGTTCTATCGCGCCGATCTCATCGTCAAGAACATCGAAACGGAAGCGCCGACTATTATCGGCTTCCAGGAGGCGACAAAGTGGCAGTATGATTATATGTGCCGCACGCTTCAGGGCTATGACTCGGTCATAACCTTCCGCGACGAATCGACTTTCTCCGAGGGCTGCCCGGTGTTCTACCGCACCGACCTCTACGACCTTATCGACAAAGGCTCGTTCTGGCTCTCCGAGACTCCCGAAAAGATGAGCAAGGACTGGGACTCCGCGTGCTATCGAATTTGCAGCTATGTTATCCTCAAGGAGAAGCAGACGGGGCTCGAATTCGTCGTGTTCAACACGCACCTCGATCATGTCAGCGAAGAGGCGAGGATAAAGGGCATCGGCGTTGTACTCGACAAGATAGCGCAGTTCGGTTCGCTGCCCGCGATGATAATGGGCGACTTCAATGTTGAAGAGGACACCGAGACATATCGCAGCGCGACCGAGAACTTCCTCGATGTCAAATATCAGACCAAGGATCCGATAAAGAGCTGCACCTATCAGAACTGGGGCAAGCGTCTTGACGACGACTGCATCGACTACATAATGATCTCCAAGACTGGCTTCAGGGTCAACAGCTACAATGTTGTCAGAACGACCTATGACGGAGTCTATCCGAGCGATCATTTCCCGATAACGGCGAGCCTCACGCTCACGCAGGGTTAATAAAATTACCTCCGTATGGCAAAAGTCATGCGGAGGTTTTCTTTCAATATTAATTAAGAAATTTTCAGGTTGAGCTTCAGTTTGTCGGATATCATGGCGATAAACTCGCTGTTGGTCGGCTTGCCGCGGGAGTTCTGGATGGTGTAGCCGAAGTAGGAGTTGAGCACATCGACATCGCCTCTGTCCCAGGCGACCTCGATTGCGTGGCGAATGGCGCGCTCAACGCGCGACGGAGTGGTTTTGAAGGTCTTTGCGACTGTAGGATAGAGAAGCTTCGTGACGGAATTCATAATCTCGTCGTCGTTGACCGCGAGGATTATCGCCTCGCGCAGATACTGATAGCCCTTTATGTGCGCGGGTACGCCGATGCGGTGCATTATCTCGGAGACGGTGACCTCGAGGCTGTTGTCCTGCGCGGAAAAAGCAACTATGTTTCCCTTCGCCGGGGCGGAAAGCCCGGTCAGCTGTTTTATCCTCTGTGCAAGTATCTGCGTGTCAAAGGGCTTGATGAAATAGTAGTCTGCGCCGCTCTGCGTTATCTCCTGCTCAAGACGCGGATTCGCGTTCGACGCGGTCACGAACACCAGCGGGCGCGGCTCAAGGTGCATGTCGGCAAGTCCGCCGAGCACGCCTATCGCGTCCGTGCCCTGCATGAAAGCGTCCATGATGAGCACGTCCGGTCTGCTTCCCTGCCTGAAAAGGCGGAGTATCTGCGCGCCGTCCTTTCGGACTATTTCGACCTCAAAGCCGTTTGCCCGCAGTGCTGCGGCGCAGCCCGTCTGAGTGTCCGTGTCCTGTGCAAGCATGATTTTTAACATTTTTCCCATAATTAGTACCTCCGGGTTGATTTTTCAATTGGATTTTACCATATATGGGAATAAATGTCAATAATAAATTACCATTTTTTGGCAATTTTTATTTTATGCTCCAATTTTGCTACGAAGCGGCGGAATATCCGGGCGAAGATATGCGCTCCGCCTCCTCCGCCATCGTCTGGGCAAATATCGCGTAGCCCTTGAGCGGATCGTTGATAAAAACATGAGTCACCGCGCCGACCAGCATACCGTTCTGGACTATCGGGCTGCCGCTCATGCCCTGGACTATACCGCCGGTTTTTTCAATAAGCCGCTTGTCGCGCACCTCGATTATCATGTTGCGCTGACCGCTTTTTGTATAGATCTTCGTTATCTCGATATCATAATACTGCGGTCCGTCCGCGTCGACGGTCGAGATAATCTGCGCCTTGCCGATTTTGACTTCGTCGGCTATCGCCACGGGCATCTCTCCGGTTTTCGGCAATTCGCCGAACGCGCCGTAAACGCCGATGCCGCAGTTTTCATAGAGCTCGCCTATCTCTCCCGGCGCGAACACGCCGCACAGCTCGCCGGGCGAGCCGTCCTTGCCCTTATAGCAGCCTTTTACAGCAGCATTGACCGCGTCGCCGCCGGATATCGGCAGCTCTTCGCCCGTGTCAACATCGCAGACCGCGTGACCGAGCCCCGCAAAAATTCCGTTTTTGCGGTCATAGAAAGTCACCGTTCCTATCCCCGCCGACGAGTCGCGTACCCACAGACCGGCTTTGAACTTGCTGTCAACTTTGCTCCGCGCGGGCAGGAGTTTCACCGTCTGCTTTTTGCCTGCGCGCTCGATGAGCAGCTCGACTTCGTCGCCGCCGCTCAACTCAACGGCGGAGGAGATATCATTGTTTCGGCTGACGGGCGAACCGTTTATCTCTAAAATGATATCGCCCTTTTTCAGCCCCGCGCGAGCCGCCGGGTCAACTGCGCCCGACGCCGTTTCGATCTCCTCGCTCCCGACTATCAGCACGCCGCGCGTATAGAGCCTGATGCCGAAAATTTCGCCGCCGACGGTGACATATCTGCGCTGAGACACTTTCACCCTTGCGGTCTTGACCGGGAACACCCCGAACGCTTTTACCTCAAGCTCATATTCGCCCTGCGGCGATGCGGACGCGGACGCAGAAAACACGCTCTCGCCGATATCGGCGCCGCTGCCCGCGACGACGCTGTATTCGTCGGGCAGCTGGATATCGCCGTAAGCGACGCAGGAAAAAATTCCCACCGAGAGCATGAGCGCGACCGCGCTGAAAAATCTTATGATTTGCTTCATGCTCCGCCCCCTTTTTGATTTTGTCCGCACTGCGGACACCGTTATTTTTTCCGCGCCGCGCGGCATTATCGCCGGAAAACAAAGGGCAAAAAAAGATGGAAAATTTTAATATTAATAATTGTATACCATGTCCTTACACTACTGTTTACCATGTTTCGCTTGACATGATATCTGCCCCTACTTACTTTGAGCGAAGCGAAACAACCCCTCGGCCACTTCGCGACAGCTTTCCTGCAGGGGGCGAATAGATTTCACGGCAAATTTCATTTGCAAAGCACTCAAATATAAAACTCGCCCGCCGTGGCACATAAAGCACTGCGGCGGGCTTAATTTATTCAGACCTCTATATAATACGGGCAGATATCCTCGTAGCTGCCGTCCTTCATTCTGAAGCTGCCGGGGATAGTGCCGAGCTGTTTGAAGCCGATGCGCTCATAGAGATGGCGCGCGTGGATGTTCGTCCTGACGACGGCGTTGAACTGGAGCACTCTGAAGCCCTCTTCATGCGCCTGACGGATGCAGTCGAGCACCAGCTTTTCGCCGATGTGCTGTCCTCTGCTTTTGGATGAGACTGCATAGCTCGCGTTGCAGATATGTCCGCACCTGCCGATGTTATTCGGGTGCAGGATATAGAGCCCGAGCACCTTTCCGTCAACCTCGGCGACGCCGCAGTAAGTCTGCGCGGCGAAGAATTTTTCCCCGCCGACGCTGTCGAGCATCTCCTCCTGCGGAAAAGCCACGCCGCCCTCGACTACCTCATTCCATACGGCGATCATCTCCGGGAGATCGCCGCTTTTATATTTTCTGATTGTTACTTCGCTCATTTTATCCCTCCGGGAGATTTTCAAAGAAAAGCTTTTATACCGTGGTCGAGGGCGATTATATCGCCGAACGGGGCGAGCGGCGTCTTGTTCCAGCGGTTACCGCTTATCTTTACCGCCGAGCAGCAGTCGCCGAGGCGAATGCGCCCGCATCTCAAATCAATGCCGTCGATACTCCGCGTGTTGATTATTTTATTATTTGTAATATTCAAGCCCGAGACATTCTCGGCGCGGAGTATATAGTTTTCGCAGTTTATGAAGTGGTTGGAGTCGACGGTTATATTTGAAAACGCCGCGACCTGCGCCCCGCTGCCCGCGATATTTGTCTCTATTCTGATGGCGGAATCCCAGCCGCTGTAGCAGCCGAGCTTGAACTCGTTATTACGGATAACAAGATTGTTGACTCCCGTGCCCTCGTACCAGAGACCGGGCATGATGTCCATGACTATTTTTATCTGCTGGCCCATTATTTTATAGAATCGGTTATTCTCGCAGAGTCCGTTGTCGCTCTGGAGCAGCAGTCCGCGTGCGCGGTGCTCGTGGAAATAGTTGTTTGAAATGACATAATTTCCGCTGTCGCAGTCGGCGATATACATTATTGTATCGGCGGCTATTTCTTCGGGCAGTGTTCTGTCGAAGCTTATCACGCCGTCGGCGGAGATGTCGGTTATTTTAGCCTCAAAATCTATATCGGCATAGGTGCCGAGCTTGAATTTCATCGTGTCGCCGATAGTCAGCAGATACTGATTCGCATACACCGTGAGCGCATTGTCGGACACGCGCTGTTTTATATAGAGAAGATTGTCGTGGACATTGAGCGAGTCATCGCCCATATAACTGAAATCGCAGCCAGAAACTCTGAAATGCCCGTTCGTGTCCGCGATATGCACGCCGTCGGCGGTCGCCGAGATGTGGCGCGTTTTTTCATATCCCGGACGAATACCTATGGACGAGTTCAGTATCTGATAGCGGCTGACGCGCTGAGTGAAGAGCCAGCCCATGCCGGCGGCGGAATAAATCTTCACGCCGTAAAAAGTAATATTCTCCGACGCGCCGCAGACCGAGAAAACCTGAGAGCCGTAGACATAGTGGCGCACAAGATAATATTCGCGGTTTTTGAACTCATCAAGCGAGCCGTCGTGGGTCACTCTCAGAACATTTTTGTCGACTTTTTCAATGCTTTTGATTATCTCGGGGTGCTGATAAATATAATTTTCTTTGCTCTCGCCCGCCGCGCCGAAGGTCAGCGTCCTGGGGTCGAGCTGAGTCATCACCATGACGGCGATATCCTCGGGCACTTCGTCAAGCTCGGTAAAGCGCATATCGAACGTATGCTTTATCGCGTTTCGCTTCTCGATTTTAACAACGGAAGCAAGGCGGGATTCGTCCCAAGCCCAGTCGACGGCGAGACCCTTTATCTCAAAATTTTCGCATCCGCTTATCTCGAAATATCTGTCGCAGTCAAAGACGAACACCGCACCCTCGGCGTCGATAAGAACATCCCTGAACGAATTTAAGCCGATAGTATTCTTCGGCGAGAAGCGGTATTCCCCGGCATCTATTACAAGACGCGTGCCCGGATTCCTGCGGCAGTAATCAATCGCGCGGCAGAAAGCGTCCGTGTTGTCCTGCGAGTTGCTGTCCATGCCGAAATCGGAAGCATATATTGTCTTCAAATTTTCCGCGTTCGGGCGGGAGATATAGAACACCGAGTCGTCAACGCCGGCGACTTTGTCATATACCGAAAGCTCCGACGGCGCGGGCTCGCTCTCGTGCGGCAGCTCGCCTTTGGGCGGCACAACGGTCAGCGGAATATTGAACACCGGCGCGAGCGCGATAATGATCGCCACGAGGGCGGAGAGAATACACTGCATATTTCTTCCTCCGTAAGATTTATATGCCAAAGTATACCACACAACAAAAAAAGTCGCAACAAAAAAGGGACCGCCCGAAAGCAGTCCCGCATTGCAAAATAGCTTTGCTTATTTTTTTATAACATGCCATTCGCAGAAGCGGCTTGACATCATCGCGTCGTCATACTTGCTGTCGACATACTGACCGATCTGCGTTGTCGCGGCAATCCCCGCGCGGCGGTCTCTCCAGCGCACCATGCACACGAGAGTGAACGAGAGATTGATTATCATAAATATCGATAACGCGGCGCACGCGACCTTCCAGCCCGTGCCCTGCATACGCGCGAACACCTTTTTGAGCTTCGGCACGACCATATAGGCGAAGATAACGCCCGCAAGTCCCCAGAGCAGCGTCATTTTCAGGCAGATTAGACCTTTGTAGTTCATGAAGCTCTTTGAGTAGTCCCACGCTTTCATACCCATGCCGTATTCGAGCAGCAGCCCGCAGGCGAGCTCAAAGACCGTGGCGACTATCGCGATAGAGCAGAACCGGGCGACAACTCCCTTGTAACCGGTGCTCCGTATTTTTTCGCCGCTTATGTAGAACATCACTGCGCCTACGCCGTATATCAAAGAGAACGGTCCCCAGATGGTTGCGACATGCGTCTCCCAGTGGCCGAAAATCAGCCTGCACCATGTACCCTCGAGCAGAACGCCGAGCACATTGCCGAACATGAACAGCCAGAACATATTGCAGTAGGTCACGCCATCCTTCTTCATCTCGGCAAGACCCTCATGCCTGTTTTTCACGGTATCGCCTCCTGTCCTTTGCTTTCTATATAATATAACAGAAGATTCGACTTTTTTACTTCAAATATGAGCATATTTTCAAATGTTTATTTTTTATTTAATTTTTACGGCTCCGCAAGCGCCGCTTGACAAATGCAAACGCCGCTTTCTTGCGGACAGCAGGCTTCTCTGATATAATTGAACCACAAAAGGGAGGAGAAAAAGCTATGACGATCGGATCACGGATACAGGCTATGCGAAAAGAGCGCGGTATGTCCCAGGAGGAGCTTGCAAATAAACTTTCGGTCAGCCGCCAGACGGTCAGCCAGTGGGAGACCGGGCAGACTGCGCCGAGCATCGACAACATATATACATTAAAAGATATCTTCGGCGTGTCGTTCGACGCGCTCATGTCGGATCAGCAGACGGAGAGTCCGCAAAAAGCACCCGCGACGGTAATCCCGCATAAGCACGGCGAAATAACATACAACCCGGAAGACATAAAATCCGCAACGCGCATTGTTTTCATGCCGCGTATTCTAAGAACGCTGTTCGTCGCGGTGCTTTTTACCATAGTTCTTTCTGCGTCCGCCATCGGCGACGACAGAATCGACATTCCGGGCTTTTGCATTGCCGCGCTGATTTTCACTATAGCCGTCCTTATCAAACAGATAATCGGAGCCGCCTCTTACAAAAAGAGTGCCTTGCAAAAAAGTGCAGACAGAAAATACGAATACGATCTCTATGCGGACAGAATGGTAATAACCGTCATGCGCCGCGGCGAGCTTTCGAGCCGATTTGTCGTGCGCTACGGAGATGTGTCAAAGATTCTCGAAAATCATACGCATGCAGTGTTTGTCCTTGGGGGAAATTTATTCATCCTGCGCAAATCGGAGCCACTGTGCGAAGCGGTCAGGCCGTATATAGGCGTGGGAAAAAACACAGTCGCAGCGTCCGGCAAGGGGAAAGTGATATCGATTTTGCTGATAATCCTCTCCATACTCTGTCCGTTTTTCGCGCTCACCGCCCTTGAAGCCGCAGTTCCGGATGTTCCGTCAAGCTTCGCTCTGGGCGAAGTCGTGAACAAAATGTGGATTTTCTATCTCTTCCTGCCGATACCGACAGCGTCAATAATCTTCGGCTTTTATCAAAACAAAAAGGGCATACGCAATGTCAGAAACATAGTCGTCGGGCTGATTCTCGCGGTCATCCTCGCAGTCTACGGCTCGTTTACGCCGATTTTCAAAGATTCGTACATATCCGACAATCTTGCCGCCGAAAAATATGCCGCGGAGATAAATATCGAGCTTCCGAAGAGCGAAAAATGCGTAATCAACAAGCTGTTCGAGGGTGAGGTACGCTCATCGGTGCTCTGCGAAAAGACGAGCTTCGACGCATTTTTTCAAAACGCTAAAAGCGACGACCGCTGGAAAGAAGAGCTGCCGACCGAGCTTCAGGGCTGCGCCCCGGCTTTTACGCTCGGCGAATACGATCTCTGTCTTATCTATAATGCCGACACCGGTGAGTTCAACACCCTCCCCGAGAAAAGCGGCGAATATCACTTTATCTTTATCGCCGCCAAAAAATCCGACCGCACGCTTGAGATAGCGGACTACACACGCAAGTTCACTGCGTCGGGGCAGTCTCTCCCTGGCGCTGCCTGATCTTTCTCCAGTTGATGAAGCCGTAGCAGTCATTGATAAAGAACACCGAGAAACAGACTATCATCGGCAGATACGACGGGTCGTCGACAGTCGCCATTATCCACATAATAATTAATACAATATCATTTGCGGCGTAGCCGAGCCCATAGAGCGGCGATAAAGCTCGTTGCGACGGAGACAGTCAACCACTATAAACAGCACCGACCCCCGATATATCCTGGAGGTCGGTGTTTTACTATACAATTTATTATACAATATAATCTTTGTATCTTTCGAGGAGCTTTGCGTCTGCGGTGACGGTCATCAGCAGTCCGTCCGGGCGGTATTCCTCGCGGTCGAGCGCGCCTTTTTCGCGCAGGAGCGCGGCATCCGACCCCATGGAATAGGGGAGCAGGAGCGTGACCTTTTTGCGCGTGGGCGGCAGTGCCCTGACCATCTCGTTTAAAAGCCTGTCCAGTCCCTCTCCCGTGAGCGCGGATATCTTGACGCTGTGCAGTCCCGCCGAGAGCCACGAGAGATCCGGCGCGGCGTCGCACTTGTTGAACACGGCGATTATAGGCTTGCCCTTGCATCCGAGCTCTTCGAGAAGCCTGTTCGTGACCTCAAGGTGCTCGGCGCAGTCCGGCGACGAAGCGTCGCAGACATTGAGTATCAGCGTTGCGCTCGCCGCTTCTTCGAGAGTCGATTTGAACGCCTCGACAAGTCCGTGCGGCAGGCGGCGGATGAATCCGACCGTGTCTATGAGCATAACTCTTCTGCCGTCCGGCAGAGTCAGCGCGCGGGAGGTGGGGTCGAGCGTTGCGAAGAGCTTATCCTCCGCAAGCACGCCCGCCTGGGTCAGCGCGTTCATCAGCGTTGATTTTCCGGCGTTTGTGTAGCCGACTATGGCGACCGTCTCGACTTCGTCCTTTTCGCGGCGTTCGCGCGCGAGCTTCCTGCGACGCGAGAGCGCCTCAAGCCCGTCCTCAAGATTTTTTATCCTGCGGCGGATGTGGCGGCGGTCGGATTCGAGCTTTGTTTCGCCCGGTCCGCGCGTGCCGATTCCTCCGCCGAGACGCGACATGCTCGTTCCCTTGCCGCCGAGGCGCGGGAGCAGATATTTCAGCTGAGCCAGCTCGACCTGCAATTTGCCCTCGCCGCTTCTTGCGCGCGCGGCGAAGATATCGAGTATCAGCTGCGTGCGGTCAACGACGCGCACGTCGGTTATGTCTTCAATATTCCTCTGCTGTGAGGGAGTCAGCTCGCTGTCGAAGATAAGCAGATCGACGTCGTTATCGGCGCAGAAGTTTTTTATCTCCTTGAGCCTGCCCGAGCCGATTAAGGTCGCGGAGTCGGGAGTCTCGCGCCGCTGAGTCACGCGCGCTTCGACCTCGGCGCCGGCTGTCTTTGCCAGCTCCTCAAGCTCGTCGAGCGACGCCTCGCAGTCATATTCGCCCAGATCCACGCCGACAAGCACGGCGGTCTCGGGCTTTTGTATATTTTCAAAAAGTTCCGTCAAACCGGTTCCTTTCCGAACAGCTTATTCCAGACCGTTGGGGTTCTGCGACTGCCAGCGCCACGAGTCGGCGCACATATCATCGATATCGTACTGCGCCTGCCAGCCAAGCACTTCCTTTGCCTTTGTCGCGTCCGCATAGCAGCAGGCGACATCACCCGCGCGGCGGGGAGCTATTCTGTAGTTGATTTTGATTCCCGACGCCTTTTCAAAAGCCTTGACAACGTCGAGCACGCTGTAGCCCTTGCCGGTGCCGAGGTTATAGACCTCGCAGCCCTTTACTTTGAGCAGTCTGTCGAGGGCTTTTATGTGGCCGAGCGCCAGGTCGACAACATGGATATAGTCGCGCACGCCAGTGCCGTCCGGGGTCGGATAGTCGTTGCCGCAGACGTTGAGGCACTCGAGCTTGCCGATGGCGACCTGAGTGATATAGGGCATGAGGTTGCCGGGGATTCCGTTGGGATCCTCGCCGATGCGCCCGCTCTTGTGCGCGCCGATGGGATTGAAGTAGCGGAGGATGGACACGCCCCACTCGCTGTCGGAAATGCACAGATCCTGAAGTATCTGTTCGATGAAATACTTCGTCGTGCCGTAGGGGTTCGTGGTGCCGCCGGTCGGCATATCCTCTCTGAGCGGAGAGGGGTTCTTGCTGCCGTAAACAGTGGCGGACGAGCTGAAGACGAGCTTCTTGCATCCCGCCTTATCCATCACGCGGCACAGGCAGACCGTGCCCGCTATGTTGTTGTCATAGTAGTTGAGCGGCTCTTTGACGCTCTGCGGAACGCTCTTGAGACCCGCGAAGTGAATAACCGCGTCGATCTTGTTCTCGGCGAAAACTTTGGTCATCGCCTCTTCGTCGCGGATATCCGCCTGATAGAATTTGAAATCCTTGCCCGTAAGTTCTTTTATTCTTTTAAGGCTTTCGGGCTTGCTGTTGACAAAATTATCGAGTATAATGATATCATATCCTGCGTTGAGCAGCTCTACGCTCGTGTGCGAGCCGATGAAGCCAGCGCCGCCGGTTACTAATACAGTGGACATTGAAATTACCTCCAGACTCTTTATTGGTTATATTATACTCATAAAGTAGGCAAAAGAAAAGATAGACAACAGGTTTTTTACAAATTTTTTACGCTGTAAAGCGAAAAAAGAGGTGCAAAAAATGGAACTTTACGATAAAATTCATGAAAACGAAGAGCTCAAGACTTATATCCTCGCAGGCAACCGCGTTCTCGGCGAGCTGGGCTTCACCGAGCACGGACTCGCCCATGCGGGCACGGTATCAAAAATGTCGCGCGAGATACTGGAAATACTTAACTACAGCGACCACGAATGCGAGCTCGCGGCGGTCGCGGGATACATGCACGATATCGGCAACATGATAAACCGATGCGACCACGCGCAGAGCGGCGGCATACTCGCGTTCAACATTCTGCGCAGCCTCGATGTGAACCCGAAAGACATCGCGTTGATAGTCGGCGCGATAGGACACCACGACGAAAAGACGGCGGCGCCCGTCAGCCCGATCGCCGCGGCGCTCATCCTCGCGGACAAGAGCGACGTGCGCAGAAGCCGCGTCAGAAACAGCAAAACAGTCAGCACGGACATTCACGACAGGGTCAACTACGCGGTCGTGGACTCGGAGCTTGAGGTTGACGGCGAGGACAGAGTAATAATCCTGCGCCTGAAGATCGACACGGACATCTGCCCGGTAATGGAATACTTCGAGATTTTCCTCGAGCGCATGGTGCTTTGCAAAAAATCCGCCGCCAGACTCGATTGCAGCTTCGAGCTGATAATCAACGACACAAGGTTGCTGTGAGTGTGCGGACGATTTGTCGCACCCTACAAGTTGAGAATCAATAAAAATGTGCAATTTTCGCGGGCGGATGATATCCGCCCCTATAAGATTGTGCTGATTTGCAATATTGATTGTTTGCCTATCGGCGACATTTACAGTTGTACGCTACAATTTATTGCTTTGCTTCGCCCGCTCTTTTATTACCCGTTCTGTCTCTCTGCGAGGCATTCACAAAATACTTTTAGCAAATTTCTCAACCAAACCACACGGAGATATGATATGTTCAGAAAAATGAGGCGCGCTGAGCGCGAACTGCCTGAGGGGCAGGCAAAAGAAATACTCGAAAACGGCTCTTACGGTGTGCTCGCCCTCGCGGGCGACGGTGGTTATCCTTATGCCGTGCCGCTCAACTATGTCTATGACGGCGAGAGAATATATTTTCACTGCGCCGCCGAGGGTCATAAAATCGACGCCATAGCGCGGGACAATAAATGCTCGTTCTGCGTCGTCGAAAACGGCGGAGTGATCGAAGACCGCTTCACCACAAAATACCGGAGCGTTATCGCTTTCGGGAAAATATACGAAGAGACCGATGAGAAATGCAGAGAAAATGCTTTTCGCCTGATGATGCGGTCGCTGACTTCGTCGGTAACAAATGAAAAGCGCGAGGAAATGTCGCACTGCCAAAAAGCGCGTATTCTCGCAATGGATATAGAATATTTGAGCGGCAAGGGTGCGAATCAGTAAAATACAATCTGCCGTCAATGAGGGGTTAAATCAATGAAAAAGAAAAATATAATTTGGCTGTGCGCCAATATAGCGGTGTTTGCGCTGTTCGCGTTCTTCCACAGCGTGAAATTCGTCGCGGCGGCAGCGGTCGTCTATTCCGCGGCGAGCATAGGACTTTTGACATTCGATATGTGCCGAGGACGCACGGAGAGCATCTGGTGCGCGCCGATGGTGCCGGTGGCGCTCATGATTTTCGAGACCGAGATAAACAACGCCATCGATTCGTTCGGTCCGATGCTCTGCGTGAGCATTATTATCGCGATGGTGCTGACTATAGTTGCCTATATGATATGCAAGAAGAAGTTTGCGGGCTTTTCCGTCGGCGGAGTGAAACAGGCGCTGTTTATTCTGCTCGCCGCGCTTTCTATAATGGGCTGCGCCATGACGCTCAACAACACGTTCACACGCGGCGTACATAATGTCAACACGGTCGTTATCGAGACGGACGACGATATCCGAACCGCGTTTTACGACGGTCCGCACAGAATCCGCGTAACCCCGTGGAAAGGCGCGGGAGTCGACGCGTGGATCGACCTGCCAAAGGAGCGCTGCGGCAAAGTCGAAGTCGGCGATTCAATTGAGGTCAAGGTCGAAACAGGACTTTTCGGCGTGCGCATCTGCTCGCTGACCGAATAACAAGGAGATAATATGCAGGATCTTTCAAATATTAACACTATAAAAGAAATACTCTCGGCTCACGGATTCACTTTTTCGAAGTCGCTCGGTCAGAACTTTCTGATAAATCCGACCGTCTGCCCGCGCATGGCGGAGGCCTGCGGCGCGGACGAGAACACCGGCGTTATCGAGATAGGCGCGGGAATCGGCGTGCTGACCGCGGAGCTTGCAAAGAGGGCGAAAAAAGTCGTCTCGCTTGAGCTCGACACGCGCCTCATACCCGTTCTCGCGGGGACGCTCGAAGATTTCGACAATGTCGAAGTGCTCAACGCAGATGTGCTAAAGACCGATCTGCACGAGCTCATCGCAAGCCGTTTTAACGGAATGCGCGTCGTAGTCTGCGCGAATTTGCCGTATTACATCACGTCGCCGGTTATCATGTACCTGCTCGAGAGCCGCATTCCGATAGATGCGGTGACAGTCATGGTGCAGAAAGAGGCGGCGGCGAGACTCTGCGCCCCGGTCGGCAGCAGGGACGCGGGCGCCGTAACAGTAGCGGTCAACTACTATGCCGACGCAAAGAAGCTCTTCGACGTTTCGGCGGGCTCGTTCATGCCCGCTCCCAAAGTGGACAGCAGCGTTATCAGGCTCGATATCAGACCCGACCCGCCCGTTGAAATATCGGACGAGAAATTCTTCTTCCGCGTAGTCAAGGCGGCGTTCGGCCAGCGCAGAAAGACCGCATCGAACTCGCTGAGCGCGGGACTCGGCATCCCGAAAGACAAGATAAACGCGGCTATAGAAGCGGCGGGACTGCCCGCGAGCGTCAGGGCGGAGAGCCTCGGCATGGAAAATTTGGCGCGCCTGAGCGAATGCATCGCGGCTCAGTGCAGATAAGCGGGGGATTTTTATGCTATTGCTCTTAGTAAAATACACGGCGAAGCCCGGCGGCGGAGAAAAATTCGTCAGAGAAATAACAGCCTCCGGGATTCTCTATACCGTCCGCGCCGAAGACGGCTGCGAGGGCTACGACTACTACTTCTCGGCGGAAAACCCGGACACAGTACTGCTCGTTGAAAAATGGGCTTCGGCAAAACAGCAGGAAGCGCATCTTCAGACAGCGCACATGGCAGAGCTGATGAAGATAAAAGAGAAATATATCTCGGTCACTTCGGTAGAAAAAACAGTTTTATAAAATATCAAGGCATCTGCTCATGACGGATGCCTTTGTTTGTTGGTGGAGAGTGCAGGGCTTCTGCAAATTGGGAGTTGTCTATTGCTCAAGCCACAACAAAGAAAAAAGTAAGTGACCCAGCTAATTTTTATAATCAGGCTTTCAATAGCCACGCCGCAGTGTTTGAAGTATATCTGGTAAGAGCAAAGACACGACTCGTTTGTTTTTTTGCAGATATTGAAAAGAAAACGCGGGTAGTATAAAAGTTTGATTATGGTATGGCGCAAAGGTAGAGTATAAATCCTACAAATTAACATCGTGCCGCTGTCGCGGCATCGGTGCGTCGAGGTCGCCGCACCCTACAAGTCATATATCAATAAATTTGTGCAAAATCTGTGGGTGGATAATATTCTGCCATACCATACACATCTTTCCACTCCAAACAAAGCAAAAATCCGCCGCATCAAAAAATCAACACGGCGGATTTTTATTTCATCTCTCTGTATATTTCCCTCGCGCGGGTCGTCAGGGCTTCCTGCGTATTTTTTGTCACCCCGTCTATCACTTCGTCGAGTAATTGGGCGAGCACCGCGCCGAGCTTTCTGCCCTGCGGGATGCCGATATCCATGAGCGTGCGCCCGTTTATCTGGAGCTCGCGCAGCGACAGGCACGGCTTTTGCGCCGCCAGATTCTTCGCGATTTCTTCGGCATCGGCTATTTGGTCGAGCCGGTATCTGTATTCCGGCGACTGCGCGAGCACATCGGCGCGCATGACCTTGAGCAGTTTAAGCACGCCGTCGAGACCGAATTTTGAGAGATAGCGCGGCATTTTTTCCGTGTTTTCATATAGCTCCCAGCGGTCGTGATTGCTGACGAGAAAGAGAATTTCATCCCTGAATTTGTTCGATACTTTGAGCCGCGCGAGTATCTGCGCCGAAATCTCCGCGCTGATTCGCTGATGCCCGTAAAAATGCGCAACACCGTTTTCGTCAAATTTTTTGACGGCGGGCTTGCCGCAGTCGTGCAGGAGCATTGCAAAGCGCAGCGTCGGCTCGGGGTCGATGCTCTCGACGGCTATCAGCGTGTGTTCGTATATATCATAGCAGTGGTGCGGGTTGTCGTGGCTGTTTTTATACATCGGCTGAAGCTCCGGCAGGATTTCAAACAGCACCGGGGCAAAGTCCGTTAGAATTCGCTTTGCTCCCTTTCCGCAGACGAGCTTTAACAGCTCTTTTGCTATGCGCTCTTCTGAAATATTGCCGAGCAGAGCGCAGTTTTTCAAAAGGCTCTGCGCGGTTTTCTCTTCAATCTCAAAATCGAGCGCGGACGCAAAGCGCAGGGCGCGCAGAATTCGCAGGGCATCCTCGTTAAAACGCCTGTCCGGGTCGCCGACACAGCGGATTATTCCATTTTTGAGGTCATTCTGACCGCCGAAGAGATCGACTGTCCCGGTCATTTTGCTGTAAGCCATGGCGTTGACCGTGAAATCCCGCCTGCCGAGATCCGCGCCGAGGTCAGAAGTAAAAGTCACGCTTTTCGGGTGCCTGTTGTCCTCATATTCGCCGTCGAGGCGGAAAGTCGTTATTTCAAGCGGCTCGCCGTCGATAACTACCGTCACCGTGCCGTGCTTTATGCCCGTGTCGATGCAGTGAAAGTCTGCAAACACGGATTTCATATCCTCCGGCTTCGCCGATGTCGTTATGTCCCAGTCGTTCGGAGTCTTGCCGAGCAGGCTGTCGCGCACGCATCCGCCGACGGCATATGCCTCGAAACCCGCCGACTGAAGCAGGTTTATCGCGGTGTCAACATTTTTCGGCATATCCATCGTCAAGCGGTTCAACTCCTTTACAACAAAGATATTTTATCATATAATTGTCACCGGATACAAGAGAAAAAGGAGCAAGAACATGAACATACAGATATTCGGAAAATCAAAATGCTTCGACACGAAAAAGGCGGAGCGCTGGTTCAAGGAGCGCAGGATAAAATATCAGCTCATCGATGTTGCAAAATACGGCATGAGCCGCGGCGAATACGCCTCGGTCAAGAAAGCCGTCGGAGGCATGGACAAATTATTCGACGAGAAGAGCAAGGCATACGAACAGCAGTTCATAAAATACCTCGCGCACGACGAGGACAAAGAGGAGAAGCTGTTCGAGCACCCCGAACTCTTCAAAACCCCGATAGTCCGAAACGGCAAGCAGGCAACGGTCGGCTACTGCCCGGAGATATGGAAAGATTGGGAATAATTTCGTTCGCTCTCAAAGCATAAATTTCTCATTTTCACGAAAGGAGACCCGATATGCCAAACAGAATCTGGCTCTGCGGCGACACGCATATGCATTCTTCAATCAGCGACGGAAAATACACGCCCGACGAGCTCATTGAAAAATGTCAAGCCAAGGGTCTCGACTGGATAATAATCACCGACCACAACAAAAACGCGGTCGGCGACAAAAGCTATTATTCAGAAAATCTGCTCGTCATTCCCGGCGCCGAATACACCGGGCGAAACGGGCACATGAATATATACGGGAGCGGGCTGCCCGAATTTGACGGCACACGCCCGGAGAAATACGAACAGTATCTTTCAATGTCCGCTCTCGCTCATTCAAACGGATGCACGGTGTCAATAAACCACCCGTTTTGCAGCCGCTTCGGCTGGAGGATGCCGCTTGAAGATTTTCCGGCGGACTGCGTTGAAATCTGGAACATGTTCATGCATCAGAGCAACATGACCTGCATCGGCTGGTGGGAGCGGCAGATTCTCGGCGGCAGGCGAATCGCGGCAGTTGGCGGCAGCGACTATCACCGCGACTACGGCACATCGGATATGCTCGCTTCGCCGACAACATTCGTCTTTGCCGAATCGAACAGCGAAAAAGATATTCTATCAGCCTTGCGCCGCGGCAACTCGTTTATCACGAACTCGCCCGACGCGTCAAGGCTCGTTTTGTCATATAGAGACTGCGTTCAGGGCGATGAAATTAAATTTGTCCCGGGGATGAAAGTTCATCTGCACGCCGAAAGGCTCAGAAAAAATATGACCCTGCGCGTGTTCAACAACGAAAAAATCATATATGAACACAGAATCGACGGCGAATCGGAACTCGACGAAGATATCTCTATAACAGAAAAAGGCTTCGTCCGCGCGCAGATAACATACCGTCTGCGCGGATTCAGAAAGGCATTTTTCAACATCAAAATGGCTCTATGGAGACCGAAAGAGAAAAATATTCCGTATGATACCGCCGTGTGGTGCATGACTAACCCGATGTGGATAGTGTAGTATTGAACTGAACGATTTTTCATTAGCTGCACCGATAGCGGCAACGATGCATGAGATGCCACACTCAACAAGCTTTAAATATTTTATAACACAAAAAGGAACTGCGCACGGCAGTTCCTTTTTATTATTCAGATTTTTACTATATATTCGTCCTTGCGCGGGGGACGCGCAGTGGGTTCGGCGTCAGAATAGCCGAGGGCTATCGAGCCGACTCCGCGCAGGGTTTCGGGCAGATTCCACTCGCGCAGTAATTTTTTGCCCTCTTCGCTGTCGAATATCTCGCGCTCTCTATGAACCCAGACCGAGCCCAAATCGCAGGCGTGAGCGGCGAGCATCAGATTTTCGAGCACGCAGCTGCCGTCCTCAACAAATGTGTTTGCGCTCGGATCCGCGAGCACGAGAACAACGGTCGGCGCGCCGTAATACGGGTCTTTGTCGACGCCCATTATCGCGGCGTTGAGCTTCGAGAGCTTTTCGCGGTACTTTTTATCGGACACTGCGATTATAACAGGCGACTGGCGGTTCATGCCCGTCGGCGCATAAGTGCCTGCTTCGAGGACTGCGTCGAGCAGATCTTCCGGTACAGAATCAGGCTTGAAGCTGCGCGTGCTGCGGCGGGTTTTTATCATCTCAAGAAAATCTCTGTTCATGTTTTTTCCTCCCAAAAAGCTTTCAGGACAGCGTATCAAACCGATACCGCCGCCCTGAAAGCACCTCTATTCATATCTCCTATACTTTCTTTATTCTGACATCCAAATATAGCCAAATTGTGTTCAAATTGTGAACATTTTTTGATTTCAGATAAATTTAAGGAAATATTTATTTCTTTTGTCTACTTTAGCTTACTTTTTCTTGGCTTTGGGCAGTATCACGCAAACAAGAATGACGCACACGGCGGCGACTGCCGCGATGATTATCCATTTAGTGTTCGAGGTGTTCTGACCCGTTACGGGAACCATTTCTTCTGCAAAAGCGGTTATTGCCGCCGCAGCAACGCTTATCGCCATCAAAGCCGCCAAAACTATGGCGACCACTCTTGTCCATATTCCTCTCTTCTGCATTTTTATCATCCTTTCGTTCGGGCGTTATTTTACGCCGAGTATTTTTTCGATTGATTCGCCGAGCTTTTCGCCGAGAGCCGAGGAGTGATTTTCATCCTTGCCGCAGGCGGTTATATATGCCTTGAGCTTCGGCTCGGTGCCGGACGGGCGGACTATGACGCTGTTGCCGTCGGGCAGTTTATATGCGAGAACATTGGACTTCGGCAGGTCTATCGCGCTTATTTTGCCGCTTATTATATCAACGCGCTCGGACTTTTTGTAGTCGGCGGTCTCAATAACCTTCATGCCCGCTATCTCTTCGGGAGCGTGCTCTCTGAGCGAGGTCATGATAGCGCCCATCTTCTCCATTCCGCTCTCGCCCTCGAAAGTGAAGTTGAGAAGAATGTTCTTGTAGTAGCCGTATTTTTCATATATCTCGGTCATCTTCTCGGCGAGAGTCTTGCCCTGAGATTTATAATATGCCGCCATCTCGCAGACGAGCAGGGACGCGACTACCGCATCCTTGTCTCTCGCGTGCAGACCGGAAAGATAACCGTAGCTCTCTTCCATGCCGAGGATGAATCTGTCGCCCTCGTTTTTCTTTTCGAGATTAGTCGCAAATTCGCCGATATATTTGAATCCCGTCAGCACATCGTGTATCGCGCAGCCGTAGCTTTCCGCGACGCGGTCGACGAGCGAGGTCGTTACAAACGACTTTACTATAACGGGGTCTTTGGGCAGAGTGCCGGCATTTTTCATCGAAGAAAGAATATACTCGGTCAGCAGAACGCCGACTTCGTTGCCGCTCATGAGCCTGTAATCGTCTCCGGTGTTGACGGCGATGCCGACGCGGTCGCAGTCGGGGTCGGTCGCGAGGAGCAGATCGACATTCTTGCCCTCGGCGAGCTTCAGAGCCTCTTCAAAAGCCTGACGAATCTCGGGGTTCGGATAGGGGCAGGTCGGGAAGTGGCCGTCCGGGTTCTCCTGAGAGGGGACTACCGTAACATCATCGAAGCCCGCGCGCTTGAGTACTTCGCGGACAGGCTTGTTGCCCGTGCCGTTGAGGGGAGTGTAAATCAGCTTGAGCTTGCCCTTTGAGACGGCGTCGGGATTGACTCTGCGCGAGAGGACGCACTCATAGAATGCCTCGTTCACGCTGCTGTCAATAAACTCAATCTTTCCGCTCTTTATGCCCTCGTCGAAGTCCATGGTGCGGACATCGTCGAAGATATCAACTTTTCTGATGCACTCGTATGTGGCGTTCGCCTCGGCATCGGTCATCTGATAGCCCTCATGCGAATAGCACTTGTAGCCGTTGTACTTTGCGGGGTTGTGGCTCGCGGTAATTATTATGCCGGAGCTGCAATGGAGCTTTCTCACGGCGAAAGAGAGCATCGGGGTCGGAACCAATTCGGGATAAATATATACTTTTATTCCGTTTGCGGCGAGCACGCCTGCCGCGCCTTTTGCGAAAACATCAGAGTTGATTCTCGAGTCGTGCGCTATCGCGACGGACGGGGAATCATACTTTGCGTTGAGATAATCCGCCAGACCCTGGGTTGCCTGGTTGACGGTGAAAACATTCATTCTGTTTGTGCCCGCGCCGAGAACTCCGCGCAGACCGCCCGTGCCGAATTCGAGCGCACGGTAAAATCTATCCGATATCTCATCTTCTTTGCCTTCAATGGCGGAAAGTTCGTCATGAAGTTCAGCATTGCCCTCGGTCTTTTTCAGCCAGAGGCCATAGAGATCTTTGATTTCCTGTTTCATTGTTCTGCTCCTTTCGAAAGCCGGTGGCATCGGCTTACTCATATAATATTATAATACCTTTATATCTTTTCATCAACCACTATTTGAGCAAATTTACCATTTGTTTATTTTATCCGGCACATAAATTTATAGTCTTGCCGTCTGTCTTTTATGCGTCATGTGTGGTATAATTAACGGCAGTATTAATAAAGCCATGTAAAAAAAATGTTTTTTGCGTTCAATCGGAGATAATACTATGGAGAAAGAAACAAACAGCTTTTCGCAGGGACTGCGCGACGGCATGCCTATATGCTTAGGCTATCTGTCGGTCGCCTTTGCGTTCGGAATATTCACGGTCAGCCACGGACTCACGGCGTGGGAGGCGGTGGTGATCTCGATGACAAATGTCACATCCGCCGGGCAGTTGGCGTCAGTGCCGATAATCGCGGGCGGCGGATCGCTGTTTGAGCTGGCGCTGACGCAGTTTGTTATCAATATGCGCTATTCGCTCATGTCCGTCTCGCTCTCGCAGAAGCTCGGAAAGAGCGTGAGATTGATTGATAGATTTTTAATATCGTTTGTCAATACAGATGAAGTTTTCGCGGTCGCTATCTCAAAAGGCGAGCCGCTCGGCAGAAAATATCTCTACGGACTCACCCTGACTCCCTATCTCGGCTGGAGCCTCGGTACTCTCCTGGGTGCGGTCGCCGGAAATATCCTGCCCGCAATGCTCGTCTCCGCTCTCGGAATCGCGATATACGGAATGTTTATAGCGATAATAGTCCCGCCCGCGAAAAAGAGCCTGCCGACTCTGCTTTGCATTTTGACTGCAATTGCTCTGAGCTGTGCATTTAAATTTATTCCTGTGCTCTCAAAAGTGCCGAGCGGATTCGCTATAATTATCTGCGCCGTTGCGGCGAGCGTGCTGTTTGCGCTCGTGGCCCCGATAAAAGAGGAGCAGACAGAGGAGGTGAGCGCCGATGAATAATTATATTCAGTTTTTCTCGGGTCTTGCCGTCATGGCGGGAGTTACATATCTCGTCAGGATGCTCCCGCTCGTCTTGGTCAAGAAAAAGATTGAAAACAGATTTATAAATTCTTTTCTCTATTATGTCCCGTATGCGGTGCTCGCCGTTATGACGGTTCCCGCGATATTTTCATCCACAGCGAGTCTCCCGAGCGCGATAGCGGGCTTTGTTGTGGCTTTGATTCTCGCATATTTCGAGCGCGGTCTGCTTACCGTCGCCGCCGCGTCCTGCGCCGCCGTGTTCATAGCGGAGCTGATAATGAAATTCATTCACTGAGGTAATATAAAATGGTACTGCGCGAAGTTTCTAAAATAGATGTAAATTATGTAAAAAAGCTATATAAAGAGGCTTTTCCGATAAGAGAGAGAATGCCTTTTTCAAAGCTGCTAAAATTACAAAAAAACAATATAATAAAAATGTTCGCTGCATATGAAAACGGCGAGCCCTGCGCTCTCGCGATAACCTGCACGGGCAGCAAATCGGTGCTTTTGATGTACCTCGCCGTTGACGGCAACAAACGCGGTCAGGGACTGGGCTCAAAAATCATTCCCGCTCTGTGTGAGACTTTCCCGCGCCGCAATCTCCTTCTCGAAATAGAAAAACCGAACGAAAACAAGCCGATGACTGTTCGCAGAAAGGAATTTTATCTTCGCTGCGGACTTCGCGAGACGGGGACGGAGATATCTCTCGCCGGAGTTCCGATGGAGATTCTCATAAAGGGCGACGGCGAGTTCGACAAATACGAATATCTCGATATCTACCGCAAGCACTTCGGAAGAAAAATGGCGAAGCTGCTGCTGAAAATCAAATAAATTAAGCCGGAAGATTTTTCTTCCGGCTTTAATTTTATATATTTATTGTTTCTTCAATCTGCTCCGCTTCAATCTTCGGTTCTTCGATTTCAATCGTCTTTTTCTTTTTGCTGTTAAACACGCCGTCAAGCTTTTTGCACAGTGCGTTTATTCTTATCAGCCTGAAAAGCTGTATTCTCAGAAGGTCTATTACTATACATATTATAAATACAGCGAGCGCCATTGCAATCGAGCTGAAAATCATCGCCGCCGTGCCGTGATTGACGAGCGGCATCGCGATATCTTTCATCAGCTTATTGAACACGAGCGGGTGAGTATGTATCAGATAAACTCCGAGAGCGGCGGGGGTTATATAATTTATAAGCTTCTCCGTTTTCTTTCCGAATTTCAGCTTCGAGAAGAATATGAAAAGGAAGATTGCGGACAAGACCACAAAGGGCGAAATATATGTCAGATAATTTACGGTGCCGTCCGTGAATATCTTTTTCATCGGATCTTTTAAAAATATATTTAGCGCAAAATTGCATCCGACGGATATTATATAAAATAACAGTGCACTGTACCATTTCATCTTAGCGCCGACGCCGAATTTTTTCATATACGCGCCGACAAGATACATGACCATGAGCCATATCGGGCTGTAGCCCTCGGAAAATTGGAATCCGTCTTTTCCGATTATAAACGAACCCGTTGTCAGAAGCAGAATAACAGCTATAACCGCAGTGAAGCTCTTCTTATCTGCCGCCTCTGCGAATTTGTTCATCATCGGGATGAATAAATACATTAGAAAATACGCGGTCATGTACCAATACTGCTTTGAAACTATCGGAGTCAGTGCATAGACTATATTCTGCGCGCTGAAAAATTCGCGGTAGATTGATATCATAATCGCAGACAGACCGACGCTGTAGAAAAATACTTCGAACCACAATTCTGTTATCCTCGATGGCTTTATCTTTTTGCCGAGCATAAGATACCCGCTGACGAGTGCGTAACAGTTGACCGCGCAGAATGCCGCATTCTGCATGAGATAAACCGGATAGTAGCTGCTTGTTCCCGCGGCAGCTCCGGTTATCCCGCCCATTCCCAGAACATGAAGCAAGGCTATCATGAACATGGAAAACAGCTTAAAGAGGTTAATTCCGGTGTTCCTCTTTTTCATTTGTTATCCCCTCACTCAGATATTTGAAAGACTGTCAACATACTCCGTGCGTTTGAGCAGCGTTGACGACGATATCTGTGAAATATAGACGTGCGTTTTTTGGTCTCTGCCGATGCAGACTATAAAAGATTTCGGAAGATCGGTGCATACATTAGTGACGCAGCCGTCCTTTTCGGCCTTCGCGAGATAATCGCGTGTGGCTTTTGAAACAGTCGAAGTGTCGAGGTCAAATATCCCGACTATCTCGTCCATGCTCACGACCTTGTCCTGGCCGAGATGAAGATACATCAGTCTCCCTCCTCATATTTCATTTATACTGCCGTCCGTCATCTCAAACGCTTTACCCTTCTGCAGCCGCAGCAGCTGGGACGGATCGCAGCAGGTTATAAAAACCTGCCTCTTTCCGAGGCGTTCGAGCAGCAGTTCCTGACGCCCGTCGTCAAGCTCGCTCATAACATCGTCGAGCAGGATTATCGGGCTTTCGTCCGTGATTTTTTCGAGTATGTCCGCCTCGGCTAATTTTAGCGAGAGGGCACAGGATCTCTGCTGACCCTGCGAGCCGTAGATGCGGGCATTCCTGTTGTTTATAAAAAATGAAAGATCGTCTTTGTGCGGGCCTGTGCCTGTAAACTGGCGGCGGATATCGGTCTCGCGGCTTTTTTCGAGCTCGTCGAGCATGGTCTGCGCCGCCGATTGTTCGTCAAAATCGGTAGCTTTGCAGAATGTATCATATCTGACCGTCAGCTTTTCGCGCCCGGCGGTTATTCCGGAATAATTTTCCGCAGCCTGCTTTTTTATCATGTCGAGATATTCAAAGCGATAGCGAAGTATTTTTGCTCCGAGAGCGGACAGCTGTGCGTCCCATGAGAAAAACATATCGGAGCTGATATTCCCGCTCGCCACAGCCTGACGCAGCAGCGCGTTGCGCTCGGAGAGAGTTTTGATATATTTTGAAAGTATCCCTGCGTAGTTGGGCTTGACAAGGCTTATAGCTATGTCTATAAACTTTCTGCGCTCGCCCGGTCCGTCCTGGACTATAGACAGCGTTGCCGGGGAAAACAGCACCGCCGGGAACTCACCGATGAGTCTTCGCGGAGTGTCTTTATGAACGCCGTTTATCCACACATTCTTTTTATCCGTCAGTTCGAGCCGAGCCGTCTGATCTCTGTCAAATGCAAAAAAGCTTATATCGAGCATACTGCGCTCGCAGTTCTCGCGTATAAGCTGGGAATTTTTCCTTGTCCTGAAGCTGTGGCAACCGGTAAAGAGCCAGATGCTCTCAATGAGATTCGTCTTGCCCTGTCCGTTTTCGCCGAAAATTATATTTATAAACCTGTCAGGCGAAATTACTGCATTTTCAAGATTGCGGAAGTCTTTTGCATTGTGCTGTGTTACATACATATCAGATAACTTTGTATATTTTATGTTCAAACTCAGCCGTATCTCCCGGACGGAGTTTCTTGCCACGCGAAGTGCAGACTTCGCCGTTGACTTTTACTTCTCCGTCCTGGATAACGAACTTTGCGTGTCCGCCGGTCACAACTGCATCGCAGAGCTTCAAAAAAGCGTCGAGGCGGATAAACTCGGTGTCTATCTTTTTCTCTGTGACCGGTTTCTCTTTTATTCTGACTTTGAGTTTTTTAACCATTTCTATCCTTCTTATTCAGTCTTTATTCTAACGGGCAGCACGAGGAACAGGAAGCTGTCACCCTCGGGCGGAAGGATTATTATCGGCGAGACGGGGCCGTTGAGCTTGAAATTGACTTCGTCTGTATCCGCAACGCGCAGAGCGTCGGTCAGATACTTATTATTGAAACCTATTTCAACATCGTCGCCGTCTATCTCAGCTGAGACGCTGTCGCTCGCAGTACCGAGCGAGGTGACGCTCGAGAGTCTTATCATATTGTCGGCGAAAACGCACTTGATGGGGCTCTTGTACTTCTCGCTGATAATGAGCGAAGCGCGGTCGATTGAATTTATCATGTCGCGGGTGTTGACTCTGACTCTTGTTGTGCATTTGGGCGGAATAGCGGATTCATAATTTAAGAATTCGCCCTCAAGAAGTCTCGAAACGACGCTGTAAGAGCCGATTTCAAAGACAATATGTCTCTTGCCGACTCCGAGCGAGATAGTTCCGTCATCATCATTCATCAATTTCATTATTTCAGAAAGCGTCTTCGCGGGGACGATAAATGAGATATCATCGCCGGAATAATCTATATTCTCTTTTCTGACGGCGAGTCTGAATCCGTCGATTGCAATGAGCTTCAGTATATTGCCGCTGATATCAAACTTGACACCTGTGTGAACGATCTTGCTGTCGTTAACTGCGACGGCGAATATAGTCTGCCTGACCATATCTTTTAAAACGCCCTGATTGATAACAATAGGATATCCGCCGGAGACTGACGGGAGCTCGGGATATTCCTCAGCGCTCATGCCGATAAGCGAATATTTTGCGTTGCCGCTGACGATGCTTGCAAGAAGTCTCGCATCGGACTCAAAGCGCACGCTCTCGCCGGGGAGCTTGCGCATAATGTCGCAGAGAATGCGGGCGTTGATAATTATCGAGCCCTCTTCTTCGACTGTCGCCTTTATTGCGGTATTTATACCGAGTTCAAGGTCATATCCCGTGAGAATAAGCTGACCGCTGACTGCTTTTATGAGAATACCTTCTACTGCGGGTATCGACGTTTTGGTCGATACTGCTCTCTGCACGTTGAGGCAAGCCTCGGAGAGCTCCGCCGTGCCGCAAACAAATTTCATGAAAGATCCTCCCTGTCTGTGAATAAATAAATATTATATTTAGTAGTAGTAGTAGAGGGTGTTGAAAGTGAGGAAAAGTGCCTCTGTCCCTTTACTGTCAATGAAACCGCGATTTTGAGTTTTCCACATCGGATGAGGAAAGATTTTACTTTTCCACACACTTAAAAACACCAATGTGGAAAGTGTGGAAAACCGGTATGTGGAAAACTAAAAGAATGTGGAAAACTTTTATTTTTATCAGAGCTCTTTTCTGCCCTCGATAGCCTTTGTGAGAGTGAAATTATCGGCATATTCAAGATCCGCGCCGACGGGGATTCCGTAAGCAAGGCGCGATACTTTCACTCCGAGCGGCTTTACAAGCCTTGAGATAAACAGAGCTGTGACATCGCCCTCGGCTGTCGGATTAGTAGCCATGATAAGCTCTTTTACTTCGCCGTCGCCAAGCCTGTTGACAAGCTCTTTTATGCAGAGGTCGTCAGGACCGACTCCGTTCATCGGGGATATCAGCCCGTGAAGAACGTGATATACTCCGCCGAACTCGTGCGTGCGCTCGATAGCCATGACCGCTTTAGAGTCTTCGACAACGCAGATAACGCTCTTGTCCCTCGACGGGCTCTTGCATATCGGGCAGAGCTCCGCGTCGGTTAAGTCACAGCATATTGGGCAGCGGTGAATTTTTGTCTTTGCCTCAACTATCGTGTCGGCAAATTCTTTTGCCTGCTCGTCCGTCATCGAAAGAATGTGATAGGCGAGCCTTTGGGCGTTTTTTCTGCCGATTCCCGGCAGGCGCTCAAACTGCTCTATCAATCTTGCGAGCGGAGCGGCATTGTTCTGCGCCATATCAGAAAAGTCCGGGGATGGAAAGTCCGCCCTTGGCGCGCTCCATGCCCTGCTCCATAGCGTCGTTAGCCTTGCGCACGCTCTCGTTGAAAGCGGCAATTATCAGATCCTCGAGCATCTCCGGCTCTTCGGGGTCGATTATCTCGGGAGCCATTTTTATGGAAACAGCCTCATGGCGTCCGTTGACGGTCACTTCGACCGCTCCGCCGCCTGCGCTGGCGGTGAACTCGGTCTCTTCGACCTCCTGCTGGACGCGTGCCATCTCCTCCTGCATCTCCTGAATTTTTTTCATCATATTTGCACTGCCGCCCTGCTGGGCGCCGGGGATTCTTGCTTTCATGATTATTTCTCCTTACTTCAACTGTTTTTGAAATCGTTTATTTTTTTTATAAGCCCTTCGAGCGGGTCTTTGCCGCTGTGCTGTTCGGGGGCTTTATAAAGACCTATTTTATATCGTTTGCCGGTGACTGCGAAAATCGCTTTCATTAAGAGCACTGCGTGGGTGTCTTGCTTGATGAAAGACGAGAGCGCTGGATTCTCACTTTTTATAAGAATAAAGTTGTCGCGCTCATATCCGCTCGCGCCGTTGAGTATTCCGTGGAGCGGCGCATCAATTTTCTGAAGCTCGTCCATGACCTCCGCCCAGCGGGAGAACTGAACAGTCTCGCCGTTCGTGCCCTCGGGTGAGGGTGCGGGAGCGTGATGCTCGGCGGGGGCTTCCATTTTCGGCTCGTGAGCCTTTTCTTTTATATCAGCTTTCTGCGGCTCGGGAGCTTTTTTCACTTCTTCCGCTTTTGTTTGCGGACGAGGCTCGGAAACGGCTGTTTTTATTTGTTCGGGAGCTTTCGGCTTATTTTCAACGGGCACAGCACTGCTTGCCGCCGTGAAATTGCCGGAAGCCAATTTCGCTTCGAGCGCGGATATTCTTCTGAGCAGAGCGTCATTCTCCGAATCAAGCGACTCGGAGCAGAGCTTCACGAACGCCATTTCGAGAGGTATTCTCTTGTTAGATGAGCGCTTTATCTGCGAGAATGTGTCTTCGATAATATTTAAATCATAGAGCAGCTCTTCGAGCGGCAGTTTTTCCGCGAGAGCTTTCAGAGATTTCAGTTCATCGTCTGTAGCTATCAGAATGCTGTCCGCATTTTTGACCGTTTTGACTATCATTAAGTCACGCAGATGAAACATGAACTCGGAGCAGAGACGCTCCATATCGCAGGAGTTCATGTGCAGCTCGTTAATTATTCCGAGAGCTGAGGCGCAGTTCTTTTTAATTATACATTCGGACAGGCGCATCAGATAGTCGCGCCCTGCGAGTCCCGCGCTCTTTGTAACGACTTCGTTTGTTATATGTTCGTCGACTGCACAGCATCTGTCGAGCAGAGAGAGCGCGTCTCGCAGCGCTCCGTCGGCAACTTTTGCTATCAGCGCGGCGGCATCCTCGTCTAAAACTATGTTCTCGTGCTCGGCGACATATTGAAGTCTTGCGCAGATATCCTCAGGAGAAATTCTCTTGAAATCAAAGCGCTGGCAGCGCGAGAGAATGGTTGCGGGGAGCTTATGCACTTCGGTAGTTGCAAGGATGAAAATGACGTGCTCGGGCGGCTCTTCGAGAATTTTCAGAAGAGCGTTGAACGCGCCGGTCGAGAGCATATGAACCTCGTCTATAATATAGACTCTGTACTTCGCTTTAACAGGCGTAAAGTTTGCCTCGTCTCGAAGATCGCGGATATTGTCAACGCCGTTGTTTGAAGCGGCGTCTATCTCAATAACATCAAGCACCGAGCCGTTATCAATGCCGCGGCATATCTCGCACTCGTTGCAGGGGTCGCCGTCATGCGGGGAGAGGCAGTTGACGGCCTTTGAAAGAATCTTCGCGCAGGTTGTCTTGCCCGTTCCGCGCGAGCCCGTGAACAGATAGGCGTGGGCAACCCTGCCGCTGACGAGCTCGTTTTTGAGCGTAGCGGTTATATGGGGCTGACCGTAGACTTCCTCAAAGGTCTGCGGACGCCATTTTCTGTACAGCACGCGGTACATAACAGACCGTCCTTTTAAAAAATCTTTGATAAAACAAAAACGAGCCTTTATCTTGGTCATGCGGCGGGCAGGCGGACTGTGGCGCACAGTGCAGACCGCTTAATGCTGCTCGGTTCCCCGCCTGACATGGTTCACGGCGCCCCGCCGCACAGGACCCGCCACGCCACATGACCAAAACAAAGCCTCGCTTAAGATGCTTATCAGGTTACTAAGATATTATAATATATATTTGAATCAATTACAAGTGCTATATACTATAATAATATGCAAAATTTTTTGTTTTCCTGGTTTTGTGTAAGTTACCTTGAAAACTGAACAGTAAAGATTTGATTTTTTAAAAGCCTGATTTATAAACAGATATTTACATCTTCCGGCAATATTCCTCCGATTTGTTTTATAAGCAATGTTTTCTGCTTTTCATGGGTAAACAAGTATGATATAATAAAAATATGTATAAGAAAGGAAGTCTTATCATGACAAAGCTCAAGAAATTCGGCGGAAAATACAAAGACGAGACCGTTGAGAGAATAGCGCGGTACTTCGGATTCAGCGCTGGTCTGCATTTCGGCACGGACAAGCCCGACGAGAGCCGAATGAAAGCGGCGAAAAAGACGCTCAAAGAGTGGACCCACGGAAACGGCGAATTATTTGTAATAGTTGACGAAAAAGATACAGTCGGCTTTGTCCATATAAATTACCGCACGGGCAACACCGCGTGGATAGAAGATATCTATGTTGATGAACTGAAACGCGGACAGGGAATCGCAACGCGCGTTATCGGGCTTGCGGAAGATAAGATAAAATCCCACAGAGGCTATACTTCAATCTGCCTCGAAGCTTCGCCCGATAACAAAGCTGCGCTCGCGCTCTATCATAAGCTCGGCTATATCACGCTCGGCATGATAACCGTGCGCAAAGAGATATATAAAAACGACAAAAAGAACGAAACCGAGCTTTTCGGACTGACTTATAAATACTGAGGTGCAGCATGGAATACAAATTCAATCATTTTAACTTCAACGTAAAAAATCTCGACGAGAGCATAAAATTCTATAACGAAGCTCTCGGACTCAAAGAGATTCGCCGCAAAGAAGCGTCGGACGGCTCTTTTACAATAGTTTTCATGGGCGACGGCAGCGGCACTTTTTCTCTTGAGCTCACCTGTCTCAAAGATCACCCGCAGGCATATGATTTGGGCGAATGTGAATTTCATCTCGCGCTGACTGCGGACGACTACGAGGCCTCGCTCAAAAAGCATAAAGAGATGGACTGCGTCTGCTATATAAACGAGGGCATGGGGATATATTTTATCTCTGACCCGGACGGATATTGGATAGAGATAATCCCGAAGAGGTAAGCTATGACAAAAAAGCAAAAGGCCGCCCTCGCTGTGGCGGCGCTCGAAAAAGAATATCCGGATGCTCTGTGTTCGCTTGAAGAAAAAGAGCCTTATCGCCTGCTGATAGCGGTCAGACTCTCGGCTCAGTGTACCGACGCGCGGGTAAATTTAGTCACCCCCGTGCTCTTTGAGCGATTCCCGACGCTCGAGAGCCTCGCTTTTGCCGATGTTGCCGAGGTCGAGGAGATAGTCCACCCCTGCGGCTTTTTCCGCGCAAAGGCGAACGACATAGTTTCGATGAGCCGGATGCTCATTGAAAAATATGATTCCAAAGTGCCTGATACCATCGAAGAGCTTGTCAAGCTCCCGGGAGTCGGCAGAAAGACCGCGAATTTAATAGTCGGCGATGTCTACGGCAAGCCGGCAGTTGTTGCGGACACGCATCTTATCAGAATAACAAATTTGCTGGGGCTCGTTGACACAAAAGACCCGGCAAAAGTAGAAAAAGAGCTGAAAGCTCTGCTCGATCCTAAAAAGAGCAACGATTTCTGCCACCGCTGCGTGCTTCACGGCAGGGCGGTGTGCATCGCACGCAGACCGAATTGTCCCGCCTGCGTGATGAACGGATTTTGCAGCTATTATTTAAAGCAGAAATGATATCAGCGCCGTCACCGCGGCTCCCGCGAGCGCGGAGCAGGCGAATTTCAGCGCGGAGATAATTTTTCTCTTTTTGAGCTTGCTTGCCGGAGGGATCCCCGCGCTGTCTGCTATCAGACCTGCCCGCTCGCGCAGCGTGCCCTCGCTCGTTGCGGCGTATTCGGGTTTGACGAAAAACAGCACTTTTTCAAAATATTCGCATTTGGTCTGCGTTATCTCTATGACCTGACGGTTCACACCTTTTATCATTTTTTCTTGCCCTCCGAATGTCATGTGTTGATTATTTTTGACTTTTCGGGCGTGAAATATACCGACGGGCGGAGAAAAGCCGATTATACGAACTGTAATCACACTTTCGCGCGTGATATGTGGAAAACTATGTGGAAAATGTTGATAACTTCTTCAAAAACGCTTGAAAAACCTTGACAAGCTGATGTGGATAGATAAATCAAAGTCGAAAATATATACAATCTGTTATATTTTCTTTACTTCTGAATTTAAATATATTTCGCTTATATAACAAAAGGAGCGGATTTGAGTTGGATTGTGACAAAATTTTGCAGACGGACGGCGGAAGCATAATAACCGGGCTTCGCTGTTTCAGCCTGCCGCTGATACTCGACTGCGGTCAGGCGTTTCGCTGGAGCGAGAATGCGGACGGAAGCTGGAGCGGAGTGGCGATGAGCCGCGAGCTCAGACTAAAGCAGGACGGAGATAAATTATTTTTTGAAAACACGACGCCCGACGAAATAAAAAACATATGGATAAAATATTTTGACCTCGGCCGCGACTACACCGCGATATGCGAGCGCCTGAGCGCGGACGAAAATCTCAAAACAGCGTGCTCGGAATATCCGGGGATAAGAATATTAAAGCAAGACGAGTGGGAGACGCTCTGCTCGTTTATTATCTCTCAGAATAATAATATACCGCGAATAAAGGGTATAATCGGCAGGCTCTGCGAAAACTTCGGAGATAAGCTCCCAGGCGGGGGATATTCGTTCCCGTCCGCCGAAAAACTGGCTTCTCTCGAATCAGACGACCTCGCTCCGCTGAGAGCGGGCTTTAGAAATAAATATATAATCGACGCCGCGCGCAAAGTAGCGGGCGGTGAAGTAAATCTTTCCGCGCTCAGAAGTGCTTCAGACGATGAAGTGCGCGAAAGCCTTTTGAAAATAAAAGGCGTCGGCGCGAAAGTTGCGGAGTGTACATTATTATTCGGCTTCGGGCGCGTTGATGCGTTCCCGATAGATGTCTGGGTGCGCCGCGTTGTCGGCGAGCTATACCCGAACGGTCTGCCCGAGTGCATGGACGGAGTGCGCGGAATAGCGCAGCAGTATCTGTTCCACTGGCGCAGGCATCTTGAGGAGGACGAGAAGAAAAATGCAGGCTGATATTCTCTCCGCCGAGGAGATAAAAAAATATCTCACAAAAGAGCGAAAAAATAATATCGCCGTCTTTGACACGGTGGATTCAACGAATACTATATTAAAAAATTGGTGCGCCGAGGGAAAAGCACGACCCGGCGACTGCGTGACAGCCGACTGCCAGACGAAAGGGCGCGGCAGGCGCGGCAAGCGATTTGAATCGGACAAAGGAGTCGGAATTTATCTCTCTTTTTTGCTCGGTACCGGCGACGCGACCCCGGATGAGATAAGCGAGATAACCGCGTGGGGCGCGGTTGCGGTGCGCCGCGCGATAGAAAAAGTCTGCCATGCGGGAAGCAAAATAAAATGGGTCAATGACATAGTCTGCGGCAGGATGAAGATATGCGGCATACTCACTGAGATGACTGCGGCGGGTCCCGTGATGGGGATCGGCATAAATGTGAATCAAAGCGAGGACGGCTTTCCGCCGGAGCTTCGCAATATTGCTTCGTCTCTGAAAATAATATGCAAGAGAGAATTTTGCAGGGCGCAGATAATTGCCGCCGTTATCGAAGAGCTCGATTTGATAAACGCGGGATTTCCCGAAAAAAGAGAGAAATATCTAAAGGAATATCGCGAGAACTGCGCCGTTATCGGCGAGGAGATAAGTATCGAGCGCGGCGAAGAAATAAAAAAAGGACGCGCCGTTGAAATCGCCGAAAATTTCGGGCTTGAAGTCATTTTCGAAAACGGAGAGCGCGAAGTAATAACCGGCGGCGAAGTGAGCGTAAAAGGATTTTACCCGGCGAATAATATCGGGAGAGAATAAATTGACGGAGGGTACAAAATGAACAAACACAGAAAAGGGCTCTATATTATTTCAGGACTTTTCTATCTTTTCTTCTCGGGCGCGCTCGCGCTTTATCCGACCAAGATGACGGTCGGCGCTACAATTTCGATGATAGCGGGCGCGGTTCTGACGCTCGCGGCGGCAGTTTCTTCATTTATACTTGCGGCGCAGTCCGGCAAGAATCCGAAAGATTCCGCAGTCCGCACTGTTGTTATGCCGATATGCTTCGTCGGCTTCGCAGTAATTCTCGCGGCGGATATCATAAACACCGCTGTACATTTTGAAACGGCGTTCGACGCAGTCAGAATTATAGCAGAACTAATAGGCGCGGCGGGACACATTGCCGCAGCCGTTATCATGTTCAAAAATAACATGGTATTCATCCGAAGAAATAAAATTGCATATGCCGTGTTCGCCGCGATGACGGGAAATCCCGCTTCTATATTTGTCTCCGGTGCGTTCGCGCGCGAAAGAGCGGACGGCGAATGCAAAAAGCTCCGCAAGGCGGGCGTTATCGAGTTTATCGTCGGCGCGGTAATTATCGTTGCGGCATACATAATAACCAATCTCACTCTGCCGAGCGACACATTCCGCGCTGTGACCGACTGGCTGTTCCTCTGCCTGACTCTTGTTACCGACATGGGTCTTGCACTTATCGCCGTCTTGACCCCGAAAGACAAAAAGAAAAAGGCGAAGAAAAAATAAAATTATGTGGAATAAAATTTCAAGCAAGGAAGACATATCGGCTCTCATGGATAGAATGTACAGTTTCCATGACAGCTGCATCAAAGAGATGTATTATATAAGCGGAGCATATACTACTGCGGAAAAAAGCATGTATCCTATCAACGACCGACGCACACTGCGCGTTCTGATACAAAGCCAAATCGATTCTTCGGCTGCAATCGAGCTTGAATTTTCCGGGCTTATATCTTTGTCGCTCCGCCCGACTGACGAAAAATACACCTGCGAAATCTTAGAAGCGTCGCTCGAAGCGAAAGACGGATATTTTATATGGAAAGACGATATAGATTTATCCGAAGAGTCGGATCAGTGCGGCACGGTGATATGCTCCGAAAGACTCAGTTGGCGCGAAATAAAAAGCGTATACGGCAGTGACGAATTCTATTTGCCGGCAGAATAAATGGAGGAAATGAAAATGAAGAAGAATGAGACATACGATATTTTTGTTTGTATATCTTTTAGTCTTGCCGTTATATGCGCGTTGTCCGTTTTCTTTGAAAATTTTATACCGTATAATGCAATCGTTTTCGGCGTATCGCTCGGTTCTGTTTGGCTTCGGGCTGTTGCCGCAGTTATTCTTTTGGCGACATCTACAGTCTCGGTAAAACTGAGAATTGACTCAAAACACGGAAAAGCCGAAAAGAAAACGGCAATAATTGCAGCGAAGATAATTTTTCCTGCCATTGCCGTGACTGTCTGCGCAAATGCTGTGATAAGCGTTCTCAAAAACGGTCTTTCTTACTCTATACTGCCGATAGTTGCGGCGATATTGAGTGTTATCGGTCATGCGGTGAGTCTTGCGCTGATAATAAAAGGAAAAGAAGGCACGGCAAAATTTGTTTTTGCCGTCATGACGCTGTCTTTGGTATCTATAACAATTTGTTTCTGTGCCGACAGCGGGCAAAAAACAATATCAAAAAGCAAAAGAATTTTAATATTCGTTTTTGATATTTTGTTATTTCATTTGGTACCAAATTTTTTAAAAAGCGGCAATTTGTGGATAGCTTTCGCGCTGATGATAGTGATGCTTGCCTTGTATATACCGGAGCTTTTATCTTTTTACGAAACAAAGCCCGAATTGTCAGGCGATGATCCATTCAAAAAGGCGAACGAAGTAAAAGCAGCAAGCGCAGAAGAACTTAAAGAATACAAAAAAGAACTTGACCGAATGAAAGAAGCGAAAAAATGAACAGACGAAACATACTTCTCTATACCCTCGCGGGCGTGTTTTCTGTTATCGGCGCGCTGACAAACGGCATCTCGCCGTTTTTAGCCGGCAGCCCGGCGGCGGAAAAAATCGTCTCGCTGTGTTTGGCGATCATATTAATACTCATAGGCGTTTCGGCGATAACCGCATCGTCGCGAATCAAAAATAGCGGGAATGCAGACTTACGCCTGACGAAAAAAATAATGCCCGCTTTGCTCTGCGTTATGGCGATATTTATATTGGCGGATGCGGCGGTGTGCATACCGAATTTCAACGGGCTCACAAGCGGAGTGCGCATAGCGGGGGATATAATAAATTCAATCGGCTTTGCGTCCTGCGGCATCCTGATGCTCAAAAACAACAGGAGCGAAAAAAACACGGTGCTGTATATTATTCTCTCCGTGCTCTCCGGCAGCATCTCGCCGATAATGATAACCGCGGCGTGGCTTGCGCTTCCGTATGACCCCGACCGCGAACGCTCACGCAGAAAAGCGCGAAACGGACTGATAATAGCATTTTTTGTCGTTCTCGTGACATATGCGGCGGTCTATATCGCGCTCGGACAGGAGACGGCGCAGAACATCGGACTCTCGGAGCTATATATAAAAGTAATGTCGGCGCTGTTCGTCGCGGTCATTGCCGTGTTCGCGTTTATCCCTTCGTCGAAATACAAACGTAGAGACAGCGCGGAAAAATAAAATATTTATTCAGCTTCATTTCGGCAGATACGCCGGGATGAAGCTGTTTTTTATTTCGGGATATTGCGGAGTGTATAGATTTTTATGCACCGTAGCTAAGAGCGGGACAAAATTTTTTGAAATATCTATTACCGATAGTTTGTAGGGACAGCCGCAAGGGCTGTCCCTACGAGTTGCAAAAGACAAGAATCACTGCTAAATTCGCGGGCTGATGATATCTGCCCCTACTGCACAATTTTGAGCGAAGCGAAACTCCGCTCTTGACAAACCGCGCTTTCGGGATTAAAATTGAAAACGATTCTCAAATTCAGTTTGCGGCGGAATATTTCTTCTGTTTTCTGCCGAAGCTCAAAGAGGTGCTTTTTTATGGGTTACAACACAAAGCAGGGCGAATTGATTACCTCTCTGCTTAAAAGTAGCGGCGGTAGGCATCTGACCGCCGAGGATATATCGCATATTCTGGGCGAGCGCGGCTGCCCGGTTGGCAAGGCTACGGTCTATCGCCATCTTGAAAAGATGCTGCGCGAGGGTAGCGTGCGCAAGTTCGTGCTCCACGACGGGGAGAGCGCGTGCTATCAGTATGTCGGCGACAGCGCGGACTGCTGCAACCACTATCATCTCAAATGCTCCGAGTGCGGGAAGCTGCTCCATGTCGAGTGCGGCTTTCTCGACAAGGTCGCGGAGCATATCTTCGAGCACCACGGGTTCACCCTCAGCGAGGAGAACACCGTGCTCTACGGAGTCTGCGCCGAGTGCGCCGAAAGGAAAAAGAATGAAAACTAAGCTTTTGCGCGCGGCGGCAGTCATACTTTGCGCGGCGATGATATTTTCGCTTGCCGCCTGCTCCTCCGGAAAAATTGAATCGAAGAGCGATAGGCTCCGCGTTATATGCACGCTGTTCGTGCCGTATGATTTCGTGCGTGAGATTGCCGGGGACAGAGTAGATTTAACTTTGCTGCTCCCGCCCGGAATGGAGAGCCACTCATACGATCCGACTCCCGCCGATATGAAAGCGGTCAGCAATGCGGGTTTGTTGATCCGTGTCGGCGAAAATATGGAGACCTGGTCGGCGAAGCTCTTTGACAAATCAACGGGAGCGGGCGAGTATCTCGATATCGCATCTGAAATGGGTCTGCGCCTTGCCGCGCATGAGCATGAGCATGAACACGGCCACGAGGACGAGCATGAACATGAGCACGAATATGAAGGGGGCTTTGTTGACGCGCATATCTGGACAGACCCGGTCTATGCTCAGGGCATGGTGAAGGTCATAACCGACGCGCTCTGCCGGCTCGACAGCCGCAACGCCGAGTTCTATAAATCAAACAGCGAAAAATATATCTCGAAGCTTCAGTCGCTCGATGCGGGATTCAAAGACGCAGTCAAAAACGGAAAGCGCGATATAATCGTATTCTCCGGCCGCTTCGCTTTCCGCAATTTCACAGAGCGGTATTCGCTGAAATTCGTCAGCGCGCTCGACGCCTGCGCGGACAACTCCGAGCCGGGTGCCCAGACTGTAGCTAAGATAATAAACACTGTAAAAAACGGGAACATCCCGGTCATTTTCTATGAAGAGCTGGCCGAGCCGCGAACGGCGGAAATAATCTGCGGCGAGACGGGCTGTTCGATGCGGCTGTTCCACTCCTGCCACAATGTCAGCCGCGACGAATTTGAGTCCGGGGTCGGCTATCTCTCGCTGATGAACGACAATCTCCGAAATCTCAGGGAGGCACTTTCATGAACAAAAATATATTGCTCGCCTGCCGCGATGCTGTGATAGGCTACGACAATACTGTAGCGGTCAATGGCGTGAGTTTTGAGCTTGAACGCGGAGATTATCTCTGCATAGTCGGCGAAAACGGCTCGGGCAAGAGCACACTTCTAAAAGGTATTCTGGGGCTTATCCCGATGAGAGGCGGAAGCGTTGATTTCGTCGACGGGCTCAGGCGCACGGACATAGGCTATCTGCCGCAGCAGACCCAGGCTCAGCGCGATTTCCCTGCGACGGTGCGCGAGGTCGTGCTCTCCGGCTGTCTCAACGGCTCGAAAGGTCCGTTTTATTCCCGCGCTGACCGCAGTCTGGCGAATAAAAATATGGAAAAGCTCTCGATAACAAATATCGCGAACAGATCATACCGCGAGCTCTCCGGCGGTCAGCAGCAGAGGGTTCTGCTCGCGCGTGCGCTCTGCGCTGCAAAAGAGCTGCTTTTGCTCGACGAGCCGGTGACAGGGCTTGACCCGGTGGTGACTGCTGAGTTCTATCGCCTGATACAAAAGCTCAATCGGGATTCCGGCATAGCTGTTATCATGGTCTCGCACGATATAGAGTGCGCCGTCGAGAACGCGAACAAAATTCTGCATCTCGGTTCGCGCGGAGTCGAATTTTTCGGCACGACCGAGGATTATTTAAAGAGCGACGCCGGACGGCGTTTTGCGGGGAGGGGGAGAAGCGATGTTTGAACTTATCGCCGAGATGCTTTCTTATTCATTCATGCGCCGCGCCCTGATAGCGGGTCTGCTCGTGGCTCTCTGCTCCGCGCTGCTCGGGGTTACACTCGTGCTCAAGCGCTATTCGATGATAGGCGACGGGCTCTCCCACGTCGGCTTCGGCGCGGCGTGCGTGGCTATGGCGCTGAATGTGGCGCCGCTGAAAATCTCCGTGCCCGTAGTTGTAGTCGCCGCTTTCCTGCTCATGAGGATAAACGACAACGCGAAGATAAAGGGCGACGCCGCCATAGCGCTCATTTCGAGCACGGCTATAGCAGTCGGCGTTATTGCGGCGTCTCTGACAACGGGACTCAACACCGATGTGTCGGGTTATATGTTCGGCTCGGTTCTGCTCATGGGCAAAAATGATATTATCGCCTGCGCCGCGATATCGGCGGCGGTGCTCGTGCTCTATGTCATATTCTATAACCGCATCTTTGCCGTAACTTTCGATGAGACTTTCGCTGCGGCGACCGGAACAAAGACGGGACTCTACAATACTCTTATAGCTCTGCTCACCGCCGTCACTGTTGTCGTTGGCATGAGGATAATGGGCGCATTGCTGATATCAAGTTTGATAATTTTCCCCGCGCTGACTTCAATGCGCGTGTGCAAGAGCTTCCGCGCGGTGACTGCCGTATCGGCGGCGGTGTCGTGCGTCTGCTTCTTTGCGGGGCTTGTTATCTCCTATGCCTTCAACACCCCGGCGGGTGCGAGCGTAGTTGCGGCTAACGCCGTGTGCCTTATGATTTTTGCCGCCGCGGGAGCGATAAAAAACAGGATATCGGCAAAAAAGTTTAAATAAAATGTGACTATTCCTTAAAAAAACATAAAAAACTTTTACTATGCCATTTTTTGTGATATAATCATTCCAAGTAGATTCCTACGTCAAAAATTTACGGGAGGAAAAAAATGCAGGACATAATCACAGTAAACCATCTGAGCAAGTCCTATGGCAGCCACCAGGTGCTCAACGATATTTCGTTCAGCTTCCAGCCCGGCCAGATCATAGCTCTGCTCGGCCCGAACGGCTCGGGTAAATCGTCGCTGATAAAAATACTCACGGGTCTCATCCACGACTACTCCGGCGAGGTGCTCATAGACGGCGAAGTTCCCGGTCCTTCGACAAAGGCGAAGATAGCGTATCTACCCGAGAAGTCGTATCTTGCGGACTGGATGCGCGCTGTCGACGCGATAAACTACATTGCGGATTTCTATCCGGACTTCGACCGCGACAAGGCGATGAGAATGCTCGACACATTCGGTCTCCAGCCCAAGCAGAAGATAAAGTCGATGTCAAAGGGTATGCAGGAGAAGCTTCAGCTCATTCTCGTCATGTGCCGCAACGCGAAGCTCTATATTTTCGATGAGCCGCTCAGCGGTGTCGATCCCGCCGCGCGCGACGGCATACTCGACATAATCATGAAGAATCACCCGAAGGATTCGACTATGCTCATCTCGACCCATCTTATCCACGATGTCGAGAGCATATTCGACCACGCGCTGATGATAGGTCAGGGCAAAGTCCTGCTCAACTCGTCCGTTGACGACATATGCAGCAGCGGCAAGACGCTTGAGGATGTTTTCAAGGAGGTGTTCAAATATGCTTGGCAAATTGATTAAGAATGAAATCAAAATGAGCGCGCATATGATGATGAACATCTACGTTGCCGCCGCGGTCACAATAGGCATCATGCTCATCGCCTATGCTATAGACATCAGCTGGCTGAGCGCCATGGCAACCGTTGCGCTGTTCCTCATCGCGATGATAGCGCTCATCATAACCTTTGTCGGTGTTATCGCAAACTTCTATAAGACGCTCTACGGGCAGCAGGGCTATCTGAGCTTCACGCTCCCCGTGACGAGCGGGCAGCTCCTCGCGGCAAAGGCTATAGTCGCTTTCCTGTGGATGATCGTCAGCTACGCTGTGAGCATCGGCATAATGATCTGGATATACGACTACGTCACCTCGCTCATCGGCGAGAACAACCTCAACATGATAAAGACAATTATCAGCATGTTCCGCTCGATGCCCGGCGCAAAAGCGATAAAGGGATATCTCGTCCTGCTCGTGCTCGCGGTCTTTGTTCAGCTCGCGTTCCTTATCTCCGAGCTGTTCTTCTCCATAACTTTCGCGAACACCCGCATCATGCAGAAGCTCGGCGCGGCAGGCCCGATAGTCGTTTTCTTTGCGATATTCATTATCGCTCAGATCTGCAACTTCCTGCTGACGAACTATGTGCCCATCACCGTTTCGCCCGGAACAGACGGACTTGTGTTCTCGTTCGGCACGGCAATGTCTACAAAGGATCTTTCGTTCGGTGTGACGGGAGTTATCTTCCAGTTCTTGGTTTCAATCGGTCTGTTCTTCGGAACAGGCTGGCTGATGAACCACAAGGTCAACATCAAATAAGAAATGTCCGGCGGCAGCGGATGGAGCTTCCAGACCGCTGCCGCTTTTTCTTAACCGAACGCGGGGTCGAGCTTGGCTCGTCTGCGAAAAAACACAAAAAAGTAAAGTCAACGACTTTATAACCCCCGAGGAACAAGCCTTCAATAGCCGCGCCGCAGTGTAACAGGCTATCTGAGAACTGCGAGGGGACGGCTTGCGCAGCAAGCCGCACGAGTCCGTACTGTTTGAGCGAAGCGAGTTTACGGGCGAATGTGCCGAGCTGCCTACTGAGTAGCACAAGCTATGTACTGCGGCGCGGCGTTCGCGGGGTCTCGGGGCGAAGCCCTGAGTTTGCTTTTCTTTTGCAGGCGTTTTCTTTTTCAAATAAAAAGAAAATGCCGAAACGCTGTAAGAGATAAAGTATTTAGTTAAGGTAGGTAGCGAAGGTAGTGGGTAAATTTTACGTTCTTAAATTCACGCCGACCTAAACAACACAAAATCCCCATATTTTTAATTTCGATAACTCCGCAGGCATTCCTGCGTTATAATAAATCTATCTATAGACGAAAGAGGTGAACACCGTGGAACAGACTTCTACCGTTGCCGCCATCGCGACTCCCAACGCCGCGGGCGGAATAGGCATAGTCCGCATTTCCGGCGGCGATGCGATTGCCGTCGCGGATAAAGTCTTTTCGGCGGTTTCCGGGAAGCCGTTGAGCGAAGCGGCGGGATACTCCGCCCACTTCGGCACAGTCAGCCTCGACGGCAAGCCGATAGACGAGGCGATAGCCCTCGTTTTCCGCGCGCCCAAAAGTTATACCGGCGAGGACACGGTCGAATTGTCCTGCCACGGCGGAGTGTATATAGTCCGTCAGGTTCTTCGCGCGGTGCTGAACGCGGGCGCTCAGCCCGCAGGCCCGGGCGAGTTCACAAAGCGGGCTTTCTTAAACGGACGCATTGACCTCGCAAAGGCGGAGAGCGTCATGTCGCTCATCTCCGCGCAGGGCGAACAGGCGGCGAGCGCCGCATTCAATACACTCGAGGGCAGGCTCAGCGGCAGGATAGAATCAGTCGCCCACAGCATAATAAATGTCTGCGCGCATCTGAGCGCGTGGGTCGATTACCCGGACGAGGATATAGAAGAGCTCTCCACGGACGAGCTTGAAAAAACATTTTCGGCGGCGCAGAGCGAGCTCGAATCGCTTATCAGCGGATTCGAAAACGGTAAAGCGGTCACTCAGGGAGTGGATACTGTCATAGTCGGCAGACCCAATGTCGGCAAATCGACGCTGATGAATCTCCTGAGCGGATGCGAGCGCTCGATAGTCACCGATGTCCCCGGCACGACGCGCGATATAGTCGAGCAGACGGTCAGGGTTGGCGAAAACCTGCTGCGCCTTGCGGACACCGCCGGAATACGCGACACGGATAATAAAATAGAGAGCATCGGCGTTGAGCTGGCGAAAAAGCGCCTCTCCAGAGCTGAGCTGGTCATTGCCGTTTTCGACGGCGCGCAAAAACTGACCGATGAGGATATGGAAATAATCGATTTCTGTTCCGGCAGGCGCAGTCTAGCAGTCGTCAACAAGAGCGACCTCGGCTTTGTCTGCGACACGGATTATATAAAGAGCTGCTTCGGCGCATATGTCGAGCTTTCCGCAAAGACGGCTCAGGGCGGCGGCGAACTGGAAAAAGTGCTGTCCGATCTGCTCGGTACTTCGAATTTCGATCCGTCTGCCGCCGCGCTGACGAGCGAACGCCAGCGCAACTGCTGCGTGCGCGCGCTCGACAGCATAAAAGAGGCGCGCTCCGCGCTCGAAAGCGGAGTCACACTCGACGCGGTCAACGTCTGCGCCGACTGCGCCGTTGACGCGCTGCTCGAACTCACCGGCGAACGCGCCGGCGAAGCGGTGGTCAACGAAGTGTTTTCGCAGTTCTGTGTCGGAAAGTGAATTGCGACAGGTGTTGCGAGTTGTGTAAAATAAACAGGCTTTTTGTAGGGTGCGGCGACTCGACGCACCGCTGACGCGACAGCGGCACGAAATTCTCAAAATGTCTATTGCGACCGTTCGTGGGGACAGCCCTTGCGGCTGTCCGTTATCGGCGAAGCCGATACAAAGATTTAAACAGGCAGATAAGCCTCGTTTTTTGAACTTTTGCAAAGTAAAAGCGAGTGACTCAACTAATATTTATAATTAGGCTTCCAATAGCCGCGCCGCAGTGTTTGATAAGCCAACTAAGGGGGCGAGGGAACGGCTTGCGAAGCAAGACGCACGAGCACGCACCCGTTCAAGCTCCGGCGCGTTTGCGTGCGAATGTGCCGAGCTGCCGATTGAGAGCCGTGAGCTATGTACTGCGGCGCGGCGTTGCGGGTGTCGAGCGGGAACGGCTCGTTTGCTTTTCTTTTGCAGGCGTTTTCTTTTTCAAATAAAAAGAAAATGCCGAAACGTGGAAAATATAAAGGTTTGATTATGGCAAGACGCGAAGGCAGAAGCTGATTATGTTAACCAAAACCTATATTACTGTCGTCCTTAATAATTACATCACACCAAGGATCCACATATGACTCTCGAAATCATTGACGGAATCTTTTCCGTCTGCAAACTTGAAAAACTTCCGTCCGCTCTGCCGGACACAAATTTTATATTTTTCGCGCGGACGGATTCTGAAATCTCGCTCGTCTGCCCGACTGATTTTGTGCCGGGCGGCATTCTGCGCCGCGAGGACGGCTGGCGCGCTCTGCGCGTTTGCGGCGAGTTGGACTTTTCGCTCGTCGGCATCCTCGCCGATATCACATCCGTGCTCGCGCGGCGGGAGATAAGCATTTTTGCGGTGTCTACATATGATACCGACTATATTTTAATAAAAGAAAATAACTTTGCCGATGCGATTTCTGTGCTCGGCGAAAGCGGATATACTGTTGAGGAAAACAAAGGGGTACTGACCGAATGAAATACGATGCGGGTAGAATAGATGTTGCCGTTATAGGCGCGGGTCACGCGGGAATCGAGGCGGGGCTCGCTTCGGCGCGTCTCGGATGCAAGACGGAGGTGTTCTCCGTCAATCTCGATTGGGTTGGCAATATGCCGTGCAACCCGTCGATAGGCGGAACGTCAAAAGGACATCTCGTGCGCGAGATAGATGCGCTCGGCGGCGAAATGGGTCTCGCGGCGGACGCGAACACTTTGCAGATGCGTATGCTCAATTTGGGCAAGGGTCCCGCGGTTCACAGCCCGCGCGCGCAGATTGACAGGCGCGCCTACAGCGCATATATGAAAAGAACGCTTGAGGAGCAGGAGAATCTGACGCTCCGTCAGGCTGAAATAATCGATATTCATTATGACTCCGGCGAGTGGGTGCTTACCACCAGACTTGAGGCCGTCTACCGCGCGAAGTGCGTGGTGCTCGCCACGGGCACATTCCTCGGCGGCAGAGTCTATATCGGCGACGTCTCGTATGAGAGCGGACCGGACGGGATGTTCCCGGCGACCGAGCTCTCGAAGTCGCTCAAAGCCCTCGGACTCCCTCTGCGCCGATTCAAGACCGGCACGCCCGCGCGAGTCAACCGCAGAAGCGTTGAGACCGAAAAGCTCGAACCGCAGTTCGGCGATGAAGATATAGTGCCGTTTTCGTTCACGGGCAGGTACGAAGTGAAGAACACGCGCGAATGCTATGTGACCTACACGGGGGAGGAGACGAAGAAAGTTATTCTCTCGAACCTCCACCGCTCGCCGCTCTATTCCGGAAAGATAGACGGAGTCGGTCCGCGCTATTGCCCGAGCATAGAGGATAAAATAGTCCGCTTCTCCGAAAAGGAGCGGCATCAGATATTCATCGAACCATGCGGCGCAGAGACTGGGGAGATGTATCTTCAGGGGCTCTCTTCTTCGCTGCCGGAGGATGTGCAGCTCGAATTCCTGCACACTATCCCCGGATTGGAGCATTGTGAGGTCATGCGCACCGCATATGCTATAGAATACGACTGCATCGATCCGCTCGCGCTCAAGCGCAGTCTTGAGTTCAACGACTTTGACGGACTCTTCGGCGCAGGCCAGTTCAACGGCTCAAGCGGATACGAAGAGGCGGCCGCGCAGGGGCTGATAGCGGGCATCAACGCCGCACGCAAGGTTCAGAAAAAGAACGCGCTCGAACTCGACCGCGCCAGCTCGTATATCGGAACGCTCATAGACGACCTCGTCACAAAGGGCTGCTCCGATCCATACAGAATGATGACCTCGCGCTCGGAATACAGACTCCTGCTCAGACAGGATAACGCCGACCGCCGCCTGACTCCTATAGGCTACGAACTGGGACTCATCTCGCAGGAGCGCTATGACGCATTCTGCCGCAAGCTCGAATTGATTGAAGACGAGAAACGCCGCGCAGAGAATACTACTATCCACGCGTGCAAAGAGCTGAATGATATACTTGTTTCACGTGAAACATCGCCCATCGACGGCGGAATAAGACTCTCCGAGCTTCTGCGCCGTCCGCAGGCGGATTATAAACTGCTCGCCCCATTTGACCCGACGCGCCCGAACTATCCGAAAGAAGTGTTCGAGCAGGTCGAGATAGATATCAAATACGAGGGATATATAAAACGCCAGCAGGCGCAGGTCGATGAGATGCGCCGACTCGAAGTGAAAAAAATACCGCAGGATATAGACTACGCCGCGCTCGGCGGACTGCGGCTTGAGGCGGTCGAGAAGCTTTCAAAGATACGCCCGGAGAATGTAGGTCAGGCGTCGAGAATATCCGGCGTCAGCCCCGCAGACATTTCGGTGCTGCTGATTCATCTGGAGAGGGAGAACAGGAAACATGATAAATAAAGACAGGCTCAAAAATATCTGCGCCGATATCGGCGTTGAGCTCGACGCGCAGGCTCTTGAAAGATTTGAGCTTTTTGCGTCGATGCTCGTCGAAAAAAACAAAGTGCTCAATCTCACCGCCATAACCGACCCCGAGGGGATAGCCGTCAAGCACTTTGCGGACAGCCTCACTGCGCTTCGCATGATCGATCTTCAGCCGGGGACGAAAGTCATAGATGTCGGCACGGGCGGCGGATTCCCGGGGATTCCTCTGCTGATAGCCCGCCCGGAGATAAAGCTCACCATGCTCGACTCGACGGGCAAAAAGCTGGCGTTCGTCTCTCAGAGCGTTGAAGAACTCGGGCTTTCCGCTAATATAGTCCATGCGCGTGCCGAAGAGGCGGGGCAGGGGGAACTGCGCGAGAGCTTCGATTTTGCGGTTTCGCGCGCGGTCGCGGCGATGAATATTCTGTGCGAGTACTGCCTGCCATTTGTTAAAGTCGGCGGAACTTTTTGCGCGATGAAAGGCGCAAAGGGCGCCGAAGAACTCGACTGCGCGGGAAAAGCGATTGCCACACTCGGCGGCGAGACTCAAAAGACCGAGACTCTCATACTGCCAGACGGCGGCGAGAGAGTTCTAATAAATGTAAAAAAGATATCGCACACTGCGACAAAATACCCGCGCCCTTCGGCACAGATTTCAAAAAAGCCGCTCGTATAACGGGGAAAAGCTCCCGAACGGCTCATTTCTGCCCGACCGAAAACAGTGGACAACCGCCTTTCCCGGTGATATGCTTTTATCACAGAGGAACGGCGGTTCTTCTATTATCGGAAAGGACAAGTGCCATGGAAGTTTCAAAAGCCGGAGCTGTTCTGCTCATTCCTGTTGATAAGATCAGGACAAACCCGAATCAGCCGAGAAAATATTTCGACCCCGACGAGCTTTCGTCCCTCGGCGAGAGCATCCGCCGCAATGGAATACTCCAACCGCTTTCGGTGCGCGCGGAGGACGGGGACGGAAAATATGAGCTGATAGCAGGGGAGCGGCGGCTCAGAGCTGCGGCAGAATCGGGCTTCGACCGCGTGCCGTGCATTGTTATAAATGCGGATTCCACGCAGGCGGCTGTCTATTCCGTGATAGAGAATCTTCAGCGGCGCGACCTCAATTTCTTTGAGGAGGCGCTTGCGATAGAGTCGCTCGGCGAAAAGTACGGACTCGACAGAGCTCAGCTCTCGGAAAGGCTCGGCAAAGCTCCGTCTACATTATCAAATAAGCTTCGGCTTCTGCGCCTGCCCGAGGATATCCGCGAGAAGATGATTTCCGCAGATTTAACCGAGCGCCATGCCCGCGCTTTGCTCAGAATAGAAGATTTAAATAAGCTGCACGCCGCGACCGATACGGTCATAAAGCGTTCGCTGAATGTTGCGCAGACCGAAAAGCTCGTCAATGCGATTCTCGATGACGAGACCGCGCACAAGCCGCACGTTATAAAGCTCTTCAAAGATGTCCGCATCTTTGTCAACACAATAAACCACGCCGTCGATACCATGCGCGAAGCGGGCATCAAGGCGGAGTCCCTGCGCACCGAGACGCAGGACAGCATCGAGTTCACGGTGCGCATACCGAAGGAGTTCGCCTGCCGCAACGCAGGCTGACCCATAAATTTGACAATCCCCCATTACCATATCTTTCTCTTTCACACCCCACATCACGGCAGGGCGGCAGACTTCCGAAAAGAAGCCTGCCGCTTTGTCGTTTCAATGTTTCACGTGAAACATCGGTGTCCGATATTCTGATTGACCTTTTCAAAGCATTATGGTATAATTTTTGCAGTATTTTTGGCCGAAAAAGGCAAAGGAGACTTCGGATTGGGAAAGGTAATTGCAATAGTCAATCAGAAAGGCGGCGTCGGCAAGACGACCTCGGCGGTCAACCTCGCGGCGGCCGTCGGCGACAAGGGGTATAAAGTCCTCCTCGCGGACATCGACCCGCAGGGCAACGCGACGAGCGGACTCGGCATCAACAAGCGCGCGCTCGAGCAGTCGGCATATGATGTGATGATAAACTCCGTCCCCGCAAAGGATGTTATCCTCGAGAGCGAGTATGAGAACGTTTGGGTTCTGCCGTCGAACATGGCTCTCGCCGGCGCGGAGCTTGAGCTCGTGGATATGGATCGCCGCGAGAGCAGACTCAAGACTGCGCTCGCACCCGTCAAGGCGGATTTTGATTTTATCTTCTTTGACTGCCCGCCCTCGCTCGGGCTCATAACCCTCAACGCCCTGTGCGCTTCGGACACAGTCATGGTGCCGATCCAGTGCGAGTACTATGCACTCGAAGGTCTGTCGCAGCTGATGTCTACCGTCAGGCAGGTCAAGCGCCTCTATAACCCGATGATAGAGATCGAGGGAGTTCTGCTCACGATGTACGACGGCAGACTCAATCTCACTCAGCAGGTCGTTGACGAAGTCAAACGCTTCTTCCCCAGAAAGGTCTATTCCTCGGTCATTCCGCGAAATGTCAGACTCTCCGAGGCTCCGAGCTTCGGTCAGCCGGTCATGTACTATGACAGAAGCTCAAAGGGAACGAGCGCATATAACGACTTTGCGGACGAGTTCCTGAGAATGAACGGAAAGAAAAGCAACTGAGCCGAAAGGGGAAATATAAATGGCAGCAAAAAAAGGCGGACTCGGCCGCGGGCTTGACGCTCTGTTTGCCGACAACTCCATTGAAGAGATAGCCTCGACCAGCGCGGTCAAGCTCAAGATAATGGATATCGAGCCCAACCGCGACCAGCCGAGAAAAATATTTGACGATGATGCGCTCGCCGAGCTTGCGGACAGCATAGCGAAACACGGCGTCATTCAGCCGCTTCTCGTGCGCCCGATGCCCGATGGCAGCTATCAGCTCGTCGCCGGCGAACGCCGCTGGCGCGCATCGCGCATGGCGGGTCTGACTGAAGTCCCCGTTGTTATAAAAGAGCTCAGCGACGACGAGGCGATGGCTCTCGCTCTTATAGAAAACCTCCAGCGCGAGGATCTCAACGCGATTGAAGAGGCGCAGGGCATAAAGGCGCTCATGGACACCCTCTCGCTGACTCAGGACGAGGCGGCGGAGCGCGTCGGCAAATCACGTCCCGCAGTGGCTAATGCGCTGAGACTTCTCAAGCTCCCGGACAGCGTCATTGCGCTCGTCTCGGACGGCAAGCTCTCGCCCGGTCACGCACGCGCCCTGCTCGGTTTCAGGGATGAGCAGGATATCATCGAGACGGCGGATTTGATTATAGAAAAAGGGCTGACCGTCCGCGATGTTGAAAAATTAGTCAAAAAGAGAAATAAAGAGCCCAAGGCGGAGAAGCCAGCCGCTCGCCGCGCGAGCTACTATGACGAAGTTGAACTCGCTCTGACCGACTTCCTCGGAAGAAAAGTCAAGGTCGGCACGAAGCCCGGCAAGGAGAGCGGAGTGCTCGAGATAGATTTCTTCGACAAAGAGGATCTGTCTCGTCTGGCGGACGCGCTCAAGAGCCTTGGCGACTGATAAAAAATCCCTCCGCACCGCGGGGGGATAAATTTTATCGGCATGCATAAAATTCAGTGAGGTGATAGCATGACAGAGGTTCTAATAACCGCACCGTGCAGCGACGAAGTTAAACGGCGGCTAAGGGAGTTTGAAAACAGCTGCGTATTTTCTTTTGGAGATAGAAAAAGTGATATAGGCGACGCCGAAGCGGTTATAGGCGAGCCGCGCACGGAAAAAATACGACAGGCGAAAAGCCTGAATTTTATTCAGATGACCTGGGCGGGCGCGGATATATACACCTGCAACGGCGCTTTTCCGCAGGGGATAAGGCTCGCGACTGCGTCCGGTGCGTTCGGCGGAGTCATTTCCGAATATGTTGTCGGCGCTGTGCTTTGCCTGTACAGGCGGTTTCCCGAATATATCGAAAATCAGCGCTCGGCGCTCTGGCGCGATGCGGGAGCGGAGCGCACTCTCGAGGGCAAGACCGCGCTCATCCTCGGCACGGGAGACATCGGTTCGAATATCGCAAAGCGGCTCTCGGCGTTCGGGACAAAAAATATCGGCATTCGCAGAACAGGCGCGCCCGCGCAATATTTTGATGAGATGCACACGCTGTCTAATATAGACGCTCTTCTGCCGCGTGCGGATTTAGTCATCGGCTGTCTGCCGAACACAAAAGAGACGGGGCATATATTAAATTATGACCGCCTCTGCCTGATGAAGAGTGACGCGCTGTTTATAAATGTCGGGCGCGGGAGTCTTATTGACACGGACGCGCTCATCCGCGCGCTCGAAGAGCGGCGCATTGCGGGCGCGATTCTCGATGTGCTCGAAAATGAGCCGCTCGCGGCGGATTCCCCGCTGTGGAAAATGCCGAATGTTTTGATAACTCCGCATATCTCCGGGCGCGGCTTCGGTCACGACCCGGAGACAGAAAAGAAAGTATGGGACATCTGTCTCGAAAATCTTCGCCGCTATATAGCAGGGGAGGATATTATCAACGAGGTTGATATGAACCTCGGATATTAAAAATCAAACCCTCCGGCGGACGGAGAGTAAAGACAACCAACCTGCCTGATATAAGCTTTGGGCAGGTTGGTTTTGTTGATGGGTAAATTGAGTATCGTTATAGAATATATTCAGGCGCCCCTGAAGGGGAGCTGTCGCAGAGCGACTGAGGGGTTTGTTTCGCTTCGTTCAAAGTAATAAGTAAAAGTGAATAGTGAAAAAGTTCGCAATATGAGCGAATATCATCCGCCCGCGAAATCTGCACAAATTTATTGACGCGCAACATGTAGGGTGCGGCAACCTCGACGCACCGATGCCGCGTGAGCGGCATGAAATCCTCGAACTGTTCATTACCGACCGTTTGTAGGGACAGCCCTTGCGGCTGTCCGCCAGAGGCGATGCTTTCAATAGATTTAAACAGATAAAAGCAAACCCGTTTCCCTGACTTTTGCAAAGTAAAAGTAAGTGACCAAGCCGACTTTTGTAATCAAGCTTCCAATAGCCGCGCCGCAGTGGTAGAAACCAACTGGGTTAGGTGAGGGGACGGCTTGCAACGCAAGCCGCACGAGCGCGCACTCGTTCAAGCTCCGGCGCGTTTGCGGGCGAATGTGCCGAGCTGCCGACCGAGATCCGCAAGCTAAATACTGCGGCGCGGCGTTGAGGGGGTCTCGGGGTGAAACCCCGAGTTTGCTTTTCTTTTGCAGGCGTTTTCTTTTTCAAATAAAAAGAAAATGCCGAAACGCGGGGAGTATAATAGTTTGATTATGGTGGGACGCGAAGGCAAAGGGTAAATTATCATTAATTGAGGCTTTGTATTGGCTTCGCCGATAACGGACAGACGCAAGGGCTGTCCCTGCAAAGTGCTATATTTAGAAATAGTACAAAGTCGGGGGGAAAATAATATAAGCCTTGCCAACTTGCCGCAACGCAAAAATCCTACCCGAGTTTCCCCGGGTAGGTTTTCGCGTTATAACGCTCTATTAATCTTTATTCGTATTAAAGATGAGTCGAAGCCTCGGTGACATCCTGCATCGTGACCTGCTCTTTTTCGTACTGGCTCTGATACTTCTTCTGATAGTAGTTTTCCGCCTTGCAGTCGAAAGTGCCGTCGGGTGAGACAGTGATTATCGTGCAGCCGCGCTGGGAACCGCGCTTGTTGATTCCCGAATAGGCGAGGTAGTCGATGCTGTATCCGTAAGTCATGCGGATGCCTTTATAATAAATCGAGAAGTTGTTGTCGTGGTCGTGACCGAAGAAGAGTCCCTTTGTCGAGCCGAGCTCCTGTATCGTCTCGAACAGATCGTCTTCGCCCATGCCGCAATAGATTATCTTTTTGCCCTCACCGGCTTTGCCGTAGACATACTTGACATTTTCCGTGTCCTTGAAGCCGTTTGCCATGTATTCGTACCATGCGTCGCGCTGCTCGGTCAGCGGAATGTGAAAGAACGCGAGGGACTTGACATCCGAATTCTCGGGCAGACCCAGCTCCTTGAGACGCTCGTTGTTCTGCTTGTTCATGAGATTTACGTTGTCCCTGTACCACTGAACCTGGTTCTCATGGATGTTGTCGTATTTCCACATCATGCCAAGGAAGTCGCCGTCGGTGTACGAGTGGCTGTCGAATATGTAGAGCGACTGGGTGAGGATTCCCTTGGAGTTCTTGACGTTTATGACCTGGTTGCCGTAGCCGTCAACATCGTCGGGACCTTTCTGGAACAGGCAGTATTTGAAGCCGGAGTTGCCGTAGAAGTCGGAAATCTGCTCGCGGGAGTAGTAGCTGTAAGCCTCGGTGTCGTGGTTGCCGAAGGCGACCGTCCAGTAGACCCCGAGATGCTCCATGAGAGCGACTATTTCTTTGGCAGGCAGCTTGTTGTTGAATGTCGCCGCCTTGAAGAAAACGGGGAACGCCATGTCGCCCGTTATAATAACGAGGTCGGGCTTCTCTGCCTGAATCATAGTGGCGACTGCGTTTATCGCCTGCGAGTCCTTCTTGAGCGAGAGCCAGCCGCCACCGAGATGTATGTCGCTCAGCTGCATGATCTTGAGATCGCGGTCGGTCGTGAACGTCCAGTAGCCGTTCTCGTCCTTCTCGGGCACGAGCTGATTCTCAATGACCACCGGGTCATAGCTCTCGGCGCGCCTGATGTTCGCCTTGTCGCCGATAATCGTTATCATAACGACGGTAATAACAAACAGCGCGAAAACGCCGAGGATAGAGCCTGTGATAATCAGCGCTCTCTTTTTCTTCTTCGGATCTTTCTTCTTTTTCTCTTTCATTTTTGCTCCTTTCATGACTCTTCAGATTTTCAATATGTGCAGCGTCACGCCTTTTTCTTTGCAGGCGCTGACAAGTTTTTGAGTTATTTCATTTTCGTCCGTATTTTCCGGAAATGCCGGCTTTGCGAACGCTTCGATGTCCGTCCCCGTGCGGCGGTAGGTGATGTAATCGACCGCAACGCCGAGGGAGTCAAATATTTCAGATATCTCTTCGCGTTTGCCGCTGCCGACGAAGTCGAGCATCACCGCGCCCGATTTTTTCGCGAGCTTCACCGCCGAGGTTATCAGCACCGTGCTGATGACAAGCCCGAACACCGCGTCGACCGCGAACTCGACATACTGCGAGACGGTGAGACTCATGACCGTGGCGAGGGTTATGAAGCAGTCGAGAATGCTGTCCGCCGCCATGACTTTTATTATCGGCGAGCCGGTGATTCGGTAGACCCCGCGATAGGCGAAGAACATGATGAACTTCACTGCGACCGTGACTATCAGCATCACGAGATAGCGCGTCAGATAAGATATAGGCGTCGGATAGAACAGCCGCTCGAGCGAATTATATGCAAAATACAGCCCCGTGAGAAGTATTATCACCGACATGACGAACGAAAAGAACTGCTCTGCTTTTTTGATTATCGCGCGCGTGCCCTCGCTCGATGAGCTGAGCAGTGCGGCGAAGCAGATGAACGCCGCAAGCCCCGAGAGGCTGTCGAACATATTGTTCACGGCGTCCGAATATATGCTGATGCTGTTCGCGCACAGGCCGACATAGAGTTTGACCGAAAACAGCGCGACATTCAGCACGAACGCCGCCGCGCAGGTTATAACTGTTATCTTGTCGTTTTTTTTCATAGCTTCACCTGAAAGCGCGTTTTACAGCGCGAGCTTTACTACCGCTTTCTTCACTTTTCCGCCGCTGCGGATGCAGGGCTTGTGCGCGTCGCCGGGGAACAAAATAAGAAATTCGCCCGCCGAGAGAGTTACTCTCATGTGCTCGTCCCCGCTGTAAAATGCTATGTCGCCGCCCTTTGAATATTCCTCGCTCTCTTCCTTGAGCGAGCCGAGCGGCGCCCAGTCGATGCGCTCTTCGCCCTCGAGAACCGCCTGAAGATCGGCGTACTTTCTATGCGCCTCAAAGCGCATATCGCCGTTAAACTCCTTTGGCTCATAGCTCGACACGTTTGCGAATATTTTTTCGCCGTCTATCTCGTAGTGTCCGTCGGCAATATTCTCTCCGGCGAGGAACTCCGCCGCCTTGTCGAGCCCCGGCAGGCAGGAAAAATAGAGCGGAAGATTCTCGAATTTGTCAATAATCATAGTGATGCCTCTTTTTGTATGTTGTTTTACAGCACGATACTAATTCTATTGTAAAATCTGTGTAAAATATACCGCACACCCATTTTACACGAGTGCGCGGCATCAGTCAACAGAAAATGGCTATTTGGAAAGATTTTCGAGCCTTTTTGCGACAAGCTCGAGCTCATCTTTGCTGTTTATTTCGAGATCGCTCTCGATTATCTTGTTGCGCACTTCAACTGGCAGCGCGTCAAAGCATTCGCGTATCTCGCGGTTTTCAAGAAAGAATTTTCCCATTTTATAAAAGCCTCCTTCAATTCTATTTTTGCTCCGCCGCGCGCCGATATTCATTGAAACCGCGCCCGGCGTGTGGTATAATTCATCTGTCAGAAAACAGGAGGGTATTTTATGCAGAGAATAACCAGCTTTTCGGTCGATCACGACTATATAGTCCCGGGGATGTACATCTCGCGCATCGACGGCGATATCACGACATACGATCTGCGCACCCGCAAGCCGAACTGCGGAGACTATATGGACAATGTCACCATGCATTCTATGGAGCATATGCTCGCGACGTTCCTGCGCAACTCGGACGCGGCGGAGGATGTCATATACTTCGGCCCCATGGGCTGCCGCACGGGCTTTTATCTGCTCATGCGCTCGCAGAACCATGAGCGCGCGCTCGAAAAAGTCAAAGAGGCGCTGAGAAAGACTATTGACGCGCCGGAGATGTTCGGCGCATCGCGCAAGGAGTGCGGCAACTATAAAGAGCTCAGCATCGAGGCGGCGCACAAAGAGGCGGCGCGGTATCTCAAAGAGCTTGAGAGCCGCGAGCAGGATTTCAAATACCCCACGGAGTAAAAAGGAGACAGCCATGACCGGAATAATCGGAGCGATGAAAATCGAGATAGAGGCGCTCAACGCGCAGATGGAGAACAGGCAGACAAAGACAGTCAGCGGCATCGAGTTCACGAGCGGCACGCTCTGCGGGCGCGAGGTGGTGACCGCCGTGTGCGGAATAGGCAAAGTATTCGCGGCGATGTGCGCCCAGACGATGATCCTGCTCTATTCGCCGGAGAGGATAATAAACACGGGCGTTGCCGGAAGCCTGAGCACGAAGCTCAATATCGGCGATATCGCGGTCAGCGACTTCGTTGTCGAGCACGATATGGACACGAGTCCGCTCGGCGACCCGGTCGGTATGATATCGGGCATAAATATAGTCGATATCCCCGCCGACGGCGAGCTTGCCGATAAAATCTGCGCCGCAGCCGAGGGCGTCGGCGGCATCAGATGCGTCAAGGGCAAAATTGCTTCGGGCGACTGCTTTGTCAACAGCGCGGAGAAGAAGAAATATATCTCCGAAACTTTCGGCGCGATAGCCTGCGAAATGGAGGGCGCGGCGATAGGTCATGTGTGCTATGTGAACAAAGTTCCGTTCTGCGTTATCCGCGCGATATCCGACGCGGCGGACGGCTCATCGCACATGGATTATTCAAAATTCACCGCCCTTGCCGCGAAGAATTCGGCGGCGGTCATGACGGAACTGCTCAGGAGCGGAAAATAAACGATTTTTTCGATTTTTTTTGATTTAGGGCTTGACTCAACGCTCGATTTGTGATATATTATTCGAGCGTTGAGATGCTGGTGTAGCTCAGCTGGTAGAGCAGCTGATTTGTAATCAGCAGGTCGGGGGTTCGAATCCGTCCACCAGCTCCAGTTTTTTTCCAACCTCAACGAAAACAGAATATGGGAGAGTTCCAGAGCGGTCAAATGGGGCAGACTGTAAATCTGTTGTTTCGGCTTCGGTGGTTCGAATCCACCCTCTCCCACCAAGATCGGCAAGCTTTAATAAAAGCTTGCCGATTTTACTTATTACTTTTTCACTTTTAACTCTTCACTTTTCAGTGAAATTCGTTCCTCCTCAACGAGTGAAATATCTTCGATGTGAAATATTTGCTTCGCAAATGTGGAATACGATAACGATAGCTCGCGTGAAATGTTCGCTGCGCGAACGTGGCAATTTTTATTTTGCATTGCGACGAAGGAGCAATATTTCACAATTACGAGCGGAGGAGGAATTGTTTCACCGCGAGCAGGCGAGCGATTTCACTTTTCGCTTCTCATAAAACAACCCCCGGAGACTTCCAAATCTCCGGGGGTTCATTTCATTTTTAGCTGTGTTTACTCGCTGTATCTGTCTGCTATGCTTCTGCCCATGAGCACGCCCATGACGGACGCCATCATCAGACCTCTTGTCCAGCCGCTCGAGTCGCCGAGGCAATGGAGACCTCTGACGTTCGTGTCGAAGTTTTCATCCATCTTGATGCGGTTGGAGTAGAACTTGAGCTCGGGGGAGTAGAGCAGCGTCTCCTCCGCGGCGAAGCCGGGCACGACGTAGTCGACTGCCTGGATGAAGTTGATTATGTTGAGCATCGCGCGGTAGGGCATGGCGGCGGTTATGTCGCCCGCGACAGCGTCGGGGAGAGTGGGTCTGACATTCGAGCGGTCAAGCTCCTTCTGCCATGTGCGCTTTCCGTCGAGGATATCGCCGTAGCGCTGGACGAGAATATGTCCCGCGCCGAGCATATTTGTCAGCTCGCCGACCTTCTGTGCGTATTCGATCGGCTGGTTGAACGGCTGATTGAAGTTGTGGGAGCAGAGTATCGCGAGGTTCGTGTTGTTGCTCTTGAGCTCTTTGTATGAGTGTCCGTTGACAACGGCGAGGTCGTTGTCGTAGTTCTCCTGGCTGACAAATCCGCCGGGATTCTGGCAGAATGTGCGGACCTTGTTCTTGAACGGCTTGGGATAGCCGATGAGCTTCGACTCATAGAGAACATCGTTGACCTTCTCCATGACCTCGTTTCTTATTTCAACGCGCACGCCGATGTCGACCGTGCCGGGCTGATGGGAGATATCATGCTGAGCGCAGAGCTTTTCGAGCCAGTCTGCGCCGCGGCGTCCGGTCGCGATGACCGTGTGATCCGCGAAAATCTCTATGTTCTCGTCGCCCTTGCGGACATAGACGCCCTTGCACTGGTCGCCCTCAAGAATTATGTTGTCGCACTCGTAGCCGAAGAGCATGTCAACGCCGTTTTCGATGAGATACTGCTCGATGGCATAGTATATATCCTGCGCCTTCTCGGTGCCGAGGTGGCGTATCGGGCAGTCAACGAGGCGAAGACCCGCTTTTATCGCGCGCTTTCTTATCTCCTTGACTTCCTCTTCGCGTCCGACGCCCTCAACATGGGTGTCCGCGCCGAACTCGAGATAGATGCTGTCGGCATATTCAATAGTCTTCTGCGCCACATCGTAGCCGATGAGCTCGGGGAGCTGACCGCCGACCTCGGGGCTCAGGGACAGTTTGCCGTCCGAGAACGCGCCCGCGCCGGAGAATCCGGTCGTTATGTGGCAATAGGGCTTGCAGTTGACGCACTTGTTGGTCTTCGATTTGGGGCAGCGGCGCTTTTCAATCGGCTGACCCTTTTCAACCATCATGATTTTCTTGTTCGCGCCCTTGCGGATAAGCTCAATGGCCGTGAATATTCCGGCAGGGCCCGCGCCGATGATAACTACGTCGTATTTCATTGGTACACCTCGTTCTTTATTCGGGAAGAGTTATCTCTTCGTTTATTCTTTCAACGCCGTCCGTGCCGATCTCGTGAAGAGCCGGCAGGAAGAAGAGTCCGGGCGCTCTGCCGGACGGGAACAGATCGAGCAGCGGAACCATCACGAAAGCGCGCTCGTGTATTCTCGGGTGGGGCAGGGTGAGCAGAAAGCTCTCGCTCTTCATGCCCTCATAGAGCAGCAGGTCAAGGTCGAGCACGCGCGGTCCGTCTTTTATCGTCCTCACGCGTCCGTAAGCTCCCTCGATGCCGAGGCATGCGCCGAGCAGCATCTGCGCGGACAGCTCCGTCTCCACTATTATTGCGGCGTTGTAAAACAGCGGCTGTGCCTCATATCCGACCGGGCGGGTCTCATAGACGTGGGAGCACGTCGTTATTTTCGTCTTTGGCAGGCGGGACAGAGAGCGCACAGCGCCGTTTATGTTCTTCAGTCTGTCCCCCATGTTTGAACCGATCCCTATAACTGCCTGCATACAGTTTGCCATAAAATCTACAGTCCTTTCGATTGATGTTTCTTGCCCGTTTTATGTTTTTACTTTCTTTCCCTGTAAATGCTGACCGCGGCGAAGCCGAAATCCGCCTTCATCGGCGCGTCCGGCTTTTTGCAGGTCACTCTCACGCCCTCAATGGGCGGAAATTCTTCGAGCAGTGCGTCGGCGACTCGCCGCGCGGCACGCTCAATGAGCTTGTCCTTCTGCGAGGAAAACACCCTGCGCGCGCATTTTATCATCTGCGCGTAGCTGACGGTGTCATTTAAATCGTCGCTCTCGCCGGCTTTTGAAAGCGGAATATCCGCCTCAATGTCGAGAATGAAGAACTGCCCGTCCTCCTGCTCCTCGGGATTGACCCCGTGATAGGCGAAGAGGCGAAGCGAATTTATAATTATCTTATCCACCGTCTGCCTCCCCGTATATCTTTTTCAGTGCGTCCGCGACGCGCGCCGACTGGACGGCGGAGAACACATCGTGGGCGCGGATAACATCTGCGCCGTTCAATATGCTCGCCGTGTGCAGCGCCACCGTTCCCGGGTCGCGCTTTGCGGCGTCCGTCTCGCCCGATGCCGTGCCGATAACGCGCTTTCGCGACGCGGCGGACATCAGCGCGCTGCCGTCGGTCTTTATCTTCCCGATATCCCTTATCAGGCGCAGGTTGTCCTCGTAGCTCTTTGCAAAGCCGATTCCCGGGTCGAAGCAGAGGCTGCTCGCCGGTATCCCGTGCGATTTTGCGACTCTCGCGGCTCTGCCGAAAAAGTCGAGCACATCGTCGGAGACTCCGTTTTCATAGACGGGGACGGCGTCCGCGCCGGCGGGATTGTGCATGATTATCCATCCCGCGCCGAATTCGCTGACGACCTTCGCCATCTCGTCGCTCGCTTCTCCGCTGACATCGTTGATTATCTTCGCGCCGTGCGTGAGAGCCGTGCGCGCGCATTCGGGATAGAATGTGTCAACGCTTATCGGGACGGTTATCCTGCCCTTTAACAGATCGAGCACCGGAATGAGCCTCGCGTTCTCTTCGTCGGCGGAGAGTCTTGTTGAGCCGGGGCGGGTCGACTGCGCGCCGACATCGATGATATCAGCGCCGAGCGCCTGCATCTCGAACGCGTGCTCAAGTGCCTTCTGCGGCTCGTCCCATTTGCCGCCGTCCGAAAAGGAATCGGGAGTTATATTGAGTATCCCGCACACAAGGGTGTGGGAGGAGGTATCAAAAATAAATCTCTCCATAGTATCGCCTTATTTTGTCAGAAGTGATATTGCCTCGGCGCGCGCCCTCGCGTCCGAGCGCATCGTGCCGCGCAGAGCGGAAGTTCTCGTCTGCGCACCCGACGCACGCGCTCCGCGCATCGTCATGCACAGGTGCTCCGCCTCGATAACGACCGCCACGCCGAGCGGGTCGAGCTGTTCGTCAAGGAAGTCTGCAATCTGCGAAGTGAGCCTCTCCTGAAGTTGTGGTCTGCGTGCGAAACTGTCAACTATCCTCGCGAGCTTCGACAGGCCTATGACTTTGCCGTCGCGCGGGATATATGCTATATGCGCCCTGCCGATGAACGGCAGAAGATGATGCTCGCACATCGAATACATCGGGATGTCGCGGACAATGACCATCTCTTCGTTTTTCTCTTCGTTGAAGAGCTTGACATGGCGCTTCGGATCGTCCTCGAGCCCCGAGAAAATCTCTTCATACATTCTGGCGACCCGCGCGGGCGTTTCGACAAGACCCTCTCTGTCCGGATCCTCGCCGACCGCCGCAAGTATCTCGCGTACAGCCGCCTCGATTCTCTTTTTATCCATCATTTCACCCCGGTTATACGAGAATAAATTCGATGACACAGTGGGTGTCGTCGGCGATATAATTAATCTGCGTTGTTGAAAATCCGCCCTTGCCCGCGTCGGCGATGCTGAGGAGTCTGTAGATCTCCTCTTTTTTCAGCAGTCCATCAATGGCGCGTTGATAAGCGTCTTCGGAAGAGAACCTGACGTCGAGCTTGTCGCCCGATTTATGCCCGCCGAACATATTTGAAAGAGCGGTTTTCGTCTCGGCATTGTAGCCGTCGAACTGCCTGCCGAGTTTGACGAAATAGTTGCTGTCCGTCGCGGTGCAGCAGGCGGACGCATCGGAAAACGTGTGGGTTTTCAGTATCTCTTCGTCCGTAATATTGAAATAAGCATAGCGTTTGTTCTGCGTCACTCCCTCGCCGATGGGATCGTCCCAGGTGAGGTCGAGGTTATAGGGCTTGCCGTCGATAAAGACGACATTCCACATATGTCCCTCGCTCGCGCCGTCCTCGCGCTTCGCCGTGCCGGTGATGACATAGTTTTCTATTCCCGCCTTGTCGAGCAGGAGCTTCGCCGCCTTTGCGTATCCTTCGCAGGAGGCGGAGCCGTTGACGAGCACGCCGTAAGCGGAGCTTGCAATGAGCTTGTCGGAGTCGGTATATCTGCACGAGTCTATTATCGCGTCGTGGATAAGCAGTTCCTTGTCAAAATCCGAAGTTTCTTTGACTATCTTTGCGCCGAGCTCATCCTCTTTTGTCTGAAGCTCGGCCTTTTTCTGCTCATACTCGTCTTTGGTCATGGCGTATTCGCAGCTGAACCAGAACTTGCGGTCTCTCGAGACGAGCATACATTCGCGCCCGAGCATTATCAGCTCCGGGTTGTCGTACATAACGGCGAGCCAGACCTTTTCGAGCTCTTCGTTGTTGAGCTCGGGAATTTCAATTTCCTCGGGAAACGACTCAATGTCGCGGAGAATGGCGTTGTATGCGCGTTTCTCGTTCTCGTTGAGCTCGCCGAAGTAGTGCTTGAAGTCGCCGAACGCAGACACTTGTTCGGATGAGGGTATATTGTTCACCTTTTTCACCGAGCACCCGGTGAATATGAGCGTCAGCGCCAGCAGAAGCGCCGCAGGACACAGAAGCTTTCTTGCCAAATGACCGCCCCCTTGGTTTATAAACGGTTATTTTCCGCGCTTGCCGGGCGTAACGGTCAGCTCGCCGGCGGAAGAAACGGATGTATATTTTATATCTCCCGCCGCCATCGCGGAGAGAGTGCGCTCACAGCGCGAGAAATCGACTATTGATATGTCGGTGTCCAAAGAGTCGATTATCTGCGAGAAATAGTTGCGCCCGGAGGCGAGATAGGTCTTGTTGATATACTGCGAGAACAGCACGCAGAGCAGTTCGCCCTGCTTTTGCGCTCCGCCGCCCGACGGAGTCAGGCAGTAGCGGAAATATTTTAGCAGCGTCTCGCCCTTGACAGTCTGGTTGCCGGGCATGAGCGAGAGCGACAGCTCCTTTGTCTTATAGCTTATGCGCTCGGGCACGGATATCTGCGCGCCGGAGAGCACGTTGATGGCATTCTTGAACTGATTCGCGGTCGAGACGGCGTATTTGTCCGCGGTGAATCCGCAGAGGGAGTCGACCGCTTTCTTGAGCTCTTTCGAGCCGCCGGTCTTGTAGTGACCCATAAGACTGTTTTTGTTGCCGGAGATATCCGCCGAAGTATTCGGATCAAAGGCGCACACGCGCACCTCGCCCGAGTCGAGATCGGCGTTGACTGCGGCGACAAAGTAGAGTTCGTCCTTTTCGTCCGAGACGCAGGCGAACATAAATGTCGCCTTGCCGCCGAGCGGCGCGATAGCCTCGTCGGTGCTCCCGTCGGAGGATTCAACTTCCTTTTTCGGGAACAGGTCGTTCATTGAGAGATGATGCGATTTGAACATATAGGCTACGGAGACGAGGGCGAACGCGAGCAGAAAGCCGACAAATCCGAGCACGAAAAGTCTTAATTGCTTCGTCTTTTTCTCCTGCGTTGTGCGGAACTTCATTCCCTTTCTTTTCGCCATGCTATCACCTCCGATTATTTATAAAGTATTGCCGCCGAATATGCGCCGAGCGGGACATTGAGTCCGTCGGCGGCGCTGCCGAAGAGCGCGGATGCGCCCCGCCAGCGTTCGGGGACAGTGTATTCTATCCCGTGGCAGTTCGCGTTTGCGATTATCAGCGCGCTGCCCGATTCGGAATTGCGCTCATATGCGATGCAGCCGAGCGCCGAGGATATGCAGTTGAACTCTCCGTCGATAAACGCGGGACAGAGCTTTCTGATCCTGCCGAGCGTTCTGTAGTGGCCGAGCAGCTCCGCGTTCTCTTTTCCCCAGGGGAAGCAGGCGCGGTTGAACGGATCTTCGCCGCCCGCGAGTCCGGCCTCGTCGCCGTAATAGACGCAGGGAACGCCGGGGAGCGTGAACTGCAAAACCGAGGCGAGCTTCAAAAGGCAAACGCCCTTTTGATATTGCTCTTCAGTCAAGATACCCCTGTCGCGCCCGTTTTCGGGGCGCCCGATATCGCCGCGTCCGAGCCGCGTTATGGCGCGCACCGTGTCGTGGGTGCCGATATGGTTCATCAGCGTGTCGAGCGACGCGCGGGGATAGTGTTCGACTATGTTTTCAACGCATTCGCGGAGCTCTTCCGCGTTCGCCGTGCGGACAAAATCTATAACAGCATTTGCAAACGGATAGTTCATCACACTGTCCAGCTCGCCGCCCTCGAGATATCTGCGGCGGTGGCCGTAGCTTATCTTGTCGGTCGCGTCCTCCCAGACCTCGCCGTAGATAAACGCGTCTTTTTTCTCTTTTCTGACCGCCTCGTGGAAGCGGTCGAGAAATTCATCGGGCAGTTCGTCCGCCACGTCGAGCCGCCAGCCCGACGCGCCGAGTCTGAGCCAGTGCTGCGCAACGCCGTTTTTGCCGGTCAGAAACGCCAGCACGCCCGGATCGGTCTCATTGAGCTCCGGCAGGATGTCAACGCCCCACCAGCAGGCGTAATCGTCCGGCCAGCAACGAAAATTATACCACGAACGGTAGGGAGAATTTTTGTCGCAATATGCACCCTTGCCGCCGTAGGACGAAAATTTGTCAAAATATCTGCTGTCGGCGCCCGTGTGGCTGAACACGCCGTCGAGCAGAATTTTTATCCCGTGCTCTTCGGCACTCTTGCAGAGAGACTTGAAATCCTCCTCTGTGCCGAGCATCGGGTCGATTTTCATGTAGTCGCCCGTGTCGTATCGGTGGTTCGAGCGCGCGGAGAAAATCGGATTCAAATATATGCAGGTGACGCCGAGGCTCTCGAGATAGCCGAGCTTCTCTTCGATGCCCTTGAGGTCACCGCCGAAAAAGTCGTATTTTTCAATTTTTCCGTCGGAGTCGGGCTCCCAGTCGGGCTCTTCGCCCCAGCGGGAGTGATATTCCGCCGCCGGCTTGTTCTCGGGCAGGGAAGTTTTGCCGGAGCGGCAGAACCTGTCCGGGAATATCTGATACATTGTGCCGCCGCGAAGCCACAGGGGCGTGTCGCAGTTTTCGCGGCATACGGTCAGCCGCCAGCGCGAGCCCTCGCCGATGACGGCATTTCCATTAGATTCAAGTGATATTTTTTTTGTGCCCCACGGGGTGTCGTATTCAAAAAAGTACCAGACTATCCCCGCGTTTTCGGGTGCGGCGGTTTCGAGCCGCCACCATTCCTCGTTTTCGCCCTGCATTCGCTCCCACGAGAAAGAAAAATCTTCTCTCTCGCCGCCGTCCGTCTCAAGAATGAGGCGAACCGCGCTGCACTGCTCCGAGCGGGGCAGAACTATCCTGAAAATCATATCCTCACCCGAGCGCACAGCCGCGCCGGGCGAGAGATGATATTTTTTTCTCGAGTTGTAGGGGATAAAATGCATTTAAATCTGCCTTTATTTCGTGAGGATATATGTGCTGTCGGTGTTTGAAGCCGAGCTCTTCATTTCAATGACCTTCTTCGAGGCGGGGAAATTGCGCTGGGCGTCCGCCTTGAGGGAGCTGAGATCGACCGCGAAAGCGGAGGCGTTCGCGCTCCAGAGAGAACCGTTGTATATATCGCTGCTGCCGCCCGCAGCCGCTTCGCCCTTCATCGCGCAGATAACGGGAGTGCCGGAGCACGCGGAGACGCAGGAGTTGACGAAGTTCACGAGTACGGCGTTTCTCGATACCGAGCCCTCGCCGTCAAATGTCGCAACGTTAGAATTTAAGTCGGGGAACTGCACGCCGTCGAGCAGTATTGCATCAACGCCGAGGTTCTTCACTTCCTTGACGACTTCGAGCAGATAGTTCTGAGCCGTCTGCGAATAGGGGTTGAGCCACGGCTTGCCGCCCTTGGAAGCCTCGTTGTCGAGCCAAATCATTTGAGTTTTGTTGTAGTGAACAGCCATGGTGCGGTCAATGCGCGGCATCTGGGTATCTTTGAAGCAGTATATGCGCGCAACGACTTTTATGCCGGACTGCTGAATTTTCTTGACACTCGCGGCGGCGTTCGCCTGAGCCTTTGATGACGGAGCTTTGTCTTTTACAGCCGCTATAGACGAGGGATAGCTGAGATAGCCGGACGCATCTTTGAAGTCGATGACAACGGCATTCTGACCCGCGCTCTTGAGCGAGGATACGAACTGGTCGAGTCCGCTGCCGCCCGCGAGCAGGGAGACATTGCCGACGCGCGCCTTTATTTCAGCTGAGGTCTGCTGATTGTCGGCGGGAGCGGTCGTGTCGTTCTTGCCGCCTTTGTTGTTCTTGTCTTTGTTGCCTTTGTTGTCCTTTTCGGCCTTCTGCGTGGTTTCGATATTCGCGTCGGAGATGCCGAGGAGCGTATCGGTGACGAAAAACGCCGCAGTGAAGACAACAGCCGCGCCGAGAATGCACGCGAGGACTATTCCGACTATCTTATTGCGCCTGCGCTCGGTGTAGCTCTTGCGGCGCTTCGAGCCGCCTGCCGCGTGCTTGCTGAACGCGGTTATGCTCCTGTGAGTGCCGGGAGAAAAATACTTGTCATATTTGCTGCGTTTTGCCATTTTTCATCATCCTCTGTGCCGCGCGGCGGGCATGACATCACCCGTCGGCATCGGAATTTTTTAATTAATTATGAGAACAGGGAGCTGCCCGAGAAGCCGGAGAACGCGAGCGAGAGCAGCGCGACGTAGACGAACGCCGCCGGAGTGCCGCGGAAGGCTTTGGGCATATCCTGATTCTGCGAGATTATGTGCAGACCCTTGCATATGAGCGTCGCCGCGAGAATGAACGCGAGACCCGCGCCGATGCCGGAGCCGATGCTCTCGGGGAGGGTGTAGGCCGCGCTGCGGTTGAGCAGGGGAGTTGCGAGCACAAGGGTGTTGAGCGCCGCCATGCCGAGCGTGCCGAGGAATTTCTCGGTCGCGCCGAGGGCGAGCTTGAGTATGAGTCCGGTTATCAGGAAAACTACGATAAGCACGCCGCTGAACATTGCAAAATGCAGCGCCGAGGGCAGAGTGCTGAGCACCGGTATCATTTCGAGCGCGCGGCAGGCGAGTGCCGTGACGGTCGAAAAAAATGCTATCATCGCCGAGAACATCCAGAGTCTGCGCGGCTTCTTCGCGAGCATAAGAGCTTCGCTCGCCGCGTATCCGCCGTTGAAGACGAGATTCTGAATGAACACTGTGTAGAGTGCTGTGGAGAGCAAATCAAAAAACCAGGTCATGTTCATTTGTCTCCCTCCTTCTTCTCGTCGGAGTCAAAATCCTTTGCTTCGTCGAACAGGCGGTTGAACACCGAGCCGTAGTCCTTGTCATCTTCGTCTTCGTCGTCTTTGGCGAAGATATCGGAAAGGTCAAATTTGCCCTTGCCGTCGAGCGGCTCAAAGTGTGCCAAGTCGTCCTCTTTGGGGTCTTCGGCTTCAACGGTCTCTTCGACTTCGACAGTCTCTTCCGCCTCAACAGTCTCTTCTGCTTCGGCAGTCTCTTTTTCCTCTTCTGCGGGAGCCAGATTCTCGGGAAGATTCTTCTTGCTGACTATGACGGAAGTTTTCTTTATCTTCATCTCGGTCTCTGCCGAGTGCTCGGGGAAGCGCTTGTTTATCAGCGCCTTGAGCGCGGCGGCGAAGAACGCGAGGACTAAAAATCCGCCGAACGGCATGAGAATCGCCGGGTAGGTCATCGGGACTTTGATATTTGCGCCCCATATGGTGGATGAGCCTATCATTTCGCGCAGCGCGCCGACGGGGATAATAACGGCTGCATAGCCGAGCGCCGTTGCCACGGAGTCAAAGAACGCATGGCGCAGGTCGGTCTTGACCGCGAGCTTCTCGCAGTGCAGGGCGATTATCGAGTTTGCCGCCGTCAGGGCGAGATATATACCCGCGCCGAGGCTGATTTCGGGCATAAAAGTATCAATTGCGTATATGATTCCGGCAATTATCGCCGTGCCGATGAGCAGATATATCGCGACTCTTATCCATCTCGGGACTTTTTTGAGCGCGAGGCAGGCGAAGACCTGCGTTATAATGAGCACCGGGAAGAACGCCGCCGCGAGCAGGACCGCCGTCTTGAGCGTCGTCGCGACTGCGACTATCGCGCAGAGACCTGCCGCCTGGATGAGCACCGGGTTGTGAATGAACGTGCTGCTGAACAGCGCGTCGGAGAATGAGTATTTTCTGCCTGAACTCATGCCGGCTCACCTCCCTTTAATGCTGCTTTCTGTTTTCTCTTTTCCGCGCTCTTTGCCATCGATTTTTCAATGAACTTGTGGTAGCCGATCTTTCTCAGCGCGCTGTCAACTATCGGCCAGAAAGCGTTGGTGAGCAGGATGCCGAAGCAGGTGCCGTCCTCAAACGTTCCGAAGTAGCGCAGTATCATGCAGATTATTCCGGCGAACGCGCCGTAGATAAATCTTGTCAGCGGGTGTTTCGGGCTCGTGCCGGGGTCGGTTACAAAGAATATGCCCGAGAAGAGCAGGCTGCCTGCGCACAGCTCGGTGAGCAGGGATACCGGTCTTGAAAACGATCCGCGCGGGAAAATTACCGCAAGCAGGGAGCAGACGGTCAAAAATCCGAGGACATTGAAGAGTCTCTTCGGCTTTCCTGCGGTGAGCAGAGCGCATGAGCCGAGCAGCGCGACCGCGCAGCAGGTGCCGAGCGGGCCTGATACATTGCCGGATATCATCGACATTATGCCGACGGAGTTCACATGCTGTATTCCGCCCGCGCTCAGCTGAGCGGCGAGGGACGAGCCCGCGTCAAAGACATCGAACGACGCCGAGTCGATGGCGGGATATTTGAAAACTTCGTCCGGGAAGCAGACGGTCAGAAACGCCATGCCTGCCGCAGCGGGCACGAACGGAGCCTTGTGCGCCGGACCGAACGGAATTTTTGCAACGAGAATTGCGAACGCCGCGCCCGCGCCTATCAGCCAGATCGGTGCGGTGGCGGGCAGAAGCATAGCGATGGCGAAGCCCGTAAACACCGCGTGCATATCCGACAGGCAGTGGAGCTTCTTTTTCATTATCAGCAGCGCGACTGCCTCAACGGCGACCGCGCTTATAATTCCCGTAAGTATCGCCCTGAATGCGAGCGCGCTGTAGTAATACCAGCTGACTATAGCGGGTGCGGCGAGCATGAGCAGATAGCTCGTGTAGGGACTTTTAGGCGCTTTTATGCGTTTGAATCTTGCCATAAAACCAACCTTTCCGTTTGCCGGCTTATTGCGCTGGCAAAAATTTTGCATTGCACGCCGCGGGGGCGCGTAATATTATATAAGGCAGAGAACTTTCTGTTTATTAAGGAGGGGATGCGCTTTGAAGATACAGGCGCCGGCTGAAAACAGGATAACTATAGAGCTTTCGGCGCGAGACATGGATGCGCTCAATATTACATACGAGCAAATGGACTACTCGAATATTGAGACGCGCCGCGTGGTCTGGACTCTGCTCGACAGAGCGGGTCACGAACTTAAGCGCGACATCGACCCGAGCGGGCGGATGATAATCGAAGCGGTGCCCGCGGGCAGGGGAGGATGCGTTTTGAAATTCACCCTCTGTTCGGACGGCAGCCGAGGAGTCCGCCAGCCCCCGTCGATAAAGAAAGGGGAGAACACGGCGGTCTATGAGTTCGGCTCTCTGGACGATGTTATGGACGCGGCGCACGCGCTCGGCAGAAGCTTTGAAAACAGCGGACTGTATGAGTCGGGCGGCGTCTACCGCCTGCTTCTCGGCGAGAGCTTTTCCGACGCGCCGGAGCATATTCTCAGCGAGTTCGGCGCGCAGATAAATTCCTTTGCCGCCGCTTCGCACACCCGGGAGCACTGGCGGTGCATAGCCGAGGGCAACGCGCTGAAAAAACTTTCCGGCAATTGATTATTGGCAGTTTGCGGCGATATCTTTCATCTCGGCTATCGCCTTTGCGGGGTCGTCCGCGCCGAAAACCGCGCTTCCCGCGACAAAGACTGTCGCGCCGAGGCGGGCGGGCTCTTCAATGGTCTTTGCGGATATGCCGCCGTCGACCTGAATCTCAATATCAATCGCGCGCTTCTCGCACTCCTCGCGCAGCGCGCTTATCTTCGGCATCATGTCCGCCATGAACTTCTGACCGCCGAAGCCGGGCTCAACAGTCATGATGAGCACCATGTCGAGCTTGTCGAGATAGGGAAAAACGCTCTCAACGGGAGTGCCGGGCTTGACGGAGAGCGCCGCCTTGCAGCCCGACGAGCGGATGAGGTCGATAGTCTCGTCGACCGGGGAATTCGACTCGATGTGGAATGTGATAACATCCGCGCCCGCCTTTACAAAGTCGGGGATATATTTGAGCGGTTCGCTTATCATCAGATGAACGTCAAAGACGAGCGAGCTCTTTGAGCGGATACTTTTGATTATCGGCGCGCCGAAGGTTATGTTGGGCACAAAATGCCCGTCCATCACATCGAGATGGAGCCAGTCCGCGCCGGCCTTTTCTATCATTGCGGCCTGCTCTCCCATTTGGGAGAAGTCGCCTGCGAGCATTGAAGGAGCGATTTTTATCATCGTTTTTTCGTCCTTTCGTATTTTCATACATACCTTATACCATTATACCAACTAAATCCCGTTTAGTCAATCGCGCGAGGCGTCTTTACAAACGGTTAAAATTATGGTATTATTTGGCAGAGAAAATAAATCCGGGATGTGTGCAGAACTTCCCGAACAAGGAGAAAATGAAAATGAATGTTTATGATTTTGACAACACTATCTATGACGGCGAGAGCTTTATCGACCTGTTCATCTTCCTTTTCAAAAAGGATCCCTCGCTCGTTAAGTACATTCCCGACGTTATCAACGGGCTCTACAAATACACAAAGGGCACGATAAACGCCGAGGAAGCGTTGGAGCAGTATTCCGATGTCGTTACCGACTATTATAACAGCATCGAGGATTTCGACGCGCTCGTCACCGAGTTCTGGGATACGAATATCCACAAGATAAAGCCGTTCTATTTCCGCCAGAGGCAGGATGACGATATAATAATCTCCGCGAGCCCCGAGGTTCTGCTCGACGATGTTATGCACAGGCTCAACATCAAGAATTATATCTGCTCGCGCACTGACGGCAACGCGCACATAACCGACCTCTGCTTCCGCGGCAGAAAGGTCGAGCTGTTCAAGGAGATGTATCCCGATACGATAATCGACAATTTCTATACCGATTCCGTCAACGATACCCCGATGATGGAAATTTCCGAGCACGCGTTCCTCGTCTCCGGCAACAAGATAAAGCAGGTAAAATAAAAAATAAAAACTCAAAGCCTCCGTGTGATATCATGCGGAGGCTTTTGGCTTGCTCAAAGTAATAAGCAAAACGTGTGTGGCATGGTCGGATGTTATCTGCTCCATTACCGCAAACGCAACCCCCACCCATCAAAAAAGGAGCGCATATGCGCTCCTTAACTTTGTTGTGCTGTTGTTTAGTCGAGGGTCTTGACGAGCTCCTTGAGATAAGCCTTGAAGCTCTCGCCGATTTCGGGATGCTTGAGGGCAACTTCGCAGTTTGCCTTCATGATGCCGAGCTTGTTGCCCATGTCGTAACGGATTCCGTCGAAATCATAAGCAACGAGGTCGCCTCTTGCGCCGAGCTCGCTCATGACATCGGTCAAATAAAGCTCCTCGCCGGGCTTAACAGTAGTCAGTCCCTTTTCGAGCATACCGAACACTTCGGGCGGGAGAACGACTCTGCCGAGAATAGCATAGTTCGACATGACCTGCTCGGGGGTGGGCTTCTCGATGATCTTGTGGCAGCTCATTGCGCGTCCCTCAAGAGGAGTGACGTCGAGCGAGCAGTACATCGAAATGAGCTCATCGGGAACTTCCTTGACGCCGACAACACCCTTGCCGTACTTCTCATATGCTCTGCACAGCTGAGCAGTTACCGGATCGTCGCTGACGGTGACATCGTCGCCGTAGAGAACCGCGAACGGCTCGTCGCCGACGAAGCTCTTGCCGCAGAGGATAGCATGGCCGAGGCCCTTTGTCTCCTTCTGGCGGATGAAATATATGTTTGCAAGGTTTGCAACTGCCTTGACCTCTTCGTAGATCTTCTCTTTGTTCTTCTTGCCGGCAAGATTTGCCTCAAGCTCGAAAGAATGGTCGAAGTGATCTTCGATAACGCCCTTGCCGCGGTTGGTTATGATGAGTATATCCTCGATGCCCGCCGCAACAGCCTCTTCAACAAGATACTGGATAGCCGGCTTGTCGACTATGTTGAGCATCTCCTTCGGAACTGCCTTGGACGCGGGGAGAACTCTTGTGCCGAGACCTGCCGCAGGAATAATAGCCTTTTTGACTTTCATTTTGCACCAAACCTTTCTTTTATTTTATAAGCATCTCTACTAAATATAACAGCAGATTGTATACTATATAATAACCTATATAGCCCGTAAAAGCAAGTAAAATCGATGTTCCGCCCTTTCTCATCGTCGCCGCCTCAAATGCGCGATCATCGGGGAACTCGGCGCGGAGCTTCTTGACCTTTGCCACTACGCTGCGCTTATAGAGAGGATTCGCGATAAATCCGGCGACAATGTGCAGAACAATCTGTATGCCAAGCATCGGAAGAACCGGGAGCATTGCCGACGCCGCATTCTGGAGCGCCGCAGTTATATCCGCCTGAGATGAGGTGTATATCGCCTCCGAATACGCCTGATATGCGGTTGTGAACGCCTCAACTTTTGAAGTGAACGGCAGAGCCACGGCGAGCATCAGACCCATGAAGATGAGTCCCGCTTTCCATAGCTTGCGGAAGAACAGCCAATAGGGGCTGAAGAAAAACGCCGCCCAGTTGAAGGTTATTTTCTTTTTGTCGTCCGCCATCGCCTTGAACTTCGGGATATATCTCGCGCTCGCTGACTGAACCGTGCAGGCGATGTCCTTGACCTTCGCGCCGTCTATCTCGCTCTCCGGGTCTATTGTTACGCCGTAGAGGAACGGATTGCCCGCCTCGCCCGCGTTGAAGAACGGGTTGAACGGCTGAGTGCCGCCCGCAGTCAGGGGCGCGCCGCAGTTTGTGCAGCTGAGCGAATTCGGATTATTTTCCGCGCCGCAAATGGGGCAGACCTGCGTACCCTGCTTATTTTCCGTCTGCTCCTCCGGCTGGGGCTCGGCTCTGTAACCGGCAGCCTCAGGCTGCCAGACATAGCCCTCGGCGTGGCGCGATGCATTGACGCATTCGCCCCTCTCGTCCCAGCACGCGCGGTGCTGAGGTGTGCCGCAGACCGGGCAGACGACTATATCGTCATCGTGATCGAAGTTCCTGCCGCAGGCAGGGCATTTCTGACCGTTTAAATCCATATTTTTTCCTTTCACCTTTCCGATGGATACTATTCTCCATCTTCCGTTTCGATTATATCACAAATACCAACGGTTATTGTAGACGAAATTGAGATAAATTTCAATTATTATGTGAACAAACAACGATTTTTAGCCGTTTTTTATTTTAACAGCAAAAAGCCTCCCGCATGGGGAGGCTTTGTCTATAATTTATAGTCCGCCGTCTCACTTCACATTTCTCCACAGCGTTCTGTCGAGCGAGCGGTACTGCACCGCCTGGGAGATGTGGTCGGAGTTCACGGTCTCGCTGCCGTCGAGGTCGGCGACGGTGCGCGCGATGCGCAGTATTTTGTCGTACGCCCTCGCGGACAGCTCGAGCTTTTCGAACACTCTTTCGAGCAGGATCATGCCCTCGGGAGTCGGGCGGCAGAATTTTTTCGTCTGCGCCGCGTCCATCTTTGCGTTGCACGAAATGCCGCTGCCCTTGAGGCGCTCGGTCTGAATGGCGCGAGCCGCGTTGACGCGCTTTCTGATATCCGCGGAGCACTCCTCCTGCGAGGTGCCGGACAGGCTCGCAAACTCAACGGGCGGCACCTCGATATGAATATCCAGCCTGTCGAGCAGGGGACCCGAAAGACGCGAAAGATATCGCTGAACCGACTGCTGGGTGCAGGTGCATCGGCGGGTCGGATGACCGTAATATCCGCAGGGACACGGATTCATCGCGCAGACTATCATCGCCGAGCACGGGTACGACAGCGACGCGGAGACGCGCGAAATTGTTATTTTTGAGTCCTCCATCGGCTGGCGCAGAACCTCCATCGCCTGACGCGAAAACTCCGGCAGCTCGTCTAAAAACAGCACGCCGTTGTGCGCCAATGATATCTCGCCCGGGCGCGGAATAGTGCCGCCGCCGGAAAGTCCTGCGGGCGAAACGGTATGGTGCGGCGAGCGGAACGGACGTTGGGTCATCAGAGATACGCCCTCGGGCAACGCGCCCGCGACGGAATAGAGCTTCGTCGTTTCAAGGCTCTCTTCAAATGTCATGTCCGGCAAAATAGACGGCAGACGCTTTGCGAGCATACTTTTGCCCGAGCCGGGCGGGCCGACCATGATTATATTGTGACCGCCTGCGGCGGCTATCTCGAGCGCGCGTTTTACCTCCGCCTGACCTCTGACATCGCGGAAGTCCGGCGCAAATTCGTCCGGGGCGTAGCTGTCTCTGAAATCGTCGAACTTCGCGGGAGCTATTGTTTCCTCGGAGCGCAAGTGCTTTATCAGCTGCTCGACGCTTCGCACGGGTATAACCTCAATGCCCTGAACGACTGAGCTTTCCGCCGCGTTCTCTGTCGGGACAAATACAGTCTTTATTCCGTTCTTTGCGGCGGTTATGACCATGGGCAGCGCGCCGTCGACGCGGCGAACGAGTCCGTCGAGTGCGACTTCGCCGATGAACGCCATGTTGTCGGAGTCAAAGTTTATCTGCCTGCCGGCTTTGAGCAGAGCCATGAGAATCGGCAGATCATATACTGAGCCCTCCTTGCGCGTGTCCGCAGGAGCCAGGTTCACCGTGATGCGGCTGACGGGGAAGGCAAATCCCGTGTTCTTTATCGCCGAGCGGACTCTGTTCTTCGCCTCGCTTATCGCGGCGTCGGGCAGTCCGACTATATCAAATCTCGGCAGCCCCTGTGAGAGATCCGCCTCGACCTGAACCATGTAGCTGTCCATGCCGAAAAGCCCCATGCTGTTTATCCGTGCAAACAAATTCATACCCCCAGTTGCCAAATGAAAAGTCCCCCGAGCTGCCTCGGAGGACTCACTTCAGTTTTTGTTAGTCTGCCTCGGCAGTGGTTGTGGTCGAAGGATCGGTCCAGTCCATCTCGTACTTGTCGCCGTAGGTGTACTCGAACGAGCAGGGAAGAGTGCCTATCTCGGCAAGGGTGCCCTCGCCGGTTATCGTGGTCGTGATCTTCTCGGTTCTTATGTACTCGACGGAAGCAACGGTGTTGTCCTTCGTGTTGATGACGCAGATTATCTTGCACTCGGTGTAGGTCAGGGACTCGATATCGGTGAAGCTGAGATAGCCCTTGAGCTTCTCTCTGAACTCCTTGACTGCCGTCGCTCTGTCTTCTTCGGAGCCGAGGTTGAACGCCTTCTTGACGAGGTCGATGCTGGGCTCTTTGATGACGAGAGTCAGGGTGCGCTGGCTGTTGTCGTCGTTTGCCTCTATCTCCGCGGACTCAACATCAGCTGCGGTGAGGCGGCTCGACCAGCTCTCGCCGGATACGGGGAAGAGGGCGGTCAGATCGTCGCCGTACTTTGTCTCGGCGTTTCTGCTCTCTTCAAAGGCTTTCTTCGTGCCGCCGAAGATGAACTTCTTGAGCGTGGGAACGGACTTTTCGAGCAGGGTGTTGCGCTCGCCGTCCTCTGTGCCGCAGATAACGTTCGAGACGTTCTCCGTGCTCTGGAATTTCTTAACAGCGGGCTTCTTGACCTTGACGGCGTTTATGACGCTGTTGTAGTAGTTGACCATTGCCTCTTTGCCAACGGGCATCTCGGACATCGCGGTGACTGTGGTCTCCTCAGTGTCGGTGGTGCCGGCATCGCAGGCCGCGAACGAGAAGAACATTGCGGCCACAAGCACGAGCGCGCATACGGCATAGATCTTTTTCTTCATGAAGGTTAAATCCCCTTTCGTTTTTAAAGCGGAAGCGCACAAAATCGAATTATGCTGCGCCGCAGTTCCGCTGCTCTTTAGACTGAATTATTATAACATATTAATTTGAATTATTACAGTAAAAATTAACAGTGCCGCCTATTTTTGTTATAATTATTGAAAAACAGGCGGCATATTTGGTTATAATATACAAACAATCAGTTTAAAAGACCCTTTTCGTCGAAGAGGAACGCAGTCTCGAGCGCAACGCCGAGCACGGCTTCAATAGTCTTTATGTCGAGATTATCCGCGGTGTCGAGTCTCGTGTGATAATATCTTGCGGGGGCGGGATCCATTGCGGCTATCGAAACAGCCTTCATGCCCGACTGGGTGACTGCGGCGGCGTCGGTCGCGCCGAAGAAAACGCTCTTATAGGGCATATCGAGTCCGTTCTGCTTTGCAGCCTCTTTGACAAGCGCGCATGCGCTCTCGTCGTTCTTGACGGTACCGGTGAGGTCGCGCGAATATATCGCCATGAAATCGTAGTCGCGTATAGTATCAAGGCCGACAAACACGGTTTCAACATCGCCGAGCTCGTCCTTGTGCGCCTTGCAGAACGCCTTTGCGCCGCGAAGTCCCGCTTCCTCCGAGCCTGTGAGCACTACCCAGACCTCGGTGTTTTCAAAGCGGATGTCGTGGTGCTGCATATATTTGACGACCGCCATTGAGATAAAGCAGCCGGTCAGGTTGTCGTTCGCGCCCATGACGGGTCTCTTCTTGTTTTCAAAGAAGAGCGCGACGAAGAGGATCGGTATCCAGGCGAGAAAAACATATCTCAGGATGTTGAGCGCGCCGTCTTCAGCTATGGAGAAACCGTGGCCTGCGGCGATAGCCCAGATGTTGAGCACGAGTCCGAGCAGAATGCCGACGAAGCTCAGACCGATTATCGGAACGAGCAGCTTCGAGCCGCCGTAATAGGTGAATCTCCACTCGTTCGCGCTGTCCGAATGGCCGGAGAAGATTATGCGGCGCTTGACTTCGCCCTTGGGCTTTCTGACGGCAACGACATTATGCGACGTCTTTTTGGGGAAGAAGGGGTCAAGCATCTTTTTGTAGAGCAGGAACTCCACGATTGCGAATATCAGCGAGAGTGCGCTGAGAACCAGCGATATGACGCTCATGCCAAAGAAGAAGAGGACTATCGCGGCGATCATCATTATGCCGTCCGTGAGTATCCAGCCGAGGAATGCGCCGGGATGTACGTCAAAGGGCTCGATTTCAACCTTGTCGCACGCGCCGTCGAGCTCGGCAGCCATGAGCTTCTGAGCCTCATGCTCCTGCTCGCTGCCGGCGGGTCTGGGACCGACATCCTTGCAGATCTTTTTGATTCCGCGAACCGAGAAATTCGTCATCTCTCTGAGCGCGGACGGATAGTTTTTGACACTGTCCTGAGCTTTCATGATAAGACTCCTTTCGTCTTTTAAATTCCGCCGCGAGTTTGACACGACAGGTTTATTGTGATATATTTGTGTCGCAGCCGTAGGGCTGTTGAAACCTTTATGGGAGATATGGAAAATGAAGAAAAATATACGCTCGATACTTGCGGTTATCCTCGCGGTAATACTCGTTGCGCTCGTCGGCACATACGCTATTCTCAAAGTCCGCTCGAAGGACAGCAAAACGCCGGCTGAAACTTCAAGCGAGTCGCAGTCCGAATCGGCGCAGAGCACCGCGCCCGAATCGACCTCGCAGGAGACCGCGACGCAGACCGAAAAGACAACAACTCAGCAGACCACAAAAGCCTCCACGAGCGGGGTCACGGAATATGCATACGCATACGCGGGATTCTCGCCGAAGGTGACGAAGGTAGACGAATCGAAATGGTACCTGACCCTCGTCAACCGCGACTATATTCTGCCCGCAGACTACACGGTCAAAACCGCAAAGACCGTTGTTGACATCTACGGCGGATATGACTACGGGCTGCTTGACTACCGCGTCGCTCCGCACTATATAGAGATGTATAACGCGGCGCTCGAAGACGGAATAAAGCTCTCGCCCCTGTCGGGCTACCGCTCGATAGCGCATCAGAAGAGAAACTTCGAGGCGCGTATTAGCCTTTATATGAAGCAGGGCTACAGCAAGAAGCAGGCGACAATAATGGCGTCGGAGATAATCCTGCCGCCGCAGACGAGCGAGCACAATGCGGGGCTCTGCATGGACATTCTCTCGATATACGAGAGCTTCGAGAACACGAAAGAATACAGATGGCTCCAGGCGCACGCCGCGGACTACGGCTTCGTGCTCAGATATCCCAAGGACAAACAGAGCATCACGAACATCACCTTTGAGCCGTGGCACTGGCGCTATGTCGGCGTCGAAGCCGCCAAGGAGATGAAAGCGAAGAACCTGTGCCTCGAAGAGTACCTCGGAGTGGCATAACAGCCGCAAAATTTATATATAAGCTGCCCGGAGTCTCACTCCGCGGCGGCTTTTTGTTTTAAAGAAATGCCGTCTAGGAGCAATTTTGTTTATCTGCGGCACTTTATATCGTCTTTCACGTTTGAAAGGGGACAGGCAAGCGTGGGGGGAGGCAAGGGATTGTTTTAGATCCGCTTAAAGTAATAGCTAAAAGTTGCAAGAGAAACGGTTCTTTGTAGGGTGCGGCGACCTTGACGCACCGTCGCTGCCGTAGGCGGCATGATGTTAGACTATAAATTTTTACCTACTGCCTTCGCTACCTACCTTAACGAAATATTTTATCTTTCACAGCGTTTCGGCATTTTCTTTTTATTTGAAAAAGAAAACGCCTGCAAAAGAAAAGCAAACTCAGGGCTTCGCCCCGAGACCCCGCGAACGCCGCGCCGTAGTACATGGCTTGTGTTACTCAGTAGGCAGCTCGGCACATTCGCCCGCAAACGCGCTGGAGCTTGGACGAGTGCGGTCTCGTGCGGCTTGCTTTTCAAGCCGTTCCCTCGCATTTCTCAGATAGCCGTTCCACTGCGGCGCGGCTATTGGGAGCTTGTTCACCCGGGTTTATCGGGTCGTTGACATTACCTTTTCGACGTTACCTTTACAAAAAATAAAATACGCTGCGCCTACAAATAAAGCCGCAATATGCGGCTCGAGCGTGTCTATAAACCTATTTTTGGTGGTTTCGCAAAAATCAAAGCCTCCCTTGTGTAAAGGGAGGTGGCGCGAAGCGCCGGAGGGATTGTTCTGAATAAGTTGAAATTTTTCAAAAATGCTGAGTATTTTGAACTTTCATTACAACAACCCCTCAGTGTCACGGCTTAGCCGTGACAGCTCCTCTTACACAGGGGAGCCTTGAGCCCGTACGATGACAGACTTTTTCGACAGACTGAAGCCGCAATATGCGGCTTATTTTTCTCCCTTATGGTTCATTCCGCCCTCGACAACGTCTTTGCCCGTGAGCACGACCCAGATGGTGCGGAAAAATATTTTTGTGTCAAACAAGAGCGATCTGCGCTCGATGTATTCGCGGTCATATTCCGCCTTTTCCTCGTCGGAGAGGCAGTCTCTGCCGTTGACCTGCGCCCAGCCGGTCAGCCCCGGGCGGACGGAATATACTCTGTATTCGCGGCGAAGCTCGCGGATGTGGCTCTCTTCGGGGATCAGCGGGCGCGGACCGATGAAGCTCATGTCGCCCGCAAGAACATTGAACAGCTGCGGCAGTTCGTCGAGGCTTGTCCTGCGCAGGAACTTGCCCGAACGGGTGATAAACTCATCCGACTGTTCAAAATCGGCGGTCGAAAGATTCGGCGCACCGTTTTTCATCGTGCGAAATTTTTTGATTTTGAACAGCTCGTCGCCCTTGCCGACCCTGTTCTGCCTGAATATGACAGGCAGACCGTCATCGCAGATTATTATCAGACTGATAATAAGCATCAGCGGAGACAGAAAAATAATAGCCAGCAGGCTGAGCAAAACGTCCAGAAAACGCTTCATTGAGCAGAACACGCCTTTCATTTATTGCAGATACGGCACAGCGTCAACGGCTGCCCCAAAAAATATAGTCGCTGATAAGCACCGCGCGCACGGGTGCGCCCTCGAGTCCGCCGAGCTTCACAGGCGCGGCGAAGAGATAGTAGTTGCCGGGGGTAACCTCGCTCAGGTCAAGCCCCTCGAGCACGCAGATCCCCGCGCCCAAAAACGCCTTGTGCGGCGCTACCTGGTCGCCCTTTACGCCGACGGAGAGGGAATCCGTGCCTATGAGCTTGAGTCCGATGTCGGCGAGCTCGTCCGCGGCGCTACTGTGAAAATAAGCCTTGCCGCCGCCCTTTATGAGCAGACGCTCGCATTTCTGCGGGAATTTTTCGTTGATGTCCTCGCCCGTTATCGCGCCCTCGGGCACTTCAATGACCGTGCACGGTCCGATAAACGGCTCGAGCGGCACTTCGTCGATGCTCGCGCCGCCGTCGATGAAATGCAGGGGTGCGTCGGCATGAGTGCCGGTGTGTACGCACGAGAAGAGCGTGGACAGATTGCAGCTCGAATTTTCTCCTATCCGGCTGACGAACTCCGCATGAGGCAGAGGGTCGCCCGGATATATTTCGGTTTTGAGCGCGTCGCGCGAAATGTCGATAATGTTCATGTTATCAGTCCTGGTTCTTGAGCGACTCCATCTTGAGATAAGCATTGATGAAGCCGTCTATGTCGCCGTCCATAACGGCGTTGATGTTGCCGTTTTCAAAGCCGGTGCGGTGATCCTTGGCGAGGGTGTAGGGCATAAAGACATAGGAGCGGATCTGGCTGCCCCAGCCGATCTCTTTCTGGTCGCCCTTGATATCCTCGATTTTGTCAAGATGCTCGCGCTCTTTTATCTCGAGGAGCTTCGATTTGAGCATCCTCATCGCGACCTCGCGGTTCTGATGCTGGCTGCGCTCGATCTGGCAGGAGACGACTATACCGGTCGGGATATGCGTTATACGCACGGCGGACGAGGTCTTGTTGACCTTCTGACCGCCCGCGCCGCTCGCGCGGTAGGTGTCGACTTTAAGATCGTCGGGATTTATTTCAACTTCGATATTGTCGTCGATTTCGGGCATGACTTCAAGGGAAGCGAAAGATGTGTGTCTGCGTCCCGATGAGTCGAACGGGGAGACACGGACAAGGCGGTGAACGCCCATCTCGCCCTTGAGATAGCCGTATGCATTCTCGCCCTCGACGAGCAGAACTGCGGATTTGAGACCCGCCTCGTCGCCGTCAAGAAAGTCGAGCATGCTGACCTTGAAGTTGTGCTTCTCGCCCCAGTGCTGATACATACGGACGAGCATCTGCGTCCAGTCCTGCGCCTCGGTTCCGCCCGCGCCCGCGTGGAAAGTCAGCAGTGCGTTCTTCGCGTCGTATTCGCCGTTCAAAAGCGTGCTGAGGGTCTGCTTCTCGAGCTCGTCCTCAAATTTTGTAACACCCTCGCGGCACTCGTCGAACATGGAGAGATCCTCCTCCTCGTCGGCGAGCTCTATAAGGGTCATCGTGTCGTCAAAAGCGGTCTCGAGCGAAGTATAAGCCGCGACCTTATTTTTGAGCTGGCTTATTCTCTGGAGCACCTTCTGCGAATTTTCGATATCGCCCCAAAACTCCTCTGCGGCGGTCTGCTCCTCAAGCTTCGCTATTTCCTCCTTAAGCGCGTCGAGACCGAGAGCCTCGCGCAGCTCGGAGAGCTTCTGTTTATTATCGTTGAGCTCAAGTCTCAACTCTTCAAATTGCAGCATACAAAAACCTCGTTATCAAAAAAGTTAATTTTATACACATAACATTATACAAAAAGCAGCACGCAAAGTAAAGCAAAAATTGATATGACACGCAAAACAGAATATTTTGCCGCCTGCCAAAAGTATTGACTCGCCGCAAAATTATATTCTATAATATGTTTGCAATAATTTCTGAGAAACTGAGGGAGAAAAAATGAAAAACAAAACGGCAAAATTTATCGCGCTTTTACTTGCAGTGTTTATTTTTCCACTGAGCTTTTCCGCCTGCAAGAGCGGGAATACGGAGCTCTCCGCAGAGAGCGTCGCCGATATCTGAATAGAGAACAGGCAGGTATGGGAGCTTGGCGAAAATTCCGTCGGAAACTGCGGATATTGCTTTATCGACCTCGATTTTGACGGCATGCCGGAGCTCGTGTCGACCTCGACGCAGGGCAGCGGACTTTTCACGACCGACTTTTTCTATAAAATAAATGCTGAAAAAAGCGCCGTTGAATCGCTCCCGCTCTCGGGGAACGGCAATGCGGATTTCAAGCTTAACGCGGCGCAGGACGGCGATTATATGAAGCTCCTGCGGGACGGGGACGGCAATATGTTCTATTTCTTTTGCAGCTATGCCCGCGCGTCCGCCGGAAACTATGCTGTGAGCTACAGCCGCGTGACCGTTTCGGGCGGCAAGGTTCAGTCCGAGCTTCTGTTCTCCGAGGATGTTTATACTAACGAAGACTCGCAGTCGGAGCACAAATATTACTCTTACGCCGACGGCAAGCAGACGGAGCTCAGCGAGCAGGAATATAAAAACACTTTTGACTCATTTTTGGCGGATAACACGGATATGCACCTGACAGCAGGTTACATAGACAACAACGAATTTTCCGCCGCCGATTCCGCAAAACAGCGCGAGATGCTCGCCGAGTCTTATCGCGCCTTCGGCTATGACAAGACCGCAAATTGACAGAATTACCCCTCGACCGGCGGTAAATTGCCCCAAAAACGGCGACTTGACTGACACTCCCGTGACAAATACTGCGGGCGGTGCTATGATATGCAGCGGAGGTGATCGAAATGGTCAACAAATCAACATTCGGTCAGTTTTTGCGTCAAAAGCGAAACGAAAAGGGGATGACCCAAAAGGAGTTCGCAGAAAAACTTTTTCTCAGCGAATCCGCAATATCAAAATGGGAGAAGGGCAAAAGCTATCCCGACATAACAATGATACCCGATATCTGTTCGGTGCTCGATATTTCGGAGCATGAACTGATAAGCGGCGCGAACGACACGGAGTATCACGAGATGAAACGTGACGCGCGCATATTCAGGAAGCTGACCGGGACATTCTTCTGGGGCTTCACGGGCGCGTATGCGCTGGCGCTTATTATATGTTTCATATGCGACCTCGCGGTGAATCACAGGTTTACTTTCTTCCCCGTGGTTTTCGGTAGTCTCTTGACGGCGTTTTCGTTCGTCCCGACATTTACGCGCTTTACCGAAAAGCATAAGCTCGCGGTATTTTCCGGCTCGACTTATCTCTCGCTTGTCCTGCTGTTTGTCATCTGCTGCGCAAAATACGGGCAGAATTGGTTCGGCGCCGCCGCGCTCGGCACTCTGCTCGGGTATATCGCGGTGTTCGCGCCGTTTTTGCTCAAGCGCTATATGCCCGCAAGGGGACGCAGATTTATTCCCGTCGTATACTTTTTGCTGTTCTTCGCCTGCCTCGCCCTGCTCGTTTCGGCGGCAAGAATAACGAATGTATTCAGCCTGCCCAAGGGACTGCTCATTGTGCTCTATTCATTTATTCCATTTGCGGTGACTGCCGTCATGCATATTATCTGCAAGCGTCCGCTGATAAACGCCTCGGTCGATGTCCTCGCGTTCGGCTCGGTTATATATGCTCTGCCGCGTTTTCTCACCGCTGTGCTCGGTAGCGTAGAGGGCGCGAACTACGCCGTGAATTTCGCCGACTGGGCGCATTTCGCAAACGGCAATGTATATCTGCTCATTTTAATATTCACGCTCGCGGTTTCAGTGTCATTGCTCGCGGCAGGTATTGCAAAACTGCGCCGCGCGCGTTGACACATGGCAGATTATGTAATATAATATACCAAAATCGTGTGGATTTTTCCGAACCTAACGGGTTTATTTTTCGCCATGCACCTTTTCGGTGCGTGGCTTTTTTGATGAAAAGAGGGGTTATTTTGCAAAACAGGAAGCTGAAAATTCCGAGCGAGGTCGTTTATATCCTCGCCGTCGCCCTGCTCTCACTCGCGGTCGCAATGCTCACGGCGGCGAACTTCGGCGTGTCGATGATAGTCGCGCCGGCATATCTTCTGAGCCTGAAAGTCGGAATATTCACATTTGGCCAGGCGGAATATGTAATTCAGGCGGGGCTGTTTATTATCTTCTGCATCGTCATGCGCGGATTCAGGGCGGTGTATCTCTCGTCGTTCGTGACCTGCCTTATATACGGCGCGGCGCTCGATCTCTGGCGGTGCATCCCGTTCTTTAATCCTAATGTCACCCCGCCCGGGAGCATGTCCATGCCGATAAGAATACTTCTTTTTATCTTCGGCGTGCTGCTGACCTCGTTCTCGGTCGCTATGTTTTACAAAACCTATCTCTATCCGCAGGTCTACGACTTTTTCGTCAAGGGCGTCAGCGGAAAGTTCGGCATAAAGCTGTCGCGATTCAAGACCTGCTTCGATTTATCCTGCCTCGCGGTGGCGGCGATAATGTCGCTCGCGTTTTTCAGGCGCTTTGAGGGCATCGGCTGGGGCACGCTCGTTATCGCCTCGATAAACGGTACGATAATCGGCTTTTTCTGCCGCCTGTTTGATAAATATTTCGACTTTACGCCGCTGTTCAAAAAATTCGCCGCTCATTTTGAGCTCGACAAAAAGCAGTGACATACTTTCCCGCAGGGGAGTTTTCTTCACAAAAAGTTTGATTTTTTCCCCTTGACTGCACGCCCCGCAGAGTGCATTATATATTTGACGAGATAAAATTAATTCACGGGAGGAGACATAAAATGAGCACATTCCCCGATGTAAAGAAAAATTTCGGCTTCGGCTGCATGAGACTGCCCATGGACGGCGAAAAAGTAGATTACGCCGAATTCACAAAGATGGTTGACGAGTTCATGGCGCAGGGCTTCAACTATTTCGACACCGCACGCGTCTACATCGGCGGCCAGAGCGAGACGGCGATACGCGACTGCGTCGTAAAGCGCTATCCCCGCGACAGCTTCATTCTCACCGACAAGCTCTCCGATTCGCTGTTTAACAGCGAGGACGAGATACGCCCGCTTTTTGAAAAGCAGCTCGAGAGCTGCGGAGTGGACTACTTCGACTTCTACCTCCTGCACTCGCAGACGAAGTCGATATTTGAAAAATACAAGAAGCTGCACGCCTATGAGCACGCGTTCGAGCTGAAAAAAGAGGGCAAGGTAAAGCACGTCGGCTTCTCGTTCCACGACACCGCCGACGTACTCGACGAGATGCTTAACGAATACCCGGAGATTGAGGTGGTTCAGATCCAGCTCAACTACATCGACTTCGAGGACCCCGCCGTTCAGGCGCGCCTGTGCTACGAGGTCTGCCGCAAGCACAACAAGCCCGTAATAGTCATGGAGCCTGTCAAGGGCGGAAAACTCGCCGACATTCCCGAGCAGGGCAAGGCTATATTCGACGCTCTTCACGGCGGCAGCCCGGCGAGCTACGCGATACGCTACGCAGCGGATTTCGACGGCGTATTCATGGTGCTCTCCGGCATGAGCAGCTTAGAGCAGATGAATGACAACCTGTCGTTTATGAAGGACTTTAAGCCCTTGAGCCACGAGGAGAGACGGGCGATAGCGGAGGTCTGCGACATTATACGCGCGACCCACACCATCCCCTGCACCGCGTGCCGCTACTGCACGGACGGCTGCCCCGAGCATATCCTTATCCCCGACCTGTTCTCGTGCATGAACGCAAAGCAGCTCTGCCGCGACTGGAACTCGGACTGCTACTATGAGGTCTACACCGAGAATCACGGCAAAGCGTCGGACTGCATCGGCTGCGGAAAGTGCGAACACTCGTGCCCTCAGCACCTGCCCATACGCGAGCTGCTCAAGGAGGTTGCAAAAACCTTTGAGGGCGGAGAGGCAGAATAAATTCGCTCAATTATATAAAAACAAAAACCGACCGCAACGGGAAACCGCCGCGGTCGGTTTTTGTATGCTTCTTTGTTGACAAGTTTTGATTTGCGCCGGAATCTCCAAACAACAACCCCACCTAACGGCAAACCGCAGGTGGGGTTCTGTTCTGTCCGCACTCCGCAGGGGAGTGCGTATCATCAGCTGAATATGAGCGTTGTGATGCTCAGACCGGGGATTTCGACCTCCTGTTTATACTCTCCGTCGTAGGTGAGCTTGAGATCGTACTGGTCATTCGTGGTGTATATCTTGAGGTTGTCTCTGCCGCTGATGCCCTCGAAGTTGAAGGTGCAGCCCGCATCGTCGTTGACGATGACGACAACTATGCTGCCGTCCGGCGTGAGGAAGGACGCGCAGTTGGTCTTGTTGAGGATAACAAAGCCCATCTGATTCTTTATCTTCCACGCGACGCGGTCGTTGACATCCTTTTCGTTGGATATGACCTTGCTGCCGACAGGAACAAACTTCGAGAAATGCGCAAGCGCATTGTATCGCTTGGCGGTGTAATATTCGTTGCACTCATGGTCGGCGATGATGAGTCCGTCGGAGTTGTCGCCCCATTCGCTGACTGCGACCCACGAGGTCCACGCCGTGGCGTTTGAATACATGATATCCTGGCATATAGTCCTCGCCATGGTGCGCGCGCCGGATATCGATCTCGTCGTGCTGTGGCAGGGCAGCTCGCACCACTCGTCCATCTCGACCGTCACATCGGGATAGTATCTTCTCAGATACTGACCCCAGGCCTTCTTGAGCAGATAGTTCGTGTCGGACCAGTAGGAGTGATAAGAATATGTCGCCATGACGCTGCTGAGCTCTTCGTCCTTGCTGATTTTCTTTATGTATTCGAATGCGGGGTTGCCTATTTTCGAGACTTCGCACATGGACATTTTGACATTGAGTCCGCGCGCCTTTATGCTCTTGGCAAACATGCGGTAGAGCTTGAACATCTCCTTTTCGTCGTAGTGGCAGCCCTCCTGATAGACGTTGTCGCCGCCCCATGAGACAAGCGGCTCGTTTATCGGACTTATATATTTAACCGGCACGCCGAGCTCAAGGAAATGCTCGGTTATGTCAAGAAAATAGTCGACATATTCCTGATAACATTCGGGCTTGAGGTTGTTCTGATGCTTCTTCAGTCCGCCGCTCGCCTGACCGGAAACGGTCATTGAAAAGTGCGGCGAGTTTGAAAACAGAACGACTGAGTCAATGCAGCCGTAGCTCATGCAGAGTTTGAGCATATTCATTGCGTTCGCGTCCTGCGACCAGTCATATTCATATTTCCCGGTCTTTTCGTTATATACAAGGAAGCTCGCCGTGCTCTTCCACGAATCGGGATCGAGACGGGAGTTGGGGTTCTGCTTTTCGCCCGAGCCGACGTTGTATCTGTATATGTTCAGCCCGAGTCCCTCTTTGCTGTAGAGAAGCTTTGCGATATCGTCGGCGTTTTTGCTTCCTCCTGCGACCTGCGCCCACCATGCCGCGGCGGCGCCCCAGCCGTTCATTTCCTGGAGCGTCTCTGTCTCGTTTACCGTGAGCGTTACGCGGCTTGTATCCTGAGTGTTTTTGATGTTCGAGACGTTTATCGAGCCGGTGATGAACAGCGAGACCAGAAAAACGGCTACGTTATAAAGAGCTTTTTTGACATTTGCCATTGTTATCCCTCCTGATACCACAAGTTTATCAGAAGAAATATAAAAGGTCAACTAAAAAATCGAAAAGAGTTGCTGCGGGATAGTATGTTTCGCCGCACCCTACGAAGTGCGTGTCAATAAAATTGTGCAATTTCGCGGGCGAATGAAATCCAACCATACCATGCACTTTTTCACTATTCACTTTTACTTATTATCTTGAGCGAAGCGAAACACCCCTGCAGGGGAGCCTAAAATCAGGCAAACGGAGTTCATATAGAAAACAGAAATCCCCGTATGTCCTTGCATACGGGGAAATGTTTTAGAGTATGATGAGTTCTTTCGGCGCGTGGGTGAGTCCGCGGCTGCCGTCTTCCGTGATGAGTACCATGTCCTCGATTCTGACTCCGAAAAGTCCGGGTAGATATATGCCGGGCTCCGCGGTGACAAGATGTCCGGGGGCGAGAATCTCTTTCGAGCGGGGCGATACGCGCGGCTGCTCGTGAATCTCAACGCCGACTCCGTGACCCGTGCCGTGACCGAAGAATTCGCCGTAGCCCGCGTCGGTTATGATATCGCGCGCGGCTTTGTCCGCGTCGGCGCAGGAGACTCCGGGAGCCATCTTCTCCATCGCGGCGAGCTGCGCTTCGAGGACGGTGTTGTATATCTTCTTCTGCTCTTCGCTTACAGAGCCGACTGCGACGGTTCGCGTCATGTCGCTGTGGTATCCGCCGACGACCGCGCCGTAGTCCATGGTGATGAAGTCGCCGTTTTCAATCTTTTTGTCCGAGGGCACGCCGTGCGGCATCGAGGAGTTGACTCCGCTGACTGCGATCGTCTCAAACGAGAGCGCCTCCGCGCCGTTTCGGAGCATATAGTAGTCGAGTTCGAGCTGAATCTCGCGCTCGGTCACGCCGGGCTTTATAAATTCAAGTATGTGGTCGAATGCGCGCTCGGCTATCGCCTGCGCCTCGCAAACGAGCTTCACTTCGCCGTCGGATTTTACCATCCTGAGCGCGTCTATTGCGCGGTCGGCGTAGTTCTCGGTGCAGATGCCTGTGTCGGGCATCCACTTTGTGAACTCCTCGAACTGGGCGACGGTGAGTCTCGTCGTCTCAACGGCGAGGTTGTTTATTTTGAATTCGCTCATCAGCTGCGGCAGCTCGGTGCTCAGATCTTTTGTGAGTCTGACGGGGCAGACGGTTATCTTCTTCTGCGCCGCCTCGACATAGCGCGAGTCGGTGAGGAATACCGTGCCGTTTCTCGAAATGAGCAGAACGCCGTCCGACGACGGGAACGAGGTGAAATAGCGCCTGTTCTCCTCGGACATTATCAGCGCGCCGTCGAGCTCCGACGGCAGAAGCGAAAGAAACTTATCGAAAATCATTCTCTGTTCCTCCTTAGGGTACTTTTAAAAAAGCGGTGAGAAATCCCTTTCCCACCGCCTTTAAATGTACAGTTGTACAGTGCAGGTACTTATTTGTACTTGCGCTTGCGAGCCGCCTCAGACTTCTTCTTTCTCTTGACCGAAGGCTTCTCATAGTGCTCTCTCTTGCGGACCTCCTGGATAACTCCGTCTCTGGAAGTCTGTCTCTTGAAACGCTTGAGTGCGCTCTCGAGAGATTCGTTCTCTTTAACTTTGACCTGACTCATTAATATTCCCTCCCTCCGCTGCAATTGCAAGGGCTAATTAGCATAAGCTTGCTTCTAATTATACAACAGGTGAATTTTATTGTCAACCGCTTGGGGGGATTTTTTATTTTTGATTAAAATATCCTTTTTTACTGCGGCTTTACAACGAGGTTGACGAGCTTGCCGGGGACATAGAGCTCTTTTATAAACGCCATGCCGTCGGTGAACTCCCTGACCTTGTCGAGCTCCTTGGCTCTGGCAATCGCGTCGGCAGCCTCGATATCGGCGGGCACGGTGAAGCGGTCGCGGACTCTGCCGTTGACCTGAACGGCGATCTCTATCTCGTCGTCAACGCACTTGCTCTCGTCGTAGTCGGGCCACTTCGCGGTCGAGCAGAGACCCTCTTCGCCGAGTTGCTCCCACATCTCCTCGCACAGGTGCGGGGCGAACGGGCAGAGCAGACGGATGAATACGGACAGCTCGTCCTTTGTCAGCGTGCCGACATCGTTTATCTCGTTGAGGCAGGTCATCATCGCGGCGATCGCGGTGTTGAACTTCATGTCCTCAATATCCTGCGAGACCTTTTTGACTGTCTTGTTCAGTATCGATTCGAGCTTCTTCGTCGTGCCGTTGCCCTCGGCGATATCCGACAGGGACGCGACTCTCTCGAGGAAGCGCTTGCAGCCCTTGACGCCGCTCTCTTTCCACGGGGCGGAGGCTGAGTAGTCGCTCATGAACATTATATATGTGCGCAGGGTGTCTGCGCCGTATTTTTTGATAACATCGTCGGGGTCAACAACGTTACCGCGGGACTTCGACATCTTCACGCCGTCCGCGCCGAGCACGAGTCCGAGACCCGAACGCTTCGCATACGGCTCGGGCACAGGGACTTCGCCGATATCATAGAGGAAGCGGTGCCAGAAGCGAGAATAGATGAGATGGCGCGTAACGTGCTCCATGCCGCCGTTGTACCAGTCGACGGGGAGCCAATATTTGAGCTTGTCCTTGTCTGCAAAGCACTTGTCGTTGTGCGGGTCGATGTAGCGCAGGAAGTACCAGGACGAACCAGCCCACTGGGGCATCGTGTCCGTCTCGCGCTTTGCGGGCGCGCCGCACTTCGGGCAGGTGCAGTTGACGAAGGAATCTATCTTTGCGAGCGGGCTTTCGCCGCCCTCGCCGGGCTCAAAGTTCTCAACATCGGGGAGTTTGAGCGGCAGCTCGTTCTCGGGCACGGCGACCATGCCGCAGTGCGGGCAGTGGATAATCGGGATGGGCTCGCCCCAGTAACGCTGGCGGTTGAATGCCCAGTCCTTCATCTTGTACTGGACGCCCTTTTCGCCGATGCCGCGCTCCTTGAGGAACTCGAGCATCTTTTCTATGGATTCTTTCTTGTTGTCCGTTCCGTTGAGGAAATCGGAGTTTATCATCTCACCGTCGCCGGTGTATGCTTCTTTTTCAATGTCGCCGCCCTTGATGACCTGGATGATGTCAATGCCGAACGCCTTTGCAAAATCCCAGTCGCGCTGGTCGTGGGCGGGAACAGCCATAATGGCGCCGGTGCCGTAGCCCATCATGACATAGTCGGAGATGAAAATCGGGATCTCCTTGCCGTTGACGGGGTTGACTGCGGTAAGTCCGCTGAGCTTGACACCGGTCTTGTCCTTGACAAGCTGAGTGCGCTCGAACTCGGTCTTCTTGCCGCATTCGGTGCGGTAGTTCTCGACCTCGTCCATGTTCGAGATGCGGTCAGCGTACTTGTCGATGAGCGGATGCTCGGGAGCCATGACCATGAAGGTGACGCCGAAGAGGGTGTCGGGGCGGGTGGTGTATATGCGCAGCGTCTCATCAGTTCCCGAGAGGGTGAAGTTGACAAATGCGCCGGTCGAGCGGCCGATCCAGTTCTCCTGCTGAGCCTTTATATTAGCCGGGAAGTCGACATGCTTGAGCCCGTCGAGGAGCTTGTCGGCGTATTCAGTTATGCGCAGGAACCAGACGTCCTTTGACTTTTGAACAACGTCGCTGTGGCAGATGTCGCACTTGCCGCCCTGTGAGTCCTCGTTGGAGAGCACGCATTTGCAGCTCGGGCAGTAGTTGACAAACGCCTTGTCGCGGAAAACGAGTCCGTGCTCGAACATCTTGAGGAATATCCACTGGGTCCACTTGTAGTAGTCGGTATCGGTCGTATCGACAACGCGGCTCCAGTCGAATGCGAAGCCGACGCGCTTGAGCTGGCCGGTGAAATTGTGGATGTTCTGATCGGTGACTATGCGCGGATGGGTGCCGGTCTTTATCGCGTAGTTCTCGGCGGGCAGTCCGAATGCGTCGAAGCCTATCGGGAACAGGACGTTGTAGCCCTGCATCCTGCGCTTGCGGCAGATGACCTCCATGCCGGAATATGCCTTAATGTGGCCGACGTGCATACCTGCGCCGCTCGGATAGGGAAACTCGATGAGCCCGTAGAACTTGGGCAGCGAGAAATCGTCGATAGCTCTGAAGGTGCCCTCTTTCTCCCAGCGGTCCTGCCACTTCTTTTCAATGGTTTTGAAATCGTAGTTTGCCATGATTTATGTCATTCCTTTCGGATGTTCTCTCTCAGTCGGTCAGCAGGTCGCTTATGTCAAGCTGCTGCGCGTCGTTCCAAAGGCGCTCGAGGTTGTAGTATTCGCGCTGATCCTTCTGGAACAGGTGGACGAGCACGCTGCCGAAGTCGAGCAGAATCCAGCCGGTCGCGCGTCCCTCAATGTGCTCGGGTGCTGCGCCGAGCTTGTCCATCTCGTATTCGAGATCGTCTGCGAGGCTCTTGACATGGGTGTTTGAAGTACCGGTCGCGATGACAAAATAGTCGGAGACTATAGTCAGCTCCTCGGTCTTTATCGCCGTGATGTCCAGCGCCTTTTTCTTGTCGAGTATTTTAACTATTTCGTTTGTCAGTTCTCTGGGGGTCATTTCTCTGAACTCCTCTCGGTTATAAGTTCATTGTAGCAGTCGACGCTCGACGGGTCGATTATCATTCCGTCGGCGAGGAGCTTTGATATGCAGTACCTTTGGGTGTAGAGCATCGCGGATTCTATCGACTGTTCCGAAAGCTCTCGGACTTTGTCGACATCCGGATATTTTCTGTCCTCGCTTATGAAATCCGCGAGGTAGACTATCTTTTCGAGCTGCGTCATGTTGGCTTTGCCCGTAGTGTGCCAGCGAACCGCGCCGATGATATCCTCGTCGGTGATATGAAGCTCCAGCTTCAAAAATGCCGCTCCGGCTATCGCGTGCCAGAGCTTGCGGTTCAGGCGCTCGGACGGAGATAACATTATATCAGCTTTTTCTATTATTTGCAACTGCTCTTCGGGCGCTGCGTTCTTCATCACATCGTGCAGAAGCCCCGCAAAATAAGCCTTTTCTGAGTCTGCGCCGTATAGCTCGGCAAGGTGTCGGGCGCTCTTTGCAACGCCGAGCGAGTGGATATATCTGTAGTCGTCGAGCTTAGTTTTCAGCAGCTCGTCATATTCTTTGTATTTCTCGGGTACGTTCAAGTGTAAAGCCCTTTCTTTTCGATATAGTCGCGCACGCCGTCGGCGAGAAGCCCCTGCGTGCTCTCTTTTTCTGAGATCCTGCGGCGAATGATGGTCGAGCTTACTTCAAAGACCGGAATCTCGATGAATTTTATCTTTTCTGTTTCCTCCGGCGTGAACTTGCCCTCGAGCTCGGGCACGAAGCCGTGCTTGCGCGAGGCGGCGCAGAGGGTGCACATCATGAGTATGTCGTGATAGCGGTACCACTCGTCGAATGTCGCGAGCATATCCGAGCCGACTATCAAAAACAGCTCGGCGTCCGGGTATTCGCGCTTTATCTCGCAGAGCGTGTCATAGGTGTAGCTCTTGCCGACGCGGCAAAGCTCCGTGTCCGAGACGGAAAACCGACGGTCGCCCTCAAAGCTCAGGCGGCACATCTCGAATCTGTCCCTGCTGCGAGCAAGGTTCAAGACGTGCTTGTGCGGCGGAACCGACGCCGGAATAATGAGAACACGGTCGAGCTGCAGCTTGTCCGCGATAGCGGTAACAAGCCTTATGTGCCCCATGTGCGGCGGATTGAAGGTGCCGCCGAAAATGCCAAGTCGCATATATCTTTCTCCTTGAAACTGTCAGTATTCAGTGTCGTCCGAGAGCGACGCGCTGCCGCTTATCGGGATAACCTCGCCGAGATAAGTCGGCTCTGGCTTGAAAATGCACATAAAGAAGTCCTTGCACCGGGCGAGGCTCTCGCGCACGAAATTATAGACGGGCTTGCCGTAAACGCGCTTGTCCGCCGCAACGCCGTAGGCGTCGATACCCAGGCGGCGCGCATTGTAGACCGCGCGGTAGAGGTGGTATTTCTGCGTGACGACTATTGCGCTCTTGACTTCAAAAACATCGCGGGCGCGGTACATCGACTCATATGTTGAAAAGCCCGCATGGTCGAGGAACACATCGTCGGGGTCAACGCCTCTGCCGACGGCGTATTGTTTCATATGATTGACCTCGTCGTATGAATCCCTGCCGTGGTCGCCGCTCGCGAGGATCTTTTTGCCCGCGCCGGATTGATATAAATCAACGCCCGTGCTCATTCTGTCCTCGAGCATATGGCTCAGCGTGCCGTTGGAGTTGACCTTTGCGCCGAGCACCAATACGCAGTCCGCCCCGCGTCCCGCCGCCTCGTCCGCGCTGATTATGTACTTGCTCGCGCTGAGCATCACAACGGCGTTTATCGCGCACGGGGTCAATACGGCGAGCGCAAGCAGCACGCAGAGGACGGAAATTATTATCTTTTTCTTTGAACGCGTTTTTTTCATGACGTTTCTCCTGAAAGAGTTGATTTATATGCGGCAGGCAGTGAGACGGAGTGTGGATGTCGTGGCATTACCGCCGTTGATGTGTCGAGTCGCCGCCCCCTACAATGAAAGGTTTGGCGTTGTAAATTATCAAATACCGCACTTCGAAAAGGTAAAGCAAGCGACTTTATAAATACCGTTGAACAAGTTTCCAATAGCCGCGCCGCAGTGGAACAGGCTATCTGAGGACGCGGGCAACGTCGCCGAAGCGCCGCCGGTGGCGGATAAAGCGAGGCGATGTTGGCGAAAAACAAGGAGCATAGCGCCCGCTCCAAGGGTGATAGGCGACTATGTTTTGAGAGGGCTGAACGGCTTGCGCAGCAAGCCGCACGAGCCCGCACTCGTCCAAGCTCCAGCGCGTTTGCGGGCGAATGTGCCGAGCTACCTACTGAGTAGCACAAGCTATGTACTGCGGCGCGGCGTTCGCGGGGTCTCGGGGCGAAGCCCTGAGTTTGCTTTTCTTTTGCAGGCGTTTTCTTTTTCAAATAAAAAGAAAATGCCGAAACGCTGTATAAGATAAAATATTTAGCTAAAGTAGGTAGCGAAGGTAGTGGGTAAAAAATTTATAGTATAACATCGTGCCGCTGTCGCGGCATAGGTGCGTCGAGTCGCCGCACCCTACAAATGCGCGCCAATAAAATTGTACGGGGTTTGCGGGTGAATGATATCCGCTCCTACAACCAATTGATAGTATTTTGCAATGTTACCTTTGCCTCAGGCACATCAATTTTCACCCCAACAGCGGTGCTTCGCCGCCGTCGATTCTCTTTGCTATGCGCGAAAACGCTTTTGCCGCCGCGCTCGATGCCGGGAGCGGTTCGCCGCGCACCGCGCAGTGCGACACCGCCGCGTCCTCGGGTACGATGCCGATTAGCTGAACACATACCGCATCAATGACATCGTCGATGTTGAGCAGCTTCTTTTTGCATACAGCCTTTTCGTCAAAGCGGTTGATGACGAGCCTTATGTCCGAAAGCCCGAGTTTGCGCATCGCGCCCGCTGTTATGTTGACGCTTCGCACGCATACCGCGTCGGCGGTGGAGACGACAATGCCCCTGTCCGCTGCGGCGCAGGCGAGCTCGAATCCGTCGGAGAGCCCCGCCGGAGCGTCAAAAAATATATAGTCGTAGTCTTTGGCGAGCTTGTCTGCAAGCTCTTTCATGTTCTCTTTGGTGAACGAGTCGGACATGCGCATCGGCGCAGTCATCAGCATCGGACCGCCCGCGGCGAGTGCCGCCTGATTCGGCTCGCATCCGCCGTCGATAACATTGCCCCAGTCGAAGAGCACGTCTTTCTGGGTGCCGAAAATCAGATCGAGGCTGCGAAGTCCGATGTCCATGTCGAGCATGAGCACGCGCTTGCCGGCGCCGCTCAGCGCGCGCGCAAGTCCGGCCGTCAGAGATGATTTGCCAACGCCGCCCTTGCCGGAGGCGATAACTATTTTTTCAGCCATTTAATCTAATCACCCCAGAAGAGTATTCTCGCTCTGCGGCGCGGCTGCCGTCTGCGAGCTGTTGAAGTAGTATTCGTATATCGGCTTTGCGATCTGCGCGAGGGAGGACGAGCCGTAGACGCCCTCGCAGATGAACGCCATGGATATCTCGGCGTTTTTGCTCGGCGCGAAGGTGATATAAAGACCGTTGTTGATAACCTGGCTGACGCCGTTTATCTTTCTGTTCTCTTCGGAAGTACCGGTCTTTGCGGCAGTTTGAACGTCGAGCCCCTTGAGAGCCGACTGTATAATACGGTTGTTGTTGACAACGTACTCCATGCCCTCGGTGACGCAGTCGATGGCATATTTCGATATGCCCGTCTCGAGCGCGACTTTCGGGGTCTTTTCAACGAGCGTCTCGGAATAGTCGGCGCTCTTGACCGATTTGATGAGATGCTGTTCGTACCTCGTGCCGCCGTTTGCTATCGTGGCGACATAGTTCGCGAGCTGTATGGGCGTGAAGCGCGTACCGCCTTCGCCGATGGACGAAAGGATCAGATAGCCGGGCAGCCATGTCTGACCGATGCTTTCGCGGTACTCGGGGCTGTCCTCAATGCCCTCCGCCTCGGTCAGCTCGACGCCGGTCTTGACGCCGAGCCCGAGCATGGAGCGGTATTCGTTGAGCCTGCTGACTCCGAGCTCCTCGCCGCAGGTGTAGAAATATATGTTGCACGAATCCTGAAGCGCGGTTCTGAGCGTCAGGTTTCGGTCTTTGTGGTTGATGTTGCAGTAGAATGTGTGGTCGAGGTATTTGAACTCTCTCGTGCAGCGGATGACCCTGTCGCGGTTTGTGAGTCCCTCTTCAATAGCCGCTATGGCGACCGAGGGCTTCGAGGTCGAGCCGATGGCGTAGGTGCTGCGCAGCGCCCTGTTCCAGAGCGGAGTGCGCTCGTCTTTGCTCAGCTCCGAGTATTTCTCGCTGTAGGTGTTCAGGTCATAGGTCGGATAGCTGAGCATGGTCAGTATTTCGCCCGTGTTCGGGTCGTTGACAACGAGCGCGCCCGCGGCGGGAACTCCGTATTTGTTCTTCGATGATTTGGCGTAGTTCTCTGTCCACTTCGCGAATGTGTCCTGCGCGAGCTTCTGCATGTCAGCGTCTATAGTGAGCACGACCGTCGCGCCCTGAACGGGCTCTTTCGTAACCGTCTCGGAGACGTTGCCGTCCGGGTCTACGGTGACGACCTTTTCGCCGTCCGTGCCGCGAAGATACTCTTCCATCGAGTATTCGATTCCGCTCTTGCCGACCATGTCGTTCATACCGTAGCCCTTTTCTTTGAGCTCGGCGTATTCCTCGGCGTTTATCTTTCCGACGGTGCCTATAATATGCGCGGCGAGGGTGCCGTCGACAATGTGTCTGTAGGGCACTACCTCAACGTCAACGCCCTTAAAAGTCGCACTGTTCTCTTTAACTTTTGCGACGAGCACATCGCTGACATCCTCGGCGAAAGTATAAGAGTTGCTGACTCCGAAGCCGTTCAGGAGCATCTGATAGCGCACCGCTGCGATTTTTAAACCGTCTTTGAGCGAATAGCTCGGGTCAATCTCAAACATCTCGACCATCGTGTCGTAGCAGTTCTGCGCCGTGGCGTAGGAGTTGAGGTTCAAGTAGTCCTTGCCTTTCATGACCTCGATTTCTTTTTCGCTGTCGGCTTTATAGACGAGTCCGCCCGAAGCGTCAATGACTATCGGCAGGTCGTTCTCCCACTCGGTGTTGTTCGCTTCAAAAAGTCTGATGAGCGAGATTATTATAGAATTCCTCTCGGCGTTCTCTTTCTTCGAGGGAAAATATGAATAGTTGAAAACTATGGAGTAGCCCTGACGGTTCTCGACTATGGGTTTGCCGTTGCGGTCGACTATTTCGCCGCGCGCCGCATGAATGGTGACGGTAGTCTGCTTCGCGGTGTTGACGGCGCTCGCATATTTCTCGCCGTCAATGAGCTGAACTTTGACGAGCACGCCGACAAAGGCAAGTATGAACGCGAGCAGTATGCAGGGCAGGGCAATGCGCCTTATCGCAAGTCTCTTTGAATCCATCGGGCTTTCTCCTTTCTTTTATCTTTTTACTTCGCTGGGCAGCAGCCTGCTGATGCCTCTTGTTATTAAGAACCAAAGCGGCGTGAATATCACTGTGTAGAGCACGCTCGGCAGGCAGAAGGTGAACAGCAGCCTGCCGCCGTGGACTCCCTGCGCGGCGACGAACACTATCCAGTAGACGAATGTATGCACAAGCAGCGCCAGCGCGGAGAAAATCAGCGCGGTGACGATGTTGTTTCTTATCATGTTGTTGACGAGCATTCCGCACACGAGACCGACTACAGTTAGCAAAATGGCGTTTATGCCCTGGGTGCCGCCGGTCACGTCGAGCACTACGCCCGCGAGCAGACCGAGGAGCATGCCCGCAGTCTCGCGCTCAAACATCGCGATGCAGACCACCATGACCGTCACTGCGAGCTGATGCGCGCCGAACGGCTCGGGCAGAAGTCCCGGCGTGTTCTGGATAACGGCGCAGAAAATCAGCAGCACTGCGAAGATCACGCGGCGGATTATAAGTCTTTTCTTTTCGGCTGTGAGACCCATAGACAAGTCCCTTTCGATAAATTTGTTACTCTGTGACGCTCGAACCCTGACCCTCGAACTCGGTGATTATAAAAACATCTGTTATCGAAGCTATGTCCGCGCTGGGCTTGATTATCGCGGTCGCGGAGATGTCCGTGTCGGAGTCCTCGACTTTTGTGACCGTGCCTATAATGAGATCGCGCGGATAGATGCCGCCGACTCCCGATGTGCAGACGATTCCGCCGGGGGAGACCGCCGTTGAGCTCGAAAGACCGGGCATGGTGCAGAGTCCGTTCTTGGCGTATGCCGCAGTCGTTGTGACAAAGCCGAGGTCGCGCGTGCGGATCTCATATGCGCTGGTGTTGACGCTCGGGTTGAGTATAGTTTTTATCGTGCACTGCGTGAGGGTCACGGATGTGACGACGCCGACGAGATATTTGCCGTAGATAACGGGGTCGTTGACGGCGATTCCGTCATTGCTGCCGCGGTTCAAAACAAAAGCGGAGAGCGGGTTCGCCGCATCTCTGCCGACCGCCGACGCCTCGCAGAATTTGTAGTCCTTATGGCTCTCTTTGAGCTCGAGGAATTCTTTGTAGAGCGCGTTTTGGCTCTTCATCTGCTCGTAGTCAACGAGCTGGCTCTGAAGATCCTCAATTTCTTTGTTCAGCTCATCTACCTGCTTCGAGAGCGTGGCGGAGGACTTGAAGTTTATCGAGAAAGCTGAAAACTTCTGCGCCAAGAACGACGACGCGCGCTGAAGCGGCGAAAACACCGTGCTTATCACGGAATTTGCGGGCGAAGAGCCCGAATGCATCGCCGCTGCCGCCGCAACGCCGATAATCAGCACGACGAGCACGCCGACAAATATTTTGAATGTTCTGGATTTGTAAAACTTCAATTGAGTCTCTCCTTTGCTTGGAAGAAGTAAGTCTATACAACGCAAAAAATCCCGCGGGTTTGCAAAAAGTATGCGGAAAGGCAGAAAAACCGTTGTGCCGCATAGTTTTTGTAAGCCTGCGAGAACGCGGGCCGTCTGCGGAAAGCAGAGCGACCCGCGAAAAGGCGTTTATTTATCGAGCGGATGCTCGAGGCAGATGCCTGTTCCGTCAACGACGCAGTCGAGCGGACTCTCCGCGACGAGAACGGGGATGCGGGTCTCGGCGGCAATGAGCTTGTCGAGACCTCTGAGCAGAGCGCCGCCGCCGGTGAGCATGATGCCGTGGTCGATAATGTCCGCAGCGAGCTCGGGGGGAGTCTTCTCAAGGGTAGCCTTGATGACATCGAGGATCTGATTGACGGAGTCGGACAGAGCCTCTCTGATCTCCTCCGCAGAGATCTCGATGTTCTTCGGCAGACCGTCCATGAGGTTGCGGCCCTTGATGTTCATCGCGCCTTCGCCCTCGTAGGGATAGGCGGAGCCGATCTTTATCTTGATATCCTCAGCGGTTCTCTCGCCGATGAGCAGGTTGTATTTCTTCTTGATGTAGTTGATGATGGACTCATCAAAATTGTCGCCCGCGACTCTTGCGGAGTTCGAGGTAACAACGTCGCCCAGGGAGATAACGGCAACTTCGCTCGTGCCGCCGCCGATGTCGACGACCATGCTTCCGGTGGGCTCGGAGACGGGGAGACCCGCGCCGATAGCGGCAGCCATGGGCTCCTCAATGAGGCTGACATATTTTGCGCCTGCGCTTCTCGCGGCGTCGTTGACAGCGTTTCTCTCAACGCCGGTAACGCCCGAGGGGATGCAGATCATAACGCGGACTCTCGCGAGCGGGGAGTTCTTCGTGACCTTCTTTATGAAAGCCTTGAGCATATCCGCGGTGATGTCGAAGTCGGCGATAACGCCGTCCTTGAGGGGACGGACTGCGGTTATAGAGCCGGGAGTTCTGCCGATCATCTCCTTGGCTTCTGTGCCGACGGCAACGACTCTGGGCGGATTGTACTTCTGATCGACCGCAACGACGGAGGGCTCTCTTATAACGATGCCCTTACCTTTTACGAACACGAGAGTGTTCGCGGTACCCAAATCGATACCGATATCAAGTGAAAATAACATACTGTTCTCCTTTCAACAGTCAGAATACTTTTTATCGTCTGTTATCTGAACGAAATAGAATTGACAATTGATTCAAAATCTCCGGTGTTTGCGCCGGCTTTTGAAGTTTTGTAGGTGCAGGCATAGGTCACGCCGTTCTTCTCGAACAGGGCGGAGACCATGAACGCCTCTTTGCCGTTCGCGGAGACCTTTATCTCCGTAAACTTTGCGTCCTCGCCGCAGAGGGTCTTCGTCTCGTCGTTGACCTCGGGGTTGAAGCCCTGCGCCTTGAGCGAAGAGATGACCTCGCCGATATCGGCGGACTTGTCATCGACGCTCTTTTCGGTGTCATAAATTATGTCGATGGTCTCGTTGCCTTTTGTGAGGGTTATCGCGGTGCCGACCGCCGACATATCGTAGCCGGAGGGCTGGGTGAATGTGAAATATCTGCAGTAGGCGTTCTTGCCGGAGACGAGAAGATAATCGAGCGCGATGGCGTTTGTTGCCTGCTCGCCGTTTTCGTCCTTCTTTGCCTTGCCCTTTTCGTCTGTGTCGACAACAACGATGTTGCCTGCCTCGTCATAGACGGGCTTGCCGTTTTCGTCGGTCACGAGCACGCGGTCGTTGCCGCTGCTGTCCTTGACTTTGAGTCCCTTTGCTTTTGAGCAACCGGTGAAAAGGCAGACTGCCGCGAGCATACAGATGAGCAGAGCCGAGATGATTTTCTTCATTCTTTAAGACCTTCCCTTCGTCCTTATCGTCCGAAAATTATTGCCTGTTTCAGTATAACACAGGGTATTGCACTTTTTCAAGTGCGGAATCGAAGATATGATTGACACAAAAAGGCGGTTTGAACCGTTTATCAGCCGTTGAGAGCCGCAAAATTCTCCTTGTTGCTCTTGTAGAGGTTCTTAAAGACTGCGAAGTTCTTGTCATATATGGGCTTGAGCGATGGGTTCGGGATAAACGTCTTCTTCGCCGGGACGAGCTTCTTCGCCTCTTCGATGCTGCCTATCATGCCCAGACCGACTGCGGAGATGACTGCCGCGCCGACTGCGCCGACGTTCTGCGGGCTTGCAACGACCTCGACCGTTCTGCCCGTGCAGTCCGCGAGTATCTGGCTGGTGACGTCGGAGAGAGCGCCGCCGCCGACAAAGCGGAGAACATCGGAGGTCTTAGTCTTTTTGTCCTCGGTCTCAAGGAACCAGCGCAGGTGCATGCAAGTGCCCTCAACAACGGCGCGGATGAGCTCGGTCTTGCCGGTCTCAAGGCTGATGTTGAAGAACATTCCGCGGGCGTTCGGATCCTCGAACGGGCAGCGGTTGCCGTGCAGCCACGGGGTGAAGATAACTCCGCCGCAGCCTGCGGGGGTCTTGTTTATAACATGCGACATGTAGTCGTAAAGGCTTGTGAATATGGACTCCTTCGAGGAGGCGACATCGGTCTTCTCGAGGAATATGTCAATTTCATCGAGGGCAAGGTGATCCTTGACCCACTCGAGGCACTTACCGGCGGTCTCAAGCTCCGCGAAGTAGTTGAGCTTGCCGTTCTGCGCGCCGACTATCGCGGCGATCATCGCGCTCGTGTCGACTATATTCTTGTCAACAACGGTCGTGACCCAGCCGGATGTGCCGCAGTAAATATGAGTATCGCCGAGGGCGACTGCGCCCGCGCCGACGCCGATGAGCGAAGCATCTCCGCCGCCGCCGAATACGGGCGTGCCCTCGCACAGTCCGAGATCGTCCGCAGCCTTTTCGGTAAGACCGCCGACGAGAGCGGTGGAGTCGATTATCTCAGCCATATGCTCGGGCTTGACGTTGAACATCTTGAGCATCTCGGGGCTCCAGCCCTCCTTGCCCTTGCGGACATCGTAGAGCAGAGTGCCGAAAGCCGAGTCGCGCGTCATGACGAACTTGTCGGTCATGCGGCAGATTATGTATTCTTTGACGTCGAGCCACTTATAGGTTCTCGCGAAGTTCTCGGGCTCGTTCTCCTCGACCCATTTGTATTTGTATACGGGATCCTTGACGCTCGCGGACACGGCACCGGTTATCTGCAGAGACTTGAGAAGCTTCGGAATATAAGCTCCCGCGATCTGCGGACCGTAAGCCATGAGTTCTTTTATCTGCTTCTTTGCGCGCTGATCCATGTAGCTCATCGCCTTGCGCACGGGCTGGCCGTCCTTGTCGACGAGCACGAGACCCTGCATCTGGGAGCAGAAGGATATACCGGCTATCTCCGAAGTGCTCACGCTCGTTGAATTCATGAGTCTCTTCGTGGTGTTGCATATCGCACTCCACCACTCGTCGGGATCCTGCTCTGCGCCGCCGTCCGGATAAACGGTCAGCGAATAGCCTTCCATCTCCGCAGCGATCAGCTTTATTTCATCTTCAACTTCAAACAGACAGGTTTTGACGCCCGTCGTGCCGATGTCGTATGATAAGACGTATGTTCTGTCGCTCATTACAAATTTTTCTCCCTTCGCGGCTTTTCATAAACAAAGCCCCAATCTATCCATTCAATTATATAGCAAAAAATTGATGATTACAATGTAATAGCAAAAAAATTTTAAAAAACCGCGAAGCGGCACACGCCGCAGAAAATATTTATCCGCGCCCCCAAAGAAAAGAAAAACTTTCCGAAGCCGGCAAAAAACTGTCAAAAAAAGCGCCGCGGGCAGACCGAAAATCGCCGCAATGCATAGCGTACCCGCCGGGCAGCGGAGAAAAATAAAAAAATTTTGAAATAACAGTTGATTTTTGCCCCGCGTTGTGCTAATATACTATGGCAATCAGATGCGCTGCTAGCTCAGTTGGATAGAGTGTTTGGCTACGAACCAAAAGGTCAGGGGTTCGAATCCCTTGCAGCGCGCCAAGAACGGAAGCAATACCGCAGGTATTACTTCTGTTCTTTTTTATTTTCAAGGGATTCGAACCCTGAGAGGGTGAGCGGCGTTAAGAAAACAGTCCGGTGGACTGTTTTTAGCCGCGAAGTGTGAGGCGGGTACTGCTGCGCAGCGGCGGTCGCCGAGCACGCAAGGCGGCGTAGCCGACTGTATCCCTTGCAGCGCGCCAAGTTAAAAGCCTTGATAACTCTGAGCTTTTGGAGTTTGAAGGGCTTTTTCTTTTTTAGTTTTCGGTAGCATTTCTAACACTTTTTCTAACATTTATCCTGCAAACAGCTTTAAGTACCCATTTTTATATAACCTGTTGACATTTGTTTTTGAGTTTGCTATTATATACATACCGAAAGTATGTAAGGAGCGAATATGAGCAGAAATAAATATCCGGAGGAAACGATAAATCTTATCCTCGATGTGTCCCAGCGTTTATTTATAGAAAAGGGATACGACAACACAACGATTCAGGATATCATCGATGAACTGGGCGGACTCACAAAGGGCGCGATATATCACCATTTCAGTTCAAAGCAGGATATCCTTGATGCGGTCATAGAACGGCTTTTTGCAAAAAATACGCTGTCTGCGAGTTGGCGTAAAATTCAATCCGATACCGATATTACGGGCGGAGAGAAGCTCAAGCGTATGCTTGCTGCGGCTCTGACGGATGAGCAGGAACAGCAGTTCAGAAAATTGGGAGTGCATTTGCAGAATATGCCGCAGATGCTCAGCGACCTTGTTCTGCGCTCCGTAAACGATATAGCACCTAATGCCTTTGAACCGGTTATCGAAGAGGGCGTTAGGGACGGATCTCTGTCGGTCATGTTCCCGAAGCAGGCTGCCGAGGCGGTTTCGCTTATCGCGAATATTTGGATAAACCCGCTTGTTTTTCCTGTTAACAACGAAGAACTGAAAGCAAAGTTTGAGTTTATTTGCGGTATAACAAAGTCTATCGGGCTTGACATTTCCGACATCTATCCGCTGCTCGACAAAATGAACAGCGATATCAATCTTTAAATATTCGGGAGGGTTTTACCCCTCCCATATATATTAATATTAAACATACCAAAAGTATGTAAGGAGGTAAACCATGTCAACAACTTACACGAAAAGAGAAAAGTTCCGATATCTTCTGGGTCTTTCCGGTCAGAACATCATATACGGAACAGTCACATCCGTGCTCGCATATTATCTTCAGTTCACGATTCTGATTCCTGCCGTATGGGTCGGTCTGATATTAAGTGTTGCGAGAATATTTGACGCCGTCAAAGACCCGTTTATCGGAGCGATGATAAGCAGAGGAAAACATAAACTAAAGGACTATCTTATCGCAGTGCCGATTCCCACAGCAATACTGACGATTCTCTGTTTCAGTAACGGAATTTATTCCGCGGAAAACAGTATGCCTAAAAATATTTTAATAGTGTTATCTGCGTTTGTGTTTTACATAATATGGGAAGTTGTGTTTACAATCGGCGATATTCCGATAACCGGGTATCCGTCAGTGCTCACAAGTGATGAGGGCGACAGAACAAAGTTGCTTTCGCTACGTCCGATAGGTGGAATGGCGAGCGGTATAAGCACGCTTGCCGTTCAGCCGATTGCTTTTGCGTTGTCGGCAGTTTTCGGCGGAAGTGCAGTGGATGAGCGAAATGCTTTTCTTATAACGGTTGCCGCGTTTTCAATCATCGGCGGGGCGCTTTTTCAGTTTACCGCAATCGGTTCGGTGGAAAGGGTTTCTGCCGAGCGCAGCGAAAATTCGGGTCAGCTCAGATATTTTATTACAAATCCGTTGCTCAGAAAAATCAGTATATCGGGATTTTTGGGCAGTCTGAAAGCCATGACCGGTGTTATCCTCACTCCGCTGGTAACCTATTATTTTGCAAGCAAAAATCCGCAGATGTCGCTGATTTATACGGCACTTTTCGGAGTGGGAAGTATTGTGGGACTGGTAATCTCGGCGGCAGCAGTCCCTAGTTTATCTAAAAAATACGGAACAAAAAGGCTCTTTGCCGCCGTCAATCTGATAAACATTTTTCCGAATCTTTTGCTATTTGCGCTGTATGTTAAATATCCTCAAAATATGACGAACATTCCGCAAACGGTTGCAATGTTCGTACTTACACTTATAATCGGAAGCTGTGTAAGCATTTCTTCGACCGTTCAGACGCTGATAATCTCACAAGCCGTTGATCTTGAAGAAAAAATATCAGGTAACAGACCGGACGCGCTGTTTTTCTCCGCGCAGACATTTATTGTCAAGATAGGTACCGGCTTGTCGTCGCTGGCGGCAAGCATAGGCTATGTCGCTGTCAATTTTTCTTCCGCTCAAACAGCAGCGCTCAACAAATTTATTGCAAGCGGCGGAATACCGAGGCTTGACGGCAGATATTCAAATCTGATGACACTTCTGTTTATGCTGTACACTCTGCCTGTCGCATTGAGCTCGCTTCTGTCCGCGCTTCCGTTTATTCGCAGGGAGCGGGAGTGAGGTATTAAAACCCCGTGAAGCTATAAAACATTCCGCCCGGGGTCCCGGACGGAATGTTGCTTTTTGTGCCTATTCGGTCAATTCAGCGCAAAATCGACCGTCTTTGTTTCTCCGGCGCGGAATGTCAGCGTCTCCGTCTTGTCGGAGAGCCCGCATGAAACGGTGATCGTTTGGTCGATGTCGGAGGTCACGGTGACCTGTGCCGTTTTGCTTTGCAAATCCCACCTGAGCGAGTCAACCGTCGCACGGGTTCTCGCCTTTATCCCGGTTATCTCGCCTGCGTCAAAGCCCGATTCAAACAGAGCCGGAAGAATCTCGATTTCGTTTTTGTTCGAGAAAACGAGGGCTTCGTTGACGATTCCGAGATAGCCTATGGCAAAGTCGGTGCAGTAGCAGCTTCTTTGATCGTAATCGTGGTTCGTCATAAGCGAGGGATATCTTATTTTATGGTTCTGAAGTTTCACGAGCGCAGAGGTGAGGCTCGTTCTGTCCTTGAGCCTTGCGGCGATGAGCGAACGGTGAACAAGTGCGTGGCTCGCCTCGTTTTCAGAGGTTCTGTTGTTTATCGCCTGTATGCAGGCGGACTTGAGACGCTCGTCGTTCTGCGTTTCAAACAGAGGCCACACGCAATAGAGGTGGCTCAGATGCCTGTGCTCGTTGTTTTCTTCAAATTGGCTGCACGCCCACTCCTTGAGCGCGCCGGTTTTGTCGAAGAGATACGGCGGGAGCTTTCGGAGCATATATTCCCATTTTGCCGTGTCGGTTTCCGGCGCGGTGTCTTTTATAACGCTCAAAAGCATATTCAGATTGTCGCGGCAGGCGGCGATGTCGATAGCCGCGTTTGCGTCGGACGGAGAGGGATAGTTCGACGGATTGTTTTCCGGGGAATAGCTCGGCAGGATGCAGTAGTATTCGTCATCCGCAAGCGCCGTCTTGCCCGCTTCATAATGAATCGAGCCGTTCGAGTCGGTGTAATATTCGGGGGTCATAAGCTGCTCCCAGTAGTTCGCCGATTTAATCAAAAGCGGCAAAAGCACATCGCGCTCAAGCCGAAGATATCCCCTGTCCTCGATCGCGCGAATATCTTCGTCCGTAAGGTCGTCCGCGGTGACGGAAAGCACAGATCTGAGTTTGTCAAGGTCGATTTCGCCGCTGAGCGGAATTTTGATATCTCCGTAGCATTGCAGGGTCTCATAGAGCGGCTGGATCATCCAGCTTGAGCCTGCGTTCCAGTATCGAAACGGATACGGATAGCAGGTTTCCGTTATTACCGCCTTGTCGCCGTCGGTGTTTACGGGGGCTTGGATGGCGTCGGTAAATCCGTGGGTCGCGAGCGCGTTTTCCTCCCAGTCGGGAAGCTGGCGGAGAATAAAATATGCGTAGCCTATCGGGGACGAGGAGATGTTGCCCGTGTTCATCGAGGAGGTTTGCAGGTTCACATTTGCGTCCATTGTGTATTTGCTGCCCCAGCCCGTGTTCCATTCGCCTGTCCACATACCGTAAAGGCGGGGCGCGGAATATCCGCTGCAACACAGATAAGCGTATCTGCCTGCATAATACGAACGCTGGCTGAGCGCGGGATCGAGCTTTTTCTTGAACCTCTGCTTTCTCAGCAGCTTTTCGTTCGATTTTTCTGAGATGCCGTCTTTGAGAGTCAGCGTGACTGCGTTGAACTGCGGCTGATATACCGCAAGATGAGCGTCAAGTGCATTGGAATAGTTGAATTTTCCCTCGGCTGAGTATTTTTTCGCAAAGTCCGTTGTCCGGTTATAGAGCAAGTCGATGAGCGCGCAGCCGCTTTGTGACGCGAAGGCGGAAAGCTCGCCCATATTGTAATCTCTGCCCGTAACAGTGATAAGATAAACCTCGTCCGCCCCGCTGACGGTCAATTTCGGCTGGCTGTCGCCCGCGTATTGCTCATCTTTCGGCGCGTCCGCTTGCGTGACGCTTAAAGTTCCGCCGATATTCAAAACATAGGTGAGCGTGGCGTAGCCGCCGTTTTTGAGCTCGGATTTTTCATAGTCGGGATAGTGCGCAACCAGGGCAAGATAAGCCTTGCCCTCGTCGGCGAGCTTTTTATATTTGATATTCACCTCGTCGCCCTCGGAGTAGTTTGCCATGGTCGAGATATCATCGTAGGAGAGCGTAATATTTACGGGCGCGTTCTTGCTTGATTTTTCGATTTTTGTAACCGTGACGCCGTCGGCAAGCGAGGTGAAAGTAGTTCTCTCCCATGTGCCGTTTTTGTCTGTGTATTTCACGCCGACCTGCGCGGTCTCGTAGTCTGTGTAGCGGATATAATCCTTGATGCGGTGCCGCTCGGAGTTTATTCTCAGCTGACCGCCGGGATGGAAGCGATACACATCGTCATAGCTCGCGTTGTCAACGATATCCTCGCATTTAACGATGCTCTGCTTGACCTGTTCAAGCTCGCTTGATGTGTCCGGGCAGGTGCGGGCGTTGATATTCGGCATGATGAAATGCATATTCTGATAAATTATCGTGTCCGAGTACGGGCTGCCGCTTGTGATAAAGCCCTCGAGCCCGTTCCCGCCGACCATTCCGCGGCGCCAGGCTTTTGTTTTGTTCGTCCTCTTTTCGGACAGCTCCGTGTAGCTCTCGGAATAAGAGAGCTTTTCGTTGTTTGCCGCAGTGTCGATGAGCTTCGGCTTGCTTGCACACGATGAGCACAAAACGCATATCGCGGCAAGTGCCGCCGCCAAAGCAAAATTCTTTAAAAGTTTCATTTTCTCACCTCACACCTTGATTATATCATACGGCAAAGAGTCTTTCCATTAAAATAATATACAAAAAATCTTCTGAATAATTGTAGGTTTGAGACAGATATATCGCAAAGAGAAAATAAAAAGCCGGCACACCTCGCGGTTCGCGGAGAACGGTGTCTGGCAATATGAACTTCGCCGCCCGAAGATTTCTCCGGGCGGCGGGTAATTCGGTTATTTATACAGCGGGCCGTAGGCGGCGCAGGCTCTGTAGTCCGCGCTCTCGAGGTCCTTCGTGCCGAACGCAGACCAGGCGTGCGGACGGTAGATGTCCTCGTCGGCGACGTTGTGCATCGCAACGGGGATTCTGAGCATGCTCGCGAGCGTGATGAGGTCTTTGCCGATGTGACCGTAGCTGATAGCGCCGTGGTTTGCGCCCCAGTTCGCCATGACGGAGTAGACATCCTTGAACGCGCCCTTGCCGGTGAGTCTCGGAGCAAACCAGGTGGTCGGCCAGGTCGGGTCGGTGCGCATGTCGAGCTTGTTGTGGATCTCATCGGGCAGGGTAGCGGTGTAGCCCTCGGCTATCTGAAGCACCGGGCCGAGACCCTTGATGATGTTGACTCTTATCATTGTCATGGGCATGACAGCCTGAGTCTTGAAGTGCGAGGAGTATCCGCCGCCTCTGAAATATCCGAGGTCTGCGGGGCACCAGTCGGTAGCCTTGAGCATAGCGTCGATATCCTCGTCGGTGACGTTCCACCACTCCTTCATGACTGCGTTGCCGTCCTTGTCCTTGCAGACGCCCGTGGCGTCGAGCGCGGCGGCGCCGGAGTTGATGAGGTGGATGAAGCCGTCCTTGGCAACGCCCTCGGGGCGCATGCCGCAGACTCTTTCAACAGCGTCGGGGCTCCAGTATGTACGAACATCGGCGAACAGGCTCGCTCTGCCGGTGACGAGCTTGCCCAGGAGCATCGACAGACCGTTGAGACCGTCGTTCTCGGTGGCGAAAGTGAGCGGCTCTTTCTTGCCGTTCCAGTCGAAGGTGGTGTTGAGCATAGCCTCGGTGAAGTCGCCGTTGGGCATGAAATCGGTCCACTGGCGCTGACCCTGGAAGCCGCCGAGAATAGCGTTGCGGCCGAGTGCCTCTTCGTGCCAGCCGTCCTTCGGGCCGGAGTGCTCAGCCTCTGCGCCGACGGGGCGGACATCGTTGAGCTTATCGTTGCCGAGCATGATGTCGCGGCAGATAAGAGTCATCTTGACGACGAACTCCCACTCCTTCTCCTTCTGCTCGGGGGTGTGTCTGATATTTTCGGGGTTCTTGTCGAAGCCCTCGGGGCAGTTTTCTTTGACCCACTTGAGCGCGCGCTCATATTCCTCGTGGTCATAGATGCCGAGCTCGACGCGGCGGGTAACTTCGACCATGTCGACCCACTCGGCGCGGATGCCGAGATACTCCTGCCAGAAATCGGCGTCGCAGAACGAGCCTGCGATACCCATTGCGACAGCGCCTATGCCGACATAAGACTTGCCTCTGAGCTGACCGACAGCCGCGGCGCAGCGTGCGAAACGGAGGATCTTCTCCGCGACGTCGTCGGGGATGGAGTTGTCGGTGACATCCTGAACATCCTTGCCGTAAATCGAGAATGCGGGCAGACCTCTCTGTGCATGAGCCGCCAGAACCGCCGCGAGATAGACCGCGCCGGGGCGCTCGGTGCCGTTGAAGCCCCAGACTGCCTTGACGGTCAGGGGATCGAGATCCATCGTCTCGCTGCCGTAGCACCAGCAGGGGGTGACGGAGAGGGTCGCGCAGACGTTCTGAGTCGAGAAGAAGTCGGCGCACTTTGCCGCTTCTGCTGCTCCGCCTATCGTGCAGGGGGAGATGATGCACTCAAAGGGAGTGCCGTCCGAATAGAACACATTTTCTTCGATGAGCTTCTTGGCAGCGAGCGCCATGTTCATCGTCTTTTCCTCAAGACTCTCTCTGACTCCGCCCCAGCGGCCGTCAATGATGGGTCTGATTCCAAGCTTTGCTTTTGCCATTTTTCAGTCATCCTTTCGATGTTGTGTTGCCACTACCGGGCGCAACACTTATTTAAGTATTTTCAAAAAGCTCTTATATGCGCCCGCCCATTTGTCGGTGTCGCACGGAGCATATTCGCGTAATGCTTCGCTGCGCGAGATTATCTCCCTCGCCTTTTTGATATCCGGAATGTCGCCGGAGCTCAGGAGCTGAACGGCAATATTGCCGAGCACGGTCGCCTCTATCGGCCCCGCCTTCACGGGGACATTGCAGGCGTTCGCGGTCATCTGGCAGAGCAGGGTATCTTTCGTGCCGCCGCCGATAACATGTATATCAGGATAGTCCCTGCCGGTACATTCTTTTATCATCGAGAACGTGCTGCGGTATTTCATCGCAAGGCTCTCGTAGATGCAGCGCATTATCTCGCCGACTGTCTGCGGGACATACTGACCCGTCTTGCGGCAGAATTCGCGCACGCGGCCGGGTATATCTCCGGGCGGCGTGAACTCGGGGGAGTCGGGGTCGATGAAGCACTTGAACGGCTCCGCCGAGAGCGCCATGCGCTCGAGATCGGCGTAGCTGTATTCCTCGCCCTCGCGCTTCCACTGCCTGCGGCTCTCCTGAATGAGCCACAGTCCGATTATATTCTTGAGCAGCCCGGTCATGCCGCCGTAGCCGCCCTCGTTGGTGATGTTTATCGAGAGCGATGTGTTGTTGACAATAGGCTCGGGTATTTCCGTGCCGAAGAGCGACCATGTGCCGCTGCTCAAAAACGCGAAGCTGTCAAGCTCCGACGGAACGGCGGTTATCGCCGACTGCGTGTCGTGTCCGCATACGCTGACAACTTTAACGGGGTCGAGCCCCAGCTCTTCGCATATCTCCGCGCTGAGCATTCCGTTTTCGGTACCCGACGGCACAATGGGCGTGAGGATTCCCGACGGGATGCCGAGGCGGTCGAGAATGTCGTATGCCCAGTCTTTTGTCTTTATGTCAACCATCTGCGAGGTGGTCGCTATTGAATATTCGGTCTGCTTTCTGCCCGTGAGCATATATGCGAATAAATCGGGCATGAACAGCAGCTTATCCGCCCTGTCGAGAATGTGCGGGCGGTATTTTTTGAGCGCGCAGAGCTGGAAGAGTGTGTTGAGCTCCATGAACTGGATGCCCGTGCGGGAGTAAAGCTCCTCGCGGGGAACTGTTTTAAATACTTCTTCAATCATTCCCGCCGTGCGCGCGTCGCGGTAGTGAATGGGATTTTCGAGCAGGCAACCGAATTCGTCGAGCAGCCCGAAGTCAACGCCCCAGGTGTCGATGCCGATGCTGTCGAATCCGCCGGCGAGCCTCGCCTTTGTCAGTCCCTGCTTTATCTCAAAAAACAGGCGCAGAACATCCCAGTAGAGCGTGCCGTTCACGCTCACGGGGTCGTTAGAGAAGCGGTGAACTTCTTCGAGGCGGATATTCTCCCCGTCAAAATGTCCGATTATCGCGCGTCCGCTCGACGCGCCGAAGTCGAACGCTAAAACTCTTTTTTCCATTGATGCAGAGTCCTCCGAGTTATTTTACAACGCCCTTTTTGAGGATGATGTTTGCGTATACGGCGGTCTCGCCCGTCGCGATGACGGCGTATGCCTTTCTCGCTCTGTCATAGAAAGCGAAGCGCTCCATGAGCTCAAAGTTCTTATCGCCCTCGTTCGCTTTGACTATCTCTTCGTATTTGTCCCAGACTGCCGGGCGGTCTCCGTCGCCGTTGTTGTCCATGAGTGCAACAGGAGCGTCAACATAGGTGTCGAGGGGCATGAGCTTCAGAACTGCGTCGAGAACCTCGGGAACTCCGTGACCGTCGAGGCGCACAAGGCGCTGAGCTATACTCGCCGCGGGGAAGTTGCCGTCGCCGATAACTATCTCGTCGCTGTGTCCCATTTCCATGAGGATCTTGAGAAGCTCGGGGGAGATGATAGGTGAAATATTTTTAAGCATTTTTATATCCGTCCTTTCGGAAAAATCAGTCGATTGAATACATGCTGTAGAGCTCGCTGTATACGCCGCCTTTTGCCATGAGCTCGCGGTGGCTGCCCTGCTCGGCGATGCCGTCTTCTGTCAGCACGACTATCTCCGCCGCGTTTCTTATCGTCGTGAGCCTGTGGGCGATAGTTATGACCGTGCGCCCCTTTGCAAGCTCTTCGAGCGACTGCTGAACAAGGCGTTCGCTCTCGTTGTCGAGCGCGCTTGTCGCCTCGTCGAGAATGACTATCGGAGGGTTTTTCAAAAACAGGCGCGCGATAGAAATTCGCTGTTTCTGACCTCCGGAGAGCTTGACTCCGCGCTCGCCGACATATGTGTCGTAGCCCTCTGGCAGCTCTTCTATAAATTCGTGTGCCCCGGCTCGCTTCGCCGCGGCTATTATATCTTCTTTTTCAGCTCCCGGGCATCCGTAGGCGATGTTGTCCCTGACCGTGCCGGAGAACATGTAGACATCCTGCTGAACCGTGCCTATATTCGAGCGCAGCGAAGCTAAAGTTATGTCGCGGATATCTTTTCCGTCGAGCAGTATGCTGCCCGAATCCACATCGTAGAAGCGGGGGATAAGATTGCAAAGCGTAGTCTTGCCGCCGCCGGACGGACCGACGAGGGCGACATTCTCGCCCGGAGCTATATGCAGAGAGAAATCGGAAAGAATTTTCTTGTCCGTGCCCTTGTATGAAAATGTAACGTTTTTGAATTCGATATCGCCCTTGACGCCGCTTATGGGCTTTGCGTCCGGACTGTCTTTTATGTCGCTGACTTCGTCCATTATTTCAGTGAAACGCTCGATGCCAGTCATGCCGCGGTTGAACTGCTCGCTGAATTCGACCATTGTGCGTATCGCCGCGAGCAGGGTGCTGACCATGAGCAGGCTCGCCGAGAAGTCGCCGACGGTAGTCTTGCCTTTCATCATGAACACTGCGCCCACGCCGACTATTGCTATATACATCAGTCCGTCGCAGAGCCTTACAGTGCAGTGGAAGCTCGCCATGTATCTGTAGCCGTTTTTCTTCGATTTGAAGAAGCGGCGAGAGCCCTCGTTGAACTTTTCGCGCTCAATGTCTTCATTGGCAAAGCTCTTGACAACTCTTATGCCGAGCAGTGAATCCTCCGTCCGCGCGTTTATCTCGCCTATCTCGCGTCTCTGCTGTTTGAACGCGGCGCGCATCTTGCGGCGGCTGTGCGAAGTCAGAAGCATCATAAGAGGCATGAGCGAAAAGACTATTATCGCAAGCCATATGTTCATCGACGCGAACATGATGAATCCCGCGACTATTTTTATCACGGTCATCAGGACGTTCTCCGGACCGTGATGGGCGAGCTCGGTTATGTCAAACAGATCGTTTGTTATTCTCGACATGAGCTGGCCTATCTTCGTGTCGTCATAGAATGAATATGACATATCCTGCAAATGCGAGAACAGGTCGTTTCGCATATCTGTTTCAATTCTCGCGCCCATGATATGCCCGCCCGACGCCGTGTAGTAGCTCGCGGCGGTGTCGATAATGCGCAGCAGGATATAGAAGCCGACTATTTTTATTATCAGCTCCGCCGTCAGGTCGTGAATATCATGCGCCGCGCGGTCGGTTATCTGCCGCACTATCAGCGGGAGAGCGATCTCGCATACGGTGGTCATCGCGGAGCAGAACATATCGAGGGCGAACAGTCCCGAATATTTTTTATAGTAAGGCAGGAACCTTTTGAGCATCCTGCGGTTGCGGCTGGAGTAGTCCCCGGACAAACAAACACCCCTAATCAAGCAGTTATATATCAAAATTATACAACATTTATTTCCCTTTGAAAAGGGTCGGCGGAGAGAAAAAATATTTTCTTGCCTGTGACAGTTTTTGTCCTTGAAAAAAGACGAGCGTTTTTGTATACTATTAATATATACAAACGCATATAAACACATTTTATATTTTATTTTATAAAGAAAGGGAGGCCTCACTATGCGTATTCTCATATGCGACGATGAGCCCGCAATGGTCAAGCAGATATCCGAAATAATCGCGGACGCTTATCCCGATATTGAGCTTGTCGGCGTACACAGCTCCGCCGAGCTGTCCGAGAAGCTTGCGCCCGAGGACGCAAACAGAAATTTCGACCTCGCCTTTCTCGATATTGCCGTCAGCGACGAGAGCGGCGTGGATATCGCCGAGTTTGTCGGCGCGTTGTGCCCCGGGGTCAAGATAGTTTTCGTCTCCGGGAATCAGGATCTCGTCTCGAAGGCGTTCGTGACCGTTGACGACTGCGGGTATATCTATAAGCCCGTCGACCCGAAGCTGCTCCTCGGCTATATCGAGCGCGAACGCGCCGGGATGCATCAAAGACCGAGCCGCGAATATTTTGAATACACCCGCCGCGGCAGTATCCACAGGATAGGGTGCGATAAGATACTTTTTATCGTCAGCGTGCGCAATTATCTGGAGATACATACGGTTGACGGAGACAGCGTCACCGTGCCGGGCAAGCTCGACGAGGCGGGACGGCAGCTCGAAGCGGGCTTCGTTCGCTGCCACAAGAGCTATCTTGTGAATTTAAAATATATCGCGAGATATACTGCGACGCAGTTTATCATGATGAACGGGAAGATAATTCCGATAAGCCGTTCCAGGAAAAAGGATTCAACGGACAGGTATGTGCTTTTTAAGGGAGCTTTGGTCAAATGACATTTTTTGATGCGTTCTGGTATGTGTTCAACTTTCTTTCGATAGCGCTCGTGGTGGTCTTTCTGTGCATGAACCTCACCCCGCGTTTCAACCACTACGCGGTCTTTTTCTTGACACTCATACCGTTCTCGGCAATAGCGCTCGCCCAGCATTATTTCTACGATGTGCCGTCGGTGTTTTTTAAGATTCCGGCGTTTGCATATTATTTCATTTCGTCAATAGCCTATTTCAAAGACAAACTCAGAACCCGGCTTTTCGTCTCGATAGTTCTGATGTCGTTTACATATCTCGTCTCGGCTCTGCTGATAACCGGGTGTATCGCCTGCGGGCTCAATCCCTATGACGACATAATGACCTATATAGTCTCCCTGCCGAATACAGTGGGACTGATAGTGCTCTTCGGCGGCTTTACTTATCTTAGAATGAAGAAGCACAAAAATATGATTCTCCCGAGCGGGCAGATGGCGACATTTATCTTCTTCCCGCTGAGTCAGGTCATAGTCATGGCGGCGGCGATGATGATAATCTCATATTACGGCTGGTTCAGGGACAAGAACACCGGGCTGCCGTTTCTTGAAGATCCGACCCGCGCCCCGATGATAATGCTCTGCGTCGCGGCAGTTCTGTGCATAATCTCCGACGCCGTTTTGCTCTATATCATGGTGCGCTCGTCGCAGAACGAGAAGCTGCGCGAGGAGCTGAGAATAAAAGATTATCAGAACGCGCTGAATCTCGAATATTACAAAAATGTCGAAAACAGCAGCAACGAAGTAAGAAAGATACGCCACGACCTCGCGAACATAATTCAGACGGCATATGAAGTCGTCCACAGCGGAAACGAAGTCGACCGCGAAGCGGCCGAGCGGATGCTCGACCAGCTCAGAACAGAGGTCGCGGATATAAAAATAGAAAAATTCTGTCTCAACACTCTTGTCAATGTCATCGCCTCGAACAAGGCGAACGAGTGCAGGAAGAATGACATCGTCTATGATTTCGACCTCAATGTGCCGAGGTTTGTTGGTATCGAGGATGTCGATATCTGCAAGGCGTATGTCAATATATTCGACAACGCGATAAATGCGGCTAGAGCTCTCGAAGAGAACAGATATATAAAGATAAGAAGCTTCGTCGACGAAAACGACGGAATGTTATATATCAGCAGCGAGAACGCCGTCGCGCCCGACTACGAAGAGAAGAAAAAGAAGCGGACGGGCGACCACGGCTACGGATTGAAGATTCTCGAAGAGACCGCCGAAAAATACGGAGGACACGCGGCGGCGAATCAAAGCGGCGGTATATTCACCTGCGTTTTTGCAGCGAGGGCATAAAGCCTGTGAAGAGGGAGTAAGAGGGGAAAAGATGTTTGATACTGTAATATGGTGCGTGTTCAACGGAGCGGCGGCGGTGCTCCAGATAGTTACGCTGTGCGCTTCGCTCAAGCCGAGGTTCAACAAATATGCCGTGTTCTTCGGCGCATGCATACCGTTTGTGGCGCTTGCCCTTTCGCAGAGATTCGTTCAGGTCATCGCGCCGTCGGTGACGGCTGTTGCGGGTATAGTCTGGTTCTTTGTTGCGGCTCTGCTGTTTTTCAAAGACAAGCTGCGCACAAAAATATTCGTCTCAATAATGATCTTCGCCATAGCGTCGATAGTCGGCGCGGTGACGGTGAATATAGCCGTCGCAGTAGGTATCGGCACCGACCCGCAGAACGCGGCGATAGTTGACACGCCGTATATATTCTGCCTCGCCGCGGCTTTTGCGGCGTTTGTGTATATCAGGCACAAGAGGCAGTCGGCTCTTAAAATACCCGGCGGTCAGATGGTGGCTTTTATCTGCTTCCCGCTGAGCCAGATAATCGTGCTCTATGCCGCTATGGTGGTCATCTCACGCGATGGCTGGTTTACGGGCGACAGACCGCTGACTATATTCAGCGACCCGACGCGCGGACCGATGATCCTGCTCTCGATAGCAGCGTGCCTGTGCCTTTTGTCCGACGCTGTGCTGATATATGTGATGCTCCGTTCGTCCCAGAACGAGCGGCTGCGCGAGGAGCTGAAGGCGAAGGACTATCAGAACTCGCTGAACCTTGAATATTACAGGAATATTGAACAGAACAGCCACGAGGCGCGCAAGCTTCGTCATGACCTCGCGAATATAATCGGGACTGCCTGCGAGATAGTTGAGAGCGGGAGCGAAGCGGATCGTGCGGCGGCGAAGAAGATGCTCTATCAGCTGCGCGACGAGGTGGCGGAGATAAAGATAGAGAAATTCTGCCAAAACGCGCTCGTCAATGCCATAGCCTCGAATAAGGCGAACGAATGCAGAAAAAACGGCATAGCCTATGACTTTAACCTCAATGTGCCGGAGAAGCTGAACATCGAAGAGATAGATATCTGCAAGGCGTATGTCAATATTTTCGACAACGCGATAAATGCGGCAAAAGCTCTCGAAGAGAACAGATATATAAAAATAAGAAGCTTCGTCGACGAAAACGACGGAATGTTATATATCAGCAGCGAGAACGCCGTCGCGCCCGACTACGAAGAGAAGAAAAAGAAGCGGACGGGCGACCACGGCTACGGATTGAAGATTCTCGAAGAGACCGCCGAAAAATACGGAGGACACGCGGCGGCGAATCAAAGCAGCGGTATATTCACCTGCGTTTTCGCAGCGAGGGCATAAATAATACTATTATAATATATAAGAAACAGCCGCGACATGAAAACTGTTGCGGCTGTTGCTGTGTTATTTTATTTAGGCTCCCCCGTAGAGGGTGTTTCGCTTCGCTCAAAGTAATAAGTAAAAGTGAATAGTGAAAAAGTACGCGGTATGAGCGGATATCTCCGACCGTGAAGAAAATGCGCGGTATCGACGCGGGATTTGCAGGACGCAATGAGCCGCAAATTCGGGTACCTTGAAAATTAAACAACGGCTCGGCAACAAAATTTTATCGAATTATACCCGCAAAAATCATACCGCGGAGACAGAATATATCTGTCTCCGCGGTTTTATATTTTTTATGCCGTTTCCCGAAGCTGTATTTCGCGGCTGACTTCAAGCCCGTCGTGAGTGAGGGTGAGGGCTATTCCGCCGCTGTCCGAAGTCGAATACGCCTTGCGCCCGAACGCCGACATTATGCCGACGAGCACATCGTCAGATATCTCGGCGAGGCGGTTCGTGATTATCATCGTCTCGGGGCGGAGCTTGTCCAGCGCTTCCTGCGGGACGGCGCGTTCGCCGTGGCAGGGGACTTTCAGCGCGTCAATGCGTCCGACGGCGTTCGCGAGTCTCGCGAGGTCACCCGTGTCGTTTACCATGTCGCCCGCCAAAAGAATACGCCTGCCGTTCTGCTCGGCGAGTATGGCGAGCGAGTTGTCGTTTTCGCCGATATTCTTGTGATATGAGTCGGGCTCGGTGTTGAAGAAACGCAGAGTCCAGCTGCCCAGCGCAAACGGTTCATCCGGCACGCAGCCGATGACCGGAATGTTCATGCTCTGCGCCTTTTCGCTGAGCGATTTATACAGCGCGTCGCCGTCGTGGAGACACTTGTCCCACTGCGCGAGGTTAGGGCTGATAAACGGCTTGAGATATATCTTGCCGATTGTTATATCCTTATCGTCAAGGAGCGTCTCGAGTCCGCCGACATGACCGGAATGAAGATGGGTTATCGCGACAAAATCAAGATTTATCTTCCCGCCGGCAGTTTCTTTCAGATACCGCGCCGTATGTTTCGCGTGCTCCGCGTCGCCGCAGTCAACGAGAGCGAATTTACTTTCGCTCTGGAGAAGAATGCAGTCCGAGCGCCCGGTGTTGAGAAAATGGATGCGCTCGCCCTCCGACGGGACAGAGATATCCTCATTCTGCGCGGGAACGGGCGGATTTTTTGCCGCCCTGATGACCTGCACTGTCGTGGGCTTGAATTTGTCTTTCTGAGTGAATTTTTTGATGAGTTCGGCAAGATCCTTTATTGCCATATCCTTCAGCCCTTTCGGGAATTTATTTTGTCCTGCGCAGCTCGGCAAAGAACTGCTTCAAAAGCAGAGCACATTCGTCCTGCATAAATCCGCCCTCGACCTCGGGCGAGTGATTATACGGAAAAGAGAACAGGTTGTTTACCGACCCGCACGAGCCCGCCTTCGGGTCGTATGCCCCGAACACCACGCGCTTTATGCGCGAATTTATTATCGCCCCGGCGCACATCGGACACGGTTCAAGCGTCACGAACAGTTCGCACTCCCAGAGCCGCCAGCCGCCGAGTGCCTTGCACGCTCTGTCTATTGCTTCAATTTCGGCGTGTGCGAGGGCGTTTTTGTCCTTTTCGCGCCTGTTGCGCCCGACCGAAACTATCTCTCCGTTTCTTGTGACCACCGCGCCGACGGGCACTTCGCCGTCTGCCGCAGCCTCCCGTGCAAGCGCGATCGCCGCCTGCATAAGCTCTCTGTCAGTCATTCTTCCACTCCCCGATTACGAAGGCCATGTGATAAAAGTATATGTCGTGTAGAGCAGATAGATGATAGAGATTATCATCGGGACATTTATAAAATATGCCGCCGTGCGTTCGCCGCGCGAAAGTGCGGTGCGCGGTTTTCTGAATTTCGTCTGGATATTCTTCTGGCGCGCCCTTCTCATGAAGAGAATCAGGCAGATTATGCCCGCCGCAAAGAACACCGCGACGCAGATATAATAGATGAGATTGACCGTCTTTTCCGGCAGGAATTCATAGAGTATCGAGATAACACCGGAGAACATATTGTTGCAGAAATGTATCATGACTCCCGTCCACATCGAGCCGGTGACTATAACAAAATAGCCGATGCCGATGCCGACGATGAACGCGAACGGAGCCTGGACGAGGTTGCCGTGCATCATGCCGAACAGGGCGGACGAGACAAGAATTGCAAACCAGTTGCCGAACTTGCGCGCGGGCATCATAACAACGCCGCGCAGCGCATATTCCTCAACGAGCGCAGGCACTACAGCGAGCTGGATAAGATACATCGCAATGCCCAGCGGCGTCGTCGGGGTGCGCGAATCGGGATATTCGAATGTTATGCCGGTCGTGCTCTCGACAAAGGTCGAAAGAAAATTCGTCGCGTAGTTGCCTATCATGCAGATCATCAGACCTGCGGGCACAGCTAAAAGCATGAGGCGCGTGTCATAGGGCTTTCCGAAGTTCAGGCACTGCTGACGCTTATCTTTGAGCAGCAGGCTCGACAGGAAGAACGGGACGAATATGCAGAAAATCGACATCAGTACGCCTATCGCATAGCCGCGGTCGGTCTCGTTCGCGTAGTCGTCATAGAGATTTAAAGCAAACAGCAGTCCCGCACCGATGAACTGGAACAGGGCGAACAATAATATGCCCAGGCCGCTTATGTTGCCGAGCTTTCTTATCTGGCGCTTCTCGCGCTGCTTTATCTCGAGAGTCTGAGCGGGCCCCGGCTGATATCCGTACCCGTTGGGCGCTCCGTTATTATATTGAGAGTCGTATGCCATACTTTCACCGTTCCACTTAAAATTCTTATTAAATTATACCCTACCCCGCGGGATTTAACAATAGCATAAAAGCGAAGTTTAAAGAAAAAAGGAATATAGTTTAATTTCAGTTAACATTTAAAGGCGAAATGTAAGACGCTTCGGGGAATGGACAATGCTATAAGACGGCAGACCGCCGTTTGTGCTGTGGAATGAGATGTGAAAATCCCAATATGCACGCAGAATCTATCACAATTATTGATTCGCACCCTACAAATGCACGCCAATAAAATTGTGATAATTTCGCGGGCGGATGATATCTGCCCTACACGATTGTGCTGATTTATAAGTCGTTCATAGTCGGTATTTACACCTACAAATCCCAATCTGTCACTGCACTTCCACCTTAAACCCCGCATTACAAAAACCAAAGCCCACCCAACGGACAACCATCGGGCAGACTTTCTATTAAATAAATAACTCCGCAAAATCATATCTCCTGCGTGTTCTCGTCGTTCTCACTTAGCTCCTGCGGCTGAACGGGACCGAATCTGTCCGCCTTGGGCAGGCTCCATCTGAAATGGGCGGCGAGCAGGCGGATGACGAAAACTATTGCCGCGCCCGCAATGACCGCCGCGGTGCTGTTGAACCGCCAGATGATAACGCAGGCGACCGCGCCGGCTATCGACGCGCAGGCGTAGATGTGCTTTACGAATATGTATGGCTTCTCCCCGGCGAGAACATCACGCAGCACTCCGCCGCCGACGCCGGTTATGACCCCGACGAATACTACCAGAAACGCGCCGCGCCCAGTCGAGACGCTGTAAGCGGTCTGTATTCCGACGACCGTGAACACTCCGAGCCCGAGCGAGTCGAGAATGAGCAGAACGAAGTCGTGGACATGCTGATTACTCGTGAGCAGTCTGCGGATTGCCGGCAGAAAAGTTATTATCGCCGTGACCGTCGCGACTATCGCATATACCGGATGACCGAATGTGCCGGGCGGCGTTATGCCGAGAATGAGATCGCGCGTGACTCCGCCGCCGATAGCCGTAACAACGCCCAGAATCATGACGCCGAAAATATCCATGTTTTTCTTCAGCCCTGTCATCGCGCCGGAAACCGAGAACGCAACGGTGCCGATGATTTCAAACGCAAAAATGAGAATGTCCATAAACCACTCCGAAAACAAAAAGAGTACACCATCAGAAAAAATGGTGTACTCTGTCTTTTTACCTGAAAGATTCTCCGCTTCGCGGATTGCTTCGTCGGTGCAAATGCCTTTCCAGAGGACCGTCCCGGCTCGGTTCTTTTACCTGAGAGTTTCGCCCCTTCGGTGGCCGGAAATCCGGCTCTCTCCCAAACCCGTCAATCGGATACCCGATTATTTTATAGCGCATAGCGGCACTTGTCAAGAGGAAAAATAAAGGTTATTCCTCCATCTGTTTGCCGAGGAACGAAGCCGCGACCTGAACGAGCTTTATCTCCGTCTGCGTCGGCACGGACGCCTCGTCCGCCGTGAGCAGAACCACCGCGCCGGACACATCACCAGCGCCGATTATCGGAAACGCCGCCGCCGCGTCGCGCTCAACGCCCTCTATCGGATGAAACCGCTCGCCGCCCTCCTCGCAGATAAACGGACTGCGGTTCTCCATGATGTTTTCGAGCGCCTGCGTTATCCTGCGCTCGACCGTCTCTTTCTTCGGCACGCCCGCGCAGGAAATGACCCTGTCGCGGTCGGTTATTACGACCGGAAGCCCAGTGTTCTTGTGCAGAACCTCGGCATACTGCGCCGTCAGCGATGACAGCTCGCCGACCTGCGAATATTTTTTGAAAATAACTTCGCCGTCCGCGTCTGTGTATATTTCGAGCGGGTCGCCCTCGCGGATGCGCATCGTGCGGCGAATTTCCTTGGGGATAACGACCCTGCCGAGATCGTCGATTCTTCTGACTATTCCTGTTGCTTTCATTATATTAACTCCCTTGCTTTTGTTGCGTACCTGTATTGTTTGCCGCTTGAGGGAGATTATGCGGATAAATGAAAAGTTGAACAGAATGGCGGAAATGTATGTACAGCTTTAAAATATTACAAATAAAATTTTTATATATGGAAGCTTTGATGTTGACGCAGACAGAAAATAAAAGAAGCGTGGTTATTACACATTTTTTGCAATATATCCCCGACTTTTCTTGACGGGCACCGTCATAATATGATATCATTCTCAGTGAGTTAATACGCTGAAATTTTATAGGAGGTGTTTTTGTGGTCCCTGAAAATTTTAAGGAAAACGGCTTTATGATAGGCCTCGGTCTTTTTATCGTCGTCTTCGTCATAGCGCAGTCGCTTTTCTTTCTCGTCAAGGCATGGAAACAAGGCAAAAAACTCGGAATAACAACTGATACACTGAAGAACACCGTTGTGTCGAGCGCGCTGTTCACTATCGCGCCCGCCATCTCGATTCTCGCAACGGTCATCGTGCTCGCAAACTCGCTGGGCATCGTCCTGCCGTGGATCAGACTCTCGGTCATAGGCAACCTTGCCTACGAGAGCGTCGCCGCTGAGGCAGCGCTCGATACCTTCGGTCTGACTCTTTCGAGCCCCGTGACCGATCCCAAGGTCTTTGCGACCATAGCGTTCGTCATGACCATCGGCTGCATCCTGCCGCTCATTCTCATCATCTTCGTTATGAAGAAGGTGCAGAAGACCATGGGTAAGGTTGCCGACAAGAACTCGAAGCTTGCTGATACTCTTTCCGCAGCTGCGTTTATCGGCATCATCGCCGCGTTCGTCGCGCGTGCAATTGCCGGCGCAGGCAAGGCGGGCGACAACGCCCTCTACGGCGCGGAGTTCGGCGACGGCGCAGGATTCATGTCTGTGTGCGTGCTCGTCTCGGCGATGATATTCATGAGTCTGCTCACGTTCCTGTGCAAGAAGTTCAAGATAAAGTGGCTTGAAGCATTCGCTCTGCCGATAAGCATGTTTGCCGCGATGGGCGTCGCTATTGCTATAGCGAAGCTCTGCCCCGAGGGACTCGCTTATCTTGAGTGGAGAGGCTGATAAGGAGGGAAATGCAAATGAGTAAAAAGAACGCTAAGCCCTACAGCGAAAAAATACATATCTGGGGCAGAATTTCTTCGATAACCGCCATTGCAGCCCTCATGCTCGTGCCCATAGCGATAAGCGCGCACTACAATGCGTGGCCCGAGGCGGGCAAGCTCTTCAATGCAATGAAGGTCGTTATCCCGGTCTACTGGATCTCCGGCATCGCCGAAGTGTTCACCTATGCTCCCATGCTCGGCGCAGGCGGAACATATCTGAGCTTCGTTACCGGCAATATTACGAACCTCAAGCTGCCCTGCGGACTCAACGCCATGGAGAATGCAGGCGTGCGCGCAAACTCCGAAGAGGGTGAAGTCATCTCGACTATCGCTATCGCGTCCTCGGCTATCACGACTACTATAATCCTCGCAGTCGGCGTGCTCGCGTTCCGTCCGGTGCTCCCCGCGCTGACCACCAACCCCAACATCGCTCCCGCTTTCAAGCAGGTTCTGCCCGCGCTCTTCGGCGCGCTCGCCGCGACCTACTTCGCAAAGCACTGGAGAATTTCGATATTCCCGATAATGGTTGGCGTTATCACTCTTATCTTCGCCTCGACCATGGGCGTCGGAACGCTTATCTTCGTCACCATCATCGCATCGCTCCTCGGCGCGTTTGCAATGTATAAGTTCGGCTGGCTCGACAGCAAGGAAGAGCGAAAAGCCAAGAAAGCCGCAAAAGCAAAGAAATAAAATAAACCCCGGTTTCCCGGTATTCGACAGCTCCGCTTTTAGCGGGGCTGTTTTTCGCTTCGCTCAAAGTGAAAAGTAAAATGTAATAAGGTTGAAATGATTCAACTATCATGTTATAATCAACATAAATAAAAGCGGAATCTCAGAAAAGTTGAGAGTTTTGCTCAAGAGGGTGGAATACAATGACCGTTTTACAGCTTAAAGACATTCTTTCGGCGGAGCTGCTCTGCGGCGGCGATCATCTGGACAGAGAGGTGCAGACCGCCTGCGGCAGCGACATGATGAGCGACGTGCTCGCATTTGTCAAAGAACAGGCAGTTTTGCTCACGGGGCTCGTCAATCCCCAGGTCGTGCGTACTGCCGAGATGATGGATATGAAGGTCATCGTGTTCGTGCGCGGCAAAGTGCCGGGCGATGCGATGCTCGACCTTGCGCGCGAGCTGGATATCGTCGTGCTCAAAACCGAGCTTGAGATGTTCACCTCCTGCGGAAAACTCTATCAGGCAGGCCTGAGAGGGGGCAGGGCTGTCAATGGATAACATGAAGCTCCATTTTGACGTTGACGGAGAGGATTTTACCCGCGCGGGCGAGGCGTCCGGCGAGACGAAGCGTGTGCTCAAGGGTCTCGGCTTTGACGCGTCCGTGATAAGAAACGTCTCGATAGCCATGTACGAGGGCGAAATAAATATGGTCATCCATGCGGGCGGCGGCGAGATAGATGTCGAGATATCGCCCGAGTGCATATCCATGGTGCTCGCCGATCACGGACCCGGCATAGAAAATGTCGAGCTCGCCATGCAGGAGGGGTATTCGACCGCGCCCGATAAGGTGCGCGCCCTCGGCTTCGGCGCGGGCATGGGTCTGCCCAATATAAAGAAGTATACGGACGAGATGAAGATAGACACCGAAAAGGATGTCGGAACAACGATAAGCCTCAAAGTATATACCGCTCACTGACTGAGCGCCCGCGTCTGCGGGAGCCGGGAGGACTTTTTACATGAACACGTATTTCCATTCGGTGCGGCTCGATGAAGAGAAGTGCATGGGCTGCACCAACTGCATAAAGCGATGTCCCACGCAGGCTATACGCGTGCGCAGCGGCAAGGCGCATATTATCTCGGAACGCTGCATCGACTGCGGCGAGTGCATCCGCGTCTGCCCGCACCATGCAAAATATTCCCACCGCGACTCGATGAACAGGATAATCGAGTTCAAATACAGAGTCGCCCTGCCCGCGCCGTCGCTCTACGGGCAGTTCAACAATCTTGATGATATCGGATATGTCATAACCGCGCTCAAAATGCTCGGCTTTGACGAGGTGTTCGAGGTCGCGAGAGGCGCCGAGCTCGTCAGCGATGCGACGCGAAAATACATCGCCGAGCATGATATGCCGAGGCCGGTAATATCCTCGGCGTGCCCCGCGGTCTGCCGGCTGATAAGGGTCTGCTTCCCGCACCTTGTCCCGCATGTCTTGCCGCTCAATTCTCCCATGGAGACTGCGGCTCTGATAGCGCGCAGCGAGGCGCAGGCAAAGACGGGACTCGACTCTTCGGATATCGGAATATTTTTTATCACGCCGTGCCCCGCGAAGATAACCGCCGTCAAGCAGCCCATCTGCCTGCCGGAGTCGAATGTCGACGCCGTGATAGCGATGAAGGATATATATCCCGTGCTCCTGAAGCAGATGAACCACCTCGGCGCGCCTGAGGACACCTGCAAGTCGGGGCTCATGGGAGTCAGCTGGGCGTCGAGCGGCGGCGAGTCGGCGGCTTTGCTCAAGGATAAATATCTCGCCGCGGACGGAATAGAAAATGTCATAAAAGTGCTCGAAGAGATAGAAGATGAGAAGCTTGACAGGCTCGATTTTGTCGAGCTCAACGCCTGCTCGGGCGGCTGCGTCGGCGGCTCGCTGACTGCGGAAAACCCGTATGTCGCAAAGGCGCGGATCCAGCAGCTCAGAAGATATCTGCCCGTTGCGGCGAATCATCTGGCGGGCGACGAAGTGCCCGAGACTATGAGCTGGCAGCGGCCGCTCGAGGGCTCGTCGGTTCTCAAGCTCGCCGACAATGTCTCCGACGCTATGGCGATGATGTCGAAGATGACCGAGATAATCGCACGCCTGCCGGGGCTCGACTGCGGCACCTGCGGCGCGCCCACCTGCCGCGCCCTCGCGGAGGATATAGTCAGGGGCAGCGCGACGCTCCACGACTGCGTTTTCGCCATGCGCGACGAGCTCGCGGGCACGGATATGCAGGAGTATATTCCCGCGCCGTTCAGAAGCACGGGCAAAAAGGAGGAGACGAAATGACGGTCGGGGATATAAAAGAAAAGCTGGGGCTCAAAGCTCTTTGCGAAAACGAAGACTCGCTCTCGCGCGAGGTCACTGGCGGCTACTGCGGCGACCTTCTGAGCTGGGTCATGTCCCGCGCAAAGGCGGGGGACGCCTGGATGACCGTCATGGGCAATGTCAACTCCATAGGCGTGGCGGCGCTTGCGGACATAGCCTGCATTATTTTAACGGAGTCCGCGCCCCTCGATGAGGACGCGCGTATCCGCGCAGAGCAAAACGGCGTCGCAGTATATCAGACCGCGAAGAACGCCTATGAAACAGCCGTCAGCCTGTCGGGGCTTATATAAAACTAAACCTGCTTCACCCGTCGGTGCGGCATCTTGAGAGGAGAAAAGCTATGGGTAATGAATTCGAAAAAGCGGTAAAAAGATTTTCCGAGGCAAAGGATGTTTTGGAGAAATTCGAGAAATCGGAGGAGGCCGTGGCGTTTATGCAGAACGAGACGGGATTGCCCGCCGACGAATGCATGAGGGCTTATGAGTTGATTATGAATACCGATACCGACTGAAAATAGTCGGCTCAAACCTATTGACGAATAAATCTAAAAGTATTATAATCACCTTAATGTTGTACCTATCGGGTGCAACACTAAATGAGCATATCTGAAAGGCTATGACGGAGACAGTAGCCTTGCGCAAAGAGACAAAGTGAGCCGGCGGCAGTGGAAAGCCGGTACTCGGCGCAGGAGCGAACATCACTCCCGAGCAGCGGGACGAAAGACGAAAGCCGAGTAGATCCCGACGGCGCGTCCCACCGTTACCGGGCGGCATTTAATTGAATGTAGTGGGTGGTTGCAAAGCCGGGTCTTTGTCCTGTTATGGACAGGGACCTTTTTTGTTATCAGCCGCGATTCCCTGAAAGGATGGATAGCTATTATGTACGACAAGGTATCGACGAATTTTGAGTTCGTCAACCGTGAGAAGAAGGTGCTCGATTTCTGGAACGAGAACCACATCTTCGAGAAGAGCATCGACTCGCGCAAAAATGCGGAGACTTTCACTTTCTATGACGGCCCGCCGACGGCAAACGGCAAGCCGCATATCGGCCACGTGCTGACGAGAGTTATAAAGGATATGATCCCGCGCTACAAGACCATGAAGGGCTATATGGTGCCCCGAAAGGCCGGCTGGGATACCCACGGTCTGCCCGTTGAGATAGAGGTCGAGAAGCTGCTCGGCATCGAGGGCAAGCAGGGGATAGAGGAATACGGTCTCGAGCCCTTTATCAAAAAGTGCAAGGAGAGCGTATGGAAATACAAGGGTATGTGGGAGGATTTCTCCGGCAAGGTCGGCTTCTGGGCCGATATGAAGCACCCCTACGTCACCTATGACAACACCTTTATCGAGTCCGAGTGGTGGGCGCTCAAGCAGATTTGGGACAAGGGCCTGCTCTATAAGGGCTTCAAGATAGTGCCCTACTGCCCGCGATGCGGCACCCCGCTCTCATCTCAGGAGGTCGCTCAGGGCTATAAGGATGTCAAGGAGCGCTCGGCGGTAGTCAAGTTCAAGGCTAAGGGCGAGGACGCATATTTCCTCGCATGGACGACAACTCCGTGGACGCTGCCCTCAAACGTCGCGCTCTGCGTCAACCCCGCAGAGGACTATGTTAAAATCAAGGTTGAGGACGGCACCGTATACTATATGGCGCAGGCACTCGTTGAGAAGTTCTTCCCCGAGGGAGTCGAGACTCTCGCTACCTTTAAGGGCAAGGAGCTTGAATACAGAGAGTATGAGCCGCTGTTCGAGTGCACAAAGTCGAATGACGGCAAAAAGGGCTGGTACGTCACCTGCGACGGTTATGTCACTCTGACGGACGGCACCGGTATAGTCCATATCGCACCGGCATTCGGTGAGGACGACGCAAACGTCGGCAAGAACTACGATCTTCCGTTCGTCCAGCTCGTCGACGCCGCCGGCTGCATGGACAAGAGCACCCCGTGGGCGGGCAAGTTCTGCAAGGATGCGGACAGAGACGTGCTCGTTGACCTCGACAAGCGCGGACTTCTCTTCTCCGCTCCCGTGTTTGAGCATAGCTACCCCCACTGCTGGCGCTGCGACACGCCCCTCATCTACTACGCAAGGGACTCGTGGTTCATTAAGATGACTGCGGTCAGAGACGACCTTGTGCGAAACAACAATACCGTCAACTGGATCCCCGAGAGCATAGGCAAGGGACGCTTCGGCGACTGGATAGAGAACGTCCAGGATTGGAGCATCAGCCGTAACCGCTACTGGGGAACTCCGCTCAACGTCTGGGAGTGCGAGTGCGGCCACAGACATTCGATAGGCTCTATCGAAGAGCTCAAGAGTATGTCCTCGAACTGCCCGGACGATATCGAGCTGCACCGCCCCTATATCGACGCTGTTACAATAAAGTGCCCGAAGTGCGGCGGCGAGATGCACCGCGTGCCCGAAGTTATCGACTGCTGGTTCGACTCCGGTTCTATGCCCTTCGCGCAGCACCATTATCCGTTTGAAAATCACGACCTGTTCAAGCAGCAGTTCCCGGCTCAGTTCATCTCCGAGGCTGTCGATCAGACGAGAGGCTGGTTCTATTCTCTGCTCGCCATTTCGACCCTGCTGTTCAACAGAGCGCCCTATGAAAACGTCCTCGTTCTCGGTCACGTTCAGGATGAGAACGGTCAGAAGATGTCGAAGTCCAAGGGCAACGCCGTCGACCCGTTCGACGCGCTCAACGCCTACGGCGCAGACGCAGTCCGCTGGTATTTCTACACCAACTCCGCTCCCTGGCTGCCCAACCGCTTCCACGGCAAGGCTGTTATCGAGGGTCAGCGCAAGTTCATGGGCACACTCTGGAACATCTACGCTTTCTTCGTGCTCTATGCAAATATAGACGAGTTCGACGCCACGAAGCATGAGCTTCGCAAGGCTGAGGAGCTGCCCACCATGGACAGATGGCTGCTCTCGAGACTCAATACGCTTATCACCACCGTTGACAACTACCTTGCGGATTACTGCATCCCCGAGGCGGCGCGTGCGCTGCAGAACTTCGTCGACGAGATGAGCAACTGGTATGTCCGCCGCTGCCGCGAGCGCTTCTGGGCGCAGGGCATGAGCCAGGACAAGATAGATGCCTATATGACTCTTTACACCGCGCTTGTCACCGTCTCGAAGCTTGCCGCTCCGATGATTCCGTTCATGACCGAGGATATCTACCGCAACCTCGTGTGCAGTATCGACAAGTCCGCTCCCGAGAGCGTCCACCTGTGCGACTACCCCGTTGCGGATGCCGCATATGTTGACAAGGCTCTTGAGGAGAGAATGAACGAGGCGCTCAATATAGTCGTGCTCGGCCGTGCCGCAAGAAACGGCGCGAACATCAAGAACCGTCAGCCGCTCGGCAAGATGTTTGTCCGCGCGGACGAGGCTCTCAGCGGCGAGTACGCCGAGATAATCAAAGATGAGCTCAATGTCAAGGAACTCGAATTCGTTGACGGCGAGGCGGATTTCGTCAGCTACAGCTTCAAGCCGCAGCTCAAGACCGTCGGCCCGAAATACGGCAGATTCCTCGGCAAGATAAAAGAGCATCTCGCCTCCCTCGACGGCTCCGCCGCAAAGAAGGAGCTTGACGAAAATGGCGCGCTGAAGTTCAGCGTCGACGGCAACGAGATAGAGCTCGGCGTTGACGACCTGCTCATAGACTCCGTCCAGAAAGAGGGCAGCTTCGCGGTCTCCGACTACGGCATCACCGTCGCAATCGACACGAACCTCACCCCCGAGCTTATCGAAGAGGGCTTCGTCAGAGAGATAATCTCGAAGATCCAGACCATGCGCAAAGAGGCAGACTTCGATGTTATGGACAAGATCGTTCTCTACACCGGCGAGAATGAAAAGCTCAACGGCATCATCAAGAAGAACGCCGAGTCCATAAAGCATGATGTCCTCGCGGATGAGATAGTCTATTCCCTCGGCGGCGACAGCTCCAAGGAGTGGAACATCAACGGCGAGAAGATGACTCTCGGCGTCAGCAAGAAATAAAAGCAGATTTTTTCCGCCGCGTCTTTAATCGGATGCGGCGGATTTTCTCATTTCCGACTCAAAACAAGCACAATATTTTACAGAGACAAAATAAGCAAAACTGTTGCAATAATGTTACATTTCAACCTATTGTCGAACCGTGTCGGATGTTGTATACTCGTCTCCGTGTGAAATTTTCCCGCCCCTGCGGCGGGTACGAATCAGGAGGCTATCATTTTGCCAACAGCATATTTTTATGCCGCGCTCGCGGCAGGCATCGCGGCGGTCGTCGTTTTCCTTGTCCTGCGCGTGAAATACGGCGGACTCAAGGGGCTCTATTCAAAGGCGATAGCGAGCTTCTTTTTCCTGCTTACGGCGCTCTCCGCGGCGGCGGCAAATCCGGGTCACGAGGTGTATGCCGGGCTCATCGTGTTCGGTCTTGTGCTCGGTCTCTCGGGCGACATATGGCTCGATTTGAAATGGATATATGAAAAGGATATGGAGAAGTTCCTCAACGCCGGATTCATAGCGTTCATGATAGGCCATGTGTTCTACATAGGCGCTATTTATAAATTCGCCGGCAACTGGAGCGTGCTCACGGCTGTCCTGCCGATAATAATCTCGGTCGTTGTCGCCATAGGAAATGTTATCGTCAGCGAAAAGCTGCTCAAGCTCAAGTTCGGCAAGTTCAGAACGATAGTCGGCGTCTATACCTTTTTCCTGTTCATGACCTTTGCTGTCAGCGCGGTCGCGATGCTCAACAATTCCTTTGCAAAGCAGTGGATACTCATGTCGGCGGGCGGGCTTCTGTTCGCGTTCTCCGACGCCGTGCTCTCGACCATGTATTTCAAAGAGGGCGGAAACACGAAGGCGAATATAATCATAAACCATGTTTCCTACTATGCGGCGCAGTTTATAATAGCGTCGTCGGTACTTTTTATAAAATAATCCGAAAAACCGCTTGACAAAATCCTTTTGGGCTGTTAAAATAGTGCGTACAACAAAGCAGAGTGACGCATTGTGCCGCAGCTCTCACCTCCGGGGTTTTGTCCGCGCGGGTCAATAAGAACGGATTTTTATTTCTGTTGATTATTGAGCGAGGGCATCTCTGTGCCCTCGCTTTGATTTTTCCGGTAGAACCGGTCAGAGCATATGGAGGTGCTGGTTATAGGTATCAAAGAAATGCAGATCAATGAAGAGATCACGGACAAAGAGGTCAGGCTCATAAGCAATGACGGTGAACAGTTAGGTATCGTTTCCGCCGCTCAGGCTCAGAAGCTTGCCGCAGAGAAAAATCTCGACCTTGTCAAGATAGCTCCGCAGGCAAAGCCGCCCGTCTGTAAGATCATGGACTACGGCAAATATCGTTTTGAGCAGTCCAAGAGGGAGAAGGAAGCGAAGAAGAATCAGCGTGTGATCGAGATAAAGGAGATCCGCCTTTCGCCCAACATTGACGTACATGATTTTGATACGAAAGTCGGTCACGCCAGAAAGTTCCTGTCGGCAGGCAACAAGACCAAGGTCTCGATCCGCTTCCGTGGACGCGAGATGACCCACACCGATCTCGGACTGACTATAATGGCTCAGTTTGCGGAGAAGTGCGCGGATATCGCCTCGGTCGAGAAGCCGGCAAAGCTTGAGGGACGCCAGATGCTCATGTTCCTCGCTCCCAAGAGCGCAAAGTGATTATCCCGGTAAAATACCGGTCAAAAAGTTGAAGGAGGAAAAGAACTCATGCCCAAGATCAAAACTCACAGCGGTGCTAAAAAGCGCTTCAAGCTGTCAAAAAACGGTAAGCCGATACGTGCACACGCAAACAAGTCTCACATCCTTACCAAGAAGAGCACAAAGCGTAAGAGAAATCTTCGCAAGACCTCTGTTGCAGACACCACCAACGTCAAGCAGATCAAGAAGCTTATCCCTTACAAATAAGAGACAGCCAACCACTCATTAATTATTCGGAGGTAGAAAACCATGGCACGTATCAAAGGTGCAACAATGACTCGCAAGAGAAGAAATAAAGTTCTGAAGCTTGCCAAGGGCTACTATGGCTCAAAGCACAGCCTTTTCAAGACCGCCAAGCAGGCTGTCATGAAGAGCGGCCAGTATGCTTACATCGGCCGCAAGCAGAAGAAGCGTGACTTCCGCAGCCTGTGGATCACCAGAATCTCCGCTGCCGCGAAGCTCAACGGCATGAACTATTCCACGTTCATCAACGGTCTGAAGAAGGCCGGCATCGATCTCAACCGCAAGATGCTCTCCGAGATCGCCATCAGCGATCCCGCCGCTTTCACCGCTCTGACCGAGCAGGCCAAGGCTGCCCTCAAGTAAGTGATCGGAGATTTTCGGGTAGAGACTCAATCTGAAAGTTAAGGGGCTGCTGATGCAGTCCCTTATTTCATATCGGAGGAAAAAAGATGGATTTTGAAAAGATCTCGTCGCGTTCCAACGAAAAAGTGAAGCTTTTCCGGCATCTGTCGCAGAGTGCCTCGTTCCGCAGGGAAACGGGGCTGTTTGCGCTTGAGGGCGCACGCCTGTGCTCGGATGTCGCAAAGACCGGGATAGAAATAAAGACCGCGTTCTTCACAAAAGAAGCGCTCGAAAAGTATCCGGACTATATCTCTGCCGTCGCCGAAAAGGCGGAGCAGGCGTTCGAGATACCGCATGAGCTCGCCGGAACTCTCTCCGATACCCGCGAGGCGCAGGGTGTTTTTTGCATCTGCGTCAAGCGAAAAGAGGCGGAGCTGGAGACGATCGACCCCAAGGGGACATATATAGCGCTCGACAATATGCAGGATCCGTCGAATCTCGGCGCGGTGCTCAGAACCGCGGAGGCGTTCGGCATGAGCGGCGTCATAGTCGGCGGCGGATGCGATATATATAACCCGAAAGCGCTTCGCGCCGCGATGGGCTCTTCGATGCGAATTTCTGTTTTGACAACAGGAAATTTGCCCTCTCTCTTGATTTTTGCCGCCAAAAAGGGTATGCTTACCTTAGCTTCCACGCCGTCCGACGGGGCAAAGAGGATAACCGATATGAGTTTTTCGGGCTCCGTTATCTGCGTTGTCGGCAACGAGGGCAGCGGAATATCGCCTGAGGTCATGTCCGCCTGCGCTCTGCCCGTGACTATTCCGATGCGCGGGCGCGCCGAGTCGCTGAACGCCGCGGCGGCCGCCGCAGTGCTTATGTGGGAGCTGACAAAATAACACACGGAGGCTTCAATGGACAAGAAAGCCTATTGGCTCTGGCTCCAGGAAGCTCTTGGCGCAGGAGCTGTCACAGATGAGATTACCGCTGTGTTTCCATCCCCCGAGGAGATGTACTCAAGGGGCGAGATAGAATGGCGATTGAGCGGTGTACTCACCAACAGACAGATAGAAAAACTCAAACAATGCTCTCCCGAAAAGGCGCAGGGCATTGTTGATGTTTGTTATAATAACGGTTGGACCGTCCTCACTCCGGACGACGAGGACTATCCGCCGAAGCTCAGAAGTCTGCGCAACATGCCGCTGGCGCTCTTCGTCAGGGGCGACATAAAACGCGTGACACAGCGCGTGTGCATTGCCGTTGTCGGTACGAGAAAAGCCTCGTTCCAGGGCAGCTACCTCGCGCACCGCTATGCCGCGGCGCTTGCATATTCCGGCATCTGCGTCGTCTCCGGCGCGGCGATGGGTATCGACAGCTGCGCGCACAACGGCGCGCTCGACTCCGGCGGAGTCACGGCGGCGGTGCTCGGCTGCGGCTTCGGATACAAATATCTTATGGAAAACGAGTATCTGCGCGACTGCGTAGCTCAGAGCGGTGCGCTGATAACGGAGTTTCCGCCCGGATTCCCGTCCTCGGCGAGAACATTCCCGATAAGAAACAGAATAATCTCGGGACTCTGCGACGCTACAATAGTCATCGAGGCGGGAGTTAAGAGCGGCTCGCTCATCACCGCGAACTGCGCCATAGAACAGGGACGAGATGTGTTCGCGCCGCCCGGCGATGTGTTCAACTCATCTTACGCCGGGGCAAATCGGCTGATAAGAGACGGCGCAAGACCGCTTTTGTCAATTTACGATCTGATAACCGAATACTCCGTGCGCTATCCCGACAAGATAAAGCCGGAGGATATGGCGAAGGCGCTCGAATATCTGAGCGGCAAGCGCGAGCTGACGCAGGAGCAGGCAAAGGAAGAGCCGAAGACCGTTGAGCTTCCGCACGAATCGGTCAAAAAGCTCGAGCCCGAGCCGAAGCCTGAGGAGTTTAGGGTCAAAAAGCTCGTGTCGATACCCGTCGGACTCTCTGAAAAGGCAAAGAAAATATACGAATCAATGGGAGAAGAACCTCTGTTTGCAGACGAGATAGCGGCAAAGACCGGATTTATGCCGTGGGAGGTCGTCAGCGCGATGACCGAGCTGGAGCTTGAAGATCTCGTGTGTCTGTGCGCAGGGAAACGATACAAAAAAATTTGAACAGGGGAGCAAACGAAATGTCCACTTTAGTTATAGTCGAGTCGCCCGCAAAGGCGAAGACAATTAAAAAATATCTCGGACCCGGCTATGAGGTAGTCGCCTCGATGGGTCATGTCCGCGACCTGCCCGCGGCGAAGCTGAGCGTCGATGTCAAGCACGACTTCGCGCCGAAATACGCCGTTATAAAAGGAAAAGAGAAGCTCGTCAGCGAGCTGAAAAAAGATGTTGAAAAAAGCGATAAAGTTATCCTCGCAACCGACCCTGATCGCGAGGGAGAAGCGATATCGTGGCACCTTTCGACCCTGCTCGATCTCAATCTTGAGGACAAGAACAGAGTCACCTTCAACGAGATAACCAAAACCGGAATCAAGAACGGCATGGATCATCCGCGCGCCGTCGACATGAATCTCGTCAACGCACAGCAGGCGAGAAGAATACTCGACAGACTCGTCGGCTATCGCTTGAGCCCGTTTATTTCGCAGAAGATACGCCGCGGACTTTCCGCCGGCCGCGTTCAGAGTGTCGCGGTGCGCATGATAGTTGACCGCGAGGAGGAGATCCGTGCGTTCAAGCCCGAGGAATATTGGACGATAGATGCGAAGTTCACCGCCCCGTCCCGCAAGGTGTTTTCCGCATCGCTCTACGGCGACGAAAACGGCAAGATAAAAATAGAGAACAAAGAGCAGTCGGACGCTATCCTCAGCCGCCTCGACGGCGCTTCGTATACCGTCAAAACCCTCAAAAAGGGCACGAGGAAGAAGAATCCCGCGCCGCCCTTTACCACCTCCACCCTCCAGCAGGAGGCTTCGAGGAAGCTCGGTTTCCAGACTCAGAAGACCATGCGCACCGCGCAGGAGCTCTATGAGGGCGTCGATGTTCAGGGCATCGGCACGACCGGTCTTATAACCTACATGAGAACCGACTCGCTGAGAATCTCCGAGGAGGCGCGCGCCCAGGCTGCCGCCGCTATAGAAGATATCTTCGGCAAGGAATACCTGCCCGACAAGCCGCGCTATTACAAGACCGGAGCCAACGCGCAGGACGGCCATGAGGCTATCCGCCCCGCGACCCCGTCGATAACCCCCGAGCGCGTCAAGGATTCGCTGACTTCGGATCAGTATAAGCTCTATAATCTTATCTGGAAGCGCTTCATGGCGAGCCTCATGGCGAGCTGCGTCCAGGATACGGTGAAGCTTGAAATAGCCGGAGCAAACGAAAAGGACGCCGCCGAGGGCAAATATTGCCTGTTCACCGCCGCCGGTTATTCCGTGCGCTTCGACGGCTTTACAAAAGTATATGAGATAAGCGACGACGAGAGCAAGGGTTCGCTCCTGCCCGAGATAAAGGTCGGGGACACCGCGAAGCTCAAGGAGCTCATCCCCTCGCAGCACTTCACCTCGCCTCCGCCGCGCTTCACCGAAGCGTCGCTCGTCAAGGAGTTCGAGGAAAAGGGTATCGGCAGACCGAGTACCTATTCAACAATAATCACTACCATAGTCAAGAGAAACTATGTCAAGCGCGAGTCGAAGCAGTTCGTGCCCACCGAGCTCGGCGAGGCGACAACGAAGCTGCTCAAAGAGAAGTTCCCGCGCATAGTCAACGTCAAGTTCACCGCGCAGATGGAGGATATGCTCGACCGCGTCGATTCCGGCGATATCGACTATGTCTCCGTCCTCGACGATTTCTACGGCGAGTTCGAGAAGTCGCTCGACAAGGCGAAAGCCGAGATGAAGGATGTCAAAATTCAGCTCGAAGAGGATATAACGGATATCCCCTGCGAGAAGTGCGGCAGAATGATGGTCATAAAGACCGGACGCTACGGCAGATTCCTTGCCTGCCCCGGCTATCCCGAGTGCAAGAACGCGAAGCCGCTCGTGCTCGAAACGAACGCAAAGTGCCCCAAGTGCGGCGCAAAGGTCATCGAGAGAAAGACGAAGAGGGGCTATACTTTCTACGGCTGCTCGAATTGGCCGGGCTGCGACTTCATGACCTGGGATAAGCCGACGGATGAGATATGCCCGCAGTGTGGCAAGTCCCTGTTCAAGAAGAAGGGCGGCGTTGTCGAATGCCTCAACGAGGGCTGCGGATATACGAAAAAGAGCGCAAGAAAAGGTAAAAAAACCGATGAATAAAGTTACCGTTATAGGAGCGGGCTTCGCGGGCGTTGAAGCCGCGAGACAGCTGTCGCGCGCGGGGATAAGAGTTACCCTGTGTGAGATGAAGCCGCAAAAATTCTCGCCCGCCCATACGAGCCCGAACTTCGCCGAGCTCGTCTGCTCGAACTCCTTCAAGGCTCTGCGCACCGCGAGCGCCGCGGGCGAACTCAAAGCCGAGATGGAGATGCTCGGCTCGCTCTGCGTGAGCTGCGCCAAGGCGACTGCCGTCCCCGCGGGCGGTGCTTTAGCCGTTGACAGGGACGATTTCTCCGCCCTTGTCACAAAGACAGTCGAAGAAGATCCGCTTATAGATATAGTCCGCGGTGAGGTGACGGAGATACCCGCAGACGGCGTTGTGATTATCGCCGCAGGTCCGCTCGCGTCCGACGCGCTCTCCAATGAGATAGAGAAAATCTGCCCCGGACATCTGAGCTTCTACGATGCCGCCGCGCCGATAGTTTCGGCTCAGAGCCTCGATATGTCCTGCGCGTTCAAGCAGTCGCGCTACGACAGGGGCGGCGAGGATGACTATATAAACTGCCCGATGAACAAAGAGGAGTATGAGGCGTTTTATGAAGCCCTTGTCGGCGCGGAGAGCGCCGAAACCCACTCGTTTGACAAGCGCAAGGGAGTCTACGAGGGCTGTATGCCGATAGAAGTCATGGCTCTGCGCGGGCAGGATACTATCCGCTTCGGTCCGATGAAACCTGTCGGTCTGCGCGATCCGCGTACGGGACACAGACCGTGGGCGGTGCTCCAGCTCAGAAAAGAGAACTCGGCGGGTACTATGTACAATCTCGTCGGCTTCCAGACGAATCTGAAATTCGGCGAGCAGAAGCGCGTTTTCTCTATGATACCCGCACTCAAAAATGCGGAGTTCGTGCGCTACGGCGTCATGCACCGCAATACTTTTATAAATTCACCTAGGCTCCTCGGCGCGGATTTCTCGCTCAGGAGCGACAGACGAATATTCTTCGCGGGTCAGATAACCGGCGTGGAGGGCTATATGGAGTCCGCCGCCTCGGGAATACTCGCCGGCATCAACGCCGCGCGGTATATAAACGGAAAAGACCCGTTCGTCATGCCCGGGGACACCGTCATGGGTGCGCTCGCACGCTATATCAGCGACGAGAGCGTGACGGATTTTCAGCCCATGGGCGCAAACTTCGGAATACTTCCGCCCCTCGACGAGCGCATCCGCTCGAAGCAGGAGCGTTATGAGAAGATCTCGCAGCGGGGACTCGAGTCTGCGGGAAAATATATCGAAGGAGAGAATGAAAAATGAAGATTATAGTTGATGCTTTCGGCGGCGACAATGCACCTCTTGAGGTTATCAAGGGCAGCCGCAACGCAAAGGACGATCTCGGCGTGGATATAGCTCTCGTCGGCGACAAGGAGAAGATATTCTCCTGCGCCGCGCAGAACAAGATATCGCTCACGGGCATTGATATTATAGACGCCCCGGATGTTATCGCCATGACCGATCAGCCCGGCGAGATACTCAAGAGCAAGAAAAACTGCTCCATGGCGGTCGGACTCCAGGCTCTTGCGGACGGCAAGGGCGACGCATTCGTCAGTGCCGGGTCAACCGGCGCGCTCGTCATGGGTGCGACTTTTATCGTCAAGCGCATCAAGGGCGTAAAACGCCCGGCGATAGGCAGCGTCCTGCCCTCTAACGACAAGCCGTTTCTTCTGCTCGACTGCGGCGCGAACGCAGACTGCACCGCGGAGCATTTAAAGCAGTTCGCCCAGATGGGCGCGATATATTCGGAGAAGTTCGTAAAAGTTCAGTCTCCGCGCGTGGCTCTTGCGAATATCGGCACCGAGGACAGCAAGGGCGACCGCCTGCGCCATGAGGCGTTCGATCTGCTCAAAGAGACGAAAGGCGTCAACTTCATCGGCAACGTCGAGACTCGCGACGTGCCCTACGGCTGCTGCGACGTGCTCGTTGCGGACGGCTTTACGGGCAACATTATCCTCAAGCTTTATGAGGGTGTCGCGGGCGCGATGATGGCGAATATCAAGAGCATATTCAAAAAGAGCTCGATAACCATGCTCGCCGCCATGATGGTCAAGGGCGGACTGCTCGCGCTCAAGGTGAGAATGGATTATTCCGAGTTCGGCGGCGCGCCGCTGCTCGGAGTCAACGGCGTTGTTATCAAGGCGCACGGCTCGTCCGACGCAAAGGCTATCCGCAACGCCATAAGGCAGGCAAAGACCTGCGCAGAAAAAAATATAGTCGGCACCATTGCACAGAGCGTCAAGGAAGCTGCCGACGCGGAGTAAAAAAATGGACAACAGAGAACTCGAAAAGAAAATAGGCTACAATTTCAAGAATAAAAAGCTGCTCACCGAGGCGCTGACCCACTCGTCATACGCCAACGAGCGGCAGGACGGCACGCGCTGCAACGAGCGCCTGGAGTTTCTGGGCGACTCGGTGCTCGGCTTTATCTCCGCTGAGCATTTCTTCCATCACTTCAAGCACCTGCCCGAGGGCGAGCTGACGAAGAGACGCGCTTATTTCGTCTGCGAGAAGTCACTCAGCGAATTTGCGCGCACTCTCGGCATCGGCGACTATCTGCTCTTCGGCAAGGGCGAAGTGCTCACCGGCGGCAAGGATCGCCCGTCTATCCTCGCCGATGCGTTTGAAGCTGTGCTCGCCGCTATCTATCTCGACGGCGGCATAGAGCCGGCGAAGAAGTTCGTTTTCCGTTTTATCGATAAGGCGGACGAGGAGAAGCCGGTCGTCACGGACTACAAGACCACCTTGCAGGAGATAGTCCAGCGCAACCCCGAGGAGGCGGTCGAATATGTCCTCGTCGGCGAGAGCGGACCCGACCACAACAAGACCTTCAGCGTCGAAGTCCATCTCAACAGTAATGTTATCGGCCACGGCTCGGGCAGAAGCAAGAAGATAGCCGAGCAGGCGGCGGCAAAAGAGGCTCTGGAGCTCATGGGGCTCAAGGCATGAAACATATAAACGTCTCCGTATTCGTTCCCCACGCGGGCTGCCCGCACCAGTGCAGCTTCTGCAACCAGAGGAGCATTTCGGGCGCAAAGAGCCAGCCGACAGCGCAGGATGTGCGCGACGCGGCGCTCATCGCCATGCGCTCGTCACCTGAGGGAATAAAAGACGGGGAGATAGCATTTTTCGGCGGCAGCTTTACGGCTATCGACCGCGATTATATGATCGAGCTGCTCGCTTCGGCGCAGGAGTTCATCGGCGAAAACGGCTTTAAGGGCATCAGAATATCCACCCGCCCGGACGCTGTTGACGGCGAGATATGCGATATCCTCGAAAAATATCATGTCACGGCGGTCGAACTCGGCGCACAGAGCACGAATGATAAAGTGCTCGCGATGAACCGCAGAGGGCACACACGCGAGGATATCTTCCGCTCGGCGCGGCTTTTAAAAGAACGCGGCTTCGAATTGGGGCTCCAGATGATGACCGGGCTCTACGGTTCGAATGATGAGGACAGCATCGGGACGGCGCGGGATATAATCTCACTTTCACCGGACACCGCGCGGATATATCCGACGGTAGTTATAGAAAACACGGAGCTCGCCGAGCTATATCGCAATGGCGAATACCGTCCGCAGACTCCCGAAGAGGCGGCGGTGCTCTGCGCGAAGATACTTCCGATGTTCGAGCGAGCGGGGATAAAAGTCATCCGCCTCGGACTTCATTCCGGCGGCGACGTCGAGGGCTCTTTCATTGCCGGCGCATATCATCCGGCTCTGCGCGAGATGTGCGAGGGACATATATATTTTGATATTATTAACAGAGCACTCTCCGGAAAAGAAAAGGGGAAGTACATAATATATGTCGCCCCGCGTGAAGTTTCAAAAGCTTCTGGGCAGAGAAGATGCAATATCGAAAAGCTCAGAGAACTCGGCTATGAATGCAGGATAAAAGAAAATGCGGCTCTCTCGGCGCGTGATATAACCTTGGAAAAAGTCAACTTATTATAAAGGCAGGCAGATAAATGTTACTAAAAGCACTCGAACTGCAGGGCTTCAAATCCTTTCCCGACAAGACAACGCTTGAATTCGGAAAAGGCATAACCGCCGTCATAGGACCCAACGGCTCCGGCAAGAGCAACATCTCCGACGCCGTTCGCTGGGTTCTCGGCGAGCAGTCGTCAAAGAGCCTGCGCGGCTCGAAAATGGAGGATGTCATCTTCGGCGGTACTTCGCTGAGAAAAGCGATGGGCTTCGCCGAGGTCACTCTGCGCCTCGATAACACCGATCGAACCCTCAACAACTGCGACAAAGACGATGTCTCCGTCACCCGCCGCTACTACCGCTCGGGTGAGAGCGAGTATCAGCTGAACGGCGAGACAGTGCGCCTGCGCAATATCCACGAGCTGTTTATGGACACGGGACTCGGACGCGACGGCTATTCCATGGTCAGCCAGGGCAGAGTCGCCGACCTTATCTCTTCACGCTCGCCGCAGAGGCGCGATATGCTCGAAGAGGCGGCGGGAATATCCCATTTCAGATACCGCCGCGCGGACGCGACACGCAGACTCGAACAGGCGGAGGAAAATCTCGTTCGCCTGCGCGATATATTGACCGAGCTCGAAGGACGCGTCGGACCGCTCAAAACGCAGAGCGAAAAAGCGCAGAAATTCCTTGTGCTTGCAGGGGAGAAAAAAGAGCTTGAGATAGGACTCTGGCTCAAGACGATAGAGCGCTCCCGCGAGGGACTTAGGGCGCAGGAGGATAAAATATCCCTCGCCGCCGCAGACTATGAGCAGGCGGAGCGCGAGCTCGAACAGATATCGGCTCAGATAGAAGAGCTGATGAGCACGGGCAGCGGAATAACCGTGCAGATAGAAGAACTGCGAACGAAAGCCGCCTCCGACGAAGAGCAGGCGACCGCAGTTGACGGCAGAATCGCCGTCGAGCACAACAACCTCGCGCATAACCGCGAGACGATAGAGCGCATAAAGCGCGACATGGAAGCGGCGACCGCCACCGAGCAGCACCTCGAGGAGCAGATCGACGCCGCCCAAAAAGAGATAGAATCTATAGACGCCGAGATAAAGGGCTGCCAGGCGCAGCTGCTCGAACTGCTCGACAGCACCGGCAAGCTCAAGGAGCAGGAGAGCGCGATAACCGCCGAGCGCGACAGCGCGGAGGCGCAGGCGAAGACCATAAACGAATCTCTCTCCGCCGCAAAAATCGAGCAGAGCACGGCGCGCTCCTCCGCGCAGGAGATAGCCGCGCGCCTCGGCACAGTCGACGAAGTCATCGCTTCGCGCGGCGGACTGCTTGACGCACTCCGTGAGCAGGCCGAAGTCAGCCGCAGGAATCTTGACGCGTGCCTTGAAAATATAGAATCACTTTCAAATTCAATAGACGGCTACTCTATGATAGTCCGTTCGCGTTCAGAAAAGGCGGAGAAGATGCGCCGCGAGCTCGACGCCGCAACGCTCGACATCCACCAGAAGCAGGCGCGAATCAGAATGCTCGAGGATCTCGAGAAGAACATGGAGGGCTATTCCGGCTCCGTTAAAGCGGTCATGCGCGAAGCAAAGCGCGGAACGCTGCGCGGAATCCACGGCCCCGTGTCCCAGCTGATAACCGTTGATGCGAAGTACGCCGCGGCGGTCGAGACGGCTCTCGGCGCCGCCGTGCAGAATATAGTAACCGACGACGAGTCGGCGGCAAAGCGTGCCATAGCCTATCTTAAAGAGAGCCGCGCAGGACGCGCGACTTTCCTGCCGATGACGGCGATAAAGCCGCGCCCGTTCAGGGAGGACGGACTCGACTCCTGCGCCGGATTCATCGACATGGCGGACAGGCTTCTTCGATGCGACGACGAGTATCTGCCGATAATCAGGAATCTGCTCAGCCACACCGCCGTTGCGGATAATATCGACAGCGCGATAGCCATCTCCAAGCGCTTCGGCCACAGATTCAAAGTCGTCACGCTCGACGGTCAGGTCATGAATGCGGGCGGCTCGATGACGGGCGGTTCGCGCGGGCAGAACGCGGGAATACTCAGCCGCGGCAATGATATAGAACAGCTCAAAAAGACCGTCGCGAAGCTTGAAAAAGACCTTGCCGAGCGGCAGGAGAGATACAAAGAGCTCGCGGGCGAAGTCTCGGCGGCGCAGGCGGAATACGACGGCGTGACGGCGGAGCTCCAGAAAGCGCAGGAAGAAAAAATCCGCCGCGAGGGCGAACTGCGCATGATAGACGACAAGATAGAAACCGCCGAGTCGGCGCTCAATGACCTCGAAGCGGAGAAGCGCAGCTCCGCAGAGCGCACCGCAAAGCTCGAAGAAATTCAGACTCAGGCGCAGAAGAAGATAGATGAAATTACCTCTCAGCTCGACTCGGTCAATGAAAAGATAACCGAAATCGAATCGCGCCGCGATGAACTGCTCAGCACCCGCGAACAGAACGCGGACAAAGAGAGTAGCATCAACCTCAGCATCCTTGCGTTCAAAAAGGATATTCAGGCGCGAGAGGAAGTTATCGAAACGCTCAAACGCCGCAGAAGCTCCCATGAGGGTCACGCCGACGAGCTTAAATCGGAGATCGACTCCATAACCGAGCAGATGACCGCGACGAACGAGCTGATTGAACAGCTCAAAGGCGAGGCGGCATCGCTTCGCGCCGAGGCTCAGCAGAAGAAAGACGAGATATCCTCGCTTGCTCAGAAGCGAAGCGGAGTCGAGGGCGAGAGCACCAAACTGCGTGCTCAGGAGCGCTCAGTCAGCGACAGGCGCGAGAGACTGTCCGGCGAGCGGGCAAGGCTCGAAGAGCGCCGCGACTCAATGCAGCGCGAGCTCGAAAATGCGCAGAACAAGCTCTATGACGAATATCAGCTCACTCGCCGCGAGGCGGAGGAACTCGGAATAATTATCGAAGATCCGCAGAAAGCGCAGCGCGAGCTCAATGATATAAAGAACAAGATAAGAGCCCTCGGCAATGTCAATGTCGGTGCTATCGAGGAATACAAAGAGGTCTCCGAGCGCTACGAGTTCATGAAAACTCAGATAGACGATGTCGAAAGCTCGCGCGCGGAGCTGCTCGCCTTGATAGGCGACCTCACGGGCAAGATGTCGGAGCGCTTCAGAGAGCAGTTTGACCGCATAAACAGTATCTTCGGTCAGACCTTCTCGGAGCTGTTCAGCGGCGGAAAGGCGGAGCTCATCCTCGAGAATCCGCTCGACGTGCTCGAATGTGCCATTGAGATAAAGGTTCAGCCCCCGGGCAAGAATGTTCAGAACATCGACCTGCTCTCGGGCGGAGAAAAGGGACTTGCGGCAATTGCGCTGCTGTTCTCCATCCTCAAGGTCACTCCCGCGCCGTTCTGCTTCTTCGACGAGGTCGAGGCGGCGCTTGATGATGTCAACGTCACGCGCTACGCACAGTATGCTCGCCGCATGACGAAGAATACGCAGTTCATACTCATCACGCACAGACGCGGCACGATGGAAGAAGCCGATGTCCTCTACGGAGTCACGATGCAGGAGGACGGAGTCTCCAAACTGCTCGAACTCAAGACCGCCGAGATGGCAAAGAAGCTCGGATTGACACAGTGATACATATAATAAGCCCCGGAGTTTTCCGGGGCTGTTTTTATAATTTGCGATAAGTTGGGGGTTGTCAGGTCATGCAAATCATTCCTCCCTCTTTCCTCCAACCGCTTTGCCGAGTTCGGAAAACGCTATCGGTGCGAGGGCGAGGGCGGCGACGGTCAGCCACTCATATATATTGAGCACGGACACGTCGAACAGCACACGCAGCGGCGGGACGGTCATAACAATGAGCTGGAGCGCGGCGCAGAGGGCGGCGCAAATTGTCAGCTTTCTGTTTGAAAAAATACCGATGCTGAAAACCGAGCGGCGCGAGCGCATATTGAACGAATGAGCTATCTCGCAGAGGCTCTGCGTCGCAAACGCCATGGTGCGTCCAAGCTCGACGCAGGAATTTTTAAAGAGCGAGTTGCCCGCGACGAACGCAAACAGACTCAGCGCGCCTATCAACATTCCCTCGAGGGCTATGTCGAGCCCCGTGCGGTCGGCGAAAAAGCTCTTTGAGCTGTCGCGCGGGGGACGCTGCATGATGCGGCTGTCGAGCCTCTCCGCGCCGAGCGCGAGCGCGGGCAGGGAGTCTGTGACGAGATTTATCCACAAAAGCTGTATCGGCAGGAGCGGCGCGGGCATGCCGAAGAGAGTGGCGGCAAAGACGCAGAGTATCTCGCCGATGTTGCAGCCGAGCAGATAGTGTATGGCGCGGCGGATGTTGTCATATATTCCGCGCCCTTGGGCGACGGCTTTGACTATTGTCGCAAAATTGTCGTCGGTCAGAATCATGTCGGCGGCGTTCTGCGCCACCTGCGTGCCGCCCTTGCCCATGGCGCAGCCGATATCGGCGGCCTTTAATGCGGGCGCGTCGTTGACCCCGTCGCCCGTCATCGCAACAACCTCGCCGTGGGCGCGCAGAGCCTTGACTATCCGGACTTTGTGCTCCGGCGTCACACGCGCATATACGCGGCAGGAGCGCACGGCGCGCGCGAATTCGTTCTCGCCCATTTTGTCTATCTGCGCGCCCGTCAGACATTCGCCGGAGCGCGAGAGTATGCCGAGTTTTTTCGCCGTGGCGCAGGCGGTGCCCGCATGGTCGCCGGTTATCATAACAGGCGTTATTCCCGCGCGGCGGCAGGTTTTGACCGCCTCATATGCCTCTTCGCGCGGCGGATCCTCCATGCCGATAAGCCCGCAGAATGTCAGCCCCGTCTCGCTTATTTTTCCCCCGTTTGTCTCGCCCGTGGCGACGGCGATGACTCTTAATGCCCGCTCAGCAAGAGAAGCGTTGAGACTCAGTATTTTTTCACGCCGAGCCGAAGTCAGCGGGCTTTTCGTTCCGTTTAATATTATATCGGAACACTTTTTTATCAGCACATCGGGCGCACCCTTTGCGACCGTTATTATTTTGTCCCCGTCTCTTATCGCGACGGACATCATCTTCCGCTCGGACGAGAACGGTATTTCATCGGTTCTGGGCTTTTGGCGGTTGAGCTTCACTGTATCGGTACCGGATCGCTCCGCCGCCGCGACTATCGCAGCCTCTGTCGGCTCGCCGGACACCTTGCCCTTGCCCTCGTATTTTGCGTCGCAGCAGAGCGCGGCGAGCGAGAAAAGCTTTTTTGCCTCTTCGCCGGTCAGCTGAATTTCGCCCGACGGCGAGCAGGCGGCAGTGACGGTCATTTTGTTCTGAGTCAGCGTGCCCGTCTTGTCTGAACAGATATATGTCGCCGCGCCGAGCGTCTCGACTGCGGGCAGGCGGCGTATGACCGCGTTGCTCTTCGCCATCTTCTGCACTCCGAGCGAGAGCACAACGGTGACAACTGCGGGCAGTCCCTCGGGGATAGCCGCAACGGCGAGACTGACGGACAGCATGAACGCGCTGAGCACGCCCATGCCGCGCAGGATGCTGAGCACGAATATCAGCGCGCATATCGCCAGCGCGCCGATGCCGAGGACCTTGCCTATCTTCGCGAGCTTTATTTGCAGCGGCGTTGTCGGTTCGTCTTCTGTGTTCAGAAGATGTGCTATCTTCCCGACCGCCGTGTCCATGCCCGTCTGAGTCACTACTGCCCTGGCGTGGCCCGCGGTTATGACTGAAGACGAAAATATCATATTTTTGAGCTCCGCCTGCGGACTGCCGTCGGGAATACGGCAGAGAGCGTCCTTTTCGCACGGCATGGATTCGCCGGTCAGTGCACTCTCCTGTGCCGACAGCGAATGTGAAGATATCAGCCGCGCATCTGCTGGGACAAGATCGCCCGCACGGACTTCTATAATATCCCCGCGAACAACTTCCGACGCAGGGATTTTTGTCTCTTTTCCGTCTCTTATGACTGCCGCCGTCGGCGCGGACATATTTTTGAGCGCCTCGAGCGAATGCTCCGCGCGCCGCTGCTGAATGACCCCGACTGCGGCGTTGAGTATAACTATTATCAATATCATCATCGGGTCGGCGAAGTCGCCGTGTTCCTCTAAAAACGAGGTCGCAAATGACACTCCGCTCGCTATGAGCAGGACTATCACGGTGAAATCCTTGAACTGCTCGAAAAATTCCGCGATGATACTTTTTTTCTTTTTGCCGCGCAGTATGTTTTCGCCGTCCTGCCCGAGCCGCTTCTCCGCTTCGCGCGAGCTCAAGCCCCTGTCAACGCTGCTACTGAGTTTGCCGACCGCATCCGCGGCGCTCATCGAATACCAGTCCATATTTTCTCCCCTTTTTTATTGAGTCCGTGCAATATATATTCAATTTATCGCCGAAAGTTTACCAAAGTTATTGAACCGTTCACATTTCAATGATAAAATAAATTGTAATTATATCTTTTTTCGACAGACGGAGGTATCGCGCTTCGTGACAAAGATAGTTAAATTTCTAAAACCGTATATGGGGGCTACCGTGGCAGCGCTGTTTTTCTCGTTGTTCAACAATCTCATGCAGTTGATCCTGCCCGCGATGATGGCTCTGATGATAAACACCGGCATCGGCGACGGGCGCATGGGCACTGTTCAGCTCATCGGCGGCGTTATGGCGGTGCTCTCCGCTATCGCGATAGGCGCGGCAATCGCGGGCAGCTACTATTCTTCAAAGGTCTCCGCCTGCTTCGGCCTGTCGCTTCGCCGCGCGCTGTTCGTCAAGGTCGAGTCGCTGAGCCAGTGCGATATAGATAAGATAGGCACGCCCTCGCTGATAACGAGAACGACAAACGACATCCGCCAGATTCAAGACATGATCCTGATGATGATCCGCATTATTATCAGCGCGCCGATAGTCATGGTCGGCGGCGCGTTCATGGCGTTCACGCTGAACAAAAGGCTCTCGACCGTCATGTTCATCGCTATTCCGATAATTTTGGTTATCGCCCTCGTCGTCGCAAAGCAGGTTCTGCCGATGTTCGACAAGGCGCAGAAAAAGACCGACAGACTCAATCTCATCCTGCGCGAGAAGCTCAGCGGAATCAGAGTTATCCGCGCGTTCAACCGCTCGGAATATGAGGACGAGAAGTTCAGAAAGGCAAACTACGATCTGACCGGACTCATGCTCAAGATAAACCGTATTTTCGCATTCCTTATTCCGCTCGCAACGCTTCTTTGCTATGTCATAGTCGCCATTCTCCTCAAGATGGCGGCGGATCAGATAGATGCGCTCGACGCCGTCGCGGACAGCGTGCAGATAGCGAACACCGTCGGCGATCTGCAGGCGTTCATGGTCTATATGATAATGATAATCTACGCGGTCTCCATGGCGGCGTCGCTGTTCGTGATGCTCCCGAAAGCGGAGATATCCGCGAAGAGAATCAACGAGGTTCTCGACCTCGTCCCGATGATAAAAGAGACCGAGCATCCGATAACCCCCGACGCAGACCGCCGCAGCGAGCTTGAGTTCGACTGCGTGAGCTTTAGCTATCCGGGCGCCGATTCGCCGATACTTTCGCGCATATCTTTCAAGACCATGCCCGGCGAGACTACCGCCGTTATCGGCTCGACCGGCTCGGGCAAATCGACTCTCGTCAATCTTATCCCCCGATTTTACGATGTCTCGGGCGGCAGGATTCTCATTGACGGCGTGGATATAAAAAATATGTCTATGCGTACCCTCCACGAGAAGATAGGCTTCATCCCGCAGAGCGCATTCCTGTTCAGCGGCACCGTCGCCGACAACCTGCGGATGGGCAAACCCGACGCGACCGAAGAGGAGATGTGGGAGGCGCTCGAAACCGCGCAGGCGGCAGACTTTGTCAAAGCTATGCCGGACGGACTCGACAGCGAGCTCTCGCAAAACGGCAAGAATCTTTCCGGCGGTCAGCGCCAGCGCCTCGCGATAGCGCGCGTGTTGATAAGAAAGGCTGAGATATATGTTTTTGACGACAGCTTCTCGGCTCTCGACTTCTCAACCGATGCAAAGCTCCGCAAGGCTCTGCGCGAGAGGATGCCGGATATAACAAAAATAATCGTCGCCCAGCGCGTCGGAACGATAATCGACGCGAGCCGTATAATCGTGCTCGACGAGGGCAAGGTGGCGGGCATCGGTACTCACCGCGAGCTGCTTGAAAATTGTACGGTCTATCGCGAAATTGCCCAATCCCAGCTTTCAAAGGAGGAACTCGCATGAGCAGAAGATCACCTCTGAAGAGAAAGCGCACCTCGCAATCGAGAAAGAAATACAGCGGATATTCCGGCGGCAACCGCCGCCCCGGCGAAAAGCCGAAGAATTTCAAAGAGACCGTCTCGCGCTTCGTGCCGCTCTTAAAGCCGTTTATCCCCGGCATGGTCGTCGTGCTCATAGCGGGCGTTATCGGCACGGTGCTGACCGTCACGGGACCGATGTTCCTCGGCGACATAGTCGACGCGATAAAAGAGCAGGCGGATATAAAGCTCTCCGGCGGCGAGATAAACTTTTCAAAGATACAGAAAATCCTGCTGACCATTCTCGGCATCTATGGTCTGAGCGCGGTGCTCAGCTATGTTCAGCACTACATCATGGCGGGCGTCACGCAGTCCGTCGTGCGCGATCTGCGCGACAAGGTAAACGACAAGCTGACCCACCTGCCGCTGAGCTATATTGACTCGCACTCGAAGGGCGATATCCTCAGCAAGATGATGAACGATATCGACAATATCAGCAACACCCTGCAAAACAACCTTATTCAGATAATCACCTCTGCGGTGAGCTTCATCGGTATGCTTGCGCTGATGTTCTATGTCAGCTGGCAGTTAACTCTTATCACGCTCTCCGTGCTCCCGCCGAGCCTTCTCGTGATATCTCTTATTTCAAAGCGCTCCAAGCGGTACTTCCGCCGCCAGTGGGACGAGACGGGCAACATAAACGGTCATATCGAAGAGATGTACACCGGTCACACGCTTATCAAAGTCTTTGACCACGAGGAACAGGCGATAGACGAGTTCGATGATATAAACGTAAGCCTCGCAAAAGCCGGATACAAGGCGCAGTTCATCTCCGGCATAATCGGTCCGATATTAAATTTCGTCAGCAACATAGCCTATGTGCTCATCTGCGTCATAGGCGGCGTGTATGTCATAAAGGGCACTTTCTCTCTTGGCGACATAACAACTTTCTTCACTTATTCAAAGCTCTTCATGCAGCCGCTCGTCAGCATCGGCAACATTGCGAACAACCTTCAGTCCTCGCTCGCGAGTGCGGAGCGCGTGTTCAACCTGCTCGATGAGCCCGACGAGTGCGCCGACTGCTACGACACCAGGATAGAAGAGCCCAAGGGCGAAGTTGAATTCAGAGATGTCAGCTTCAGCTACACTCCCGAAGTGCCGCTTATAGAAAACATGAATCTGAAAGTCGAGCCGGGTCAGCTCGTCGCGATAGTCGGACCGACGGGAGCGGGCAAGACGACATTCGTTAACCTGCTCATGCGCTTCTATGATGTCAATAAAGGCGAGATTCTTCTCGACGGGCACGACATACGCTCGATACCGCGCGAAAATCTGCGCAGCGTATTCGGCATGGTGCTCCAGGACACATGGCTGTTCGAGGGCACGATAATGGAGAACATAGCCTACGGCCGAAAGGGCTGTTCACGCGAAGAGGTCATTGACGCGGCAAAGGCGGCAAGGGTTCACCACTTCATCAGCACTCTGCCCGACGGCTACGAGACGATGCTTGAAGAGAACGGCGAGAACATCTCGCAGGGTCAGCGTCAGCTTCTGACGATAGCCCGCGCCATTCTCGCGAACCCGTCGGTGCTTATCCTCGACGAGGCGACAAGCTCCGTCGACACGCGCACAGAAGTGCATATCCAAAAGGCGATGAACACGCTGATGAACGGCAGAACGAGCTTCGTTATCGCGCACAGGCTCTCGACCATCCGCGACGCCGATGTTATCTTGGTTATGAACAACGGCACGATAGTCGAGCGGGGCACACACGGACAGCTGCTCGCGCAGAACGGCTTCTACAGAGAGCTCTACGCCAGCCAGTTCGGAGTGTAAAATATAAAAAATTATCCGCTGTATCAAATAATTGATACAGCGGATTTTTTGATTAAGATGATAAAATATTTTGGTAGCGTGGAGCATAAAGAGCGAGCTTGGATTTTTAACAGAATCTATTTGGGCGCCCTGTTGCCGGCTCGGCACAACACAAGGCCTTGTTCTATCAAAAAAGGGGAGCGGGAAATCCGACTCCCTCGTTTTTTATTTTTTCTTCGCGTGCTTGGCTTTTTTCTTCGGCTGTTCCTCGCCGAGGTCGATTGCGATAAACGCGACGTTCCAGATGAGTATCGCCAGGAACAGGACTGCCATAACAACGGGCGCGGTGCTCATTGTTACGAGCACTATCTTGCCGAAGAGATTCATGAACGACATGTCAGTCAGCGAACCGAGGGTCAGCGTGCCCGCTTTGACCGCCGAAGAGACGGCGGAGAACGCTATCCTCATGCCTATAATGCTCAAAAGACCTGCCGCGCCGAGCGAAGCGGTCGCCTTGCGCGAGTTCGTCGCCGCGGCGACTATAACCGTCGCGAGCGCGACGAGCAGGGCGATGGCAAAGAATACAACAAAGGCGATAAAATTGCCCTTGAATTTCAAAAGTCCGTCCGGGAGCTCGGATACGCCGCCTTTGACGAGGTCAGCGAAAAGACCGTCTCCCGTGAAAAGCTCGATGATGCGTTTGACGCTCAGATTCTCTACAATATTTGAATCATAGATAGTCGCGTGCATATAGACGGTTATGAGATCCGTGAAATATGCGACGGGGAACACTGCAATTGCCAGCAGAGCCGTCACAATTCTGTTGAGAGCTTTCATCCTGACCGACCTTTCTTACTTGATTATTTCTTCTTTTTGTCCCACGAGGAGTTGAGCGCAACGGTGCGGTTTATGATAAGATTGCCCGGAGTGCTGTCCTTGTCGACGCAGAAGTAGCCCTGGCGCATGAACTGGAATGTGTCGCCCGGCTTTGCATCGCGGAGTCCGCCCTCGAGCAGGCATCCGTCGATAATTTTGAGAGAATCGGGGTTGATGTTCTGAAGATAGTCGCCGTTTCCGTCCTCGCCTGCGGGGTTCTCGGTGTTGAACAGGCGGTCATAGAGGCGCACCTGAGCCTTCACGTTGTCCGCCGCGCTGACCCAGTGCAGGGTGCCGCGAACCTTTCTGCCGTCGGGCGTCTCGCCGCCGCGGCTCTCGGGGTCGTAGGTGCAGTGCAGGCAGGAGACCTCGCCGTTTTCATCGGTATCATATGAGTTGCAGGTCACATAATATGCGCTCTTGAGACGCACTTCGTTGCCGGGGAAGAGCCTGAAATATTTCTTCACGGGCTCTGCCATAAAGTCCTCGCGCTCAACATAGAGCTCGCGGGAGAATGTGACCTTGCGGCGGCCGAGCTCGGGCTTGTCGGGATTTATCTCGACCTCTATCTCCTCGGTCTTGCCCTCGGGGTAGTTGTCGATAACGAGCTTGAGCGGATTGAGAACCGCCATGGCGCGCGGGGCGTTCTGATTGAGATTGTCTCTGACGCACGCTTCGAGCAGACCGTAGTCAACCACGCTGTACGCCTTCGCAACGCCGACGCGGCCTATGAAATCGCGTATCGCGGCGGCGGGATAGCCCCTGCGGCGCATACCGCAGAGAGTGACCATTCTCGGGTCGTCCCAGCCGTTGACAACGCCGTTTTGAACCATTTCGAGGCACTTTCTCTTGCTCGTCACGCAGTAGTTGAGATTAAGGCGCGCGAACTCGATCTGGCGCGGCGGCTCTTCAAAGCCGATAGCGTCGATAAACCAGTTGTAGAGCGGCCTGTGGTTCTCAAACTCGAGCGAGCACAGGGAATATGTGACCTTCTCCGCAGCGTCGGAGAGGGGATGGGCAAAGTCATACATCGGATAGACGCACCACTTGTCGCCCGTCTGATGGTGGGAGACATGCGCGATTCTGTAGATGACCGGGTCGCGCATATTGATGTTCGGGCTCGCCATGTCTATCTTGGCGCGCAAAACCTTTTCGCCGTTTGCAAATTCGCCCTCGGTCATGCGGCGGAAGAGGTCGAGATTCTCTTCAACCGAGCGGTCGCGGTAGGGGCTATTTTTGCCGGGCTCTGTAAGAGTGCCGCGGTATTCGCGTATTTCCTCGGGAGACAGGTCGCAGACATACGCCTTGCCCTCTTTGATGAGCTTTATCGCGCACTCGTAGAGAAAATCGAAATAGCTCGATGCGTAGTAGACCTCGTTCCATTTGTAGCCGAGCCACTCAATGTCCTCTTTTATCGCGTCGACATATTCGACATCCTCTTTCGAGGGATTCGTGTCGTCGAGACGGAGGTTGCAAATGCCGCCGTATTTTTCCGCGATGCTGAAGTCGATGCATATCGCCTTTGCGTGACCGATGTGCAGATAGCCGTTGGGCTCCGGAGGGAATCTCGTCTGCACGCGGGTGTTGACCCCGTTTGCAAGATCCTCGTCTATAAAATCAGTGATAAAATTTGAATTGAGATTGGTGCTGTCCGCCATTTAGTTCTCCTCCTTGTAGTGTGCGAGCGCCGCAGCGAGTCTCGCTCTGACTCTGTCCTCGCCGAGCAGCCTGATTATCGAATGAAGATCAGGCGTGTTGCGGCGCGAAGTCACCGCGATTCTGATAACGGTCGAAAGGTCGCCGACATGACCCTTGAACGCCGTGGGATCCTTTTTGTATTCCTTGACGTTGGGTGTGTAGCCGAGCGGCTCGCACATCGCCTTGATGCGCGCAAACCATGCGTCCTTGTCGTCGTTTATGTCAAACTCGCCGATGTATTTTTGAAGTATCGCCGCCGCATCGCCTGCGCTGATATTCTCGGGCAGGGTGTAGTCGGGGGTGTAGATTTCATCGTAGAAATACGAGACGAAGTCCTTGACCTGCTCCCAGTTTGCGATATCCTTTCGCGGCTTCGGGCAGTCGCGGTCTATCGAGAATATGCCGCGCGCAAAATCGCGGTTAGAGTCGAGAAGCTTGTAGAGCTCCTCATCATATTCTTTCGCCCAGTTCAGTATATTGCCGAGCACCTCGTCCGCCGTCATGTGCGAAATAATATTCTTGCTCACATCGTTGAGCTTCGCCATGTCAAACAGGCATCCGCTCACGCTCATCTTCTTGAGATTGAACGGGAACTTCCAGCAGTCCTCCGTGGGATTCGCTCTGCGCCAGTCTTCGAAGTTCGAGTTGAGCAGCGTCATGATATATTCGATAACGCTCTCCTTGGGATATCCCTGCTCAACGAAGTAGCTGACCGCCGCCTCGGGGTCTTTTCTCTTCGAGAGCTTGCGCTTGGCGCCCGTCTCCTCGTCTATCTTCATGACCTGCGGAGTGTGCGCGTATTTCGGCACTCTGTAGCCGCACGCCTTGAACAGCGCGATGTGCTTCGGGACGGAGGATATCCACTCCTCGCCGCGAATAACGTGCGTCGTGCGCATGAAGTGGTCGTCGCAGACATGTGCAAAGTGATAGGTCGGCACGCCGTCGCTCTTCAAAAGCACCTCATCGATTATATTCTCCGGCATTTCAATTTTGCCGCGGATCATGTCGTCAAAGACAATTCTCTTGTTCTCGTCGCCCTCGGAGCGGAAGCGGAGCACATAGGGCTCGCCCGCCTCGATGCGTCTCTTCTGCTCGTCAAAGCTCAGGTCGCGGCACTTTGCCCATTTGCCGAAATATCCGGTTATCGCCGCGCCGCCGTTTTCCTGCTCTTCGCGGATAGCGGCGAGCTCGTCCGCAGTGCAGAAGCAGGGGTATGCCTTGCCCTCCTGCACAAGACGCTTGGCGACCGCGTGATAAATCTCAACGCGCTTGCTCTGGGTATAAGGACCGTAAGCTCCCTTCTCCGTGTCGAATCCGGTCACGCCCTCATCAAATTCGAGACCGAAATTTTTGAATCCGTTGATTATCGCGGACACGCCGTCGGCGACCTCGCGCTTCTTGTCCGTGTCTTCGATTCTCAGATAAGTAAGTCCGCCGCTGACTCTCGCCGTAAGAAAATCGACGAGCGCGCCGAACAGTCCGCCTATATGGAGATACCCCGTCGGACTCGGTGAGAATCGGGTCACGCGCGCGCCCTCGGGCAGCTCGCGCGGGGGAAATCTCAGCTCGCAGTCCTCCGGCGTCAGCCCGTTTGAGCCGAACAGGAGATCGGCGAGTCTTTCGTTATCAGTCATTAAACCGCACTCCGTTTCTGTAGGTAAATATATACACTATATTATTGCAGAAAAACGCCCGTCAATCAAGAGCCAAAGAACAATTTCTCAAATCAAAAGAGGTTAATCGATAAAAATTTCATAAATCTTTAATTTTCCATTGATTTTTGCACTCTTTTATTTTATAATGAATACGACCGCGCAAGCAGTGAATTGATTTTTCGTGCTCATTCGCTCGGGAGAGAAAACCGCAAAAAAAGCGCGACTGAATGAAGATTTCATATTCGGAGGTAACTGAAATGACAAAGAAGATCATAGCTCTTGTCCTTGCTCTCTGCTTCGTTTTTGCTTTTGCAGCCTGCAAGAAGGATAAGGACAACGGCGACACAACCACAGGCGAGCCCAACACTTCCGCAAACGGCGAGACGATTGCAAACGACGAGTCCAGCGAAGCTGAGTCCGTCAGCGGCGACGAGTCCACCGAGGCTCAGACCGACGCTTCCGGCAACACCGTAGCTCCCGAGGAGACCAAGAAGGGCAATCAGGGCGGTAATCAGGGCGGCAATCAGGGCGGCAGCAGCACTGCTTCCAAGCCCGCGACAAAGGCTGAGATAGTTGCGTATTTCAACAAGGCCATTAACGGCGTTAAGCCCAGTGCGAAGAGCGTTACAAGAGTTTCTGAGACGAACTACAGAAGCGGCAAAATCACCGGAGTGCCCTCCATCGTCGATAAGCTTGTCGGCGGTATAGACAGCTTTGTTGACGGTCAGCTCAAGAAGAACAGCAAGGGCTCCGAAACATTCTCCAATTCTGCGGCTATAAAGGCTAACTTCCCCGTTGAGAACGAGTCCTGGTCGAGCAAGCTTACTGCGAATGATGTCGCAAGCGCAACTTGCACCGAGGCGGGCGGAGTTTACACCATTACTATAAAGACGGTTGCCGACAAGGCTTCCTCCAACGTTCATCACGGCTCGGGTCATGCCCCGAAGGTTTTCAGCGTGGTTCTCCCGTCCGTTATCAACGATCAGTTTAGCGGCGGCGTGCTTAAGTCTGTCGCTAAAACCTTTAAAATCGGCACCGCTCAGATGGAGTATCCCTCCGGTACAGTTACCGTTAAGGTTGATGCTAAGACCAGCCGTGTTATCAATGCTACATATGATGCCAAATGGACAATTCACCTTCCTCTTGGCGACGGAATGGTAGTGCTTCCTTTCGGCACAAAGACCATTTACAACATCGCTTACTAATTAAACAAAATGACTGTTTTGAGGCAGGAGTTTCCTGCCTCAAAATGCATTTACAAACATATCAAGTGAAAAAGAAGGATATTTAAAATGGAAAAGAAAGTTCTTGTTGAAACTTCCGCGCGCCATGTACATGTCACCAGAGAAGCTCTTGATATCCTCTTCGGCGAGGGCTATGAGCTGACCGTCAAGAAGGAGCTCTCTCAGCCCGGCCAGTTTGCGAGCAACGAGCGTGTTGCCGTTATCGGACCGAAGGGCAGCTTCCCGGCAGTCTCTATTCTCGGCCCCGTGCGTCCCGAGAATCAGGTTGAGATTTCGCTCACCGACGCCCGTTCGATAGGCGTGACTGCTCCTGTCAGAGAGAGCGGCGACGTTGCGGGCAGCGGCGCCTGCAAGCTTGTCGGCCCCAAGGGCGAAATAGAGCTTGAGTGCGGCGTTATCGCAGCGCAGAGGCACATCCACGCAACTCCCGAGGATGCCGAAAAATACGGTCTTCAGGACAAGCAGATAGTCAGCGTCAAGATCGACTCCAACGGCCGTTCGCTCGTTTTCGGCGATGTCGTCGTCAGAGTCAGCCCGAAGTATGCGCTGGCAATGCACATCGATACCGATGAGTCCAACGCCGCAGGCGCAACTCCCGGTCTCATGGGCGAGATACTTGCGTAACAAAAAAACGAAATTCAGTCCTCTGCACTCTGAGTGCGGAGGGCTTTTCGCTTGCGGTCGGGGAGGGTGAGCAGACGCACTTATGTGCCAATAGCGGCGGAGCTCTTCAGGCAATATAACAGCATTTTTATTCTCACATATAAAATTATTGTCGACTCCCTTGTGTAAAGGGAGCTGGATCGGCGAAGCCGAGACTGAGGGATTGCGTCCGGATAAAAATTGTCGTGCTTGTCCTCGGTTTATCAACAGGCAAATTCTTATTTCCGGATACTTACGCGAAACCGCCGCCAAAATCAAAACACTTTTCCCCGATGTGTTTCACTAATGACGCATTTACACAATTTGGACTACCCCCGTTAAACGAAATTTTATCTTTTGTCTATTGAATGATTGGAACAACGATTATACAATTATATATAAATCAATAAGGAGTGAAATAAGATGAAAAAGATTCTGGCAATAATCCTTGCCGCTGTCCTCGTTCTCTCGTTCGCGGCGTGCAAGAAGAATGACACAAACAACGACACCACTGCCGGTGACGCGCAGACCTCCGGTCAGGCGGCGGATGTTTCCGCTTCCGATGATACCGCTTCTTCCGAAGAGGCTTCCTCTGAGGTCGAGACCGAGGTAGTCACCGATAAAGAGGGTCACACTGTTATCGAGACTAAGGCTTCTCAGTCCTTCGATACAAAGAACACGACCAAGGGCAGCACGACTCCCTCCAAGGGTCTCAACACCAACGACGCAGCAGCTTGCATCAAAGCTTATCAGGCGGCGGTCAACGCTACAAAGCAGTTCAAGAGCGGCAGACAGAACATGGCTCTCAAGGGCAGCATCACTGCTGACGGCAGCCTCGGCGCTCTGCTCAAGATAGCTCAGAAGCCCGTTGCAAACGCACTCAACAAGAACTCCAAGGATCGTACCGATATCCCCGGCAAGCCCTCGGGCATGCAGGCGAGCCACATGAAGAGCGCCAGCGCGGTGACCAGCGGCAACTACACCACAATCACCTTCAACGTCAAGGATCAGACTCAGGGCGCGAAGGCTGATAACCACAGCGGTTCCGTCGGCTGCGCAGTCGGTACTCTCGGCGATGTCGATAACGCTATCAGAGAGCTCGGACTCAGCGTCGACTACAAGGACGGCAAGATTGAGCTGACCTACACCAACTGCAAGGTCGTCGTCAAGATTGACAACACCACCGGCAAGATCGTCGAAGGCAGCTGGGCATATGATGTCAATGTCTATGCAAACGGCATCAAGGTCTCCATCGTCTCCGTCAATAACCTCAAGGGTATCGTCGCTTTCTCTTACACCGCTAAGGGCTGATATCTGAAAAAAATCGAAGCCGTCCGTCTTTTCCAGACGGGCGGTTTTTTTGTCGGCTGTCGGGGATATGCGTCGGATAAACTGCGGCTTTATCAAAAATTAATTTTTTGCCATGTTTTTTTATAAGATTTTTCTTGACCTGTCTGCTTCAATATCTTAAAATATAAGCCTAATCAAGTGCAACACTTAGATAAAATCTGTCGGGAGGGAGAAGAATGAACAAAAAGCTTATGAGATTTGCCGCACTTTTGCTTGCGGCGGCTATGCTCTTTTCCTTTTCGGCGTGCAGAACGAACGATGACGGTTCGGAGTCTTCTACGGACGAACCCTCGATCACTGATGCGGGGAATATTCATGAGGAGTCCACCGACTCTGCGGAGCTGACAACTGACGAGCCGACGACCGACTCAAGAACCGCGACGCGATCCAATGTTTCCGGCGGAACAAAGACCGAGACTGTCAACGTCTACAAGGGGCTCAACTCCACGAACACTTCGCGGGTGCTCAAGTATTACAAAGCTGCGGCGGCGAACACCAAGAGCATCGACGCCACGCAGTATATGTCCATGAAGCGCGTTGATTACACTCCGCGCAACAGCTTCCAAAAGGGAATGCTCTCCCTGTTTACGGGCATAGCCTCTGCGGCGCTCGCGGCGAACAGCACGCCTGTGAACGAAGTGCCCGGAGTGCCCGATGAAATTAAGTCGAGCGACCTTATCTCCGCGAACGCCGTCGCTTACGGCAACTACACCATAGTGTCGCTCAACGTTAGGATGCAGCAGGACGATCAGAATACTAAGGACGCGCATCAGGGTCCGGTCGGCAGGACTGTCGGCACGGTCGGAAACCTCGACAGAGTCTTTGACGAGATGCCGAGCATCAAGGTGAACTGCTCAAAGGGCAGCATTACGCTCAAGTATGACGACTGCAAGGTCGTTGTCAAAATAGACAACGGCAGCGGAATGATAGTCAGCGGCACATGGAGCTATACTGTTGATATCGATGTCGACAATATATATGCGAGCATCGCGGGCAGCGACGAGCTGCTGATAACGAACACAGGCGGCGCGGTCGGATTTGTTATAAAGACGAATGACGGAATCTCGCTTCAAAGCCGCAATTCAAAATAAAACAGACCCGCACGGCGCGATGCCGGGCGGGTTTTTGATATTAAATTAAGAAGAGAGCTGCCTTTTGACAGCTCTCTCTTTATGTTTTTATTTATCTGCTTCGGCGTCGTTTGCCTTTGCCTCTTCGATGACCTTCTGTGCAACGACGGGCGGCGCATCCTCATAGCGGGTGAACTCAAGGGTGAACCAGCCTCTGCCGGCGGTCACGGAGCGAAGGACGGTCGAGAAATCGCCCATCTCGCCCATGGGAACTTCCGCGATGAGCTCCTGAATCTTCGGCTCGTCGGACGGGCCCATGCCGAGCACGCGGCCGCGGCGCTTTGTGACATCGCCCATGATGTCGCCGAGGTTCTCGTCGGGCATATAAGCCTTCAGAGTGCCGATAGGCTCAAGGATAACGGGGTTCGCCTGCGGAATTCCGTTCTTGTATGCTATGTTCGCGGCGGTCTTGAACGCCATTTCGGACGAGTCGACCGGATGATAAGAGCCATCGTAAAGAGTAGCTTTCAGACCGACCATCGGGTAGCCTGCAAGCACGCCCTTCTTGACGCTGTCGCGCAGACCCTTTTCAACTGCGGGGAAGAAGTTCTTCGGCACGGAGCCGCCGACAACTTCCTCGGCGAAAACGAGATCGTCGCTCTCGCAGGGCTCGAAGCGGATGAACACATCGCCGAACTGACCGTGCCCGCCGGACTGCTTCTTGTGTCTGCCCTGAACCTCGACCTTCTTGCGGATGGACTCTCTATATGCAACCTTCGGCACGCTGAGATCGACCTCAACGCCGAACTTGTTCTTGAGCTTGGAAACGATAACATCAAGGTGCTGCTCGCCCAGACCGGAGAGCACCTGCTCGCGGGTCTCCTTGTTGATGACGAACGAAATTGTCGGATCCTCTTCGAGGAGTCTGAGCAAGCTCGCCGCGACCTTCTCTTCGTCGCCCTTTTTGCGGACTTTGACTGCCATGGAAAGGCAGGGGGTCGGGAACTTGATGCCCTCGAGGGTTATCGGGTTCTTTGCCGAGCAGACCGTGTCTCCGGTCTTGATGCCCGCAAGCTTTGTGACAACGCCGATGTCGCCCGCGGGGATGCAGGATGCGTCCTCCTGCTTGCTGCCCTTGAGGGTGATTATCTTGCCCATTCTCTCGCTCTCTTCGGTGCGGGAGTTATAAGCGGGGGTGTCCGAAGTTATCTTGCCGGAAACGACCTTGAAGAAGGACATCTTGCCGACGAACGGGTCGGCGATAGTCTTGAAGCAGATAGCCGCAAGCGGGCCGTTTTCGTCGCAGGGAAGACCGTTCTCGCCTGCCTTGTCGGCTGCGGAGGGAGCGGAATAGACTATCTCGTCAAGGAGCATATCGATAGCTTCGTAGGTGTAGCCCGCGCAGGCGTATACGGGGATAACGGAGCCGTCGCTGACGCCGGAGTTGAGAGCCTTGATTATCTCTTCGCGGGTGAAAGTCTCGCCTGCAAAGAACTTCTCCATCAGCTCGTCGTCGCTCGAAGCGACTGCTTCTGTAAGTATATCGAGCATCTCGTCAAGCTGCGGGTCGGAGGGCATTGCGACCTCTTTCTTCTCGCCGCCGCTGTAGTCAAAAGCCTTGCGGGACGCGAGGTTGACATATGCCGCAACCTTGCCGCCGTCCATATAGGGGACGATAACGGGGCAGATAGCACCGCCGACTGCGTCTTTTATAGCCGCAAATGTTTTATAGAAATCTGTATTGTCCGCGTCGCAGCGGGTGATGGCGAACATTCTCGAAATGCCTCTGACGTTCGCCGCCTTGAGTGCTTTCTCTGCGCCGACGTCAAAGCCGGAGCCCGCCGCAGTGACGATGAGCACGCTGTCCGCCGCGCGGATGCCTTCGCTCATGCCGCCCGCAAAGTCAAAAAGACCGGGAGTGTCGATTATATTTATCTTCGCGCCGTTCCACTCGATAGCGGCAACAGCGGTTGAAACCGTGGCCTTTCTCTTCTTCTCCTCGGCGTCGAAGTCGAGCACGGTGGTGCCGTCGGCGACTCTGCCGAGTCTGTCGGTAGCCTTCGCGGTGTAGAGCATTGCTTCCGCAAGGGTTGTTTTTCCTCTGCCGCCATGACCTGCTATGGCGATATTTCTGATGTCTTTCGCGTTATAGGCTTTCAAAAAAAGTCCTCCTTATCAAAGCGCCGCTGCGCGTTTAGATTTACTGCATAAAAATTAACCACAGTTTTGAAAAAATTATAGCATACATTACTATAGATTTCAACAAAAAAATAAAAATATATTCATTAACGTTATATAAACAAATTGAGCGCAGTTTGCACTTGTAAAAGGATATAAAAATAGTATGTTTTAGTCACATCGGGGCTGTTTATCTCAAAATAAAAATAAGGACTGCGGCGGTTCGCAGTCCCTTGTGATAAAAGTTATAACAAAACATCCCCGCACCTCTCGGTGCAGGGGATGCATTATATCAATTTTTACGCAGCTTTCTTTTCTTTTCTGCGCTCTGCCGCGCGTCTGATAGCCTTGCCTATCTCGAACATCGGGATAGTGGAGACCGAGAGACCTGCGGAAATGAGCAGCTCATTGAGCTGGAATGTGCCGGGCGCGATGTCAAATTATTATATTATCTGGAGACTTTTCTTTTCGCTGCGGCACGCTGAACGACCTTGATTATCTCGACTATCGGGATTATCGAAAACGCGAGGGCGAGCGATGTCGCATATTCGGCGAAGCCTATCGGAGTGAAGCCGAAGGCGTTTGCGAGGAACGGTATCTCAATAACCGCCGTAGTCAGCACGAGAGACGCCACCATAGCGCCGAACAGCGGCATGTTGTGACTGCCGCGAAGGCTCATCTTTATGACCGAGCCACGCTGCGAGCGCATGTTGAACGAGTGGAATATCTCGCACATCGACATGGTGAGGAATGCCATCGTCATGCCCTGCTCGCACTCGGCGATGTTCATAAATGCCCAGTGTCCCGTCTCGAAGCGCTCGCCTATAAAGAACGCTGCGAGAGTCAGCGCGGTAACGAGCACGCCCTGATAGAGCACATCAAAGCCGAGCCCGCCTGCGAATATTCCGTCCGACGGGTCGCGCGGGCGACGGCGCATAATGTCGCTCTCTGCCTTTTCGAGTCCGAGCGCGAGCGCCGGGAAGCAGTCGGTGACGAGATTTATAAACAGCAGGTGCGGCGCTTCGAGAATCGTGAAGCCGAGAAGCGTTGCGGTGAATATCGCGAGCACCTCCGCAAGGTTCGAGCCGAGCAGGAATTGAATAGCCTTTCGGATATTGTCATATATCCGGCGGCCCTCTTCAACGGCGTTGACAATGGTTGCAAAGTTGTCGTCAGTGAGCACCATGTCTGCAACATTCTTTGTGACGTCCGTGCCGGTGATGCCCATGCCTATTCCGATATCCGCGCTCTTTATCGACGGCGCGTCGTTGACTCCGTCACCCGTCATGGCGGTTATCTTTCCTTTTGCGCGCCAGGCGTTGACTATTCTCGTCTTGTGCTCGGGCTGCACGCGCGCGTATACATATATATTTTCGACTCTGTCCGCGAACTCTTCGTCGCTCATCGCGGAGAGCTCCGCGCCGGTTATTGCCTGTGACGGATCAGTGAGTATGCCCAGTTCGGAGGCTATCGCAACGGCGGTGTCCTTATGGTCGCCGGTTATCATAACGGGGGTTATACCCGCGCCGCGGCACTCCTCGATAGCCGCCTTGACCTCCGGGCGAACGGGGTCTATCATGCCAGTAAGGCCGATGAATATCAGGTCATGCTCGAGCGCCTCGGGCGAAAAATCGTCGGGCGCGGAGTCGTATTTTCTCATCGCCGCCGCGAGCACGCGCAGAGCCTTGTCAGCCATCCTCTTGTTTTCCGAGGCTATTGTCGCCTTTATCTCGTCTGTCATCGGAACGATTTTTCCGTCAATAAAAGCGTGGGTGCAGAGATCGACGACAACATCGGGAGCACCCTTTGTGTATTGAATAATGCCGTCCGGTGTCTTGTGGACGGTGGACATCATCTTTCTGCCGGAGTCGAACGGAGCTTCGCCGATTCTCGGGCTGTCGCTTTTCAGCTCGCCCTTATGGAGTCCGAGGCTTATCGCGTAGCTGACGAGAGCCGCCTCCGTGGGCTCGCCGATCACGAGTCCGTCGGAATCCTCCTGCGCGTCGGAGCAGAGGGACATGGCTCTTGCGAGCAGCTTTTCGTCGCCGTAATGATCGACGACGGTCATCTTATTCTGCGTGAGAGTGCCTGTCTTGTCAGAGCAGATTATCTGCGCGCAGCCGAGCGTCTCAACAGCGGTGAGCTTGCGGATAACCGCATTTTTCTTCGACATATTCGTAACGCCTATCGACAGCACGATAGTGACCACCGCCGCAAGTCCCTCGGGAACGGCGGCAACGGCGAGGCTGACAGCTACCATAAACACGTCGATAACGCTCTTGAATATCAGCGCGGGATCGCCGCCCGCGAGAGTGGAGCGCTCCATGAACAGCGAGAACGCGAAGATGAAAACGCAGATTCCAAGCACAAGGAAGGTGAGAGTCTTAGAGAGTCCCGCAAGCTTTTTCTGGAGCGGGGTCTGTCCGTCCTCCGCCTTTGTTATGGCGTCGGCTATCTTGCCCATCTCGGTATTCATGCCCGTGTCGGTGACAACGGCCTTGCCGCGTCCGTAGACAACGGCGCTGCCCATATACGCCATGTTCTTTCTGTCGCCCAGCGGAATATCGCCGCCGTCGCCCGCACCGAGAACGGAGATAATCTTGCTCACGGGTACGCTCTCGCCCGTCAGCGCAGCCTCCTCTATTTTAAGGCTGGCGCTCTCGAATATGCGGCAGTCTGCGGGAACAGCGTCGCCTGCCTCGAGCACAACAACGTCGCCGACGGTCAGATCCTCGCTCTTGACAGTCATTATCCTGCCCTCGCGAATGACCTTGGAGGTCGCCGCGCTCATCTCCTGCAGCGCTTCAATGGCTTTTTCCGCCTTACTCTCCTGCAAAACGCCGAGCACGGCGTTTATGAGCACAACGGCGAGGATTATCACGGTGTCCGTAGGGAAGGACGGCGAGCCGGAGACCTTGCCCTCGTAGACTGTCGTCACGGCGGATATGACCGCGGCGACGATAAGGATGATTATCATCGGGTCGGCAAGCTGCTCAAAAAACCGCCTGACGAGCGATTTCTGCTTTGCCTGTGCCAATTTGTTTTTGCCGTATTTCTCAAGACGGCGTTCGGCCTCGGACTGCGAAAGTCCGTTTTCCGAGCTCTCCGTCCGCTTAAACACCTCGCGGACGTCTTCAAGATAGTACTTCAATTTTTATGCCTCCCTTTCGGTTAAACAAAAAAGACCTTCGACAGACCATGTCTGCCAAAGGTCTTGCCTCAAACGCATTCAATGCATATGTCTGCTGCCAGCCGGGCTCGGTCGGTTATCGCGACCTGCACGACGGTTGGTGACAGCGAGATGGGCTTTTGCCCATAGCTACTCCCCAATGGATATGCATTTATCATACTCCGCAAAAGAGGAAATGTCAATTAAAAATTTATAAATTTTTATCTATTATTCTTTTTATTCGACAAAATCGCTCTTGACAAAAGCGCAATGTGAATATATAATTAATGCGTATTCTGACAAATGTTTCTGTGGACTCGCATGTTTTTGTAAGCCATTGACCGTTTGATGGTTCACAAAAATGTGCGAGTCCATTGCACAACATATAATATAGAATGCAAATTTTTTCACGGAGGTACCACAATGAAGGGTACAGTCAAATGGTTCAACGCAGAAAAAGGTTTTGGCTTCATCGCTAACGATGAGGGCGGCGACGATGTTTTCGTACATTTCTCCGCTATCGTTGCAGACGGCTACAGAACTCTCACCGAGGGTCAGAAGGTCACCTTCGAGGTCGAGCCGGATCCCAAGGATTCCAGCAAGCTCAGAGCTGTCAACGTTGTCGGCGAATAATTTTCTCCAGAGTTGACGCGGGCGTCCGTTATGCGGACGCCCGTTTTTTATGTCTGTCTTTTGAAAGAACGGTCGATTTCAGGTTTGGTTGTTTTTTGTATAATGTTGTGATATAATTCGATATAGAACAGACATGATGCGAAGAGAGGAAATGTTAAAATGCCGGTGCCAAAATATTATCAGTTCTTTCCGTCTATTCTTGACTGCCTTGCAGACGGCAAAGAGCATAATTTAAAAGAAGTCGCGGAATACTGCGCCAATAAATTCAACCTCAGTGACGAGGACAAAAGAGAAGCGTTGCCGAGCGGGCAACCGACATATTTGAACCGTGTCGGATGGGCGAGAACATATTTGAAAAAGGCCGGGTTGATAGATAGGACATCCAGGTCGGTATATGTAATAACGGATTTGGGCGAAGAAGCTGTGAAGAATGGCAGCAGCAATGTCGATCTTGAATATTTGCGCAGATTTGATTCCTTTAATGAGTTTTCAAATCCCAAGAATACTCAGTCGGACAATTGCGTCGACATAAATAAAAAAGAAGAAAGTCCGCAGGAACAGCTTGAGCTTTCAATACGCGAAATCAATTCGTCGCTTTGTGACAGTCTGATGAGCGAGCTGCTGAAAATGAGTCCGTATGATTTTGAAAATTTAATTGTAAGGCTGCTTATAAAAATGGGCTATGGCACACTGAAGCAGAACGAAATGGCAGTTACTCCGAAATCAGGCGATGAAGGTATCGACGGAATAGTGTCGGCGGATAAATTCGGCTTCGATTCGATTTACATACAAGCAAAAAAGTGGCGTTCAGATAGCACGGTCGGCAGACCGGAGATACAGAAATTCTTGGGTGCGCTGGCAGGGCAGGGCGCAACAAAAGGTATTTTTATCACAACGGCGCACTTTTCAAAAGAGGCGATTGCCTTTGCGGAAAAACAGCTCCATCAGAAAATCGTCCTGGTGGATGGAAATCAATTGACAGAGTTGATGATTGAATATAATTTAGGGGTTTCAGTTGTTGAAACTTATGTGGTCAAGAGAGTTGACTATGACTTCTTCAACGATGAACTGTAACAAAACAAGCGTCGGGGCTCAATTGTCCTGACGTTTGTTTTTACTATTATAATAGAAATGCAGATAAATATTATATTTTCCTCTTCAACATATCCTCCGCAATGCTTTTCGCGAGTTCATCCATGTGCGAAAAGTCCATGGCGGAGATATATATGCTCTCGAGGTCGTCGTGTATACTCTTTGCGCTCGCGAGGGAATTTACGGCCTCGCCGATAAACTCGCCGTAGGCTTTTTTTGTGAAGTTCAGCCGCGACATGTGCCGGCGCAGCGCGGCGCGATCGGTGAAGCGCGATGAGTTTATCTTTATCGCGCCGTCAAACTCCGCAGGATGCAGCTTGTTTGAGGTCACGAAGCCGAGCGACAGGTCGGGGATGAGCAGATGCTCGGGCTCGCCGTCCGGTGAAAGGGGAGACGGGCTCGTGATTATGTCATGACCGCCGGAGAGGGCATATCCACGAAGCAGTGACAGCAGGGCGGCGGAGCTCGCGATGTTGTCGTCCTCGATGATATATATGCGCTCGCAGAGCTGTCTTACCGTATCAGTGAAGAATGTTATCCCGTCCGGTGTGACGGCGGATATCATCCGGTGACTCTCTTCGCCGATTCGCCCGGTCGGTTTGCCGAACTCGCGCGACGCAATGCGCGAAGCCGCGCGCTTGATTTTTGCCGTGTCCGTGCAGCCGAGCGTCAGGCGCAATATATCCTCGCGCAGCAGAGCGGAGGCTTCGAGAAAGCGCCTGCATCTGCGGTGGCACGCGGCGTTTTCGTCGGTCAGCGCGATGACCTCATCCGCGCGCGAACGCAGAATATTTTTATCCCAGAATCTGCCTAAATCGACTATCTCCTGCGCGGCGCCCGGATATTTCGGCTCGAGCGTGTGCGGAGAAGTGCCGTCCGCTATCCAGCAGTTGAGCGCGGGCGCATATACGCCGTCGAGCGAAGCGGGGTCGGATGAGCAATATATCAGCTCCGTCTCTATCCCCGCGTCTGTCAGGGCGGAGTTTATCCGTTTCATCAGGCTCGATTTGCCCGTGCCCGGACCGCCCTTTATTATATATGTATACCCGCCCGAATGAGTCGGACAAAGCTCGCCGAAAAATGAGTGAAACCCCTCGGGCGAACTGCACCCGAGAAAATAGCTGATGTTACCCATAATACGCCTCCCGAAAAGTCATATTACAGAGTATTCACCGCTCGCTTGTCAGGTTACGGAAAAATATCAGCTTGCCGCTTGCCGTGTGAAACTGCTTGCCGAGGTTGACAAACGAAGCTAAAAAAGGTAAAATATCACAAGTGATTCAGGCGCAGTTGGGCGAGGAGGAATGCCGCCGCCGGGGGCGGATAGAGGCATTGCTCCGAGGTGAAGAAACAAGGAGCGGAGCGAGCGCACCATCGTCCTCGGCAGCTCCATATCATTCGTTTCCGCCTTTGGCGAAAACTCATTCATTGCGCGCCTTGTCCTCTCCCCAAAAAGGCAAGCCTTTTTGGGACCCCTGTATTATGCGACTATGTTTCTGAGGGAAGCGCCGCGGACAGACAGCGGAAAGCTAATAAGCAGGAAGCAAACTAAAATATAAATATAACCGGGTGTGGCGCAGTTGGTAGCGCGGGTGGTTTGGGAGCATAGACGGTGTTCGCACCGCACGAAAGCGAAAACCGCCGAAAGCCCTTTAACCGTGCGAATTTCGGGCGGTTCGGAAAAAGAAAAAAGCAGTCAAAACTGTGTTTGACCACAGATTTGACCACTTACACGACCACAATTTAATAACTATCGGGGTGTAGCGCAGTTGATAGCGCGCCGCATTTGGGAGCATAGACGGACACATTTACGACCTTTCGCAAATCCTCAACAAAGCCTTACACACGGCGGTTTCGGCTCTTTATTTTTCCGTCAATTTGTGTTATAATAAGGCGACGACCACATAGTATCCCACAGATACTGAAATCACCAAAAATTAAATATCGGGATGTAGGGTAACGGTCACCCACCAGTTTTGGGAACTGGTTCAAGCTGGTTCAACTCCAGTCATCCCGACCAAAAGGAACAGGCTAAAGTAAATTAGTTTGTTCCTTTCTTATTGAAATATGTAGTATTTTATGAAGACAACCTTTATAGTTTTATTACAGTGTATAAAAACCAATCAAACACTAAACAAGTTACTAGTACTTGCTATTATTGTGACAACCTGATATAATAAGTGAAAAGTTTTCAATTGTAGTGATAATAGCAAATAACAAATTGGTTTCTCTTATAACTTTCAAAACTTGTTTTTAGAACCTAGAATTAAATTTACTTATTCAGAATTACTAAATTTGATGTGTATAATTTAATAGCGAAAACTATCCTGCAAAAGTATTATGGATTGAATTAAAATATTTTAGCGTTATCATTTTAAATTTCTCAACATCTAAAGTAATGACAATAGTCATATATATGTTTGATTGAAATCTCACTCCAAGAAGTTATACATTTTTTAGGAAGATTACCAATTCCAGTGTAATTATCTTGTGGTTAACGAAAAAGCTATTATTTTATTATACAGGAAGTGAATGTTATGGAATGGAAAGAATTTCAGGAACTCGTCAAACTGATAATTCCGTCTTCATATAGTGGATCAATCTCATTTAAATATGAAGATGAAGAAATTGTTTGCAAAATTGGTGATAAAAACTTTGTGTATTCTCATCGAGAATATAACGAAACTTTCTCAAGGCTTTCCCGCTATACCAATGGTTCAACATATATTTATAATAAAGATGAAATAGAGATTTTGATTGATTCCCCTACAAATAAGTTTAATTTTAGATTTCAAGATGAAGGAATCAATATATCAAATGATACAATCAAATATTCAATCCAATCTCCCTCACCAGAACTAATTCTTGCTTTTCTTTCCTCAATTGCTAAAGATGAGATAAAATACTATAGACGTCTAATGCCCTCGCGGTTTTTGATCCAACGATATAGTGAAAATGAAAACACCGATATTAGTTTATTTGATATGTTGATAAAATCGATGCGTATATCGGCCTCATTAAAAATCGTTTCCTATGAGAGCATTACAATAGATGAATTGAAAAAGCATGCAAATTCATTTTTGTTTAATCTTTCATATAATACAGGCGCAGCATTAAAACTCGTTCTTAATACATCAGATTTATCATACGACCGAAGTCGCATTATTCGTAACCATAGGCTACCAATAAATGAAATAGAAACACCGAAACTTTTTTACAATAGCGAACTTACAGAACAATACAATTTGGCGTTGTCTTCAAACGATTCATTTATACAATTTATTTCCTACTATCATGTAATGGAATACTTTTTTGATGAAGTTTATAATGGTGCTCTTATTTCAAGCGTTAGAGATATTTTACAACATCCTGGTTTCTCTTATAAAAAAACAAAAGAAATCAGCAAAATTATAGACGTCGTACAGAGAAAAATTAGAGTAACAAGAGAAGGATTCCAAGGTTCTGAACTCGAAGCGCTTGAACTTACTATCAAAACATTCATTTCAGTGGAAGAATTAAAGACGGCCCTGTTTGACTATGACCCAAAACTAATAAACTATTATAAAACACATAAAGTGTCATTTTCAGATGGTGACTCTATTGATTTGGATGAACCTCTTAATGAGAAACTACCTAAAAAAATAGCTGCTAGAATATATAAAACACGAAATTCACTCGTTCATAGCAAATCAAATAACACTAGAATTAAAGAACGAGGGATTTATCATCCTTTTGCCGATGAAAATGAACTCATGAATGAAATACCACTTATGCAAATAATTGCCGAAAATATTATTATCAAATCCGCAGAAGAAATATAGTGCTTTAATTTTCATACAAAAGTTACACTGTAACCTCTTTATTTTTGAAATCTAGTTCTTTTGTGTGATTATCTCTTTGTTTATTACAGATCAGAATTTGATTTTATTTGTGTATGATATTGCTTTTTCCTAATTATCAAATTATAATTGTTATAGTGGTGATTTACTTGACAAGGGATAAATTTAAACTTATTCACAGTGAACTGATAATGCAGGTACAGCTTATTGAAAATGATCTTAGGCTTATTTACGCAGCTATGCGGAAGGGTGATTTCGACGATAATATCGAAATTCTTGAAAAAGCCAATCTTGGCAAAATAATAACCGAATTAAAAAAACTTGATTATAGCGACGGTAATCCCGATTTGTCTGAAAAAGATTATAAGTTATTAAATCAAATAAGGGAAATACGAAATTATTGGTGTCATCAATGTTATATTGATTATGTTTATATCAATGATGATAATGAGAGAGAAAAGAAATTTCAACAGATAGCAACCAGATTACATTATGACGAAAACCGTACTTGGGATCTGCACGAAAGAATAGAAAATTTGCGACTCAAGATGCTGAAAAGTTACAACAGAATTTAAGAAAAAGTCTGTAAACTACCGCCACCGTATACTGTGGCGGTAGTTTTATATATCCGTTTTATATTGTCTTTCCCGATTTAAGCCATTCTTTCTCAGCGGCGATTTCCGCATTCTTTTGTTTAATCATCTCTGCAAGCTTTTCTTCGCATTCCTCGCGCGTTTTCGCATAGATATTGTGGTTTTCCCGCTTGCCGTAGGCATTGGTTGGTGTGTACCGTCCCTCATACAGGTGGTCGTTAATCATGGTGACACAGCCCGTCCCGGGTTTGCGTATTTTCGGCTTGTACGGCGTGAATTCGATTGGGGCGGTATCTTTCCTTGCCGACGGCTGAGCCGTCGGCATTCTAGCGTCTGTGCCGCCGATTTTGCGGTCAATATGCACCGCCGCCTGCCTTTGCATAGTATCGGTGATATGGCTGTAAATATCAAGCGTGGTTGCCGAGGACACATGGCCTATGGTTGCCGAGAGCGTTTTCACATCCATACCGTGCTCCAGCGCCATGGTAGCAAAGGTGTGACGCAGATCGTGAAAGCGCACCTTTTTACAGCCCGCCCGTTCCAAGATCAGTTGTAACCGTTTTCTAACCGATGACGGATTTCTCGGTCTGCCGTTATCTGTCGGTGACGGAAACATCCATTCCGAATCCACCGTTTCTTTATACACTGCGAGAGTTTTGAGGAGTGACGGCGGCAGAATAACGGTGCGTATCGAGGCTTTTGTTTTCGGCTCCGATATAATCACCTCTGCCTTGATGATATATACCTGCCGCTCGATATGCAGCTCTCCTGTTTTGAAGTTCAGGTCACTCCATTTGAGCGCCAATATTTCACCGCGCCGCATCCCCGTGCCGAGCTCCAGCAAGAAGAGCTCATAGCAACCTTCTTCCTTTGCCTGATGCAGAAATCGGATAATTTCATTTTGCGTGAGCACCTGCATCTCCCGTGCTTTCTTCGGTGGCAGTTTACAGCCGACAGCGGGATTGGTTCGTATCAAACCGTCCTGTACCGCCCGCTGTAAAGCTGTGCGGCAGTTGGCATGTATCCCCCTTATCGTTCTGTCCGAAAGTCCCTTTCCGTAAGTTTTTGCATGCAATTTTCTTCCGTCTGTCTTTTCCTTTGCGTAGAATTGCTGTAAATCCGACTGTGACAGCCTGTTCAGCAGAATTTTTCCGATTTCGGGAATGATATGATTGTAAATGCGATTTTCATAGTCGGTTCTTGTGGTAATGCGGAGTGTGTGCCGGCAGTAGGTCTGATACCAGAAGTCGATCCAATCCCCGAACGGCATATCCGGCTTGATTTTATCGGAAGAGCGTCCGCACTGTTCTTTCAGCGCTTCGAGCTTAGTGGAACATTCTGTTTTTGTTTTCGTCGTTACGCATTTTGTAATAGGCAGGCTTTTCTCATTGTACCCGACAACAATTCTTCCTTCCCACCGACCGTCTTTACGCAGGCGTAATGTGCCCTCACCATTTTTTCTTTTTTTAGCGATTGGTATCATCTCCTTCAAGCATAATCTCATCCATAAAGTTCCCCACGATAGCGGAAGCGTTTCTCTGCATATCGGTGGTCACATGGGTGTAGGTGTCCAGCGTAAAGCTGGCGTTGGTATGCCCGAGGATTCCCGACAGGGTTTTCGCATCCACGCCGCCCGCCAGCGCGTGAGTGGCGAAGGTGTGGCGCAGATCGTGGAACCGAATCAGCGGAAGCTCCGCCTGTTTTAACAGTGTTTTTAATCGGTGGTAAGCATAGTCGGGGTGCATCGGTTTTTCGGGCTCATAGATATTCGGGAATATCCATTCGCTGACTGCCGTTTCTTTTCGTTTCCGCAGAAGTTCCGCAGTGCTCGGCGGCAGGACAATCGTGCGCGTTCCCGTCTCGGTTTTGGTTTCGCCGATATTCAATCCGCCGCCTTTCCTTTTAGCAACCGAGCGCCTCACTTTCAGCTTTCCGTTTTCCGCATCGAAGTCCTCCCACTTCAGTCCGCAGATTTCACCGCGGCGCATCCCCGTGGTCAGCTCGGTGTAGAAGAAATCGTACCACCGTTCATCCTGCCTAATGCGTTTCATAAATCTGTCAAGCTGTTCGTCATTGAGTATCTGCTTGGGCGGATAATTGTTTTTGGGAATCGTTGTGCCGACCGTTGGATTTTTAACAATCAGCCGTAGGCGCACCGCCATATCGAGTGCTTCGTGTAGCATCATATGAATACCGCGCACCATACTGTCGGCAAGCTCTGTACCGTGCAGCTTGTCAGGTTTCACCCGACCTTTCTTTTTGACGCTGTTATAGAATTTTTGAAGTTCCTGTGTGGTCAGCGCCGACAAAGGTCTGTCGCCAAGATACGGTTTGATTTGATTTTTAATCATCGCTTTGTAAGAATCCAGCGTGCTTTCACGAATCGTGAAGATCATATATTCATTGATCCATCGGTCAAGCCATTCGCCGAGCGTCATATTCGAATCCTCGGTGAGGTTGGCATCGCGGTACATCTCGATGCAGTCGTGGAGCTTTACGATTAACTCCTTTTGTGTTCTGGCAAGCACATAGCGGTGAATCGGATCGCCGTTCTTTTTGTGACCGACAACGATGCGGCCTTCCCATCGTCCGTCTTCGCGCTTGCGCACCATACCGTCTCCCGACGGTCTTCGCTTTGCCATAGCATCACATCCTTTCGCAGTACAACACAATACCACATACATGGCGGAATATCCAGCTAAATTTGCGGTAAAATTCGCAACCCCTAAATCAGCGAGGTTTTTATCGCCGCAACCCCTAAATTGAGGCTTTTATAACCGTTCTTAAAAGCCGTACAAACCCTTATGCGGTCGGCGTTGCCGTCCGCTGTTCCCTGCGAGGGGAAAGCAAGGCAACCCCTCGCTTTCTCCTGCTTATTTTCGGACGAGCCGTAAAACTGCCGTTAAACCGCCGATTGTTTGTGTTTGCGGTCGTAGTCGGCAAGTTTTGTAAGTGCTGCCTGCCGCCGCATTTTGCTTTCCAAACGAATCATTTGTTGTTCATAATGATACTCCACCGCATCCTCTATCGGGCGGACGGTATAGAGCAAATTGCCGTTGCGCTTTTCGCCATTTTTCGTAATGACGGAAGTCGGCTCGGCAGTAATCAACTGCTTTTCAATCAGGCTGTCTACATATTTCTTGACGGTGTTTTTGCTCATGCCGACAGCGTTGCCAATCGTTTTGTAGCTTGGATGGCACTGAAATGTTTTCCTGTCCTCGCAGTACATCAGATACGCATACACTGCGATCTCGCCGGTACTGAGACCCAAACTGAAAATCTCGTTCGGCAGTGGAAAATAATCCCGGATCGCATCACGCTTTGGATATCGGGTGAATTTCAAATGCCGCCTCCCGTCTTTTCTTCGACCCATGCGCGGAATTTTTCTTTCGGTACGATGAGCCGTGAGCCGATACGCAATGACGGAAATCCTTTCTCGTGCATCAGCTCGTAGCTACTTGAGATGGAGATACCGAGGAGTTTCGCCACCGTTTCAGCATTAAGAAACAACGGCAAATCCTCATAAGCGGTGTAAACAGATTCTTTCATTGGTTTTTCCTCCTGTTAAATTCACACGGTTTTTCGCCGTGTTATGTAGAGGACTGCTGTTTTGCAAAACAAAAAGACCCGCACTCAATCCCGATGCTGATCTGCATCGGTGATTATGTAAGTGCGAGTCTGAAACTCAAAATAAAAATATGTGTATTCAATTGTCGGTTGCTTTCTTTATTTGCAGTATAACATACCGGGGAAATTCTGTCAAGTTTTTTGCGCCAACAGTGTATATTTCGGCGCTTTTGCGGGAATACTGTTTTCTTTGTTTTATGCGGTGTAGGTTTTAACCGTGCTGTGTAGAACTGAAAATCGCAAGGCCAAACCGCGAAATCGGCTCGGCCTTGTTTCTGCAAATTCAATCCTCTGACGGTTTACACAACACTTCGGTCATGATTCTCGCCGCGAGCTTAAAGCCGCTGATAAACGCTTCGCGCTCATTCATACCGTGCAGTTCCGCCTCGCAGTCTTTGAGCTTTTCAAAGATTTCTTTCTGCTGAACCGTGAGCGTCGGTATCAAGCTGTCCTGATGCCGAATAACATAGCTCAACACTTCACTGTAAGCACTCCCGCGCTTAAAACTGTGTTCGTGCGGAACGATATTGCCGTAGTACAGATCTTCAAGCGTTGTCATTTTCATTCCACCCCACATAAGAAGAGGGCGACACATCATCGGTCAAACCCGACACCGTGTCGCCCTCATTTTTCATTTTCTCTGCTGTAATCAGCGTGTGCTTGACAAGCAGCATTTCAAGCCAAGTACGCTCGTCGTATTCCGCCGGACGCCCATTTTGGAGGAAGTCTTTTATAACTTTTCCCAAGATACCGTACTTTTCTCCCGCACTTTCTCCTCGGTACAATTCTTCTAAACTCATCTGTGCCATATCCGCACCTCCTTTGCAGTACACAACAGTATCACAGTTCGGTGCGGAAGTCCAGAGAGAATTAGAACAAATTTAGCTGATTATTTTTCAAAGAAACCATTTTTCGCTCTATTATCTTATCCTCGGGCATAACTTCTCCAAAAAGCAATGGAGAGTAAGGATTGTGCAATCCCGTATTTTTGTTAACAGTAGTTTGACTGAAATTCGCATAGCAATATTTACAACCATTTTTGCACGTGTTATATGCTCCGATATCTATACTTTCCATACAGCCGCACTCAGGACGTTGATTTTTGTCCTTTGATAAATCCATTTTACAATTCAAAATCTGCTCAAACAAGTCACAGTCTATACAATGACCATGCCGGATACCAAACTGATCCAAATTGATTTTTTCAGCACAAGATTCTACAATAAGATTATTCTCCCTTGCAATCTCTACAAGACGTTCTGCAAGTTCATACATTTCCTTTTCGCCTAAGGGCAATATATCCAAATCCTTAAGATGCTTCTGCGTGTTACGATAGAAGTCGACAAAACTTATTACACATTTATGCGTATATCCGGATAATCTTTTAGCTAATTCATTGAAATAATTTACATGATAATCAATTGTGTATTTACTTGTAAGCATAATCGGATCATATCGCCAAATGACTTTTTCCGCGCCAATTATTCTTGACAACTCTCTAAAGGCAGGGACGATAATATCGTTTTTGCTTGGTATATTTGCTTCGATATCTTTCCCATATGAATTTACCGTAAACTGAAAATAGTAAGCATAATCTTGAAGGTTATATAACTTATCCAACATAGGAACAGGATTTTTAGTCCAGAATACAATGCCGTCAACAACATCAGGAGATAAAGATATTTTGCTTATTTGATGTACATTCATGGGATTACGAACATACAAAAACCCGTCTTTTATTCTGTTTAAAAACCATTCACTATAATAGGTGGGGATATCTGTTCTTCTACTTGCACTAATTATCACTATCAATCACCTTCTTTATTATCATTTGAGCACTTGCACATGTATCAAATGGAGAGTATGCCTTCCAAGGCATCAAATCAAAACAGTTCGCATTATCGGGGAACTCGCCATCAGAACCTTCTCCATAAGTATATCCTCTTGGATAATACATACTCGTTGCATTATCATTACAAAAACGTCCCTTTCTACATATCGAATTATCAAGTTTTTTGTGTAGTCGATCAAAAAATTCTCTTCCACCGCCATAACCGCGACCTAAATTGACATCATTAAGAATGATATATGTATTAGGTTCAATTTTCGTATTATAATATTCTGCAAATGTATTGATGAAATTGTTTATGCTTTGAGCATCAGTATGCTTTTGCATATCAGAAAAAACATACTGAAAAACAATAACATTCGGAGTCCAGTTTCCCTTCGCAATTGTATTGATTAATTCACAAACATCTTCATAAAAGAATTTAATACTACAGTCATCGCTTTCAAATGTTTTAATATCTTTATGAATCCATCGCCACACATTTTTACTGTAATCCACTCCGCGATATTTCAACTTTTCATGAGAAAGAACTTTCCTTTTATGAAGTTCATCAATTGCAAATAAATCTGTGCAAGGGCCACATCCAAAAGAAAGGACTCTTAACTCCTGCAGCTTATGTAAGTCAACACAACGTTCAATAGCATACATTATTTCGGATGCATAGCGACAAGAGTACTTACATGTATAAAAGTCTGCCATATGTGTACAATCATATTTGCGGTCTGGAGCACCAGTTTTCGAATGAGTTGGGTTATGAATATAATCCAAGCATTTTTCACAATCATGTGGACAATACTTTCCATAAGAACAATCTTCACATTGTTCAAAATCAGTTTCGTAACGAGCATCGCAATAAGAAAGAATAGTATTCAACATTTTAATGCACTCCTTTAAGTATCTTGATCATGTCGTCTTGCCATCAGCAACAAAACAAACGTGATTATTATCATTCTCTTTTCCTAATTGAAACATTAATAATTCAACAACTGTTCCATTGATCAAATCAAAACACCATCGCAGTGATCCACTTCATGTTGTATAATCTGCACTGTCCAACCTGTGTAGGTCTTGATATGAGTCTGCAGTTCCAAGGTTTGATACTTGACCTTGATGGATTTATAGCGTTGACATGGACGTGCCCCTCCGAGAAGCGACAGGCATTCTTCCTCTGTATCGTAAGCACCGTCTTTTTTAATAATATCGGGATTAAGCATCACCGTATATACAGGAACTCGTTCGCTCTCATCAAGAAATGCGATAATGCGTTTTTTAACACCGATCATATTCGCCGCCATACCGACACAACGATCCTTATGTACCACCAGTGTATCAAGTAAGTCCTGTGCAACTTGTGATTTTTCTTTTGTCGCAACTTCCGACTTAACTCCCAGAAAATTGGGTCGTGTACGAGTTACTTAACCATTGCCGTGTTCTCCCATTAATTCAAGCGATAAAAATTTCAAAAAAGAATCATTAAGAAAACTGCAAAATTTTGCTTATATTGCTCTATCAATAATTTCCATTTCGTATGTGCTCAAATATGTGCTAAGGAATTCCTTTTTTTCGTTTATCAACATTAAGATGTCGTCCTCCGGCATATCTTTTGACGCAAAGTGATGCAACTCGAAAAGCACCTGAATCTTTTGCACCGCTGACTTAGGAATGCCAAATTCGAGCAATATTCTAAAATTGGATTGGACAAATTCATTTTCTATCATTTCAGCCACATATGAATAATCTCCTGATGAAAGTCCAAGTTTTTCCGTTGCATATTTCTGCAATGAATCTACAACATTTATCCATTTCGGAGCCCGATACTGCAGCCAATTTTTTTGCAATGCAAACATCATTTCAATAAGGTTATCTGTTCTTTCTTGCATTTCAACGGGATACTTTACAAACATATCGTCAATGGAAATAAACGGTATGGATTTTTCTTCTGCAAATTTTTTAGAACGATATTCCAAATCGCGTTCAATCATATCGTTAATTGTACTTTGGTAACAACTGCCTACAATTTTGTTAACCACCCAACCTCGTGGGCCGAAAGATTTTCGCTCATCTTCATTAGATAAATTATCCCAACACAATTCAAAGATATAATTTAAACGTTCATACAGGTTTCCATCTATTTTGTTCCAAATAATAAGTCTGCGTTTTTCGGGAACAGCTAAATCTGCAAACAACCGATGTAAGATCGCTTCTTGTCCTTCAATCGAAACAGCATTTCTGATTAACAATTCTTGAAGTTTTTCATCTTTTGACCTAAAATTACGATATCTTTGAAGATTATCATTTATATCTTTTACTTCAGATTCGTTTAGGTTTACAAGAACTTCGGAGGCGATTGGGTCTTGATCAAAAAACGGGAAATCGACTATCGTCTGTTCCTTTTGTGGAGGTTTATGAAGATTGATAATTCTGCCGACGTAATGTTCCATCATACGCCCAGCTCTACCTTTTATATTGGAATAATCAAAGTAGTCAATTTTCTTATTTCCTATCTTGTTGTCATAGTAAATAACATTTTTAGCACTGGTATTTACTCCTTCAATAATCGTATTTGTACAGAAAAGATATGTGATTTCTTTGTCATTAAAATACTGAATCGTAGATGAAGTGATATGTTTAGGCATGGATCCGTCATGGACCGCAATTTTATATTGCAAACACTTCGCCAGAGACCATCTGTATGTTAGGTTGTTATTAATCCAATCAATTAACGGTAAATGAGTCTCTGGCTGGACTCCTCGTGAAATCAACCGCTCACAGTATGCAAACGCGAGATTGCGAGCCGTTTTAGGAGAAGAACAATAAATTAATGTTTGCTCATTTAAACCATCCAAGACACTAAAAATATCTTCTTCGGAAACTTTACCACCTCGTTTAATATGAACGGATTCATATTGATTATCCGTATCGGTAATAACCATCGAAAAATCCGTTCTATAAAATACCGCATTATATTTTTCAACAAAACCTTCCGGAATAGCATCTATATTAGGGCCTAACATGTAAAACTTACAGTTAGGATTCTCCATAACCCTAATAAACGCAGTATTCAAAATATTATTTCTATTGTCACCTCGTTTGCTGCTTAATTTATAAAATTCATCCAAAATAAGCAAGTCGATTTGAGGCATTCGAGGATATTCCAGAACTCTTTCTGCCGTAAGCAAAAAGATATTTCCCTTGTCATCGCTATAATTCTGAGATGTCTTGACTATAATTTTGTAGTATTCGGAGTATCTTTTCAGTTTCCTGCGTGTTTCGTCTAAGAGTGCAAGTGTGGGCTGAATAATAACAACATTATTGTACTTACGACTTGCAACAATTTCTTCAATCAGCATACTTTTTCCAAAACTCGTGGGGGCACTTACAATAACATTAACCTGCCGTTCTATCAAATCTGCAAGCCTCTTTTGTTCGGAGTGAAAATATTTGTTGGGCAAATAATGCGATTTGTGATGCTCGAACCTAATTTCATCTCCCAAATCTTGATTGGTAATTTCGAGTTTTTTCAAGTAAGGATAAAATCCCGCCGCAGAAATAAGATCAATAAAAATAGTTCTGTAGCTTTCCGATATATTATTCCAATTATCAAGAAGACGAATTATAAAATTACGACCGTTTTGCTTTAACGATTCTTCTGTGGAATTTAAAAGCCGACTAATATCATTTGCAACTTCAAAGCACTCATCTTCAGTTAATGTGTTATGATTTTGAAGCTTTGTAATCAATTCGTCTCTCATAATATCTCCTAAATGTTTTGCATATTGTATATTTTACGCAACATAGCTGATACAATTTTATCTTTCGACTTTACTGGAAGCAGTATGAGCAAAGGTTGAACTCTTTCTTGGTTTGGAAACGTGTTGTTTTTATCAAAAAACTCTTTCATTTCTACAACATGGTTGAAATAAATTGACTCCGCTTTGCACTTTGCGTTTAATTCCTCTATTATTTCAGTTGCGACCCTATCCTCGTATACGCATAACAGCGGAATATAAATCATGTTAAGTTTATCTTCTAATCGTTTGACCGAAGATAGTTTTGAGATCCACTCTTCGCGCATCTGGTTGTTATGTACAAGGGCACGACTTATTATTACAAATTGCTCTTTCAAATAGTCATGTTTAAAATGTTTATTTAGATCGTCGATCAAAGCCTTGATGCCAAGTTTGCCATCATTATAAAATTTAGCCTCTCCTAAATATAATTTATCATCCAAAACATGAACCGCATCAAAGCCATGAGCCTCAACAGAAATCGAATCCTTAAAATAAATTTTGGATATCAGCGGCAATGTCCCCTTCATGTCCCTCAACAAAAAGTGCAAAATCAATTCGCTAAAAATCCCTTTTGCGGTATAAAGTTTCAAGACATCTTTATCCCACTGATCGTAAGGTGTTTCCTTCTCCAAATACTGTTTTATCTCATTTATTCTCTTTATTTGAATAACGCTTTTTGCTGTTTCTCGTACTTGCTCAACCATGTTTGTAATAGATATATTTCCAGCATCGTATCCCATGGCATATTCGGGTAAATAGCCCATAACCGAATCTACAAATTCTTTTTCCATATAATCATATCGACCGTTATCAGTCAAATCCCAATTGATAAGCATGCCGTCAAGATCATCCTGGCCAACATTGAGCACCACAACTTGACTTTTTCCATATTTATTTTTAACTTCCATTCAACTATCCTCGTTTCGATGAAAATGGTGCACACTATGGAAGATAGATATATCCACCATTAGGACAATCAATACTTTTACGGATATGAACAATATTCATATCTTCATTCTGCCGTATGTCTCGAATTACTCGCGTCCAATCTCGATTTCCTACGCAAATTATAGCCAGAAAATCTACATCAAATTCCTTACCCGGATTGCAAGAAAACAGCCGAATCAACTTATTCTTTGCGCCTTTTTCTTTTAAAACATCTGCAATAAATTCAGTGTCTAAATCTTTAAAAAATGCTTTTTTACCTTCGTTACACGGCTCGCATAATGTCCATAAATTCGATTCGGAATTATCTCCGCCGAATTCAACAGGTATTTTATGATCCACGTGCAGCTTAACTCCGTCTGATGCTTTTGCTCCGCAGCGTTGACAAATACTATTATCGCGCATCAGTATTCTATATCTCAACTTCGGAGATATAGGTGCTCTGACATTACCGGTTCCGGAAGGTTCCCCGGAATGAAGAATATATCCGTTTCTTGTAGTCTCTAAATCGTATCCTTCTTGACGTAATAAGCGCAAAGATCTGGCCCAGTCCGAAATCACTGCGATATCTCTCAGCGTCTCACGATCTACTTCTTCTCCTATATGTTTTAACAAGTAATCCAACATTCTTTTCTTTGCGCCTGCCATAATTACCTCCTACATCAACTCAAACAATTTTGCTGCTATGCTTTTTATAATCGGAACACATACTGTATTTCCGCATTGCTTATATGCGCTTTTCAGAGAAACTCCTTTGAATGTATATTTCTTGGGATATCCCTGAAAAGCCAGGCACTCCATCGGCGTCAGCATACGAATGCCGAAATCATCACGGATGATCGGCACTCGGTCATGATATGTTCCCATGTTGGCTTTAAGTGTAGGACATATCTCCCATTTGCGTGTTGCGATACCGCTGTCATCGATTCTGTAAATTCCCGTCTTATCGACGATTTTTGTATTGAGCGCTTTAAAATATCGGCTTTCAGAGCCGTAATAATAAATATCATCGTGCTTTATACTTCGATCGATAACATCGTCAATTGTTGCTTCTAACGGAGCATATTGGGGGAATGAAAACTTATCGCAATCCTCAATATCACGGAAAGCAACAATGAAAATACGGGCACGATTTTGCGGAATGTTCACATCGGTTGCATTGATTACTTTGTATTTTACGGAATAACCAAATTGTGCAAGAGCGTTGTAAATAACCAAAAATGTTTTCCCGTTGTCATGTTCCATAAGATTTTTAACATTCTCCAGAAAAACCACTTTCGGTCGCTTAACATCAATAAAACGTGCAATTTCAAAAAACAAATTGCCGCGTGGATCATTGAAGCCGCGTCGATAGCCCATTACGGAAAACGGCTGGCACGGAAATCCTGCAACAAGTACGTCAATATCTGACAGTGTGCACGGATTGATATTTCGAACATCGTCCTCGATAAGAATAGTGCTCGGAAAGTTGTTTCGGTAGGTCTTGCATGCCGCAGCATCAAAATCGTTAGCCCACGCAATCTCAAATCCTGCTTGCTCAAACCCTAAATCTATACCGCCGATTCCAGAAAATAAACTTCCGACCTTGACCTTGTCCATTACTTAATGAACCTCACTTGCAAGTTCAGTTTAAGATAATATTTTCCGTTATCTTTATAGATAGATCCGAATCCATGACGGCTTGTACTTCCCGTCTCAAATTTTGTATTGTTCAAAAGATAATTTTCAAACTCATTGCGGTTAAACAAATGGTAGCATAAAACCTCACCGTCTTCTCTGACAATTATGTATCCTCCCGTAGCATCGGCAGTGCCATCCCAGGTCTTGGATGGTAGCATACCAAGCGCACACTCCGTCAATAACTTTTTAAACTTATAGCTGTAGAACGGATGTCCGGCCGAAAGGTTATAATTTAAGGGATTGGTTGCAGTTAAATGAGAAATTGCATCTTTTACTGTTGTGATCCCCAACGAGAAAAAAGCCTTAAGCATTTCAGCACAAATTTCCGGTAAGTTACCGTCAAGCAACAATAAATTGTTCTCAAATGTGCTATTTTCCATGCAAAAATATGAAATATCACATTTGTTTGCATTTAAAACGGCAAAACGATTCTTGAACAACTTAGAGCAAGAGTTGAAATCTTTCATTATTGAATCTGTCATCGGTCCTGTAACTTCATAAATAAAGTTAGTCGTTTTTCCTGCATTGATTAACGTGGAAGGACTTCCGAGTCTGGACTTAATGCTGAACCCTTGCACAATATCGATACCGGTGTTTATATCATGAACTTTGGTTCTGATATCGGATTTGTCCGTAGATTTTGCTTTTAGACTGTATACACGAATATTATTCAAAAAAGTCTCGGTTGTAATAACAGAGAAAGACGGAGACTTAGCAGCAATAATTTCACTATAGAGTTCATCGGCAGCTTTTTCAAAATCTCCAAAAGGCAAAGAAATCAGTACAATGTTTGTATCACTGTCTACAACAGAAACACGGCCCCTGTTACTGTCAACATGAAACTCCAGTTGCTGTCCGTTTTCGTTTCTGATTATATTGAGTATATTATAGAATGTTCCGTTGATTTTGTTTAAATCGGCATCTGCCGCAAAAAGCTTACCTGTGGCCAGCAGACGGAGGAAAACATATATTTCACTCCATTCACCTTTATTTCCTGTCAGTGGCATTATCAAGCACCTCCTTGATTTTCTCGGCAATCGCTTCTATTACATTAACGGTAACGCTGTTGCCGAATTGTTTATACAGGTGTACATCGGCAAGCGGAAGCTTGAAGGTATCGGGGAAGCCTTGCAATCTTGCCCATTCACGAGGAGTCATTTTGCGTATACCTTCTCTGTTTACTTCACCCTTGATGTGGGTAGTAGGTGTTAAATTTGTTTGGCGGTTATCGACTATCAGATTTCTTTCTCTGCCCATTCCTCCACACACAATAGCACCTGCGATATCTTCCATCCCTCTCACTTCATATCCGAAGCCGTTCCCTTTGGCTTCATGTCTGGCTTTATGTCGGCGAAGCGTCTCCAAGTATACATCGCTGAGGTAATATTTTGCGGGAACAGGATTTTCTTCAATAATATCTTTAATTCTTTTGGTATCATCGTTTCCTTGGGGGAACTCGAATTTTTCAGGTGCAATATCATTTCTAAATGCCACAATATAGATTCTTTCTCTGTTTTGAGGCACACCAAAATTTTTACTGTTAAGTGTTGTATCATTATTCGTAAACACCGTATATCCGAGGTCGGTGAAAGTTTTTTTGATGATTTGCAGAGTTCTTCCTCTGTCATGGATCACAAGTCCTTTTACATTCTCGCAGAATATTACACTCGGATGATGATGTTCACAAATTCTTGCCACATCCAAGAATAGAGTTCCTCTACATAAACCTTTATAATTGTCGTCAAAGCCTTGTCTTCTTCCCGCCAAGCTGAATGCCTGACATGGAAATCCTGCTAAGCATATATCAAATTCGGGAACATCGCTTTCATCTATCTTCGTTATATCGCCGGCTATTTCAAAATCATCTTCAAAGTTTGCTCTGTATGTCTTTTGAGCATATTCATCCCATTCGCTGACAAATACTGTTTCTATCTGATTTTTAAAAGCTCTTTCGAATCCTAAACGAATTCCACCAATACCCGCAAACAGGTCGATCGATCTGAATACTTTCATTTTAGCTGTTACCGCCCTTTCGATTATATCAGCACATTCTTTAGTTTTCTTTTTGATATCATTACCCCAGAAGCGTAACACAGTCCAGCCTTCATTTTCAAGTGTTTGAGTCACTTCGATATCTCTTTGCATATTGCGTTTGATCTTAGGTATCCAAAATTCTCGACGAGATTGAATTTCGTTCTTTTTGTTTTCCCAATCATAACCGTGCCAGAATTCGCTGTCGCAGAAAACTGCGACTTTTTTACCTACAAACACGATATCGGGTTTGCCTATGATTTTCTTGTAATTTTTCCTATAGCGCAATCCGCGAGACCATAATTCTTTGCGAAGCAACCGTTCTATTTCGGAATCCTTATTCTTCACAGCCTTCATGTTTTTGCGCCGCTGTTCGGGGGTATGATTATCCATGATGTGCTGCTCCTTTTTTGCAACCACAATTATATCCAACCGTTTCAAAAAGTCCAGAGAAAACCTCAGATTTTTGCGAAATAATCTTCATCAATTTCGTAGTCTTTAATCTCATGAACTCCGATACCGAATTCGGCAAGTTTAGTGATGAATTCTTCGCCATCAATCAAATCGATTTGTTGCTTTCCGGGAGCTGCAGCTTCCTCTATAGCTGCTTTAGAAAAAGATCCTGTCGATATAAATACGCCTTTTTCAATATTGGTAGTTAGTGATCCACGAAAATCTCGTATATCACCGGCACCGACCACTCCGTGATAACGCTTGCATTGAAAAGCTATATTAAAGCTGAAAATACCATTGATTTTCAATTTGCCGGTACCGTCAATTCCGCCGTCGCCCGACTTTTTCGTAACTTCAACCTGTGTAAACCCACATTCGCGAAGTAACCTTTGAGTCAATCGTTCAAATCCATACGGATCCATATTTTGAATTACATCTTGCAGTTTGCTTCTCCAAGATCTTACTTCTTCAGGAATCTCTACACCTGCGTTTTCCATTTGCACCTCTGCAGGCGCATTTTTAGTTTGAGACGGCTTTTTGCAATTCTTCTCTATGTAGTCTCCATCGACAGTTTCCACGGATGCAAAAGCAGCAGTAATAGCCCAAACACTTCTTGCACTGTTTTCTATCGCACCATGATTCTTCAAAAGTGTTCTTGCCCACGCACACCTATAATTCACTTCAGACATACTACTGCTGTTAAGATGCGGAACATCCAAAACGTCATCCGGAAGATTCATTAACTGTGCAACCTTATCGTTGATTTCTGTATTCTTTCCGGATCCCCCGAGTTCCTTCAATGCAATAAAAGTATTTTCAATCAACTGAGCATAGGTTGGTATAACAATATTGTTTTTCATATTCAAACTCCTATCACTTTTCATTTACTATCTCAACTATATCGTCCATAGTACACTCAAGCGCGGTACAGATCTTTACGAGGACATCACTGGAGACTACTGCACCGTCTTTGCCCATCTTGGTGATGGTGGCGATGCTGATGCCGGCTTTTTCGGCGAGTTCTTTCTTTTTCATATCACGGTCGATCAGAAGCTTGAACAATTTTTTATAGCTTGCGGCCATTGTATTACACCTCATAAATAGTTATAGTTAGTACATTGTATCATTGAAAATCATTATAACACACTCTACTCCAAACATCAACAGTTTTCGGCAGAAAAATACTGCGATTTCAGTATTTATCAACTTTTTGTTGCAAGTTTTCTATTTCCTCCTTGCTTTCCGTAATCTCCTTATCTTTGTCTACTGCGGTGCAAATTTCGACTTGAACAAACTGTTGTTCAGAGTTATAATAACCGTATAAAAAGCAATCGCCTCTCGCGTAAATGCGAGAGGCGTGTATTGCGTATTATTCTGCAAAAAATCCTGCTGACCACATAACAGACCACCTACCGTTTCGGAGCACTCGGAAACAGTGGACTGGGAAGTGGCGAAGAGCGCGGTTTTCCGAGCGGAAAGGGGCGGAAAAAGCCATTTTCGGCGGAAAGTGCCTTCATAGGTCCGTTTGGGACCATCAGGCCGCAGGTTCGAACCCTGTCACTCGGACCAGCAGGGGCTGACAATTCTGTCAGCCCCTGCTTTTTGCTTGTTCTGCTACATCACCGACAACATCCTGCGCTTTATTGCCAAAATCTAATCTCTGTTGTATAATTACTGTACTGCCCGGGCGGAGGTGAAATATATGTCAAGGCATTTGAAAAATTATGCGGCTACACGAGCGGCGACAAGACTTGTTATGGATGCGGCGCAAAGCGAAAAAGCCAAGGCCGGGCGTGTGACGATGCCGAAAGTCTTTTTTGTTATCGGGATTATCGGTTTTGTTCTTTTGGCGACGGCTACATTCCTTTGCGGCAGGATTCCCCATATGATCGGCATTGCTGCCGGCTTTGCTATACTCGCATTGCCTGATTTGGCGCTTATTATTGCATATTTCAATCAGCGCATATATTATACAGACGAAATGTTTGTCCATAAAAATTTTTGGGGCATCAAGCGACTGTACAGATATGAGGATATCACCGGTATACGCATAGACGGAGATGTCAACTTGTTTTTGGGAAAGCGGAAAGTCCGCATTTATGACAGGGCAGTCGGAAAGAAAGAATTTGTTCGCTGTGCGGGAGAGGGATATCATCGCGTATATGATAAAGGTATTCCGCTGGTGCCGAGAAAAAAGAACGATATATTCAACGGCAACATAAAAAATCCCGGTGAAGCCATAGCCGTCGGCATCATACTCATTGGCGGTATGGCACTGATCTACTGGTTTATGTTGTATGGTATGTGGGCATTGTCTATAAAAACGAAAGATGAACTTACAGTCTCTACGGTCGCTTTTAATCACTGCGAAATACAGGACGATGCAATTCGGCTGTATGGCGACAGTGAGAAGTGCTATATAATACCGAAATACAAAAGGGTAATGCCGGATGCCGACGAGTTTCTTGATGAATATCAAAACGGAGGCACGCTGATACTCGGATATGCCAAAGTCTATGCTAATGAAGACGTATATGTATATACTGCCGAGAGCAATGACGGCAGAACGTTTGTTACATTCGAGAAATCAGACGCGCTGCAGAAGGAAAGGTTCATACAACGGTGGAAAGTAATGCCTAAGCCGATTACGACTTTAATGATTTTCCCTCCTATAGTAATGCTCCTGTTTGTGGCGGCAGGATTCTATGTCGGTCGGCATGTTGAAAAGTTCAGCCCAAAGACGGTGCATATCTTTTACCAAAACAGCAATATTAATTGGCCAAACTCAAAGAAAAAGCCAAGCGCGAAAAAGAGGAAAAAACGAAAATAACTTCATAGGTTCTCCACACATCACGAACAAAACTCCAATAACAAACCCCGCTGTGCCGAAAAATGCATAGCGGGGTATATTTTTATATCGTGGATTTATCTGAACGGACACGCTGCGAGCTTCACCCAACCCACTTCGCAACCGCATCCGCCGTCAGATTTATCTGACGGGCGTTGTCTATCGTTGGGGTGCCGTCGCCGGCCTGATTGCCGTAAACGCCGAAATATGCGTGGCATCCGCCGTCGATTATATATTCGGTCAGCTCGGGGAGGTTGCTGCGGTACTGCTCGTATTTTTCGCGGTTGAGCACTCCGTCATTGCTGCCGTAAATTGACAGCGTCCTTATATTTTCGCTTGAGAGGTCGGTGGTCGAATATGCGGCGAGGAGCAGCAGACCTTTAAAATCGCTCGTATGTTTTTCGAGATACGCCGCCGCCATCGAGCCGCCGAGGGAGTGGCCGCCTATGTACCAGTCGGTAATTTCCGGAAACATCTCCCGTATGCCGTCGGCGGCGTTGACATCTAATACCGCGAGGTTAAACGGCATCCTGACGAGCACGCAAAGTATGCCCTTTTGGGCGAGCGACTCCATGAGCGGCAGATATGCCGTGTATTCGACCTTGCCGCCGGGATAGAATATCAGTCCCTTTGTCGCATTTTCGCTCTTGCAGACTATATTACCGTTGTCGAGTTTGATTGTCTCGGTCAGGGAACTGCCGCCCTGAAGCCCGAATGATTCACCTGCGGGAGTTATCGCGTGATAGTAGTCGCCGAGATAGACGGCGCACGCTCCGAAAAGCAGCGCAATGACCGCGACTATCGAAACGATGCATATTGTTATCTTCCGCTTTTTGCTGCCTGTCTTTGCCATGATAATACCTCCGTCGGTTTCTGAGTCGATTATATCATACCGCCCCCCTTAAAGCCAAGAAAAAATCTGTTGCAGTTTTTTTCGTCCTCGGTTATGATATTAGCGTAAAGGAGTGCTGTTATGTTTTCGGGAAAATTTATCTGTGCGGGCTATGATTATACAACCTATACATTCCATGTCCCCGCGCCTTATTTCAGAAAGGCTTTTGAGATAGACGGCGAAGTCAAAAAGTGCGTTATTACGCTGACGGGACTCGGATTTTATGAGCTCTATGTCAACGGGCAGAGGCTGACTAAAGGTATTTTGGCCCCGTATATCTCGAACCCCGACGATCTTGTCTATTACGACGAATATGACATAACCGAGTGCCTCGTGCCGGGCAAAAATGTTCTCGGCATCATGCTCGGCAACGGAATGCAGAACGCGCCGGGCGGTCAGATCTGGGACTTTGATATCGCCGCCTTCAGGGGCGCGCCGCGCACGGCTTTCTGCGTCTCGACGGAATATATTGACGGTAAAATAAATACTTTCGAGGCTGACGGTTCAGTCAAAACTGCGCCCTCCCCAGTCATTTTCGATGACCTGCGCTGCGGCTGCTACTACGACGCGCGCCTTGAAATTCCCGGCTGGTCAGAGCCGGACTTTGACGACAGCGCGTGGAAAAACGCCCTGCCTGCGGAGACTCCGCGCGGCGAAAAGCGCCTGTGCGAGGCGGAGCCGATAGCGCCCGTGCGCGAGATAAAGCCGGTTCTGATAAGAAAATGCAGGCTCAAGGAATACATAACCCGCGGCGACGTTGTCAAAGAGGCGAAAAAAATCGCGAGCGACGAGCGTGACGGATTTTTATACGACTTCGGCGTGAACTCGGCGGGCACGGTAAAGCTCAGGATAAGCGGCGAGCGCGGGCGGCAAATCGATTTGCAGTTCGGCGAATATTTTGCGCCCGACGGCGAGCCGGACACGAGCAACATCTGCTTCTATCCCGCCGGATATTCCCAGCGCGACGTGTATATTCTCAAAGGCGAGGGCGAGGAAATTTTTGAGCCTGTGTTCACTTATCACGGATTCAGATACTGCGTGGTGCTCGGTATAACCGAGCAGGAGGCGACCTCCGATCTTCTGACTTTTGTTGTGCAGAACTCGGCTCTGCGCGAGATCGGCTCGTTCGTCTGCTCCGACGGGATGACGAACAAATTGCAGGCGATGACAAGAAACTCCGATCTCTCGAATTTCTATTATTTCCCGACAGACTGCCCGCACCGCGAGAAAAACGGCTGGACGGGCGACGCCGCTCTCTCCGCCGAGCACATATTGATGAATCTCGATGCAGTCAACAGCTACCGCGAGTGGCTCCGCAACATCCGCGCCGCTCAGCGTGCGGACGGTGCGCTGCCCGGCATTGTGCCGACGGGCGGCTGGGGCTTCGAATGGGGCAACGGTCCCGCGTGGGACGCTGCGCTGACGTATATTCCGTATTTCTGTTATGTCCTGCGCGGCGACAGAAAGATAATCGAAGAGAACGCGACGGCGATATTCCGCTATTGCGAGTATATCTCGCGCCGCCGCGACGCGCGCGGGCTTGTAGCGATTGGGCTCGGAGATTGGTGCCCGGTGACGAGGGTCAAATCGCCGCTCGAATTTACGGACAGCGTCACCTGCATGAGTATTCTCAAGAAAGCCGCCTATATTTTCTCGCAGCTCGGACTTTCGCTCGAACGCGAGTTCTGCGAAAAGCTCTATAATGAGATAAGAGACGCGGTCAGACGGCATCTGATAGACTTCGGCACTATGACTGCGATAGGATCCTGCCAGACCTCGCAGGCGATGGCGATATATTACGATGTGTTCAATCCCGGCGAAAAGCCCGAGGCGTTCAAACGCCTTCTTGAGATAATCAAACGGCGCGGCGACCATGTCGACGCGGGCATACTCGGTATGCGCGTTCTGTTCAGGGTGCTCTCCGATTTCGGCGAAGCCGACCTGGCTTTTAAAATGATAACCCGCCCGGACTATCCATCCTACGGCAACTTCGTTGAGCGCGGGCTTACGGCTTTGCCCGAGGATTTTCTGCGCGAGGAGGACAGACCCAATTCGCTCAATCATCATATGTTCGGCGATATTTCCGCGTGGTTCATTGAATATATCGGCGGCATCCGCGTCAATCCTTTCCTTGCTGATCCGTCGGAGGTTGAGATATCGCCCGTATTTATTGAAAAGCTCGACAGCGCCGAGGCTTCGTATGAGACGGTCGGCGGCAAAGTGAGCGTCAAGTGGCGCAGAACGCTCGAGGGCATAGCACTCGATATCTCCGCGGACAGCGGAGTTCACGGGCGCATAAGACTGCCCGACGGCTACGCGTTCGCAGACGAGCGCGGCAGCCTCGAAGAGCTTCACAGCGGGAATTTTGAAATAATCAGAGAGTGAAAACAGGAGGAAAAATGAAAGAGAAAATACTTTTCGTCAATTCGTGTGTGCGCGGGGATAACGAGTCGCGCACTTTGGCGCTCGCCAAAACCGCACTCAGCCGCCTTGACGGCGATATTGAAGAGATACGCCTTGCCGACGCGGATTTGAAGCCGCTCGATGCGGCGGGACTCGCGAAGCGCGCCGAAAGCGCGGAAAAAAACGACTTCTCCGACCCGGTCTATGACTGCGCGAAGCAGTTCGCCGCCTGCGACACTGTCGTTATCGCCGCGCCGTTCTGGGACTACAGTTTCCCGGCGCTTTTAAAAATCTATGTCGAATCCCTGTGCGTCGGCGGGCTGACCTTTCTCTACGGCAGCGACGGCGTCCCGATAAGCTATTGCAGGGCGAAGAGGCTGATTTATATCACCACCTCGGGCGGATATATCGGCGACACGGACTTCGGCTTTGAATATATCAAGACGGTCACGAAGTCGTTCTTCGGTATTGAGAACTTCAGCTTTTTCAGTGCCGAGGGGCTCGATATTCTCGGCAATGATCCGGCTGCGATACTGAAAGCGGCGCAGGAGAAGATAGAGCGCGAGCTCTGATACAACTCAAAATTCCAAGCCCCCGGTGTTTTTCTTCACCGGGGGTTGCTCTTTTATGAATAGCTGTTTTATTTTTGAACAAAAATCAGTATATGAAAAATATTTTTCATAGAGACTACATAATTCTCAAAAACGATTAAAAATAATTTATTTTGCAGTAGAATTATTTTGAAATACATTTGGCATATATTTATGTCAGACCGATACTTATAACGAAGCGAAAAGGGGATCGCAATGAAGAGGGTAACGGCAGTTTTATTGGTCCTGTTGACGGCGCTCGCGGTTTTTGCCGCCTGCTCCAAAAATTCAGTCCACACGGTGACATTTGACAGCTCGGGCGGAACGCAGATAAAGACCCAGCATATCCGCGACGGCGAGAGCGCCAAAAAGCCGTGGGATCCGCACAAAGAGGGCTTCACCTTCATCGAGTGGCAGTATAACGGCGCGGCGTTCGATTTCAACACCGCGATAACGGGGAATATCACCCTTGTCGCGTCCTACAGCATCGACGAGGGTACGGATATAGTCCTGCTCGTACTCTGCTACGGCGACGGCAGGGAGAACGAAATAATCGAGATAAAGCGCGGCGAAGCGGCGTTTGCGCCGCCGACTCCCGAGCGCGAGGGATATAAATTCGAGGGCTGGTTCAACGGCGACACCGAGTTCGATTTCTCAACGCCCATAAACGACGATTTGAACCTCACTGCGAAATGGAAAGCGACGGGAAAAACCGAGAGCGGGTCCGAAAATCAGCCCGCGGCGGCGGAGGAATCCGCGCAGAAATATTCCGATACCGCGGCGAAATATTCCGGCAGATGGTATCTCGACGGCTATTCCGATATATTTGTCGATGTGTCGAACTCCGCGAGCGGAATGAATCTGCGCTCGTATAATTTCTCGCTGCCCTCCTCTTCGGGGAACGTAGCGGCGTATACTCTCTATCCCTCGAAGTCGCTTTCATCCTCGGGCGGCAGCTGGGGCAACTCAATTTCCGTGCCGTTTGCCTCATGGGAAAGCTCGCTGAGAGCAAATAAAATAATTCTCGGCAGCAGCTGCTTCTATATCAATAATAAGAAATTCGTGAAAGCTCCCGGTACTAAGGACAGATACACCGGCACCTGCTACAGAGAGGCGCGCGGAGTGTGGTATCTGTTCAACAATCCCGACTCTACAATTGAAATATACACCGCGCAGAAGGGCGGCGACGAGACGGGCGACCGCTTCGGCATAAAGACGACGAATTTCGACATCGCAACTCTCAGCACCTATACGAAGTCATCGACCGGCGGCGGATATGCGGACAGAAAGAGCGACTGGGACAGCTACGGAATATCCGTCACTAACGGCGTTCTGACGATAAAGAACAAGAACGGCACAAGGACATTTTACAGCAAGAAAAAATACCAGAGCGTGACGAGCGTCAGACTCAGCGCGACGGAGGCTAAACTCAGAGTCGGTCAGACGAAAGTGCTCACCGCTACTGTTATCCCCGCCGACGCATATGACAAGGACTACACCTGGTCGAGCGACGATCCGTCGATAGCGGAGGTCGCGGGCGGCATAGTCGTGGCGAAAAAAGGGGGCACGACAAATATCAGAGTTACCACAAAGGACGGCAACCGCGTGGCGGTCTGCAAGGTGACGGTATATATCGACCATGTCACGGGCGTTACCCTGAACTCGTCCTCGCTCGATTTAACAGTCGGCGATTCGAGGCAGCTTCGGGCGACTGTCGCTCCGCGCAATGCGGCGAATCAGAAAGTCACATGGTCGAGCAGCAATAGCAATATAGCGTCTGTCTCGAGCTCAGGGCGCGTCACGGCAAAGGCGAAGGGTACTGCCGTGATAACCGTAAAGACCGAGGACGGAAACAAGACCGCTTCGTGCACAGTAACCGTCAAGAATCCGACCCTCGCAGCCGTTGCGGCGGCGCAGGTGTCGAACAACGGTACCGCCGCGCCGCAGATACACGCGTCGGCGCTCGTCTCCGGAGGAACCGGAAAATATACTTCTTATAAAATAAAGATATTTTTGAACGGCGCACTCGTGGCGGAAAAATCGGAAAAAAGCATGTCATATACCCCGAAGGTCAGCGGAATGTACACCGTGGAAGTCACCGTCACCGACTCCGACGGGGAAACGGCGAGCGGAAAGATGCTCATAAATGTATCCGTAGTCGAGCCGACCGAGAAGCCTACGGAGAAGTCGACCGAGAGGCAGACGGAAAAACCAACGGAAAAACCGACAGAAAAGCCAACGGAAAAACCGACGGAAAAACCGTCCGACGAGCCGATAAATCCGACCCCGTCGGATCCGGCAGTCCCCGGGACCGAGCCGGCAACGGAAGCACCGGTTACCCCCGAGCCCGCACTGGACTGAATATAAAGCACAAATAAAAAAGACTGTCGCAGATATTATTCTGCGGCAGTCTTTTGCTGTTTAAAGTTGCTGTAATAAGGTGAATTTAAAGATAAATGGCTGTTGATTTATGCTGGTACTGCCGCCGTTTTACGCCTGGTAAGTCCCCATAAAGCTGTTGACATCGCTCTCGCATGAGCGCATGGCGAGTATCGTCTGTCCGAAGAGCTTTTCAAGCTCCCAGCCGAGTCTCTCCGCGCCCGTGCGGATAACATCGCGCGAGCAGCCCGCGGCGAATTTTTTGTCTTTGAACTTCTTTTTGAGGCTCGAAACCTCCATGTCCATCACGCTCTTGGACGGGCGCATCAGCGCCGCCGACCAGATGAGCCCTGTCAGCTCGTCCGCCGCGAAGAGCACCTTTTCCATCTCGTGAACAGGCTCGATGTCGACGCAGATGCCGTAGCCGTGGGAGCAAATTGAATATATCATGTCGTCGCCGACTCCGCCCGCCTTGAGCAGCTCGGGAGCCTTCTTGCAGTGCTCCTCCGGATAGAGCTCGAAGTCGATGTCATGCAGCAGACCGACTATGCCCCAATATTCCTCCTCGTCCGCATAGCCGAGTTCCTTTGCGTACCAGCGCATAACGCCCTCGACGGTCAGCGCATGGCGAATGTGAAACGGGTCTTTGTTGTATTTTTTCAGAAGCTCAAACGCTTCGTCCCTCGTGATTTTGCTCTCTCTCATTTTTGTCGTCTCCTTGCATTTTGCGCATTATTGCGCGAGTTTTCACAATTATACCACTTGCTTGGTAGGCTTTCAACTATATGCGCGGCTTTATGTCGAGATTGACAAGCGCGCTCTGATTTATCGAAAACAGCAGATCAACAAGCTCTTTTTCGTCAATGCAGTAGTCCGAGCGTATCCATTGGATAATAACGCCCGTGCTTCCGTTGAGAATATATGAGTAGATATATTGCTCCTGCTCCTTCGGAAAAACGATGTTCAGGTTCTCAATAAACTGAATTATCGACTGCTGCATGAATTTTGAACGGAACGCGGGGTCAACCGAGTCGACAAGCAGAGTGCGGAACGGCTTGTCGTTTTCTTTGATATACATTAGAAATGAAAGCAGATATCTGTGCGCGCCGAGGTCGTTTTCCGCGCCTATTTTCTTTAAGTGATCCTGAGTCGCGTCGAGCAGCTCGTTTTCGACCTCTTCGAGCAGCTCTTTCGGATCGGAGTAGTGCGCATAAAAGGTCGAGCGGTTGAGGTCGGCGCGCTCGCACAGCTCTCTTACTGATATTTTTGTTACCGAGCCTTTCTCGCCCAGGAGATCCATCAGCGCGTTTTTGAGCAATATTTTTGAAAGTCTCGTGCGCTGGTTATTTTTTGTGTTCATATTATCCCACCATTTTCAGATGATTTTGTCGGTTTCATAACAGCGATTAACAAAACTGATGATTGTTAATCCGACACGATGTAGATATAATAGTAGTGTAATATGAAATCTTTCAATTGTCAAGGAGACCTCAACCTTTCTGTCTCCAATGACTTTATCGCCTGCGGAAAACGGCGCGTTACGGAAAGCTTCAGACGGAATCCGAGGACGCGCCGAAACCGCAGCGACAACTATATAAGAAATTCATTCAGCCTTTTAACATTTTAGCCGCGCCGACCCTACGGGGTCGGTTTACGGCTCAAATCATATAAAAAGCACCGCAAGCGCATAAAGCTGTGGCAAAGGCAGCTGCAAATATATTTTTATATCCATAAGATAAAATAAATGAAGGAGTTCTCGTGATGGAAAAAGCAAAATTTTTTGAAAAGCGGGCGCTTGATTCGCGCCTGACCTCGCCCGATGTTACGGCGAAGGAGAAGTGGCTGGGCTATCTGCTCGGCCCGTCCGGCGCACTGCTTTTAAACGCCGTGCTCGCGACCTACCTCAATGTCTATTATACCGATGTCCTAAACCTGACCACCGTTTGGGGCGGCGCGTTCCTCGCGGTGTTCCCGATAGTATCGAAGATAATCGACGCCATAACGAATATAGTTATGGGCTATATCATCGACCGCACGCGCACAAAGCAGGGCAAGGCACGCCCTTGGCTGCTGATCTCCGCGCCGCTTGTCGCCGTGACCGGCATATTGCTCTTCACAGTCCCCTCGGGTAACCGGACGGTGCAGGTGATATGGGTCATGCTCTCGTATAATCTGTTTTATTCGTTCGCTTATACAATTTATAACATGAGCCACAATCTTATGGTTCCGCTCTCGACGAGAAACACGGAACAGCGCGGTTCGCTCTCGGTTTTCAATCAGATATCGACTATCATGATGAGCGGCATAATCGTCGCGCTCATCTTCCCCATGCTCATCATGCCGCAGCTCGGCGTTGACAAATCAAAGTGGATAGTTACGATGAGTATTCTTTCGTGTATCGCGCTGCCGCTGACGCTCATGGAGTATTATTTCACCAAGGAGCGCATAACCCTCGAGGGCGGCGAGCAGAAAAAAGATAGCGTCGCAATGGTAACTCAGCTCAAGGCGATTTTCAGCGATAAATATATGATAATAATTTTCATATATTTTCTTATTTTCACCGTCGGCTCGACTATCAAAAATATCTCGCTCGTTTATTTCTCGAACTATGTCCTCGGTACATATAACGACGGCAAGACCCAGACCATGCTCTCCGTTATCGGCGGAATCCCGATGGGCATCGGCATTTTCGCCGTCTGGCCGCTCGCGAAGAAGTTTGGTAAACGCAATTTAACGGCAATCGGCTTTATCTTCTATGCTGTCGGCTCGGCTATATGCTGGCTCGCGCCGACGAACATGGTTATAGTGCTTATCGGCCAGTTTATAAAGAATATCGGCGGTCTGCCGTGCTCTTATGTGTTCATGGCGCTGTTCGCGGATGTGCTCGACCATGTCGAGTGGAAAAACGGCTTCAGGTGCGACGGCATCGCGATGTCTATATATAACACGATCGCTGTCGCGAGCGTCGGAATCTGTACGGGTATATTCAATCTCATTCTCTCGAAGTCCGGCTATGTCGCGCCCTATCTCGATGCGGCGGGCCAGCTCATCGCCGTGCAGTCGGCGAGCGTCAAGAGCGCGATGACATTTACTTTCGTAGGGCTTGAGACGATAACCGGCATAGTCCTTGCGATACTTCTGCTGTTTTTGAATGTCGAAAAGAATATTGCCAAGGAGCAGGAGGAAATAAAGCAGAGAAACGAAGAGACGGTAAAAGAGGAGACAGCCGAATAATATGAGAAAGAAACTTCTGATAATTATTCCGATTGCAGCGGTTGTTGTTGCCGCATGGATAGCGTTTTGCGGCTATCAGTGGAGTTGGGGACCTTTTATGAAGCTTCATGATTTTAAAACCTCGGCTCTAGAAGGAAACAGTGAAAAATATTCGCTCGATAACGCAGCTCCGAATGCCGACAGCCCGATAGAGGGCAAGACGGTGCTTTTCCTCGGCTCGTCCGTGACCTACGGCTCCGCCTCCGGCGGCGTGTCCTTTGCGGACTATATAGGAAAGCGGGACGGCTGCACGGTAATTAAGAGCGCCGTTTCGGGAACGACACTTGTTGAATCGGGAATCAATTCCTATGTGTCGCGTCTCAAAAAGCTCGATGCGGAAAAAGCCGATCTTTTAGTCTGCCAGCTCTCGACCAACGACGCGTCTCAGAAGAAAGAGCTCGGAAAAATAATAGAGTCGAAAAATCTCAATGACTTCGATACAAAGACAATAGCCGGAGCAATAGAATATATAATCTGTTACTCAAAAGAGAAATGGAACTGCCCGGTGATTTTTTACACGAACCCGCGTTATGACAGCGACCTGTACGGGGAAATGGTGGATATTCTTAAAGAAGCCGAGGCGAAGTGGGGTATATCCGTTATAGATATGTGGAACGATGCCGAGCTTAACGCAGCGTTAAATAAGAATACGGCTTTGTATATGGCGGATAAGATACATCTGACAAAGGCGGGGTATCGTGAAATCTGGACTCCGTTTATGGAGCGGGAAATCTTTGCAGTTATGAGCGCGAAAGAGGTGAAAGAATGAAAGCCGTAAAGCTTAAAACAGAGTATCTCAAAAACCCGTTGGGGATAGATATAAAGAACCCGCGCTTCATGTGGAACTGCGAGGGCGGAAAGGCGCAGAGCGCGTATAGACTAATCGCTTCCGACACGCGCGGCAATATTCTATGGGACAGCGGCAAGGTCGAATCGCCGCAGATGGCCTTTATCCCGTATCCGTTGGATGCGCCGTCGCGCCTGAGAGTGAATTGGAAAGTGAAGCTCTGGGACGAAAACGGGCTTGAGGGCGAGTGGAGCGAGCCGGCATTCTTCGAGATCGGGCTCAGAAACGCCTCAGATTGGAGCGCGAAGTGGATAACAGGAAACTATAATGTAAACAGAAAACAGCGTTACCCGGTCGACTGCTTCAAAAAAGAGTTCGAGTGCAAAAAGCCGATTTTATCTGCGCGGCTTTATATGACCGCCTGCGGACTCTATTCAGCCGAGATTAACGGCGCTGATTGCTCGATGCCGCTCGCGCCCGGCATCACGGAATACAGAAAGCGCATACAGTATCAGACATATGACGTGACTTCTCTCCTGCACGAGGGCGAAAATATAATCTGCGCCGAGCTTGCCGACGGCTGGTACAGGGGCAGTGTAGGCGCATGGGGACTCAAAAATCAGTACGGCACCGAGACTAAACTGCTCGTTCAGCTTGAGATAAAATATACCGACGGCACGGTGCAGACCGTCACCTCCGACGGCTCGTGGCTCTGGAGCAACGACGGCGCCATACGCTTCGCCGACAACAAGGACGGCGAGCGGGTCAACGCAAATAATATCCCGTCATATAAAAATCATGCGAAAGAGACCGTCTGCAAGGTTTTGCCGAGCGCGTCAAACAATTTCCCGATAGCCGAAAAGGAACGCTTCAAGCCCACTCTGTCCGTCACCCCTAGCGGGAAAAAGCTGCTCGACTTCGGGCAGAATATAGCGGGCTATGCCGAGTTTGAGGTAACCGCTCGCAAGGGACAGAGAATTATTCTCGAGTTCGGCGAGCTGCTGCGTGACGGCGAGCTGACGCTCGAAAACATACAGTGCAAGAACAAGTATAAGACAACGCCTCTGCAGAGAGTCGAATACATCTGCAAAGAGGGAGTTAACCGCTACAAGACCAAGTTTGCGATATTCGGCTTTCAGTATATAAGCGTCGAGACGGATGTGACCGTCCGCCCGGAGGACTTCACCGCCATAGCCGTCTATTCGGACATGGAAGAGACGGGATTTTTCAACAGCTCAAACGAGCTGCTGAACAAATTCGTCGAAGCGACAAAGTGGTCGGCAAAAGGCAACTCGACCGATCTGCCGACAGACTGCCCGACCCGCGAACGCCACGGCTGGACGGGCGACGCGCAGATATTCTGCAAAACCGCGAGCTATCTTTTTGACTATGCGCCATTTGCCGAAAAATTCGTGCGCGATATGTGCGACGAACAGCTCAAAAACGGAAACTTCCGCCAGATAGCCCCACGCGGCGGTGTGGATTTCTATATGACTTTTATGGACGGCTCGGCGGGCTGGTCCGACGCAGGCGTGTTTATCCCGTACAGGCTCTATAAGCAGTACGGCGACAGAAAGATTCTCGAACGCTTCTATCCCAACATGCGCGCCTTTGCCGAATATAAAATAAAGACCCTTGGCAAGTGGTATCCGACCGCCCTGCCGACGGGCGTCGGGCTCAAAAATTTCCGCAATATTTCAAACTACCGCCAGTCCTACGGCGAATGGGCGGAACCCGCCGATGTCAAGGCTCTTAAATTTACGGATTTTGTCAACCCTAACCCGGAGGAGACGACTGCGTACATAGTGTTCATGCTCGAAGCGATGGCGGATATCGCCCGCATTTTGAGCAAAGACGACGACAGAAGGCTCTACGAAAAGAATGCGGCGAGGGCGAGAAAGGGCTACAGCGCGCTCGTCACAACGAAGAAGTTTTCAATAGACACCGACCGCCAGGCGAAGCTCGTTCGCCCGCTTTATATCGGTCTGCTGAACGAAAAGCAGACGGAATATGCGAAAAAGCGGCTCATAAAAGCCCTCGACAACTACTCGTGGAGGCTCGGCACGGGATTTCTCTCGACGCCGCTGATATTGAGCGTTTTGGCGGATATCGATATTGAATACGCCTACCGCTTACTCGAAAACGAGCAGATGCCCGGCTGGCTGTTTATGTCCAAAAACGGTGCAAACACCGTCTGGGAGTCGTGGGAGGGCACCGCCGCGCAGGGCGGCATAGCCTCGCTCAACCACTATTCCAAGGGCGCCGTGTGCGAGTGGCTGTTCGGCACGATGTGCGGAATAAATGTCGCCGGAGAAAACCGATTCACTATAGCCCCGCGCCCGGGCGGGCATTTCGAGTTCGCCGAGGCGAGCTACGACAGCGTATACGGAAAAATCTCCGTGCGCTGGGATAAGACGGACGGGGGATATAAATATAAAATATCCGTCCCGTCGAACTGCAAAGCCGATATTATTCTGCCCGACGGAAGAAAACAGACCGTCGGAGCAGGTGAGTATGAATTTTAAGGAGGAAAACTTATGAAAAAATCAATAGTCGCCGTTATAGCACTCTTTGTTCTGCTTATGTCAATGCTCTGCGCGTGCAAGAAGGACGACGGCAAAACAGGTGCGGACACTACGGGCGACGTTCAGACGAGCGCGGCGGGCGATGTTGTCGATGACACGACCGCCCTTCCCGAGGACAGCACCGCGCAGGAGGGCGAGACAAACGAAACTCAATCGGCCGACCCTGCAAAGCCCGGCGAGACCGCTTCGAATCAGGTAACCGCCGCGCCCTCGAAGAATGCAAAAGACTGGACTAAGGCCGAGATAATCGCCTATTTCAACGCCGGCGCGAACAGAGTAAAATATCAGGCGAAGTCCGTCACCCGCAACTACACCGAGACGAAGAACAACGCCGACAAGACCGAGTTGCCCAAGGCGATAGATGCAATAGGCAAGAGCGCGATGAAGACCTTCATGAAGCGCGACGATAAGGCGATAGTCCTGACCTCAAAAGAGGATATCAGAAACGTATTCCCCGTCGGCGGCAAGGATTGGGTCAGCAAGCTCACTCCCGCAGATGTCAAGGGCGCAAAGGTCGAGGACAAGGGCGGCGAATATCAGATAACCCTGACCTTCGGCACTGAGGTCAATCCCTCCGGCGAAAAAGGCTATGCCGCAGCGTTCGGCGTGCTCACCGCCGATGTGGTAAACTTCGACTATCCCGGCCTCTCGCTCACCGACCAGAAATTCACCTATTACAACGGCACTATCTCGGCAAAGTTTGATAAGTCCACCGGCAATATGGTCTATGCCCACTATGACTATCCCGTTATTATTGAACTGACGGCGCATCTGCTCGGCTCGAACACGAGGGTGAAAGTCGGCATGACAACAATAAACGACTTCACGATAAAATATTAAAAGTTACATCCGAAAAACAAAATGTCCCGCACGGAAACGTGCGGGGCGTTTTGCGTATATTTTTATTTGAGCGAGTTGCCGGCGCTGAACGCCTTTGCGACTGCCTCGCCGAGGACAACATAGGTGTTGTTGAACGGGTCGAAGGTTATCGGCTGCGCCTTTGAAACATCGACGTTTCCGTTTTCGTCGAGCACGCGTTTGTCGACGCAGACGTTGACTATTTCGCCGACCATGCGCCCGGTGGTTGCATCATAGCTCTTGAGCCTGCACTCTGCGGCGATGGGCAGCTCTTCAATCAGCGGCGCGTCAACAAATTTCGATTTGACGGCGTGGAAACCCGCCTTTTCGAATTTATCGGGCGTATTCCCTGCGGAGACAAGACCGACATAGTCGCAGGCGGCAGTGTGTTCGAGGTCAGCCATGCTCACGGTGAATGCCTTTCTCTCGAGGATATTCTTCGTGGACTTGTGGCCCGCGCTTATGCACATGGATATTTCATTGCTGCCGCTGATGCCGCCCCATGCGGCGTTCATAGCGTCGGGGTTGCCATCCTTGTCGTAGGAACCGAGGATAAGCACCGGCTGCGGATAGGTGAATGGCTTTGCGCCGAAATCTTTTCTCATGATAATTCCTCCTTTGATTTGACTTTATTATAGAACCTGAAGCCGGCTTTAAGTCAAGGAAAAACGAAAAAAGTTTACAAATAAAAACAGCCCCGGACTCAACATCCGGGACTGAATAAAATCTGTTAGTCTCTCTCTTTTTCGAACGAGATAACTTTTCCGCTCTTTGCGTTTATCTTGTACTCATACTCGAATCCGCCGCATTTGAATTCAACATCGTAGTGCGCGGTGAGCGAGTCGGTGTCAAGCTCGGTTTCGAGCTCCGTGACCTGAGACTCGGTGAGACCCGCATGGTCGAGTGCGGCTTTCTTCGCGGCGTCCGCGGAGACATATTTCGAGGGGTCGGCGGGCTTGGAATCGTCAAGCTCGCGGTCGAAGTCGATTATTCTGCCGTTCTTCGCGTTGACCTCGACTTCGTACTCATATCCGCCGGAAACGAACTCGATATCATAGTGCGGGGTGCGGTCGTCAATATCAAGCTCAGCTTTGGTGAATGTGACCTTTGAAGCGTCGAGAGAAGCTCTCTTGAGCGCGGCGGCCTTTGCCTCCTCAACGGAGATGAACTTTGATGTGTCAACTGAGGGCTTCTTATCCACGCGCTCGCGGTCGAACTCGAGAATCTTTCCGCTCTTTGCGTCTATCTCGAACTCATATTCATATCCGCCCGAGACAAATTCTATATCATAGTGCGGGGTGCGGTCGTCCGCGTCAAGCTCAGCTTTCTTGAAAGTGACCTTTGATGCGTCAAGGGAAACTTTCTTGAGGGCTATTGCCTTCGCCTCGTCGATGCTGATATAGCCTGAGACATCGGGCTGGGGCTTTGAGGGCTTCGAGGGGTCAGCGGGCTCGACTTCTTTTTTAAGAATGCTGCCGTCCGTTACCGCTATCTCGTAGTCGTATTCGTTCGCCCCGGCGATGAACTCGATATCGTAGTGGGCGACAAGATCGTCGCTGTCGAGCTTCGCTTCGGTGAACTTCGCGTCGGCTCTTGCAACGCCCGCATCGGCGACTGCAATGTCTATCGCGGCGTCAAGGCTTATCTTTACTTCCTGCTGGATCTGTCCGGAGTTGCCCGAGCCCGTGTCGGGCTTATCCTGCGGCGGCGCGAACGCAGAGAAGATAGCCATAATGACTGACATGAGCGCGACTCCGATGGATTTGAAAATACTTGCAAACATAGTATCTGTCCTTTCTTATCGGGATCGTGTCCCTTAGTACACCCATATAATAACCCGCGAAAATTAAAGAAAGATTAGAGCGCAAAAATTTTTCGGAAAGTTTTAAGCCTGTGAAACAATGGACTGTGATGTTAATAAAGTGGGATTTGTCCATCCCCGATGTCAAACAATATAAAACAACAAACCGGCCGCAGAAAAATCTACTGCAACCGGTTCATTTATTTATGCTGTTATACCGCCGTCAAAAGGTTACAGTAAACTCGCTTCCCTCGCCGTAAACGGAGGATGCGGAGACTTTTCCGCCGTGGAGTGCCGCTATCTGGCTGACGAGTGAGAGCCCCAATCCGAATCCGCTTTCGCGGCTGCGGGATTCGTCCGCGCGGTAGAATCTGCCCCATATCTTCGGCAGATCCTCTTCTTTTATCCCTATTCCGTCATCCTTCACCGAGAGCACGATGCCGTTGTCTTTCTTGAGCCTGACTTCAATGTGCCCGCCGTCTCTGCCGTATTTGACGGCGTTTGAGAGCAGATTTTCGAGCATCAGCGAGATCAGCTGCGCCTGCGCGGGGATTATAATATTGTCTTCGATGTCCGCAGTGAGCGTGATGTTCTTCGCGGGGACAAAATCGGCACATGTTTTTTTGACGAGCTCGCTTAAATCTGTGTCCTCGAGCTTGTAGCGCTTGTCGCCCTGCTCGGTGCGCGAGAGCGTCAGCAGAGCCGTGACGAGCTTCGTCATCTTGTCCGTCTGCTCGTCTATCGACGAGAGCGCCTCGAGCATATCTTCTTCGCTCGCGTTGTCGGACAGCGCGTATTCGCATTCCGCCTTTATCACGGCGAGCGGTGTGCGCAGCTCGTGCGAGGCGTCGGAGGTGAACTGCTTTTCATTTTCGAACGAGGTCTGGAGCCTTGCGAGCATGTCGTTGAAAGTCTCTGCGAGCGTGTATATTTCGCCCGCGCTTTTCTCCATTTCTATGCGCTTTGAGAGGTCGGTCCCGTCGGTTATCTCGTGCGCCGAGCGGCAGATATTCTCGACCGGCTTCATCGTTTTGCGCGATATTAAATACGCCCCGACGGCGGCGATAATAATAAACGCCGGGAGAATGTATATGACCGTCATGGTTATTGCGTCGAACGCGCTCTTGGCGGCGTCGGCGTTGATGAATCCGCGTACCCAGACCGGGGGATAGGTCGAGTTACTGCATATGAATTCAACTTTAAAAACCGTCCTGTCCGCGTTTGCTGGCAGTTCAACGCTCAGCGAGCTGACTTCGTCGCGGGTCAGACCCGCGTGCTCGAGCGCGATATCAATCGCCTTTTCGCTGTTTATTCCGTCCTTGAACTCGGTGCTTTTGTAGACGGGGTCGCTGAGCCCGGACATCGCGGTGTCCGCCTCATATTTGATTATCTTCCCAGAAAAGGCGTCGATTTCGTATTCGTATTTGTTGAAATCGAGACGGGTGTCGTAATAATAATATTTGTTTCCGTCTGTCTCGAATGTTCCGACCACGCCGTTCTTGCGATTCTCGCTGTTTATCAGCGCGGCGGGGGACTCGCCGTCGATATATCTGCCGCTTGAGTCAAAGACATTGCAGTAGACCTCGTCGACGAAGAAGGCAAAATCGTTCTCGATTTCGAGAATGCCGTTCTTGTATTCTATCTCGTCAACATTGCGCTCGACCGTGCTTATCAGCTCATTCTGTAGGCGCGAATCGGCAATCTGCGAGCCTGTTATCAGTATTCCTCCGATGCCGAGGGAGCTGACAACGGCGATGAGCAGCGTTATCCACACCGTTATCCGCAGCTTGAACGAAGAGCGGCGGCGCGCGGGTCTTGTTTTTTTATTTGATGACATAGCCTGCACCCCTCACGGTGTGAATGAGTTTGATATCCTCGCCCTCGTCTATCTTCTTGCGGAGATATCGGATATATACGTCGACAACATTCGTACCACCCTCGTAGTCATAGTTCCAAATGTGATCCTCAATTTTCTCGCGGCTGAGTACAACGCCCTTGTTCATCACAAGATATTGCAGCAGCTCATATTCCTTAGCAGAGAGCGATATCTCCCTGCCCGCGCGTTCAACGCGCCTCGCTGCCGTGTCGACTGTCAGGTCGCCGACAGAAATTATACCCGTCTTTTCTCCGTATTTTTTGCGTGTCATGACGCGCAGTCTCGCCGAGAGCTCGTCGAACGAAAACGGCTTTATCAGATAGTCGTCGGCACCGATGTCGAGCCCCGTGACCCTGTCTTCGATGCTGTCGCGCGCCGTCAGGAACAGCACCGGCGTGTCGATGCCGTGCGCCCTTATCTTTTTGACAAGCTCGAACCCGTTCATTATCGGCATCATGACATCGAACACCGCCGCGTCATAGTCGGTCGATGTTATCAGATCATATGCCTCGCCGCCGTCAAAACAGCTGTCCACGCTGTAGCCGGCAGCCTTGAGCTGCTTTGTGATTATCCTGTTGAGACTCTTCTCGTCCTCGGCAAGCAGAATACGCATTGGATCACCTTCCGGTATAATTATACAGATTTTATCATAGCGTGTAAAGATTAAACGAAGATTAGGAAATCGGGCGTGGGTATAAAAATAACACGAACACTGCAAAAGCAGTATTCGTGTTACTGGTGGAGACGAAGAGGATCGAACTCTCGACCTTACGGATGCGAACCGTACGCTCTCCCAGCTGAGCTACGCCCCCATTGGTTTGCTATGTGATTATAAGATTTTTTTTGCGGTTTGTCAAGTGTTCGGAGACGGTTTGGAAAAATTTTTCTTCGCCGCCCCGGTTTTTATGCCATCGGCTTGCAGACATCGACCCAGCTTTCGGGCTTGGAGTATTCCTCGAGCTCAGCGGGGGTCAGCTCTATCATGCTGTTGCTGCTGCCGCAGGCGGGGTATACCGTGTCGAATCTCTTGAGTGACTCGTCGAGATATATTTTCACGCCGTCGCTCACGGCAAACGGGCACACTCCGCCGACCGCGTGGCCGATAAGCTGCGCCGCCTCTTCGTGCGAGAGCATCTTTGCCTTCTTGCCGAAGCGCGGTTTGTATTTTGCGTTGTCTATCTTCGTGTCGCCCGCCGTGACGATGAGTATCGGCTCGCCGTCGAGCGAAAATGATATAGTCTTTGCTATCCTTCCCTCTTCGCAGCCGAGAGCTTTTGCCGCGAGGGCAACGGTCGCGCTCGACTCGTCTATCTCCATCACTCGGTCCTCGATTCCGAGCTTTCTGAAATATTCTCTGACTCTTTCTATTGACATTGGATTTCCTCCAAATGCAAAAGCCGCAGGATCAACCGTGCGGCTCTTGATTTTTTGTTATTTGCGGCTCTTCTTGCTCTTGACTCCGTCGGTGACGCTCTCCTCCGGCGCGCTGAACGCCGCGAGTCTGATTATCAGGATGATGAGTATCGCCGCGAGAGCCGAGCAGGTGTAGACTATCCACATGTTCGTAACGCTCGAGATGAACTTGCCGATAAACGGCACGCAGTGCGTGGCGAGCGCGACTATTGAAGCACCTTCAGACACAGACGAGCCGAACGCGAATGCGTATTTGCCGCCGAGCTTATATAGCGCAACTTCGTCTGCGGATGCGGCGGATGCCCTGCGTGTGAGGCACAGCGAGCCGCTCTTTATATTCGAGCCTGCGACATTTTCGCTGCACACGGCGAGTCCGCGGTCGAGCAGGAATTTGTCGGGGTGCGCCGCTGCAACGCAGAGAAGCGCAGTGACGAGCGACACAATGGCTATTATGACGATGAGAACGGTCGTGAATATCCTCGCGCCCTTGAATTTGTCTTTCTGCGGCTTGAAGCCGTTTTGGAGCATTGCGCCCGAATAGTCCGAGGTGCGCTCGAAGTCAAACTTCGGCTCGACCTTGGAAGCTGTCTCCTCGGAGAGGGTCTTGCGCGGTCTGCTCTTGTCTATCGGCGCGCCGAAATATCCGTGGGGATCGGGTTCGCCGTATTCATTCTTCTGCTTTTCAACAGGCACTTCTTTAACTTCGGGCTCTGACTCTTCGACAGAAACCTCTTCTTCGCCGGAATAAGTCTCTTCAAAGTCGTCCTCTACCGGTTCGAGCTCGTTTGCGGAGATAACCGAGTTGTCTATCGCGCTGTCATAGCTGCGCTCTTCAACGCGTCTCGCTTCCTCAGCCGCTTTTGCTTCAGCTGCTGCTCTTGCTTCAGCTGCTGCCTTTGCTTCGGCTACTGCGCGGGCTTCCTCGGCTTTTCGTGCTTCTTCGGCGGCTTTTATCTCTGCCGCCGCCTTTTCCGCCGCCGCGTTCAGCTCATCCTGCTTGGCCTTTTCCATGCGCGCCTCAAATTCGGCGTTGAGCTGTTCGATGGTCTTTGGCATGAATTTATCCATTTTTTCTTCACCTTCCGACTTAAAACAAAAATCTCCTATATAAGTCTATTATAAAGTATAATATTTGAAGCACACAAAGTCAACAAAAAAGCCCGAATGTCGCAGAACATGCGCGCATTTGCTCAAAAAAGGCTGAAAAAGCGGGCGCATAAAGTATAATCAAAGCGGAGAAAAACAGAAAAGGAGAAAGACCATGGGAATAAAAGAATGCACACTGGCGAGCTCTATTATCCGAACGAGGAGTCGATATTCGACGAGCAGCTCAAAAAGCTCGATCTGCTCTACGAGTTCAATTCCACGCGCCCGACTGAGCAGAAGAGACGGCAGGTGCTGATGAAAGAGATGTTCGCCGAAGTCGGCGAGAACTGCTATCTCGAGCCGCCATTCCACGCGAACTGGGGCGGGCGCACATCCATCTCGGCGACTCTATATACGCAAACTTCAACTTCACCGCCGTTGACGACTCGCATATCTACATCGGCTCGCACACGATGATAGGCCCGAATGTCACCGTCGCGACCGCGGGGCATCCGATTCTGCCCGAGCTGCGCGAAAAGGCGTATCAGTTCAACATGCCTGTGCGTATCGGCGAAAACTGCTGGATAGGCGCGTGGGGCTCTGATAATGCCCGGCGTGACGATAGGGGACAACAGCGTTATCGGCGCGGGCAGCGTCGTGACGAAAGATATTCCGGCGAATGTCGTGGCTTACGGCAATCCCTGCCGCGTCGCGAGGGAGATAAACGAGCACGACCGCGAGTTCTATTACAAAGACAGACGAATCACGAAAGAGATTTTTGACGAGATAAAGAATATATAAATCAAACCCACCAAAGCAAACCCGCCGCAGATATAAGTCTGAGGCGGGTTTTGCTATAGTTTTTACAGTGTTTACGGTTGAATCTTTGCCGTTATTCTCCTTACGGAGAAAATGATGTTTGCTAATGACCAAAGCGGAATTATAACATACAGAAAACGGAACAAGAAGGTTAAAAACGGCAGTAAATCCTGATGAGGAGAAGTGAATACAGGGTGTATTACCCAATCATATTGCATGGTGATTCGCATCAAAATCATCGGTATCGCCGACAAGACAAAGACGGTGAAGAAAGAACGGAATTTACGAATTTGAGCTCTCCTTGAAAGATAGAAGAAGAACAGGCTGACAAAGGCGACCGCCCATATGAAGCGAAACGCGTAAAAGTAAAACATTCCATACTCTGAAATCCTTATGCAGTCATAATAGAAATCGTGCATATGTGTAAAAAAGAAGTTAAATACAGGGCGGAAAAGCTCGCAGACGCAGTATATTATCGCCTGCAGGAACAGCGGCCAAAGAAGCACCTCGAAAATCACAACAAAAGCTTTTTTGTTTTTTTTCATCACTCCACATCCTTTCAATTTCCTTGAGGCGGATAAATGACAATACTTCTGCGCTACAATTATATTTTAACAGAAAGAGTAAAAAAGTCAATCGTGTTTTGATTTTTAAAAAAGTTAAAGAATCAATCCCACCTTTGCAGAGCGGGATTGATTCTTTGTTTGTGCTTATTTATATTTCGGTCTCGCGACATACGAGGTGTGGAGCACTTCGTGCGCCTTGTGGCTGCCGGGCTCGCCGAGGAACTCGGCGTAGAGACGCTTGACAGCCTCGCTCTCATGCGACTTGCGCAGGGGCATATCCTTGTCCGCCTCGTAGAGAGCGGCGGCTCTGCGCGCTCTGAGGTCGACGAAGTTGCGCACGACTGCGTGCTGTATCGGCTGACCGCCGCCGTTGACGCAGCCGCCGGGGCAGCCCATGATCTCGATGAAGTGATAGTCGGCAGTGCCGTTCTTGACCTTCTCCATAATCGTGTTGGCGTTTGCAAGTCCGCTGACTACGCAGACCTTGACTTCCATGCCGTTGACGGTGTAGGAAGCTTCCTTTATTCCGTCGGTGCCGCGAACCTCGGTGAAGTCGAGGCTCTTGAGCTCCTCACCGGAGAGCTTCTCAACGGCGGTTCTCAGCGCCGCTTCCATAACGCCGCCGGTTGCGCCGAAGATAACAGCCGCGCCGGTGGAGTCGCCCAGAGGATTGTCGAACTCTTCGTCGGGCAGGTGCTTGAAGTATATTCCCGCGCTCTCGATCATTCTGCCGAGCTCTCTCGTGGTCAGCGAGTAGTCAACATCCGGATAGCCGGACGCCGCCTGATCGTCGCGCTTGGTCTCGAACTTCTTCGCCGTGCAGGGCATGATGCCGACAACGACGATATCCTTCGGGTCGATGCCCATCTTCTCGGCATACCAGGTCTTGATTATCGCGCCCGACATCTGCTGGGGCGATTTGCAGGTCGAGAGGTGATCGAGCATATCGGGGTAGTAATGCTCGCAGTATTTTATCCATCCGGGCGAGCAGGAGGTTATCATCGGGAGCACGCCGCCGTTCTGGACTCTGCCGAGGAACTCGTTTGCCTCTTCGACAATCGTGAGGTCTGCGCCGAAGTCGGTGTCAAAGACCTTGTCGAAGCCGAGACGTCTGAGTGCCGCGACCATCTTGCCCTGAACATTGGTGCCGATGTGCATTCCGAAGCACTCGCCGAGGGTGACGCGGATAGAGGGCGCGGTGTGAACAACGACGAACTTCTCGGGATCGTTGATAGCCTCGAGAACCTTTGCGGTGTCGTCCTTCTCATATATAGCGCCGGTCGGGCAGTTGACGATGCACTGACCGCAGGAGACGCACGCCACGGAATCGAGCGGTCTCTCAAACGCCGAGCCGATGTGGGTGTCAAATCCGCGGGCGTTTGCGCCGATAACGGAGATGTGCTGAGCCTGACATGCTGCGACGCAGCGGCGGCAGAGAATGCACTTGCCGTTGTCTCTTATCATATGAATAGCGGAATCGTCGTATTCGTGAACGGGATTTGCGCCGTCGAAGCGACCCTCGTCGTCAACGCCGAACTCCTTGCAGAGCTGCTGGAGCTCGCAGGTTCCGCTGCGGACGCATGAGAGACACTTTCTGTCATGCGTCGAAAGAATGAGCTCAAGGGTCATCTTGCGGCTCTTGCGGACGCGCTCGGTGTTTGTGAATATCTCCATACCCTCGTTAACGGGGTACACGCAGGCGGTCACGAGCGAACGCGCGCCCTTGACCTCGACCATGCAGATGCGGCATGCGCCGATTTCGTTTATCTTCTTGAGGTAGCAGAGGGTCGGGATCTCAATGCCGGCCATACGCGCCGCCTCAAGTATGGATATGCCCTTGGGTACGCTCAGGGGCATGTTGTTTATTTTTATGTTTACCATTTCCATGCTGTGTTGACCCTCCTTCCTTAACCTTTGCTGATTGCCTTGGCGCGCTTGCAGTTTTCCATGCAGACGCCGCACTTGATGCACTTCGCCGTGTCGATAGTGTACGACGGCAGCTTGTGACCCTCTGCGACATAGTCGGTCTTGCCGATAGCCGAGACGGGGCAGTTTCTGGCGCAGAGACCGCAGCCGATGCACAGATCCTTGTCAATTTTGAAGCTCAGCAGCGCCTTACATACGCCTGCGGGACACTTCTTGTCGACTATATGCGCTATATACTCATCGCGGAAGAACTTGAGGGTCGCAAGGACGGGGTTGGGAGCCGTCTGACCGAGTCCGCAAAGGGAGTTTTCTTTGATGTAATGGGCGAGCTCTTCGAGCTTGTCCAGATCCTCGAGAGTCGCCTTGCCGGCGATGATCTTTTCGAGTATCTCCTGCATTCTTCTCGTGCCGATACGGCAGGGTGAGCACTTTCCGCAGGACTCGTCAACGGTGAAGTCGAGGAAGAACTTGGCTATATCGACCATGCAGTTGCTGTCGTCCATGACGATAAGTCCGCCCGAACCCATCATGCAGCCGATGGCGGTGAGGTTGTCGTAGTCTATCTCGGTGTCCATGAGGCTCGCGGGGATGCATCCGCCGGAAGGTCCGCCGGTCTGAGCCGCCTTAAACTTTCTGCCGTTGGGGATGCCGCCGCCGATGTCCTCGACAATTTCGCGCAGGGTCGTGCCCATGGGGATCTCAACGAGGCCGGTGTGCTTGATGTTGCCGCCGAGTGCAAAGACCTTGGTGCCCTTGGAGCGCTCGGTGCCCATGGAGGCAAAGCTCTCCGCGCCGTGCAGGATTATCTGCGGGATGTTTGCAAATGTCTCAACGTTGTTCTCGGTAGTGGGCTTTCCGAAAAGACCCTTTTCCGCCGGGAACGGAGGTCTCGGACGGGGCTCGCCGCGGTTGCCCTCGATGGAGGTCATGAGCGCGGTCTCCTCGCCGCAGACAAATGCGCCTGCACCGAGTCTTATATGAAGGTCGAAGTCGAAGCCGCTGTCGAAGATGTTCTTGCCGAGCAGTCCGAGCTCGCGCGCTTCGTCTATTGCTATCTGAAGTCTCTTGACCGCTATCGGGTACTCCGCGCGGACATAGATATAGCCCTCGGTCGCGCCGGTGGCGTAGCCGCATATCGCCATAGCTTCAACGATGCAGTGCGGGTCGCCCTCGAGCACGGAGCGATCCATGAATGCGCCCGGGTCGCCCTCGTCGGCGTTGCAGACGACATATTTCTGATCCGCCTGATTCTTGCGGGTGAAGCTCCATTTCAGACCTGTCGGGAATCCGCCGCCGCCTCTGCCGCGCAGACCGGAATCCTTGACTATCTGGATGACCTCGTCCGGGGTGTATTCGGTCAGGCATTTTGCAAGAGCCTGATAGCCGTCCATGGCTATGTATTCATTGATATTTTCGGGGTCGATGACGCCGCAGTTGCGCAGCGCGACTCTCTTCTGCTTCTTATAGAACTGAGTCTCGTTGAGGCTCTTGACGGTGTCGCCGGCGACGGTATCATCGTAGAGCAGATGCTTGACTATTCTGCCCTTGATGAGGTGCTCGTCAACTATCTCCGGAACGTCCTCGACCTTTATCTGGCTGTAGAACGCGCCTTCGGGATAAACAACGACTATCGGACCCAGGGCGCACAGACCGAAGCAGCCTGTCCTGATGACCTTGATTTCGTCTGCGAGACCTTTTTCGGCGATCTCCTTTTCAAACTCGGCAATTATTTCTGCACTGTGAGAAGAAGTACAGCCGGTACCGCCGCAGACAAGAACGTGTGAACGATACATTGATTTTCCTCCTTGTTATTTGGCGATAGCGCCGACCGTGAATTCGCCGACGGGGTTGCCGTTGACGAGATGATCGCTGACGATGCGCGCGACCATTTCGGGCGTTACCTTGACATAGGTGACCTTTTCTTTGCCGGGCTCGAGAACCTCGACTATCGGCTCATACTGGCACATGCCGATGCAGCCGGTCTGCGAGACGGTGACATGGCTGAGATTGCGGCGTGCAATCTCGTCAACGAGTGCGGTGAGCACGGGCTTTGCGCCTGCCGCGATGCCGCAGGTAGCCATGCCGACGAGCACGCGGGTTGTGTATTCGTTGTCTTCGCGGATATTCATATTGGCCTTTGCCTTATCTCTTATTGCGTTAAGTTCAGCAAGTGATTTCATGGTTATTCCTTTCCCGGCGCCGGGCGCCGTCATATGGTTTTTAAAGTAGCGCTGTGTTCTCGTCGATATATTCTTTCATCCACTGCACAACATCCGGATTGTCGAGCGGCACGCCGTCGAGGATATTTTTAATTTCCCGCGTGTCGAGCACGAACTCTTTTTCGTCGGCCGAGCGGCGGTAGATAAAATCCCTGTCGGTGTTCATTGATATGAGCACCGTTACCGTCGAGGTCATGTCCCCGAGGGGAGTGAAGTCTATGCTGTCCGAATGAAATACGGCTTTTGTGGAGGTGCCGACGCCTTTTTTTGAGGTTATCTCAAAACTGCCGCCGGTCTGTTCTGCCGCGAGGCGGAACAGCGGTATGCCCATACCGACCTTGCGCGTTGTGCGCGTGGTGAAAAACGGATCGCAGACATTTTGAAGCTGTTCTTCGTCCATGCCGCAGCCGTTGTCGGAAACCGTGAGCGTGAGTAGATGCTCTTCTCTGCTTTCGCTGACATCTATTGTTATCAGCGACGCCCCGGCTGATATGGAGTTCTGGGCTATATCGAGAATGTTGAGTGACAGCTCGCGCATGGCGTTAAGCGTCCAGGTATTTGTCGAGAATGCCGTCTATCTGATCGGGGGTGAGTCTGCCGTAGACATCGTCGTTGATCGTCATGACGGGAGCGAGTCCGCACGCGCCGATGCAGCGGCAGGCTTCGATGGAGAAGCACGCGTCGTCACTGCACTCGCCGGGGCCGATGCCGAGTCTCTCGCTTATCTTGTCGAGGATAGCCTGCGAGCCTTTGACATAGCAGGCGGTTCCGAGACATACGGAGATGTTGTATCTGCCCTTGGGGCTCAGAGCGAACTGGGCGTAGAAAGTCGATACGCCGTATACCTTCTCGAGCGGAACGTCCATTCCCTCGGCTATCATAGCCTGTACCTCGAACGGAAGATAACCGTAGATGAGCTGAGCCTCCTGCATGACGTGCATCAGCAGGCTCTTGTCGCCGTTGCATTCTGCGATAACGGCATTGAGCTTCTCTTCCTGTTCCGGGGTGCCGGAAAAAGGTATCTTACTGATTTTTTTGAGCATTTGTAGCCTTTCCCTCCTTAGGTTTGAGAAAAATAACAGATAGGCAAAAAGGGGTTTCCTTTTCACATTAAGAGTAATTATATCATGCGGGTCTGAAAATTGCTACAGTTTAAGGAAAAAAATATCGATAAACTATATACCAATTACATACCCTGCAGGTAGTAATTACCTTTCAACAGATCAATGACCGCCTGTGGCGATGCGCAGGGGAGCTCAAGCTCGGTGCTCGCCGAGCCGACATTTTCGAGGCAGTGCGCGTCGGATGCGCGCAGAAGCCTCATTTTTCGGAGCAGCGGATGCTCTTCAACGAGCCTGTCCGCCTGAGCGAAAGCGGACATCTCGGCGTTTGCGAATCCCCAGCTTTCGTCGAACGAGCCGAGGTTTGCAACCACGCTGAACGACGGGCGGTCAACATGAGCGGGATAGCAGACCCCGCCGAAGCCGGAGACGAGCGGGAAAACCTCGCCGATTGAAATAAAGCTCGCCGTGCTCAGCAGATTCTCCTCGCGCCCGAGAATACCGTCCCTGTCGTCCATTATCAGCTGTTCGCCGAAAATATCGAGCCGATTTTTAATCTTCGGCAGGCGCTCGGCAACGTAGCTCGAAAACGCGAGCGCGGAATCGACATCCGGAAACAGGCACACGACGTGGACTTCTTCGGAAGTCGTCAGCTCCATGCCGGGCACGAAAGCGATTCCGGCTTCCTCAGCCGCACGCGCCGCGGCGGGGCAGTTGAGCGAAGAGTTGTGGTCGGTCAGCGCAAGGATATCCAGCCCCATGACCTTTGCCATGTTGACAAGGTTATAGGGAGTCATCTCCTCGTCGCCGCAGGGCGACAGACACGAGTGGATATGCAGATCACATAAAAATCCCGGCATAATTCGACTCCGAATATTTTTGCTGGCTTCGTTTGAAGTAATAAGTGAAATGTATGCGGTATGGGCGGATGTCGCCCGCGATTTAGCACAAGTTTATTGACTCGCAGTTCGTATTCGACGCACCGTTGCCGCGCAAGCGGTGGGAAAGGCTTATTATAGCCAACTTTTGAAAACAAATTTTATAACACTGTGGAATTTTATTTTGGCTCCCTTGTGTAAAGGAAGCTGGCTCGGCGTAAGCCGAGACTGAGGGATTGCGGTACAGAACCGATTGATTTTTTGCCTCTTCCGCACAAATCTCCACAATACAGCATATTTATACTTCTTATATTATACATGGTTATATCAATAAATCAACACCTATATATCAATTATGATATGTCTTTTTCAGCTCTTTTGTCGCTTCGCCGCTGAGCAGGCAGAGCGAGATGAGATTCGGCACCGCCATGAGCGCGTTCGCGAGGTCTGAGAGCTCCCATACGAGCTCGAGGTCGACGACGCATCCGACGAATACCGCCGCGGCGTAAATTATGTTGTATATTTTCGCGCTCTTGGCGCCCAGCAGATATTCGAGCCCACGCCGCCCGTAATATGACCAGCCGATGAGCGTTGCAAAGGCAAAAATGCAGATACTCACGCAGACGAAAATGCTCCCGGCTTTTCCGAATACGCTGCCGAATGCCGCAGCGCAGGCGAGAGAGCCGTCGCCGTCCGTCGGCGCGCCGGAGACCAAGAGAGTTATTGCAGTCACGGTGCACATGACGACTGTGTCGAGAAAAACCTCAAGTATGCCCCAGCAGCCCTGCTCGGCGGGTGAATCCGTCTGCGCCGCCGCGTGGATTATCGCGTTGCTGCCGAGCCCCGCTTCGTTTGAAAAAACTCCGCGCGCCACCCCGTAGCGCAGAGCTTTTTTTATTCCGTAGCCCGCCGCTCCTCCCGCCGCCGCGCGAAGCGAAAAAGCCTCGGATATTATGCGCGAAAACGCCGACGGCACGGCGCGGAAGTTCTTTATTATGACCGCGAAGCTCGCGAGAATGAATATCGCCGTCATGGCGGGGATTATCTTCTCCGCCGCCGAGGCGATCCTCTTGAGCCCGCCGCAGGTTATCGCGAACACGCCGGCGGCGAGAATCAATCCCGTTATCGCGGGACTGAGCCCAAACGAGCCGGAGAGCGAGAGCGCGGCGGCGTTCGCCTGGGTCATATTGCCGATGCCAAGCGAGGCTATGACCAACAGAACGCAGAAAATTTTTGCCATGTGCTTAAATCCCAGTCCGCGCTCCATATAGACGAACGCGCCGCCCATCCATTCGCCGTTTTCGTCGCGGTATCTGTATTTTATGCCGAGTATATTTTCGCAGCACGCGCTCATCATGCCGATTATCGCGCTTATCACCATCCAGAAAACCGCGCCCGCGCCGCCTGAGGTTATCGCCGCCGCCACGCCGACTATGTTGCCCGTGCCCATGCACGCGGCGAGTGCGGCGGAGAGCGCCTGCGTCTGCGATATCGAGCCTTTGCCGGATTCCCGGCTCTTTTTGCTGAATATACTGCCGAGCGTCGTTTTCATCCATGTGCCGACGTGCGTTATCTGGAAAAATCCCGACCGCACGCTCAGCAGAAGCCCCGTGCCCGTGAAAGCGACGAGCAGCGGGACTCCCCAGACCACCGAATTTATCGAAGAAACGAGAGAATAAAACGAGTCCGTGGGATCACCTCCGAAAAATGAAAAGGATTGATTTAAAGCGGGAATTAGTATATACTATAATCTGTATAATAAGATTCGCGAAAGGGAACGTGATATCTTGAAGGATTTCGGATTTGTCAAGACCGCGGCGGTCTGCCCGAGGGTGACGGTCGGCGCGGCTGATAAAAATGTTGATAATATGCTGCCGCTGATAAAAGGGGCGGCTTCGTCCGGCGCGCAGATAATTGCCCTGCCGGAGCTGTGCATAACAGGCTATACCTGCTCCGACCTCTTCTCGCAGGACAGGCTCATCGAAAGCGCGGAGGCCGCGCTCGGCAGGCTCGTTCTTGAATGTGCCGATATCAGCGCGCTCGTGATAGTCGGGCTCCCGGTGCGCGTGCGCGGCAGGCTCTTTAACTGCGCCGCCGCGTTCCAGAACGGCAAGCTTATGGGCGTTGTCCCGAAGAGCTATCTGCCGAATTACAACGAGTTCTATGAAAAGCGCCACTTCGTCTCGGGACTTGATACCCCGTGCGATACCGTCACGCTCTGTGGGCAGGAGGTGCCGTTCGGCAACATGCTCTTCTGCGCGGACAACTGCGCGGCGGTCGGAATTGAGCTGTGCGAGGATATGTGGGTGCCCGTGTCGCCCGGAACAGTCCTTGCGCTCAGCGGCGCGGATATAATAGTAAATATCTCCGCCTCCGACGAGATGGTCACAAAGAACGATTTCAGGCTGAGTCTTATTGAACAGACGAGCGCGCGGTGCTACTGCGGCTATGTCTATTCCTCCGCCGGCATCGGAGAGAGCACGACAGACCTTGTGTTCTCCGGCGCATGTACGATAGCCGAAAACGGCGGCATACTCGCGAGAAACGAGCGTTTTGAGCGAAACGGCGCGGCGGTATACGCCTGCATCGATATCAAAAAGCTCGAAGCTCTGCGCCGAAACAGCGAATTTTATGACAACGCGGCTCGCTATGCCGACCGCTATATAAGGCGCGTTGATATAACCCTGCCGGAGCTCAAAGAGAGCGATATTGACAGGACTTTTGATGCGCACCCGTTCGTGCCCTCGGATGAAAAGGTCAGACGCGCGCGCTGTGCCGAGATATTCAATATCCAGGCGGCGGGACTAGCGAAGAGAATCGAGCATATCGGGCTCAAAAAGGCGGTCATCGGCATCTCGGGCGGACTTGATTCGGCGCTTGCTCTGCTCGTTGCGGACAAGGCGTTTGATCTTCTCGCCCTGCCGAAAGAAAATATAATCTGCATCACGATGCCGGGCTTCGGCACGACGAAGCGCACGAAGTCGAGCGCCGTCACGCTCACCGAGTGCATCGGAGCGCAGCTCAGGGATATAGATATTGTCCCCGCGTGTACTCAGCATATGCGGGACATAGGTCACGATATGAGCATACTCGACGTGACTTATGAAAATGTTCAGGCGCGCGAGCGCACGCAGATACTCATGGACACCGCAAACAAAGAGGGCGCGCTGCTCGTCGGCACGGGCGATTTGTCCGAGCTTGCGCTCGGCTGGTGCACATATAACGCCGACCACATGAGCATGTACGGAGTCAACTGCTCCGTGCCCAAGACGCTCGTGCGATATCTCGTCGATTTCGTTGCGGACGAGAGGGGAGGCAAGCTCGGCGAGGTGCTCCGCGAGATACTCGCGACTCCGGTCAGCCCCGAATTGCTCCCGCCCGACAAAAACGGCAAAATAGCGCAAAAGACCGAGGACACACTCGGCCCCTATGAGGTTCACGATTTCTTCCTCTATCATTTCCAGCGCTTCGGCGCTTCACCCGACAAGCTCATGTTCATGGCGTGCCGCGCGTTTGACGGAGTATACAGCCGCGAGCAGATTGAAAAATGGCTCAGGTTATTTATGAAGAGATTCTTCTCCCAGCAGTTCAAACGCTCCTGCATACCGGACGGTCCGAAGGTCGGATCTGTCAGCCTCTCGCCTCGCGGCGACTGGCGTATGCCCTCCGACGCGGATTCCTCCGCATGGCTCGATATCTGATGAAAGGATAAACGAAAATGAAGAAGTTCAAAAGCTTTGTCGCCGTTCTGCTCTGCCTTGCCGCCGTATTCTGCACTGCGGGCTGTTCGGCATCAAAAAAGAGCGCGCTGAATATCTCGGGCGCGCAGATAGACTATGAGACATTTTTATATTATTTCGACCAGGTTCACGCGTTCCCCGAAAAATATGAGCTCGCCGCCGATGCGACGAACGAGCAGATGATCGACGCCGCGATTGAGCTGTGCTGCGAATATGTCGCGGTCAACACGAAGCTCTCCGAATACGGGCTGACTCTCTCCGCTTCCGAAAAGCGCTCGGCTTCGAATAATCTTGAAGACCTGTGGCACGTTTTCTCGGGCTACTATGAGAAGCTCGGCGTGTCGAAGCAGACGCTCATGAAAATAGAGACCGCCGACACCTCGCGTAACAGACTTTTCTATTATATCTATGACGAGGGCGGCGAAAAGGCGGTCAGCGAGGACGATATAAAGAAATACTATAACGAGAATTATATCTCCTTCCGCGCCATAACCGGCTATCTTACGACTACCGATGCGAACGGCGACATCGTAGTTATGACTGCGGATCAGAAAGCGGCAATGAACAAGGAGTTCATGGAGCTCTCGACGCGCCTGGGCAACGGGCAGACGATGAACGAGATAGTTGAGCTCTATTCCAAGAAGCATCCGGATTCCACAGTTTCCGATCAGCTCCAGTTTATAAAAAAAGGCACGGATTCCTATCCCGAGGGCTTCTTTGAAAAGGTTCAGCAGCTCTCCGTCGGCTCGAACACCGTGCTTATCATGGACAACTATATTTTCCTCATTCTCAGAGAGAATCCCTCGGAGGACGAGGCGAAGCAATACTACGACCGCTACCGCGACGACTGCCTCAAGAGTCTGCGCGGGGACGAGTTCAAGACAATAGTCGAGGGCTACGCCTCCGAGCTTTCGGTCGAGCGCAACGACAGGGCCATAAACAAGGCTGTCAAGGAGGTCCTTAAAGATGGCTGATATAATCAGAAATGAGGTCATCGATGCCGTACTCACACGCCAGACAATAAGAGAATATAAGCCAATAATGCTCGCCGACACTCAGCTCGATACGCTGACTGCGGCGGCGATGATGGCTCCGAGCGGGCGCAACTGCCAGCCCTGTCATGTCAGATTCATATGCAACGACGCTATGCTGCGCCAAATGCAGATAGATTTCAAGAATATCGTCGGCTGGGACACTCCCGTTCACACGCGAAGCGACAAGAACCCGTTCTATCACAATGCGCCGGTGTTTGCCGCAATATTCGCAAAGCCCGGCAGTCAGATGGATGCCGGAATCATGGTCGAGAACATATGCATCGCCGCAAAGGGACTCGGACTCGGTACATGTATAGTCGGCAGCGCGGGCGCGCTGTTTGACGACGCCGGCAAGGGTGCTTATTGGCGCGGGGAGATCGACATTCCCATTGATCTTCAGTATATGATAGGCGCTGCGATAGGCGTGCCGGATGAAGTGCCGGAGCAGAAGCCGCGCGATCCGAGTCATTACAAAACAATAAGATAACAAAAGATAAGATAAAATAAACTAACCGCCGCAGAGAATAAACTTTGCGGCGGCTGTTTTTATAAATTTTGTTCACTGCATGAAAACCGCCCGTGCCGAAAATCAGCACGGGCGGAATTTAATTTATCTGTTCTTTATGATGTGGGGCAGGATGAGAATATATTTGACGAGCATATAGACTATTGCGACCGGGACATTCACGACATTCTTCGTGAAGTTTGAAAGGAAGTCGGTGGGCAGCTCTTCATGCTCCTTGGCTTCGCCCTTGGTGGTCTTCTTTATCGCGTATTCGTCGAACTTCTCGTAGCCGGTTGCCTCGCAGGTCTCGTCGTCAACGTCAACGGTGTATGCGCGGTAGATAAGTCTGTCGCCGTCGATGGTAAAGGTGCTGAACATCGACTTGTAGGGCTGCGCGGCAACGGCGGAATTCTTGAGGATAGGCTCCATGGCGTCCTCGTGAACGCTGTAGCGCTTAGTGCCGGCGGTGTTGGGCAGGATATGTACCGTGCCCTCGGGATTGAGCGCGTAGGTTATCTCCTCGCCCTTGTAGTTCTCGGTGATGTACTCGGTCGGCTGAATTTTGTCGTCCTTGACCTGATAGGTACGCAGATACATGTGGTCGTGACCGTTGATGACAACATCGATGTCAAGGCTGTCTATTATGGGCAGCAGGCGCTTGCGCATGATGACGGTGTCGGGCTTGTTTATGTTCTTGCCCGCGGAATAGCAGGCGCGGTGCATGAGGATTATCTTCCACTGCGCGTCAGAAGAGTTCATGTCGTTCTGAAGCCAGTTTATCTGCTCCTCGCTGATGGGATACATATCGTTTGTGTTGAGCACGGCGATATGTGCGTTCGAGTAGTCGAACGAATAGTAGACGCCGGTGATATGATTCCAGCCTGCGCTCTTGTCGAGGTTGAACATATTGTCGAACCAGCCCCAACGAAGGTTGCCCTCGTGGTTGCCGGCGGTCGGCGCCATGGTGATGTTCATGAGTGTGTCGCAGCTCTTCTCATAGAACCAGTCCCACTCCTGATCGTTGCAGTCGTTGACGAAGTCGCCCGCGTTCATGAGAAACTTCGCGTCGGGGCAGACCTGCATCGCGGTGCGCTGAACGGCGCCGCTCTTCGTGAAGTTTATTTCGTTGCCCGCCTGAACATCGGCAAGGGCTATGAACGAAAACGGCTCTTCGCCGTCGCAGGCTGTCTCAAATGTGCCGTTGTTGCTCCAGATGCCGGTTGAAGCGTCGCCGACTCTGTAAACATACTTTGTGCCGGGCTCAAGATTTTCGGCGAGCACCTTGTGGCAGTAGTTCTCTTTCCACTTCGTGCAGGTGCCGGAAAATTTGAGCGCGCCGTCGAAGCTGCCGTTGTATTTTGCAAGGGGCATTACTTCAACATCGCTGCCGCATTTCTCGGTCGTGTACCAGCAGATGCCGCGTCTTGTTTTGGCGTCGCCGTTGATAACAACGCTGATGCGCTTTATCGATCCGTCTGCGCTCTCCTGAGGCATGGCGGAGGCGGCGGGGACTATCATGCAAGCGAGCAGGCAGATTGCCATGACCGCGCTGATTATCCTCATCAGTTTTTTGTTCATCGCATATTCCTCCCAAACTTTTGGTATAGTTATTCTACATCCGATTCGCACAAAAGTCAAGCGAGTTAGCATATGCTCTTTGTGGATAATTTATAATACCTTTTTCATTAATATATGCGGACAGCCCTCTTCAACATCGTGGATCCCGATGTCCTTGTAGCCGAGCGTTGAGTAGAATCCGGCAGCCTGTTCCTGCGAATGTATCCATATTTCATTGACTCCGTTTTCTGCGGCGTACTTTTCGGCGGCTTTTATTATGTCCGCGCCGAGCCCTCTGCCGCGAAAAGCCTTTATGACTGCGACTCTGCCTATCATGACCCTGCCGCTTCCGGGGTCTGTGAAAATGCGGCAGACTCCGACGGGGTGACCGCCGTCAAACAGCACGATATGCGCAGCCGTTTCGTCGATATCGTCGAACTCCTCCTCGAAGCCCTGCTCTTTTACGAACACCTCGAGTCTTATCTCTTTCGCCTCGTCCGGGAGCTGATTATGGATTTTAATTTCCATATAAACACCTCGATTTGTATTATATCACAAAAACGGGCATGAAATTTTGTATATACACACATCGCCGAAATTTGTCCCAAACTGTTGCAAGAGAAGAGAAATAAATATATAATTATCTAAAGAATCATTACGGCTCTGCGCCGGCGGAGGAATATATAATGGAAAAACTCAGAGTGCTCTTTCAGGGCGACAGCATAACCGATATGGACAGGGACCGCTCGAATATCCGCAACATGGGCAACGGCTATCCGCTGTTCGTCGCGTCTAATTTCCGCGCGGATAATCCGAAGTTTGATATCGACTTTTTCGATCTCGGCATCAGCGGAAACAGGGTCAGCGACCTGCGCGACCGCTGGCAGACCGACTGCCTCGATCTCCACCCCGATGTGCTCTCCGTGCTCATCGGAATAAACGACACATGGCGCAAATATGACAGCAACCTGCCTTCAGAATTCGGCGAGTTCGAGAGCATCTACCGTTCATTGCTCGAGGACGCGAGGCGCGAAAACCCGGATATCAAAATAATTATAATGGAACCCTTTGTGCTCCATGTTTCCGAAGAGCGCGCGAGCTGGCGCGAGGATCTAGACCCGAGGATTCAGGCGGTGCGCAGAGTGGCAAAAGATTACGCCGATGCGTTTATCCCGCTTGACGGTCTGCTCAACGCCGCCGCTATCGACACCTGCCCCGAGCAGTGGGCGCCCGACGGAGTCCACCCCTCACCCGACGGTGCGGCTCTGATAGCCCGCTACTGGCTTGAAGCGTTCGACAAGATACTTTGATGAAAGAGAGAAAAATAATGCCTTTTGATAAAAACTTTGTTCCCGCGCTGCGCTTCGCAGTCATGAGCGACATACATATCGACGACGAGGACTGCATCGAGGAACAGCGGTTTGCAAAAGCGCTTGACGACCTCAAAAATCTGTGCTCGTCCGATGAGAGATACAGCGGCTTTGACGCGCTCGTCATCGTCGGCGACTTCGCTTCGCGCGGGTCGGAGATTCAGATGCGCAAGGTCAAGAAGATTCTCGACGCAGGTCTGCCCGCCGATGTCAGGCTGATAATGACCATGGCGAGCCACGAATATATGACCGACGGCGAGGAGAATGCCCTGCGCCGCTTCGATGAGATATTCGGTCTTACTCCCGACACCCACGCAGTGATAAACGGCTTTGATTTCATCGCCGTCACAACGACGGGCGGCTGCCACTTCGACGAAAAAAAGCGCGGGTTCGTCTCCGCAGAGCTTGAAAAAGCGGCAGAGCGGGACGGCAAAAAGCCGATATTCTTCTTCCAGCACCCGCACATTACAGATACTGTCTACGGCAGCATCAACTGGGGCGAGGACGAGATAACGGATATTCTTATAAACTACCCGCAGATAGTCGATTTCTCCGGCCACTCCCACGCACCGATAAACGATCCGCGCTCGGTGCATCAGCGCCACTTCAGCGCATTCGGCACCGGTACGCTGAGCTATTTCGAGCTCGACGAGTTCGACAAGACCCACGGGACTATTCCGCCCGAGGACAGCAGCGCCGCTCAGTTCCTTATAGTCGAGGCGGACGCGCAGGGCAGGGTGAGGGTATATCCCTACGATGTGCTCGGCAGCCGCTTCTTCCCGTACACATGGGAGATAGACGAGCCGTGGAACATAGATTCGTTCAAGTATACCGACGCACGCTATGTTACGGCGGAGAAACCGTATTTTGAAAATGCTGCTGAGATATCCGTCGAAAACATAACGGCGGACGGCTGCGATATAACCTTCACTCAGGCGACCGGAAAAGAACGCCCGGACAGCTATGATATCTACATTTTAGATTCTGACGGACTGATAAAAAAGCACATTAATATTACTTCGCGCTACTATCTCTCCGATATGCCCGCGGCTCTTACCGAGCACATAGGCGGACTGAAAGCCGGCACGGAGTACAAAATAAAAATAGTTGCAAACAGCTTTTGGCGCACGCGTAGCGACGCTCTGACCGCGCGGTTCGCCACACTCTGAAACACAGGAGCTGATTAAATGTTTTTTGTCTTACCGACAGCGGCGATATTCGCCATATATATTCTCGCGGCAGTTCTGCCCGCGATATTTCTGCTGCGCTATATCTATAAGCACGACACGGTCGACAAGGAGCCGCCCGGGCTGCTGTTGTCGCTGATTCTCATGGGTATCGTTGCGGCGCTGATGTCGATAGTGCTCGAAATAATCGGCGAGAAGATACTCAATGATCAGATAAGCCAGGATGACAAATATTATAAAATCATTCTTGCGTTCGCAGTCGTTGCGGTCGTCGAAGAGGGAACAAAGTTCCTGCTGATGAAGCTCAAGACATGGAAGAATCCGAATTTCAACTACAGCTTTGACGGGATAGTTTACGCCGTCTCCGTCTCGCTGGGCTTCGCCGCGTTCGAAAATATAAAGTATGTCATGAACTTCGGCCTGTCCGTTGCGCTCCCGCGCGCGGTGCTCGCCGTTCCCGGTCATATGGGATTCGCGGTCTTTATGGGTCTGTTCTACGGGCGCGCCAAGCTCTTCTCCGACCTCGGCTGCAAGGGCAAAAAGGTGATGAATCTCCTCGCCTCTTATCTCTCCGCCGTGTTCCTGCACGGGTTCTATGACTCCTGCGCCATGATAGGCAACACCCTCTCGACTGTGATATTCATCGCGTTCGTGGCGCTGATGTATGTCATAGTTATAAGCCTTATAAAGCACGAATCGCGCAACGACAGAAGAATCTGAAATCTACCGTCAGCCGGCAGTTATCTGCCGGCCGGCGGTTTTGCGTTTATAAGAGCTGAAATATTGTTTTATTATTACTTTCCGAAAAAGAAGTATTCGGAGGGTCGGCAGTAGCACGGAGAAAAATTTACGGATTTATCGAAAATCGCCGAAAAAATAAGTATAAAAGCCCGAAAAAATCAGCCGATTTTGTGAATTTTTCGCCGTATCTCCGGTATGCAATTGACTTTGCGGCATAGAATGTGGTAGAATACAGTGCAAGAGGATAACCGGTGCGGGACACCGGCTCTGAATATTTTTATCAATATTAAAAAGGAGGAATGAAGGTTGACTGATCAGAAAACAATGGCGTACATTAACCTTTATGCTGTCTTGGGAACTTTGGAGAATCTCTGTGAGATAGTTCCGGAGGCGAGCGCAATGCTCACCAACACCAAACCCATCTCCATCGGCTTTGAAGTGAAGGACGGCCCGAGCGCCACAATAACCTTCAAAAACGGCAGATGCAGGATGGAGCAGGGCGTCAACAAGTGCGACGTCAAGCTGCCTTTCTCTTCCTGCGAAAAATTCAACGGTCTTATTGACGGAACCGTAACCCCCATCCCCTCGAAGGGATTCCAGCACATCAAGTTCCTCCTCAAGACTTTTACCCCCTTGACCGACCTGCTTGCGAAATATATGCGTCCCTCGCCCGAGGATCTTCAGGACAGAACCTTCTTCGAGCAGAGCACCACGCTCATGCTCTATACCATTGCCGTCGCTATCTCTCAGATAGCCAATAACGACAAGATAGGTCAGTTCTCGGCATCCCATATCGTTGACGGCGAGATAGGCTTCGGCATAAAGGACGGCCCCGCGGTCACTATCCGCGCGAAGAACGGCCGCCTCGTTACCATCAAGAAGCGCTGCGAGAATCCGCGCGCCGAGATGGAGTTCGCTTCAATGGATCTTGCAAGAGACCTCTTCGACGGAAAGATAAACGCCGTTGCCTGCATCGGCATGGGCGCTATCACCATGAAGGGCATGATCTCGATGATAGACAATATGAACAGACTGCTCGACAGAGTTGCTCTGTACTTGGCATAAGGGAGGGGAACTTTAATGAGCTTCAAGATTAACGATTACACAAAGAGCAGAGAGATGTTCGAAAGAGCCGAAAAGGTCATTCCTTCCGGCGTCTACGGCCACCTCGGCCCGGCAGAAGGCTGCTTCATCCCCGTCAGCGCGTTCCCGCTTTTCGGCGACAGAGCGCAGGGCTCCTATTTCTGGGATGTTGACGGCAACAAATTCATAGACTATATGTGCGCTTACGGTCCCAATGTCCTCGGTTACAATGACCCCGACGTTGACGCCGCCGCTCTCGAACAGGCAAAGAAGTGCAACTGCACCACCTCTCCGTCCTACAAGGCGGTCGAGTTCGCAGAGCTGCTTGTTGACACCGTCAACTGTGCAGACTGGGCTTTCTTCGCAAAGAACGGCAACGATGTCACCACCGCCGCTATCATGACCGCAAGAGCCCACACCCACCGCAAGAAGATAATCTTCATCAACGGCTTCTATCACGGTATTTCGCCCTGGACCCAGAAGGTCGACTATCCCGGCGTTCTTGAAGAGGACGTTGCGAACAATATCTATATCGATTGGAACGATATCCCGGCTCTCGAGAGAGCTATCGCCGAGAACGAGGGCGAGATAGCTGCGTTTATCTCAACTCCCTATCTCCACGGCAACTTCTTCGACAACCAGCTTCCCGCAGACGGTTACTGGCAGAAGGTTCGCGAGCTCTGCACAAAGAACGGCATTGTCCTCATCGTCGACGATGTCCGCGCAGGCTTCCGTCTTGACCTCGCCGGCAGTGACCACTTCTACGGCTTCGAGGCAGACCTCATCTGCTTCTGCAAGGCTCTTGCAAACGGCTGGAATGTCTCCGCCCTCTGCGGTAAAGAGTTCCTCAAGAGCTCCATCAGCAGCCTGTCCTATACCGGCAGCTACTGGCTCAGCGCAATCCCGTTCGCAGCGGGTATCGCCTGCGTCAACAAGATGAAGAAGCTCAACACTCCCGCCATCTTCCGCGAGAAGGGTCTCAAGGTCGGCGAGGGTCTCAAGGCTGCTGCCGCGAACAACGGCTTCCATCTTGTCGTCTCCGGCGAGCCGTCCCTGTTCTATCTGCGCCTTGCGGATGACGATTCCCTCATGCTCCATCAGGAGTGGGTCGCAGAGATGGTCAAGCGCGGCATATTTATCACGAGCCACCACAACCATTTCCTCAACGCGTCCCTGACCGACGAGGATATAGCTCACACCGTTGATGTTGCGGAGGATGCGTTCAACACCCTGCGCAAGAATCACCCCGAGCTTGCCTGATAAAATTATGAAAAAAAATCCCGTCCTGTCTTTACAAGACGGGGTTTTTTATGTTATCATATATAAAAATAGTTTCGCGCGCGCTCATGGGTTTGGATATTTTGCCCTTTTGAGTAATTTTTGCCGTGCGCGGGACATATATTTCATCCGGCGGATATTACCGGACAAAAAACGGAAGCTTTGTGATTTGCGGGGGCACCCGTTCATTCACTCAGACGATAAAAATGTTTTCTGTAAGGAGGAAATGTAAATGCCATTATCAAAGCAGGAATGGTTAGCGCTCGAAAAGAAGGCTCACGAGCTGCGCAGACTTTGCCTCGACACCACTTACTGGGCGGGCAGCGGTCATATCGGCGGCGGCATGAGCGTCATGGATATGCTTACCGTTCTCTATCACAAGTACATGAGACTCGACGTCAAGAACCCCAAGTGGGAGGACAGAGACCGTTTTATCCTCAGTAAGGGTCACGCGGGTATCGCTTACGCTCCCGTGCTCGTCGATTTCGGCTGGAACGATCCCGAGCAGCTCAAGACCTTCAACCACACGAACTCGAAGATGGGCATCCACCTCGATTCGAACAAGGTCGTCGGCGTTGACGCCTCCACCGGTTCTCTCGGCCACGGACTTCCGATAGCTGTCGGCACCGCTCTTGCCGCAAGAGTTCTCGGCAAGGATTACAAAACATACTGCATCCTCGGCGACGGCGAGTGCGACGAGGGTTCAAACTGGGAAGCCGCTATGTCTGCTTCCACCTTCAAAGTCACCAATATGATCTCCTTCGTCGACCGCAACAAGTGCATGATCGACGGCAGAACAGAGGATGTCATGAAGCTCGAGCCCTTCGCCGACAAGTGGCGTTCCTTCGGCTTCATCGTCAAGGAAGTCGACGGACACAACTTCAAGGAGCTGTGCGACGCTATCGACTTCGCTCTTGAGAACAAGACCGATTCTCCCGTCATGATAATTGCCGACACGATAAAGGGCGCCGGCATCAACTTCATGGAGGATAACTATCAGTGGCACTACGGCGCTATTGACGAAGAGAAGTATAAGAAAGCTATAGACAGCCTTGACGCCTACTATGAGGCACGCAAGGCAAGAGCTGAAAAGGAGGGCGAATAATATGGCAGGCGGAATGACCTATACAGCCGTTGAATCAACCGCTCTTTCCACCGCGGAATATTACGGCAAGACCCTTGTTGAGCTCGGCGCAGAGCATCCCGAAGTTGTCGCGCTGACCGCTGACCTCGGCAAATCCACAAAGATCGGTATGTTCGGTGAGGCTTATCCGGACAGATTCTTCAACGTCGGTATCGCAGAGCAGAACATGTTCGGCGTCGCCGCAGGTATGGCGAGAGCAGGACTCGTTCCTTTCCTTTCGACCTTCTCGGTCTTCGCTTCTCTGAGAAGCGCCGACCAGCTCCACACCGACATCTGCTATCAGAATGTCAACGCCAAGATAATCGCTACCCATTCGGGTACTTCGTTCGGCCAGGCAGGCTCGACCCATCACGCTATCTGCGATCTCGCAGTTACCCGTGCTATGCCCAACCTCACCGTTATCTGCCCCGCAGACGGTATGGAGACTGTCAACGCAGTCCGTGCGGCATATGAGACCCCCGGCCCGTTCTATATCAGAATCAACAGAGGCTTCGACCGCGTCCTCTATAAGGACACCGATTACGGCTTCGAGCTCGGCAAGGCAGTCACTCTTAAAGAGGGCACCGACATCACCGTTATCGCTTGCGGCTCCTGCGCATTCCAGGCTCTCCAGGCGGCTAACTTCCTTGAGAATTCGGACGGTCTTAAAGTCAGAGTTCTTGATATGCACACCATCAAGCCCATCGACCGCGAGGCTATCCTCAAGGCTGTTATGGAGACCCGCCGCATAATCACCGTTGAGGATCACAATGTCATCGGCGGTCTCGGCAGCGCGGTTGCAGAGGTTGTTGTTGAGTCCGGTAAGGGCTGCGCATTCAAGCAGCTCGGTATCCAGGATAAGTTTGCTCCCATCGGACTGCATGAGGACATCATGTCCATGCTCGGTATCGACTCCAACGGTATCGTTGACGCTGTCCGTGAGGTCATGGGCAAGGACTTCGAGCTTGATGACGATTGGGACGACGAGGTGTAATAGCTTCGCCCGTATCCCGATAAGGAAAGGAATGATTATATGGCATCAAGAGATGAGATTTTTACAAATAAACTTTTTCTCAACGCTGTCCTTCCGCTCATCAAGGTAATTGCAAGCGACGTTCCCTCGCTTGCAAAGAAGTTTGAGCACGCGCACGGCGTTATGCAGGTCAGTGCTCTCGATCCCGACAGCCCGGACGGCAAGGTGGCTACCCATTTCGTAGTCAACTGCGGCGAGTGGCTCGTTCACAACGACAAGGTGGACACCGCTCCCCATATCGAGCTTGAGTTCAAGAGCATTGAGGCGATGAACGCATTCTTCAAGGGCAAGATGAGCCTTTCGACTCTGCCCAAGATGAAGGGTATTGCGAAGCATCCCGGCCTGTTCGCCTCGTTCATGGCAGTGCTTCTGAAGATGTCCTCGCTGCTTACGGCAAAGGGCATCCCGGAGAGCGAGGACACCAAGGCTCTGCTCGTCAAGTGCTACTTCTATCTGCTTTCGAGCGGTATCAGTCAGCTCAACAAGCTCGGCCATCCCGATGTTCACGATTGGGCGCTCAAGAGCCCCGACCGTGTCTATGCGTGGGCTGTCAACGGCCACGATGAGCTTTCGGCTTATCTGCGCATAAAGGCGGGCAAATCGAGAGCCGGCAGAGGCGTTTACAAGAGAGCTATGCCTTTCTTCACCCTCCGCTTCGATTCTCTCGACAGCGCGCTGGGCATTCTGCTCGGTCTTGACGATATGCTTGACTCCGCGAAGAAGGGCAAGCTTATCATGGAAGGCGCACCCGAGTTCGGCGCTCAGATCGGCGAGTATATGCTCACCGTCGCCGGATTCATCCAGTAAGAGAAAACATAACAAAATTCCGCCGTGTCTTCGGATGCGGCGGTTTTTTATATGACGATAACATAATATTTTGCTAAAATATCCCATTCTCCGTTCACTGGTGACAAAAATTGAAAACTATCAGCGATTTAAACGGAAAAAACTTGCAAAATCAAAGCGCAGGCTTTATAATCTAAACATAACTCCCGCATTAATATCCGCCTCGGCGAATCGCCGACAGGGCGGAGAAAATGCAGGTAATTTCAAGGAGGAAACGGAAATGAAATACGCATTCGTAAACGGCGTTATTCTCGACGGCACTCAGGATATGGAGCCCCAGTCCGGTAAGATTATTCTTGTCGACGGCGAGAAGATAACCGCCATAGTCGACGCGGGCGCGGATATCTCCGGATATGAGAAGATAGACCTCGGCGGAAAGTACATAATGCCCGGCCTTATCAATATGCATATCCATCTTCCCTCGAGCGGAAAGCCGAAGAAGAAGGAATCCGACCCGAAGAAGCTTGTCAAAATCATGACGAGCAACAATCTTTTCCGCAAGATAATCAAGGCTGTCTGCCGCAGCGCGGCTCAGATGCAGCTCAACAGCGGCGTTACGACCATCAGAACCGTCGGCGGAGTTGAGAACGCCGATTCGAGCATCCGCGACGATATAAACGCCGGAAAAACCGTCGGCCCGAGAATACTCGCGGCTAACATGGCTGTCTCCGTCCCGGACGGACACATGGCGGGTTCGCTTGCCTATGTCGCCGAGAGCGCAGAGCAGGCGAGAGATTTTGTTGCGAAAATCGCCGAGGATAAGCCGGATCTGATAAAGCTCATGATAACCGGCGGCGTGCTTGATGCAAAGATCAAGGGTGAGCCCGGCGTGCTGAAGATGCCCCCCGAGTATGTCAAGGCGGCTTGCGACGAGGCGCATAAGCGCGGACTTATGGTCGCCGCCCATGTTGAGAGTCCCGAGGGCGTACGCGTTGCGCTTGAAAACGGCGTCGACACCATCGAGCACGGCGCAAAGGCGGATGACGGGATAATCTCGCTCTTCAAAGAGAAGCACGCGGCGCTCATAACGACCCTTTCTCCTGCGCTTCCCTATGCTCTGTTCGATCGCTCCGTCAGCCACGCAACCGAGCTTTCGCAGTTCAACGGCGAGGTCGTCTTTGAGGGCATAATCGACTGCTCTGAGAAGTGCCTTGCAAACGGTATCCCCGTCGGACTCGGAACCGACACCGGCTGCCCGTTCATCACTCACTACGATATGTGGAGAGAGCTTGTCTATTTCCACAAGTACTGCGGCGTGTCGAATAAATTCGCACTCTACACCGCAACGAAGAGAAACGCAGAGATAGCGCATATTGATAATATCACCGGCACCGTCGAGCCCGGCAAGTGCGCCGATCTTATCGTCACCGACGCGAACCCGATCGACGATCTCAAGACTCTTCGCAACGTGAAGATGGTCATGGCGAGGGGACACCTTATCCGCGAGCCCAAGGTCAAGAAATATGAGAACGTTGAGCGCGAGCTCGATAAGTTCCTTTAATAGCAATACCGTTTTTTAATGAGGGGAAAGATGTAAAGTGAGTCCGATAATCGTTTCAACTTTCGGCGCGTTTACCGCGCTGTTGCTGGTTTTCGCCATTTAGGAGATACTGGCAAAGGTGACAAAGGGCTGGGTTCCGTCAGTGCTTGTCATCATGATACTTATGCTCGTCGGCTTTTCAACCGGGATTTTCCCGAAGACCATTATAGACGACGCCGGCGTGTCAGATGCGCTGTTCAAAGTCGCCTGCGGTCTGCTCGTCACCCATCTCGGCACGCTTATAAGCCGAAAAGAGATGGCGGCGCAGTGGAAGACGGTCATAATCTCGCTCGGAAAGGCGATGTCGGTGCAGCGCTACAGCTGCGCGGGCTTCGGTGATTCGACTGACTACGGAATTTATACTTTCCCCGGCGCGAAGCCCGAAGATAGCGAATATTTCAAGCCTGTGACCGCCGAGAGCAAGACGGAACTTCTCGGATATATAGATGAGTTTGAGCAGGTTATAGATGCTATGCGCGACGGCGACGAGGGTGCCGACCTTGTGAACAATTACCGTTTTTCGCGCGACGATATCGACGGGAGCGACTATCTCTATATTTACGACCGCGAAGGTAAGCCGATAGGCGACGGAGCCTATTCAAAATACGATTATTACAACATCTACTTCTTCGATTCGCAGACGGCGACCCTGTATTATTTCCACAATAATATATAATGGGAAAAATAATTGAGGCTTTTCAGTCCGTTTCTGCGTTTTCACGGTTGAAAATTATGTGAAAATGCATTAAAATAGATATAGAATCTATGAGGAGGGCGGACTATGGAAAGCTTCAGACATATGCCTCTTGAAAACATACAGAACTGCCGCGATCTCGGCGGATATCCGATAAAGGGCGGCGGCTTCACGAAATACGGCAGGCTGCTGCGCTGCGGCAGACCGCGCGCGTCCACGCCGAATGATATGGAGTTTTTCCGTGAATACGGGATAAAGAATGTTTTCGACCTGCGCGGCGATTCCGAGGCGATATCCATGCCGTCGGAGTTTGCCGATTATCCGGGAGTGAATTACTATCATTTTTCCCTGCTCGAAATAAACCCCGCTTCGCCGCATATGGAGATGTCGATGCCGGAGGTGTATGTCACGAGCCTCAACGAGTGTAAGGGCAACTATGCACGCCTGTTCTCCGCGCTGTCGCGCGTAGACGCCCCGTCGATGTTCCACTGCTTCCTCGGCAAGGACAGAACCGGCATAACCGCCGCGCTGATACTGCATTTAACAGGCGTATATTTTGAGGATATCGTTGCGGACTACCGCATCTCCTCGACCTATCTCGAACCGTTTTACCGTCGCGAGATGGAGAGAAAAACGGGGCTTGTCCATGAGAGCGACATGGCGCATCTCGGCTCCCCGTCGGAGAATATAACCGCCGTGTTTGAATATCTTTCGCGCCGTTACGGCTCGGTCGAGGACTATTTCCTCTCCGCAGGTCTTACTTCGGACGAGATAGACGCAGTCGGCAGAATACTCAGATAAATATTTTCAACAACAAAACCCTCCGTCAGGCAATCCCGGCGGAGGGTCAATATTTTATTTAACAGATCAGACCGATGCGAGGAAAGTGTCGGTGTCGGTGATCTCTGCGCCGTAGGTGTCCTTGAGGTACTTCAGACCGTACTCATAGTCCTCGGCGGTGAAGGAATTCGTTGCGTCTTTGATAACAACAATGTCGTAGCCGAGCTGATAAGCGTCGGCGGAGGTGTGGCGAACGCACATATGGGTGTGCAGTCCGGTCACAACAACGGTGTTGACTCCGAGCTCCTGGAGCAGGAGGTCAAGGTCGGTGTGGAAGAAACCGCTGTAGCGTCTCTTGGGAACGACATAGTCGCTCTCGCAGAGTCCGAGCTCGGGAATGACTTTCGCGCCCTCGGTGCCAGCTATCGCGTGATCGCCCCAGAGCTTGAGCTCGTGGTCGATGCCCTTGAGATGAGCGTCGTTGCAGAAGATGACCGGTATGTTCTTCTCTCTTGCGCCGTTGAGCAGTTCTGCGGTCTTGGGGACTATCGCAAGACCTCTGTCGCACTTGAGTGCGCCGGTGACGAAGTCGTTGAGCATATCAACGACAAGAATTGCGTACTTCTTTTCCATAATATTTACAGCTCCTTGTGTGTTATGATTAAATTATACCGATTTAATCTTCCGGTGTCAATGACAATAAATACAAAGAAAACGCTCTTTTACAATAGGTGTTTGTGTGATATAATTTATTCATATCAATTTCCCGGGAAACGGAGAGCGTTTATGGCAACTGTGCTTTTGGCTGTGATATTTATAACCTATATCGGGCTCGGAATCCCAGATTCTTATCCGGGCTGCTGAGCATAAAGCTCTCGGGCAAAAAAGTCATGGTCATAGGCCAGTGCGTGACCCTCGCGGCGATACTGCTGATTATGTTCAGGCTGCCAATGGCGGCGACATATGCGGCACTCGCGATGTATGCGGTGATGATGATATCGACTGCGTTTTTCATACGCAGACCGGCAGATAAATAAAAAGGAGAAACGATATGAAAACGACTCAGGTTGCCGCCGCGCTCATTTGGCAGGGCGACAGATTCATGATATGCCGCCGCCCCGCGAATAAGGGCAACGCCCTTTTATGGGAGTTTGTCGGCGGAAAGCTCGAACCGGGCGAGACACATCAACAGGCACTCATTCGCGAATGCCGCGAGGAGCTCGGTATAACAGTGGAGGTTGGCGACGAATTCTGCGATGTCTACCATCAGTATCCCGATATATATGTCCACCTCGTCGTGTTCAACGCGAAAATAGCCGAGGGCACGCCTCAGTTGCTCGAACATTGCGGACTCGAATGGATAACGCCGCAGGAGATAAAAAACTATGCCTTCTGCCCGGCGGATAAAGACATACTCCAAAAAATAATCAATACACATTGAAAGAGGTTATATTATGCAGCTTGTTCTTCCGTTTGAACATATGGCAAAGGCGGCACAGTATATGGAGCCGTCGGTTTTTGAATATGTCCGCGAGGGTGAGATAGAGAGTTTCGAGAGCTTTGAAAAGTTCGATTTCCTTGCCTTTGACTGGTACGATGTCCACAGCGAGCGCACCGAGGACTATAAAATGCTCGCCTATGTCAGCCGCGAGAATCTGATAATTTTCACAGAGGGCGCGGCGGGCGACACGGCAAAGAAGATAATGGACGGGCTCGCGGCGGAGAATCCGGAGCTCAGATCTGAGCAGCTGCTCTACAGATTCTTTGTCCGACTTTTAAACGGCGATATGGATTGCCTCTCGAGGCTCGAGAATGAAATAGACGAATACGAAAATGTCTATCTTTTCAAGAGTGAGTCCGGCAAGGATGTTTTTGAAAAGCTGTCCGCCTGGCGGCGCGAGCTGCTGAGAATAAAGCGCTACTATGAGCAGCTGACTTTGATTTTTGACGAAGCTTCTGCGAACGACAATTCCGTATTTTCGAACTCTGCGGCGAAACGCTTCGCTATTCTCAAGAACCGCACCGACCGCTATCTCCAGACGGTGCAGAACCTGCGCGATGTTATCGAGCATCTTCAGGAGGAGTATCAGGCGCAGCTGTCTATCCAGCAGAACGATCTGATGAAGCTTTTCACGGTTGTTACCGTTATCTTCCTGCCGCTTACTTTGCTCACGGGTTGGTACGGCATGAACTTTTCCGGTATGCCGGAGCTCAACTGGGAATATGGATATCTTGTTATAATTGTTGTGAGTATCGTTGTGCTCGTTGCGCTGATACTATTCTTCCGACGGAAGAAGTGGCTTTGAGATTTTGAAAAATTTTTGATTTGCCTATTGACAGGGTAGGCAATATGTGCTATATTGTATTCAACATACCGCCGAGGTAGGCGTATGAAAGGAGAGCATGTTATGAAAAAGACCGCCGTGAACCGAATGAACCGCTGTAACTGCGCCTGTTGTCAGTGCGCGTGTTTCGTCATGTCTTTTTCCGATATGTCCTCCAAATGCGGGTCGTTGAACTGATCCGATAAAACGGCTTTTGACCGGGGACACTCATCGGAGTTCCCCGGCTTTTTTATTGCGCCGCGGAACTCAGAATCTTAACTAACTAACTTCAAAGGAGCAATTTATTATGTCAAAGATTTATACCTCAGCAGACCAGCTTATAGGAAAGACCCCTCTTCTCGAACTGACCCACATTGAAAAGAAATACGGACTCAAGGCGAAAGTGCTCGCAAAGCTCGAGTATTTCAATCCCGCAGGTTCCGTCAAAGACAGAATCGCCAGAAAGATGCTCGACGACGCAGAGGCGGCGGGCAAGCTCACCCCCGATTCAGTCATTATCGAGCCGACCTCCGGCAACACCGGCATCGGTCTCGCATCCGTCGCCGCCGCTCGCGGATATCGCATAATTATCGTTATGCCCGAGACGATGTCCGTCGAGCGCCGCCAGCTGATGAAAGCATACGGCGCCGAGCTTGTGCTCACCGAGGGAGCAAAGGGCATGAAGGGCGCGATAGCCAAGGCTGACGAGCTCGCAAAAGAGATACCGAACAGCTTCGTGCCCGGTCAGTTTGTCAACCCCTCGAACCCCAAGGCTCACTATGAGACCACGGGTCCCGAGATTTTTGAAGACACCGATGGCGAGGTTGATATCTTCGTCGCAGGCGTCGGCACCGGCGGCACCATCACGGGCGTCGGCGAGTATTTAAAAGACAAAAAGCCCGGCGTAAAAATCGTTGCAGTTGAACCCGAGACCTCGGCAGTGCTCTCGACAGGTGTTGCGGGCGCGCATAAGATACAGGGCATCGGCGCAGGCTTCGTGCCCGATGTGCTCGACACAAAGGTCTATGACGAGATAATCCCCGTCAGCAACGAGGCAGCATTCGAGGCCGGCAAGCTTATCGGCAAGAGTGAGGGAGTGTTGGTCGGCATATCCTCCGGCGCCGCCGCTTATGCAGCGATAGAGCTTGCAAAGCGCCCAGAGAACGAGGGCAAGACGATAGTTGTGCTCCTGCCCGACACAGGCGACCGCTATCTGTCGACTCCGCTTTTCCAGGACTGATAAATAATTTTCCCATAGGCTCCGGCTCTTTTGCCGGGGCTTTCGGGCTTTTTTGAGAGGAAGAATATGAGCTTTAACCCCGATAACCCGCGCCGCAAGGCGCTCATCGCAATGAGCGGCGGAGTGGATTCGTCCGTCGCCGCCTATCTCGCGATTGAAAGCGGGCTTGACTGCATCGGCGTGACGATGAAGCTTTTTAATAACGAGGACGCAGGGGTAAGCCGCGAAAAGAACTGCTGCTCGCTCGAAGATACGGAGTATGCGCGCGGCGTCGCCTACAGGCTTGGGATGCCGTATTATGTCTTTAATTTCACCGCGGATTTCAAAGAGCAGGTCATGCGCCGCTTTGTTGAAGCCTATGAGCGCGGCGCGACCCCGAACCCCTGCATAGACTGCAACAGATATCTGAAATTCGACCGCCTCTATCGCCGCGCAAAAGAGCTCGGCTGCGAATATGTTGTCACGGGTCACTATGCGCGAATTGAAGAAGAAAACGGCAGATTCCTGCTGAAAAAGGCGGTTGATCCGACAAAAGATCAGAGCTATGTGCTATATTCAATGACGCAGGACGAGCTGCGGCATACACTGTTTCCATTGGGCGGCATGACGAAAACGCATACGCGCGAGCTTGCGCGCAAGCTCGGCTTCTATAACGCCGATAAGCCGGACAGCCAGGATATCTGCTTCGTGCCGGACGGCGATTACGCCTCATTTATCCGCTCGTTTACGGGCAGGGATTATCCGCGCGGCGAGTTCGTTGACAAAAGCGGCAATGTGCTCGGCGAGCACAGGGGACTTATAGGCTACACTGTCGGTCAGCGCAAGGGACTCGGAATAGCTCTAGGCGAGCCGAGATATGTGACCGCACTGATGCCAAAAGAAAACCGCGTCGTGCTCGGCAGCAATGAAGACCTGATGAGCCGCGAACTCGACGCGAAGAATTTCAATTTTATCGCCTTTGATACCCCACCTGCGGAGTTTCGCGCGAGCGCGCGGGTCAGATACAGGCAGGCGGAACAGCCCGCGACCGTGCGCGTCACGGGCGAAGACACAGTGCATATAACATTCGACGAGCCGCAGCGGGCAATAACCAAGGGTCAGGCGGTCGTCGTCTATGACGGAGATGTGGTTATCGGCGGCGGAGAGATCTGCTGAGTGCGAAACGGAGGAATATTTATGATGATATCAACGCGCGGACGCTACGCACTGAGGGTGCTCGTTGACCTTGCGGAGCACAGTGGCGGTCTCGTCCCGATGAAGGATGTGGCGGCGCGCCAGGGCATCTCGAAAAAATATATGGAGCAGATAATGGCGCTGCTCGTCAGGGACGGCTACGTTGAGGGCGTCCACGGCAAAGGCGGCGGATACAGGCTCAACAGACCGCCGGAGCAGTGCGTTGTCGGCGATATCCTGCGCCTTACGGAGGGCAGCCTTGCGCCGGTGGCGTGTCTCTCCTGCGATGAGCCGTGCGAGCGCGCGGACAGCTGCCGCACAATTGGAATGTGGCGCAGATTCGAAGAGATAACGAACGAATACTTCGACGGCATAACAATAAAAGACCTGATGAAAACAGAATAACGGCAGCCGCGTCCCGAACGGGCGCGGCTCTTTGCATTGCATATGAAAAAGGCTCCCGCCCGTTTGGGTGAGAGCCTTTATTTTTATTCGGTTGTTAGAGCTTAGCCCTTAGCGCCGTTGTAGCCCTGCTTGTTGTTGCCGATCCTAACGAAGTAGTCAACCTCGCCGTACATGTTCTTGACCTTAGCGGAGATACCGAGCTTGAGCTCAGCCTCGCTTATGTTGATCTTAACGAGATAGTGATAAGTACCGTTGATGATCTTGCCGGTGCTGTTGTCTACGCGAGCGAAGATGTAAGCGTTGGTGTAGGTGAGCTTAACATTTTCTTTGCCGCTCTTGAACTCTGCGCCGAGCTGGTTGAGAGCCTCATCGATGCTGCCGAGGGTTCCGACGCCGCGAGCAACAGGACCGCCGTTGTGGGAGTCGCCGTTGGGGCCGTCAGTCTGATCCTTGACATAGATGATGTAGTCGGTGTACTTACCGTCTGCAGAGACTATTGCCTTAGCGGACTTGACGTCGCTCGCCTTGAGATCGGCGTGGCTGGAAGCGGGAACATAGTCTGTGTCGGTGGAGTTTTTCTTAAGAACGTTGTTGATGATGGGGGAAGCGACTTTGAGGAGTCCGCCTAAACCGCCGTCACCGGTGATCTTGCCGTTGTTGCCGAGAGCCATGGTCTGCTTGCCTGCGGGTGCGGGCTTGGTAGCCTTGCGGGCCTTGACATAGTCAGCGACTATCTCAGCAACAGTCTTAGCGGCTGCGGGGGTTTTGCCGCCCTGAGAGCCGCCCTGGCTGCCTGCTGCCTGCGAGGGAGCCTCGACGGGCTTGCCGGAAGCGTCGGTGGAAACTTCGGAAGCGTCGTTGCTGCCGGCCTCGGTGCTGTCGGCTGCGGAAGCGTCTACGGGAGTAGAGCCTTCGCCGTTGTCGATGACCTCTCCGCCTGCGGAGGAGGGATCGGTTGTGGTCGCGCCGTCATCCTTGCTCTTGCAAGCTGCAAAAGCGAAGACCATAGCGAGAACCATGATGAGTGCAAGAATTCTCTTCATTTGGTTGTGCTCCTTTTAACATTTTTTCTTGATTTTGTGAATAAATTGTTTCACAGTATTTTCAGTTTACTCTAAAACAACCAAAAAGTCAAGAAAAACAACGCTGTAAATTATAACAATTTTGTAACATACGGCTGGAAATAACTTGACTTTCGGGTATAAGCACATATAAAATGTATGCAGAGATTTAAAAAAGTATGAGGCGCAGGGCGAAAGGAATTTTATAAAATATGTTTGAGAGAAGCGAATGGATAAAAGGGTGCGAAAAGAATTTGCGCGGCGGCACGGTGTATCTGAAAAACTTTCGGTGCGCCGCCAAAGCGGAAAAAGCAATATTGAAAATAACTGCGCTCGGCGTATATGAGGTAAAATTAAACGGCGAGCGGGTAGGCGACTTTATCCTCGCTCCGGGCTGGACTTCTTATTTAAACAGGCTTCAGGTGCAGAGCTACGATGTGACAAATCTGCTGAAGACCGAGAATTCGCTCGAGGTGACGGTCGGTCAGGGCTGGCGCGCCATCGCAAACAAACGCGACAGCAGCGACTTTTTGGGCTATCGCGACACTGCGCTCATCGCCGAGCTGACTATTGTCTATGCCGACGGCACGGCGGAGAGCATCGTCACCGACAGCTCGTGGACTGCGCGCGAGAGCAAGCTGAGATATACAAATATATATGACGGCGATATCTATGACGCGACTTTCAAAGCGGGGAGCGCGAGGCACTGCATCTGCGTCGATCTCGAAAAGGATATGCTTATCCCGCAGGAGGGCGAAAAAATAGTCGAGCAAGAGCGGATGCCTGCTCTGCAAGTAATAAAAACCCCGGCAGGCGAGACGGTCATTGACTTCGGGCAGAATATGACGGGCTATGTCGAGTTCAGGGTAAAAGGCACTCCCGGTGCGCAGGCGACAATCTCCCACGGCGAGACGCTTGACCGCGACGGCAACTTCTACAACGCCAACTATCGCTCGGCGGACGCGCAGATAAAGTTCATTTGCGACGGCGAGGAGCACACATATAAAAGCGCGTTGACCTTTTTCGGCTTTCGCTATATCCGCCTTGAGAACTGGCCGGATGAGATAAAAAAAGAGAATTTCACGGCGATCGTCGTCCATTCGGATATCCGCAGGACGGGTTATTTCGAGTGCTCGGACGAGACGGTGAACAAGCTTTTCAAAAATATAATCTGGGGTCAGAAGAGCAATTTCCTCGATGTCCCGACCGACTGCCCGCAGAGAGACGAGCGCCTCGGCTGGACGGGCGACGCGCAGGTGTTTGTCCGCACGGCGAGCCTCAATTTCGATGCTGAGCGCTTCTTTAAAAAGTGGCTTCACGACCTCGCCGCCGACCAGGGACGCGACGGCTGCGTGCCGCATGTCGTACCGAATATATTCGACGATATGGGCGGCTCAAGCGCGTGGAGCGACGCGGCGGTCATCTGCCCGTGGGAGATATACAGAACCTACGGCGACAAAAAGGTGCTCGAAGACCAGTTCGATTCGATGAAAGCGTGGATAGACTGGATGCGTGAGCGCAGCGAAAACGGAAAACGCTCCGGCGGATTCCACTTCGGCGACTGGCTTGGGCTCGACTCCCCGGAGGGCAGCTACAAAGGCTCAACTCCCGATGATCTCATTGCCACGGCATACTATAAATATTCGACCGAGTTATTTATAAAGGCGGCACACGCGCTCGGTAGAGATGTTTCGGAATATGAGAATATCCCCGCAGAAGCGGCGGCAGCGTTCAGGCGCGAATATATGGAAAACGGCAGAGTGAAAAACGCCACGCAGACCGGCTGTGTGCTCGCGCTCTGTTTTGATATCACGGACGACAGGGCGGCGACCGTCGGGCAACTCAATGAGCTGATAGAGCGCGCCGGGCATCTTGAAACCGGCTTCGTCGGCACGCCGTATCTTCTCCATGCGCTCAGCGACAACGGTTACGCCGAGACGGCATATGACCTTCTGCTTCGTCGCGAATATCCCTCGTGGCTTTATCCTATATCAAAGGGCGCGACGACCGTCTGGGAGCACTGGGACGGTATAAAGCCCGACGGCACGATGTGGAGCACCGACATGAACTCGTTCAATCACTATGCCTACGGTGCGGTCGCAGACTGGATGTACGGCGCGGCGGCGGGAATAAACTCCGACCCCGACCGCCCGGGTTTCGAGCATATAATCTTCCGCCCCGTGACAGACAGGAGGCTCGACTTCGTCAAGGCTTCGATTGACACGCGCCGCGGCACCGTTGCGAGCGAGTGGAGACGCGAGAACGGCAGGATAAAATATATCTTCACCGTCCCCGAGGGCTGCAGCGCTTCGGTCATTATCGGCGGAGAAAAGCACGAAGTCGGAGCGGGCACACACGAGTTTTTTGAATGATAATTTCCCGGCTTGCCGTCATTTTCGGTGAGCCGGGAAATAAATTTCAAGAAAAATTTGAAAATCTTGTCCTACTTTGCAAAAAATATATTGACAAATCGCTTTCGATATAATATAATAATCAAGCCTTGTCGGATTGACGAGGCTCACATATGGCGGCATAGCTCAGTTGGCTAGAGCATTCGGTTCATACCCGGAGTGTCGTTGGTTCGAATCCAACTGCCGCTACCAATTTTGGCCCGGTGGTCAAGAGGTTAAGACACCGCCCTTTCACGGCGGTAACACGAGTTCGATTCTCGTCCGGGTCACCAGAGCCACCAAACAGATGTCGCAATCGGCAGATCAGAAATTCGTTCGGTCTGGATTCTGACATCTTTATTTTTTAGGACGCGTAGCTCAGCTGGTTAGAGCGCTTGCTTCACACGCAAGAGGTCCACGGTTCGAGTCCGTGCGTGTCCACCAAAACTCCCGCACATCAGTGTGGGAGTTTACTTTTTCACTTTTAACTTTTCACTTTTCACTGATTTTGCGGGAGTTTTGGAAAGGTAAAAAGTAATAGTGAACAGTGAATAAGTGAGGTGGCTTTTCTCCCTGCGGGCGAAAAGCATTTTAAAAAAGCGTGAGCGCCAGCGAGACATTTCACCCACAAAAATCGCAGCCAAAAACCCGGAGCCAATTTTTGGCTCCGGGCTGGTTTTTTATCTCATCTCTTCAATATGATATATATATTCGAGCGAGCTCAGCGCTTCGATTATCTCTTTGTGCGTCTTGTATTTTTTCAGCTCCGCGCTGTTTATCGTTATCGTTATCGTATAGACGCTCAGTCCCGAGCCGACATACGCGAGGTTCGATTCGATGTCGTCTATTCTCAGCCCGAGGCGGCGGATGACCGCGACGAAGTCCTGAAGATATTCGCTGCTCTTGAGCTCGAGGTGGATCTCAAAGTGGTTCGAGCGGTTCTTGAGGTATATCTCAAGCGACGGGAAGCAGGCGAGGATGCAGAGCAGGAAAACATAGACTATGACGGTCACGGTATAGAGTCCCGCGCCGATCGTGAATCCGAGGATTCCGCAGGCCCAGAGTCCGGCGGAGGTCGTCAGTCCCTTTATCTGATTGCGGGAACTGAACAGTATCGAGTTGCCGCTGACCATCGCGGTGCCGATTATCGTCGCCGCCGAGAGCACGGGCACGCTGAACGAGTAGCTCATCATGAGATATATGTCGAGTATCATCGAGACGGTCGAGGCAAAGGAGATGAGCACGAAAGTGCGCAGTCCCGCCGAGTGACGCTTGCTCGAACGCTCGCAGCCTATGACTGACGCGAATATGACAGCCACTGCTATCCTGAGTATTATCGAATATGTGTTGAGCCCCATTGACCATTCGCCGAGCAGACGGGCGATAGGGTCCGAGAGGGCAAATGCGGTTATTCCGTTCATCTTCTTCTCCTCCTGTTCTTTCTGCTTCTGTCCATGCTCATGCCCGCGAGCAGATACTGCTCGTCTGCGGCTTCGGAGAATGCCTGCTCGTCTTCGTAGTAGGGATTCTCATGCTTAGGCAGGTCGTTTTGTATCGCCTGGATGCGTTCTATGAGCAGCTCGACCTTGCTCTTCTGATGTCCGTCCTCCGCGATTTCGACTATATCCTCGAGTTTGTTGGAATAGGACTTTGAAAGGTAGAGCGAGAGCTTCGCGCAGCCGGGGCCGATGAGCTCATACAGGACGCTCGACGCAAGTATTATCGTTTCAAGCGCACTGCCGGACGCGCCGCCGAGCGTTCGCGCACCCATCGCGGCGAGACCTATCGCGACGCCCGCCTGCGGGATAAGCGCGAGGCCGAGGTAGTTGCGGACAAGGTGGTTTTTCTTTGTTATGAGACAGCCGAGGAACGCGCCGGCATATTTGCCGATGATTCGCGTGAAGAAGTAGCACACACCGACAACTATCAGCGGCACGTGGCCGATGGATGACGAGCTGTCAAAGAGCGCGCTGAGATTGAAGTTGAGTCCCGAACGCACGAAGAACAGCAGGAGTATCGGCGGGTTGAAGTAGTTGAGCTGCTTGAACAGCCTCTCATCGTCCGAAAGATTGATGTAGACCATGCCCATCGCCATGCAGCCGAGAAGCGGCGAGACATCGAGCAGGGTGCATATTCCGCAGAACGAGAACAGCAGCGCGACGGAGACTATCAGCCTGTTGTCCGTCGAACGCTTCTGAAGCAGGAGCTTCAATATCAGTCCGAACAGGCAGCCTATCGCGAACACGAGAAGGTTGAGTCCGATGGGCTTCAATACGCTGCCCGCGCTGAAATGCCCCGATGCGTTCGCGAGCGCTACGGATATCGCGGCGCTGTATGCGACGAGTCCGACGACATCGTCGAGCGCAACGACCTGGAGCAGGGTGTCAACAAAGTCGCCCTTTGCGTGGGTCTGGCGTATTGTCATGACCGTTGACGCGGGAGCGGTTGCCGATGCGAGCGCGCCGAGCACGAGCGAGAAGTTGATATCCAGCCCGAGAATGAAGAATGACACGATGAAAACGATAATCGACGCGAGGCACGCTTCGAGCACAGTTATCACAACGACTTTTCCGCCGTTCTTTTTAAGAGTCGAAAAGCGGAAGAACTCGCCGGTGCTGAACGCGATGAACGCGAGAGCGATATCGTTCAGAAAGTCCATTCCCTCAACGATGTCCTGCGGCACGAGATTCAATACATACGGTCCGAGCAGGACGCCGGAGAGTATGTAAGCCGTGACATTAGGCAGCCGGAGCCGCTTTGTGATGCGCGTCATCGCAAAGCCCGTTATCAGCATCAGAGCCACCGAAATTATGATTCCTGCGACGGGGGAGGTGATGTTGAAGGTCTTGTAGAGTGAGTTAATCAATTTCCCTTATTCCTCGTTTCCTTTCAGAGAGTAAAAAAGCAACCGCCGGGAGAGCTTTTTCGTCCGGCGACCGATAAATTTTGCAAATTTGTTTTTTTAATATCTCTTGTGATTTACTATATAATATGATATACTCAACCTGTAATAAAATCAAATTATTTTAATTTTGATTTTCAAAAACTTTTTTTATGGTGAGTATATGTTAGACAATAAAACCGAAACTTTGATAGCAGTTGCGGAGCAGAAAAATTTCACAAGGGCGGCTGAAGTTCTCTCTCTGACCCAGCCTGCGGTCAGCCATCAGATAAGCCAGCTCGAACAATCCCTCGGCGCGAAGCTGTTCAATCGCAAGAAAGGCGAGCTGACATTGACGCAGGAAGGGGAGATTGCGGTTCGCTATGCGCGTATTCTGACTTCGATGGATCAGAAGATGCACATGGAGATAGCGGACTCCAAGCGCAACATAAAGAAGCTGCGCATAGGTTTGACTCATACCTCCGAAAGCACGTTTGCAACCGAGGTTCTCGCCCGTTACGGCAACGAATATCCAAATGTAAGCATTACTGTTTTTACAGATACTATAAAAAATCTTTATGATATGCTCGGCAATTTTGAGATCGATCTTGCAATAACGGACGGAAAAGTGTCGAATCCGTCGCTCAATTCCGTCATGATAGATACGGACTATCTCGTTTGCATCATGTCGAACAACAATCCGCTCGCAAAGCACTCGATGATAACGCTGAACGAGTTGCGCCGCGAGAGGCTCATCCTGCGTCTTCCGACTTCGGCAACGCGAATGCTGTTTGAAGCGACGCTCGAGAGCCACAACGAGTCGATAGACGACTTCAATGTTATTCTCGAAGTCGATAACGTCACGACGATAAAAGACCTTGTGCAGAAGGACTTCGGCGTATCTATCCTTGCAAAGAGCGTGTGCCTCAGAGAAGTCCGCAAAAAGAAGCTGACGATAGTTCCGATAGAAAACCTCAGCATGGCGCGCGAGACGAATATAGTCTATCACAAGAGCTTCGCCCATACCGAGGTGCTCCAGGATATAACCCAGCTCTATCACGACACGAAAAAGCACTATCTTGTGTGAATATAAATCGTTCGCTGCACAGTGTAGTATTACATCTTATTATTTCAAGCGTAAGCAAAACGCCGCCGGTAAGCTTTTATGCTGTGCCGGCGGCGTTTGAGTTTATATTAGAATTTATGCGATGACTGTGCTCGCCTGCTTGTCGGTGGGAACAAGACCGATGTAGCTTTGACCGGGGTTGAGCTTGAGCTCAGTTCCGTCGGACGAATAGAGGGTGAGCATACTGTCCGGGCCGCCCTTTTTCCAGGTTATGTTCTCATATGCGCCGTTCGAGAGATAGACGCCGCTGCCGCCTGTCAGATCCATGTCAACGCATCCGGAGGAGTCGCCCATGAGCGAGACCGGGCAGTAGAGAATGATGACGTTTTTGACCGCCATCTGCTTGCCGTCCGCGTCGGTCATCGGCGCGCCGTTGATGTCGTTGAGATATAGCCCGTCCTGCGCCGAATAAGTAAATGAGTGGTTGCAGTAGGACGAGAAAACTATGTCTATTCTCGAGCATGCGCCGCCGGTGGGAGTGCGCGGCGAGCTTTCGGAAACAAATGCAAAGGGACTCTGATAGCCGGATTTAATATCGCGGCGGATGTCGAGCTTCGTAAGACCCTTGTCAATTGCCTCGCGGGTCGTGTATCCGCGGTGCTCGATGGCTACGTTGGTGCGCTCCTTGTCGCGGAAGAAATATCTGCCGAGATACGAACGTCCGTCGAGGTCGTCGACATTACGCTCGCTTATCGCCGAATAGGCGTATTTGCTGCCGCCCCAGTGGACGAATATTGCGTCTAGTCCCTCGGCTATCTCGACGAAGTCGTGCCTTGCGCTTCTGAGCGAGCCGACCTTGTCGGGAATCTTGTTTATGTCGGAATAGAGCCAGAGCATTCTCGTAATACCCGCTTCCGTCACGCCCTCAAACACGATATCGGGGGTGCAGAGTCCCCACTGCGGGCTAGCGGGCTTCGAGTTGTTGACAACTACCGCTATCGGGCGTTTGCCCTGCGCCTTGAAGCAGGAGAGTCCGGTCAGCGGGTCGATGTCCGCCGCTTCGAGTGACTGTGATGAGGATTCGCCGCTCGTGCTGTCCGCGTCCGGATTTTTCTTGCCGCCGGAGCATTTGACGGCAATCAGGACGATCATCACGATGAGCAGCACTACAGCTGCGATGAGAATGTAAAGTCTCGAATTGTTTTTCTTCTTCTTTTTCTGCTGAGCTGACATTTTGAAAATACCTCGTTATCTGATGGATTTTTCTGTCATATTAATTATACATTTGAAAGCCATATTTTTCAACAGTAAAGCTCCGATTTTATTGACTTATCTTTTTACTATGTTATATAATGGTAAAAAGCCGGTAATTTTCTCGGCTTTGGCGCGGAATATTTCAGCGCGCCGGAAAAGGAGGTAAACCCAGATGGCAAGAGTATTCAATTTTTCAGCAGGCCCCTCGATGCTGCCCGAGAGCGTTCTCAGCCGCGCAGCAGCGGAGATAATGGACTATCACGGAAGCGGCCAGTCCGTTATGGAGATGTCGCACCGCTCAAAGGTCTTTGAGGAAATCATGGATGAGGCGCAGAATCTGTTCAGGTCGGTGCTTTCAGTGCCCGATAATTACGATATACTGTTCCTCCAGGGAGGAGCTTCGACCCAGTTCGCCGCGATTCCGCTCAATCTTTTGAACGGCAGCGGAAAGGCTGACTATATGCTCACCGGTCAGTTCTCGACCAAGGCGTATAAAGAGGCGTGCAAATACGGCGATATCAGAGTTGTCGCGTCCTCGAAAGATAAGACTTTCTCTTATATCCCCGAGGTCACCCGCGATGATTTTGACCCCGAGGCGGACTATGCATATATATGCCTGAACAACACTATCTACGGCACGAAGTTCCCGTATATCCCCGACACAGGCGATGTGCCGCTCGTCGCGGATGTCTCGTCGTGCTTCCTCTCGGAGCCGCTCGATGTCTCGAAGTTCGGTATCGTCTACGGCGGCGCGCAGAAGAATGTCGCCCCCGCGGGACTGACTATTGTCATAGTGCGCAAGGATCTTGTCGGCAAATCACGCGATATTACGCCTGCGATGCTCGACTACAAGAATATGGCGGACAACGACTCGATGTATAACACGCCGCCCTGCTGGTCGATATATATGTGCAAATTAGTGCTCGAGTGGATAGAGAAGCTCGGCGGACTTGAGGAGATGAAGAGGAGAAACGAATCGAAGGCAAAGATTCTCTATGACTTCATCGATTCGAGCAAGATGTTCTCGAACCCCGTCAGGCACTGCGACCGCTCGCTGATGAACGTGACTTTTGTCACCGAGAGCGACGAACTCAACGCGAAGTTTGTCTCCGAGGCGGCAGAGGCGGGATTTGTCAACCTCAAGGGACACCGTTCGGTCGGCGGAATGCGCGCGTCTATCTACAACGCCATGCCGGTCGAGGGAGTCGAGCAGCTTGTTGACTTCATGAAGGAGTTCGAGAAGAACAACTGAGGGGGAGAGGCTGATGAAAGAGATATTAACGCTCAATAAAATAGCAAAGTGCGGAACCGACCGCTTTGACAGCGCGAAATATGTCTGCACCGACAATGCGAAAGATCCGGCGGCGATAATGGTGCGCTCGGCTTCGATGCATGAGATGCAGTTCGGAGCGGGTCTTTTGGCAATCGCTCGCGCGGGAGCGGGTGTGAATAATATCCCGATCGATAAGTGCTCGGAGCAGGGCATCGCCGTGTTCAACACGCCCGGAGCGAATGCAAACGCGGTAAAAGAGCTCGTTATCTGCGCGGCTCTTCTCGCTTCGCGTAAAGTCGTAGATGCTATCGACTGGTGCAAGACTCTAAAGGGTGAAGGTAGCAATGTCGGCAAGCTCGTTGAAAAGGGCAAGAGCTCGTTTGCGGGTCCCGAGATAAAAGGGAAGACCATGGGCGTTGTCGGCATGGGCGCGATAGGCAAGCTTGTAGCCGAAGCGGCGCGTGACCTCGGTATGAGAGTCGTCTGCTTTGACAGAAAGGGCAGAAGCGAAATAAGCGGCGTTGAGACCGTTGACAATATGGACGCGGTTTTCTCTGCGGCGGATTACCTGACCCTGCACATCCCGTGCAACGACAGCACGAGAAATATTATAAATGCGGAGTCTATAGGCAAAATGAAAGACGGCGTACGCATCCTCAATTTCGCGCGCGGCGAGCTTGTGAACTCCGATGATATTCTCGCTTCTCTCGCCGACGGTAAAGTTGCGGCATACGCTACGGACTTCCCGACCGACGCACAGTTGGGCGTGCCCGGAGTTATAGCTATCCCGCACCTCGGTGCCTCCACGCCCGAGAGCGAGGACAACTGCGCGGTCATGGCTGCCGACGAGCTTATAAGCTATATCGAGCGCGGCGAAGTGAAAAACTCCGTCAACCTGCCCGAGCTCACGCCGCCCGCAGAGTTTGAAAAGCGCGTGTGCGTTATCTACAAAGACAGCGAGGGAGTGCGCGAAAACATCGTCGCGGCGCTCGGCGGCAATATAACATCGCTCAACAGCGCAGCCAAAAACGGACTTGGCTATCTCGTCTGCGATACGCTGAACCCCGACAGCGAAAGGATAACCGCAGTCAGCGGCGTTGTCAGAATGAGAATCATATAAAAAATTAACAGTAAACCCCGGAGGATAGACGGGTGTCCGTAAAACAGTTAATCCTCCGTATGGCTTAGACCATGCGGAGGATTTGTTTATGTCTAATCTTCAAACTTGCTGGCGGCAAACGGTTTGTCAAAACCGTTTGCCGCCAGCAAGTCCACAAGGGATAGACGTGCAAGCGTCGCAAGGGAGTGTAGCTCCCTTGACGGAACGAAGTGACGCAACATTCTCGGTCGAGCAGTTTTCTCCTGCTGACAGAGAATACAGCTCCGCAGGACGCATGATACTCCCGATAGGAGAGTATAGAAGTGCGCCCTTTAGTTCCTAAAGGGTTTTTATCAGTGCGACAAACGTGAATTTTCAAATTAGTCTTTGCAAATAACCTTTGAACCTTCACCATCAATTACAATTCCCTGACGGTTGTTAATTGGGCATAGATTCAAATCCGAAAACTCAGTCATTATTTTCTCGGTAACTTTCTTAAATGGTGCTGTAAGATAATGCGGAAGAACATAGAAATCAATCAAATCAAGCCCTGCATCATCTTCTTGTGAGTAGTCCTCCGGCTTTTCATCCATTTGCTCGATATATTGGATGCTTGGAGCGCATATAATCGCACCTGCCGATTCACCAATCATCAGTTTTCCCTTTGCTAATTCTTTCTTCAACAGCTCATCCGTTCCCGTTTTACGGAGCTGGTCTATAAGGAAAAAAGAATTTCCGCCGGTAAAATATATCACATCCGCATCTTCAAAAACAGACTGTATCGTTGAATAAGCCTCCGTTGAAATATCAATTTCAGTTACGATTGCTCCCAACTTTTTGAATAATTTTCGAGCCGAGCCGACATAACCGGTGTAGCCTTCACGCAGCGAAGCTGTTGGAATAAATGCGACTTTCTTATTTTCAATTTCTTCCTTTATCAGACTTCCTACACTTGAAAAGTGCGAACATAAAAATAGTTTCATCAATATTCTCCTTTATAAATACCGATTTGTTTCTCAATTTCGTATTCAAATTATACCATAAAACTTGTGAACAATTCTACCGCAACTTTGGACTATATGAGAAAAGTCCGAACAGTTTTCTGCCCGGACTTCCTCGCTCAATCATAAATCAATTCCGCTTTCACAATCTCCTCTGCCTGTGCCTTGCAAGCGTTCATCTGCCGCACCCATTCCATTTGATTATCGGCTTTCAGTTGCTCGGTCACGCCGTACTGCTTTGCCAGCTTCGGCACGATCAGCTCCATGCGGTTTCGTGCCGCTTCGTCAATCTCGGCGCAATACTGTCTTACGTACACCCAGCTATAACTCCGGGGTGAATTTTTTGTATTGTGGTGGGCTACAATTGGGAGTTGCCTATTACTTGAGCTATAGCAAAGTAAAAGCGCGTGACTCAACTAATTTTTATAATCAAGCCTCCAATAGCCGCGCCGTAGTGCTGGAGGACTAACAGAGATAGGCGAGGGAACGGCTTGCGAAGCAAGACACACGAGCCCGTACTGTTTGAGCGGAGCGAGTTTACGGGCGAATGTGCCGAGCTGCCAATTGAGAGCCGCAAGCTAAGTACTGCGGCATGGCGCAAAAAGACTTACTTTTAAGCGATGCTTGCTTGCCTTTTTGTGGGCACAGTTTGCTTTTCTTTTGCAGGCGTTTTCTTTTTCAAATAAAAAGAAAATGCCGAAACGCGGGAAGTATAAAATATTTGATTATTGTATGACGCGAAGGTAGATCGCGAATTTTATAATTTTATATCATGCCGCTCACGCGGCAATAAGATTGAGCAAATTTTGCGGGCGGATGATATCCGCCAATATCGAGCACTTCTTCGTTTTCACTTTTACTTATCACTTTGAGTGAAGCGAAACTGACCTCTCAGTCTCGGCTTTGCCGAGTCAGCTTCCCTTGCAGGAGCGCATAATGATTTTCATGACCAATCCACTCCACCTCAACCGCACAAAATCAAATCAATTTCCCCATATGTTTTCCTCTTTTCCCCTTGACCCTCTTGACTTTTTCTGTCAAAAAATGTATTCTCTATATTAATACTATGTTTTCCATTTAAGGTGATAAAAATGAAAAAATTCAGAAAGATTGCAGCGGTTCTGCTTTGCGTCGTCATGATAGCGGCGTCGCTCCAGTGCCTCGCTTTTGCCGCACCGCAGGACAGCGGCAAGCTCAACTTTCTCGTGCTCGGCGATTCGATAGCCGAGGGCTTCGGCGTTGAAAACAAAGAGGACGCGGCCTACGGCAAGATTGTCGCCGACACCAACGGCTACAATTACCGCAACCTCGCTCAGGTCGCAAACGATACGCAGGATCTTATCAGAAAGATCGAGACCGTTGACGAGTTCCGCGAGAGCATCGCATGGGCGGATGTCATAAACATCTGCATCGGATCGAACAACTACCTCGCGAGCAAGGATGTCGTCTGGATAACCATCGGCGCGCTGTTCGGAACAAACGACAAGAAGCTCGACGAGAAAGCCTACGGCATCTATGACGATCTGAATACTATCTATTCGCTCATCCGCGAGATAAATCCCGATGCGACGCTGATATTCGATAATATCTACTGCGCGTGGAAGGGCCTCGGACATATTCCGTTTATCAAGGCGGTTTCGCGTATAAACGCTATGCTCAATAAATTCGCCGCAAAGCACGACGATGTCGTTATATTCGACACTAGTGCGGTCATTTCGCACAACACCGAGCTTCTGGCGGACGACTGCGTCCATCCGAACGCAAAGGGCAATGTCGAGCTCGCAAAGCATATGCTCATTTTGCTCAAAAATCTCGGACTCGGTGAGAACACAGAACCCGTTATTCTGACTCCCGGCGTGGATTATAACTTCTATCGCCGGAGCTTCGGCAATGTCTTCGGCACTGTCGTCTGGCAGCTGGTTCGCTTCCTGACCGGCAACGTGCCCGGACTCGATATCTGAAAATACATAGGGACAGCCACATATCGGCTGTCCTTTTTTACTTTAATGTGCAAAATTTTTATTGCACAAGGCGCGATATGATGCTATTATATATATTAGTTTTTTATTTTGGGATGTGATGACATGGATTCAAGCTATCTTCCGGCAGGATATAAGCCACTGCTCGATATCAGACAGACTCAGGTGGCTATCAAAAAGGTCAAGGATTTCTTCGAGAGGGATCTCGCTATCCAGCTCAATCTTACCCGCGTCTCCGCGCCGCTCTTCGTGCGCTCGGATTCCGGACTCAACGATACATTGAACGGCGTCGAGCGCCCCGTTGCGTTCGATATAAAAGACATGGACAGCGATGTTGAGATCGTCCAGTCGCTCGCAAAGTGGAAGCGCCGCGCCCTCAAGGATTACGGCTTCAAGCCCGGCGAGGGTCTCTATGCGGATATGAACGCCATACGCCGCGACGAGGATACGGATAATCTCCACTCCGTCTTTGTCGACCAGTGGGACTGGGAGAAGATAATATCTCCCGAGCAGCGCAATGTCGATACTCTCAAGAGAACCGTCCGCGCGATTTACAGGAGCCTGCGCCACACGGAGACCTATATTGCCGAGGAATATGATTTCGTCGGCAAGTTCCTGCCCGATGAGATATCGTTCATCACCACGCAGGAGCTCGAGGATATGTATCCCGATCTGACCCCCAAACAGCGCGAGACCGAAATTGCCCGCGACAAGGGCGCAGTGTTTATCATGCAGATCGGCGGTAAGCTCCGCTCCGGCGACATCCACGACGGACGCGCCCCGGACTATGACGACTGGAGCCTCAACGGCGATATCGTCGTGTATTATCCTCTGCTCGACATGGCATATGAGCTGTCGAGCATGGGTATCCGCGTCAACGCCGAGTCGCTCGCGTCTCAGCTTGAAGAGAGAGGCTGCCCCGAGCGCGCCGAGCTCCCGTTCCAGCGCGACCTGCTCAACGGCAATCTTCCGCTGACTATGGGCGGCGGCATCGGCCAGTCCCGTATGTGCATGTTCTTCCTTAGAAAGGCGCACATCGGCGAAGTCCAGGCGTCCATCTGGCCGCAGGAGACCGTTGACTCGTTCAGAGCGCAGGGCGTCTGCCTGCTGTAAAAAATATGCTCTGTCCATTCGGCGAATAAATAAAATAAAGAAGCCAAGCTGCAAAACACAGCTTGGCTTTTGTTATATAAAATTGCAGTTGAGGCGATACCAAACGAATTTATATCTCCCTGAACACAGCGGCAAATCCGCCGGAGGGGCGCATTGCTATGTCCGCGCTGTCGGCGCTCGTGACGGATATCTTCACTTTATTATACCCGCGCTGATCCGCGAGGTCGTCCGTGTATATCTCGGCTTCGTATTTCGCGCCGTCTTTTAAAAATGAGAACGGCAGATTTATCTTCCGCTCGCCTTGAGAGCCGTTAAATACGGCGGCGTACCATTTGTTCTCGCTCTGCCGCGCGAAAATCGCGATTTCGCCTATCTTGCTGCCGGGGAGGACGTGTGTCTCGTTCCAGATTACCGGCAGGGGAGAGACAAACGAATCGAGCTCGTGCGCTTTCAGAATTGACGGGTCTTCGCTGACGGTGAAAAACGCCGAGTTATATATTACGGCTGAGGCAAGCATGTGGCATATGCTGACTTCGTTAAGGCATCTCGGCACGGAGAAGCACAGCGGCGTATAATCCGCGTTGCCGCCGAGCATCCTTGTAAATGGAAGAACCGTGTCGTTGTCCGCGTCCGCCTTGCATTGGAGTCCGCGTATCGCCTCCATGCTCATCACATTCGGGAACGTGCGGCGCAGCCCCGTCGACTTCTGCGGGTTGTGGTATATGACCATGAGCTTGTGCTCTGCCGCCTCGCGCGCAAAGCGGCGGTAAAATTCAGTCATGAACTGCGTCTCGCTCTCGATGTGGTCGAGCTTTATGCCCTTTATCCCGAGCTTTTCACACTTTTTGAAGAACCTGCGCCTGTATGGAGTGAACCACACCTTGTCCATGGCGGACTGCCAGAGCCATATCCCGACCGAGCGCTTTTCTGCGTCGTCAACGAGCTCTTTGACCTTTTTGAACGCGCCGCGTTCCGTTTTTGCCCAGTCGCGCCAGCCGTTGTCCGCGAGGTTGTATTCATATCCCGCCTCCTGCGCGAGGGCGTTGAATTCCATTATCTTTTCAAATCGTCGGCTGTGCTCTTCGTCTATAAAATACGACCACGCGCTCTTGCCCGGGCGTATCCAGTCGGCGTTTTCGTATGCTTTGTCATTCACGGGCGCTGCGGCGTGGGCTATAACGCAGCAGTGAATGAGCTCCTCGAGCGAGCGGCACACGGTGACTATGCGCCACGGAATTTTCCCGCCTTTTATAAAGAACTTGTCCGTGTCCCACAGCTCCGTTTTGAATCTGCCCGCGCCGAGCGAGCGCAGAGCCATGCCGGGGTAGTTCTCGATGTCCGATTCGGTTATCATTATATATATGCTTTTCCCGGGAAACTCGAATGCGGTCATGCATGAGAAAACTTCGCTTTGCGAAAGCTCCGATGTCTTTTGTGTCAGCGTCTTGCCCTGCATCTTTTTGAGGTCGGTCTGATATCTGCAAACGGTGTCACCGGGCACGTTGAACCGGGTCAGCTCGTCGCTGATAAGAAGCCCCGTATCTTTGCCGAACAGCAGACGGAAGCCGAAGCCGTCGTTCCATATGCGCACCTCGAGCGAGTATATAATTTTTTTCGCGCGCACGGGGATAATATAATTCATGTGCCTGTCGGTTATATCCGTCTCGGTGTCAAGGTCGCGGTAAGTCTCTTCGCAGGACTCGATTTTCGGCTCGCCGAGGGTGACATTTTCGCCGATATTTCTGCCGCCCTGAACGAGCAGACCTATCTCCGACGGCTCGATTACAGTAATTCCGCCGACAGCTGCCGAATATGTAAGTCTGCCGCCCGAGACAGTTACTTCGAGCGCGCCGTCGGGGCTTTTGAGAATATAGCTGTCCCGATTTTTGATAGTTTCCGCGGCGCAGTCCGTTTTGTGCCCGAATACGGAATATGCCGCAAAGCGGGCGCGTGCCTGTATTCCGAGCAGCAGCCGTCCCGTTTCCCTCATCATATATATCACCCCGTTAAACGCCATTATCATGCACATTATAATATAAATTAATTTGCAACACAAGTTGATATTTGACCTCGGATATGATATAATCCGATTAACTTGAGTATAAGGAGAAGTTCTATGAACAGTAAAGTAGTTATCACCACAGACAGCCCTGCGGATCTGAGCGCAGAACTTGAAACAAGATATGATATACATGTCCTGCCGCTGTATGTTAATCTCGGAGGAAAATCATACCGCGACGGAATAGATATAACCACTCCCGATATTTTCAGGCACTATGACGAGACGGGCGAACTGCCTACGACCTCGGCTATTCCGATAGGCGACTATGAGACCTTCTTCAAGTCCTTTATCGACGAGGGAAAGAAAGTTGTCCATTTCTCGCTGAGCTCCGAGATATCCTCGACCCATCAGAACGCGAGACTCGCCGCGGAGGGAATGGACGGAGTTTATGTCATCGACTCGCGCCATCTGAGCTCCGGTATCGCGCTCCAGGTCATAAGAGCCTGCGAGATGCGCGATGAGGGCATGAGCGCGGAGGATATAGCGAAGGCCGCCGTTGATTTGAACAAAAAGACCTGCACGAGCTTTGTGCTTGACAAGCTCGAATATATGAAGAAAGGCGGCCGCTGCTCGACCGTAGCCGCGCTCGGAGCCAACTTGCTCTCCATCCGTCCGTGCATCGAGATGAAGGACGGCAAGCTCGGAGTTGCGAGAAAGTATCGCGGCAAGATACTCGACGTCAAGAAGAAGTATATCGAGGATGAGCTCAGCGCCCATAAGGACGATGCCGACCTTTCGCGCATTTTCCTGACCTCGTCGAGCGCTTCGGATGCCGAGGTGAAGGAGCTCACCGCGCTGATACAGAGCATTCTCCCGTTCAAGGAGGTTCTCATCGGCTGCGCGGGCTGCACCATCGCAAGCCACTGCGGACCCGGATGCATGGGAATACTTTTCATGACCAAATAAATGAAAGAAAAAGTCGCCGCCTGTCTGAATTTCAAACGGGTCGGCGGCGTTTTTTGATACGGAGAATAAAATGATAAAAAACATAATTCTCGATATGGGCAACGTGCTCATTGAATACGATGTCAACCGCCCGCTTGATGCGCTTTGCCCTAACGAAGAGTCAAAGAAAATTATCCGCCGCGAGCTGTTCGAGAGCGAAGACTGGCTCGAGGGCGACAGGGGCAATATAACCGACGCCGAGATGCTCGCCGCGGCGAAAGCGCGCGTGCCGGAAAAATATCACGCCGCGCTCGAAGAGTGCGAGCGGCACTGGCCGGATTTTCTCAACAGAATTGACGGCGCGCCGGAGTTCTGCCGCGCGATGCGGGAGAGCGGGAAGAATATATATGTCCTCTCAAACGCGAGCGGGCGCTTCTATGAATATTTTCCGCGCTTTTACGATATGGACTTTTTCGACGGCGTGGTCGTCTCGTGCGATTTGCATATCATAAAGCCCGACAGGAGGATATACGAATATATCCTCAATAAATACGGGCTGAAAGCCGAGGAGTGTTTGTTTATAGACGACCTCGAAAGAAACGTGCGCGGGGCGGAGGAAGTCGGAATAAACGCCGTGAGGTTCGAAAACAACTACGGAGAGATAGCGAAAAAATACGGACTTTGACGGAGGAGATGAATTGAAGAAGAAAATTTTTTCTGCGACGTTACTCTGCTGCGCGGCTGTTTTGCTGCTTGCCGGATGCAGCGCGAAAAAGGATGACGGAGGAAACGATATGCCTAATTTTGACACATCCGTGCCGACCCTCGGCGAAAACGGCTGGTACAAAGTATTCGAGGACGATTTCAACGGCGACGGACTCAATCAGAATATAGATTTCGGCGAGCGCTACAGCGGCTCGAAGGAGATTTGGACAACATCGCCCCACGCAATACGATGGGAGTCAAACGATGAAAAGCATCCGGAGTATGCCTGTTGGTGGTGCCCGGAGATGGTTGAGATTAGGGACTCAAATCTGATAGTCCGCTCGGAGTATCGGGATGATCACGTCTGCTCGGGCGACTGTCCGAAGGCCGGCAGATTCACCGGCGGCATTGAGACCCGCAGAATAGTCGGCGACAGCAACAATAACAAGGGCACGAACGATGAGCTCCTGTTCTCACAGGCTTTCGGCTATTTTGAAGTAAGGGTAAAGCTCCCGGACGCCGACGGGCTTTGGTCTGCATTTTGGCTCCAGTCCCCGAACATGAGAAAGATATCCAATGCGGGACTCGACGGCACGGAGATAGATGTGTTTGAGAGCGCATTCCGCATGAATCGCAAGAGCCGTATGGGTCATGCCCTAATCTGGAACGGCTACGGCAAGTATTCCGACTCCGATACGAAGATAACCGAGCTCAAGCAGGATCTCTATGACGGCTACCACACTTACGCGCTCAAGTGGACACCCGAATATTATGTTTTCTACATAGACGGTGAGCCGACATGGGCTTCGATGGGCGGCGGAGTGTCGAAGGTGCGCGAATTTTTGCGCCTGACCGTCGAAACAGACGCAGGCGACGGCTGGGGACCGCACGGGCAGGAGATAGGTCAATTCAGTCACAAATCATCGAGCGAGTTCATGGTTGACTATGTCAAGGTCTGGCAGAACGAGAACTATGAGAAGTACATTCTTGACGATGATGTGTTCCCCGGAGAGCTTGACCCGGCAAACTGATAAAAAACAGGGGACTGCATTTTCGGCAGTCCCCTGTTCTTACGTTTTCTTTTTTGTTTTTATTTTCCGTCTGTATTTTGCAAAGCAGACGACGCTTGCCGTGACAAGCCCCAAGCCAATAACGAGCACCCAGTGCAGATAGTATGTGTTGAGGAACGGAACGAACGAATAGACGGGCACGCGCGTTGTCGCTATGCGGTGTTCTTCGGATATCTGCGTTGTCCCGTCGGGGAGAATCTCCATCATCGGACCGTGGTCGTAGGTCACTTTTTGATACGACTCAATGACCTGCGATAAAGTCAGCAGTACGCCGACGATTATAACTCCGAGCACGAGCGTGACTATTCCCGCGATGAGCAGCTGGCGGCTCTGCTCCGCCTTTCTGACACTTGCGGCGGTGCGGGCGACTGCAGGGATGTCCTCGTCGCAGTCGAGGTTGTCTTTTATAAGATAGTCGGTCGTGACGCCGAAAAGCTCGCTTAGCTGAACTATGTTGTCCGTGTCCGGAACGGCAGTGCCGAGCTCCCATTTTGATACCGCCTGCCGCGAGACCGTTATCCTGTTTGCAAGCTCCTCCTGTGACCAGCCGCGCCCTTTTCTGAGCTTTTGCAGTTTTTCGGGGAAGTTCATGAATTTCTCCTTTCGCGTATTTTTTATTGCACTTGTATTTTACACGAAAGCAAAATTCCAGTCAATATATCAGAGCTTGCAATCTGTCAACCGGAGCTTACATTATATATTTGCTCGGTTGCGGCGGGGAAAATAAAAAATTTTTTATTTTATATCCCTCTATCTTGTCTGCAATTTGACTAAAATATCCATATATAGAGTGCTGATTTTCATCACGCAAGTTTTTGAAAAAATATTGCGAAAACCCTTGCAATACAAGGATTTGTGTGGTATCATTATCAGGCATGATTGTGGGAAGTGGGGCAAGTATGCCCGAAACACAATCTGCTGATATGCGATGATGCAGAAGGTGGCCGTCCTTTGAGACGGGGAATTTCTGCGGAGTATGTCCGATTTAAAACCGGGCGAAACAGGTCTGACTGCCGCACGGGGTGCGTTTCCCTCGCACCTTCGCTTGAGGCAGCAGTAATTGCATCTGCTTTCTTCACACCCGGAAATATCGTTTTCCGGTTTTTAAAAAGGAGAACGAGGAAACACCCGGAGGCGTTGAAAGAAAAGAAGCAATGCCCGCCAATCATTAAGGAGGCGCAAACAATGGCAGCAAAGGGAAAAATCAGAATCAGACTCAAGGGCTATGACCACAACCTCGTCGACAAGGCGGCGGAGAAGATCGTAGAGACCGCAAAGAGAACCGATGCTCAGGTCTCAGGTCCCGTACCGCTCCCGACAGAGAAGGAAGTCGTTACCGTCCTTCGCGCAGTCCACAAGTACAAGGACTCCCGCGAGCAGTTTGAGCAGCGTACACACAAAAGGCTCATAGACATCATCAGACCTTCAGCAAAGACTGTTGAAGCTCTTACCGGTCTTGAGCTTCCCGCAGGCGTGGATATAGAGATCAAACTCTAATACATTATATATATGCGTGAAAGCGCAGATATGATGTACGCCGCAGGTCAAGTTGGCGAGAGCCAACCAATAACCTAAAGGAGGAGAAAGGAACTATGCAAAAAGCACTCATCGGAAAGAAGATCGGCATGACTCAGATCTTCGATGCAAACGGAAACGTTGTTCCCGTAACAGTCGTCGAGGCAGGCCCCTGCTCTGTCGTTATGAAGAAGACTGTTGAAAACGACGGCTACGAAGCTGTTCAGCTCGGTTTCGGCGACGTCAAAGTTCAGAGAGTCAACAAGCCCATGAAGGGTCACTTCGACAAGGCGGGCACAGCCCCCAAGAAGTCCCTCAGAGAGTTCAGACTTGACGATCAGTCGAGCCTCAACGTGGGCGATATCCTCAAAGCCGACGTTTTCGCTGTTGGCGATCACGTTGACGTTGTCGGTACAAGCAAAGGTAAGGGCACCGCAGGCGCCATCAAGAGATGGAACTTCTCCAGACTCAAGATGACTCACGGTACCGGACCCAACGCAAGACACGCCGGTTCTCTCGGCGCGTGCAGCGATCCCTCGAGAGTTTACAAGGGAAAGAAGCTCGCAGGTCACCTCGGCCACGAGAGAGTTACTATCCAGAATCTTGACATTGTCAAGGTCGACGCTGAGAACAACCTTATCGCTATCAAGGGCGGCATCCCCGGCCCCAAGGGCGGCATCGTTCTCATCAGAGACAGCGTTAAGAATGTGTAAGAAAGGAGTAGAGTTTAATGCCTAATTATTCAGTTTTTGACAAGACCGGCAAGAAGGTATCGGACATTGCCCTTTCGGACGCGATCTTCGCAATCACCCCGAACGCTTCGGCAATGCACCTCTGCGTGGTAGCATATTTGGCAAACCAGCGCCAGGGCACTCAGTCTACCCTTACACGCGCTGAAGTCAGAGGCGGCGGCAAGAAGCCCTGGAGACAGAAGGGCTCAGGCCGCGCAAGACAGGGCTCCATCAGAAGCCCGCAGTGGACCCACGGCGGTATCGCACTCGGCCCCAAGCCCCGTGAGTACGGCAAGACAGTCAACAAGAAGGTCAGAAGACTCGCTATGAAGTCTGCTCTTTCCTCCAAGGTCGCAGCTGAGGAGCTTATCGTCCTCGACAGCCTTGAGATGAACGAGATCAAGACCAAGGAAGTTGTCAGCGTTCTCAAGGCTCTTGAGACCGGTAAGAAGGTTCTCATCGTCCTTCCCGAGAAGAACGAGACCGTCTACAGAAGCGCTCGCAACATCAATGGCGTCAAGACCACTCTTGTCAGCACACTCAATGTTTACGATATCCTCAACTGCGATTCTCTCGTAGTGCTCAAGGATGCCGTATCGAAGATTGAGGAGGTATACGCATGAGCAAGATAGCACAGGACATCATCCTTCGTCCTATCATCACCGAGGAGAGCATGCTCGGTACAGCGGACAAGAAGTACACCTTCTCCGTTGCCAAGGATGCAAACAAGATAGAGATCGCCAAGGCAGTTGAAGAGCTCTTCAAGGTCGAAGTCAAGAGCGTCAACACCGTTAACTGCCGCGGCAAGAAGCGCCGCTACGGCCGTTTCGAGGGATTCACTTCCTCGTGGAAAAAGGCTATAGTGACCCTTACGGAGAACTCCAAGACCATCGAGTTCTTCGACGGCATGATGTAATAATCAACCAATAATCCGGCGGTAAAGTATGGAGGGTCGACACCTCCGCAAAGCCGCTATGAGGAGAGTGAAACCAAATGTCGATCAGAGTTTACAAGCCGACAACAAACGGTCGCCGTAACATGTCGGTCACAGATTACTCCGGGCTGTCAAAGGTTGCTCCCGAGAGAAGCCTTCTTGCTCCTCTCTCCAAGAACTCCGGACGCAACAGCTACGGCAGAATCACCGTTCGCCATCGCGGCGGCGGAAACCGCAGAAAGTATCGTATAATCGACTTCAAGCGCGATAAGTTCGATGTTTCTGCAACTGTTAAAACACTTGAGTACGATCCCAACCGTTCAGCTCATATAGCTCTGCTTGAGTATGCCGACGGCGAGAAGAGATACATTCTCGCTCCCGCAGGCCTCGCAGTGGGCGACACGGTTGTCGCAGGCCCCGATGCCGATATCAAGGTCGGCAACGCACTTCCCCTGACCAACATCCCCACCGGTACTTTCGTTCACAACGTTGAGCTTTATCCCGGCAGAGGCGGTCAGCTGGCAAGAGCGGCGGGCAACTCCGCACAGCTCATGGCTAAGGAAGGCGCATACGCCCTTCTTCGTCTGCCCTCGGGCGAGCTGAGAAACGTTCCCGCTTCCTGCATGGCAACAGTCGGTCAGGTCGGCAACGTTGACCACGAGAATGTCAAGATCGGTAAGGCAGGCCGCAGCCGTCACCTCGGCTGGAGACCCACCGTCCGCGGCTCCGTCATGAACCCGAACGACCACCCGCACGGCGGCGGTGAGGGCAAGAGCCCGATCGGTAGACCTGGTCCCTGCACTCCGTGGGGCAAGCCCGCACTCGGCTATAAGACGAGAAACACCAAGAAGGCCTCCGATAAGCTTATCGTGAAGCGCCGCAACGGCAAGTAAGTCGAGAAAGGAGCAGAAATAATGGGCAGAAGCGTTAAAAAAGGACCTTTCGTGCAGCCTAAACTGCTCGAGAGAGTCGTGGAGATGAACAAGTCCGGCAACAAGCAGGTTCTCAAGACCTGGAGCCGCAGCTCCACAATCTTTCCCGAATTTGTCGGCCACACCTTCGCTGTTCATGACGGACGCAAGCATGTCCCCGTGTATGTAACAGAGGATATGGTTGGACATAAACTCGGTGAATTCGCACCGACCAGAACTTTCAAGGGTCATGCGGGTTCCAAAACAACAAATAACGGTAAATAATCAGTCGAAAGGAGTGTGTAACAATGCAGGATAATACAATGCCTCAGGCAGTGGCTAAGGCAAACTATGTGCGCATTGCTCCCCGCAAGGTTCAGATAGTTCTCGACCTTATCCGCAATCAGCCGGCAGACAAAGCGCTGGCAATTCTCAAACACACGCCCAAGGCTGCGTGTGAACCGCTTCTTAAACTTTTGAAGTCCGCTATAGCGAACGCTGAGAACAAGAACATGGACACTTCCAATCTTTACATCAGCGAGTGCACTGTAGGTCAGGGACCGACCCTCAAGAGAATAAGAGCGAGAGCTCAGGGCAGAGCGTTCAGAATCAACAAGAAGACGTCGCACATCACCCTGGTGCTCAAGGAAGCGGAATAAGCGAGGAGGAGGTTAAACAATGGGACAGAAAATTAATCCCACCGGTCTTAGAATCGGTGTAATTAAAGACTGGGAGTCACGCTGGTACGCAGATCCCAAGGATTTCGGCGATACCCTCGTTGAAGATCACAAGCTGCGTGAATTCCTCCTTGAGCTCCTTGCTCCGGCAGGCGTGCCCAAGATCGAGATCGAGCGCAATTCCAAGAGAGTCAACATCAACATTTTCTGCGCAAAGCCCGGTATGGTTATAGGCAAGGGCGGCGCTGAGATAGAGAAGCTCAAGAAGCTCTGCGAGAGCAAGCTCGGCGGCAAAGAGGTTTCGCTCAACATCGTTGAAGTTAAGCAGCCCGACCTTGACGCTCAGCTCGTCGCTGAGAACATTGCTTCTCAGCTTGAAAGAAGAGTTTCCTTCCGCCGTGCTCTCAAGCAGTCCATCGGACGCACTATGAGACTTGGCGCAAGAGGTATAAAGACTCAGGTTTCCGGCCGTCTGGGCGGTGCGGAAATAGCACGTACAGAGCAGTATCATGAGGGTACTATCCCGCTGCAGACCATCAGAGCCGACATCGACTATGGCTTCGCTGAGGCCAAGACCACTTACGGCCGCATCGGTGTCAAGGTCTGGATCTACAAGGGCGAGGTTCTTCATGACAACCGCAGCAGCAATAACAGAAGAAGATCATCACGCAAGGAAGGGGGAGCTCGCTAATGCTGTTACCCAAGAGAGTTAAGCACCGCAGGGTACAGAGAGGCAGGATGACCGGTAAGGCCATGAGAGGCAACAAGGTCTCTTACGGCGATTTCGGTCTCGTAGCTCTCGAGCCCGCCTGGATCACCGCTAACCAGATCGAGGCAGCCCGTATCGCAATGACCCGTTACATCAAGCGTGGCGGTCAGGTCTGGATAAAGATTTTCCCCGACAAGCCGGTAACCAAGAAGCCCGCTGAAACCCGAATGGGTTCCGGTAAAGGTGCTCCCGAATATTGGGTTGCCGTTGTTAAGCCCGGCAGAGTCATGTTTGAAATTGCCGGCGTTGACAGAGAGCTTGCAGAAGAGGCTATGCGCCTTGCTGCTCATAAGCTCCCGATCAAGTGCAAATTTGTAACTAAGGAAGAAACGGGTGGTGAACAGGAATGAAAGCCAGTGAAATAAGAAAACTTTCCGCCAAAGAGCTGGATGCTAAGCTGCTTGAGTTAAAGGATGAGCTTTTCAAACTGCGCTTCCAGCAGGCTGTTAACCAGCTCGACAACCCGATGCGAATCAGTGCCGTTAAGAAGGACATAGCGCGCATCAAGACAGTTCAGCGCGATATCGAGCTCCACGGCGCCAATTCGTGATGAAAGGGAGGTCAACACTTATGGAAAGAAACCTCAGAAAAACTCGCGTTGGCATTGTGACCAGCGATAAGATGGATAAGACTGTTGTCGTCTCCATCAAGGATAGGGTAAAGCATCCGCTTTACAAGAAGATCGTTAACCGCACCATCAAGCTCAAGGCTCATGATGAGAACAACACCTGCGGAATCGGCGACCGTGTCCTCGTCATGGAGACCCGCCCGATGTCCAAGGACAAGAGATGGCGCGTAGTTGAGATCATCGAGAAGGCTAAATAATTTTTTGGTAACAGTAAGGAGGCAGACACTGTGATACAGCAACAGAGTTACCTCAAGGTTGCCGACAACACCGGCGCGAAGGAGATTATGTGCATTCGCGTTCTCGGAGGTTCCGGCAGGAGGTATGCCAATATCGGCGACGTCATAGTTGCTTCGGTTAAAAAAGCAGCACCCGGCGGCGTAGTTAAAAAAGGCGAGGTCGTTAAGGCAGTCGTAGTTCGTACTGCAAAAGGAGTTCGCCGTGATGACGGCACCTACATTCGCTTCGATGAGAATGCAGCTGTTATCATCAAAGAAGACAAAAATCCCAAAGGCACTCGTATCTTTGGACCGGTAGCGAGAGAGCTGCGTGAGAAAGATTATCTCAAGATTCTCTCTCTGGCTCCCGAAGTGCTTTAAGGCGGAGGTGCAACGATGAGTAATAAGGTTCATGTTAAGACCGGTGACGAGGTTGTCGTCATCAACGGCAAGTACCGCGGCAAGAGAGGCAAGGTCCTCCAGGTCAGCCCTTCCGAGGGTAAGGTTATTGTCGAGGGCGTGAATATCGTCACGAAGCACGTTAAGCCCCGCAAGATGGGTGAGGCCGGCGGTCTCATCAAGGCTGAAAGCGCCCTTTATGCAGATAAGGTTCAGCTCGTTTGCCCCAAGTGCGGCAGACCCACCAGAACCGGCAGCAAGATCAACGCAAAAGGCAAGAAAGTCCGCACATGCAAGAAGAGCGACTGCCTTGCAGAATTCGAATAAGGGAGGAGCATGACAAATGGCAGCAAGGTTAAAAGAGACCTATATAAACGAAGTTGCACCTGCTCTTATGAAGAAGTTCGAGTATAAGAGCGTCATGCAGATCCCGAAGCTTGACAAGATTGTGGTCAACATCGCTTGCGGCGAGGCAAGAGAGAACTCCAAGGTTCTTGATTCCGTCGTCTCCGACCTCATGCAGATCACCGGTCAGAGACCCGTGATGTGCAGAGCGAAGAAGTCGATCGCTAACTTCAAGCTCCGTGAAGGCATGGTTATCGGTGCCAAGGTTACCCTCAGGGGAGACAGAATGTATGAGTTCCTTGACAGGTTCTTCAATCTCGCTCTTCCCCGCGTCAGAGACTTCAGAGGTATCAACCCGAACTCTTTCGACGGCAGAGGCAACTATTCTCTGGGTATCAAGGAACAGCTGATATTCCCCGAGATCGAGTACGACAAGATTGACAAGGTCAGAGGCATGGATATTTGCTTTGTCACGACAGCTAATACTGATGAAGAGGCACGCGAGCTGCTCACTCTCATGGGCGCTCCGTTCGCAAAATAAGGAGGAATTACGGTGGCCAAAACATCCATGAAGGTTAAGCAGGCTAGACCCGCTAAGTATTCTTCAAGGGCTTACAACAGATGTAAGATCTGCGGCAGACCGCACGCCTATCTTCGCAAATACGGAGTATGCCGCATCTGCTTCAGAGAGCTGGCTCATGCCGGTCAGATCCCCGGCGTCAAGAAGGCCAGCTGGTAAAAGAGCAATTGCAAAAGGAGGTTCAACAGTATGCAAATTACTGATTCCATCGCCGATATGCTCACAAGAATCCGCAATGCGAATTCCGCAAAGCATGATACGGTGAAGATTCCCGCATCCAATATGAAGAAGGCGATTGCTCAAATTCTTCTTGATGAGGGTTACATCAAGGGATTCAAGGTTGAGGACGACGGCAAGCAGGGCGTCATCGAGATCGCTCTCAAGTACGGCCCCAACAAGTCACAGGTTATAACCGGTCTGCGCAGAGTTTCAAAGCCCGGTCTGCGTATATATACCAACTGCGAGGATATGCCCAGAGTCATGAAGGGTCTCGGCATCGCTATCCTCTCAACAAGCAAGGGCATTATGACTGACAAGGATGCACGCAAAGCCAATGTCGGCGGCGAAGTCCTTGCATTTATCTGGTAAGGAGGTGCTGTAAATGTCACGCATAGGAAACAAACCCATCGCAATCCCCGCAGGGGTTACTGTGCAGGTGGACGGCAGCACTGTCACCGTTAAGGGTGTCAAAGGCGAGCTTACCAGAACCGTGCACAGCAATATGGCTGTCGAAGTCGAAGGCGCGACCGTTCACGTCAAGCGCCCCGACGACACCAAGCTCAACAAGTCCCTTCACGGTCTTACCCGCACACTCGTCGCCAACATGGTGACCGGCGTCAGCGAGGGCTACAAGAAGGAGCTTGAAATCAACGGCGTAGGTTACCGTGCCGCTAAAGAGGGCAAGGAGCTTGTTCTCAATATCGGTTTCTCGCATCAGGTCAGAGTGGCCGAGATCGACGGTATCACCATCGAGGTTCCCGCGCCCAACAAGATCGTTATCTCCGGTCCCGACAAGCAGAAGGTCGGCCAGTTTGCAGCGGAAGTTCGCGAGAAGCGTCCCCCCGAGCCGTACAAGGGCAAGGGCATCAAGTATGTTGATGAGCATATCCGCCGCAAGGAAGGCAAGGCCGGCAAGGGCGGTAAGTAAGTTTAGGTTAAGGAGTGAAAAGTTATGGTTAACAGACCGGACAGCAAGAAAGCAAGACAGAAGCGCCACACCAGAGTGCGTGCTAAGATCTCCGGAACTGCAGAATGCCCCCGCCTTAATGTATTCCGCTCCCTGCAGCACATCTATGCTCAGATCATAGACGATGTTTCAGGCAAGACCCTTGTTTCAGCCTCTACTGTTGAGAAGGATTTTGAGGATTACGGCGGAAATAAATCCGCAGCCCGCAAGGTGGGCATCACACTGGCAAAGAGAGCAGCCGAAAAGGGAATAACCGATGTTGTTTTCGACCGCGGCGGCTACGTTTATCACGGCCGTGTTCAGGAACTGGCCGAAGGCGCCCGTGAGGGCGGCCTCAACTTCTAAGGAAAGGGAGGATACTTTTGGCTAAGATTGATGCATCGGCATATGAACTCACTGAAAGAGTTGTCACTATCAACCGCGTATCGAAAACCGTTAAGGGCGGCCGTATATTCAAGTTCGCCGCTCTCGTAGTCGTCGGTGACGGCAACGGAATCGTCGGCTTCGGTCTCGGCAAGTCCGGCGAAGTTCCGGACGCCATCCGCAAGGGTATCGAAGATGCGAAGAAGAACCTGATGAAGGTTTCACTTAAGGGAACAACCATTCCCCACGAGGTTATAGGTAAGTTCGGCGCAGGCGTTGTCCTGCTCAAGCCCGCCGCACCCGGTACCGGCGTTATCGCCGGCGGTCCTGTCCGTGCAGTCGTCGAGACTGTCGGCATCAGAGACATCCGTGCTAAGGCTCTCAGATCCAACAACCCCTGTAACGTCGTCAGAGCAACACTTGACGGTCTTGCACAGCTTCGCAACGTCGATGAAGTTGCGGCTATAAGAGGCAAGTCGGAAAAAGAAATTTTAGGTTAAGGAGGGTGGACAACAATGGCAGATATTAACGTAAAGCTCGTCAAGAGCCTTATCGGAAGTACTAAACCTCAGATTGCCACCGCCTATGCACTCGGTCTCCACAAGATCGGCGACGAGTCAGTTCAGCCTGACAACGCTGCCACCCGCGGCAAGATCAGAAAGCTTGCCCATCTTGTCGAGACAAGTGAAGTCGAGCAAGGAGGTGCTGAATGATGAAATTGCATGAGCTTTCACCTGCACCCGGTTCTGTCAAAGAGCGTAAGCGTATAGGCAGAGGCGCTGCTTCAGGTCAGGGTAAGACCGCCGGCAAAGGCCACAAGGGCCAGAAGGCAAGAAGCGGAAGCAACGCGCACATCGGTTTCGAAGGCGGCCAGATGCCCCTTCAGAGAAGAATCCCCAAAAGAGGTTTTGTCAACATTTTTGCGAAAGAGATCGCAACTGTTAACGTAGCAGCTATCAACGACAAGTTCGAGGACGGCGCTACCGTAACTATAGAAGCCCTCGTCGAGTCCGGTCTTGTCAAGAAGACCCTCGACGGCGTCAAAGTCTTAGGACAGGGCGAACTTACGAAGAAGCTAACAGTTCAGGCTAATGCTTTTTCTGCTTCCGCCAAGGCTAAGATTGAGGCTGCGGGCGGAAAGGCAGAGGTAATCTGAAAATGTTCAAGACTTTTGCCAACGCATGGAAGATCCCGGAGCTCAGAAAGAAGATTCTCTTCACCGCTCTGATTGTTCTTATCTTCAGAGTCGGCTCCGCTATTCCGGTTCCGTTCACAAACATCCTCATTGAGGGCGGCAATCTTGTTCAGGACGGCAGCACCTTCCTGAACTACCTCATTATGATGACCGGTGACGCGTTCAACTACGGTACTCTGTTCGCTCTGTCGATCACCCCGTACATCAACTCGTCGATTATCATGCAGCTCCTCTGCGTCGCTATTCCTCCCCTGGAGAGACTGGCGAAGGAAGAGGACGGTCAGAAGAAGATTGCTTCCATCACAAGATATGTTACTGTCGTTCTCGGTATCATCCAGAGCATAGCATATTACTTCTATATCAGAAGTGCCGGTTACCTTTCAAAGGCTGCTGACGGCAGTGCCTACACAGGCTTTGCAATGGTCTTCCAGGCCATCGTCATCATCCTTTGCTTCACGGCAGGTACCGCGCTTATCATGTGGCTCGGTGAGCAGATCAACGACAAGGGCATCGGCAACGGTATCTCGATAATCCTTTTCGCAGGTATCGTTTCGAGAATCCCCGCTCTGATCACCCAGCTCTTCGGCGGCTCGGGCACCGGCAGCTACTGGTCAAGAGGCGGCGTCTACTACTTCCTTTCACCCTTCGTCTGCGTCATCCTTATTCTGATGGTCGCATTCATCGTGTGGATGGACAATGCAGAGAGACGCATTCCCGTCCAGTACGCCAAGCGCGTCGTCGGCCGCAAGATGTACGGCGGCCAGAACACCCATATTCCGATAAAGGTCAATATGTCCGGTGTTATGCCCATCATCTTCGCGGGCTCCATTCTTTCCATCCCGCCCACCATCCAGATGTTCATTCCGTCTGCAAAGCTTGCAGACAGCAAGTTCTGGACCGGTTTCTTCAAGGTGTTCACCTCGACTCACTGGGCTTACGGCATTATCTACTTCATACTGATAATCGCTTTCGCCTATTTCTATTCGAGCATCCAGTACAATCCTATTGAGATGTCCCAGAACATCGCCAAGAACGGCGGTATGATCCCCGGTATTCGTACCGGCAGACCCACATCGGACTACATTGCAAGGATCATTTCGAGAATCACACTTCTCGGAGCTCTCCTTCTGAGTGTCGTCGCTATCTTCCCGATCGTGTTCTCGCAGCTTACAACGCTGATCCTTACAAAGACAACGGTTTATGCTGACGGTATGAACGTTTCGCTCGGCGGTACGTCGATAATAATCCTTGTCGGTGTTGCTCTTGAAACTGTCAAGCAGCTCGAGAGCCAGATGATGATGCGTCACTATAAGGGCTTCCTTGATTAAGCCCTGCCGCAACTAACGGCAAAAACGGAGGATAAGCATGATAGTGCTCAAAACAAGTCACGAGCTCTCGCTGATGAGAGAGGCTTGCAGAATATCTGCAGGAGCATTAAAAGTGGCGGGCGAGGCTGTCGAGCCGGGCGTTACTACCGCTCAGATCGATAAGATCGCACACGAATATATTCTAAAAGCAGGGGCCACGCCTACGTTCCTTAATTACAACGGGTTCCCCGCTACGGCATGCATTTCCATAAACGATGAGATCATTCACGGAATACCCAGCCACAGACGTGTTATCAAAAGCGGCGATATAGTCAGCATTGACCTCGGCGCTTCGATAAACGGCTATACCGGCGACAACGCTGCCACTTTCGCCTGCGGGGACATTTCCCCCGAGGCGAAGCGGCTGTGCGACGTGACCAGAGAGAGCCTCTATGAAGGCATCAAAAAGGCGGTCGCAGGCGGCAGACTCGGCGATATAGGCTTCGCTATTGCGAGCTACTGCGAGGAGCGCGGCTTCTCCGTCGTTCGCGAATATACGGGGCACGGCGTGGGTGCAAATCTCCATGAGGATCCCAGCGTACCGAATTTCGGCACGCCAGGAAGAGGCGTTCGCCTGCTGCCCGGCATGACTATTGCCATCGAACCGATGATAAATCAGGGCTCTGCGGCTATTCGTACTCAACCCGACGGATGGACTGTCAGAACCAAAGACGGCAAACTCTCAGCTCATTTCGAACACACCGTCGCCATCACGGCTGACGGGCCGAAGATAATGACTCAGCTTTAAGCGGAGGATTGATGATGAGCTTTCAACGAGGCTGCGTCGTAAGATCCACGGCCGGACGCGACAAGGGCAGACTGCTTGCAGTCACCGCTGTCACGCAGCGCGGCGTCGAGGTCTGCGACGGTAAGGAGCGCAAGCTCCTCAGACCCAAAATCAAGAATCCTAAGCACGTCGAGCCGACGCCGATGCGTCTGACGCAGGAGGATATGGCGTTTGACAGCCGCCTGCGCCGCGCGCTCAGAAGGCTTGAGGATGAGACTGCATCATTGTAGGGAGGTCAGTATATGTCAAAGCAGGATATGATCGAGATTGAAGGTACGGTAGTAGAGGCCCTGCCCAACGCGACTTTCACAGTCGAGCTGGAAAACGGCCACCAGATATTGGCTCATATCTCCGGTAAGCTCAGGATGAACTACATCCGCATTCTTCCGGGAGATAAGGTCACGGTCGAAATGTCGCCATACGACCTGACGAAGGGCCGCATAACATGGCGTTCCAAGTAAAAGGAGGGTATTCTAATGAAAGTCAGACCTTCTGTCAAAAAAATGTGTGAAAAGTGTAAGATCATCAAGCGCAAGGGAAAAGTAATGGTTATCTGTGAAAATCCCAAGCACAAGCAGCGTCAGGGCTAATGACGCAAACCATTCAATGGAGGTGCAACTGACAAATGGCGCGTATTTCAGGTGTTGACCTGCCTAGAGAGAAAAGAGTCGAGATCGCTCTGACCTACATCTACGGTATCGGTCGCAAAACCGCAAGCGATATTATCGCCGCAACAGGAGTTAATCCCGATATAAGAGTCAAGGACCTGTCCGAGGATGACGTCTCTAAGCTTCGTGAGTATATAGATCATCACTGCAAGGTCGAGGGTGACCTTCGCCGTGAGACCGCTTTCGATATCAAGAGACTCGTCGAGATCGGCTGCTATCGCGGTGTCCGCCACCGCAAGGGTCTGCCGGTTAGAGGCCAGCGTTCCAAGACCAATGCCCGTACACGCAAGGGTCCGAAGAAGACCATTGCTAACAAGAAGAAGTAATCAAGGAGGGATAATATGGCTACCAAAGTTTCCGGCAAAAAAGCAACAGGCACCCGCAAGCGCAAGGAGCGCAAGAATATTGAGCGCGGTGCAGTCCATATCCAATCCACCTTTAACAACACCATCGTCACTATAACCGACACTCAGGGCAACGCTGTTTCCTGGGCAAGTGCCGGCGAAATGGGCTTCAGAGGCTCAAGAAAATCTACTCCCTTTGCTGCTCAGACTGCTGCAGAGACAGCTGCCAAGGCTGCTATGGAGCACGGTATGAAGACGGTTGAGGTTTATGTTAAGGGCCCCGGAGCCGGCAGAGAAGCCGCTATAAGAGCGCTGCAGACGGCGGGTCTTGAAGTCACCCTGATAAAGGACACGACTCCCATTCCCCACAACGGCTGCCGCCCGCCCAAGAGAAGGCGCGTGTAACCAATATTTTAGGAGGTGTAACACATGGCAAGATATACAGGTGCGGTCTGCAAGATGTGCCGCCGCGAGGGCAAGAAGCTCTACCTCAAGGGTGAGCGCTGCTACAGCAACAAGTGCGCTTTTGAGCGCCGTTCGTATGCCCCCGGTCAGCATGGCCAGAGCCGCAAGAAGACCTCTGAATACGGTTTGCAGCTCAGAGCAAAGCAGCAGGCTAAGCGTTACTACGGTATTCAGGAAGGCCAGTTCCACAAGTATTTCCTCATGGCTGAGCGCAAGAAGGGTGTCACCGGTGAAAACCTTCTTCGTATCTGCGAGAGCAGACTTGACAATGTAGTTTATCTTCTCGGCTGGGCTAACTCCAGAGCCGAAGCAAGACAGCTCGTTGTCCACGGCCATTATAAAGTAAACGGCAAGAAAGTTGACGTCCCGTCATACCTTCTTAAGGCCGGCGATGTTGTTTCGATCAAGGAGAAGAGCAGAGAGAGCGACAAGATCAAGGCTGTTCTTGAGACCAATTCCGCTCGTCCCGTGCCCGCATGGCTCGAGGCTGACGCTGATAAGCTCACCGCTAAGGTCATCGCCCTTCCCGAGAGAGACCAGATCATGGTTCCCGTCGAAGAGCATCTTATCGTCGAGTTGTACTCGAAATAATGCCGCTTAAGCTTAAACGGCTTGTTTTTGAGCAATACTCTTTCAGCGGCCTTGCCGCGTTTTATAAAAAGGAGGGTTTTGAATGATCGGAATCGAGAAGCCCAAGATCGAAACAGAAGGCATTACGCCCGACGGAACCTACGGCAAGTTTATCGTAGAACCCCTTGAGAGAGGTTACGGAACGACCCTCGGTAACTCCCTGCGCCGCGTCCTGCTCTCTTCGCTTCCGGGCTATGCTATAATCTCCGTTAAGATCGATGGTATCCTGCACGAGTTTTCAACGATTCCCGGCGTCAAGGAAGACGTTACGGAGATTGTCCTCAACCTCAAGGATGTCATACTCAAGATCCACGGCGATGGTCCGAAGACTGTCTATATAGACGCTTCCGGCGAGTGCGAGATCACCGCAGGCAGCATTCAGACGGATTCTGAGGTTGAGATTCTCAACCCGGATCTTCATATTGCCACTCTTGACAGCAGCGCGAACGTCCACATGGAGCTCGTCTGCGACAAGGGCAGAGGCTATTATTCGGCCGAGCGCAATAAGGAGAAGTTCCCGCCCACTATAGGCGTTATCGCCATTGACTCGATCTATTCACCCGTGTTAAAGGTCAACTACACAGTCGAAAACACCCGCGTAGGTCATGTTACCGACCTCGACAAGCTCACGCTTGAGGTGTGGACCGACGGCACCATCCACGCAATGGAAGCCGTTTCCCTTGGAGCCAAGATCCTCAACGAGCATCTCTCTCTCTTCGGCGACCTCTCCGATGAGGCGTACGATACAGAGATTATGGTTGTCAAGAGCGACAATGCCAAGGAGAAAGTCCTCGAGATGACTATTGAGGAGCTTGACCTGTCTGTGCGTTCCTTCAATTGCTTGAAGAGAGCCGGCATTAACACTGTTGAAGATCTGATCAGCAAGACCGAGGAGGACATGATGAAAGTCCGCAACCTCGGAAGAAAATCCCTTGACGAGGTTATCGCAAAGCTCAAATCCATGGGCCTGAGCCTCAGCAAGGAAGAGGAATAAGACTCACTACGGTAAAGGAGTGTGAATTAAATGCCCGGAACCAGAAAACTTGGCAGAACTACGGATCACCGTATTTCTATGCTCAGAGGTATGGTCACATATCTCTTCGAGAACGGCAGGATCGAGACCACCGTTACAAGGGCTAAGGAAGTTCGCGCTATGGCCGAGAAAATGATCACCATAGCTAAGGACAACTCACTTCACTCGAAGCGCAAAGTCATGGCATACATCACCAAAGAAGATGTTGCAAAGAAGCTCTTTGAGGATATCGCCCCCAAATATAAGGACGTTAACGGCGGTTATACCCGCATAATCAAAACAGGTCCCCGCAGAGGAGACGCAGCTGAGATGTGCATCATCGAGCTCGTCTGATCTGAGCCTGAAGAGATCAAAAGTTAATTTCAGCACCGCAGAGGTTTTGCCCCTGCGGTGCTGTTTTTGTTATGCAAAAAAGGCAGCGGCAAGAACCGCTGTCCTTTTTATTTATCCTCAGGCTGCGGCGCGCAGTAGTTCTCCGCCGCATATTTGAAGCCGTCACGGATGAATTTGTTCGCCTCCTTGGCGATGTTTGCAAAATAATATATATCGAAGCTGTGGAATCCGCCCTCGAATATCCTGAACTTAACGGGAACACCCGCCGCGCGCAGCGCCTCGACATAGCTTTTTGTTTCCGCAAGAAACGGGTCTATGCTGCCGATAAAAGTGAGCGTCGGCGGCAGACCGGAAAAGTCCGTCTCGCGCGCGGGCGCGGCGTATTTCGAGACCCTGTCCGTGCCGTAGTCGTCGCCGAGATACAGCTTCCACGCGGCGATGTTCGATTTTGTGTTCCAGACCGGAGCGTCGTTGTTTTTTGAAGTCTCGGTCGGGCGGTCGTCGAGCATCGGATAGAGCGGCATCTGAAATGCTATGTTCACTTCGCCCCTGTCACGGGCGTATAGCGTGAGCGCCGCGGTCATCCCGCCGCCCGCGCTGTTGCCGCCGACGAATATTTTGTCCCGTCTCATGCCGTATTTTTCGCCGTTCTCCTTGAGCCAGAGCAGGGCGAGATAGCAGTCCTCGAGTGCGGCGGGAAAGGGGGCATAGAGCGATTTTTTGTAGTCCGGCACGACCATGACGCAGCCTGTTGCGCCGACAAACGAGCGCACGAAGCCGTGATCCTGCTCGGGTATGCCCATGGCGTAGCCGCCGCCGTGAATCCACAGCAGCCCGGGCATTTCGCCCTCGCGCTTTCTCGGTGAATATACGCATAGCCGAAGCTCACTCCCGTCCGCGCGGGGAATCTTTATCTGCTCGCACTTTATCTTCCACGGCGTAACGTCCGCGCCGCGCCCGAAGTTTTTCAGAATGAAGTTGCAGAATTTGAACTTCCGCTCGCTGAAGCTCGGCCAGACGAAGCGGATAGCCTCGCCGATCGGGCGCAGCTGGCGGTCAATCATGTTTGATTTTATAACCATATCTTTTCACCGTAAAAAAACGAGGACCGACGGTGTGCCGTCGCTTCGGCGGTCACTGCGGTCCTCCGCTTGAATTTTTGTTACTTGCCTATGGTCTCTCTGTAAAGACGCATATATTCTCTCGCCGAGCGTCCCCAGCTGTTGTCGCATTCGAGCGCGCGCTCAACGAGCGAACCCCAGTAGTCTCTGTTCCCGTATGCGCCCAACGCTCTGCGTATCGCGCCGAGCATATCGTGGGCGTTGTAGCTCTTGAAAGTGAAGCCGTTGCCCTCGCCGTCGCCGGAGTCGGTGATGCTGTCCTTGAGTCCGCCGGTTTCGCGGACTATCGGGAGAGTGCCGTATCTGAGCGCGAGCATCTGCGAAAGGCCGCACGGCTCGCTCTTCGACGGCATGAGGAACATGTCGCATCCGGCATATATCTTGCGCGCGAGGTCGGGGATGAATGCTATGCGCAGCCCGACTTTTCCCGGGTAACGCGCTTCGATCTCGCGGAAGAAGTTCTCATATTCCCAGTCGCCCGTGCCGAGCACCACGAGCTGAACATCGGTAGTGCTCAGCAGCTCGTCGAGGACGGCTTTGACGAGGTCGAGACCCTTGTGCGACACAAGGCGCGATACCATGCCGATTATCGGCACATCGTCGCGCACGGGCAGGGAGAACTCACGCTGGAGGTCTGCCTTGTCCTCTTTTTTGTCCGCAGGGTCTTTTGCGGAGAAGTTCTTTGCAATCGCCTTATCGGTCTCTGGGTTATATATATCCGTATCTATGCCGTTGAGGATGCCGTGGAGCTTATACTGGCGCTCGCGCAGAATCGGATCGAGTCCGTGGCTGAACCAGGGGTCGAGTATCTCCTCTGCGTAGGTCGGGCTGACCGTGGTCACGACATCGGCGCATTCGATAGCACCCTTCATCAGGTTGAGCGTGCCGCCGAAATCAAGCAGCTGCTCATGCTGTTCGCCGAGACCGAACACGTCGCCGAGTATCTCTTTGCCGTAAACGCCCTGATACTGGATGTTGTGGATGGTGAATATGTTCTTTATGCCCTCATAGCCCTCGCGGTTTGCGTACATCGTCGAGTAGTAGACAGGGACGAGAGCCGTCTGCCAGTCATTCGTATGGATGATGTCGGGCTTGAAGTCGATGTGCGGGATTATCTCAAGTATCGCGCGGGAGAAGAACGCAAAACGCTCCGCGTCGTCATAGTGACCATAGATGCCGTCGCGCTTGAAATAATACTCGTTGTCGATAAAATAGAATATAACGCCGTCTATCTTCGCCTCGAAGATGCCGCAGTACTGCCTGCGCCACGAGACTGGGACGGTGATATGTGTGATGAACTGCATCTGGTCGCGCAGTTCCTGCTTTATTCCGCCGTAGAGCGGCATGACAACACGGCAGCCGACAAGGCGCTTGCGCAGTGCCTTGGGCAGAGAGCCGGCAACGTCGCCGAGCCCACCGCTCGCCATGAAGGGAAGAGCTTCGCTTGCAGCATATAAGATTTTCATTTTTTCAGTCCCCTTTCGATCAGACCACTATGCCCTTGCCGACATATACCGGGAAGGTGTCGGTGCCGCAGAGTGACTTGTCGGGTTTGATTATAGATATCTTATCCATTATCACGCTGTTGAGCGTCGCGCCGGAGCCGACATACGCGCCCTGCATGACGATGGAGTTTTTGACGACCGCATCCTTGCCGATGGTGACGCCGCGGAAGAGGATACTGTTTTCAACCTTGCCCTCTATCTTGCAGCCGTCGGCAATGAGGCTGTTTTTGACATCTGCGCCGAGTCCGTAAATCGCCGGAACCTCGTCGCGTACCTTTGTGTAGACCGGGCGCTCTCTGCAGAACAGCTCGGAGCGGTTGCCGAGGTCGAGCAGAGCCATGTTCGCGTTGTAGAAGCTCTTGAGGGAGTCGAGAGTTACGACAAAGCCCTCGGTTTTATAGCCGCAAATTTTCAGCGCGCCGACATTCGCTTGAATAAGGTCGCGCTCGAAGTCTGTGTAGTGCATGCTCGCCGCCTGAGAGATAAGTCTCTCGAGCAGTGACTTCTTGAGCAGGAATACGTTGAGCGAATAGTCGCCCTCTGCGCCGCCGGTCGAAGAAATTGCGATTTCTTTTATGCGTCCGTCGGAGTCGAGGTCGAATGTCATGGTGTTGCTCAGCGCGGGAACGGTGCCGTGGCAGTATGCCGCAGTGATATCCGCGCCGCTCTGCTCGTGCGCGTCAAAGAGCAGGTTGAGATCTATATTGCAAATCGTGTTGCAGTCGCAGAGCAAGACATACTCGTTGGTCGAGCTCGATATGAACGACGCACAGCCGATAAGCGCGTCAATTCTGTTTGCAAACAGTCCGCCGGAATCCTCTGCGGAGTTGAACGGCGGCAGAATGAACATACCCTCGCGCTTGCGGGAAAGATCCCACGGCTTGCCCGTGCCGAGGTGATCCATCAGCGAACGGTAGTTGCTCTTGGTTATAACGCCGACCTTGGAGATGCCGGAGTTGACCATATTTGAAAGCGGGAAATCTATGAGCCTGTATCTTCCGCCAAACGGGACGGAGCCCATCGTGCGCATATTTGTAAGCTCGGGAAGCGACTGGTCATAGGTGCTGGCATAGATTATGCCGAGAACATTGTTGGCTCTCATTTGCGAACGTCCTCCTTTTCTCCGTCATACATGGCCTTGGGCTCAATCTTCATGCCCTTTTTGACCGTGACGCCCTTGCCGATAACGGCGACGCCCCATTTGTCGAGATCATCCATAGCCTCGGGACGCTCGCCGACAACGGCGTTCTCTTCAATCACCGCGTTCTCCGCGACAATTGCATATTGAACCACCGCGCCGGATTTAATAACCGTGCCGGGCATGATTATCGAGTCTCTTATTACCGCGCCCTTTTCTATCGTGACATCCGCGAAGATAACGGAGAAGTCAACATCGCCGGAAATCTCGCAGCCCTCGGTCACCATGGAGTTCTGAACCGTTGCGTCGGGCGAGACATAGTGCGGCGGGGCGGTGGGGGTGCGGGAATATATCTTCCACGACGGGTCGCTCAGGTCGAGATCGACCTTGGGGTTGAGCAGGTCGAGGTTTGCCTCCCAGAGGCTGTCTATCGTGCCGACATCCTTCCAGTAGCCGTCGAACTGATAGGCAAAAAGACGCTCGCCCGCTTCGTGCATCGCGGGTATAAGATCGTGGCCGAAGTCGTTGCCGGAGGCGGGGTTCGCCTCGTCCTCGAGCAGATAGCGGCGAAGCTTGCTCCAGGTGAATATGTATACGCCCATGGAAGCCTTGTTGCTGCGCGGATGCTTCGGCTTCTCTTCAAACTCGGATATCGAGCCGTCGTCGTTGACGAACATCAGACCGAAGCGCGAAGCCTCCTCCCACGGAACTTCGAGGGAAGCGATGGTGCAGTCGGCGTTCTTCTCTTTGTGATAGGCGAGCATCTTGGAGTAGTCCATTTTATAGATGTGGTCGCCGGAGAGAATAAGAACATATTCGGGCGAATAGCGGTCGATGAAGTTGATGTTCTGATATATGGCGTTTGCGGTGTTCTTGTACCACTCGGTGCCCTCTATCTGCTGATAGGGGGAGAGGATATGCACGCCGCCGTTCTCTCTGTCGAGATCCCACGGCTGACCGTTGCCGATATAGTCGTTGAGCTCAAGCGGCTGATACTGCGTGAGCACGCCGACGGTGTATATGCCGGAGTTGACGCAGTTCGACAGCGGAAAATCGATTATCCTGTACTTGCCGCCGTAGGGAACGGCGGGTTTTGCCATGTTCTTGGTCAGAATACCGAGCCTGCTGCCCTGACCGCCTGCAAGCAGCATAGCGATACATTCTGTTTTTCTGGCCATGTTTATTCCTCCTTGTTATCAGCTTTCTTGCCTTGTTTTTTCAGATAAACGACCGACAGACCCGGGAGCGTAAGCGAAATGCTCTGCCCGAACGAGTGCATCGGGATCGGTTTTGACGTGTAGGTTTTCTGCATCTTTGTTCCGCTGCCGCCGAACTCGACGCTGTCCGTGTTGAGGACTATGCGGTAAGTGCCCTTGTCCGGCACTCCGATGCGGTAGTTTTCGCGCGTGACGGGGGTGAAGTTGCAGACGGCTATCAGCTCGTTGCCCTTTTTGTCCATGCGGCGGAAGGCGATGACGGAATTTGCGCTGTCGTCGCTGGATATCCAGCTGAAGCCCTCCCAGCTGTAGTCAATCTCCCACATCGCGGGGTTGCGCTTATAGAAGCGGTTGAGCGTGCGCGAAAACTCCTTGAGCTTTCTGTGCATATCGTAGTCGAGCAGCAGCCAGTCGAGCTCCTGCTTGTAGTTCCACTCGATGAACTGACCGAACTCCTGACCCATGAAGAGCAGCTTCTTGCCCGGGTGCGCCATCATATATGCAAGGAACGAACGGACTCCCGCAAACTTCTCTTCGTATGTACCGGGCATCTTGCTTATCAGCGAGCATTTGCCGTGAACCACCTCGTCATGCGAGATAGGCAGCACGAAATTCTCGGAAAAAGCATAGAAGAACGAGAAGGTCAGGCAGTCGTGATTGAACTTCCTGAACAGACCGTCGAGCGAGAAATAGCGCAGGCAGTCGTTCATCCAGCCCATATTCCATTTGAAGTTGAAGCCGAGACCGCCGAGATAGACGGGCTTCGACACCATCGGCCAGGAGGTGCTCTCCTCGGCTATCATCATGATGTCGCCGTGCTCTCCGAATATAGTCTCGTTGAGCTTTTTTATAAATGCCACGGCTTCGAGATTCTCTCGTCCGCCGTAGGTGTTCGGACTCCATTCGCCGTCCTCGCGCCCGTAGTCGAGATAGAGCATGGACGCAACGGCGTCGACCCTCAGTCCGTCAACGTGGTAGACCTCGAGCCAGAACAGCGCGCTCGACATCAGGAAGCTCTGCACTTCCGTCCTGCCGTAGTCAAAAACTCGCGTGCCCCATTGCTTGTGTTCGCCTTTGTTCGGGTCGGCGTATTCGTAGCATGCCTCGCCGTCAAATTCGTAGAGACCGAATTCGTCTTTCGGAAAATGCGCCGGGACCCAGTCCAATATAACTCCTATGCCGTTTTCGTGGCATTTATTAACAAAATACATGAAGTCGTCCGGCGTGCCGTAGCGTGAGGTCGGCGCAAAGTATCCGGTGACCTGATATCCCCACGAGCCGTCGAACGGGTGCTCCATTATCGGCAGCAGCTCCACGTGCGTGTAGCCCATGTCGACAACATAGGGCACGAGCCTGTCCGCGAGCTCGCGGTAGGAGAGCGTGTTCCCGTCGGGATAGCGCTGCCATGATCCTACGTGCAGCTCATATATATTCATCGGGGAGGCATATATATTCTTCCTGCGGCGTTTTTTCATCCATGCGCCGTCCGTCCACTCAAATGAGCCGAGCTCATATATCTTCGAGGCGGTTCCGGGGCGCGTCTCGGCGTGGAATGCGTAGGGGTCGCATTTCATCAGCTTGCGGCCGTCCTGCGCGATGATGAGATACTTGTAGGCGTCAAATTCCTTGAAGCCCTCGAAGTGTCCCTCCCAGAGACCCTGTTCGTTTATGCGGCTGAGCTCAAAGCCCTCTCCCGTCCAGTTGTTTCTGTCGCAGGCGACAAAAACGGCGACGGCGTGCGGAGCCCATACGCGAAAATAGGTAAAATTCTCATCCTCTTCGTCGCGGTGTGAGCCGAGATACTCATATGCTTTTGCGTTTGTACCCTGATGGAAAAGGTACATCGGGATATTCTCATTAAGCATTTAAGATTCTCACTTTCCTCAAAAGATGTATTATTAAATAAATTATACACTCGATTATAGATTTTTTCAAGCGGTTTTTGACTACTTTATTCAAGCGGCCATAGTATTTGATGTAAATTTTTTGTAAAAAATGACCAAATAAAGCCTATAATTTTTGTATTATTAATTTCGACCGCTCTGAACGGACAAAAAATAAAAAACTCTGCCCGTTTGATAACGGACAGAGCTTCGCTGAACTATCAATAATTTGTCTTCTTGATTTCAAAATACGACTGCGGGTGAGCGCAGGTGGGGCATACTTTCGGCGCGGATTTGCCGACATGGATGTGTCCGCAGTTGCGGCAGACCCATACGACCTCTTCGCTGCGTTCAAAGACGATGCCCTCTTCGAGATTTTTGAGCAGTGTGTTGTAACGCTCCTCGTGCTCTTTCTCGATCTTGCCGACCATCTCAAAGAGCGAAGCTATGCGGTCGAATCCCTCTTCGCGGGCGACCTCGGCGAACTCTTTGTACATCTCGGTCCACTCGTAGTTTTCGCCTGCCGCCGCATCGCGCAGATTGTCTATGGTCGAGGGCACTGCGCCGTCGTGCAGCTCCTTGAACCAGATCTTCGCGTGCTCCTTTTCGTTGTCCGCAGTCTCGGTGAAAATCGCGGCTATCTGCTCGTAGCCGTCCTTCTTCGCCTTTGATGCATAGTATGTGTATTTGTTCCGTGCCTGTGATTCTCCGGCGAAAGCCGCCATGAGATTTGCCTGAGTTCTGCTGCCTTTGAATTCCATGCTGTTTCCTCCTGCGTTTATAATATAATTATTATCCGCGTCGCGGACATCACAAAACTATTATACTTTACATGAGGGTAAAAATAAGTCGTAAATCAGCAAAAGTCTTTAAGATTTTCGATTATTATTTCGACTGCCGCTTTATAAAAATCAAAATCCTGCATCGCCTCAGCATATTCGGCGTCGTTCTTCTCTATCTCTGCGGGGATGAGCGAAGTGTCCTCGTCGTCGGGGTCATATGCGCGGTACTCGCTGTCAAAAGCCTTTGCGGCGTCTGCGGGGAACAGCGAATCGACCGCCTCGCGCGCCGCCGGGGTCAGGGGAGCGGAGTTGCATTTGAAAAACTCGCTGAGTCCTTTCTTAGAATCGTCTATGAGATAATAGAGCGCGTATATCTGCCTCTGACTGTCGGAGAGTGCCGAGAACGCCGCGTTCATGTTGCTCTGCTTTTCGAGATATCGCTGTATGTTCATCGCCACGCCGTCGAAAGCGCGCTTGCTGTCGGCATTGCGGAGCTTCTCTTCGCTGAGCTCGGAGAATTCTTTAAGCACGCCCGATTCGTATTCGAGCTTTTTCATCTGCGCCTCGCGTTCTGCGTGCGCCCGACTCGATGCCTGCGCCGCCTTTTTGATTACCCAGAGAGTCAAAATAACAGCCGCTATGAGCGCGATTCCAAGATACCAGTATTGTCTGAGTGCGTCAGCCATTGTCTTCCTCTCCCTGCAAAAGTTTATATATGTCGCCCTTCTTGTGCCCGCTGAGCTTCGCCGCCTTCTTCGCGGCCTCCGAGACGGAGTCGCCCGATGCTATGAATTTTTTCGCTTCTTCGACTGCCTGCTCGACGGCCATCTGCTCTTTTTCCTCGGGCTTTGCGCCCGCGATGATGAGCACTATCTCGCCCTTGAGTCCGCCGTCCGCATATTTCTCGGCGGCGGCGCAGAGCGTCGTGCGGATAACCTCTTCGTGAATTTTAGTTATCTCGCGGACGATTGCAATTTCCCTGTCGCCGAGTGCGGCGGCGAGGTCGCGGAGCGTTGCGCCTATCTTGTGCGGAGCTTCGTAGAATATCATCGTGCGCGGCTCTTTAACTATGCTCTGTATGTGCTCGGTGCGGCTCGCCTTGTTGACGCTCAGGAAACCCTCAAAAGTGAATCTTCCGGAGGGCATGCCGGATATTGCCATCGCCGTTGCGAATGCGGTCGGTCCTGGCACGGATTCGACTTTTATCCCGTGCTCGTGGCACATGCGCACCAAATCTTCGCCGGGGTCGGATATCGCGGGCATACCGGCGTCCGTGACGAGCACGCAGCTCTCGCCGTTCATCAGCCGCGCGACTATTCTCGGGCTCATCTCGAATCTGTTGTGCTCGTGATAGCTTATCATCGGCTTCTTTATCCCGAACGAGTTGAGAAGCTTCAGCGTCACTCTGGTGTCCTCCGCGGCGATGAAATCGCAGTTTTCAAACGCATCTATCGCGCGGGGAGAGAGGTCGCCCAGATTGCCTATCGGCGTGCCGACAACATAAAGTACAGCGCTCATTTATCAGTCTTGTTCCTTTCAGGGTCGTTATTTTCACGCTCGCGCTCGTAGTCCGAGTAGAGCTTTTTCATGTATTCCGAATATTCGTCCCCGTCATATATATTGAGCTGGGGCTCGACCGTCATGCCCGGCTTCCCGCCGCGCTTTCCCTCGACGAGAACGAGCCACGGGGCGCATCCGTCGCGCTTTGAAACGGTTTTGAGTCTTTTAGGCTCAATGCCTGCGGCGCTCATTTTGCACATCAGCTCGCAGAGCCGCTCCGGGCGCAGACACACGCAGAATTTTCCGCCGAATTTCAAAAGCCACGCGGCGGCTTCGCACATATCGTCGAGCGAGCAGCACAGCCCGTGCCGCGCCCGCGCCGCCGTTTCATCCGCGCTGACTATTCCCGCGCCCTCGGCTTTGTAGGGCGGATTCATTGTCACAACATCAAATTCGCCCGCGGGAAGAAATTCGCGCACATTTCGTAAATCTTTGTTATATACCTCAAGACGGCCGCCGAGAGAATTTATCCCGGCAGCCTTGTTCATCTGTTCGCATCCCTGCTCGCTTATTTCAATGGCGGCAACAGGTCTGTTCATATTCTTTTTGAGCCACAGCAATGGGATTATCCCGCAGCCGCTGCCCATGTCGCAGCAGCGGTTGGATTCTTTCACTGCCGCGAAGTCGGCGAGCAGAAGAGCGTCGGTCCCGAATCCGTGTTCCTTCGAAATGACTGCGGTTATTCCGCCGCCGAGGTTTTCGAGCTTGAATTTGTCCATCAAATGTCCTTATTTGGATTTTCTTTCGATATACTGATTGACCTTGTCAAAAATTTTCTGCCTCTCCACAGGGGAGCAAAGGCGAAGGTTGAGTATCAGCTGTTTTTCATCGGGTCTTAAAAAGATGCTCTCAACGTGGAGCTCGCGGCTTGCGTTTTTGATAACATCAAGCGCGCCGTCATCGCGTTCGCCGATAAGCTCGGCAACGGATACGTTGAAAATTTTCGAGAGCTTGTTGAGCGTGTCGAGATTCGGCACGCGGCCTTTTTCGTAGTAGGTGTAGGTCGAACGGTCGAGGTTGAGCACCTCGGCGACTTCCCCCTGAGTCAAACCGTTGAGCGTTCTGAATGTTTTGAGCCTGTTTCCAAATTCGAGATTCTGGTTTGGCATATCTTTATCCTCCGTCCCCATCGGCTTTGAGCCAACGCATTATACAATATAATTTTAAAATATCTGAAGAAAAAAGTCTATAGTAAATATAAAACTTTTACTGAAATTTTAAAGAAAAGTCAAATTTTTATAAAGTAATAAGCCACACTTTTTTATGTTATGTCGGAAAACGGCTTGTGACAGCCGAAAAAGACACTAAAAAGACATATTGTAAAACACGGGTGTACTATGATATAATTATAAATATTATGTCCCGAAAACAGGACTTTGAGAGAAAGTGTGTGGAAACCTTGGCAGAAAAAAGCATCTTTGAAAAGACAAAATATTTCATTGTCGACATGGACGGAACATTCTATCTCGACGGAAACATCATTCCCGGTGCAGACGGCTTTTTGAAAAAAGTCCGCGAGAGCGGGAGAGACTTCTATTTCTTCACGAACAACTCGTCGAACAATGTCGCTTCGTGCAGGGATAAGCTCGCTAAGATGGGCTTTCCCGTTGACGAAAAGCGCGTCATAATTTCGTCCCATGTCACTATAGACTTCCTCAAGCGACACCGCCCCGGCAAGAGCGTCTATCTTCTCGGCAACGAGCGACTGACCGGCGATTTCAAAGCTGCGGGCATCAATCTTGTTGAAAAAGACCCCGATATAGTCGTGCTCGGCTTTGATACTACGCTGACCTATCAGAAGCTTTGGGACGCTGCGAAGTATATCGCAAACGGCGCGGAGTATATAGCGACCCACCCCGATCTCAACTGCCCGACTGCGGACGGCTTCATGCCCGATACGGGCTCGATGATCGAGCTCTTCGCCGCATCGACAGGCAAACGCCCGCTTGTTATGGGCAAGCCCATGACCGCAACTGTAGATTATATAACCCATATGCTTTCCTGCTCGCGCGATGAGATTGCTTTTATCGGCGACCGTCTGGCGACGGATATCGCGATAGGCGCCAGCCACGGTATACCGAGCGTGCTTGTGCTCAGCGGCGTGACTACGAGAGAGGAATACGAAAATTCGGATATTAAAGCGAGCGTCGTGGTCGACAGCATGAAAGACCTCGCCGAATATCTTTGATATAAATTAATCGTCGGTTCGAGACCTTCCCGACAGGCATTGTGCCCGATGCTGAACAAAACTAAAGGCGCTGCATGGCAGCAAAAAGGAGCAGAAAAATGAAAAACAAAAAACTTTCCGTCCGATTCCTGACGGAGAGCGCGGTCATTGCTGCGCTCTATGCGGCGGCGACATATCTCAGCGCCGCATTCTCACTCGCTTACGGCCCGGTGCAGTTCAGGCTCTCCGAAGCCCTGACTGTGCTCTCGACTCTCACCCCCGCTGCGATACCGGGGCTGACGATAGGCTGTATCATAGGCAATATTTCGAGCCCGATGGGCATATGGGATGTGCTCTTCGGCTCGGCGGCGACTCTTCTCGGCGCAGTGACCGGGCGTATGCTCAGAAATGTGCAGATAAAAAAACTCCCGGTGCTTTCGTCGCTTATGCCGGTTATATTCAACGCCGTCATAGTCGGACTTGAGATAGTGATGCTGACCCCGGTCGAGGGCGGCAAGCTCACAGCATTCGCCATATCCGCTCTGGAAGTCGGAGCGGGCGAACTCGCAGTCTGCCTCGTACTCGGACTGCCGCTCTATTCGGCACTCAGACATACGAAGCTTTTCAAGTAACTTTCAGCTGCGGCTGTTGTTATATCGCGATTCCCTTATATGGCCGAAAGGGGAGACAACAATGAAAAAAGAAAGAAGAACTTTTTCCGAATGGTTCAAAGACATTGCGGGAATCGAGGGCGATTTGAAAGATACCCTCAAGCCTGCCGTGGGCTATACCTCGGGAAACATCATGCTCGGCGGAGCGGGCTATCCGATCAGCATGTATCATCAGCAGTATCTGACCTATGTCGAGGGGCTGAGCACCAAGCAGGCGGGTTTCATTTCGCTCATCGGCGGAATGTGGGACGCAATAACCGACCCGATAATGGGTATTATCAGCGACCACACCCGCGCAAAGTCAGGACGCCACAGGAGATATCTGCTAATAGCGGTCATCCCGTTCATGATAGCCTATATTATGAAGTGGACTTCATTCGGAATATCGGACACCGGCAACACGCGCAATATAATGCTCTGGTACATCGCGGGAACGCTGCTCTACAGCACTGCGTTCACCATAGCGAGCGTGCCGCATACTTCGATGCTGCCGATGGTCGCGCCGAATTATTTCCAGCGAACACAGTTCTTATTTATTGAGTATCTGATGAACTCCGTCGGACAGGTGACTTCATTTATACTCACCGCGCTCATATTGAGCGAGTTCGATGTCGGAACGGCGCTCGGCAGTCTGCCGAATCCCTCGCACGCGGATACGAATAAATATATGCTCATCGGCTTTATCCTCGCCGTGTTCTTCGCGTGGCCGCTCGTCTATTGCTATTTCCATACGAGCGAGCCGTCCTCGAAGGATATGCCGAAGATGCCGATAAACATAAAGTTCATCGTCAGCCAGTATGTAAAAGTTTTCAAAAACCGCGCGTTCAGGCAGTATTTCCTTATCAGCCTCTGCTTTATGATGTGCCGCGGATTCTACAGCATCACCGACCAGTATTTCATGGTCAGCGTCGCCGATAAATACAGCCTGTTCATATCTATGACTATAGTCTCGGGTATCTCTGAATTCATGGGCACGCCCATAAACTATATGCTCATCAAGAAGTTCGGCAAGCAGTCGTGCGGAAAGATTCTCGGTCCGCTTATGGTCGTCGGTCTGTTTATTACTTCATTCATAACGCCGAACACGCCGTCGATTATTTCAACGATAATTATTGTCATATCTTCGGTATGCTACAACTTCGGCTTCTCAGGCCCCGATTTCTTCATTGTCAATATCCAGCCCGACGTCACCGATGTTGACGAGATGATAACGGGCGAGCGCCGCGAGGGTACGATATCGACATTCTATACGCTGTTCCGCAAGATGATAAACAGCTTCATGGCGTATATCGTCGGCGCGTCTATAGATGCGTTCGGTTATAACCCGAAGATAACCGCGCCGTCAATGCAGCCCGCGCGCACTATCTGGGGACTGCGCCTGAACTTCTCAATCCTGCCGACAATATTCGCGATAATAACCCTCATCACCGTCTGGCGCTACACCATGATAAAGCGCGATCACGAGCAGATAAAAGCTCTCATCAAGCAAAAGCATGAGCAGGGCGAAATTGACATCGACGATGAAGAAAAGAAACGTCTCGAAGTCATCGCCGGGCAGAAGTGGGAGGATATGTGGATATCCAAGCCCGATGCGTCGCGTCTTATGACGGAGGTCTGATTATGCTTGAAAAGCCGAACTATAAATTCAATAAAAATATGCCGATGCCCGACAGATTCATAAACGGTCAGGCTCTCGGCATGGTCAGCCGGCTTCGTTATGGGCTTTTTCCGATGTCGTATAACGGCTGTGAGATAATCGCGGTCTATAACTATATGCGCCTGCACGGCGTGAAAACGAACATGGCGGATCTTGCGCTCGAGATATACCCCAAAGGCTCGGTGCTTATGGGACTGTTCGGCTCGAATCCGTATATGCTCAGGCACTATTTCCAAAAGCGCGGTATGTCCGAGCACGGCATAACGGACTATGAGCGATTCAAGCGCGAGTTCCCGAAAGCCGGCTCGGCGATAATCTCGTTTTGGACGAAGCGCCCGCTTCTGTCGTCGCTGCACACTGTGGCGGTCGAGAGCCTGGAAAACGGCGGCGTCAGAGTGTATAACTACAGTAACAGCCGCCCCGATCCGCGCGAGCTGTCCGGATTCGACGACTTCGTCAAGAAGAGTTCGCATTTTATTATCGGGTATATAAAATAAGCGGACTGCCGCAAGATAAAAATTAAATAAAAATCGGACGCAGTATTTTTGCTGCGTCCGATTGCCTTTTATGCAGATTTTTTGCTGTATTTCTTGCCTCTGAGCCATATCGAGGAAAGCTCGACGAATCTCGCGAGCGGGTATGCACGCATGAGCATGACACGCGCCTGCATCTGCTTTGATATTCCGCAATAGCCGTGCTTTGATACCAGCTCACGCATCATATGAGCGATGCGCGCGGCGTTGCGCCTGTCTCCTGCGCGCATATATTTTACATACAGCGTATGCAGAGCCGCTATCTTCTTTTTGTGCGCAAGCCTTGAAAGCTCCGGGTCACCCGCCACTATCGGGTCGGATTCTATCTTTGACATGACATTTATAGGCGTATCGGAAATGTAAGTGCCGGAGAGTACCATGCCGCCGGAATTCTGAAAATAATGATATTTTGCATCAGCTATGCGGAGATATCCCTTTGCTATATGCGCCATACGGAAGCTGAACTCATCGTCCTCGCAGAAATCGCAGCTCTCGTCAAATCTTAATTTTTCAAAAATACTTCTCTTGAACAGCTTGCCCCATGCGGCATTGGCATAAATGCTGCCCGCGAGCATCCATTTTATGAGCGCCCGTGTGTCATGAATATAGATTTCATCGGAAGTTCTGCTGTTTTCAACACCGTTCGGGAAGTTAAAATACACGCAGCAGCCTGTGACATCCGTGCCCTTTTGCAGGGCGGCGTTCAGCAATACTTCAAGCGTGTCGCTGTCTATCCAGTCGTCGCTGTCGATAAAAAATATGTACTCCCCGCAGCTTTTGTCTATTCCGGCATTGCGCGCCGAAGAGAGCCCGCCGTTTTCTTTGCTGATGACCTTGACTCTCGGGTCAATCTGCTCATAGCTGCGGCAGATATCCTCCGAACGGTCGGTAGAGCCGTCGTTGACAAGGATAATCTCAGTGTTATCATATGTCTGTGCAAGAACGCTGTCAACGCATTTGCGCAGTGTCGTCTCTACGTTATAAACAGGTATCACAACACTGATAAGTTTATCCATTCCCGATCATCCCTCTCTTACAGAGAATCCCACGAGCTGACTTCATTATATAATGCCTCAGCACAATTTTCAAGAGGATAATAAAAGCTCCTCATGCGCTCGGCATATATCGATTCCGGATCAAAGCCGTTTTCCGCGGCTTTTTTTATTTCCTCCACCGCGCCGTCCGGGTCAAGGACGAGCGGACCGAACGCTTTTTCAAACGGGAGATCCAGCTCGCGGTAGTGGTTCATGCCCGCCTTGAACTGTCCGTAGTCCGGCACAAAATAGAGCACCGGGCGGCAGAGATAAGCGAAGTCGAACACGAAAGACGAGAAGTCCGTTATGAACATCTTGTAGTCCTCAATGTCAACATGCGCGCCCGCCATGACGACGCGCGGACTCTTGATATCAAACAGTCCTTCGGCGTCCGCGATTATCGGGTGGAGCTTGACATCGAGATAGGTGTCCGTCTTTTCGAGCAGCTCATGAAGTTCCTCACTCTCAAGAAAACGTGAGAAATTCCTGAAATAGTCGGAGCTTTTGAGCTTCGAGTCTATCAGCTCCCACTTCGAGGAGTTTATCTCCTGAGTTAGGTATTTGCGCCACGACGGGGCGAAGAGAATCCTGTTCTTTGCCTTTTTGCTTCTGTCGATATGGTCGTAACGCGCCATGCCCGTGGGGATGAGATTGTCCTCCGGGTAGTGATAGTTCGTCATGTAATTCTGCTTTTCAAACGGAGCGGAAATGACGATTTTATCCGCGCGGCAACGTTCGACCGAGTTCTGCGAACGCAGGGAGGCGTGGAGCACTCCATGCTGGAGATAGATAGTTTTGAAATCGAGCAGATCGGCATAGGGCACTTCGCCCGCCGCCGAGCCGAACGGCGAAACGGGGGTCACGCCGTAGAACGCCGTGAATATCACTCGCGCCGAGAGATAGAGCAGTTTGTGCTTCTCCGAGCCGAATTTCACGAGATGCTCCTGTTCATCTTTTGTGAACAGCTCATCGATATTCTTGTATTCGCGGCTGTAGATATAGTAGCGTTCAACGCCGTCGTTGTGCTTTATATCATTCTTGAACTGATAATAGCCGTTATCGAAGTCGACCGTGTGCAGATCGTAGTATAGCTCGACTTTGTGCGCTCTGCGGTATTCAATAGCGGCATTGCGCAGCTTTTTGACATTGCCTTTGAAATTCTTGCTCTGCTCGCGCTCGGCGCGGTACTTCTCATTTTCGTCAACGCTTCTGCTGACGAGTGTCCTGCCATTCAGAGTGAACATCACGCCGTTTCGGACATACATGCGTATTTTGCGGCTGAACACGGCTGTCGGCTCGGCGAGAAGATTAGTTGGGTATTCTTTGCCGCGTATGCTTATAAAGAACTTTATCTCGTGCCTGCCGTCTGCGGGAAATTCGCAGAAGAACGCCGGGAAATCGACAACATTGACTGCGGAATCCTGCGCGCTGAAAACGGAGGTGAAAGTTTCGAGCTCGCGTTTTTCGCCGTCTACAGAAGCTATTACTTTCCACTCGCCGCGCCCGAGATGCGAGAACACGGGGGATTTTACAAACGAGAGCAGTCTCGCTTTTCCGTTTTCGACGAATATTTTTCTCATCATCAGCGGGAACGAGGACGCCGAAAAAATCTTTCTTCCGTCCGCCGCAATGCTGAGCTTGCCGTCATCTGCTATTACCGTCGGATGGCAATTCGGCTTACGCGAGAGCCAGTAGTGAATATGATATTCATTGACGGACGGGTGCAATATTATAGTGTCCTCGTCCATTTGTTTGAGCAGCGCATCGATGCGTCTGTTTGCGCGCGCGAACTCCTCGGGCGAATAGTGATAGGGCAGGAGCTTGTCCTCCTTGAGCTTCCAGCGCAGGTCGTTGAAAACTATGCCCTGGAAATACGGCGGAACTCTGCCGCCGAACGAGTTGAACAATTCCTCGTAGAAAGCCATGGAGGTTTCAAATATATAATAGGGCGAGAAAACGGTTGAAACAATGCTGTTCTCGTTGCCGCGATTATATCTGTATTCGCCCTTTTGGCAAAAGCCTATTTTCATCTTGCGGCGCAGGATATCGCAGCAGTATTTCTCGTCCTCGTGCCTGAAATTCGGCGACTCGTCGAAGAAAATGCCGTTATTTTTATCATTCTTGACGCAGATATTGACATTCGTCTGCGTGATGAATCTGTTTTTGGGGTCGTCTAAATCGTACACGCCCGTGTGGGTCAGCGTGCGGTATCTGAAATGATAGACCGGCGGCGCATTTTTGAAATACTGCGTGATGCGATATGTGACTAAATCCACCTCGTCATAGACCGTGTCGAAATAGTCAACAACGCTCTTGACCGTATCGGGCGCTAAAGTGTCGTCGGAGTCGAGGAAGAAGATATACTTGCCCTGCGCATGGCGCAGACCGAAGTTTCTTGTCTTTGAAAGTCCCTCGTTCTCTTTTGAGTAGAAATGGATATTCTCATATTCGTCAGCCCAGCGGCGGCAGATATCCGCGCTGCCGTCCCGGCTTCCGTCGTTTATCAGGAGTATCTCCATATTCCCGAACGGCTCAGTCTGCTCTTTGAGCGAGTTTATGCAGCCGTCGAGATATTTTTCGACATTGTAGACGGGAATGAGTATTGTGGCTCTGAATGGAAAATCAGACATTCAGGTCACCCCCGGCGAGTTTTGAGCAGACTTTGCAGCCGAGCTTCTTCGCCGCTCCGCCCATTCGGTAGAGCTTGAAATAGAGCCACGCGGCGATGCAGCGGCGCAGCGTGCCGAAGCTGAGCTTGCCGCCGTAAAAATCGCGCACAACGTCGTCGGCGAGGATAGGCAGAGTCACTTCTTTGTACATGGCGTTCGTGCCCGCCGAGACGAACTCTCCGGCGCGGAAGCCCTCTTTTAACAGAGCAGAATCAATGCCGAAAGCCGCGAGGGCATATGCGCTGTAAGCTTCGTTTTCAAAGAACGGCTTTGCCGCAGTTGAAAACGCATCGAATTCGGTTTCTTTTCCTGCCTTGTCAAGCCCGCAATAAGCCGAGAGCAGAAGCGTCAGAGCGGAGAGCCCGCCTTTGATTGAAACACTCTTTGCAATGATATCAAAGCTTTCGGCGTTCCAATCTATCGGCTTCGTGCCGTAGAGAAGCACTTCGTGTATGGGCTCGAAACTATCATATGCGGCATACTGCGCGGCAAACGCGGCGAAGCCCGCCGGGCTTGCGGATAAAAGCTTTATTTTGTGCTCGTTTATAACTTCCGAGCGCATGACAAAATTCACGCCGACTGCAGGCGAGAACGCCTCGTGGACTGAGAATCCGTCGCGATAGAGCTTGCGCGGCGAATTTTTCTCTTCGGCAGCAGCGTTAAAAACGACCGCCTTATCTTCGAGCAGCTCGACAAATCCGGGCGCAAAAGTGGTCCCGGCATCGGCGAACATGACGAGCGGGGCATCGGGCGAAGCGAGGACGGAATTGACTGACTCAACGGAGCAGGGTGCAAAATCTATCCTGCTGTTCTCCGCCGTCGGAAATTTTTTGATATCCGCATTTTCTGCGCAGATTACAAGATGCACGCCGCCGCAGGTTATGAGCGAGTAGGCGAGATTTTCCGCTACGCCCGAATCGCCCGTGCAAATGACGCAAAGTTTGAAATTATATTCCATAAAAGTTTCTCCGATTGCAAAGCGCCCCCGCAGAGAGTGACCTGTGCGGAGGCAGCTTATTTATTTTGTTATGCTGTCAGTGCGGCGAAGGCAACAGTGCCTGCCATGAGAAGAATATTCAATGCGTATCTCTCAAGGAACGCGCCCGCTATAATAAGAACGGTCGGGATGAAGAGAACGATCTTCACGAACAGGTTCGCTCCGTCCTTGCCGTAGAGCGCGTGCCACAGACCGATTGCATCCTCCATAAGCGGATACTGGTTCGCGCACAGCGAGAAGCCGAGATAGAACAGGATGCAGTATACAATGAACATAAGCATCGTGCTCGAATCAGCGGGGATCTTGAAGAAGAACAGACCCGCAAAGCCCATATAGAGCATGGGCGTGCCGATTATCGCGGTGAACAGACCGGGCAGGAGGCAATAGAAGAAAATCTTCGCCTTGCTGCCGATCGCGTCATGCTCGACATGGCCGCAGCCGTCGGTGAATCTGAGATACTTTGTATCCTCAACGGGGATACTGAACGCTCTTGCGATAAGATGCTCAAAGAAAGCCTTTATATATGCGCCGGGGAAGGTGAGCACCTTGCCGATGAAATAGATAACAGTTGAAATCATGAGATGACACCTCCGTCAGTGATGAAGACCTGCTCGACGGTCTTTTTACCTGCAAGGCAGTCCGTGACGACCGTGCTTATCTCGTAGTTGTAGGTCTTGAGATAATCCTGAAGCGTCTTGTAGGTATCATCGTCCTTTGCAAGTCCCGCTGCAAGAGCCGCGGTGTTGATTATATCGAGCGTCAGGTCGCCGTAGTTCATGGAGAACTGGTATGCGTTCTTTCCGCACTCGTTAGCCTTCTTGTAGTCGCCCTTGAGCATATAGGCTATAGCCTCGTTACGGTAGATATCCGAATCGCCGCCGGATGCCTCGATGCCCTCTTCGCATATCTTTATCGCCGCGTCGTATTTGCCGGTGTACCAATAGAGGTTGGCGCGCAGGCTGTACGAAGTGTAATCGCCGCTTGCGACTCCTGCCGCATTTTCGGCAGTGTCGAGCAGGTCGCAGACCTTCTCGGCGCCGTCGGCGTCGCCCTGTGCGAGCAGAGCCATGACCTTCTGCTCATAGGCGGAGGAGTAGTTGCGGTTCTTTTCAATCATCTTGTCGGCGTATTCAACGGACTTCGCATAGTCGCCCGAGCGATAGTAGTAATCCGCAATTGTCGGACCGTAGATCATGAGACCCGCGGGATATTCCTTTTCCATCTTCAGGAGGAACTCGAGCTGGGTGTCGATGCTCTTGTCCGCCATCATCGCGATATAGCACTTGTAGTATTCGATATACTGATCCTCAATTCCGTCCTGACCCTTGAGAGCGTCAAGCTTCTTGATAAGATCGTCGTAGGGGATATCCTTCGCTTCGGCGTTGGCATAGTTCTGGAGAATCGAATATGCCTGCTCCTGCGTGGTGTTGTAGCCGTTATATGCCTTGACGAACTTGCGCATACCGAGCAGCCTCAGGTCGGATTTCACTGCGTCCTCGCCGAGAGTGTTCACAACATATCCGCCCGCGTCTATCTCGGTGTAGCCTTTTGCATAGATCTTCGCGGTCATCGCGGTCTCGCCGTAGCCGAGGGTGAATATCGTCTGATTGCCGAGGGTCTTCGACAGATTCGAGATAAAGTCGCTGTCGTTGAGAGAGGCGTTTGCCTCGCTCGCCTGGGACACCTTGTTGAGCGCGGCGTTGACATAGCCCTGGTTCAAGAGGGAGTCCGCCTCAAGCAGACCGACCATCTGCGTGGCGTTTGCGCCCAGGAGCATCAGCGCGAACAGCGAAACTATCACGCAGAGCACCGCGGCAACTACGGAACCGCCCTTTATCTTCGTCTTCATCATCTTGGTACGGCAGTCCTCGCAGTAATAGCTGCCCTCTTCGCGCGCCTTCTTCTGGCAAAGGCTGCAAAGCGTTCTGTCATACTCAAAGTTTTTTTCTTCCTTTTCGGCAGCCTCGTTCTCTTCGAGCGGCTGCAGGTTTTCTTTATCTGACAAACCGATACCTCCTTGTCCGGTAGCATTACCTCTTCATTCTATCAGCTTTCTTATAAAAATTCAAATAAAATCAGACTTTGTTTACAAAAAACTCATAAAATAACGCCAAAGCTTAAATTACCGGCACATCATATGCAAATATCGGCGCAAAATATCTTGTCATATCAATAAAAAATCTGTATAATCAACCTGCATATAAATAAGCGAAAGGAAGCAGAATATGCTTGAACTGAAAAATGTCTCCTTCTCGGTCGGCAGTGCGGACGACGAGCTTGAGATAATCGACGATATCAGCCTCACATTTGACGACGGCAAGTTCGTTGTCATAACAGGACCGAACGGCGGCGGAAAATCCACGCTCGCAAAGCTCATTATGGGCATCGAGCAGCCGACCGCGGGACAGATAATCTATAACGGAACGGATATAACTCATATGAGCATCACCGAGCGCGCGAAGCTCGGCATCGGCTACGCTTTTCAGCAGCCTCCGCGTTTCAAAGGGCTCACGGTGCGCAGGCTTCTGAGCCTCGCCCACGGCAGCGAGCTGCCCGAGGACGCCTGCTGCGCATATCTGACGAGCGTAGGGCTCTGCTCGCGTGAATATCTCAACCGCGAGGTTGACGCGTCGCTCTCGGGCGGTGAAGTCAAGCGTGTTGAAATTGCCACGCTCATGGCGAGAAATGTAGACCTTGCGATATTCGATGAGCCGGAGGCGGGAATTGACCTGTGGAGCTTCGCAATGCTTGTCGAGAGCTTCCGCTCGATGTGCAAGAACAGATATGAAACAGTGATAGTAATTTCGCATCAGGAGCGCATAATGCAGCTCGCCGACGAGATGATAGTCGTCGAAAAGGGCAAGATTCGCACGCGCGGCACAAAGGAAGAGATTCTCCCACAGCTGCTCGGCGAGCTTGATGAGAGCTGCGACTTCAACAGAAAGGACGGTGAATGATATGCCGGATCTGCTCAAAAAAGTCGATATGTCGCTGCTGCACACGATAGCGGACATGGATTCAATGCCGACGGGCGCGTTCAACATCAGAAAGAACGGTCAGGGCATCGCGAGACAGTCGAGCGAAAATATAACAATAGAGCCCAAAAAAGGAAACCCGGGCATAGACATATATATAAAGCCGTTCACAAAGGGCGAAGAGGTGCATATCCCAGTTATCATCACCGAGACCGGAATAAACGACAAGGTATATAACGATTTTTATGTCGGCGAGGGCGCGGATGTGTTGATAGTCGCGGGCTGCGGCATACACAACTGCGGCGGTGAAAAGACCGAGCACGACGGCATCCACCGTTTCTTCATCGGCAAAAATGCAAAAGTAAAATATGTCGAGAAGCACTACGGCGAAGGCGAGGGCACAGGCGAGAGAATACTCAACCCCGTGACCGAAGTCACCATGGAGGAGGGCTCTTACTGCGAGATGGAGATGATTCAGCTCGCGGGTGTCGACTCGACTCTGCGCGAGACTGAAGCCGCCCTCGACGCGAACGCCAAGATAGTCATCACCGAGCGCCTGCTCACCCATGGCAGCCAGAAAGCCCGTTCGAACATGACCGTGAACTTAAACGGCAAAAATTCGAGCGCGCAGATAGTCTCCCGCTCCGTCGCGAGGGATCACTCCGAGCAGGTGTTCTATCCCAGAGCGGTAGGCAACACGGAGTGCCGCGCCCATGTCCAGTGCGACTCGATAATCATGGACAAGGCGAAGATACGCTCCATCCCGGAGATAACCGCCAACGACGCCAACGCGCAGATAGTCCACGAGGCGGCTATCGGGCGCATAAACAACGACCAGCTCCTGAAGCTCATGACTTTCGGACTGACCGAGGAGGAGGCCGAGGAGGTCATAGTCAGCGGCTTCCTGAAATAAATAGATAAAAATATATTTTTATGCAATAAGTTTAAAAAACTATTTGCAAATCAGAGCAGATATGTTACAATTACACTGTTTAAGACCGCGCACATGACGAACCGGCCGCGCGGCATTTAAGGAGGTTATAACCAAACATGGAAAAAGCGAAGCAGTATTTCTGTGCTAAGCCCAACGGCAAGCTACACTATCCGCACACGATACTCACGGGATTCGGTTTCCTTGCGTCGTCTATCGCATGGGCAATCTACGATCCCTACATAACCAAGATACTCAACCACCTGCTCAATAACAGCGCCACGATAACCTCGTGGTCGGCAAAGCTCAACGCCGCGTTCCCGGCTCTCGCCGAGTTCGCCGCGGCAAACGGCGAGGATGTTACAACCGCCGCAGGCGGCATAACGCTTGTCCCGCTGTTCATCGGTATCATCATGACGTTTGATAATATTTTCGGCGTCATCTTCCAGCCGACCTTCGGCAAGCTTTCCGATAACACCCATTCCCGTTTCGGCAAGCGTCGTCCGTATGTTATCTTCGGCGCGCCTATCTCGGCTATCCTCTTTGCGATAATCCCGATAGTCGCGATAAAAGTCGGTTCGCTTCCGCTGACGATGCTCTTCATCATTCTCTTCGTCTTCGTCATGTCGCTCTGGAGAGCTCCCGTCGTCGCGCTCATGCCCGACCTGACCCCCAGTGACATCCGCTCCGAAGGCAACGCCGTCATCAACCTCATGGGCGGCATCGGCGGCGCGCTCGGCCTGTTCGCCGGCACTATCGTCACCGCTATCTACTGCGCATCCACGGGAATCTCCTCGAAGTCTCCGGAGTTCAACGAGCTCAACACCTTCCCCTACGTTTTCCTGCTCGGCGCCGCCGTTATGGTAATCGGTATGCTCATCATCCTCTTCTTCGTCAAGGAGCCCGACAGCCGTATTAAGGTTCAGGGCGAGATGAACCAGGCAGCCGACGCAGAGGCAAGACGCAAGGCTGAAAAGGAAGCCGCAAAGGCAGAAAAAGAAGCAAGAAAGAAAGAGAAGCTCACCTCCGGCGAGAGAAGAAGTCTCATCTTCATGCTCATGGGTCTGTTCTTCCTCTTCTGCGGCACGAACGCGATTTCAACCTTCTTCGCGCTGTTTGCCGATGAGATTCTTCATAAGACCGCCGCTCAGGCAACCATCATGACCACTGCATTTGCCGCCGCCTCCGCAGTCGCCGCCATCCCCGCGGGCTGGCTCGGCAAGAAGTTCGGCCGCAAAAAGACAATACTCGGCGGACTTGCCATATTCATCGTCGCATTCGGCGCATATCTGCTCACCGAGATACTTCACATCAACGCACTCAGCGGAGCGCTCATCTGGGTAGCTCTTGTTGTCGGCGGCGCTGCGAATATGTTCATCACCGTCAACACCCTGCCTCTCGTGCTTGAAATAGGCGGTATCGACAAGGTCGGCACATTCACCGGCTATTACTACACCGCCACCTTCTCAGCGCAGATAGCTACCCCGATAATCTACGGTATCGTCCGTATGCTTACCGGCACATATATGTCCCTGTTCTACTATTGCCCGATAGCCTTCATCCTCTCGACCCTCTGCATCCTCGTCGTCCGCCACGGCGAAGCGATCCCCGACGAGATAGTCGAAAAGATCAAGGAAGAGAACGAGGACTGATAAAAAGTCCTGTACAAAGCCCCGCCATAATCGGCGGGGCTTTTTTGACGCAAAAATTTTAAAAAGTTCTTTATTCTCCGGGGTTTCTATTGTATAATAAAATCAGAAGTATGCAAAGCGACGAAGAAAGGACCATGGTTATGGAGAAAAACAAAGTCAAACTGACCATTTGCGGGGCGGAATATATCATCGGTTCGGATGAGGACAGCAAGTATATGATCGAACTCGGCGACGAAGTCGATGAGAAAATATCCACGATTCTCAAGCAGAATCCGAGAATTTCCGTAACTCAGGCGGCTGTTCTCGCGGCGCTTGAATTTGCTGATTCGGAGAAAAAGGCCGTCGTTTCGGCGGAAAATCTGCGCTCGAAGATACAGGAGTATCTCGAGGATTCGGCGCGCGCCAAGACCGACCGCGAGATAGCCATGCGCGAGGCGGACAGGCTTGCAAAAGAGCTCGCCGCATACAAAAAGAAGCACGGGTCAAAAGATGAATAAGCCGGAGATACTTGCGCCTGCTGGCTCGTTTGATTCGCTGACCGCGGCTGTGCGCTGCGGAGCCGACGCCGTATACCTCGGCGGGCGGGAGCTGAACGCACGCCGCAACGCCGCAAATTTCAGCGATGAAGAACTCGCGCAGGCGGTCGAATACTGCCACGCGCGCGGGGTCAAGGTATATATCACGCTCAACACCCTTGTGCGTGACGATGAGATGGAAACGGCGATGAATGCCGTCAGGTGCGCCTGCGATGTCAAAGCAGACGCACTTATTTTACAGGATATCGGGCTCACTTCGCTTATTCGCAAAGCGGCTCCCGATATGCCTCTGCACGCCTCGACACAGACTTCCGTGCAGACCCTCGACGGAATAAAAATGCTCGCGGACATGGGCTTTTGCCGCGCGGTGCTGCCGAGGGAGCTCTCGAGAAAAGAGATAGAAAAAATAGCCGCGCAGTCGCCGATAGAGCTCGAGATGTTCGTCCACGGCGCACTGTGCATGTGCCTTTCGGGTCAGTGCCAACTCAGCGCGGTGCTCGGCTCGCGCTCGGGCAACAGGGGCTTATGCGCCCAGCCGTGCAGACTTCCGTTTGCCGCCGACGGCGGCACGGGACACGACCTGAGCCTTAAAGATATGTCTTTGATAGAATACCTGCCGGAGCTCGCGCAGATGGGCGTTCTCTCGTTCAAAATAGAGGGACGCATGAAGCGGCCGGAATATGTTGCCGCCGCAGTGACTGCCTGCAAAAAGAGTCTCGCGGGCGAAAGCGCCGCCGAATACGAGCACACGCTCGGCGCGATATTCTCCCGCTCCGGGTTCACCTCCGGCTACTATAACGGGGCTCTCGGGCGCGATATGTTCGGCGTGCGCCGCAAGGAGGATGTCACCGCCGCAAAGGATGTTCTCTCTCCGCTTGCCGTACTCTACGATGGCGAACAGCCGCTGATAAGAGCCGATATGCACCTGTCGGCGCAGGTCGGCGAAAAGGTATACCTCGCGGTCAAAGCCGCAGGCAAGAGCGTCTTTGCGGAGTCTGAAAACGCCGTGCAGAAAGCGCAGAACAGAGCGGTCGGAAGCGAAGAAATAGAAACCAGACTGCGCAAATGCGGCTCGACTCAGTTTTATGCCGGAGAAGTCGGAATTGATATTGGAGACGACATATTTTTGAGCGCATCCGAGATAAATTCGCTTCGCAGAAAGGCTCTCGCGATGCTCGAAGAAAGGATTGCCGAGCGCTCTGAAATTCCGTTTTATCCGCAGGAAATTTCAATCAGACGCCGCCGTTCTCAAAACCGCGGCTATGTAATCAGAGTCAGAAGTATTTCGCAGATACCGTCCGATCTCTCGTATGTGCGCCGCGTGATACTGCCGATGGGCGTCAGCGAGGAGACTGTGAAGTATCTCAAAGACAAAAAGATACAGCCCGCAGTCGAAGTTCCCGCCGCGATATTCGGCGGCGACGATGCGGTTTACAATTCGCTTATCAAAGCGCGCAAAAACGGAATATCCCTTGCCGCAGTCTGCTCTCTCGACGGCGCGGCGATAGCCAAAAAAGCGGGCATGAAGCTCTGCGCTCTGCCCGGCACAAATATATTCAACACATTCTCGCTCGACGAGTTCGCGCGCCTCGGCTTCACGGACGCCATACTCAGCACCGAGCTGAAAATTGCCCAGTGCGCCTCGCTCGGCGGAAAACTGCCGCGCGGCGTGTTCGCTTACGGGCGTCTGCCGCTGATGCAGACGAGAAACTGCCCAGTCAAGAACGGCACGACCTGCGACAAATGCCGCAAGCACGGGTCTTTGACCGACAGGATGGGCGTGACATTTCCCGTCGAGTGCACGCCGTTTGCCTCAACCTTGCTCAACAGCGTGCCGATAGTCGAGAGCGACAAGCGCGAGCAGTTTGAGTTCGCCGACTTCTCGCTGCTGTGGTTCACGACCGAAACAAAAGAAGAATGTGAAAAAGTACTTGAAAGCTACCGCAGGGGAGACGCCCCGCAGGGTGAATTTACGCGCGGACTTCTCTACCGCGGAGTTGAATAAAGGAGATAAAATATGCTCACTCTCAAGATGAAAAAAGTGCGCCCCGGCGCAATAATACCGAAGCGTGCGACCTCCGGCAGCGCAGGACTGGATCTTTGCGCCTGCACGGAAAACGAAGTTGTTCTCAAAGCCGGCGAGCGCACGGTTATACCGACCGGAATAGCAATCGCCATTGAAAACAACGAGACCGCTGCATTCGTCTATGCGCGCAGCGGTCTCGGGATAAAGCACGGTATTTCGCTCTCGAACGGAGTCGGAGTCATCGACAGCGACTACCGCGGCGAGATATGCGTGGGACTCATTAACACTTCGAGTGAGGATTATACTATACAGCCCGGCGAGAGAATAGCTCAGCTCGTGCTCGCGCCTGTCATTCCGGCTCAGCCCGTCGAAGTCGACAGCCTTGACGAGACGGAGCGCGGCGAGGGAGGATTCGGCTCAACCGGCAGATGAGTTTTTCTTCTTGCTGCGGAAGAATTTTATCACCCACCAGACTATCACGGCGGGGATGCAGCAGACGATGACAAGCACTATCTTATCCATCGGGATATAGTCATATATGCCGTCGCCGAGGATAGTGAAAAGTATGACGCGCGGCATTATTCCGCCGAGCGATATCAGCGCGTATTTCCAATACGGCAGCTTCGTTGCGCCGAGGAAAAGGCTGACAAAATCGATCGGGAACACAGGCAGAAAGCGCACGAGAAAGAGCGCCGAGAGCTTCTTTCCGTCGCCGAGGGCGAGGACCTTGTCGCCCGCCTTGCTGCCCTTGAGCCGTTTTTCGACATATTCGCCGCCGAGAAACCAACCGAGCAGATATGTGACGGTTATCTCGAGCGCGATGCCCGCGAGATTTATCGCAATTGCCGAGGCGGTCGGGAACGCCATGCCGACGTAAATATATATCATCGACGCGGGTATTATAAACAGCACGGATTTGACGGCAAACACACCGATTATAACAGCCACCGCCGCGGCGGTGCTGCCCGCGCCGGCAACGAGGGCGCGCATATCGATTTTGGTCAGCTTGTCGTAGTTGACAACGGCGATAATTAAAAGCGCCGCCGCAACGGCACAGCGCAGAATGAGCATGAGCACATCGCGGTGCTCGTTAAAAAACTTCTTCAAATCGGTTCCCCTAACAAAAATTTCTATCCTATAGTATATCCGCAAAAATCAACTTTTGCAACCTCAATAAAAAATCCGAAACACTTTTATGAACAAATCGAAAACTTTATTACCTTTTTCGGCTTTTTTCTTTTAGATGTGGATTTTATTTTGAACCTGTGATAAACTATTTACTTAGATTTAAGATATTTTCGAAACGAAAGGAGCCGCGCAAATGACGGTCAAAGATAAGGTTCAGCGAGCAGCAGCCGCAGCGGTTCTGTCCCGCCTGATAAAATATGTCAGAAAGGACCCCGACACAAATCTTGTTAAGCTTGTTGACAGATCCGAGCGATTTGTCGGCAACATCTTCCCCGCGAAAAACTTCGACAGCTTCCGCGAGGGCGCGAAAGACCCCGAGAATGTCTGGCGTCAGCTGGCGCTCAAGCTTATAGATGAGATCGACGACAATGTTCTGATGAATATGATGCTCGCTCTCGGACTGGGCGCGGGAGTCAACGGCACAAAGACCGTTCGCGCAAACCGCGAAAAATATCACTGCAATATTCCGTGGGTCATTCTCCTCGACCCGACAAGCGCGTGCAACCGCAAGTGCAAGGGTTGCTGGAGCGCGGAATACGGTCATAAGCAGAGCCTCACATTTGATGAGCTAAACAGCATTGTCAACCAGGGCGTCGCAATGGGCACCCATTTCTATATGTTCACCGGCGGCGAGCCGCTTCTGAGGAAGAAAGACCTTATTAAGCTCTGCGAGCTTCATCCGGACTGCGCGTTCCTCTCCTATACGAACGCCGACCTCGTCGACGAGGAGTTCTGCGAAGAGATGAAACGAGTCGGAAATATCTCGCTCGCCATCAGCATCGAGGGCACGAAAGACAGCAATGACGCAAGACGCGGCGAGGGCAGCTACGACCATGTCATGAAGGCGATGGATCTGCTCAAGAGCAAGGGCTGCCTGTTCGGCATCTCCGTGTGCTACACCCGCGCAAATGTCGACGCAGTCACCTCCGATGAATTCGTCGATCTGATGATCTCCAAGGGCGTTCGCTTCGCATGGTATTTCAACTATATGCCCGTCGGTTCGGGCGCGGTTGAGGAGCTTATCCCCACACCCGAGCAGCGCACGCATATGTACCGCTGGCTGCGCAAAATGCGCAACAGCAAGACCGGAAAGCCAATGTTCGTCATCGACTTCCAGAACGACGCGGAATATGTCGGCGGATGCATCGCGGGCGGCAGGAACTATTTCCATATCAACTCCGCAGGCGATATCGAGCCCTGCGTGTTCATACACTACTCGGACTCCAACATCCGCGAACAGACACTCATCGAGGCGCTCAAGCGTCCTCTCTTCCAGGCATATTGGCACGGTCAGCCGTTCAACAACAACCATCTGCGCCCGTGCCCGATGCTTGAAAATCCGCAGTGCCTGAGAAAGATGGTCAAGGAGACGGGAGCCAAGTCCACCGACCTGCTCGCGCCGGAGGATGTCGACACCCTCTGCTCGCGCTGCGACAAGTTCGCCGCTGAGTGGGCGCCCGTAGCTCAGGAGCTCTGGGATTCCACAAAGCATCCGCATCCCAAGACCCAGTATTACAGAGATACTCCCGAGGGAAAAGCGGAGCAGCACGAACAGAAATAATTAAAATCAAATAGCCAGGGGTGCCGTTCTTATTTTTCGAACGGCTGAGATGATACCCTCTGACCTGATCCGGATAATGCCGGCGTAGGAAGGATAATAGACAGCCTCGTTGCTGTATATTATATAAACTGACAGCGTCTGTGCATACCGCATGGACGCTGAATTTATTTTTGGAGGAAAACTTATGTCAACAACCAAGAAAAGCAACACAAAAGTTCTTGTTGAGTGCGCACTGCTTATCGCTATCGCAACCGTGCTCAATGTCGTGTGCAGCTTCATCCCGTTCCTGAATCTCCCGTTCGGCGGCGGATTCACCATCTGCAGCATGCTGCCTATCGTTCTCGCCGCTTACCGCAACGGCACGAAGTGGGGTCTGCTCACCGGTTTTGTCTATGCAGTCGTTCAGATGCTCCTCGGCTTCAAGACCGTCTCGGCGTTCTTCATGCCCAGCTCCGACAGCTACATGGTGCTCTGGAAAGCCATTTGCGTCTGCCTCATCGACTACATAATCGCCTACACTGTTCTCGGCTTCGGCGGCATCTTCAGAAACAAGATTAAGAATCCGTCCGCATCTCTGTGCGTCGGCTCGATAGTTGCGCTCTCGCTTCGCTATCTCGCCCACATCATCTCCGGCTACATCTTCTTCGGCACATGGGCTGAGTGGTTCTTCTCGCAGGATGGCTTCGCCCTCGGCGCAAAGATTCTTGAGAAGTTCAGCGGTCAGGGTCTGGCACTCCTCTATTCCGTTATCTACAACGGCCTCTACATGATTCCCGAAATCATTATCACCGCTATCGTCGCGCTGATAATCGGCCGCGTTCCGCAAATCACCGGCAAGAAGAGCGTGGAATAAAATATATTTATAAAACAGCGAACAGCCGCAGCAGTAAAAACTGTTGCGGCTGTTTTTTGTTCTATGCAATATTTTACTGGCCGAGCAGGCGGTCGAGTATCGAACCGCCGACGGAGCTCTGATTCGAGTTCGTCACGTCGTTCTCGTTTGAGGTCGAGAAGGTAAGCTCGATGCGCGTGCCTTTCGGAGCCTTTGAGCCAGGCTCGACGGACATCGAGACGACAACGCCGTCTGTGTAGTTGCCCGCGACGGTGCAGACAAAGCCGTTGTCCGTGAGTATCTGCTTTGCCTCGGAATAGCTCTTGCCGAATACGTTGGGAACGTCAACGCTCTCCTTGCCGCTGCTGATGACGAGTTCTATCTCGCTGCCTATGGCGACCGTGGTCTGTTCGGGCAGGCTCTGCGAAATGACATAGCCTTCCTTGACGGTGTCGCTGTATTCGAACTTTGTCTTGAATGTAAACTTGCCGTCCCAAACGGGATTCTTCGATATAGCCTCATAGCTGAGGTTCCTGAAATCGGGCACAACTATCGTCTCCGTGCTCGTGCTCTCGGTGACGGAGGGGTTGAGCGTCGATTGGTCATTGTCTGGGTTCTTCTTTGAAAAGCTGCCCCTGAACACCGTCGCCATAAGAATTGCGAATACGATTATGCCGACTCCGAGCGTTATTCCGCCCGCGACGAGGAACGGCTGTGCGGCGCTCTTTTTCTTTTTCGGCGCCGCCGAAGCGCCCTCGCCATGCATAGGCTCTGCCGAACGGTCGCCGCCCTCGCTCATAGCCTGAATTTCGCCCGCATAAGCCGCAGTGGGAGAGGCGGACATTTCGGCTCTGAACTGCTCGACGGAACGGGTTCTGTCCTCGGGCAGGATCTGCAGCGCGTTTATAAGCGCATTTATGACATAAGCCGGGAGCTGCTCGGCAAATTTGCTCGGTATCATCAGACGGTCGTTAGTCACGCGGGTGGTGGCGATTATCGGGTCGGTGCCGATAAGTGCGCGGTAGAGAACCGCCGCAAATGCATAAATATCCGTCCATGCGCCCTGCTGACCCTCGAAGCCGTACTGCTCGATGGCGGCGTAGCCGGGGAAGAGCTCCGGATTCAGATCGCCGCGCGCCGTGCGTGCCTGCCAGATGCTGAAGCCTGATATCTTGAGCTTTCCGTCGGGGGTCACGAGTATCGTCTGCGGCGAGAGTCCGCGGTGGATTATTCCCGCCGAGTGCAGAGTGCCCAGCGCCGAAAGGGCGGGCATGAACATCTGCCTCGCACGCTCCCACGGGATATACCCCGTGCTCGTCGAGAGCAGATATTTTCTAAGCGGCACGGCGTCCGTGTATTCATATATAGCGTAGGCTGTGCCGTTGTCCTCAACGACGTCCGTCACGCTTATAAGCGTCGAAAGTCCCATAAGGCGCATAAGCTTGCGCCACAGCTCGAGAAAGCTCTGGTAGCAGTCGGTGTATGCGCGCTCGCATCCCTGCATGACCCTGACCTGCGTCTCGCCGTTTTCGCGCGAACAGATGGCGTCGGGCAGAAATTCCCTGACCTTGACTGCGACCCGTTCGGTTAAGTCCCATCCGGCATAGGTGACTCCGTCACCGTTGAAGTCCAGAACCTTGCCGACGAGATAGCGGTTTGCAACAACGCTCTTTATCGGAAGATAGGGGGAAAGCTGAGGAGAATCGACATGATATCCGCAGTAGGGGCACTGCTTCTCGTCGCCGATAGGTCTCATGCAGCTCATGCATAAATTGTCGGTGTTAGGCATTGAAAACCTTCCTTTACGAAATATGGGGTAACACAGATAATGATAAAATTATACAAATATATAATAGCAAAACATAAGTCAATTGTCAACTTTAAGCGCGCGGCGAATGAAGTTTTTTGCGCGTCCCGCTTCACTGAAAATATAGTATTCCGACAAAAACAAGGCAATTTTTTCTTGAATATTTAAACGCTTTAACACTTGAAATTGCGAAGCTCGATGATATAATAAAAGTATTATCTTTATAAAGGGAGATGCCATTATGCAAAAGATAACTATTGAGCGCACTACCGCTCCTAAAGCGAAGCCCACAGACGAGACAAAGCTCGGCTTCGGCAAAATATTTACCGACCATATGTTTATTATGAACTATGACGAGGGCGAGGGCTGGCACAATCCGAGAATCGTGCCCTATGCTCCGATAGCTCTTGACCCCGCGGCCATGTGCCTGCACTACGGCCAGGCCGACTTTGAGGGACTCAAGGCATACAGAAGAGCCGACGGCAGCATAGGCCTTTTCCGCCCCGACCAGAACATGGCGAGACTCAATGTTTCCAATGACCGTCTCTGCATCCCGAAGATAGACGAGGCGTTCGGCGTTGAGGCTATCAAGACTCTTGTCGAGGTCGACAAGGATTGGGTGCCGCACAGCGAGGGTACTTCCCTCTACATCCGCCCGTTCATCTTCGCCATTGACCCCATGGTGGGCGTTCATCCGGCGAAGCATCTGCTTTTTGTTATAATCCTCTCGCCCGTCGGCGCATACTATGACAACGGACTTGCTCCCGTTAAGATCTATGTCGAGGAGCACTATGTCCGCGCCGTTACCGGCGGCACCGGCTTTACCAAGGCTGCGGCGAATTATGCTATATCAATGAAGGCGCAGGAGGTTGCCGAGGAGCAGGGCTATGCTCAGGTGCTCTGGCTCGACGGCGTTCACAGAAAGTATATCGACGAGGTCGGCGCGATGAACGTGTTCTTTGTCGTTGACGGCGAGGTTATTACCCCGAGCCTTGACAGAGGCTGCATACTCGGCGGTATCACGAGAAAGTCCTGCATCGAGCTTCTCCGCCACATGGGCTACAAGGTCACCGAGAGAGATATTGAAATCGGCGAGCTTGTTAAGGCATACGACGAGGGCAAGTTTGACGAGGCGTTCGGTTCGGGCACCGCGGCCGTCATTTCGCCCATAGGCGAGCTCAAGTACGGCGACAAGCACATGACGATAAACGGCGGCAAAATAGGCCCGATCTCGCAGAAGCTCTATGATACCCTCACCGGTATCCAGTGGGGCAAGCTGCCCGACGAGTTCGGCTGGACCGTAAAGATTGACTGATGGCAAAGCTCTATTTTAAATACGGCGCAATGGGCTCGTCAAAATCGGCCCAGGCGCTCATGACCAAATTCAACTATGAAGAAAAGGACCGCACGGTATGGCTGATAAAGCCGAGCGTTGACACAAGAGACGGCGCGGACACCGTGTATTCCCGCGTGGGTCTGAGCGCAAAGGCGCAGGCTATTTCCCCGCAGGACGATATATATGAAATGTTCGGCGAGAAATGCAGAAACGCCGACGTCGTTATCTCCGACGAGAGCCAGTTTTTTACCGAGGCTCAGATAGACCAGCTGCGCAGAATAGTCGACGAGTGCGATATTCCCGTGCTCTGCTTCGGACTGCGCACCGATTTTCTGACGCACGTTTTCCCGGGGAGCCGCAGGCTGCTCGAGATTGCGGACTCCATAACCGAGATAAAAACCATCTGCCGCTGCGGCAGAAAGGCTACCGTCAACGCGAGGATAGGCGAAAACGGGCAGGTCGTGACGAGCGGCTCGCAGGTGCTCCTCGGCGGCAACGACCGCTATGAGGCGATGTGCCACCGCTGCTGGAAGGAGCGCATAGCGCGGGAGAGCGCGAAAAAATAAAAAGATCCGGGGCTGTCGAATTCAGCGCAGACCAAAGAAAATATAAAGGTCATAATTCACGTCTGACAGCGCAGATTATGACCTTTATTTTAGTTGATTTTCGCTCTTTTAAGCGCTTTGCGTCTAAACGGGCAGACCCTTTTGCGGCAGGCAGAAAGCCGAAATAATTTCCGGGAGGTCGCGCTTGAACAGAAAACTTGAATTCACCGTGCCCGAGGAGTACGAGGGTAAAAAAGCGTTTTATTTCCTGCGCGGCTGCGCGGGGATTTCGGCGCGCGCGTTAAGCTCGCTCAAGCGTGTCGACGGCGGCATAACCCGCGGCGGCGAGACGCTGCGTACGATAGACCGCCTGCACGCGGGCGATATTGTTACGGTGACTCTGCCCGTCGAGACCGAAACGGTCGAGCCGATGGATATAAATATAGATGTAATATATGAGGACGCCGATCTGCTCGCCGTCAACAAATCACCCTTTCTCGCGATGCACCCGACCCATAACCATCAGGGCGACACGCTCGCAAACGCAGTCGCCGGGCATCTGCAAAGCGAGGGGAAGAGCGCAGTGTTCCGCTGCGTCGGCAGGCTCGACAAAGGCACATCGGGCGTTGTTGTCTGCGCCCTGAACCGCTATGCGGCGGCACGCCTTTCGGGCAATATAAATAAAAGATATGTAGCCGTCGTCCGCGGACGCTTCGAGGGGAGCGGCACAATAAACAAGCCTATCTACCGCCCCGACCCGATGAAAACTCTGCGCGCGTGCGGCGATATGCCCGGGAGCGAGAGCGCGGTAACGCATTGGGAGAGCCTGTATTCAAGCGACGAATACAGCCTGCTGAGTCTCACTCTCGAGACCGGCAGAACGCATCAGATAAGGGTGCATTTCGCGTCCGAGGGCGCGCCCCTTGCCGGCGACACGATGTACGGCGCGCCGGAAAATGAGATAGGGCATCATCTGCTCCACTGCGCCGAGTGCGGATTCATTCATCCGGCTTCGGGCGAAGAAATTCGCCTGTCCGCTCCGCCTCCGCAGGATTTTCTCGACTTCTGCCGCAGCTTCATTCCGGTGGATGTATTGGCTAAAATATTCAACTATGCATGAATAAGATGCATATTTACCGTCAAAATGCAGAAAAACGCCAAAAACATGAAAAAATATTCAATAAAGCCTTGCATTTTGAAAATATGGTGCTATAATACAGTCATCAAATCAAACAGGAGGAAAACATCATGAAAAAGTTTACGAAGATAATTGCTCTCGTGCTTGCGCTTGTCTGCATCTGCACTGCGTTCGCAGCCTGCGGCGGCAACAAGGACGACGGCAATACAACAAAGGCACCCGCAGTCAAGGTCATTGACTACGATCTGACCAACGAGCAGTACGCTTTCGGCGTTGACAAGAACCAGCCCGAGCTGCTCACCCAGGTCAACGACATAATCAAAGAGATGAAGAGCGACGGAACATTCACCGCTATCTGCGACAAGTATTTCGGCGGCGGCACTCCCGAGGCTGTCAAGTCTGCGGCTCTCGATGAGAGCAAGGATCAGCTCGTCGTTGCGACCAACGCCGCTTTCGAGCCCTTTGAGTACATGAAGGGCGATGACTACTACGGCATCGACATGGAGATAGCCGCTTATGTCGCCAAGAAGCTCGGCAAAGAACTCGTTATCCAGAACATGGACTTCGACGCTGTCTGCCTTTCCGTCGGCCAGCACAAGTGCGATATCGCAATGGCCGGTCTTACCATCAGCGAAGACCGTAAAGAGTATGTCAACTTCTCCGACGCTTACTATGAGGCATCTCAGAGACTCATAGTCAAGGGCACCGACACCACCTTCGACGCCTGCAAGAGCGCTGACGATGTCAAGGCTATCCTCGACAGCCTCACCGAGGACAAGAAGATCGGCTGCCAGCAGGGCACTACCGGCAACTCCTTCATTGAGGGCAGCGAAGATCTCGGATTCCCGGGACTCAAGGCAAAGGCTGTCGCTTATAAGAGCGGTTCTCTTGCAGTCCAGGATCTCATCAACGGCGGCGTTGACTATGTTATCATCGACTCCGCTCCCGCCGCGAGCATCGCAAAGGCCATCAATGATGTTGCCTGAGCTTAAATGTAAATAACGAAAGAAGGCTGTTTCGGTCGAAACGGCCTTCCTTTTAGTCTGCGGCGCTTTTTGCCGCGCAAGTATTTGGACAAAGGAAAAGAACTATGAACGATTTTATAGCAAGCTTACCGAAGAAAATCGATAAGTTTATCGAGATACTCATAGACTACAACGGCTATGTAAAAGTCCTGCAGGGCTTGCAGAATACGCTCAAGATAGCCGTTCTCGGTCTTATAATCGGTATTGTCATCGGTACGCTGATAGCGACCGTGCGCGTTATACCGAAATACAAAGTCCTCCCGAGAATACTCAACGCCATCTGCGCATTCTATGTCGCGCTCTTCAGAGGAACCCCCATGGTCGTGCAGCTGCTTATATTCTACTATGTCGTGCTGCCGATAATGGGCGTCAATCTCCCGTCGGTCAGCGTGGCAATAGCGGTTTTCGGCCTTAACAGCGGCGCGTACATATCGGAGATAATGCGAAGCGGTATACAGAGCGTTGACGACGGTCAGATGGAGGGTGGCAGAAGCGTGGGATTGAGCTTCTCGACCACGATGATGCGTATAGTCATCCCGCAGGCGATAAAGAACATTCTCCCGACCCTCGGCAACGAGTTCATCGCTCTTATCAAGGAGACATCGGTCGTCTCGTTCGTCGGCGCACTCGACCTCTATGTCGCGTTCAGCTACATCGGCTCGAACAGCTATGAGTTCATGGTGCCGTATATCGCCATGGCGCTCATCTATATCGTCATAGTCTGCCTGATAACCCTGCTTGTAAAAATCATGGAAAGGAGCCTGAAGAAGAGTGATAGACGTAATTGACCTGAAAAAGAACTTCGGGGACAATGAAGTCCTCAAGGGCATCAACATGACTATCAACAAGGGCGACATCGTTGTTGTCATCGGCCCGTCCGGCTCCGGAAAGAGCACATTCCTGCGCTGCCTCAACTGCATGGAGGATCCGACCTCCGGCAAGATTATATTCGAGGGCGTGGATATCGCCGACCCCAAGGTCGATATCAATATCCACCGCAGAAAGATGGGAATGGTGTTCCAGCATTTCAATCTTTTCAACAACAAGACTGTTATCGAGAACATAATGCTCTCGCCCGTGCTCTGCGCCAAGAAGGACAGACGCAAGGCTGTGATGCACAATATGTTCCACAAGGATAAGTTGCCTGTGCGCCCCGTCAAGGAGATAAAGAAAGAGGCGGAGGAGAACGCGCACAAGCTGCTTGAGCGCATAGGACTCGAGGACAAAGCCGATGTCTATCCCTCGACCCTCTCCGGCGGCCAGAAGCAGCGAGTCGCAATAGTCCGCTCGCTCGCGATGAACCCCGAGGTCATTCTTTTCGACGAGCCGACGAGCGCCCTCGACCCCGAGATGGTCGGCGAGGTTCTCGACCTGATGAAGCAGCTCGCCCGCGAGGGCATGACGATGGTCGTCGTCACCCACGAGATGGGCTTCGCCCGCGAAGTCGGCACGAAGCTCGTGTTCATGGACGAGGGCAAAATAGTTGAGGAGAACACGCCCGAAAAGTTCTTCGCCGATCCACAGAGCCCCCGCGCAAAAGATTTCCTTTCAAAAGTACTTTAATAACAGAGCCCGCCGATTCAGGCGGGCTAAAATTTTATCCCGGCTCCTTTCGGAACCGGGACTTTTGCTTTTGTTTTTATTTTTTACGGCTTCCAGATGAACCAGATGAGAAGATATCCGGTTATGACCGCCGCGAGGGTGAAGGGCACGCCGTATTTCATGAATGTCGTAGCCTTGACCTCGTGCCCCTCCTTGCGGAGAATGCCGATGCCCGCGATGTTCGCGGATGCTCCGATCGGGGTCAGGTTGCCGCCGAGGGTCGCGCCGCAGAGCAGACCGTAGTACATGATCTTCGGGTCGATGCCGAGGTTGACGGCGATGACCGGGATAACGGTGAGCATGGTAGCGGTGTAGGGGATGTTGTCGATGAATGCCGAGAGAATGACGGACATCCAGACTATGACAGTATAGACGATGAACACGCTGCCGGAGCTTCCGCCGACTTTCGATATGGCGTTGCCGATGATATCAATAACGCCCGCGTTTTTGATGCCGCCGATTACGACGAAAAGACCGGTCAGAAGAATGATGGTGTAGTAGTCGATCTCTTTGAATGCGTTCTTGACTATCTCGGTGTTCTTGCGGAACAGCTCGCGGATTATGCCGACAAAGAAGAAGAACATGCAGATAAGACCGTTGGTTATCTCGGGCTTGTAGAACTGACCCTCGGCCGCGTTGCTCTTGTAGGGGATGAACGAAACGGCGATGAGGCAGACAACAGTCGCAATAAGCAGGAAGGTCGGGAACTTGTCCTCAACCTTTGTGCGGTCGGTGATATGTATCTTGTCGTTCTCCTTGCGGAACATGAAGAGGATTATCAGTGCGCTGACAAGTGCGCCCGCTTCAACGACCCAGAACATGCCGGGCTTGCCCTCATCAACGAAGAAGTCTGAGAAATCGAGATTCGCCGCCTTTGCGAGCAGAATCGAAGTCGTGTCGCCGACGAGAGTCGCCGCACCCTGGAGGTTCGATGAAACGGCGATGCAGATAATGCTCGGAACAGGGGAGATGTTGAGCTTCTTGCACAGTGCAAGTGCGACGGGCGCTATCATAAGAACGGTAGCGACATTGTCAACGAACGCGGAGACGATGCCCGCGAAAAGGCTCATGCAGACGACAGCCCACTTGATATTGGGCATCTTCGATATAAGAACGTCGCTCATCAGCTGCGGCATCTTGGACTCGATAAAGAGATAGACGGTGCCCATGGTGCCGGCGATCATCATGATGACGTTCCAGTCGATTTCGTCGACAGCTGCTTTGAAAGTATAGCTGAAAGAGTTTCCCGAACCGAGGGAGAAAAAGTCCGCACCGAAAAGATCGGGCTTGAATGCGGCAATAGTGCCGAGGACAACGAAGATAACTGCCGATGCAACAGCGACATAGGGGCGGATCTTCTGAAACGCCATCATAAGAATATACGTCGTCGCGAAGAGCACCAGTGCGGTTATAGTGATACTGCTCATGCTTCACACTCCAAAATATTTTTTTCGCAGCGAACACTCAGCGACCGATTTTTCCCCAAAGAAAACGCGCTCCCTACCGGAGCGCGAAACCGCCACTTCATTTTAAGCATGGCAACACAAAAACCGCATTGCTTCAACCTCAAATAAATAATCCGCATATTTGACGGATTATGACAGACTCCACCACTCATTATTCGGCTGCAAAGGACATTATATAAAATTTTTCCATAGCCGTCAAGGACTTTTTGACTATTTTTGCAACTGCCTATATCAGTTCGGATATAACCGCGTTTGAGACGAGAAAACCCTGCCTTGTCAGCGCGATGTGCTCGCTGTCGCAGACCGTCAGATCGGCTTTTGAAAACTCAATGCATTTTTTGATCATATCCTCCGGCACGCCGTGCCCGAATCGCTCTTCTGCTTCTGAAAACACAAGACCTTTGTTCAGCCGCAGACGGAGCATGAGATATTCTTCAAAGCTCCCGCCTTCGCCGTCGTCTGTGGGCTCGCAGCCCGCGATAAAGCTCTCTATATCGCGCGGGAAAAAGAATCTCCTGCCGTCTATAAACGAGTGCGCCGCCGGACCTATGCCGAGATATTCGTCGCAGTCCCAGTACTTCAGATTGTGGCGGCTCTCGTATCCGGGCTCTGCAAAGTTCGAGATCTCATATTGCATGAACCCGCGCTTTTCGAGCTCTTCGCAAGCTGCCAGATACAGTTCGCAGGTCGCATCTTCGTCCGGCAGAGTCAGCTCGCCGCGCTTCTCATAAAAACGCGTGCCCTCTTCTATTTTTAAAATATATGCGCTGACATGGCGAACTCCCGTGTCCGCGCAGAAAGCGATGCTGTCTTTGAGCGAATCGACTGTCTGACCGGGGACGGCAAGCATGAGGTCGAGCGATATATTATCTATCCCCGCGTCCTGCGCGCGCTTTACGGCGAGCGAAACATCGTCCCTGCCGCTGAGCCTGCCAAGCGCGCGGCGTTCGCCGTCGTTTGCCGACTGCATGCCCATGGATATCCTGTTGACTCCCGCTTCTTTGAGCAGAGCGAAATCAAGATTCTTTTTCGCTGCGTCAAACGGATTGATTTCAACAGTTGTCTCGCATTCTGAAGAAGAAAACTCCCTCGCCGCGCCGATGATTCTGCCGAGCCTCTCCGCTCCCAGCGCTGACGGGGTGCCGCCGCCGATATAAACGGTGTCCGCAGTTATGTTATATTTTGCCGCAAGAGCGGGAATGCGGTGGATAAGCGTATCGGTGTAGACATTCGCCGCGCTTTCGTCAAGGCGCAGAGAATAAAAATCGCAGTAGGGGCACTTGCTGCGGCAGAACGGTATGTGAATATATAACCCCGCGTTTTTGCTTTTCATTTTTCCGCACCTCCCGCAAATTATCGCTTTATAATAATGTATAATAACACAAAGATGTTATTCAAACAATCCGTATACGGCATTTTTGCCGAATTTTGTGTGCAAAATCACAACTTTTTGTATGGTAATTGTTGCTTTTTGCCAGAAGCTGTGTTATAATCAAAAAGCTTGATTTTTTAAATAGGAGGTCGTCTTTTGGCACAGGAACAGACAGCCGCGGTCAATCCGCAGGCAGGATCCGGCGAAGATTCGTCAGGATACGTCTTTCAGAACAGACGCTATGTCGGTACGAAAGAGACTGTCGCTTACGTCGTCTATGATATGTCGCAGAGCTTCAATATCAACGCGTATTCGCAGAGATTCGTCACCAACATCCTTCAGGTCAGCCTGAAGCTGCAGCGAATAGCGAATGTTATCAACGGTATTTGGGACGTTATCAACGACGTGCTTTTCGGTGCGATAGTTGACAAGACGAGAACCCGCTGGGGCAAGTTCAAGCCCTATCTCGTTGCGCTCGGTATCCCCGGCACAATCGGTACGTGCATTTATTGGCTCATGCCCCTCATATTTGCGGGCAGAGGTCCGAACGATATCTGGAAATTCATCGGATATCTTCTTCTCATGGTCGTGCGTGAAGGCGCGGGAACATTCCGCGATATCGCACAGAAGGGTATCCAGTCTACAATAACCCCGCACCCTGTTGACAGAACGAGAATTATCACTATTGCAAACTTTGCCTCCGGCTTTCTCGGAGAGAAGCTGCCCGAGCAGATAATGACCGTTCTCCTTGACCTTATCGGCAGAAATAAGATCAAGCTTACTCTTCAAGGTACTTTTGTCGGCATGGGTATTTTCACTGCCGTTGTCGCAGGCGCAGGTGCTATGTGGTTCTTCTTTATCTGTAAAGAGCGAGTCATGCAGTCCGTCGAGCGTCCGAGCATCAAGGCGGGTATCAAGTCGATAATCAACAACAAGCCGATACTTCTTATGACGCTTTCCAAGATGCTCAGCGGCTTCTCGGTCGGCGGCAGCAAGTCGGATTATCTTATCGACGTTCTGAACTTTGCTTCGCTCAATATTATTACCGGTATCCCCGGCTCGATAATCAACCCCATCAGCTATGCGATAGTTCCGTGGTTCAGACGGCACTTCTCGAGCCGCTTCCTGTATATCATGGGTACATATGTCGGCGATATCCTGCTCGTGCCCGTGTTCCTCGTTGGCTGCATCGGCGGCAAGAAGCACGGACTTTATAAGAAGGTCGTTCCCATGGCGATCGCCCTCACCTTGTGGGAGACGCTGTTCATGATTTTCTACGGCGTGCGTAAGGTCATTCCGACCGAGATGTACAACGAGGCAATGGACTACTGCGAATGGAAGAACGGCTACCGCACAGAGGGCATGACGAGCGTCGCCCAGGGTCTTGCCCAGAAGCTTTCGAGCATCGTCAGTGGCTATATCGCGCTGTTCATCAAGCAGCTTATCGGCTACGACCTGACTGCCTACACAAGAGGCACCGCGCAGTCGGATAACACCAAGTTCGGTCTGTTCGCAATGTTCACCATCATCCCGTTCATCACAACCTCCCTCGGCATCATTCCGATGCTCTTCTATGATCTGAACGACAAGAAGAAGGAGAAGATGTACGAAGAGCTGCTCGAGAGAAGAGCCGCAATGTCCAAGGAGGCAACCTCCGGCGACCTTGAAGCGCTCGAGAAACTCGCAAAGGCTCAGATGGAGATCGGCAACAGCAAGAGCGAGCTGTAAAGATTTCCTCATAACAAATAGAAATTATCCTCCGTATGTAATGTACGGAGGATTTTTTATGCCCGCTTTTTGTATACAGAAATATACAGTTCAAAATTTATACACATTGGAGCAACAATGTTTAATAAAACTGTTGCATTTGCATAAAAATTATGTTATGATTCAAAAGTAAAAAAATGCAGACAGGAGGTAATGCTTTGGCAGAAGAAGTAAAAACCGCTGCGGTCGGCAATCAAGCCGGCGGTAATGCCGAAAATAGCGGATATGTTTATCAGAACAGACGCTATGTCGGAACCAAAGAGACGGTTGCATATGTCGTCTACGATATGTCGCAGAGCTTCAATATCAACGCGTATTCGCAGAGATTCGTCACCAACATCCTTCAGGTCAGCCTGAGGTTCCAGCGTATAGCGAATGTCATCAACGGTATCTGGGACGTTATCAACGATGTGTTTTTCGGTGCGATAGTTGACAAGACGAGAACAAGATGGGGAAAATTCAAGCCTTATCTCGTTGCGCTCGGTATTCCCGGAACAATAGGAACGTGCATTTATTGGCTGCTGCCCATATTATTTTCTGGCAGAGGACAGGAGGATATCTGGAAATTTATCGGATATCTCGCGCTGATGGTCGTGCGTGAAGGCGCAGGAACATTCAGAGCGATAGCCCAGAAGGGTATTCAGGCGACGATAACGCCGCACCCGGTTGACCGAACCCGACTGATAACGATTGCCGATTTTGTCTCCGGTGCGCTCGGTGAAAAATTGCCGGAACAGATAATGACGATTTTGCTCGACCTAATCGGCAGAAACAAAGTCAAGCTCACCCTTCGCGGAACATTCGTTACCATGGGTCTGTTTACCGCTATAGTCGCGGGCGCGGGCGCGCTGTGGTTCTTCCTTATCTGTAAGGAACGTGTCATGCAGTCCGTTGAGACGCCGAGCCTTAAAGCGAGTATCAAGTCGATAATCAACAACAAGCCGATTTTGCTTATGACGCTGTCGAGTATGCTCAGCGGATTTGCAGTCGGCGGAAGCAAGCAGGACTATTATATAGATGTTCTGAATTTCGCTTCCCTCGGTCTTATCACCGGTATCCCCGGCGCTATTATCAATCCGTTCAGCTATATGGCTGTACCGTGGTTCAGACGGCATTTCTCGAGCCGTTTCCTGTATATTATAGGAGACAAGATATCCGGAATACTGCTTGTCCCCGTGTTCTTGGTCGGCTGCATCGGCGGCAAGAAGCACGGACTTTATAAGAATGTCTGGGTCATGGGTATCGCAATGACGCTCTGGGAGACCATATTCATGATCTTCTACGGCGTGCGCCGCATAATCCCGACCGAGATGTACAACGAGGCTATGGACTACTGCGAGTGGAAGAACGGTTACCGTACGGAGGGTATGACGAGCGTCGCTCAGGGTCTTGCCCAGAAGCTTTCGGGCATCGTCAGCAACTATATTTCCACATGGATAAAGCAGCTTATAGGCTACGACCTCACGCTCTATGTCAGAGGCACGGCACAGTCCGACTCCACAAAGTTCGGTCTGTTCGCAATGTTCACCATCGTCCCGTTCCTCACCGGTATCGTCAGCATCGTCCCGATGCTCTTCTATGACCTGAACGGCAAGAAGAAGGAACAGATGTATGAGGAACTTCTCGAAAGAAGAGCGGCTCTCTCCAAGGAAGCCACAATGGGCGACCTTGAAGCCCTTGAAAAGCTTGCCAAGGCTCAGATGGAGATAGGCAGCAGGAAGCAGGAACTTTAATACACTTTATAAAACAGCAAAAAGTCCCGACAGCAATGTCTGCCGGGACTTTTGCATATATAAAGCTGCATAATATGACAAAACAGGTTGGTGAATGGAGATTTGTAATCTATTAGGCGCAACCTGTAGGGTGCGGCGACCTCGACGCACCGCTGCCGCGACAGCGGCACGAAATCCTCGCAAAAATCTTTTTTTACCTTCGCTATGTACTATAATTAAATGATATATACTCCCCGCGTTTCGGCATTTTCTTTTTATTTGAAAAAGAAAACGCCTGCAAAAGAAAAGCAAACTGCGCCCACAAAGAGGCAAGCAAGCATCGCTTAAAAGTAAGTCTTTTTGCGCCATGCTGCGAAAAAAACGCTTGAAATGCGTACGCATTCCTGTGCGCCTTTTTCTTGCCTGTCATCAAAAATCCAATACGTTTAAGTGCAAGCAGTTTTGCTGCGCAAAACCGATGTGTGCTTACCTTTCTGTGGGCTCCGCCCCGAGACCCCGGCAACGCCACGCCGCAGTACATAGCTCGCGGCTCTCAATTAGTTGCTCGGCACATTCGCGCGCAAACGCGCCGGAGCTTGAACGAATGCGCGCTCGTGCGTCTTGCTTCGCAAGCCGTTCCCTCGCCTGTCTCAATTGGCTTATCAAACACTGCGGCGCGGCTATGGAAAACATGATTATAGAAATCAATTGGTCACTTTATTTTATCCTGCTACGGTTAGAGTGATAGACAAATCTCAATTTATAAAGCCGAAATATAGCATACCTCTATACACTTGCAGTAATATAAATACAGCCGACCTACGAACACCTCACTAACGTATGCAGTGTTTTTTGCTGTCTGCCGAAGTTGAAAAAGTCATATTTAAATAGTATAATATAATCTATCTTCAATTTACGAGGTCTTATCTATGCCCGAATATGAAAAGATAACATTTGAAAACGGCTTTCGTCTGCTCCTGAGCGAGGACAGCAGGGCGAAGAGCTGCTCCATGGGCGTGTGGGTCGGCAGTGGCTCATGCTATGAGAGCGACGACACGGCGGGAATATCCCATTTTATCGAGCACATGGTGTTCAAGGGCAGCGCCCTGTATTCATCCGAGGATATCGCTTTGATATCCGACAGAATGGGCGGCGAGCTCAACGCTTATACCGATAAAGAGTGCACATGTTTTTATACCCGCGTCCTCTCTGCCGATGCGCCCGCGGCGTTTGAGCTGATAGCCGATATGGTGACTTCGCCGCGCCTCGATGCTGATGACTTGGAGCTCGAAAAGGGAGTCGTGTGCGAGGAGATCGCCATGTATGAGTCAAACCCTGCCGATCTCTGCGCGGATCTTTTCTATCTTGTGGCATTCCCGGAGCATAAGCTCGGCAAAAATGTCCTCGGCACGCGTGATTCGGTCAATTCAATGACTCCCGATATGCTGAGAAAACATATGGACAGATTCTATTCTCCCGCGTCTACAGTAGCCTGCTTCTGCGGCAAATTCGAGCGGGATAAGATAATCTCGCTGTGCAAACGCTATTTCTCGTCGCCCGCAAATAAAAGCGCAATACCCGCTTTACCCAAGGCGGATTTCTGCCCCGGAGTGCATATTTTCGACAAAAAGACGGAGCAGAACCAGATAGTTATCGGCTTCTCCGCGCCCTCTCTCGGGTCGGACAGCCGCTTTGCCTGCCAACTGATAGCCTCGATGCTCGGCGGCTCCGCGTCGTCGCGGCTCTTCCGCCGCCTGCGCGAAGAACAGGGGCTCGTCTATTCGGTCGATGCCTGCGCGTCGTCGTATCTGAGCGCTGGCGTGTTCGCCGTGAGCATGGGCGTGTCGCGCGAATCGGAGAAAAAAGCGGTTCTGACCGCGGCGGAAGTCCTGCGCGAGTTCCCCGACACCGTGACAGAAGAAGAGCTTGACCTCGCGCGCGACCATTATCTTTCGGGGCTTATAATGTCCCTTGAATCAAACTCTGCCCGCGCGGCGCGCTACGGCACGGGCGAATTGCTGCTCGGCGGCGCGATAAGCGAAAAGGAACTCGAGGAGAAAATAAGGGGCGTGAGCATCGATGAGACACGCTCGCTTGCGCGTTCGTTTTCGTCTCTCTCCGACGCATGCATATGCGCGGTCGGCAGAACGGCGGGAGCTAAGTTCTACAATAAGGTTGTCAGCGGCAAAAAATAATGATATAATTAACAATAATATTTTTATGAGGGGCAGTCCGCAATGAAGGGAATAAAGGATGCACAGAGAATAGTCGTGAAGGTCGGCACCTCCACGCTTACATATGATACGGGAAAAGTAAATCTCAGGCGCATGGATAAGCTTGCGCAGGTGATCTCAGATCTCAGAAATTCCGGCATAGAAGTGGCGCTCGTCACCTCTGCGGCGATAGCCGTCGGCGTTGGAAAGCTCGGACTTCCCGCAAGACCCAAGGATATCCCGAGCCGCCAGGCGGTCGCAACGGTCGGTCAGTGCGAGCTGATGTTCATGTACGACAAGCTCTTTTCCGAATACGGCAACACGATAGGCCAGCTGCTCATAACCCGCAGCGACTTTGAAAGCGACGAGCGCAGGGCGAATCTCTCGAACTCTTTTGAAAAGCTCTTCGAGTTCGGCGCGATCCCGGTTATAAACGAAAACGACAGCATCGCGGTCGAAGAAATAGTCTTCGGCGATAACGATACTCTTTCCGCCATGGTCGCAAAGCTCGTCAACGCCGACGCGCTGATAATTTTAAGCGACATTGACGGACTCTATTCCGGCAATCCGCGCGAGGACGAGAGCGCCTATCTTATCCCAGTTGTCGAGGAGATAAGCGATGAGCTCATGGCGATAGCCGACACAAAGGGCAGCACCCGCGGCACGGGCGGCATGGTGACGAAGCTCCACGCCGCGCAGATAGCGACAGAGGCGGGGATAGACACCATCGTGATGAACGGCGCTCAGCCCGAGGATATCTACAGACTGCTCGACGGCAGACAGACCGGAACTTATTTCAAGGCGAAAGCTTAACGGAAGGAGCGCACATAATGGGCGCAGGAACTGTTTTATCAATAGCTAAAGGCGCAAAAGAAGCTCAGCGCGAGCTCGCACGCGCCGGCGGAGCAAAGCGCGAAGCGGCACTCAGAGAGATTTCATCAGCCCTTCGCGAAAATGTGCAGAGCATATTGGAGGCGAACCGCGCAGATATAGCGGCGGCGCGCGAAAACGGCATGGCCGAGTCGATGATAGACCGCCTGACCCTCACCGCAGAGCGCATAGAGGGCATGGCAAAGGGCGTTGACGATGTTGCGGCGATGCCCGACCCCGTCGGCAGAGTCCTCTCCGGATCGACAAGACCGAACGGGCTCAGAATAGAAAAAGTCACCGTGCCGCTCGGCGTTATCGGTATAATATATGAGGCAAGACCGAATGTCACTTCCGATGCCGCTGCCCTCTGCCTCAAGGCGGGCAACGCAGTCATACTGCGCGGCGGCAAAGAGGCGATAAATTCAAACAAAGCCGTGGCGAATCTCATGCGAGCGGCGGTAGAAAAAGCTGGACTTCCCGCAGATACCGTGAATCTTATCGAAGATACCTCGCGCGAGAGCGCAAACGAGCTGATGAAGATGAACGGGCTCGTTGATGTGCTCATTCCGCGCGGCGGAGCGGGTCTCATAAAGAGCGTAGTCGAGAATTCGACTGTCCCGGTTATCGAAACAGGTTCCGGCAACTGCCACATATATATCGACGAGTTTGCGGATATCGACATGGCGGCGAATATTGTTTTTAATGCCAAAACTTCGCGTCCGTCCGTCTGCAACGCCTGCGAGAGCGTGCTCGTGCATAAAGCAGTCGCCGAGGAGGCGATAGTCGCTGTGGCGGGCAGACTCAAAGAGAAGAATGTAGAGATTTTCGGCGATGAGATAGTCTGCTCCGTCCTCGATTTCGCAAAGCCCGCGACGGAAGAGGACTGGGGAAAAGAATATCTCGATTACAAGATCAGCATAAAAACGGTAGATAATATTGATGAGGCGATAGCGCATATCGCGAAATACAGCACAGGTCACAGCGAGAGCATTATCACCGAGAACTATCTCAATGCGCAGAAGTTTTTGAACGAAGTCGATTCGGCGGCGGTCTATGTCAATGCATCGACCCGCTTTACGGACGGCGGCGAGTTCGGCTTCGGCGCGGAAATAGGCATATCCACCCAGAAGCTCCACGCGAGAGGACCTCTGGGACTGAATAATCTGACGAGCGAAAAGTATGTTGTCTACGGCTCGGGTCAGATACGCTGAAGGAGGAAATTCCATGAGCACTAACACATCGGCACAGGAAAAGAAAAAATGGGCGTTCCCGCTGGGCATAGTGATAGTTGTCCTCGCCGTTATCGGTCTTGTCACGGTTATAATTTTCGCCGTGCGCGGAATCGGCAGCCTTACGGACAACAGCGACAAGTTCGAGAAATACGAGCAGTTCCTGTCGCCCGTCATAATGAACGACCCCGATCCGTTTGACGATGTCAGCGGCGCGCAGATGAGCCAGCTGATAGATGCATCTATATGGTCGCTGATGAAGAGCGATATCGATATAGACCAGTATGAGTACGCCGAGGGCGATGTCTCCGGCGTTATAGTCCCGCAGAAGGATGTCGAAAAGCAGTTTGCGAAGCTCTTCGGCACGGATGTCAAGCCCGTCCACTGCACCGTTGACGGCGGAACCTATACTTTCACCTATGACGAGGCGAAGCAGGCTTATATCGTCCCGCTTACCGGCGTTATGCCGACGTTCATTCCGCGAGTCATATCTCAGCAGAAGAAGGGCGATTCGATAATCCTCACCGTCGGCTGTATCAGCGGCGACGGCTGGGAGCAGGACGCAAAGGGCAACTATGTTGAGCCCGCGCCGAGCAAATATCTCAAGGTGACCCTGCGTGTCAGCGGCGACGGATATTTCATCAGCGCGATTCAGAACACCGACGCGCCCGAGACCGCCGCAACAACGGCGCCCAAGACTACCGAAGCGGATACGACCCTTCCTGCAGAGACTCAGGGTGAGGTGCAGACCGAAGCTCCGGCAGAGTCCGAGGCTCAGACCGCTGCGGAGGGCTGATATGTATATTCATGCCCCGTGCTTCAACCTCGATGAGCTCGCCCGCGACAATCTGCATATACACACCTCGTTTTCGCGCTGCGCGAAGCCCGAGATGACAGTCGAAAATATCTTCGCCGAGGCGGCACGCATAGGCTACAGGACAATAGCCCTGACCGATCATTATAACGACGATATCGACGACGAAGAGGCTCTGCGGAGACTCGAAACGCTCAGAGAGCAGGGACAAAAGCTTGGCGAGCCGTGCAGAGTGCTCTACGGAATGGAGCTTTCGGGATACGGTATCGGCAAAACTCTCGAGGGCGATAAGCTCAGAAACGCGCTCGATTACAGGCTCTATTCCTGCAACCACTATCATCTCGACTTCTGGGAGCAGGCGGCGGAAATCACGCCGCGCGCATATGCCGAGCACGCGCTGAAAAATGTCACCTCGCTTATAAAAAGCGGCAAGCCGGACTGTATAGCCCATCCGCTGACCGCCGGATATGTCCGCGCGTTTGAAGATAAAACACTTGTCAGCAAAGCGATAACCGACAACGAGCTCGGCGATATAATGACCCTCGCGAAGGAACACGAAGTCGCATGGGAGCTCAATATCGGCAATATTTACGGAGACACGGAGTTCAGCCGCAGAATGTGGAACACCGGCAGAGAACTGGGGTCATGCTTTAATATGGGCGCGGACGCGCATCTGATAAAGAACATCGATTTTGCGCCGCATATGAGCGAGATAAAGAAAATACTTGGAGTATAAAAATAGAAATCCTACCCGTTGCGGGTAGGATTTTTGTCTTTATTCGTATTGCGGGTAGGATTTTTGTCTTTATTCGTAGAGCGGATGCTTTGCACAGATCTCCGCAACTCCGGCGCGGATGGCGTCGGCGCTGTTCTCAAAGTCGGTCGCCGCGAGGTAGACGAACTCTGCGATTTTGTCCATGTCGCTCTCGTCAAGACCTCTTGTTGTGGCGGCCGCCGTTCCGAGGCGCAGACCGCTTGTGACAAACGGGGTCTCGGGGTCGTTGGGTATGGCGTTCTTGTTCGCCGTGATGTTGACTTCGTCAAGTCTCTTCTCGAGATCCTTGCCCGTTACGCCGAGCGAGCGCAGATCGAGGAGTATGAGGTGGTTGTCGGTGCCGCCGGAGACGAGGTTGACTCCGCGCTTTGCCAGAGACTCGGCAAGAGCCTTGCAGTTGTTGAGAAGTCTCTGCTGATAGTCCTTGAACTCGGGCTTGAGAGCCTCGCCGAAGCAGACCGCCTTGCCCGCGATAACGTGCATGAGCGGACCGCCCTGGTTGCCGGGGAAAATAGCCTTGTTTATAGCTGCGCCGAGCTCAGCCTTGGAGAGGATGAGTCCGCCGCGGGGACCTCTGAGGGTCTTGTGCGTGGTTGTTGTGACAACGTCGGCATAGGGCACGGGCGAGGGATGAAGTCCCGCCGCGACGAGTCCCGCGATGTGCGCCATGTCTACCATGAAATATGCGCCGACCGATTTTGCTATAGCGCCGATGCGCTCGAAGTCGATAACACGCGGATAAGCGGATGCGCCCGCGACGATAAGCTTCGGGCAGACCTCCTTGGCGGTCTTTTCGAGCTCGTCATAGTCGATATAGCCGTCGTCGTTTACGCCGTAGGGGACGAATTTGTAGAGCTTGCCGCTCGCGTTGACGGGCGAACCGTGGGTCAGATGTCCGCCGTGGGCGAGGCTCATGCCCATGACTGTGTCGCCGGGATTTATGAGCGCGGAATATGCCGCCATGTTTGCCTGCGCACCAGAGTGCGGCTGAACGTTGGCGCAGTCCGCGCCGAAGAGCTCTTTTGCGCGCTCGATAGCGAGATTTTCAACGATGTCAACGAATTCGCAGCCGCCGTAATAGCGCTTGCCGGGATAACCCTCGGCGTATTTGTTGGTCAGCACGCTGCCCATTGCCGCCATAACGGCGGGAGAGACGAAGTTCTCCGAGGCGATAAGCTCGATGTTGCGTCTCTGTCTGCCGAGCTCGAGATCCATGGCGTCCGCCACTTCCGGGTCATACTGTGCGACGAGCTTGGCGCTGTCAAAAAAATCAGGGTACATTGTGATTTCCTCCTCTTGAAAAAAATCGGACAAAGATTAACCTAATAATACCATTTACAGCAGTTAAAGTCAAAGCTAAAGGGAATAATATTGTCGATTTATGCAAAAAGACGGAATGCGTGAAAATAGTTCTTGTATTTATGTCAATAATACTGTATAATGGTTCAATGTAACACTTTTATTAAAAGGAGATGAATCAATGGATCCCATTAAAGTGGATTTTTCAAAAAAAGGCGGCCCCAAGGAGATAGTGATACCTCCCGATAAAGCGGCGCTCAAGATAGTCCTGAGCGTGCTTTGCTCGCTGGTAACCGCGGCCATTGCATTTTATATAATGCTGCCGCCGCTCAACTTCAAGGCGTATGAGTTCTATGGCTTCCTCGCGATAATCGTCGCGTCATATGCGCTGTTCTCGGCGATTTTCACCGGCGTGTTCTCGAAGCCCGAATATCTGCCCTATTTCAAGCGTCAGATGATAGTCCCCGGCGTTATCGTCGGCGTCATCGCGCTCACAGTCGGTATCGGCTATCTCGTCTCGAGCCCGTTCTTCAGAGCGTCGTCGTATAGTCAGATAATCGATGTCCGCACGGACAGCAACTTCGCCGATGAGATAGACAAGCAGGACGCTGAGTCCTTCAGCAACATCCCGAAGCTCGATGAGGGCGTTGCGGCTACCCTCGCTCCCAGAGCGCTCGGTAAACTCGCGGAAAAAGGCTATGTCTCGCAGTTCTCGGTCTATCCGCTCTATACGCAGATAAACTACAAGGGCACGCCCGTCAGGGTCGTTCCGCTCCAGTATTCAAATATCATCAAGTGGCTCACCAACCGCACCGAGGGTCTCCCCGGATATATCGTAATCGATATGGCGAACGAAGTCACCACCTTCAAGGAGCTTGATGCGGGCATCAAGTATTCTCCCGCCGAGCACTTCGGCAGACTTCTCAAGCGTCACCTGAGAATGCAGTATCCGACCTATATGTTCGGCTCGAGCTCGTTTGAAATCGACGATGAGGGCAATCCCTATTGGATCTGCGCACGAGTTGACAAGACCATCGGTCTGTTCGGCGGAACCGATGTCAAGGGAATCGTGATAGTCAACGCAATTGACGGCAAGTGCGAATATGTGCCTATAGAGACCGTCAAGAGCGATGCCAAGTATCAGTGGATCGACAGAGTCTATGACTCCGACCTTCTCGTCGAGCAGTACAACTACTATGGCAGATATCAGAAGGGCTTCTGGAACTCGATTCTCGGTCAGGAAGATGTCTATGTCACTACTGAAGACTATAGCTACATCGCTCAGAACGACGATGTCTATATGTATACGGGCGTTACCTCCGTCACCAACGACCAGTCGATAACCGGCTTTATAATGATAAACCAGCGCACCAAAGAGGCTGTTTATTATTCGGTCGCGGGCGCAAAGGAACAGTCGGCGCAGGCTTCCGCAGAGGGTCTCGATGAGATCAAGGCGGCAGGCTACACGGCGACGTTCCCGCTGCTGCTCAATATCGACGGTGAGCCGACCTACTTCATGGCTCTCAAGGATGTCAGAGACGACGGCTCTCAGATCATTCAGAGCTACGCGCTCATCAACGTCAAGCAGTACACGAAGATAAAGGTCTACGGCAAGACCCTTGCCGAGTGCCTTGCAAAGTATGTTGACCAGCTCAAGGCGAACGGCATCAATGTCGATATCGACGCGAACCAGGTCGTAGATCCTGCGGATAACCCCGACGCGCAGGGCGATTCCGAGACAAAGGTGCAGACCGTCAACGGCAAGATAGCCGATATCCGCACCCAGGTCATCTCGGGCGAGACATATTATTATATCAAGCTCGAGGGCGGCGACGTCTATTATTCGATAGCCGCTTCCAAGTCGACAACCGCCGTTATCCTCAACAGAAACGACACTGTCACGATTCGCTTCAACGCCGGCGAGGGTGCAATAATCCCCGCAAGCGAGCTTGAAAAGGCGAAATAAAATAACAACAACAGCGCCGCCGCAGATATTCTCTGCGGCGGCGCTTAGTGTTTGGATTTATTTATCGCTTTTTTTGAAGATCTTTCTTCCGCAGATTACGGCGAAAGTGAGATATGAAATTACATATCCTATAAATTCAAAGATGTGCATATATTTGTTTGTTATAAGATAACTCAATAAATACAGCACCATAAACAGCAGCACGACTGCACCTGAGATAAACATTTCTTTTGTTTCGGATCCTTTTCTGAGTAGAAAAAAGAATGCAATCACTGAAACGGCAGCAAAGGCAAGACAAAAGAAGTGGTATATTATTTCAGAGCCGGTAACCCCGATATCCACGCCGAGCTTGCTGAGAAAGCCAGCCACAGCTTCGCGAACCACGGTGGGTGGGTATGAATATTTAAAAATACCGAAAGCGGTATATGCACCGCTCAGAATGTAGAGTATATAAAGGACTATCTTGACGGCGGACTGTTTTTTCATAATAAAACCACCTTTAGCTGAGCGTTAAATTTGAATCAAGTGCAAATTTATATAAAAAGTAATAAAAGCCTCCTTTCCAATTACTATAACCCATATCAAATAAAAAAATTGGAATGTGTTACAGGAATATAATAACTTAAAAAGCAACCGATTTAATTGGTTTAAAGAAGTATCACACATTTTTGTTACAAATTACAAAAATACATAATTCGATTTGTGTATTTACACCAAAGAAATTTTAAGGCGCGCAGAACCGCGATGAAAAATCCCCCGCAGATTCGCTCTGCGGGGGACTGCTTTATTATATTATCTATCCGGTTTATATTTTCGGCAGAGAGTCGCTTATTTCCACGGTAGCGTTGACATATGCGGCGAGGTCATCTGCTCTAAGTATTCCTGACCGCGCTCGGAGTCAATGGGTTCTCCCTTGACTGTGGAGAGCGGAATATCCGTTGAAACATCAAGAAACTCAAAGTGTATTTTGTCCGCCTTTACCCTTTTGGTGTAGCTGTAGCTTGAACTAAGGTCAAATGTGACGGAACCGCCGTTGGGATTGGGATAAGGATAAGGAGCTCTCTTCTCACGAATAAAATACGCGTAGCTGCCTATAGGCAATTCCTTTTTGCCGAGAGTAACTTTGGCATACAGGCTGTGATTTTCGTCGTTTGCCATTGCCTCGATTTCATCGGCTTGAGCCGTTGTCGTTTTGAGGGAGTATGTTATGTTGAATCCCATGTCGTTGTAGTAGCAAAGGGTTATCGAAACATCCCCGTATTTACTTTTGAGCTTTATGTCGCCGCGAAATACATGAAAATCCGGATATTTGCTTGTAAAGGCGTAGGAGTCGCCTGTGTCGAAATTCAATATGTACTCGGAGCGCATTTTGTTCGAACCGCAGGCGGCGAGGGACAGCATAAGGACAAGGCAAAGAGCTAAGCTTATCAATCTTTTCATAACACCGAGTCTCCTTCTGTGTTATTATATTATGTGTTCTAATCATGTGTTCTATATGTTTTGCCTTCGTAAACTAAGCCATCGGAATCTCCTCCTTTGCAGAAATGATATTTTTTATAAAAGTTTTAGCTGAGAACTTATCGCAACACAATGCTAACACAAATTGCCAACATTATAATGCTTTATGAGAACATTATGCATTTTTGTTACAAATTACAAAAATACATAATTTGATTTGTATATTTGCAACAAAGAAATTTTGAGACGCGCAGAACCGCGATGAAAAAGTCCCCCGCAGATTCGCTCTGCGGGGGACTGTCTGTTTAAATTATTACGGCGTTATTGCTGAGAATGCGTTATGAAATAAATCAGCGCTATAACTCCCGCCGTGACCGTTGCGCCGATAACGATGTTGTTTATCATCACTATGGTGCCGACGCCTGCGGCAACTCCGAGCACGCCTGCAAGGGCGATCGGAATCCACATGGCGGGCGACTGGCCGTACTTCGCGCCGATGTACCAGCTGTAAAGACCCCAACCGAAAGCGTCGGTGTACTTGTAGAGGTGAGTGTTGTAGCTCCACGGATCGTTTTCGTCAAGCTCGAAAATGCGGACAGCTCTGGTTATGTATCTGCCGTAGGACTGGAAGGTAACGCCGGGGCACATGACAAGGTCGATGCCGTCAACATTGCCGATGAAGTTGTTGATGTGGTCGTGACCGAAGGATGCCGCGATGACATCGCCGCGCTTTTTCCACGAAGCAAACTCGCCGGAATTGGTGTTCGACGGGCAGGGGAACTCGAGCATCATGCCGGAGGTTTTGCCGGGCTTGAGCATGAGGAGCTTGTTCTGTCCGTTGAGCTTCTTGCTTATCGCGTTCTCGCCCTTGAACGGGGAATCAACGAGAAGCTCCGCGACCTCGGGAACGATGATGTGCTGGAAAGCGATGGAGGGAACGAGGTGACCCGCCTTTTTCTCAAGCTCCTCGCTGGTTTTTACATACCAGTCTATCTGATCCTGATGGACATAGTCGTAGCCGCCGTTTTCTCTGTCATAGTCGTTCGAATCAAAGAGCCAAAGGTTGAACTTTATGTCGTTTCCCTTGGAGGCGTAGATGGGCAGGTTGTGCGTGCCGCTGCCATACATCTCGGGCACTGCGTCATATGCGAGGCAGCCGGGGAGCGTCTGATAATAGGCAAGCTGCTCGTCGCGGCTGACGGGGCATCCCTCATCGGTATCGTGGTTGCCGAAAACGAAGGTGAAGGGGATGCCTCTGTCCGTGACAGGCTTGAGTATCGCCTTTATTCCGGCATAGACTCCCTCTGCGGTCTTGATTTTGCCGCCCGCTATCTGGTCGCCTGTAAATACGACGAGGTCGGGCTTCTCTGCGTCGAGAGCTTTTTCCATGAACATTATCATGGCTTCTCTCGGTATGTCGATATCCTGCGTGTCGGAAATCTGCATTATCTTGAGCTTTCCGTCTTTGTTGAAGCGCAGAACACCGTTGTCGTCGACAGCCGCAAAAGCGGGCGACGCCGCGGCTATAAGCATCGCCGCGCAGAGCACAACGGCAAGCAAAGCCTTGATTTTCTTACTCATGACTCGTTTCAATCCTTTCTCTACTCTGTGCGAGTGAAATATATCTTAGACGTGACTATTATATAACTAATATGACCAAAAATCAATGAGCAAATGAGATAATTTTTATATGTATTTTTGAGTTAGAATAGACAAACCGGGTCCGCATATATGCGCAGACCCGGCAGTTTGCAGGTTGAATTTTCAATAAGCGTAAGAATAATGCCGATTTTTTGTTTAATCTCGTAGGGGTTGGCGACCTCGACAACCCGATGCCGCTTTCAGCAGCACTGTTTGAAAAAATTTTTTTGCTGTGGCTTGCGTTTTTTACGGCAGAATTTATTCGCCGGAAATCGTCTCTGTTTTCTGGCTGTCCCCCTGACCCAATTTGTTCATCGCTTCGAGCGGGTCAACGGTCTTGCCGTTTATCGCGACGGTGAAATGAAGGTGGGCGCCGTCCGCCGCTTCAACCGGGACTGTGTCGAGTGTGCCGATATGGTCGAACTGCTCGACCTCGTCTCCCGCTTTCGGCAGATTCTTGTCCGAAAGTCCGCAGTATCGTGCAACGAGCCCCTTGCCGTGGTCGATTTCGACCACGTTGCCCCAAAGCGGGTCGGAGTAGACCTTTGCCACGCGCCCGTTCTGTATCGCGATAACATCGTTGCCCTGTGCGCCGCCGAAGTCGATGCCGTTGTGAACCCGCCAGTCGTTCGTCGTCTTGTTTTTCACCATTTCGTCCGCGCTATAGTCCTTGCGGATGTCCGTGCCCATCGGCAGAGCGTAGCTGCCGGTATATGGCGTGTTTTTGCTGTCATTTTCTTTTGTCGTCTGCGCGGGCGCAGTCGTTCTGTCGTCGGGGACATTCTTCACGGGGTTGTTCGCCTGCGTCAGCGTCTCCTGCGGAACGGAGTAGTCTATATTGTACTGCCTCGAAGAATGCTCCGTCGAATTATTGTCCGTCGGCGTTTTCGCCACGCGCATCGCGCCCCATACTCCCGCACCCGCCGCAAGAATGCAGAGCGCTGCGAGAATGTATATTCCCTTCGATCTGAAAAAGCTCTTTTTGTTGAATGAATTGTCTATCATATCTGCCTCGTTTCTCCGCGTGCGGTGTCACGGTGTTTTTTCATTCCTATTTTTGACCGCGCCGCCGCGCTTTATGCGCAAGGCAAAATTTATGAAAAATATAAAAATAAAAAACGAAAAGACGCCCACCTTTCGGTGAACGTCCTTCCGTAATGAGGGGTTCGATGCAACTTTTAGCATCTGGTTTGAGGAGGGGTGATGCCTGACGAACTCAGGCACCGCACACTGCAGGGTGCGGCTCCCTGCCCTTGTGTGCAAACCTATGATAACCGAGGTTTGTTAAGCCCCTGTGAACAGAGTCTTAATAATCAGAATCAATTTTGTTAAGACTTTCGTTTCGTGCGACACTTCGGGGAAAAGTGTTTTTCTGATTTTGTGAACTTTGCCCAAATCTGCGGCTCAAATTTCGGCATCCGCTGCGCGAAAGATTCTGCCGATATGCCTTGAACTATTTATTCAATTGTTTATAATTAAACTGATAATAAAGGTATATATAATATATCTTGAACACGATAGGAGAAACGATATGGGAAGAAAAGTCAGAATAGGCATCATCGGCTGCGGCGGAATCGCCAACGGCAAGCATATGCCCGCGCTCAAAAAAATCGAAGAGGCCGAGATGGTAGCTTTCTGCGATATCATTGAGGAGAGAGCCGTAAAGGCGGCAAAGGAATTCGGCGTCGAGGGCGCAAAAGTCTATACGGATTACAGAAAGCTGCTCGAGGATGAGAGCATCGAGAGTGTTCATGTCTGCACCCCGAACCGCTCGCATTCGTTCATCACAATAGACGCGCTCGAAGCGGGCAAGCATGTCATGTGCGAGAAGCCCATGGCAAAGACTTATGCCGAGGCGAAGAAAATGTACGAGACTGCACAGCGCACCGGCAAGAAGCTGACTATCGGCTATCAGCAGCGCTGGAGACCCGATTCGCTCTATCTCAAGGAGGCGTGCGACAACGGCGATCTCGGCGATATCTACTACGGACGCGCCATCGCGCTGCGCCGCAGAGCTGTTCCGACATGGGGCGTTTTCCTCAACGAGTATGAGCAGGGCGGCGGTCCGCTTATCGATATCGGCACTCACGCGCTCGACCTCACACTCTGGATGATGAACAACTACAAGCCCAAGATGGTCGTCGGCAATGTCTATAAAAAGCTCGGCAATCAGGAGCGTTCCGGCAACGCCTGGGGCGATTGGGATCCCGCACAGTATACCGTCGAGGATTCGGCTTTCGGCTTCGTCACCATGGAGAACGGCGCGACCATCTCCGTCGAAGCGAGCTGGGCGCTCAATATCGCCGACCCCAACGAGGCTGTTACATATCTTTGCGGCGACAAGGCAGGCGCGGATATGCGCGGCGGACTTCATTTGAACTATGTCAAATACGGCCGCCAGTGCATCGAGACCCCTAACTTTGAAGCCGGCGGAGCCGCATTCTTTGAGGGCGCGACCAGCGATCCCTCCGAGCTTGAAGCCCGCGCCTTCATCAACGCCATTATCAACGACACCGAGGTCAGCACCAAGCCCGAGCAGGCACTTGTTGTAACGCAGATACTCGAAGGAATATATGAATCCGCCAAGCAGGGCAAACCTTTTTATTTTGAGTAATATCACGCACATTGCCTGCCCCGCGTAGGGCTTGAGTATCTACATACACTACGCCCCACGCGGAACAGCCACTGCACGCAATCTTATTCAAAATGGGTTGATTCATATCACGAATGTTGCGAGCCTTTTGCTCCTTTGCGTATCTCGATACGCGGCGGTCGCAAAAAACTCACACAGCACGCAATCTTACTCAAAATGCGTTGAATCATATCACGCACATTGCCTGCCCCGCGTAGGGCTTGAGTATCTACATACACTACGCCCCACGCGGAACAGCAGTGCCAATGTGAATTTACACTTTAAATTTTATCTCAAACAGGAGAAGAAACATGAAAATTGCAGTTCAGCTTTACAGCCTGCGCGACATTATAAAGGGCAGCGGCGAAAATCTTCTCGCCATTCTTCCGCGCGTCAAGGCTCTCGGCTATGACGGCGTTGAATTTGCCGGATATTTCGGCGTTGACGCGGCGACTCTGCGCGCGGCGCTCGACTTCGCCGGGCTCGTCGCCGTCGGTACGCACATCGCCATTGAGAGCTACTCGCCCGAAAACTTCGACGAAACAGCGGCGTTTTGCCGCACTCTCGGCATGAAAACCATGGGCATGGGCGGCGCCGACCACGAGACCCCCGAGGAGCTCAAGGCGACCTGCGCCGAGCTGAAAGCGGCGGACGAGCGGGCGGCAAAAATCGGCATGAGCGTCTATTATCACAACCACTGCTCGGAGTTCGAGCCGATTTCCGACGGCGTTATTCCGTTTGATGAGCTGAAGAAAGCCGCTCATCTCGAGATAGACACCTATTGGAGCTTCGTCGCCGGCCGGGATAACTACAAGCTCATCACCGAAAACCGCGACAGGATAGCTCAGCTCCATGTCAAGGACGGAATAGGCCACACTCCCAAGGCTCTCGGCGAGGGCAACTGCGATATCCCCGAGGTCGTTCGCGCGGCAAAAGATATCGGCATCGAGTGGCTGATAGTTGAAAACGATGACCCCGTGCCGAACGGTCTTGACGACATCGGCAGGAGCATAAAATATCTTAAATCCATCATCTGATTTTTAAAGGAGAGATAAAAAATGAAGTTAGGCGTATTTACCTGCCTTTTGGGCAACCTTCCGCTCGAAGAGGCTCTCAAGTATTTCAAATCCAAGGGCATTGAGATGGTCGAGATAGGCTGCGGCGGTTACCCCGGCAACTCCCATGCCGACCCCGACACCCTGCTCGCCGATCCTGCGGCTCTGAGCACTTTCAAATCCACCGTCGCGGACAGCAGCCTTGAGATAAGCGCGCTCAGCTGCCACGGCAACCCCGTCCATCCGAACAAGGCTATTGCCGCCGAGTTCGACAAGACGATAAAGAACACCATCCTTCTCGCCGAGAAGCTCGGTATTCATCAAATCAACACTTTCTCCGGCTGCCCCGGCGACCAGGAGAACGCGAAGTATCCCAACTGGGTCGTCTGCCCCTGGCCGAACGACTTCTCCGAGATACTCGAGTGGCAGTGGAACGAAGTACTCATTCCCTATTGGACTAAGACCGTCGCTTTCGCCAAGGAGCACGGCGTCGACAAGATAGCCTTCGAGCTTCATCCCGGCTTCTGCGTCTACAACACCGAGAGCATGCTCAAGATACGCAAGGCAGTCGGTCCCGAACTCGGCGCGAACTTCGACCCGAGCCATCTTATCTGGCAGGGCATGGATCCCATTGCCTGCATCAGAGCGCTCGGCGATGCGATATTCCACTTCCATGCCAAGGATACTAAAATCGACAAGTACAACACCGCCGTCAACGGCGTGCTTGACACCAAGCCCTATGCAGACGAGATTCACCGCTCGTGGATATTCCGCTCCGTCGGCTACGGCAACGACTACGCATATTGGAAGGATATGATCTCGAACCTGCGCATGGTCGGCTATGACTACGCTATCAGCATCGAGCATGAGGATTCCCTCATGAGCCAGGACGAGGGTCTTTCAAAGGCAGTCGACTTCCTCAAGGATGTCCTTATCACCCAGAACACCGGCGATATGTGGTGGGTGTGATAAAACTTTTCGCGAAACAAATTTATATCGGGAGTATACAAAACAATGGATAAGAATAAGAAGATAGGTTTTGCCGTTATAGGCTACGGCGGAATGGGCAGCTGGCATGCGTCGACCTGCGCGGACGATTTCAAAGACACGGCTGAACTCATAGGCATCTATGATATCAAGCCCGAGAGGCGCGCGGCTGCCGAGGCTGAGGGCATTCACGCTTTCTCTTCGCGCGAGGAACTGCTCGCCGACGATAGAATCGACCTCGTCACCGTTGCAACGCCCAACGATGTACATAAAGAAATAGCCATAGCCGCCATGGCGGCGGGCAAGAATGTTATCTCCGAGAAGCCCGTGGCGCTGAGCCAAGAGGAGCTCGAGGAGATGATAGCCGCGTCCAAAAAGTACGGCAAGCTCTTCACCGTCCATCAGAACAGACGCTGGGATCCGGACTTCAAGTGCGTCCAGAAGATCCTCGCGGATAACGAACTCGGCAAGGTGTTCCGCATCGAGTCACGCGTTCAGGGCTCGCGCGGTATCCCCGGCGACTGGCGCAACCAGAAGGCGCACGGCGGCGGCATGGTGCTCGATTGGGGCATCCACCTGCTCGACCAGGCGCTGCGCATCGGCGAGGGCAGAAAGCTCATCTCCGTCTATGCAGAGCTTACAAATGTCACCAACGAGGAATGCGACGACGGCTTCAGAGTCACGCTTATCTTCGAGGGCGACCTTTCGATGTATGTCGAGGTCACCACGAGCAACTTCATCGAGCTTCCGCGTTGGTATATCCTCGGCGAGAACGGCTCCGCCGTTATAAATGACTGGGATCTCAACGGCGAGATAGTCAAGGTCTCTGATTGGGAGAACCGCGACGCAGTGCCGATCCTCGCGGGCGTCGGACTGACAAAGACCATGGCTCCGAGAACCGACGATACTATCAAGCACTATCCGCTGCCCAAGGTCGATTCGAGCTGGACTCAGTTCTATGAGAATGTTTTTGCGACTCTCCGCGGAGAAGAAAAACAGCTTATAACCCACGACCAGCAGCGCAAACTGCTCAAGCTCGTTGACGCGATATTCGAGAGCGGAACCGAGAACAAGGTCGTTTTCTTCGACAAATAATATATTATAATTTCGCCGCGCAGCAAAAGCCGAAAGACTTTTACCGCACGGCGATTTTTGATTTGACAGTAATTCCTCTTTAGGTCTCGTTATATTGCATAGCGGGCTAAATTTTAGTGCAAAGTGCATAAATTACGGCTTTCAAATTTGGCTATAATAATCAAGAAGTAGAGATTTGTGAACAAAAAATGAAGATTTGCTTCCAGGGATTGACTAACGGTCATTTTTGTAGTAAAGTATCTTACGCAAAAGAAAGTGACCGGCAGTCAGTACGGAGGTGAACACATGGCGACGGTTGAAGAAAACAAGACCGAGAAGCGGTCGAAGCTTATGGAAGCGGCTCATTCGCTCTTTACGAGCGGCAGCGCGCTCAAGCCTCCGACAATAGACGAGGTCGTCAAAATGGCGGGCGTTGCCAAAGGTACGTTTTATCTGTACTTCAAAGATAAATACGACCTTATGGATCAGCTCTTTTTGAAAAAGCTCGCCGAGTGCGTCAATTCCGCGCTCTTTAAAACGCGGCAGCAGCTCGCCGGCAGGCAGGTTGAAGACGCCGAGCGCGTGAACGCCTTTCTCGATAACGTTTTTATGTATATCGATGAAAACAAAGCGTTCCTGCCCCTCATCAGAGACCGCGTCTCCTCGTGCTACCGCCTGATGCTCAAGGGCAGGGAAGCGGAGCTCAAGGAAGCATACGACAGCCTCGTAAAGCTGTTCCTGCGCCACGGCTTCACGGAATACGAGAGCGAGATGAACATATATATGTTAGTCTCGATGCTCGCGCCCGTCAGCTGCGACAGCGCGATCCAGGGCGAACCGTATAAGCTCGATGAAATAAAGAGCGGAATGCAGCGCCTGACAAACAAACTTTTAGCATAATAAGGAGGAAAGGGATATGATATCTAAAAAGTTAGCAAAGTGGATAGCCTACCATCCCAAAACTGTTCTGATAGTTTGTCTTATCCTGATAATCCCGTCGATAATCGGATATTTCCTGACGGGCGTCAACTATGACATTCTGTCATATCTGCCGGAGAACCTTGAATCCGTTCAGGGCGAGCAGATACTCGATGAAACTTTCCACAATTCGGCGAGTTCATTTATTATAGTAAAAGACACCGAGCCCAAGGATATCCAGAAGCTCGAAGATCAGATCCGCCAGGTCGAGGGCGTCAGCAACGTTATCGGCGCCACTGATATCGCGGATGTGACGATACCGAAAGAGATTCTTCCCGAGGTTCTGACCAACGTCTTCTATTCGCAGGACGGCAGCTCGACGCTGATAATGGTTCAGTATAAGAACTCCGGCTCGTCTCAGGTGACTATGGACGCTATCGCCTCCATACGCAAGATAATGAACAAGAATATGCTCCTGAGCGGTCTTTCGGCGATAACCGTTGACACAAAAGACCTGACAAACAGCCAGGCTCCGCTCTATGTCGTGATCGCCATCGCCCTCGCGCTTATAGCACTGTCGTTCACAATGACCTCGTGGGTGCTCCCGTTCGTTCTTCTTGCGGCGCTCGGCACCGCGGTCGTATACAATATGGGCACGAATATAATCTTCGGCGAGATTTCGTTCATAACGAAGAGTATCGCCGCTATCCTCCAGCTTGGCGTTACGGTCGACTACTCCGTCTTCCTTATGGACAGATTTGAGGAGGAGAAGAAGCACCATGACACGAAGAAGGACGCCATGGCTGCGGCAATCGATTCGACCTTCCTCTCCCTTATGGGCAGCTCGCTGACCACCGTTTTCGGCTTCCTCGCGCTGTGCTTCATGAGCTTCACGCTCGGCAAAGATATGGGTCTTGTTATGGCAAAGGGCGTTATCCTCGGCGTTATCACCGTCGTTACCTTCCTGCCCTCGCTGATACTCATGCTCGACAATGTCATTGAAAAGACAAGACATAAGAGCCTCGCGCCGAAGTTCAATAAGATAAGCGACTTCGCGATAAAACACAGAAGAGTTATAGCGATAATCTTCCTCGTGCTCTTCATCCCATCCTACTTCCTGCAAAACAACGTCAAGAAGTATTACAATATGGATAAGGCGATCCCGCAGGATCTGCCGTCAATATCCGCTCTCAATACGATGAAGAAAGACTTCAACATGGCAACGACCCACTTCATCATCCTTGACGATAAGATAACCGAAGCGAATATAAACGCGCTGACGAGCGAACTCAACAATGTCGAGGGCGTCACGAATGTCCTCTCGCTCAACAGCTTCATCGGCACGGCAATCCCGAGCGCAATGCTCCCGGATTCGATAAAAGAGATATGCGTTCAGGACGGTAAACAGCTCATGATGCTCAACTCCTCTTACTCGGCTGCGACCGACGAGGAGAACGCGCAGATTGAAAAGATAACCTCGATAGTCAAGAAGTACGACGAGGGCGGAATACTGACGGGCGAAGGAGTCCTGACCAAGGACCTGATAACCGTCGCCGAAAAGGACTTCGTCGTTACCGGAGCTATCTCTATGCTCGCGATATTCATTCTTGTCGCGATAGTCTTCAAGTCCCTGTTGATACCGCTGATACTCGTCGCGTCGATAGAGCTTGCAATTTGGGTCAACATCAGTATCTCGACTCTGACGGGCACTACGATATGCTTCATCGCGCCGACTATCATCAGCTGCGTGCAGCTGGGTGCAACGGTCGACTACGCAATACTCATGACAACGAGATTCAGAGAAGAACTCCAGAAGTGCGGCGATAAGCTCAAGGCTATCAAGAAAGCCGCGAAGGAGTCGAGCCGCTCGATATTCCAGAGCGCACTCGTGTTCTTCAGCGCAACATTCGGCGTCTACTGTATCTGCGATATAGATATAGTCAAGGGTGTCTGCCTCATGCTTGCAAGAGGTTCCGTTATCAGCGCACTCGTTATCATGGTTATGCTTCCCGGCATCCTCGCCATCTGCGAAGGCGCTATCAATAAAACATCCATCGGCTGGCGCGTTCCCCGCGTTAAAAAGGAGCGCAAGAGCCGCAAGGCAAAGGCTTGAACAAGGAGGGCAATAAAATGAAGAAAAACTTTATTCTCAAATCGGCGCTCTGCCTCACTCTCGCGGCGAGCATACTCACCATGGGCGCCTGCAAGAGCACCGGCGACAACGGCGACACTACCTCGGCGTCCGGCGATGAGCAGGCCGCGCCTGTATATTACACCGATGTGCCCGGCTCCGTGAAGAAGAGCGAGACCGTGTATGTCAACATGGACAACAGCGGAAAGGTCAAGGATATCACCGTCACCGACTGGCTCCACACCGACAAGGGTCAGGTCAAGGTCAGCGACACAAGCTCGCTGAAAAACATCACCAATGTCAAGAGCAACATCAAGCCCGTCAGCGAAAACGGCGGCATCACCTGGCATATGGACACGACCGACCTCTATTACAGCGGCAAGAGCAACAAAGAGCTGCCTGTAAAAATCAACATCAAATACTTCCTCGACGGCAAAGAGATGTCCGCCAAGAAGATTTCCGGCAAGAGCGGCAAGGTCGAGATAAAGATCTCCGTTGAAAACAATCTCTACAAGACCGAGAAGATAAACGGCAAGCAGGTCAAGATTTATAATCCCATCGCGGTTGTCGGAGGCATGATTCTTCCCGAGGGTCAGTTTCAGAACATGACTCTCACAAACGGCAAGCTCGTCGGCGACGGCACAAAGGAAATCGCTCTTATTGTCAGCATGCCCGGCATGAACGAAACTCTCGGACTCGACAAGCTCAATGTCGAGGATCTGAACTTCGCCACCGAGTTCACCCTCTCCGCCGAAGTTGAGAACTTCTCGCTTGGCAATATGTACTTCGCGGCAGTGCCGATCTCAATGCTCGGCACGGAGTTCAAGATGCCCGACAGCCTCGATGATCTCCAGACCACTCTCGGCCAGCTCAAAGAGCTTGAAAAGGCTCTCAACTCCATGGATCCCAACAAGGTCATAACGAACCTTATGACCAACAAGACGAAGATAAACGAGCTTGTCAACACGATGAACGAGGCAGTTGAGCTCTATCAGAACAACCGCGTCCTCTTCGAGATTCTGCCCAAGTATATGACCGAAGAGAACATCGCGAAGTTCAAGAAGCTCTTCAACAGCCTTGACCCCAATGAGCTCAAGGAAGTCATAACCCTGCTCAACAACCCCGTGCTCCAGAAGTTCTTCAAGAACCTGCCCGAGATAGCAGAGAACATGAACGATGTCCTGCCTCTTATCGAGGAGTTCTCAAAGGATATGTCCGACCCCGAGGTTCAGAAGGCAATAAACAACCTGCCCAAGACCCTCGAGCAGCTCTCCGAGATACAGAAGACCATTGACGACAATCAGGAACTGATAAACGGACTCGCCAAGCTCATGAGCAAGGAGAATGTCCAGAAGCTCAATGACCTCATCGACAGCATCGATTCCGGTGACTATGCAGGCAAGCTCCAGAAGTACGGCGTGCTCGCCGAGGATGCCGACGACCTTATCGCGAAGCTCCAGTCGATGATTTCTTACGGTGCATCGTATGATATCTACACCGAGAAGACTGCGGGCACCGAGTCGAACGTCATGTTCATCTATCAGGCCGCGCCCATCGCTTCGAGCAGCAGCGCTTCGACCGCCACGACCGACACCACCGAGTCGCTCCCGTGGTACAAAAAGATATTTAAGAAATAAGATTCAATAATAAAAGACTGCGGACAGTGGATTGCTGTTCGCAGTCTTTTGCTTTTGGACAAAATTCAAAAAGTGTCCCAAAATGCGACACTCTCCAAAAGGTGAGATTTTTTGGCACAAAACTGAATTTTTGACCGTTTGAAAAAATGAAAAAGGCGGTTATAATATAGCCAAAGACCGACGGACGCGGCAGTCCCTCTTTTCCATCTTTTCCCTTATTCCTTACAAATTCTGCCAAGTCTGTCGGCTTTATTGATTAGACGACCACTCAATACTATCCTCCAAAATAGTTATTGCCTTTCCAAATGACGGCGGGAGCGCACCGGATATCCGATGCGCTCCCGTTCGTTTTTTATTTTATTTGCTGTTCTTCTTTTCAAGAGCCTCTCGCAGAGCCTCCGCGAACTGGTCGGGGCATGAGGTCTGCTTGAATCCGCAGCGGATGCCGTCGAACCTGTCGATAACTTCCTCCGCGTCCATTCCCTCAACTATTGAGGATATTCCCGCGAGGTTGCCGTTGCAGCCGCCCGTGAAATGGACGTTGTGAACGGTGTTGTCGTCGTCGAGATCAAAGTCGATTCGCCTTGAGCAGGTGCCGTGAGTTTTATATGAATATGTCATATGCGTTCCTCCGTTTTCGTCATACTTCTTCTATTCTAAACCAAAACGGAGCTTTTTTCAAGATGCGCCGCAGCAAATACATATATTACATCAGGATATACATCAGCGCGAATATCGTCAGCATATCCGCCCCGTCCGCCGAGAGAATTATTATCAGCGCGATTATCAGCAGCCTGTCGTCGTCGACCGGGGGAGCGGGCGGCCTCTGTGGCTTTGGCTTCTCATGCGGCTTTTCGGGCGGCTTCGGCGGTCGCTCAGGCGGTTTTGGAGGCGGCTCGGGACGGGTTGGCGGAGGCTCGGGACGGGTTGGCGGAGGCTCGGGACGGGTTGGCGGAGGATTGGGACGATTACACTGCCTCTGCTCGCCGCCCTTTATCGCCGCGCGCCTCTGCATCTCTCTGGCGCTCGCTATCGCCCTTTCGCGCATTCTCGCGAGCTCGTTTTCCGTATATGCGGACATACCTATTTCCTCCCGAGATCCTCTATCATCGGCAAAAGGTCAATGAGCTTTATCAGCTGCATCGCGTCGTCCGCCCTGCGGCGGCGCGGCTCGCTGAGCAGGGGACGCAAAGCGGCGATGAGGTCGCAGCGGCTGTCATGGCGGTTCATCGCTCTCATTATCTGCGCTATCTTTGCCATCGTCGCCGGATCCATGGAAAAGCCCCGGTCGCTGTCATTTTGACCCTGCTCCTGCTCCGATGAGCCGAGCAGGCTGCGCGCCGCGTCGCCGAGAGCCTTCATGTCCTCGTCGCTTAAAGAGGAGAGTATGTCGCCGATGTTGTCCATAGCTTACCCCTTGTTATCCACTCCGAATTTCTTCATCAGCCGCTGTGCTTCGGGGCTCTGAAGCAGCTTTTCGAGAGCCGATTTGTCGCTGAGAACTTCGTTCAATTTCTGCCGCTTCTCGTCGCTGAGCTGCTTCGATACCGCGTTTATCGCCTTTTCGGGGTCTGCGGCGTCCTTGCCGCCGAACGATGCGGCGAGCTTCATCAGTTGTTCGGGCGTCATGTTTCCGGAGCTGTTAATATTGCTCATTGCAAAACCACCTTTTTTCATATATAATAAACTTATGCACGCGCTCCCCGCATAGAACCTGTCGGGCGCGCAGGCATTATACGGGTCTATGACCTGAAAACGGGGCGAAATAATGCGAATACTTGTTCTTTCCGATTCCCACGGTATGCCCTCGCGCATACTCGACGCGGTCGAAGCGCATCCCGAAGCAGAGGCGCTGATTTTTCTCGGCGACGGCGAGCGGGATCTCGACACGGTCGAAAGTTATTATCATAGCCTGCCGAATGTAATAAAGGTCGCGGGCAACTGCGATTTTTCTTCCAGTCTGCCGCTTCTGCGCGTGGTGACCCTCGGCGGGAAGAAGATATACTGCACCCACGGTCACGTCGAGCATGTAAAATACGGTACGGACGAGCTCCTTCTCCGCGCAAGGCAGGAGGGCGCCGACATAGTATTATACGGCCATACCCACACGGGTGTTACTTGCTATGACGACGGGCTCTATATCATGAATCCCGGCAGCATACGCGACGGGCACTACGGCATGATCGATATCGTGCCCGGCGGAATAATGCTCAACGAAGCTAAACTCTGAGGTGAAAAATGTCTGCTCCGCTTTTTGACGCCGTGACGGCGCACGCAAAAAAGCAAAAGGTCAGTATGCATATGCCCGCGCATAAAGGCAACTTCCCCGCGCTCGGCGGCATACAGAATTTTGATATAACGGAGATACCGGACACCGGAAGCCTCTTTGACGGCGAGGGAGCAACGGCTCTCGCGGAGGCGCAGGCGCAAAAGCTGTTCGGCTCTGCGGCGACATTTATGAGCGCCGGCGGCTGTACGCTCTGCATCCAGGCGATGTTCAGAGCCGCCGCACCGCACGGCGGAAAAGTTGTCTGCGGGCGCGTTGTCCACCGCAGCGCGGTCAACGCAATGTCCCTGCTTGGCATCGAACCCGTGTGGGTCCTGCCGGATCCGAGCGCGGGCGAGCTGTTCTCCGGGCGCATAACCGCAGAAGGTGTGCGCCGCGCACTCGAAAAAACGCCCGAGGCAAAGGCGGTATATATCACTTCGCCGGATTATTTCGGCGTTATCAGCGATGTCAAATCGATAGCGGCTGTGGCACGCGAATTCGGGGTGCCCCTGCTTGTGGACTGTGCCCACGGAGCGCATCTGAAATTCTTAGAGAAAGATATCTCGCCGCTTAACCTCGGAGCGGCAATGAGCGCCGAGAGCGCGCATAAGACTTTGCCCGTCCTGACAGGCGGCGCATGGCTCCAAATCGGCGATGAAAGTTTTGTGCCGGAGATTCGCCGCGCCATGGCTCTTTTCGGCTCAACAAGCCCGTCTTATCCGATAATGATATCATTGGATCTCGCGCGCGACTGGCTTGAGAACAACGCGGACGAATTTATCCGTTTGAGCCGCAGGGTAAAGAAAACTAAGGAACTCTGCCGTTCGCTCGGGCTTATCCTGCCAGAAGGCGAGTGCGACCCGACGCGCATAGCATTTGATGTTCAAAATTTCGGCTTCGACGGTGCAGATGTCGGTGAGCTTCTGCGTGCGCACGGCATTGAGCCCGAATATGCGGGGCTCGGGAAGATAATTCTCATTCCGTCCGTCATGAATACAGAAGAGGATTTTGATAGACTTGATTCAGCTCTTGCTGATATATTTTCAAAAGCCGTGCCGTGCGGTAAATCGCCAATCGGAGTCAACGCATTTTTGCCGCGCATCAGCATGGCACCGCGCGAAGCTCTGCTCGCGGAGTGCGAATATATAAATATCGACTCTGCGCTCGGACGGACGGCGGCGGAGGCATATTGCCCGTGCCCGCCTGCTATTCCCGCGGCAATGCCGGGAGAGATACTCGGCGAGCGGGAGATAGAGGAACTTCGCAGATACGGTATTTTCAATATAAAAGTTGTAAAATAATCTAAGATGTTTTATAATATTATTGAGTAAGATATGAAAGGAGCTCTTCCGATGAAACTCATCATCGCGATAATCAGCAACGACGACTCATATGACGTTTTGAGCGAGCTTACAAAGGCCGGTTTTGACGCTACGAAGCTGTCGACAACGGGCGGATTCTTGAGCGCGGGCAATGTCACTCTGCTCATAGGCGTTGAGGACAGCCGCGTTGACGATGTCATGGAGATACTCAGGGAAAACAGCTCCAGACGCACTCAGCTCATGACCGCCGCTCCCGCTTATAATGCGGAGAGCTTCGTGACCCTGCCCGTTCAGGTCGCGGTCGGCGGCGCTACCGTGTTCGTTGTGAACATGGATAAATTCTATAAGCTGTAATGTCGGAGAACATATGGGATTCGAGTCTTTGCAAATATCAGAGCCGCTGAAAAAGGCTCTGAGTTCCTCTGTGAACTCAGGGCGTTTTCCCCATGCCGCGATTCTCGAGGATGAGGACAGCGAACGCCTGATGGATACTGCGAAGACCCTCGCCGCCGCGCTGGTGTGCTCGGGGGACGATAAGCCCTGCGGCAGGTGTATAAACTGCCTCAAGGCGCGCTCGGATTCGCATCCCGATATAAAAATTTTCGAGCCCGACCCGAAAACGAATAATTTCAAGGTCGAGACAGTCCGCGAGATACGCTCGGATGCCTATATAGTCGCAAATGAGGCGGACAGAAAAGTGTATATCTTAAAAGACGCGCAGAATATGCTTGTCCCCGCGCAGAACGCGCTGCTCAAGGTTCTCGAAGAGCCGCCGGAGGGTGTGTGCTTTCTGCTGCTGACGGATGACAAGAATGTGTTCTTGCAGACCGTTTTGTCCCGCTGCGCAGTCTTTTCTCAGGGCGGCGGCAGGCGTGTGGACAGCGGCGTTTTTGAAGCTGCGCGCGCTGTTGCGGCGGCTGTGCCGGAGGCGAATGAGTATCCTCTGCTCGCGGCTACAGCGGCATTTGAAAAGGATAAAACGCTGTTCAGAGCAGTCTTGCAGGTTCTGCCCGAATTTTTCCGCGCGGCGGTGCTGATAAAATCCGGAGTCGAAGCGCCCGAAGAATATAAAACCGAGGCGCAGAAGCTCGCGGGGAATGTTACGACTGCGAATCTTATGCGCATGATAACCTGCGCTGACGATTTGGCGGCTTCGTTTGAAAGAAATGAAAATTACACTCTGCTTATTACCCGTATGTGCGCCGAGCTGCGCAGGGCGTCCGGCAGATGAAAGGATGAAATAAATGGCCCAGGTCATAGGAGTCAGATTCAGAGAGGTCGGAAAAGTCTATTATTTCGACCCTCTCGATAATAAATTCGAAAAGGGCGACCATGTTATCGTCGAGACTGTCCGCGGAATGGAGTGCGGCGAAGTTGCGCTCGAAAACAGCGAGGTCAGCGACGAGGAGATAGTCAAGCCCTTGAAGTCCGTTGTGCGCCGCGCGACGGATGCGGATCTGAAAATAGTCGAGGAAAACCGCAAAAAAGAGCAGGAAGCTTTTGATATCTGCCTGCAAAAGATAGCCGACCACGGGCTCGACATGATGAAGCTCGTCAATGTCGAATATGCCTTCGACGGCAAGAAGATACTTTTCTATTACACCTCCGATGTCAGAGTCGATTTCCGCGAGCTCGTAAAGGATCTCGCCCGCGTGTTCCGCACGAGGATAGAGCTTCGTCAGATAGGCGTGCGCGACGGTTCGAAGATGCTCGGCGGTCTCGGCATGTGCGGCAGACCGTTCTGCTGCAGCACGTTTATCGGCGATTTTCAGCCCGTGTCGATAAAGATGGCAAAGGAGCAGGGGCTCTCGCTCAATCCCGTCAAGATAAGCGGCACCTGCGGCAGGCTCATGTGCTGCCTAAAATATGAGCAGGACAACTACGAGTATCTGCTCAAGATAACCCCGAAGCAGGGCGCGCTCGTCGATACCTCCGAGGGCAGGGGGATCGTGGTCGAAGTCAATCTTCTCTCAGGTCAGCTCAAGGTCAGACTCGACCGCTGCCCCGATGCCGCACCGCATTCGTTCAATCGCCGCGAGGTGAAGACGATAAAGGACGGCAAAATAAAGGTCGACCGCTCCGAGCTCGAGGCTCTCAAGGGAATAGAATAAACGAGGACATAATTTTACTCTTGATTTTTCTATATAATGTGATACAATGATTGTACAGCGTGTGCGGATATCCGCGTGCGATGTTAAAGAGAAATATGTGTAAGGAGGATTGACTAATGGCTTATCATATCAGCGACGATTGCATTTCCTGCGGCGCTTGCGAGGCTGAGTGCCCCGTAGGAGCTATTTCTGAGGGCGACGGCAAGTTCGAGATCAACGCAGATCTCTGCACCGAGTGCGGTTCCTGCGCAGATGCTTGCCCTGTTGGAGCTCCCCAGCAGTAATCAATCTTTACATCAGAAAAGCCTGCACAGTTTATGCTGTGCAGGCTTTTTACTATGCCGACAAAAAATCCTCCGTATGATATATCTCATACGGAGGATCGTTTGCTTTATTTGGCTTTTACTCAGCCGATTTTCGGCTTGAGAACAGTCTCATAGAAGTTGTCGACCGCCGCGTAGAAGTCCTCAACGCCGCCGTCGTTCTTGATGACATAGTTTGCCATCTTCTCGCTCTCGCTGGTGTGGAAGATCTCCTCCTCGTGGAGATCGTTCTCGCGAAGCTTCTCAACGCTCTTGCCGTCGCGCTCGGAGCCGCGAGCGATCATTCTCTGATAGCGAACCTCATCGTCGCTGATAACAACATCAACAAGGATGAAATCATCGCCGAAAGCCTTGCGGAAAATCTCGATGTCCGAGGGCGGACGGATGCCGGAAACAAGGTAGTTCGGAGCGTCCGATTCCTTTATCTTCTTGACGATCATCTCGGGGAAGAATGTCTGACCAAACTCGCCCATGTACTTCTTGCTGGTAGCATGAAGATTGTCGCGGGTCAGCTCAAGGCCGTCCTTAGTTGCGAGCTCGCGGACAACATCGCCGATGGAGATCATCGGGAAGCCGTACTTCTGGGCAACATAATCAAGGAAGAAATCCTTGCCTGTGCCGTTCTTACCGACAGCTGCTAAAATCATAATTTATACCTCCATTTTGTTTTCGCAAATATTATATATTATGGCGGAGGCTTTGTCAATTCCCGATTCTGTCCGCACTGTGGATGCGCACGCATATCGCCGTCATGTCGTCGGATTTTTTGCCCTTGCGGCGGCTGAGTGCCGCGGCGGTCAGCTCCTCGGCGAGCCCCTGCGCGTCCCCGCGCCAGGAGCGGATGAGCTTCGTTATCCATTCGCTGCCGTCCGCCGCCACTCCGTCGGATATCATGACCACCGTGTCGCCCTCGCGAAGCTCTGCGCCCGCCTTTGAAAACCCTATGCGGCTGAGTATGCCCGCCGGGAGCGACGGCAGCTCAAGTATCGCTGTGCGCCCGGAGCGCTTTATGAAGCAGGGCGCCGCGCCGGCCTTGAAGAAGCTTATCTCGCCCGAATACGGGTCGAGCGACGCTATGTCGAGGGTCGCAAGGCTCTCGTCCTCGCTCTTGGCGATGAGCGCGGTGTTGACCGTTCTGAGTGCCGCTTCGCAGGATAGCCCGGAGCAGATGAGCGACGCGAAAAGGTCGGTCGCCATAGCAGAATCAACTGCGGCGCGCCTGCCCGTCCCCATGCCGTCGCTTAAAATTATAACATTCCGCCCGTCCTCAAGTCCTACGCAGTCGTAGCAGTCGCCGCAGTCGCCGTCGTCCGAACCCGGTCGCTGATCCGAGCCTATTTCAAAGCAAAATCGCGGCTTCTCGCTGAATGTCAGCTCGACACCATTCTCAATATCGCGTATCGCGGGGAGCGCCAGAGTCGCGCCGAGTTCTTTTGAAAGCGCGTTTGTCGCCTCGCGCAAAACGGCGTTCTCCGGCAGTTCGGTGATTTTTGCCGTGAGTATTATATGCCCCGAGCCGTCTCGCTTGCAGCACGCAGATATGACATTCATGCCGAGCCCGCCGAGCGTATCAGAGGCGGCAGAGGTCTGAGAGGGGAGGAACATATCGCTCTTTGCCGTCTCTGCGCCTATCTCGCCGAGAATATCCGCCATCGCGCCGAAGCTGTCCGCGACCGCGCGGCGGAGCTGATTGGTTTTCTGTGCCGCGCACGCCGACGCAACGCTGCTTGCAAAAACGCGGTTGAAATTCTCTGCTACCGCCGAAGCTTTCGGGCACTCGGCGCAAAACTCCGTGCCGAGTTCTGCTGATGTTATGTGATTCTCTTCGCGGAGTATCTTCACGGCGTCCGAAAAAGTCCGTTCGCGGAGCTTCTCATTTTTGCCGGCGCACTTTCCGCATGCGGCGCAGACGCTCTGCTTTACCCGCGCTGTTATTATCTCCGGCTCGTCGGGGCGCGCCGAGTCTATCTTCTTGCCTACCCGTTCAATACATTGGCCTACGCCCTCGAGCGCGCTCTCTGCGTCGCCGAGCCGCCTGCACAGTTCGCCGCGTTCGCCGCTCGGCGCATATTCCTGCGCGGGGCTCAGACTGTCGCGCAGCTTTTCGAGCTTCGAGCGCGGAATGAGGACGAATATCAGCGCCGCCGCCGCGCTCTCCGCTATCGCGGCTATCGTCTGCGGGTTTGGCGAGATGACCGCGCTTATCCCGCAGATGCAGATGAACGCTGCGGATATCCCGAGCTGACCGAACTGATAGAACAGCCCGGCGCAGAGCCCCGCCGCCGAATACACAGCGCCGAGAGCGGGATCGCCGCACGCCGCCGCGAGCGCTATTCCGGAACATATGCCGCCGAACGCGCCGCCCGCTTCGCGCAGAGTGAAGCACAGCAGCATGACGATAAACGCCGCCGCGGTCCCGGCGGGGCGAAAGTTCATGATATCAAACTCCGCGAGCGCTGCGAGCGCCGCGCAGCAGGAGATGGCGACGCATATGATATCGCGTCTGCCGAGCCGCTGAGTCTCTTTTCTTTTATCAATGAGCGCGAGTGAACGCGAGAAAAAATATGTCATCCCGCCCGCGAGAACGCAGTCGGCGAGAAAAGACACAATGCCGTTTAGCGAAAAGCCTTCGACGAGCAGAACGGCTATGCCGGTTGAAGCGCAGCAGAGAGCCGAGGCAATCGGCGCGACTTTTCGCGCGCTGTTTTCTCCGCGCAGGCGACTGACGGAAAAGTTTATCAGCGCGATTCCCGCGACACACGCCATGTATCTTATCCCCGCCGTCCCCGAGAAGGACAGCAGATAGCCGACGAGCGCGCCGACCGATGCCGCGAGCGCGTACGACCCGGCGGCAGCGGAAAACGCGAGCCCGAGCGGCGAGAGGCTGCCGAAAATCTTCGCGCGCGCGAGCAGCAGCCCTACCGCGCACGAAAATATACATTTGAGCGAGAAGATAATTTTCTCCCGCTTTTCTTCGTCTATGAATCTGAACTTGTCCGCCTTGGCTTTTGAACGCTCCATGTTTTTTTTCACTTCTCTTTTTCGATATTGCGCCGCAAATATTTATGTACGGGCTGTTTTGACACAATTATTATTTTATATTTTCGCATATAAAAAATGTGTCAAAAATACCGCGGCAAAAAACACAAGCTTTTGCCGCGGTATGACGAGAAGTGTCAATATTGAATTTTAAAAGTAAAAACTATTCGCATAAAGCAAAAGACAGTTGCGCTTTACGCCTGCTCTGTGCCGTAATTGCTCATAAAGACGGCGCGGCAGATATCCGGGGATATGTGGTCCGCGGCGACGATGCCGTAGTGCCTGCCCGATGTAAATTCATATTCCCTGAGCCGACGGTTAATGAACGCCGAACCTGCTTTCGGGGTTATAAAGCCCGTGCAGCTCGTCAGGCATATATTGAAATTCCTCGGGTCAAGGTCGGATTCAAGAAAAGCTGTAACGGCTTTCCATTTTTTGATTCCGCCGAGCTTGTATGAATCCTGGACATACATCTGCGCGTATGTCTTGCCGTCCGAAAGCTTTTTTATATCGCGGCGGCGAAAATCGCGGATATCCCTGCTGCCGATATACGGGTACGCGCTGAAATCGATTCCGCAGGTCTTGTCGTCAAAGTGCGAAGCGTCAACGCCTACCACGCGCAGCAGCACTATCTTCCCGCGCACTTCGCCGAGAGCGGGTATGCGGTTTTCGAGATACCAAAGCTCTTCTCTGCCCCTGATGCACTGCGCATAAAACTCGCCGAACAACGCGATGCCCGCATCGCCGTCGTCTTCTTTAAGCTGAAACAGAATTGTCTCGCCGGGGTTCTCTTTGAGAAAACTTTCGCACATATTTACAGTATCTGCGGCGGTGAGGTCGGCGGCTTTTAAGCCGCGCTCTTTTTTGCAGTCCGCGATGCTGTGAACGGCGACGAGCTTTCTGCCATCTTTTAGCTCAAAGCGCATGTCGAGATACCGCACGCCGATTTGCAGCTGCTCTTCTATTGTTAAGTTCTGCGTGTTGCATATCGGCTTAAAGCGGACGTATTTTGTCGCGCTGTCGTGCGTGCCGGGCATATTTATGGCAGTTATCGGCAGGTCGGAGCAAAGAGAGCTCATCCAGTTTGCGCCGTTTATTTTATCCATTTCACTCATTGTGCTTTAAGATATATTTTAAGACTTGAATATGTTCTTTCTGTCGGGCGGGTCAGATTGAGCCCTGCGTTCATGAGGTTCGAGCCGGAGTAAACTCTTCCGTCGAAGTCGCAGAGATAGTGCTTGTCGGGGTCGAGTCCCCTGAATTTGAGAATGAAGAACGGAACTTCGGGCGCGCGCATCGTAACTACCGTTGCAAGAGCCTCGCTCTTGTCCTCGGCGACGAAGCTCCACGCGCAGCGATATCCGTCCTCGTAGGGGCTTTTGAGCCGATAGAGGTCGCCCGAGTGAATGAGGTCATAGTATTTGTGGTATTCGTCAACCTGCTTTTTTACCTGCCCGCGCTCCTCTGCGCTCAGCTCATTCGGGTCAAGCTCGTAGCCGAACGTGCCCCAGAGCGCGACGTCGCCCTTTACTTTGTAATCCGTCCTGTCGCAGGCGGAGACGTGAGCGCCCATTGAAGATGCGGGGTAGCACATCGAGGTGCCGAACTGAATAGTCAGACGCTCGATGGGGTCGGTGTTGTCGCTCGCCCAGATCTGCTGAGAATATGCGAGCATCGCGGGATCAAAGCGCCCGCCGCCGCCCGAGCAGTTTTCAAAGAGCATATCGGGGAACGCGTCGCGTATCCTGCCCATGAGCTCATATGTGCCGAGAATGAAGCGATGGAAGAACTCGCCCTGCCTGTCCGCGGGCAGCAGAGCGGAACCCGCGTCGGAAATATTGCGGTTAAAATCCCATTTGATATAGTCTATTTTATATTTAGAGAGCACGGAGTACATCTGGTCGAAAATGTTGTCGCGCACATCTTTTCGGGACATATCGAGAACATACTGATGCCTGCCTATGCAGGGCTTGCGGTTGGGGACATGGACGCACCAGTCGGGATGGGCGCGGAAGAGGTCGGAGTCGGGGGAGATCATCTCCGGCTCGTACCATATGCCGAATTTCAGCCCGAGAGCGTTTATTCTGCGTATAAGCTCGCCGAGTCCTCCCTTGAGCTTGTCTTCGTTTACGAACCAGTCGCCCAGCGAGTTCTGGTCGTTGTTGCGCTTGCCGAACCAGCCGTCGTCCATGACGAGCATATCCATGCCAAATTCCTTTGCGCGCTCCGCGAACGAGACGAGCTTGTCCGTATCAAAATCGAAGAATGCCGCCTCCCAGCTGTTTATCAGCAGGGGACGCTTCTCCGTTCTGTATTTTCCGGGGACGAGATTGAAGTTATAGAGCTTATGATATATTCGGCTCATCTCGCCGATGCCCTTGCTCGTGTGGACCATGACCGCCTCGGGAGTCTGGAAGCTCTCGCCCGGCTCAAGATGCCAGGTGAAATCTGTCGGATTTATGCCCATGAGTATGCGCGAAGTACCCGAATAGTCGCACTCGGTGCAGAACTCAAAGTTGCCGCTGTAAACAAGATTGAAGCCGTATGCCTCGCCGCTGTTCTCGTCGGCGTTTTTCGAGACGAGAGCCGCAAACGGGTTCTGGCAGTGGCTTGAAACTCCGCGCTTGCTCGCGATGCCCTGAAGTCCGTGGGCGAGCGGGCGGCGCTCCTCGGAACGCTCTTTGCAGTGCCTGCCGTAGAGGGTTATGAGATCGTAGTCCATGCCCGGCAGGTCGACGCACATGCTCATCGCGCGGTCAATGTCCGCGGGTCTATTTGACGCATTCTCGATTCTTGCGCTGCGTATGATAACATCGAGAGAGTTGAAAGCCGTGTATATTAGCGTGACGCGCATGCCGGTCACTTTGTCCGCCATGTCTATTTCGAGCGTGTCCGCTTCGCTTTCACTGTTGAGATAGACCGCCGGCAGGGGATCGATGGACGGTTTGCCCGCATATATTCTGTATCCCTCGTAGCGCATATCGGTGACTGTGTTGCCGTCTGCGTTTCTTATCGAGAGCGCACTCGTTCTGAAATCGCCGCAGCCGTTGCAGCCGTATTCCATCGGTGCGCAGTCGGGCGAAAAGTCGTGTGCGTCGGTGTTGTATTCGCTCGTCAGCGGGCTGAACGACGCACAGCGCGGGCGGAATGAGCGCGCCTCAAGTCCCTCGGTGTCCGCTATTTTGTCGCCGTAATAGAGGTTGACGAGCTGGTCGAAGTCGACGACCCCGATAACATAGCTCGTGTTCGGCGTGTCAAGCTTGAAGGTTTTGTTTTTGCTGTCAAAGCTTATCATTGTATATCCTCCGGATTTGGTTTTTGTTTCCATGCTAAATGTTATCAGAAACCGGCGGGGAATACAAGAATAAAACAAAAAATAGCTTTTGATTTATTTGGAAGAAGTTACAAAAAAACACAGTGGAAGCGAAAAAGATTCGTTTGCATAAATATGCAAATATACTTGATAAATATGCATCACTGGAGTATAATGCCACTATACCCGGACGAAAGCTCCAAACAGTCAGACAGGGGGAACGAAAATGAAAAAGCAAAAGACGGCGCCCGCCGAATCCGCTGTGCAGACGGAAAAGAAGGGCACCGGAATACAAATCGACAAAAAGACCGTGTTCGGCATAACGGCACTTCTGCTCGTTATTATGCTGCTCGCGGGCGTGCTTACTCAGGTCGTGCCGCGCGGCGAATATCAGATGGATGACAGCGGCATGGTCATAAACGGCACATATCATGAGTTCGCCGGAGACGAGGGAAAGATGCCGTGGTGGAAGATAATCCTCGCGCCGATAATGGTGTTCACCTCATCGCAGATAACAACGGGAATCGGAATCGTTGTATTCATTGTTCTCATCGGCGGAACATTTCTTATCCTCGACCGCAGCGGCGTGCTCAAATATATCATGTCCTCGGTCGTCAGAAAGTTTGAGAAGAAAAAGTATCTTCTGTTAGCGGTCATAGTTTTCGTGTGCATGATGATGTCGTCGGTGGTCGGCGTGCTCGAAGAGTCGCTGACGCTCGTACCGCTCGCGGTCGCGATATCGCTGGCTCTCGGCTGGGACTCGTTCGTCGGTCTCGGCATCAGCATGGTGTCGATAGCCTTCGGCTATACCGCCGCGACATTCAACCCGTTCAATGTCGGTATCCTTCAGACGATGGCGGATCTGCCGCTGTTCTCGGGCCTTGCATACAGAGTCCTGTTCTTCGTCTGCGTCTATGCGTCGCTCGTGCTGTTTTTAATAGTTTACGCCAAGAAGATAGAGAAGAATCCCGAGAAGTCCCTTTGCTATGAGAGCGACAAGGAGCTGCGCGTGCGCTTCGGAGCGGAAGCGGACGATGAGGCGCTCAACACCCCCGCGCTCAAAAAGGCGACAAAGACATTCATCGGCTGCGTCGGCGGAGTATTACTTATAGTTGCGGTGTCGTTCGCGCTCCAAAAGGTCGATGCGATAAGCGACTCGGTAAAAGAATTGATAAACTATCTTCCGCTCGTCGGTATGGCTATTCTCTTCACCGTCGGCGGAATCTCGGCGGGATATATCGCGGGCATCCGCGGCAAGGCGCTCGGCGGCGGCTTCCTCGAGGGAGTCAAGACTATAGCTCCCTGCCTGCCGATGATTTGGGCTATCCTCTCAATAACCTATGTCCTGCAGGAGGGCAATATAATCCACACGATACTCTATCATGTGTATAATCTCACTTCGTCGATGTCCAAAACGGGCGCGCTGTTCGCGATATTCCTCTTCGTCGTCGCGCTCGAATTTATCGTCGGCTCCGGCACCGCAAAGGCGTTTTTGATAATGCCGATAGTCCTGCCGCTCGCCGATCTGCTCGGGCTGACAAGGCAGTCGATAGTCCTCGCGTTCACAATGAGCGACGGCTTCTGCAATATTCTCTATCCCACGAGCGGAATAATGGTCATCGCCATCGGCATGGTCGGCATATCTTACGGCAAATATCTGCGCTGGTCGTGGAAGCTGTTTGTTATGGAGTTCGGTCTCGCCGCGCTTGCGATGCTCGGCGCCGTCGCGATAGGCTACTGATAAAAATCAAAGATCCGTACCTTTTTCGGGTGCGGATCTTTTTGCATATTACGCTTCAATCTCGTCGAGAGCGGGCAGACCGCCGCGCCTGAGAAATTCTTCAAAGAGCTGCTTCTTGTATTCGTCGGGGTAGTCATAGCCCCAGAGCATTTTTATCGCCGCGAAGTTTTCAAATGTCTCGTCGGGATAAATTTTTGCGCTGCCGACTTTGTAGGGCAGGGGAAATTCGACCGTTCCGTCCGAGGCGATGAAATATTCCTCGGCTATCGAGCAGGCGACTCTGTTCGCCTCCTGCTTCGGATATTCCTCGTCGAACTTTATCTTTGTTATCGGGAACATCACGGTCCTGGCGTTCGCCATTTGATAGAACTCGGGAGACGTGCCGCTGTGTCCGTGGTGGGACTGCTGCATGATATCGCAGCCGAGCGTTTTTGCGGTGTAGCGCGCCGTCATTATGTCGCTCTCGACATCGGCGGCGTCGCCGGGGAAGATTATTCTCGTCCCGTCCGCTTCGAGCGCGAGCGCGCACGAGGTGTTGTTGAAGTTTTCGAGGCTCTTCGGCCAGACATCCTCCTGCGTGCAGAGCACGTCAAAGCGCAGGTTGCGCACGAAGAACCGCTGACCCGTGTGCAGCTTTACAGTAGGTATTCCGCAGGAGCGGGCACAGTCTTCAAACCGTCTTATGTATTTTTTGTTCGCCTCGCCCCAGCTCATATTATCGCGGTGGTCTATCGGCGCGTCGTTGTAATAGAGCTTTTCAATATCGACCGCCGAGCCGTATTCGCGAATGAAATCAACGAACTGGCTCACATGGTCGTCGTGCGCGTGGCTGAAGAACCAGCCGGATATGACAGCCCGCTCGCCGTCGGGCGTGCGCTCGCGCAGAAAGCGGTATATCCTCTTGTGGTCGTTGGGCTGAAGAAAGTGCCCGCTGTCTATAATAAAAAAGCTGTTGTCCGCGCAGCGCAGGATATAGCACATTCCGCAGTCGATATACGAATGATCGTTCTCGAACTGCCACAGCGCGCTGCCGCATCTGCGCTCATATTTCGGCTCTTCGCGCTCGAAGTCAACGGAATACGGGTCGCATATGACGCGCAGAATTTTTTCAGCCGGGCAGAAATATGCGTGGATGAGCATATCCCCGCGATATGATGCGTGGATGTTTTCTTCAATGTCGTTGCGCTGAAAGAGCATGTATCCAAGCTTCTCGCACTCGTTGCAGATTTTTATAAAATCCGATTCCGATGCGTTTTTAATCAGCCGCATATATGTGCCGTCACCGCAATTATAAATGCAGATTTCGTTATCGCTTACGCTCCCGCAGACTCTGCCGAGCAGTTCTTTTGTGTCCATGTGTTCCCTCCGTCATTTTGTCTGCAATAATCATATCATAAATTGCCGCGGGAGGGAAGATGCTTATATAACGACGATTGACATATTTGCGGCAAGGGAATATAATATTAAATAAGCACTGAATGTCTCGGAGGCTGTTTTATGTTCATCAACAAAGCAAAAGACGGGCTGAATAATATTTGCGGAAAGAATGTAGCCTTTCTGCGCAAAAATATGGGACTCTCTCAGCGGCAGCTCGCCGATGCGCTCCAGCTTGCCGGCCTTGATATAGACAAAAACGTCGTTCAGCGCATCGAGTGCGGCAAACGCTTCGTGACCGATATCGAGATCATCGCTATAGCCGACACTCTCGGCGTGAGCCTTGACGCTCTGCTGAGGCGGGAGAATATATTGTAATAAAAATTCGCGCAAAAAAGCGTTGACAAGGTCTTTGATTTATGTTAGAATAACTTACGCTTTATGGAGAGATACCGAAGTGGTTATAACGGAACGGTCTTGAAAACCGTCGTACGGCAACGTACCGTGGGTTCGAATCCCACTCTCTCCGCCAGCGACAACAACAAAACTTTATAATATAAGTTACCATGCAGAAGTACTCAAGTTGGTGACGAGGCGCCCCTGCTAAGGGCGTAGGTCGGGAAACCGGCGCGAGAGTTCGAGTCTCTCCTTCTGCGCCAGAAAAAGGCACTTGCAAAAGCAAGTGCCTTTTTCGATTATATATAACAAAGTAATATCGAGTTTAATGTACAGAAATGTATCGTTAAAGCTATTTGACAACTCTCAATTTGCCAATTCATCCCACAATCATCTTTTCAATCGCCTTTTCAAATTCCTCGTTCTGCTCCGGGCGGCGTTTCTGCGGACCTTTTATTCTGCCGCCCGCCATGCGGATCTTCTTCGTCTCGTAGCGCGAATTCAGAAGCGCATCTATGTTGTCGGGGGTGTATATCAGCCCGTTCTGATTGAGCGCACTCGCTCCGCGGGCAAGGCACATCGCCGCGAGTCCGTAGTCCTGCGTGACTACAATGTCCCCGCGTTCGAGGAGGTTTACTATCCTGAAGTCGACGCTGTCAGCGCCCTTTGATACCGTCACGGTCTTTGCTCCCTCGCGCTCAAATATGTGCGATGTGTCGCAGAGAATGAGGCATTCGATCCCGTGCCGCTTTGATGATTTTATGCATATGTCAACCACCGGACAGCCGTCCGCGTCTATCAGTATTTTCATTTTGTCGCCTCCCGGGATTGTTTTTTTTGCTGTTTTATGATACTATGAAACAGTATACAACACTATTATACACTTGAAAAGAGGTGCCGCGATGTTCTGTACAAAATGCGGAGCTGTTGTTGATGAGAAAACCGGCGTCTGCCCGAACTGCGGCGCGTGCGAGCGCGCTGAAGAAAAGGCGGAGAAGCCCGATTCCAAGAAGAAGCTTCATCTCGGAAAAGCGACAAAGACCGCAAAGAGCTATGCCGTAATTTTCTCGGCGTTCATGGTGTTCCCGGCGATGATCTGCACCGTCGTCAATATCCTGAACCCCGGCGATAAATTCTGGGCGGGCTATGTCCTCGGCGCTATCGCCGTTGCGTGGGTGTTTCTCGTTTTGCCCGTTCTGCGCGTGACTCCCGCACCCGTGACCGCGGGCATCTGCTTCGTCGTGCTCGCGCTCTATCTTCTTTATATCGCAAAAATGCAGGGGCTTATCAGCTGGTATTACAGCTACGCCGTGCCGATCTGCGCCGTGATATGCGCTATGGTCGCGCTGACTACGGGGCTGATATCCAAAAAGATAGCCACGGGCATACATATCCCCGCACTGCTCTCCGCAGAGGCGGCGGTGTTTCTCATCTTCCTTGAGGCGCTTTACGATTTCAATCAGCTCGGCCGCCTCAATCTGCGCTGGTCGCTGATAACAATGTGCGTTTTCGTGTCGATATCCGTCATCTGCGAGGCGGTCGCATATGTTGTCCGCCTCAATGCGAAAAAATGAGCAAAAAAAGAAAGAACTGTATCGAAATACAGTTCTTTCTTTCAGAAAGGTGATCTCAGCCGAGAAGCTCTTCGTAAGACATACCGAGAACTTCCGAGATAGCCTTGAGCTCAAAATCGGTAACATAGCGAAGCTGACCTTCGAGCTTGGAAAGACCCGATGCGTTGAGGTCGATGCCCTTGATCTGGAGCTGAGTCAGCAGATCCTTCTGCTTCATACCCATGCTCTTTCTCTTCTGCTCGATCTTTGCTCCGACAATGTTTCTGTCTCCGAGCGCCTGCTTTCTGATTCTCATAACTCCTACCTCCTATATTCTTCCGCCTACAATTTAGGCGGGCAATAGTAAAATCCGGCGGAATTTTGTCCGCTCGAGCTTTCACTGGCTTTATTATATCATACGAAAAATTACAATGCAAGAGTTTTCCTTCAAGAATTATAATTTATTTACAAATTGATTGAGAATTGCCACATTCCGAAAAAATTAATGATAAAAGATGATAATTTGATAAAAATGCTGATTTGCTGTGAAAAATCGGGGCATTTTCAGAAAAAATAAGGATAAGCACGATTCTAAAGCGTGATTCCGAAAGAGATTTGCGCCGGAAAATATAAAAGTTTATTTACTGTTTATAAACGATAAAACGAAAGGACTCTTTCTCATGAATTCACTCAACTCGTTAAAGGGAAGAAATCTGACGATGCTCGTCGATTTCTACGAAATGACGATGGCAAACGGCTATCTCAAAAACGGCATGGGGGACACCGTCGCATATTTCGACATGTTCTTCCGCAAAGTGCCCGACGGCGGCGGATATGTTATCATGGCGGGCATCGAGCAGCTCTGTGAATATCTCAAGGGACTCAAGTTCACGCCCGAGGATATCGAATATCTTCGCGGCAAGGGATTCTCTGAAGAATTTCTCGATTATCTTGCCGATTTCAAATTCAGCTGCGATGTTTATGCTGTCCCGGAAGGCACTCCGATATTCCCCGGCGAGCCGATAGTTACCGTCAAAGGACCGATAATGCAGGCTCAGTTCGTGGAGACGATGGTGCTTCTGTGCATCAATCATCAGAGCCTTATCGCCACCAAGGCGAACAGAATAGTCCGCGCCGCGCAGGGCAGACCGATAATGGAGTTCGGTTCGCGCCGCGCCCAGGGCTTTGATGCTGCTATTTACGGCGCCCGTGCAGCATATATCGGCGGATGCGCCGGAACCGCCTGCGCCGTTTCGGATATAATGTTCGGCGTGCCCGCGCTCGGCACCATGGCACACAGCTGGGTTCAGCTTTTTGATACCGAGCTCGAGGCGTTCTGCGCCTATGCCAGGGAGTATCCGGACAACTGCGTCCTGCTCGTCGATACCTATAATGCGCTCAAGTCCGGCGTGCCCAACGCTATCGAAGCGTTCAAACGTGAGCTTCTGCCCAGAGGCTACAGACCCAAGGGCATCAGATTCGACAGCGGTGATATCGCATACCTTTCGCGCAAGGCGCGTAAAATGCTCGACGAAGCCGGCTTTGAGGACTGCACGATAGTCGCCTCCAACTCGCTTGACGAGTATCTCATCAGAGATATGATTGGCCAGGGCGCAAAGGTCGACTCCTTCGGCGTCGGCGAGAGACTTATAACCTCCTCTTCAAGCCCCGTCCTCGGCGGAGTGTACAAGCTCTGTGCCGTTGAGAAGGACGGCAAGATCTGCCCGAGAATAAAGATAAGCGACAATGTCGCCAAAATATCGACTCCCTGCTTCAAAAAGCCGTGGAGACTCTTCGACCGCGAGACCGGCAAGGCTATCGCCGACCTCGTGACCCTCAACAACGAAGTAGTCGACGATACGAAGCCCTATGAACTCTTCGACCCCGACTTCACATGGAAGAGAAAGATAGTCGAAAACTATGTTGCAAAGCCGCTGACCGTCCAGCTCTTCAAAGATGGCGAGTGCGTCTACGAGTGCCCGCCGCTTGATGAGGTGAAGAAGCACTGCGCCGAGCAGATCGACACCCTCTGGGACGAGGTTCTGAGATTCGACAATCCGCATAACTATTATGTCGACCTCTCACAGAAACTCTGGGACGAGAAGCAACGTCTGCTCGCGGAGCACGGAAAGAAGGACGAACAGTGAGCAGAGGATATAAGATATTGACTGCGGTGCTTTCGCTTGCCGCAACGGCAATTACCGGAGCGATAATGTTCGGAAAGCTCAAAGAATAATATACATTATATAGTGCCGGCAGCAATCTTTGTGCTCTGCCGGCACTTATTTTGTATGTACAGCTCGAAACGCCCGGATAAGTGTAAAAGAAGTTGATAAAAAGACCAAAAAAGTTGGAAAAAGGTGTTGACAAAAGGAGCCGGGAGTGGTAATATAGTCGAGCACTTGAGGGACGGGTCAAGCGAAAGCGAGAGCCGGACGGAAAGAAAAGTGCCGAGTACCTTGAAAATTAAACAACGAAAGAAACAAGGAACCCTGAGATTCGCGTCTGAGAAGACGCAACAAAGTAATTCCGGGAAACGAAAGTTTCTTGGTAAGATAAGAGCAGAACAAGCTCTGAAATTGATTGTAGCCGCTTCGGCGGATATGATACAAATTTTAGAGAGTTTGATCCTGGCTCAGGATGAACGCTGGCGGCGTGCCTAACACAT